>Ga0076048_139_pt1 | contig 1626 bp, 1 predicted proteins | sample RifGroB1_FD_68145 | JGI IMG/M metagenome (GOLD analysis project Ga0076048, IMG submission 68145) | Parcubacteria (Nomurabacteria) bacterium GW2011_GWB1_47_6 | reverse complement strand
AGTGCCCAGCCTAGACATGTGAGCGTACAAAGTCTTTGTGCCATTAGGATGCTGGACAATGACCATATTACCGTAGCCGCCGTTGTATCCTTGCTTGGCAAGAAGAACGGTGCCTGAAGCAGCAGCGATAATGCTCGTGCCCGTGGGAGCCGCGAGATCGACGCCTCTGTTGCCGGGGCCGTGCAGTCCTTGACTTCGGCGCTTCATTCCGGGAAGCGGATTTATAAAGTAACCTTTGACATCTTTAAATGTCCCGGTCGCATAGACACTGCCGCCGGATGTTTTAGAATTGGTTTTAGGAGCATCATCGTTCGGCATTTCTGCATCGGGGATTACGAGCTCATCGTCAATGGCAAGCACCGCGCCTTTCTCGAGACCGTTGAAACCGGTGATAACTTCCATGTCCACTTTATACTTTTTGGCAATGCTTGCGAGTGTTTCGCCCTTCTCCACCTCATGCTTGACTCCGGATACAGGCAGAATAAAAAGGGTGTCGCCTTCTTTTAGCTTTTCACCCTTTTTTAAATCGTTGCCCCAAAGTATCGTATTTACGGAAACCTCGAACATTTCGGCGATCTGGGTTATGGAATCTCCCTTGCGTACTAAATACACACTGATATCATCGGGTTTGGTTTCGGAAAGTTTCGCATCCATTCCGCCGATGGCGCCTCCCGAACCGGGGGTCACCGCGGCCAGAAGGGCATTATCAGCCACTATCGTTTCGTTCAAGCTACCGGAAACTTGATCTGTGGCAGGGGAAACTTCCGCGGCAAGAAGATTCATTGCTGAAGAAGTCGCGACGGGTTCCACTTTATCCGAGGTATTGGCATAAGCATCGTTCCAGAAATAAGACCAGAAGCCAGAGCTCGCTCCCGCGACCACTGGCACAAAAACAGCTGCCAGAGAAGACCCGTAGAGCAGGGTAAAAGCCAAAATCAGTCTTAAAATTTTAAAGCTAGGTTTTATAAGCCAAACTTTTTGCCGCGAGATTTCCTTTTCCAGCCTATCCGCCAGTTGGCGAAAATATGAATAAATAGGGTGGAATTACAGGACGACCAAAATAGTACTGCAAACTAAGGTTCTCGCGATGGTTACCCACATTTCTATCGTGCATCCATAACTGAATTCTCCTGTTCCGCATTGCCCCGAGTCTTCTAATAATGTAGGGGTACGCCTTTAAGGGTAGACCAAAAGCGGGGTCAAGTCAACCCAGCTGTGGAAAACTCACTTATGCCTATAATATTGACAAAAAATATAAAAGGTGCATAATACTCGAACGTCCCTAGCAACCGCAGTTCTTTGTCGTAAGTGGGGTCCGGCACTATACCCGGACATGGAGAAAGAGTATGAGTCGTCAGAGGAAAATCACCCTGGGCATCACTTTTGCAGTTCTCGTTGTCGTGGCCATGGCGTGGGCCGTCGTCAAACCGACCGCGTATGACTACGGGAAGGCGTACAAGTTTCAGTACACCTTCCAGTCAAACTCGCGCACGGGAGACGGGCGCATCGTTCCCACTCGGAGCTTCGTCTTCGAGAACGGCAATGTATTCGCGGCTCCGCTCGAGTCCGCCGGCCGGCGGATCGTCGTGTTCGACGCGTCCGTTCCGGCGAACACCTTCCGGCTGG
>Ga0076048_139_pt2 | contig 3422 bp, 4 predicted proteins | sample RifGroB1_FD_68145 | JGI IMG/M metagenome (GOLD analysis project Ga0076048, IMG submission 68145) | Parcubacteria (Nomurabacteria) bacterium GW2011_GWB1_47_6 | reverse complement strand
CGTCGCGAATCCTTTCCGCGGAAATTTTCTTGACCAGCTTCGCATTTTGGAGAATACTTTGCGTTACTTCATACGACACAGAAAAATCAAGTTGGCAAGAGAAGCGTACTGCACGCAACATCCGGAGGGCGTCTTCGGAAAACCTGTCTTTTGGATCCCCCACCGCCTGAATAGTTTTGTCTTTTATGTCCTTTACTCCCCCGAATAAGTCCACTAAGTGTCCTTTTGAGTCCAGAGCCAGTGCATTCACCGTAAAGTCCCGTCTTTTAAGGTCATCTTCCAGTTTATCGCTAAATTTAACCTCATCCGGATGCCTAAAATCACTATATTTTGATTCTGTGCGGTAGGGGGTGACTTCTACTGTTTCATACCTGTCCGCCAAAACTTTAGCGTCGGCGGAAGAAACCTCCAAATCCTTTGTTTCACCCTCCTTCGCTGAAGCTTCGGCGGGCAGGCGTGGAATCATCACCGCTACCGTCCCGAAAGTATTCTCGTATACCGTCTTCTCAAAAAGTTTAACGATTTCCTCGGGCTTGGCATTGGTGGTGACATCCCAGTCTTTAGGGTCCCTGCCCATCAGAAGATCCCGCACGCATCCACCCACCAAATAAGCTTCGAAACCCGCACGCTCAAGCACAGCGGTTACATGTGAAACCTCTTTAGGGATTTTCTGTATTAAATTTTGGAGATTGTCCATTTTTATTTTTGTGCACCCGGGGGGATTCGAACCCTCAATGACAGTTCCGAAGACTGTTGTGATATCCATTTCACTACGGGTGCAAAATTATTGATAATATTCCTATATTTTACACTATTCAAAAAATATTGGCAAATAATCCTTATTTTACAAGCTAATTTCAGGATTGCGTTAGTCCGGTTAAAATATTATAATACGCAAGCATTTTTTCAGCGCGGTCATGGTTTAGTGGTAGAACACGTCCTTGCCAAGGATGAGACGGGAGTTCGATTCTCCCTGGCCGCACCAAGAGAGTGTCCTTTACTTTATCCTCATAATATAAGCATTTTGTGGAAAACTGGGGATAACTCTGTTGGTAATGTTTATAAAGGACATGCAAAAATACTGTCTTTGAGGGGGATTTTTGACCAAAATAGCTTCACAAATAAGGATATTTTTGTAAAAGACATGAAAATAACGTAACTTGTTTCACGTGAAACTTATTACATGTGTAACTATTTAAAATGCCTAAAGTATTCACTTCAGCGAGCCAAAAAACTGGGGAGATGGGCGAAAATATTGCCGTCCGGTTTCTCATGAAACAGGGCTATGCCATACTGGGACGTAACTATACCAAAAAGTGGGGCGAACTTGACATTATCGCTGAAAAAGAGAGAAAGCTGCATTTTGTGGAAGTTAAAAGTGTTTCGCGTGAAACTTTAGAAGATGTTACACCTGAAACACTGGACCAGTACCATCCCGAAGATAATATGCATCCCTGGAAGCTTAAGCGCCTGGCGCGCACAATTCAAACCTACCTCTTGTCTGAAAAAGTCCCGGAAGAAAAAGAGTGGCAGTTAGACCTTTTGGTCGTGTTTTTAGCCTTAAAGGACAAAAAGGCCAGGGTAAAAATGGTCAGCGATATAATTTTGTGACCTCAGTTTGGAAAACTGACGTTTTACCATTAAACTAATCCCGCAATGTCGGGCCGCTGGGAATCGAACCCAGTCTATCTGCTCCCAAAGCAGACGTACTACCGGTATACTACGGCCCGTTCCCAGTTCGGGTATCTTAGCATAAAAAATTTAAAGTTTCTATTCTGATTTGACAAATATTTTTTTTAGTTGTAATGTAAGAACGGGTTCGTCCTGTAGCAAAATTCAAATGAAAGGAGTAAGGGCCATGTTCGAGCAGACCTCGAAAAGCATGGGGAAGGCCGGAATCTTCTCCGAGCTCATCTCGAAAATCCCGCTGCCAACACGCGCCACCAAGCGCCGCATGTTTTGGTCGGGAATCACGTTCATCGTGTTCTTCGCCGGAACGCTGTTCCGGCAGGAGATCATGGTGTTCTTCGCTCAGTTCACGTCGAACTGAAGGCTATAGAGTATCCGAAAAGGAGGTGCGCATAAGGGGCGGAAGGATCTCGATTCATCGCAGATTCCGACCGCCCTTTCCACATTTTATACAGCTTTTGCAAATAGTGCTCATTTTTTGATACGACCAGAGTTTTCCACTTGCAAGTGAGTTGCATTTATTATATACTCCTATCATGAGAGAACTGTTGCGAGAAAAAGGATATAAAGCGACCCCAGCACGGCTGGCGATTCTGCAGGTTTTTTCAACTACGAAAAAACCCCTGAATGCGGAAGCGGTTTGTGAAAAATTGCACAGGGAAGGCAAAAAGGGCATCAACGAAGTGACCGTATACCGTACGCTAGCACATCTAGAAAAGGGGGGCATCCTGCGGGAAGTGAATTTGCGGAAAGATTCTGTCTTCTATGAGCTCAATAACGACCATCACCACCACATCGTCTGCACCAACTGCGAGACGGTGGAAAAATTTGAAAATAAGGACCTGGAAAAAGTTCTGGGACGCATCGCATTAAAATTATCAAAATTTAAAAGCATAAAAGAGCATTCCCTCGAGATCTTCGGTCTCTGCCGGGTGTGTTCGTAAAAAATTATGATTATAACAACCTATGTATACGCGTTGCTGAGTGTACTAATAGTGAGCTTGGTCTCGCTCATCGGGGCCTTCGCGCTCTCAATACAGGAAAACATTTTGAAAAAATATATCTTCATGTTCATTTCTCTCGCGGTCGGTGCACTCCTGGGCGACTCTTTCATTCATCTCATTCCGGAAGCATTTGAGAGCGGCATAGGCTCGGCTACCGTGAGCATTCTTATAATTCTCGGCATTATTTTATTTTTTATTCTGGAAAAGTTCATGCACTGGCACCATCACGGCGAGGATGAGGCGGAACAGGGCATTCATCCGGCGGGCCAACTCATACTGCTCTCCGACGGGGTGCATAATTTCATAGACGGCGTTTCCTGTCGGCTCTATGCGCAATACTGGGAACCCTGGCCGCATTTGTTTTGGGGCAAGCAGGGGAACAATTCACGCTCTGGGTTCTGCCCGTCGCGGCTGGGGGGTTTATTTATGTCGCGGTTGCGGACCTCATACCGGAACTTCACAAAACCAAAGAAGTCAAACATTCTATAATGCAGATACTTGCGGTCATCGCGGGAGTACTAGCTATGGTTGCACTACTTTATTTGGAATAAAAGGTAAAAAATTTACAAAAACCAAAACGCTAATCAGCCATGAAGTTGTGGGCATTGAAAACTTCGAAGTGGAGATGCGGCCCGGTGGACTTGCCGGTGGAGCCTACGTAACCGATGACTTCGCCCCGCTCCACGTGCGCGCCGGTAGTAGTGCCCAGCCTAGACATGGGAGCGTACA
>Ga0076048_134_pt1 | contig 5420 bp, 5 predicted proteins | sample RifGroB1_FD_68145 | JGI IMG/M metagenome (GOLD analysis project Ga0076048, IMG submission 68145) | Parcubacteria (Nomurabacteria) bacterium GW2011_GWB1_47_6 | reverse complement strand
GAACACACCGACCCTAGATAAGTTTTCTCGGGATTTAAGCCAGTTAGCGCGCCAAGGCAAGCTCGATCCAGTTATCGGGCGAGCGCAGGAGATTGAAACAGCCATTGAGATTTTGGCACGGCGCACAAAAAACAATCCGGTAATGATTGGTGAGCCGGGCGTAGGTAAGACAGCGATTGTGGAGGGTCTAGCCCAGCGTATTGCCAGCGGCAACGTGCCGGAGGCGCTATTTGGCAAGCGGGTGGTGGAGCTGGATCTGGCGGCGATATTATCCGGCACGCGTTTTCGCGGTGATAAAGGCTAATCGCGAGCAGTTGATCGTTTTTATTGATGAGCTGCATCTGTTAGTTGGCTTGGGCGCGGGGGGCGGTGAGGGCGCGATGGACGCGGCTAATATTTTTAAGCCATCTTTGGCGCGCGGGGAGCTGCACGTGATCGGTGCCACTACTTTAAAGGAGTACAAAAAATATATTGAAAAGGACCAGGCACTAGAACGGCGCTTTCAACCAATCGTGGTACCGGAGCCGACAGTGGATCAAACGATTGAGATCCTACGCGGCCTGCGCGACCGCTACGAGGCGCATCATCGTATTAAGATCCTAGATGAGGCGCTAATCGCGTCTGCGGAATTATCTAATCGCTACATCTCAAATCGTTTTTTGCCAGATAAGGCGATTGACCTAATGGATCAGGCGGCGGCGCGGGTGCGTATCCAGTCTACGGCTGAGCCGGATGAGGTAAAAGAGTTGGATGAAAAAATCCATGGCTTAAAGAAGGAACTAGAGGCAGCCCAGCGTGGCAAAAAGACCAAGGCGGTGGAGGATTTTAAAAAAGAGATCGGCCAATTAGAGACTAAGCGTGATAGTCTATTTGACCAGTGGCAGTCTGCGCAGGCGCGCACTATTCCGCAAGTCTCGGCGCGGGATATCGCCGCAGTCGTTTCTAAGCTTACTGGCATTCCAGTCAGTGATCTAACCGAAGAGGAGCGGGATAAACTACTTAAACTAGAAGAGAAGTTGCGCCAGCGAGTAATTGGCCAGGAGGAGGCGATTGCGGCGGTAGCTAATGCTATTCGTCGTTCGCGGGCTGGACTAGGTGACATGTANATTCGCCGTTCACGGGCGGGTTTGGGTGATATTTATCGCCCAATCGCCTCCTTTATCTTTTTGGGACCAACCGGCGTGGGTAAGACCGAACTAGCCAAGGCCTTGGCCCAGATCATGTTTGGTGACCAGGAGGCAATGACACGGATTGATATGTCGGAGTATATGGAGCGGCATAGTGTGGCGCGTTTAATTGGCGCTCCGCCTGGTTATGTGGGTTATGAGGAGGGTGGGCAGTTAACGGAAGCCGTCCGCCGCCGGCCACACTCGATCATTCTATTAGACGAGATTGAAAAAGCGCATCCCGATGTCTTTAATATTCTTTTGCAAGTATTGGACGATGGGCGCTTAACCGATGGGCAGGGACGGGTAGTGGATTTTTCTAACACCATTATTATCGCCACCAGCAATATCGGTTCGGCTTTGATCCAAAATGAGCTAGGCAAAGAGGAGAAAAAGCGGATGGATTACGACAAGCTGCGCGCTGCCCTACAGGAGGACTTAAAACGCCATTTCCGGCCGGAATTCCTAAACCGCTTGGATGAGGTGATTATCTTTAAGGCGCTAGGCAAACCGGAGATCGCGGAGATTGTTAAGTTGCAGATTAAACAGTTACAGGCTAAATTAGCGAGTCACCACTACAAACTGGCGGTTAAAGAGGTAGCAGTAGAGGCGTTGGCGGAGAAAGGGTTTGATCCGCAGTTTGGCGCGCGTGAATTGCGCCGGGTAATTCAACGGGAAATTGAGAATCGGATCTCGGAAACTATCTTGCGGGACAGGCCAGAGCGGGGGAAGACGATTACTGTGGATTTCAAAAAAGATAAGTTCGAGTTATCATTAGGGTAGCAGATTAAAATTTTTAATTTTTAAAAATTGCAAAAATTAATAATTAAAAATTACTTGTCTTATAAGTACTGGACATTAGTTGCTCTGGTTTTTATTGCCGCCTTTAGTTTTTGGTTGGCGGTGCGGCCGTGGCTAGATAACCCCTTAGATGTTACTCAACAGGCGCTCTGGCTCAAGCCGCTGATCGGTTTATTAGTCAGCGCTATGCTGGTTTGCTTGACGATGGTACTAACCGCGCGGCCAAAAGGGGCGACGCGGTTAGGCTGGACGGATTTAGTGGTAGCGCTAGCGGTGGTCCTACCTTATTGGCTAATTTTTGTCTGGCCCAATACGACCACGCTGCTGAATGCCGATTGGTACTATTATCTTTCCGGTGGAGTGGTGGCGGGATTATTTTTACTATGGGGCGCGGAGCAGATCCACAAAGACCGGCAGCGGCATTTGAATTTTAGTTTGACCTCCGCGGTAGGAGCCGGCGCGTATAAAGTGATTACCGCTTTGCTTTTATTGGTATCACTGGCTTATTACTTTAATCCCAGCGTGCAGGACACGGCGCGGCGCGATCAACTGTCAGAATCCACTCGCCGCACTGTCCAAGTATTTACCATGAAGTTAGTGGAGCAGCAGGCGGGAGGCGAAGTCAGCGAGTCGGCTTTCCGCAAGGCCTTTTTAGAGTCGTGGCACCAATTGAATCAATTTTTACGTCCTTATTTTTATCTGATGCCGCCACTGTTAGCAATCGGGCTATTTCTAGTATTGCGCGGCTTTGCTTTTCTTTTCTTTTATCTGATGCTGTTGTTGCTTTGGGTGGCGTGGCTACTGCTGCGCTGGGCTAAGGTAATCACGATGGAAAAACAAACAGTGGAAATTGAAATCCCAAAACTATAGTCCTTCGACCGGCTCAGGAAAATTATGCGTAAAGATTATTACTTAATTTTAGGGATCCAGCCAGGTGCTTCCGCGGAGGAGGTGGATGCCGCCTATCAAAAATTAGCTATCCATGGGGAAATGATTAGCCAGCGGCAACTGGCCGAAGTTGAGGAGGCCTACGCCATCTTGTCTAATCCACTGTCTCGTCAGCAGTATGATCGCGGCTATCGGCGCAGAGGGAAGATTTTTCAGTTTGATGGTTTGGACGTAAACCAATTAGAAAAAATCCATCTATCTAAAAAGCATAGCCCTAGGCGGGTGGATAATGATAATTTGATGCTGGAGCTAAATGAACTACTGGGCGGCCTAGTGACTGAACTGCGCGGGCGAGTGGCAGAGGCAGAAAACGCCGAGCAAGCGGCCTTACCAGAGGATGATATTTTTGTGGATTTAGACATTTCCGCCAGTTTGGCAAAAGGCGGTGGAGCAAAGCAATTGGATTATGAGCGCCTGGGCGAGTGCGCGGAGTGCACGGGGTTAGGTAGCTGGGGTGGTGCCGCTTTGGTTACCTGTCGGCCCTGTCGCGGCAAAGGCAAACAACACGGTGAACCGTGTGGAGTCTGCGCTGGCTTAGGCAAGCACCCAGAAATTAACTGTCAGCGCTGTTTAGGCGAGGGGAGGGTAAAGACGCGCCGCCAGGTGGAGGTAGCTATTCCTAAGCAAACTAATGGCGACACCACGCTGCGGGTAGCGCGCGGTGGCCATCGACTTTTTCGCGATAACCAGTACGGGGATTTGTACGTGAAAGTAAAGGTTAAATAGATTTTGTTGTATAATAGCGGGAGTGAGCGCGCTTATCACTAAAATTTTAACTTGGCTTAACTCGCTAGTTAGCACTGTCACCAACCAGTTCAGTGGCGATTTAAGTTTGGATTTTTTAGCGGTGATCTTCTTCTTGGTAGTAATGTTGTTGATCGCCTTTAGTTTAGGGCGCAATCGGATTGTGGTGGCGATTATTAGCACCTACCTGGCCGCCTTTATTTATTTAATTTTGCCCTGGTCTAACCAGATTCGGGCCTGGCTCTCGCTCGAACAAGTCTTTTGGGTAAACCTGGGGATTTTTGCGCTTGCTTGGTTGATCTGCTACTCGGTGCTAGTTAGTTCAGTACTGCGCTCGCGCGCCTCCCTGGGCGACTCCTCGGTTTTAATTGTTTTACTATTGAGTATTGTAGAGACGGGATTTTTATTCAGTATCGCGATTGCCCTATTAAAAGTAGGGGAGTTGCTCACCCTCTCGCCAGTTTTACTTAAATATTTCGGTGCCACCGGCGCCGCCTTTGCTTGGATGCTATTGCCACTGGTGGTGTTTCTTTTTCTCAAGCGCAGACGGGCCACGGTCTAAAACCAAGGAAGTCCTGAGACCACATTCATAATCTGAGACTGACCGGGTTTAAATATGGAATTTTACTTTCCCTTTTCTACTCTTTCCGTGTACTCTCCAGTTTCCGTATTGACGCGTATCATATCACCCTCATTAATAAAGAGAGGTACGTTAATTACCGCGCCAGTTTCGAGTTTAACTTGTTTAACGCCGCCCTGGGCGGTGTCGCCGCGGATCGCGGGGGGAGCCTCAACAACTTTGAATTCCATTTTAACTGGCAGAGAAATATTAATAATCTCGCCGTTGAAAGCTAAAGCCTCGCAAATGGTGTTAGGTTTTAAGAAGTGAGTACTGTCGCCAATAATGTCGGCTTTTAAATTAAACCGCTGGGCGGGATTTTTTTCCTCGGAAAACCAATATTCCTCTCGATGGGCGTACATAAATTTAACGCCGCGTTTTTCGATATCGGCTAATTCAAACACATCCGACTGGGCGAAGTTGCGCTCGTAATGCTTACCATTTAGCATATTCTTCATGCTAGTCTGCACCACCGGTCGGCGCTGTTGCATCTTTAAATGGTGCGTTTCAAGCACTAGGTAGGGCTGGCCCTCGTAAATAAAAAAGACCCCCGACTTCAATTCATTTGGTCCAATAGACATAGAGTAATAACCTCAAATTAATATAGACGATTATAGCTACTTAATCGAATAAATCAACCACACTGGATCGGCCAATTACCGCGGTAGCCGTTGAGGAAGGCGGCCGCGGGCATTGGTTTTTTGCCAGCCGGCTGGAGTTCAAGGATTTCGAGCCAGCCATTGCCGGTAGAGGCTAGTAAAGTTTTGCCATCCTTGATAATTTGCCCAGCGGCCAATCTTTCGACATCCGATGTCGAAAGATTGGCTTTGGTGATTTTTAAAATATTTGAGGTCCACCCTGTTAAATTGTCGCTGCGTGAATTTAATAGGGTAAATGTACCTGGTTCGGGGTTTAAGGCGCGGATTTGATTGTAAATTTCGCGCGCGGACTTTTGCCAGTCAATTTTTCCGTCTTCGGGGGTAAACTTACGGGTGAAAGTGGCCTGAGAGTGATCTTGCGGTTGCGGGATAAGCTTGCCAGTCAGATAATCCGGCAAGACCCTAACTAGCAACTCCCCACCTATTTTAAATAGCCTTCCCGATAGTTGGATATTATACTCACTGCTGTCGATAGTGGTTTTT
>Ga0076048_132_pt1 | contig 5463 bp, 5 predicted proteins | sample RifGroB1_FD_68145 | JGI IMG/M metagenome (GOLD analysis project Ga0076048, IMG submission 68145) | Parcubacteria (Nomurabacteria) bacterium GW2011_GWB1_47_6 | reverse complement strand
ATCACCCCCACCACCAAAATCCCCCATTTATTAATTCCGCCCAGGTATCTGAAGTTCATTACTATATAAGACGGGAATTAACTAAAGGCTTACCTTAATCTCGATCGGGTTTTTGGTGATGATATTGATCTTGGGCTGATCGGAAAAGACATAGTGAGCCATTTCTCTTATATCACTCTTGGTAACTGCCTTGATGGCAGCAATATCTTCTTCAATACTTTTTATCTTCTTATTGAGCAACAACTCCTCGGCCATAGCGGTAGCCCGCGAATGAACCCTCTCTACGTAAAACAAATAGCTGGAAAGGGTAATATTTCTAGCGCGGGTCAACTCCTCACCAGTAATATCTTCTTCGGCTAGCCGTTTCAACTCGACAAAAATTAAATCTAAAGCCTGCTGGAGATTTTCTTCCTTAATTCTAGTACCGATCGAAAGGCAGCCAGTATCTACCCCGCCATCAAGGCTCGACCAGACCGAGTAAACTAAGTGGCGTTCATGCCGTAGCTTCTGTTCTAAGCGCGAAGAGGAACTATTTCCTAAAATAGTAGATAGGAAATCGATCTGGCGGTAACGCTCGTCGAAAGTTGGTAGGCCCCGAAAACTGACTGCCAAGCAAGATTGGGCAAAGTCCTTATTTAATATCTTTACATAACCACTATTAACAAAACGGGCCGGCTCGAATATTGCCTCCTCCCCACCCATAAAGGGACTGAAATATCTATTACCCAGTTGAATAGCCTTAGCCTCGCTAATATTACCAGAAACCGCTAGAACGAAATTCTCTTTGACATAATTTCTCTCCATATAGCCGCGCAGCATGCCGGCATTCATAAAGACTAGACCACTTGATTCGCCCCATAAGGTCTCCTGGTATGTCGCGCTTACCCGAAGCCTCCTGGGCAATAACCATCTTCTCCTTTTCGATCGAGCTCTCCTCTAATAATGAATTAAAGAAGATGTCTGACAGAAATTGAAAGGCTACCTCGGCTTTTTTAGTGGTCATTTTGACCCAATATTCCACATTTTCCGTACCGGTAGAACCGTTAAAATTTCCACCATGGTTCTCTAAGAACTTTTTTAGCTCAGTTTCATTGGGGAAGTTTTTAGTGCCATCAAAAAACAGGTGCTCTAAGAAATGCGCTGACCCAACTTCATTATCTAGCTCTGTTCTTCGTCCGACCTTACCCATTAAGTTAACAACCACCGACTCCGCGTCCATGGACGGAACGTGTAGTATTCGCAATCTATTATCCAGAGTAACTTCCGAGTGAGGATATTTAGTCATAAGAGTAAAAGTTTCTTGGCTGCCGGGCTAGGGATCGGACCTAGGATTCCTGCTTCAAAGGCAGGCGTGATACCGCTTCACTACCCGGCAAATTATTATTGATTTTAGCATTAACCAAACACGATGACAATTCCTTAGTTAAACCCGATCGGTCTTAAAACAGGAATTTATTCTCGATTATAAACACGTGCACATTACTTTGAATATTAAGTAGTTTAGCTGCTGTTCCAATTTCTTGCTCGCAGATATAAGGCGTAACGTAGGCGCTCTTCTGTAGTTTACGACACTCAAACTCAATTAACTTTTCTCGGAAAAATCTTCGCCGATGGCTTAACTTTTCTGGAATATCAAAAATTATTATTCGCTGTCTACCATCACGCTTCTTGGTGCCCAGCTTTAAGTTTTTAAACCGCCAAAGTTTTAATTTTTCTTTTCCCTTGTCGGTTACAATAATTTTCTCTTTTTTTGAACTACCAATATACCCGGCCACTCTGAGTGCGTGAAATTTTTTGCTAAAGAAACTCCTATTTAAACTGCCCCCATTTTCATCGTTGTATCGGCTGTAAATATCCAGATACTCGTATTCAGGAACTCCGCCAAAAGATAGGTGCTCTAACCAATCTAAAATTCCTAAATTAGGATATTTACTAGGTTTTTTGGTTCCATATACACGACGTCGATACATTCTCTAATTATACCCGATCGGTCTTAATTCAGGAAAATTCCCTATTGGGCTAGTTCTATTATCGCCATTTCCAAAGGGAGCTGGGGGATAGGTGATGTTTTCATTTCTTGTTGGGCGCGGAGGAGGGCGGTGGTGAGGCGTAAGACTAATTGGCTATCAACTTGGCCGGCCAGAGTGGCGATCTGTTGGGCCTGGCCGTCCCCCATCTCCTCGGTGAAACTGGCAAGAATTACCGGATTGGCTTTGGCCACTAACATCCGCCGCACATATTCTAAACTTCCTTTGGTAAAATTGTCTAGGTCAACGCCAGACTCATGCAAACGATTTACTAAAGCGGTGGCCTCGCTGGTCTGTTTGTTAAGTAGATAGCCAACGAATTCCGCGGTTACTCCCAATGGCACAATCCCCAGTACTTCACTAAGTACTGTCTCGTCAATATTACCAGTATGATAAGCCGCTAGTTTAGTTAGGGCGCTCTCGGCGTCACGCAATGAGCCCTCGCTCTGCATCGCTAACAGCCGCAGGGCCTCGGGAGTAATTTTAATACCCTCACTCTCGGCAATCATCGCCAGTTTGCCAACTATCTGTTGGGCGGTGATCTTTTTAAAATCGAAACGCTGGACGCGAGATAAGATAGTGGCGGGCACTTTGTGCGCCTCGGTAGTGGCTAAAACAAAAATAACTTTGGCTGGTGGCTCCTCGAGAGTTTTTAATAACGCGTTGAAAGCCTCCTTGGTCAGCATGTGCAGCTCATCGATGATATACACCTTGTGGCGCTGATTCATGGAGGCGAAACGGGCTGACTCGCGCAGCTCACGAATCTCATCAATACCACGATTAGAGGCGGCATCGATTTCGATTAGGTCGACTGATCTACCGTCCTCGATCTCTTTACAAGAATCACAAATTCCACAAGCGTCGTATCCGCCTTCGCTAAAGCTTCGGCGGATGCTCAATTTATCACCGCCAGAAGACTGGCTGGATAAATTGGCACAATTAACTGCTTTAGCTAATAACCTCGCCAAGGTGGTTTTGCCACTGCCGCGTGGACCAGTAAAGAGGTAGCCATGTGCCACACTACCCAGCTTTAAAGCCCCTCGCAGTGTCTGCACCACTGGCTCCTGCCCTACCACTTCGGCAAAACGCTGGGGACGATATTTTCGGTACAAAACCATGGGAGAAATATAGCAGATTTATGCGAGCAAACAATCTACTAACTCTTCCTAAAGACAATAAACTTGTAGCCGACAAAGTTCCAGATGAGGGAGACGATGGTGCCAAAACCCTTGACGGTAAGCGCCCAGTCTTGAGCGGTTAAGCCATTAAATGGTTCAAAGTTTTTGGTACCGATAGCAATAACGGTGTTATTTAGCAGTAGGCCAATTAATGTGACACCAACGTACTGGGCAAATTCGCCGCTACTACCACTGCCACGTACTTGAAAACTCCAGAGCCGGTTCCAGTAATAGCTATTTACTACTGCCACCAAAAACGCTGCCGAGTTTAGAAAAACCAATTTGTAGGTCTCGCCCTTTTGATAGTCCGTCAGATAAATTAAAACCGCTAGTACTCCAAAATCTATGGCGGTATTCAATAGGCCAACTGCCGCATATTTACTAAAAGTAGCTAGGACCGGCAGATGTTTAGAAAAAACGTGGCCCAGCCAGGTGCCAAGCAGAAATAGAACTGGCACAATAAACGCCAGCGGCCAGAGTTGAGTGAAGGTTAGAGGCACGCAGATATCTGGCGCTAAATCATTTACCAACGGCGAACAGGTCTCGCGCAGAATTAAAATACCGGCGAAAAGTAAGCCGGCGATAAAACCAGATAAAAGCGACAATTGTAAATCCTTTTTAGTATAAGGCATACCAGTTACTTAGTTTTATTTATTGAAACGGGCGGTAATTTCGGCTTCGACTTCGGCGCGAGGCCGGCCATACTTTTGCCGAGACAGTTCGACAATCGCGCGGCGTAGCTCCGGCGAGCCCTGGCCAAAAACCCGTTCAGTCTCGATCCTCATATTAAATGGCCGGGTGACTTGCCCGCCGATGAGTAAGTTTACCACACAGTTAAGATTTTCTAAATTAGCGATGTCCTGAGTGGAAAAGACCGGTTCAAAGCGGGTTTTGATTTTTGGCATCTCGGCATCTTCTGGATTAATGCGGAAGATGGCCATCGAACCGACATTACCAAACACGGCATCCCTAATCTTATCAGTGAGCTGAGCGATAAACTGGTGCGCCATTACCAAACAGAGTCGATACTTGCGAGCCTCGGACAAAATTACTGCGATAGACTCGGTAGTAAAATTCTGAAACTCATCAATGTAAAGGTAGTGATCGGGCATATCGGTGCGGGTAGTGTCGCGCGCTAGGGCGGCTCGCTGTAGCTTGTTAATAATTACCATCCCCAACAAATCGGCATTCAAATTCCCTACCTTGCCTTTAGATAAATTTACAATCAGAATCTTCTTATTCTCAATCACATCGGCAAAATCAATCGCGCTCCGGCGCTGGTTAATAATTGGGCGCAGAAAGTCATTGGAGGTAAAAGTGTCAATTTTTGAGGTAACGTAGCCAGCAAAGTTAGTTAAACTTTGGTCACCGGTGGTTTTGGTCGCCTCTAACTCCCAAAATTGTTTAACAATCGGGTTGGCCTCCCGCACTAGTAGGTCATTGCGAAACGCCTCGTCCACAAAAACGCGCGAGACATCGGCCAAAGTTGGCACGTAGTAGTCGTAATTATCGAGCAGTAAGAAGATGGCGTTTTTAAAATAGCGCTCGAATTGCGGACCGCCGGTCTCACGCAGATTATAGAGTTTGTCCATAATCTGAAACATCTCATCGATAATTAAGGTTTTATGCTCGGGATGAGTTGGGTCAAATTCCAGCATATTCAAAGCCATTGGCCGTTCAATATCGGCCGGGTCAAAATAAATCACGTCATTCGCCCGCGCCTTGGGGATTACTGAGAGTGCCCACTCCGCCAACGAGCCGTGCGGGTCAATCAAGGTGACGCCCTTACCAGACTCAAAATCCTGGCGAAACATCGCCTCCAGCGTGACCGACTTACCGGTACCGGTCTGGCCTAAGATATACATATGCCGGCGGCGATCCTCATCAGCCAGGCGGATTAAAGTCTCCTGGCCACGGTAATTATTACGGCCAATCACTATGCCATCGGTGGGAAGATTAGCGGGCGCCTCTGAGCTCTTGGCATTAAGGTAGTTCACCCGTGGCGCGGTGGTAGTAGCCAGTGGGAAGTGATACAGACTGGCCAACTCCTCACTAGAAAGCGGCAGCACCGGCACAGAATCAAACCAGCCACCAGCATCAAACATCCGAAAAGAAAAGTTTTTTATAAATTGATCGAGGCCACGGCCTTTTACCCGCTGGGGCTTAAAGCTATTTAAATTAGGTTCGCCAAACTGCACAAAGGCATTTTCAATCTCCTGTAATAACTGGTCAGCCTGCGTCTGGTCTGGCGCCGAGCT
>Ga0076048_136_pt1 | contig 5477 bp, 3 predicted proteins | sample RifGroB1_FD_68145 | JGI IMG/M metagenome (GOLD analysis project Ga0076048, IMG submission 68145) | Parcubacteria (Nomurabacteria) bacterium GW2011_GWB1_47_6 | reverse complement strand
CGAGTATTTGAGGCGGTGATTCCGCGCTCCATCTCATTAGCCGAAGCGCCGAGCTTTGGAAAAACAATTTTGCAATTTGATCCAGACTCCAAGGCAGGCAAGGCCTACCGACAGTTAGCAGAAGAGGTGATTAGAATAACCTAGTTTATAGTTTGTAGTCCATAGTTTATAGAAAGATCGGAATTTCTGAACTAAAGACTATAAACCATAAACTATAAACTTTTTTTGAAGAAGTTATTCGGTTTAGGCAAGGGACTCGGTTCATTAATTCCGGCTAGCATGCCGGCGAAGTTAGCGCCGGGCGAATCACGCGAAAGTGTTTTCTATGTGGAGACTAATAAGATTAAGCCTGATCCCAAGCAGCCACGGCGAGATTTTGATGAGGCCGCGCTAGCCGAATTAGCCAGCTCGATTCGTAAATATGGCATTCTACAGCCACTGTTGGTGACTAAGGAAGAAAAAAGTTCCCAGCGCGGGTTGGATGTGGAGTATGTGATTGTGGCGGGCGAACGCCGCTGGCGGGCCGCCCGTTTGGCTAATCTGCCGCAGGTGCCGGTGATCGTGAAGGACTCAATGACCGAGGATAAAACTCGACTAGAAATCTCCTTGATCGAAAATTTACAGCGTGAAGATCTAAATCCAATCGAAGAGGCGCGGGCTTTTACGCGTTTAAACAAGGACTTTGGCTATTCGCATGATGAAATTGCCCGGCGCTTGGGCCGCAGTCGGCCAGCCATATCAAATGCTATTCGCTTGCTGGGCCTACCCTCGGATATGCAGGAAAGTTTGCGGGCGGGCCGGATCAACTTTACGCAAGCCCGTACACTGCTAGCCCTTACTGATCCAAGTAAACAAAAAGAAGTTTACAAACAAATATTGGCAGGCGAAATTATTGGTACTTCTGATTTAGAGCGTGAAGCTGCCAAGATCTCGGGGACCAACCGAGAATATGGCAGCTCGCGGCGCTTTAGCGAATTGGAGACTAACCTGGCTAAGAAACTGGGTGGAAGGATAACCATCACCGATGGCAGCAGGGGTGTGACTTTCACCGCTAAGCTGGCCACGCTTGAGGATCTGAATAACTTGGTAAAAATAATTTTAGACTAAGCCGCTGGAGTTTCTGGCTCGGCGTCCGTCTTTTTCTTAGTGGTCCGCCAATGAGCGGACCTTTTGCTGGGCTTGGGCGGATTTTCCTGCCACTTAACCAGAGCTGCTTGTACCTCAGCCTCGTTAGCAGGCTTTTGATTCATTAGAAAGTTACAGGCGGGGAAGCGGTTGCAGGCGTAAAAAACTTTAGCTCGGCCGCGGCCTTTGCGCTCCACGATATCACCTGGGTTGTCTTTGCGCTCGGGTGCCAACAAACAGGCGGGGCACTTAAATCCGGTCTTTTCCCAGATTTTAGCAATACCTTTGCATTTAGGATAATCACTACAGCCAAGGAAATAGCCAAAGCGGCCGCGCCGGACAGTCATCGCTTTGCTACAAAGCGGACAGCGTTCGTCTTTGGTTTTGTCGGTTAGCTCCTGGATTTTAGCTGCCTCTTCGGGCAGAGGTCGGGGCAGGCGAGAAACTTACCCATACGGCCGAATTTAATTAACATCATCTGGCCGCAGTGTGGGCAAGGGGTAGTGGAGGTTTCGGTCAGTTTTTCCACGCTCACCTCCTTTTCCTCCAGATGTTTTTTAAAAGGAGTATAAAACTCACGGATCACCGGAACCCACTCTAGCTCACCCTCGGCGATTTGGTCGAACTCCTCTTCGATGTGCGAGGTAAAGTCGATATCAATAATCTCTGGGAAGTTCTCCACCAGTAGATCATTTACTAAATTACCAATTTCGGTTGGTTGGTACTTCTTTTCGATTTTTTCCACGTAGCCGCGATCCTGGATTGTGGTCAGGGTTGGGGCGTAAGTAGAAGGACGGCCGACGCCATGCGCCTCCAGGGCCTTAATTAGGGTAGCATCGCTGTAACGGCCGGGTGGCTCGGTAAAATGCTGCCAAGGGAAAAGTTTTATTAAATCAACGCCCTCGCCTACTTTCAATGGGGGTAGGGTGCCTGCCCGCCAATCGCCTGAGCTCAAGGCGATGGCAGGCGGGCTAGCGTCTTCGGGAGCGGTATCTTCATCCGAGGATTCAGTGTAGGCGCGAATAAAGCCATCAAATTTTATCACCTGGCCGGTACTCTTGAAAACAAACTCGCCAGTTTGATTAGTGGCCTTAGTCAAAACAGTGGTGTGATCGATGTCGGCTGGTTGCATCTGGCAAGCCAGGGTACGTTTCCAAATTAAATCATATAGGCGGGCCTGACCGCGATCGGTCTGGCTGGTTAAGGCTTCGGGCAAGTGCGCTAAGTTGGTGGGACGAATCGCCTCGTGCGCCTCCTGGGCGCCTTTGCTCTTAGTTTTAAAATGGCGCGGCTCCGCCAGGGCGTACTCTTTGCCAAAGTGCTGAGTGACTACTTCCTTGGCCTGCTGTAGCGCCGCCTCGGCCAAGTTGACACTGTCGGTGCGCATGTAGGTGATCAAGCCAGTTTCATAAAGCTGCTGGGCCAGTGTCATGGTTTGCTTGGCTGAAAATCCTAATTTGCGCGCGGCTTCCTGCTGCAGTGTGGAGGTAGTAAAAGGCGGCGCGGGATGGCGCTGTAATGACTTGTTTTGAATGTCGGCTACCTGATATTCCGCGCCAGCCAAATCCGTTTCAATTTTTTTAGCCTCTGTTTCGGTTTTGATGCTGAACTTTTCTAACTCTTTGCCTGCCCCGTGATCGCCGCTAGGCGATTTTACGGGGTCGCTAATCTTAATTAACTGACCGCGGAAAACTTTTTCTAAGTCAGATCTCGCCGCCAAGTCTGCCTCGATTGTCCAGTATTCTTCTTTAACAAATTTTTGGATTTCGCGTTCACGCTCTACCACCAAGCGCACCGCCACGCTCTGGACGCGGCCAGCCGACAGACCAAAGCGCACCTTGCGCCACAAAAAAGGGGAGAGCTCGTAGCCAACTAAACGATCTAAAATGCGGCGCGCTTGCTGGGCGTCTACCAGGTGCATATCAATATGACGCGGTTTTTCTAGGGCATGCTCGATGGCGGACTTAGTAATTTCATGAAAAACAATCCGCTTGGCCTCGGCCGGGTCATGTTTTAAAGCCTGGGCTAGATGCCAGGCGATCGACTCCCCTTCACGGTCCTCGTCTGTCGCATAGATGACCTCCTCCGCCTTCTTCTCCACTTCCTTTAATTCAGCGATTACCTTTTTGGCCTTGGCTGGGATTAAATACTTCGGTTCGAAGTCATGCTCCACGTCCACTCCCATTTTAGATTTGGGCAGGTCACGCACATGACCAAAAGAAGCCATGACTTTGTATTCAGGACCTAAAAATTTTGAGATAGTTTTAGATTTTGTGGGACTCTCAACCAGAATAAGTTTCATTTTTGTTTGTAACTTTAATTGGCAGCGAGTAGCTAACAGGAGTTTACTCATATTAGCTGCGAGCGAACCAATTACGAGCGCCGATGAGGCGCGTATAAACTAGGTTCGGACAGCGTATTTATTGCCACCGAGATTAACCACTTTATCATTTAGCTCGAGATTCATCAAACTAGCGGTCACAGTCGGTGCCGCTAAATTACTCAGACGCACCAGTTCATTTAAAGAAAGTGGGGTCTCGGTTAGTAGCCGTAAAATGGTTGCCTCCACCGGATGTTCGCTGGTTAGTTTTAGCCTGGTTTGTAGTTGGGCTAACTCGGGATATTCAGCCAAAATATCAGCCACGGTGGTAACAATCTTGGCTCCTTGTTTGATTAAGCCGTTAGTCCCTTGCGAGACCCTACTGTAGATTGGGCCGGGGAGGGCAAAAACATCGCGCCCCTGCTCGGCTGCTAAGCGGGCAGTGATTAAGGCCCCACTTTGCGGCCCCGCCTCGATCACTATGGTTCCCCGCGCGATACCGCTAACGATGCGGTTACGCTCGGGGAAGGTACCCTTATGCGCCCCCATGGTCAAGGGCAACTCGCTGATTAGGGCTCCGCCGCATTTAATGATCTGTTGGGCCAGCCCGGCATTAGCCGAAACAATTGAAGTACCCGTCACTGGCCCGCCCAAAACGGCGATAGTCTTACCTTTACGATCAACGGTGGCTTGATGCGCCACCCCGTCCACTCCCATAGCTAGACCAGAAACAATAGTAAAGCCAGCGGCGGCCAATTCACCGGCCAGTTGATAGGCGGCGCGCCTTCCATACTCGCTTAGCGCTCGACTACCTACCACTGCCAGGCATCTATCTATTCTTAAGATTGCCTTGTCGCCTTTTAAATAAAGTGCCAGCGGTGCACCGGCAATGTGCTTTAGGCGCGGCGGATAGGCTGGGTCGTTTTTAGGAATTAATTGTAAGTCAGCCCGCTCTACCCTAACCCACTCTTTTTCTGGATTAAGGCTGGATATTTTTATCTTCTGCCAAGCCGCTATCCAATCATTGCTAAACTGCTTGGCTAATTCCTGTAGTCGAGTACTATTTACTTTAGCCGCAATGATGCAGGCGTTGAGGTAGATGAGTTGCTCTTTTGACACGTTGACGAGTGAAAATAATTTGTTATAAGAAATGGTGGTAAAAGTGAAGAGGGAAACCACCGAAGACGGAGCTCAATGCGCTCCCGAAATTGTAATTCGCCGAGTTTTCACAACGTTGCAGTCAGACTACCAAAAGACCGTCAAAAGTCTCAAGCAGTCTGGCTCAACGCAAAGGCAATATCGGCACTGGGACGCAAAATTCTACTGTGAACTTGCCTGCCGTCAGGCTGGCTTGGCTGGTTGATTCATTATCCCTCCGAATTAACTAGCCGGTTCACGGTAGAATTTTGGGGGCTATTTTATATTCTGTTCAAGTCTAACTAGTACTTCTTTCCAAATCGCGCGCAATTTTTCTTTCTCGGCGGGAGTAAATTTACCTAAGACGAAGTCACCAATCAGGGCGATGCGTTTTTCGTCCGAGCGCTGACTGCGGGCCAATTTAAGTTTACTGTTGGCCACGCCAATTTTAATGCGGGGAATTGCCTCGGTTTTCAACTGCTGAAGAATTGAACGAATGCCCTTATGCCCGCCGGCGCCGGATGCTGGAGTATATTTGGTTTTACCAAACGGTACATCTAAATCGTCGTGGAGAATCAAAATCTGATCGGCTTTCACCTTGAATTTCAGCTTGGCCTTTTTTACTGCCTCGCCAGACTTATTCACGTAAGTAGTCGGCTTTAACAGTGTTACCGGTGTTTTATTGAGTTTGCCAGTAGCTACTAAGCCCATTAACTTTTTATCCTCACTAAACTCGGCGCCCAGCTCCTTGGCTAACAAATCTAAAAAACTCGCACCAATATTATGGCGCGTAGCCTGATACTGCGGATCTGGATTGCCTAGGCCAACGATGAGATGCATTCCCTCATTATAGAGAAATCTTCTTTTAAGTAAAAAGTCTGCCCGATCGCTCGGC
>Ga0076048_135_pt1 | contig 5982 bp, 2 predicted proteins | sample RifGroB1_FD_68145 | JGI IMG/M metagenome (GOLD analysis project Ga0076048, IMG submission 68145) | Parcubacteria (Nomurabacteria) bacterium GW2011_GWB1_47_6 | reverse complement strand
GAATGGCTCCGCAGATTCACCGCGAGCGGGTCGGGCGAATGTCAGGGTGATTTTTGACAATAAAAATAAAATATTCGATATTGATTTTTCGGAAGTCACAATTGAACGGACGGTTCATCGCGACGGTTTAAACGAGTATTTTATCAACGGCAGTCTGGTGCGTCTGAAGGATGTTTTGGAGCTCTTGGCACGAGCTCATATGGGCGCCTCGGGCCATCATATCATTTCTCAAGGTGAAGCCGACAAAATTCTTAGCGCTAGTCCTAAAGACAGAAAAAGTATGGTGGAGGACGCATTGGGATTGAGACTCTATCAGTACAAACGTCTGGAAAGCGAGCGCAAACTTAAGAAAACGTTTGAAAATATAGCGCAAGTTGAGGCCTTGCGCAAAGAAATTGCTCCGCATCTGAAATTTCTCGGAAGACAGGTTGAAAAACTTGAGAAAACGGAAAGTATGCGCGCTGAACTTATGGCGCAAGCGAGTGAATATTTCAGGCAGGAGGATGCTTACTTGGTTTCGTCAAAAATGACTCTTGAGGCCGAGAGGAAACCGTTGAACGAGGCTCTGGAAAAACTTTCCAAAGAGTCAAAAAACGCTAGAAAAGTAATCGAATTGGAATCTGGATTAAGCGCCGTCGAGAAAGAAAAAGATTACCTGACGAGAGAAATCGGCAAGCTGGAGGGATTTATTATAGCGGAAGAAAAGACTATTGAAATTGATAAGAAACTATCAGCTTCCGACGAGTCGAAGACCGTTAGACTTAGAGAGGTGGAGACTTTATATCAGGAAATCAGCGCGCTTTCCGATGCCGCGGTTATCAAGAAAAAGTTTGAGGATTTCATCGAAGAAAGGAAACATAATACGGATTCCAAGTTGATTGCAGAAGCGCAAACGAGAATCAGAGAGTTTAAAAAACGTCAGATGGAATTGGAAACGTCTCTGGAAACTCTGAAGAAGAAAGGGCATGAAATCTCTGAAGCTGAAAAGGCAGTTTTCCGCATCATGTCAGAGGAAAAAGAATTAGTTTCCCAATTAAATCTCGTCAAGTCCAAAGAAGAGAAAATCGGTCTCATCGAAGCGGAATTCAAAAGAGAACTTGAAGAGGTCAGTCATCTGGTAGGTTCTGCTGTGTCCAAATACGAACACGGAGGCAACGCCTCCGCGCCCATTAGTCGGCAAGAGCAGGAAGAGACTAAACGGACTATACAGAAACTCAAAATCCGCCTTGAAGATTCAAGCGTCTCTGGTATGGAAGAGGTGCAAAAAGAATATAAAGATACTTTCGAACGAGATACTTTTCTGGCGCGCGAGTTAGGAGACCTTGAAAAATCCGCCGAGACGCTTAAAGAATTGATTCGAGACCTAGAAACGCGCCTAGCATCCGAATTTACTTCCGGGTTGGAGAGAATTAATAAAGAGTTTGATAAGCTTTTTACCGCCATGTTTGGCGGGGGGGAAGCCAGTTTGGTTTTGACGAAAGAATCGGTCGGGAAAAGGTCAGACCTTAAAGATTTAGAAAGGTCTGACCTTGAGGAGACCGAGGAAGAAATGGAAGATGGTCTGGATATCAAAGTCAGTCTTCCTAAGAAAAAAATCCGAGGCCTCGTAATGCTCTCTGGCGGCGAACGGGCCCTGACCTCCATCGCGCTTATCTTCGCGGTCTCTCAAGTCAATCCTCCGCCATTTATTATTCTCGACGAGACAGACGCGGCGCTTGACGAGTCTAATTCCAAGAAATATGGGGATTTGGTCGAGATGCTTTCCAAACGTTCCCAGCTTATTTTAATAACACACAATCGCGAGACCATGAGTCGCGCCGGGGTGATCTACGGCGTCACCATGGGCTCAAACGGCATCTCTAAACTTTTATCCATTTCTTTTGACGAAGCCGTCGAAATCGCGAAATAAATACTTCGCAAATATAGCTCAGAAAAACGCGCTATCGTTTTTTACTAAAAACGCACGCTCCACTCGCGCCGTCGCGCTCCGTGACGTTTTTCTGCCCTATATTTGCTCCGTCCAGATAACATACGATATATCGTATGTTATCGAATAACTATATATTGTCGTACGTTGCTTTCGCGCTACCGCATTTTATTAACGTATGTTTGAAAAACGAAAAGGCCGACACGTTTTAGGCGTCGGTCTTGGATGAAGGGGTAGATACTGACGGCTAGTTGTTCATCAGTATCACACCCCGCATTTGTCTCAGAGTGTCCCTTTCGGGACGGGTGGCGCGGTTGTGCTTTAGCGCGCCCTCTGGACTCTTTAAGCAGGATAACCCCCTGCCGAGTGCGGAACAAGGGCGGCCGCACACCTTTCAGACTGACTCCGGGCAAGAAGTCTAGCTCTTCTCACCCGTTAGCAAGCTTGACGCCTGCAAGTCAATCTAGCCCGGGGGCAAAATCCGCATGCTTCGCGGAAGGCCCCCATCTACCCTAGAGTATAGCATACCCAGTTTTATTGTCAAGTAAAATTAAAGGAAAAATCAATTTAATTTTGTAAAAGCCCAAAATATGGCTTTAAATAAAGAGTTAATGACAGCTAAACAAACTGGAAATCCAGGGTTTTCCTTTCGGGGTCGGAGGCGACCAGCCTGACACGGATTTTATCGCCCAGAGAATATTTCTTGCCGGTTCTTTTGCCCACGATAGCGTAAAGCTTCTCGTTGATTTCATAAAAGTCGTCCTTCATATCGCGCAGTTTAACCATACCCTCCGCTTTAGTGTTGGCCTCTTCAACGTAGATTCCCCACTCTGAAACACCGGAGACAATAGCGTCAAACTCTTCGCCGATATGCTCTTGCATATACTCCACTTGTTTGTATTTGATACTTGCTCGTTCGGCCTCTGCCGCCTCGAGTTCGCGCTCACTCGAATCATCGCAGAGTCTCTGGTATTTGATAATCTCGTCTTGTTCGATCCGACCTCGCACCAGAAAACGAAGAAGCAGTCTGTGGACCAGCAGGTCCGGATAACGACGGATAGGCGAAGTGAAGTGGGTATAGTGTTCGAAGGCCAGTCCGAAATGTCCGATGTTGAAAGTGGAATATATTGCCTTTGACATAGCCCTGACCGCCGCTGTTTTAACGAGCATCTCCGCCGGACTGCCCTCGACCGAGCGGAGCATCCGGGCAATCTCTTCGCCGGTAGTTTCGCCGTCTTTATTCTTAAGTTCAAAGCCAAGCGCCTTGACAAAGGTGGCAAGGTTCACAATTTTTTCCCTGTCGGGGGCGTCGTGAATGCGATAGACGAAAGCCCCTCGACTTCGCTCGGGGTGAACGGCACTCATATAAGTTGCGACTTCGCGATTCGCCAAGAGCATGAATTCTTCGATAAGTTTATGAGTATCTTTGCGCTCTTTTCTATACACCCGGATTGGTTTTCCCAGTTCATCAAGTTCAAACTTTACTTCCTCGGTCTCGAAATCAATAGCGCCTTTTTTAAATCTCTCTTCCCGAAGTTTTTTGGCAAGCGTATTTAGAATTTTAAGCTCTTCGACAAATATTCCCGCTCCTTTATCCATAATCTCTTGAGCTTCTTCATAGGTGAATCGTTTGACAGATTTGATGAGCGTCTTGCCGAACCACCGTTTCTTGATTCTAGTCTCTTTGTCCATGACAAAAACGGCCATGAGCGTCTTGCCGAACCACCGTTTCTTGATTCTAGTCTCTTTGTCCATGACAAAAACGGCCGAGAAAGCGTATTTAGGTTCGTTGGCATTGAGAGAACAGAGATCGTTGGAAAGCACTTCCGGAAGCATTGGGATGGTGCGGTCCACAAGATAGATAGAGGTGCCGCGTTTGCGCGCTTCGCGGTCGAGTTCGGTTTTTTCCATTACAAAATGAGAGACATCGGCGATATGAATACCTATCTCGTAATCGCCACTCGGCAGTATTTTAAAGGATAAGGCGTCGTCAAAGTCCTTGGCGTCCGCGGGATCGATGGTAAAGGTAGTGGTTTCTCGGAAATCTTTGCGGTCTTTCAATTTGTTCTCTCCTTTGTATTTCTCTTTCCACGCTTGCGCTTCTTTCTCCACCTCAGTAGGAAAATCGACTTCGAACCCGCTCTCATAAACGATGCCGAGCATTTCGGCATTGTGTTCACCGGCCCGGCCGATAATTCGAATTACTTTTCCCTCGGGACTCTTGGATGGCACGGGCCACTCGATAATTTTCACTTGGACTTTGTCGCCGCCGAAGGCGCCTCGAGCAGAGTTGAAGGGCACAAATATATCTCTATACATCCTTTTGTCATCAGGCACGAGGAAGAATCCTTTTTCTGTTTTCTCCAGAGTGCCGACGAACTCTGTTTTATGGCGCTCTACTATTTCTATCACCCGAGCCTGTTTCCTGCCGAGAATTTCTTTCTGAAGTGACTCGACCCTGACTTTGTCGCGGTTAAGAGCGGCATTAAGATTCTCCGGTTGGATTTCGAAATCTTCGTCCGCGTCTGGGATAGGGAAATAACCGATGCCCTTGCCGGTGACGCGAACGATTCCTTCAAACATATTGTTTTCTTCCTGCTTCACTTTTTGCATACTATATCAGATTTTGTTTACATTGAGTTTATCGAAAGGTGGGCGGGAGAGGACTCGAACCTCCACTCCCTACGGAACCAGTTCCTAAAACTGGCGCGGCTACCATTACGCCACCCGCCCAGTGCGCCCACGAGGATTCGGACCTCGGACCATCTCCTTAAGAGGGAGCTGCTCTACCAACTGAGCTATGGGCGCGTATTACTAATAATAGACAATTTACAAGAAAATCAACACTTAATCAATAAACAGCTATTTATCTTGCATGTCATAATATTACCACTTATAATATTAACATATGGGGATAAAATATTCTGTTAACGAGAATTTATTTGAAACATGGAATTCTTCCATGGCTTATATACTCGGCTATATTTTTGCAGATGGAAGTCTCGAAAATTCACCGTATATACGAGGTAAATATTTACGTATTACAAGCACGGATGAATCATCGATAATCAATTTGAAAAGTATTCTTAGTTCTAAACATAAAATCATTAAAACTTTGCCCGATAATAATCATAAACCAGATTATCTATTAAGAATTGGAAGCCATAAGATTTTTAACGATCTAAAAAAGTATGGCTTACATCCCCACAAGTCTCTTACTATGATGTTTCCTAACCCCCCCAAAAAATACTTAGGTGATTTTATCAGGGGATATTTTGACGGTGATGGATGCATACACCTCGAAAGGATTAAAGGCGGGTCAATTAAATGTGTTCGAGTGATTTTTACTAGCGGAAGTATTAAATTCCTATCACGACTAGCTGAGATATTAACATCGAGAATTTTATTAACGGTTCGGAAGATTTACAAGGGCACGAGATCGTATCAACTAAGATACAACACTCGCGATAGCGAAAAGTTATTTGTTCTTATGTATAAAAACACTGATGGAATTTTTATGGAAAGAAAATTCAATATTTTTTGTGAATACCTTAAGTCGAAGCCGAATAAAAATATTGGTAAGAGTATCAAAAATATACTACGATATCATAATGGCCTAGTGGCGAAGGGGTAACGCGGCTGTCTGCAAAATGCCCGGGTGGCGGAATCGGTATACGCGCGAGACTTAAAATTTCGTGACCGCAAGGTCGTGTGGGTTCGATGCCCACCCCGGGCACCAAGATGATATGATGAAGAAATAAAGCATGGATCTTTCAATCATCAGCTTACTTTCCACATATCAACTGCCAGCCATTTTTCTTGGCGCATTCTTTTTTGGAGAAACAGTCATCCTGACAGCAGCGTTTTTGGCTGGTCAAGGTACCTGGTCAATCGAGAGTGTCTTTTGGCTGTCGCTGGCGGGGACTGTGATCTCGGACTCCCTCTGGTTTCTTCTCGGCCAAACTTTTTTCAAATTCACGAAACGATGGGAAAAATATCAAGATCAATATCAGACGTTCCTTATTAAACTTGAAAAAATAACTGGCCAAAGACCA
>Ga0076048_125_pt1 | contig 6923 bp, 8 predicted proteins | sample RifGroB1_FD_68145 | JGI IMG/M metagenome (GOLD analysis project Ga0076048, IMG submission 68145) | Parcubacteria (Nomurabacteria) bacterium GW2011_GWB1_47_6 | reverse complement strand
CTCATAGTGGTCGACGGCAGTACGGCGCAGATAAATGCCGCCCGGAAGGCTTTAGAGAAAGCAGGCATGGAGATTCCCGTGGTTTCGGTGGTCAAGGACGAACATCATCGGCCCAAGTCCATAGGCGGGGACAAAATCCTCGCCCGCAAATACGAAGCGGAGATACTGCTGGGCAACAGCGAGGCGCACCGGTTCGCCATCGCTTATCATAAAAAAATGCGGGGCAAAAATTTTCTCCCATAGTATACTTAAAGTATGGACAAGAGCGCCGAACTTAAGAAACTGACAGAGGAAATGGTGGGGGACATGAGTTTGCCGCTTCGGGAGGCAAACCTCGTGTTTGGGGAAGGTGATCCGGACTGCCAGATTCTTTTCATCGGCGAGGCGCCGGGGATGAACGAAGACCGCGAGAAGCGGCCTTTTGTCGGCCGCGCGGGCCAGCTCCTGCGCAAGCATATACGCGCCCTGGGCTGGAAAGAAGAGGAGGTTTACATTACCAATATCGTCAAACGTCGCCCGCCGGAAAACCGTGACCCGAGCCCCGAAGAGATCGAAAGCTATAAACCATACCTGGCCAGGCAGATAGAAATACTAGCTCCAAAAATAATTGTGCCTCTGGGCCGGTTTTCCATGAATTATTTTTTACCGCTCGCCAAAATAACGCGCGACCAAGGCAAGCTGTTTAAAGCCGACAATCATTTTATTTTACCCATGCTTCATCCCGCGGCGGCGCTTCGGGGCACCACGGCAATGGACATGTTCGCGGAAACATTCTCCAGGCTGCCGCAGGCGCTCCGGAAAGCGAGCGGGGAAAGTTTTGACGAGCCGGTCGAGCCAGCTCCTCCTCAAAAGCAAAAGAAAACCGAAGACATTCAAGCCAAGCTTTTTTAATTACCGAGTTAACTCATGAGTTTCTAAATGATATACTTTAGGTATGAATAAAAAACTCGCGGTTGCCCTGTTATCCACCCTCGGGTTTGTGGCACTAATGATGGCAGGGTATTTAAGTTGGGAGTATAAAAAATTAAGGCAGCCTTCTCCAGATTCGCAACCTATCTCAAAACAAGAGATGGAAGACGGTGAGTTTGGTAATAAAACCCAATCAATTTTAAATGGTACTTATAAGTTTTTTTCTAATGACAATGAGATAACCTTTACAGATGGTATTTCAAAACGAGAAGGTCAAGGTTTTATCGCAGAATCGAAAATTGACGAAGGTGCTATAACCTTCGGAGAGCTTAATGCGGATGGAAATGAAGATGTTGTTTTGGTGGTGCGTAACCAGTCTACGTATTTTGATTCGGAAGGGCGTAAAGATGAATATAATGAATTGCATCTATATGCAGTTTTATTGAACAACGAAACCCCTTTTTTAGTTAAAAATATTTCTTATTTATATGACAATACCGAGATAATATCCATCGTTATAGAAAATGGAATTATAATTATGAATTTTAGCGTCGATTCCGACGATGGTCGCGGACGGCAAGAATTTACCGCCGAATATAAACTAGACCTCGACGGAGACCAATTAATAAGGCAAAGTTTGCGTCCTAAAGAAAATATCCTTTCTAAATACCTAATCATGAATGCAATCTATTTCCCGGGGACAACTTTTGCCGGTCCAAATACAGAAGTAAGTTATCATGAAGGCGTGGCACAGCTTTCTGTGCAATACGAACAGGATAGTTCGGAATCAGAGATAAATAAGGATTTCATAGTGATCGATGACTTGGATAAAGATGGCACGCAAGAAGTGCTATTTCTTCTGGAGGATTGGTACTACAACGTCGGGGGCTTTTCAGGCCAGATTGATCAATCTCTTAATGTAGCCCACAAAAACGGAGATAAATTTTCTATAATCGCTCAAGCTACGATTGAACAGGCCAGCGTAGGGGAAGGAGAGTCTTTTGCCACAGTTAAGGCGCTCACCGCAGAAAATAATGTGATTACTTTAAATATCGAAAGAGAAACGGGCTGCTCGAATTTACCGGCTAAACAGGTTATGCAAAATTATAAATTCGCTGATGGAAAATTAATCCGATTGGATCAGTTAGAACAAGAAGGAGAGATAAACATTACACTTCTTTCTCCTAAAAAAGGGGATGTGTGGAAAATAGGAGAAACTCATAAAATAGTCTTGAGCCAGCCCTGGCCCTTTGAAGATAATTGTAATAATACTGTTGAAATAGATGGAGGCGATTTTAATTATGCAAATTTAGCAACAGAAGATGGCAGAACTATAATTTTTAGAAAGGGGCAAAGTGAATATACATGGGATAGTCAACATGTTTTACCATTATTTGCAGAGTCAGATAAACCTATTTCAGCAACTCCAGGAGAATACGATTTACGCATTGAATCTTATGTCGCAGATGGCCCAGGATACGTTTTGATTCAAAGTGAACCTTTTCAGCTAGTAAAATAATTATTGATGCAAAAACATAGAAGAGAAAATAAAAAACAGGAGAATGTCGTTATTTTACACAATATTCGGAGTGTGGAGAACGTAGGCGCTATGTTCCGGACCGCGGACGCGGCGGGGATCGCTAAAATTTATCTTACTGGTTACACGCCCGCGCCGCTGGATAGATTTGGTCGCAAAAGGAAAGATATGGCCAAGTCCGCGCTCGGCGCGGAAGAATATGTAAAATGGGAATCTAAAAAAAGCCTGCCCGCCCTTTTGCGTAGCTTAAGGCAGGAGAAATATTTTATTATAGCGGTAGAGCAGGCCCCGAACTCCGTTGACTATCGAAAAATTAAATTAAAAAATAAAAACGTATTTATCATGGGAGCGGAAGTGACAGGAATTCCTAAAAATATTTTAAACAAGTGCGATGTAATAGCCGAGATTCCCATGCGCGGCAAGAAAGAATCTCTGAATGTCTCGGTAGCCTTCGGAGTAGTTATTTTTGACACTTTGGGCAGAAAATAGTCGTGCGGGTCTGGATAGCGGTTTTTTCAAGTGGGCTTCCACACCGGACGCACTTTTTTCCGCCCTTACCGTAGACTTTGTGTTCCCGGGCATAATTGCCGCGGGTGTCGTCCAGAAGGCGATAGGTGGCCACGGAAGAGCCGCCGACTTTTATTGCTCGTTTCATTATGCGAATTATGGCTTTATGTAAAGCTTTTGTCTCTCTTAAAGTTAATGAATTTGCGCTGCGCGCGGGCCGTATTTTTGCTTCAAACAAGCTTTCGTCCGCATAAATATTACCTAGGCCAGTTACAATTTTTTGGTCCATTAGTACCGCTTTGATCTTACCCTTTTTGTTTTTTAGGGCACCGCAAAGATATTTGGCCGTAAAGCCGCGGCCCAGAGGCTCCAAGCCATACAGGCCGAAATGATTCTCGGCCTCAAAAGTTTTTATGTTCGGGTAATACAGCAGGTAGCCAAACATGCGTGTGTCATTGTAATAGAGAATGCCGCGCTCAAGCTCGAAAATAATATGGGTGTGCTTGTTGGGCAGTTTTCGTTCGGATAGCTCGATAGGATGTCCGCCTATGACGGAAGGCTTATGGTCAAAAGTCTGGTATGCGAATTGGCCGGACATTTTTAAATGAGCCAAGATAATCTTGCCATGGCTCAGCCTGAAAATAAGATTTTTTGCGCGACGCTCTACGGCGATAAAATGTTCGCCCCGTATGCATTTTACGAATTCTTCTTTTTTCCGGCGGGAAGGCCGGCGAATGTTGCCCTTACCCGAAACAAGTTTGGGCTTCTTAACCTCCACGCGCAATATCTTTTGGCGGAGAATCGCCCGCGTGAGCCCACGGCGCAGGTTTTCTACCTCTGGCAGTTCCGGCATGTTTCTTATTTTTACTTGCCACCTAAAATTTTTAATGCTTCACGGATTTTTGCATTTGTCGTAGCCTCCGGAGAAGTTTTCTTTAGAGCGCTCCGAGCTTCGTTTTGGGAATAGCCGAGAGACTTCAATGCTTCCAGCGCATCCAATTCTCCCTGCAAAGAACTTCCGCTCTTCTCTTCGCCCATTTTGTCCCGAAGTTCGATAACTATTTTCTCCGCGGTCTTCCTGCCTATGCCGGAAATTTTTGTGAGGTAAGAGGTATCTCCTGTGCCTATCGCTCGGCGCAAAGTTTCTATGGTTGCAACTCCCAAGATGGCGAGTGCGGACCTGGGGCCGATGCCCGAAACGTTCAGGAGCATTTCAAAGAAATTAAGATCTTCCAAATTCAAAAACCCATATAAATCCAAAGTGTCTTCGCGTATATGAGTGTGAATAAATAAGAAAATCTCATCTCCGATTTTAGACACCTTGGACAGGACATCGGGGGAGACACTGACCTTGTACCCGACTCCGCCGGTTTCGATAATCAGGAATTTATCGGTTTTCAATACTATTTTTCCTTTTAGGCTGCCTATCATAACTTAATATTATCACAATTTTTGGCACTCTGCCGCCATTTGCAATTTTTCGGTTTTTCTGGTAGATTTGCCCTATGCCAATAACAAAATCAGCTAAAAAAGCCATCCGCGTTTCTCTGCGCAAGAAGGCGCAGAACGACCTGCGCAAGAAAGCAATGAAGGAGATAATAAAGAAGATAGAAAAAATGGCAAAAACCGACAAGGCTGGTGCCCAAAAACTCCTCTCGGGAGCATTTCAGGCGATAGACAAAGCGGCGAAAAAAGGAATCATCAAGAAGAACAACGCCGGCCGCAAGAAGTCTCGCCTCGCGAAACTGGTCAAGTAAAAAAACAAGAAACTAAAAAGCCCCGTGTGGGGCTTTTTAGTTTAACTTTTAATGTTGAATAGTTGTGGTCGTGGTTTTTCCTTCGAAAGGCTGACCTCCGCCCATCAGATACTTTGCCAGAAGTATCAGGAGCAAAATGAGGATTATCAAGAGCAACCATCCGAACAAAGAGGTTGGCCAGAATCCTCCCGAGAGGAATGCGGCTGCGCCAAGAAGGTTCGTGGTATCTTGTATTACCTCCGGCTGCATGTTCCAGACTTGTGCCGATACATTTGCGGTCACGGTTTGCGGGAAGCCAGCCGGGTCTGTGTAAGACAAGACAGCAGGAAAGTTGAGCAAAGCTCCCGGCGGGGCGTCTTCCCGTACCCGGACCCGTACCGTTACCGTGCCTGAGCCGTTGGCTGCAAGAGTTCCCAGATTGAATATGAGCGTGTTGCCGGAAATTATCGGATTGCTTGGAGTGGAGTAGAGGTAGACTACTTCATACGGAAGATCCAGCCGGAGAACCAGGTTCCTTATCGCGCCAGTGCCGATGTTTTGGTAGTTGACGGTGTAAGTGATCTCATCGCCCGGCCGCGGTCTGGTGTTATCCAGAGTCGGCAATATGGGCTGGTTTCTGTCTATTGAAGAAGTAACCAAAACCAAAGACGATGCGGGCGGAGGCGTCGGGCCGCCGGTCGGGGGCTGACGCACCGATATGGTTACCGAATCGGTGTCCGAGCCTGTGCTGTTGTAGCAGGTGAGGGTATAGGTCCTGGAAGAAGAGAGCGAACCGGTATAGAACGAACCCGGACCGATGCTCTTGGTGCCCGCCCAGCCTACGGAGCCGCCGGAGGCCTGACAGGAAGTCGCCCCTATCGTGCTCCAGCGTACGAAAGTGGCGCCGTTGTAAGCGAGAGAGGTCTGGTCGGCGGAGAGTATGACTGTAGGCCTGTTTTGGTTCGGCACGAAGTTGTCAACGGTAACGGTTGTGGAAGCAGTATCTGACCCGTCTTCATTTTCGCAGGTGATGCTGAAAGTCGTGTTGTTGAAGAGGGGACCACTGCTCTGGCTGCCGCCGTTTCTGCTTTTAGAACCGGACCATGAATTGGCTCCTCCAGACGCTCGGCACGAGTCGGTATTGCTGGAAGGGTCCCAAGTTATAGTACTTGACTGTCCCGAATTAACATGAGAAGGATTTGCGCGAATAGTCACGCTCGGGTCGTCGCCATTATTGTCATTATCATCGTCGGTGCGGAAAGAAAGAATACTGCCGTAGTCCGTGTCTTCAGCATTTTCCGCAACTGCGCGGAAGTAATATGTAGTGTCATCGCGAAGACCGTCTATATTTTCATCAAAATCATCCGTACCGGAACCGGTAGAAATGTCATCCGTCTCTTCGCCGTCACCATCTTCAACTTCATCGCGGTCATCGCTCCATTCAAACCAAACGCGAGTGGCAAGACCGTTGCCGTCCACCTCTCCGCGCAAAGTTGCTTCATCGCGATCCACGCTGTGCTCATAACTTCTGATTGTAGTTGAGCTTATTGAGCCATTATCCCCGTCTGGACTTACCTTCCAACTGTTTTTAAACGAATATTCAACCTTGTTATCGTGTTTAATGTCACTATAAAACCCTCTCCCAAAAACTTTCGGTCCTTGCGTAACTGCCAATAAAGTAGACGGGGGTTGGAGTTCTTGGAGTACAAAAAGTAATCAATGTGGAGTATCGGGGACTCAAACCCGCACTTGTAGTAATCCAAGTCCGTCCGGTGGCGGACGTGCCTGTACAGATCCACTAAACCCAAATTATGATGGGATGGGATATACAAGATCTTACACAAACCCTCAATGTTCAGTTAAAGTTGATGGTGGTTGGAGTGATTGGAGTCAAAGAAGCACTCAATGCGGGTATTCCGGAGTGCAAACTCGCACTTGTACAAATCCATCTCCGCAAAACGGAGGGGCATATTGTTCCGGTCCCTCTACTCAAACATATACCAACGCAGCATGTTCAATTAATAATCCATCCGTGGACCTGAGCGCCAGCGACGCCAGCATTGATTTCGGTGAAATGACGACTCTGATCTGGACGGTGCAAAATGCCACCTCTTGTTCAACCTCCGGCAACTGGTCGGGCAATATTAATCCTTCCAACGGCAGCCAAATCGTTGGACCTTTGTACTCAAACAAAACATATAATATCGTTTGCTCTAATTCCGTGGGTTCCGACA
>Ga0076048_122_pt1 | contig 7615 bp, 8 predicted proteins | sample RifGroB1_FD_68145 | JGI IMG/M metagenome (GOLD analysis project Ga0076048, IMG submission 68145) | Parcubacteria (Nomurabacteria) bacterium GW2011_GWB1_47_6 | reverse complement strand
CGCCCGCGTTTCGGCTCAAGCGGTCGGGTGCCCATGTGAGTATGCCGTTGTACTTGCCCTCGCGAATCTCGCCGATCATTTGGTTGTATAAGGCCCGCTGACCCACCTCTTTGGATGAGTGCGCCTCTCGCTTGATGTCGACCACTGTAACCCCCTCACGGGCCGCCAAGGCCTGCATCTCCTTGACCTGCGACTCTATAGAGAGCGCTTGACGGTCCTCGGCTTCTGAACTCTTGCGGGCGTACAAACAGTAGGTAAGGGGCGCTTGCACACTAACTGGTAATGCGCCCGAAACCCTTGTTTTAGTTGCTGTATCCATACAGCTACAAGGGATGACGCAACCGCGCTGATGAGTCCAGGACGCGTAAGGAGACAACTACTTGACCTCTGTATCCTCCTCGTACTCGTCTATTTTCTTTTCGAATTCGTGGACAGGGTTTGTGTCAGCCGTCTCTTCTTCGATGCGTTCTTTCAACTCCTCGACTGTTTCCGGCAGAGGAATTTTCCGAGCGTGTATTTCCGCCAGGTGTTGCGCGAAAGCATTCGTCTCCTCAACGCTCGGTCTGGTGGTGATGACTTCGTGCTCGTGGATGACGCGAGTTGTAACCGCGTACTTGGGATTGTTGTGTTTGAGCCAGAAAATAATGGCAGTTATGTTGTCGTCCTGTATCATCCGCAAGAGCCGCGACTCCGCCATGTCGTTGATGAAGAACTCCCCGGCCTTTTTGGCGCGATCGGCGGCGCGGGCAAAGACCTGATCCCTCGCGCGCCACTTGTAGTAGGTTGCGCGGCCCACGTCGACGCGTTCGCACGCAAGTTGCACAATGGGTGTGCGGCGCAGTTGCGTCACGAGCGCTTTCTTCTTTTTCTCGGTATCCTCGGTAAGTGTATCCAGACGCTTCTCTTGCGGCGTTTTATTCTTTGCCATACGCTACGATATTTTATTCGCCTTCTGCCCCGTCAGCTTTTCCCAACGCGCCTTGATGACTTCTGTGTAAGCAGGGACTTTTTCCATTGTGTAGCAACGACGACCGAGTTTAAAGCAGGCCACACCAGTACTCCCGCTACCCCCAAACGGCTCCACAACGAGGTCGCCGCGCTTGGTAAGCACCTTGATATAGGGGATTAGAATCTCGATGGGCTTGCAGCCAAAGATGACCCCTTGCCCCGACGACTTGGCGTCCGATGCGATGAACTCGACAAAGTCGGTGGGCTGATACTTTTTTCCTTTTTGGTAGCTTTCCCAGTGAGGCTTACCTGATGTAGCGTAGAGAGCCGCCTGATATTCGTTTTCGAACAGTTCCTCGGTCTCTGGTTCCACATTCTTCTTTACTGTGCCGGAGGATCCGACCACGGCGATGTCGAATTTGTTGAAGAATTTATATTTACCACTAAAGCCCTGCATCCGATTAGGCAGGTGCCATATAATGGTTCCGCGATAGCGCCAGTGTTTTTCGAGCTCGTTCCACAGAAGACGCAGGTTTTTAGGATGTTCAAAAGCAATAATTGAGAAATCAGGTTTTTGAATTTTTGCCACATTTCCCATCCATTTTTCCACAAAGTCGTCGGGAATACTCTCGGTTTCCAAGTAACGACGATCGCGCTTGAGGCCGAATCCGGTCGTGGCCTTGCCGTTGCGTTTTTTCCCGTGCAAATAATCAAGAAAATATGGCTCGTCTGTGTAGCACATGTCCGCTTTTTCGTCGCCCATAAGTTTGAGCATGTCTACCTCAATGGTACTGTCGCCGCACATGAGGCGCGAGCCGTTTATCTCGTAAACGTCGCCTTTTTGGACTTTTACTTCATGGATATCAAGCTTCTCCAGCTCTTTTTTCAGGTCGAACTTCTCCGGCGTAGGGTCGATGTCGAAGATGCTATCGAGCTCGGCACTGTCGAAGCCGATGTCAGCGAGCATCTCCTCGCCGAATGATTTGAGCAAGTCAAGATTAAACTCGCCCGTGTTTTTGTTTAAGCGCAAGTTAAGCTCTTTTTCCTTTTCGACGTTGGGCAAGTTGATGTACACTACTGGCACTTCTTTGAACCCGAGGTCCTTGGCAACCTTTAGGCGAAAATTCCCACCGACTACAACGTTCTTGCGCTCCGGAGCGGAGTTGCAGATTATCGGATCGATCAATCCGAAGCGGCGGATGGACTCCGCAAGCGCGTTCGTCTGCGTCTCGCTCCAATGGCGCGGATTATATTCCGATGCTTTCAGCGTACCAACAGCTACCTGCACTATCTTCAATGTAATCTCTTTAGCCATACGTTTGTGCGATTACTTTTAATCGCACCGTGGAGGAGAAACTGGCTACAACACAAAAAGGCCGCAAACCAAAACAGCGATTTCCATCACTATCTCAGTTCGTGGCCCTTGATTGAACTCTCATTTCGCACAAAGACTAGAGAGCCGCACAGTTTCTCCGCAAACTATTTTTGAGGCTCACTTTCCGCCGTGTCCCTGGGTATGACTGCCCCAGCTTTGAGTGGCCTCTATATCTCGCTCACAAGGTGCTGTACCCAGCATAGCAGGCTTTTAGGCCCCGCAACGGCCAAAAAACAGAGGCTGTGGATATCCAACATATTGTCAATAGTGTAAATACCCTTGCGATTTTTGTAATGTATGATATGATTTTATTGGAATTCCAGTTCGTCATGAACTGGTCGCCCGGCGCAAGCTGGGAGAAGGGCAGAGGCTTCTCCTGCCTACTAGAGAGGCACAAAATGGGAGGTCGTTATGACCACCAAACACGGACTACTGCACTTTCGAACCGCCCAAGCGCTACTCGACCTGGACGACCCAAGCAAGAGCGTTGCTCTACCCATCGTGAAGGGTAAAGCAGCTGGGAAGCTGGACATCATCTACCAGCTCTATCCTCCACGTGGGGTGCACCGCAATAGCATCCCCGCGACCTATACGTTCGTCTTGGACGATTGGGTGACCCACGAGATCGAACTCATGGTCAGTCTGGTCGACACCGGTGACGGTGCATGTGATCTCAGTTTTGGCTTCATCTCCCACGATCACTGGCAAGGTGTCTGTGAGCGGGCCGGGATGCAGATTAAAACCGAGCATAACTACGTTGCGGTCAAATACAACCCGACGACCCGCGAAGGTTTCGTCTACATGTACAAGGAGGCCTACGCCGTTATCGAGGCGCTGAACAAAGGTCGTCTCGAAAGCGCGCGGAAACTCAAAAAGTCCGGTAGTTGAGGGAGGTTGTCATGCACATCGAAATCATTGACGCCTCTGACATGGCGGTAGTAACGATTTGCCCGCCAGGGCTTCGGCTCAAACCGATCCAAGACGATGGACTAATCGTCAGCTTCAGAGCGTGTTTTAATTTTGAGGCAATGTTGTTGCGTTTCCTGCCAATCGAGATACGGGATCTTGCGCGACCGCTCGTCAGGTCGCGCTGTTCTTGGGAGATTGTCTACGAGATCCTCAACGAGGGTCGGTGGGGGTCAAACTGGGTGGCCTATCAAGTACGCTCACCGACTCAGGATCTCGGCCACTGCCACGAAATGGCGGCGGAAATCGTCAGTATAGTCGGCAAGGTGTACACCACCTACGCCAAGCCTATAACAGCTAAGTAACAGAAACGTCTAGGAAGCCCCTGCGATAACATCAACGGGGCTTTTTTTATCCTGTCGGTAACTCGCTTCGCAAGACTCCAAAGCTAAGCTAGGGTGGTCAGCGGTCGCTCTTCTGTTATCATTACAGTGCCTAAACCGCTCTTGCGGCATGGCGCACAATCCGTCCAAGGTAGAAAGCTCCCTATCCAGGAGCACCTTGGACGGTCCCTCCGCGAAAGCGGAGGTGGGTGGCGCAAGCCATCGCCTGGTAGGGAGCTATGTGCGTCCCAATCAGTAAAACCGTCCAAGAAAAATGAAAACCGTCCAACCCGACCAAGCGGGCAAGCTTGAGTTTCTACAACCATACCTAGCCGAGAGCGAAATCTTTTCGCTCCCTTCGGGTGCGAATGTCCCCATACCAAAGTATTTTCTTGAGTTCAAAGAGTGGAAGGGTGCTCCCATCCCCAACACCTACAACGGCAAAGCAGTCATTGACTGGCACGGAGAGCCAGTGTTCGCCGAGCTTGCCGTGCTCCGTTTGTTTCAATCGCACGGATGGAGTGGCGTGTGGGTGGACTCCTACCGGCGGAAATATCGGGTCGGCCTTCCGGATGTGGCAGAGCCTATATCCCTACCGTCCAGACAATCCCGGCTAATCGATGCGCTCCGCGAGAAAACAGGCCGTTTTGGGGGTTGTTGGGATGTGGTCGTGTGGAAGGGCAACACGACCCTCTTTTTGGAGTTGAAGCGTCAGAAAAAAGATGCAATCCAAAACACACAGGTGGAGTGGCTGTCCGCCGCGCTTGAATCTGGCCTCACCGTCGACAACTTTGCTCTCGTGGAATGGAACATAATGCCTCGTGCGGTTACCCTCGAAAAAGAGCTATAATAAACGGATTATATGACGGAAGACAAAATACCCCAAGATGCCATTGATTCAATCGCAAAACACATCAATGAGCGAACCAATAAATCTCATAATATCCCAACCGTAGGGAATGACTCGAATCCAGAGACGCCTCAAATTTTTGAGATCGTCCCTTTTGATGAGATAGATAAGGCGACATGGAAGGTGTACGCACTCGATGGAAGCATAAATAGCCATTCTTTTTATAACGGTGTTTCCATTGGCCTGTACAGAGGGGGGTATGTCTGCTATCAACTTGGCAAACAATTAAGAATGAACGACCTCTCCGACCCGATAATTTTAGGGAAAGCATATACACCAACAAATATTCTAGTCATAACACGAGAACATCTTGAAGCGATTTATGACGAACTCTTTGAACTTGAACCCGTGAAAAAACTCATTGAATTTCTTGACGCAAAAAGAGAGGATATTTTTTCCTATCCAAAAGAGGCGGTTTGCCAATCGCTTGCAACACTACTTGGATTTTGTCAGGAGGCCATAGAATGGTCTTTGATTTATGAGATCTCAACTCGTCCAGAAATCAAAGCCGGAGATTTTATTCTCGCCGATGGGGATCTGCGATCAGAACAAATTAAACAAGCGTACCTCATAAAATTGGGCAAGTTTATCCACGGGAAGAAAATCTCTTTCATGGGGATTACAAAAAATTCTCCGATTAAAATGGAGCTCTCGTATACTCTCCGTCAAATTGATACGTATCTTCAAGACAAACTAAAACCAAAGTACCCATTTAATGAGAAAGACCCAAAGCGCCAAAAACTTTGTTGCTGGTTTGAAGTTCCGGACTCTGTATTGTCTGCGGCATATAGTGGAACAATGTTTCCACGTAAAGCATTAACCGGTGGACGCGGCGTGGGGTTATTTTTTGCCGCGAGACTGGATTATGTTGAAAAGTTACAGAATTACGATTGGGTTGTAGCGGACGTAAATATTTTTGATGCAATTCCGGGGATTGAAGAAAAGGAACTCAAGCGAGATATGAAAAAAATGGGAGAAATTTTCTACGAATTGACCCGACTGACGCAGGAGCACTACATACTCGGTTACCCGTATCCGCTTGTTGAAGCCCATAATTTTGTTACACTGAAATCGGGCTTCAAGGATGAGGTTATTAACAGGGTGAAACATTCGATGTACATGAATCAGCAAATGGATCATGTGGATATAGAAAATATGTTTCTCGATATTCATTCACGATTTTAACATTTTATGGAACGAACAGATTTCGGCGTCCTCTATGGACAAAAAACAACTGACGATTCATTGCTCATTTACTCTTCCTACGAGGACGCGAAAGCGAGTCCCAAGAGAGGAGATTTCATTGTCCTCACACCAAAGAACGAAGCTGGACAGAAATTTTTAACAAGAATTGAAGAGGAGGTATATGACGAAGATCCGATTTTTCGTTCGCAGGACAAAACCTTGGTCGCCGTGCATTACGCGCGCATAGCGGAACGCGATCTTTCGGAGAGGGATAAGCAGAAAATGTTCAGCTATACCTATAGGGTCAAGATGCTTGGCACATTTACCGATACCGGTCAGGCTATTGAATTTACGACTGCCGTAAGAAAACTCCCTGTTGTTTCGTACCACGCTCGCCATCTTTCTAAGCGTGAAGTCGAAGCGATCATAAATAAACAAGATTCTAATGGCGCACCGATTGGACATATTTGTATCGGCGAAGATGTTCAGAAAGATAAAGGTGATATTTTATTTAATGTAAAGCGTCTACAGAAAAAACGCACTATGGTTTTTGCGCAGTCCGGTTTTGGGAAGACAAATCTCGTAAAAGTGCTTCTCTATCACATCATAGGTGACGAAAGTTTTGGCAAATTAATTTTTGACTTGAATGGTGAATATGTTTTGAAAAGCAAAGATACACTCGGACTCGGTAGTATTGATGAGCAAAAAATCCGGGACCATGTTGTTGTATACAGCGATAAGAAGATTGATCCGTCATACAAAGGCCGCTTTACTTTTGGAGGAAAGGTAGAAATTAATTCGCATAAGCACTTGAGTGTCGGGGATATTCTAAACTTCTCCACTGGATTTTCTGACGTGATGAAATCCTTTCTTTTTTATCTTGATGACGAGGGGGTCAGCGATTTTATTTCCAAAATTGATCACTATGTCACAAATCCAGCAGATCTGCATAAAGATTACCCAGACTTTTTCGAAGCTCAAAAAGCAAAGGCGGGTCAGGAGGAGGGTGCAGGCGCAAGGAAAACGATAGCAGCGATTCGAAAACGCCTAAGACATTTAATTGACGATGGCAAAGGTGTCCACAATACCAACTCGCAGTTGGTTGAAGATGTTTGCAAATATCTTAAACAAGGCAAGACAGTTATTATTGATCTTTCGCTCAAAGATGGCACCGATGCGAGCATTATCTCGACTGTTCTTGTTAGGAAACTTTTTGAGCACAATAAAAGTGTCTACACGAACGACCAACTAAATGAAGTCATTGAAGCAGTGATATTTGTTGAAGAGGCACAAAATGTGCTCTCTGATGAGTTGGTAAAAACGAACGCAAACCCCTTCGTTCGATGTGCAAAAGAAGGGAGAAAGTTTGGACTCGGAATGGTTGCTATTACTCAGCGACCATCAGCAATTTCAGATGAAATTCGAACTCAAGCTGAAAATTTCTTTGCTCTGCACATGGGTAATTCTGATGATATTAAAGCCTTAGTGAAATCGAACATCCATTATGACGGTGTGATTTCAACTTTCATTCAGCGAGAGAGCATCCCAGGGAACCTCTATATGGTTAGCTCCGATAGAGCATTTGTTGTTCCAATCCGCGTCGTTGAATTCGAGAAATTAGTGAAGGATAAAATTTACAAATGAACGTCCTGACGATACCAACAACACGAAGAATTGACCTCCAAAAGTCTTTTATTCCGGCTGTTCGTCCGTCGGTAGATTACAGAAAAACTTCACTGGAAGAAAAAGTTACTCTGTTGCTTACGCACGATCTGGTGCGCCTTGGTTGGCGTTTGCACTCCAACACAGAGAAATCATTTGAATTAGCGGCTCCGAATGCTTACAGTAAAGAAATTATCAAACAAGCGATGGCGTACTCACGAAATGCGCTAATAAATCGCAACCAAG
>Ga0076048_131_pt1 | contig 8130 bp, 5 predicted proteins | sample RifGroB1_FD_68145 | JGI IMG/M metagenome (GOLD analysis project Ga0076048, IMG submission 68145) | Parcubacteria (Nomurabacteria) bacterium GW2011_GWB1_47_6 | reverse complement strand
CGTCTTTGTCGGATCAAGCCCCAAAAGGCTTTCTTCCCAGTCCAGTACCCCGTCCCCATCCGTATCCCTTTTAATCAGGTCTTCTACCAGAGCGCTCTCGTATGAAAGGCCTTCCGCTCCTTTGTAAACCTCTATGTTCCTCCAAGGTAATCCGTTTTTAATTAAAAAAATCGCGAGCAAAAAGAGTGTCGCAAAAACGACCATACACTCTCTTTTATGTTTTACCAAAATCTGCTTGATTATAAGTCAATTGTACCAATAAACAATAAGCACAAGCAAGACCGGCAAACCACCTTTTTATTTTTGTGGGTGGGTTTATGTCGTGCTATAATCATTACAAATGAAATTAGCCCGCCTTTTGATTTTGGTCGCCCTTTTTTTTCCTCTACAGGCTACTTTTGCCGTTGCTTTTGCCGTCGAACCCGTTTCTGCCTCTTGCGCAATTAACTCATTGTTAAAAATAGGCTCCAGGGGCCCGGAAGTAGGGTGTCTTCAGGGAAAATTGGGCATAGTTACAGACGGCATCTTTGGTCCTTTGACTAGGGCTTCCGTTGCCGCGTTCCAATCAAGCAAAGGGTTAGTGGCTGACGGGATAGTCGGTCCCCTTTCTCGACAGGCCATGCTTTATGATACTAATGACAGCACAACAAAAAACGTTTCACCCGGTATTCCACCTCCCGTTTATGTTCCAATTTCGGAAGCTAAACCCCCAAAGGTTTTGAGTGTTTCTCCGGAAAAAGTACGATCCGGAGACACTGTAAAAATTTACGGTGAAAATTTCTCATCTATCGGTAATACTGTGCGTCTTAGATACGCGCAAATTGAGGCCAGATTTGAGAATTTGCCTTCAAGTGACGGAAAACTTATCTCATTTGTGTTTCAACCGCCGGAAGTGAAAACCATGAACAAACAAGAATTGTTGGGGTTACCCTCCACGATATTAAATAAAATTTTAGATCCGGTAGAAGAAGTTGGCGGTTCTATTGACGATATTTTGGCGCCATATCGTAGCATTGAAGATGAGGCCGAACTTAGGCAATTTTTACAGAACAATGGTCACACTTTTGATGAGTTATACGATAAGTTTTATGTGACAGTTGAAAATGCGCACGGAAAAGGTTCTTCTCGTACAGCGATTTTGTCCGGTTTAAGAAAACTGTCTCTAGGTTCAAATTCTTCACTTTCAAACAATGATTTAATTAGTTCAGTATTTCTTTCTTTATCAAAGATTTTTACACCCCCCAAAGCATACGCCCAGAGGGCAGAGGGCGGCTACAATAGCGGCGTTATTATGTATTGCACTTGTGGAACAGGATATGCGACAGTTATGACCGATTTATCCAGTTATGGCGGATCCGGTCTTTATTGGTGGTCCCCTGGATTTGTCCCTACTGTTGGGAATCCGCTAATTTCTGGGCCCCAGCTTGGTTATTTTATTCAAAATTCTGGTACATGCACAATCTATGCCGGAACCAGTTGCGTTAGCATCACAGCCAACACTGCTAGCCTGCCATGGGGCGAAGGCCTCTAATTTGAAAGTCTAATCCAATCGGTAAGGGTTAAATCCTCCGCCCTTTTATCGCCTAATTTGCCGAGCAGAGAAAGCTTTTCCTTTTCCACTGAGCCCTTAAGATTAGAAGACAACTTTTTGCGCTTGTGCGCAAAACCTTTTTTGACGATTTGCCAGAATTTTTCTTCATCAACCCCGCTTGTCTTAAAAATCTCGCGGGATATGTTGTTTATGGCTATGACTGCCGAATCCACCTTGGGAGCGGGAGAGAAATATCGCGCCGGCACCTTCATAAGCATCTTTGGCTGCCCATAGGCTTTAACAGAGATAGACAATATGCTTTCTTTCCCGTCGCGGGCGACAACCCTCTGTGCGACCTCGTGCTGGAGCATAAGTATCATGCGCTCCGGCTGGTTTTTTGATGTCAGGAATTTTTTCAAAATAGCGCCGGTGATGTTGTAGGGAATGTTGGCAATTATTTTATAACTCCGCAAAACATTCCCGGACTCAGCGCACATAATTTTCTGCTGAAAATTTGCTTTGCTCGGCGCGCCCGCCTGCGCAGAGCTTCGCTCGGGAACATTTTGCTCCGCGCTAAAATTTAAAATGTCGTCATTTACTAGGATAAGTTTTCTTTCTCCTATCTCTTTTTCAAATTTTGTTTTTAAAAATTCCACCAGTTCGCGGTCTTTTTCCACGGCGATTACCTTTCCCGCATGCACGAGGAGTCTTTCTGTCAGCACCCCTTTGCCGGGGCCGATCTCCAGTATTGTGTCCTTCGGCCCCAGTTCTCCGGCGCCGATAATTTTTTGCAGTGCCGCCTCTGATTTCAGGAAATTTTGGCCTAATGATTTTTTTGCTCTCATGGTTCGACTTTGCTCACCATGACCCTGAGTTTTTATCGAATGGGTCATAAATAAATTGTTTTAATTCCGTAACTTTCTCCTTCGCGTTCCAAAAGGTCCGAGGGAATGTCCGCGATGAATTCCGACGGCGCGTTTATGGAACGCGATCCGAATATGGTGCGGAATTGGGCGTTGCACAAGAACAATTTTTCCTTGGCGCGGGTGAGGGCCACGTAAAAAAGCCGCCGCTCCTCTTCCCGGTCGGAAGCGCCGTCCCGCTCGCCCCGCCGTTGATGCGGGAACAGACCGTCCTCCAGGCCGGTAATGAATACGTGCCGGAATTCCAAGCCTTTAGAAGCATGTACCGTCATTAATTTGACTGCGCTCGCGCCTTTTTTAACTTTTGCCTCTTGGTTGATCATGAGGCCGTCCTGGTCGGAGGCGAGAGAAGCATCTTCCAAAAGTTTCTCCACTCCCGCGCCATCCCCCAAATTGTCGTATTTTAGGGCGAGCGTTGCAAGCTCTTTTATGTTTTCCAGCCGCTCTATGTCCTCTTCGCCGCCCAACAGAAGCTCATTTTCTATTCCCGACTTTTTTATCACGTATTTTATTATTTCGCTGGCCCGGGAAGTTTTGACTTTTTCACTTATTTCGCCGAGCAACTCGTAAAAACTGTTCACTTTAAGCAGGGTTTTCGCGGGCAGAGCGTCCTTTTGCCCGGCAAAAATCTTCGCGAGAGTGGCCTTGCCGATGCCCCGGACCGGGAAATTTATGATTCTTTTTATATCTGACAAGCTGTCCGGATTTAAGGCCGCACGCAGATATGCCAAAGTATCCTTTATTTCTTTTCGCTCGAAAAATTTTACACCCAGGACTTGGTACGGAATATTATAGCGGAGCATGGCCTCTTCGAGCGCGCGCGACTGGAAATTTGCGCGGTAAAGAACAGCGATTTCCGAAAGCCCCGAACTACTCTTCGTAGCGGGTTTTGAGCCCGAGATAGCATGGTTCGAGCCTTGCGAGATATCGAGGGTGAAACCCTGAGCCAGCTCGCCGGGCTGGCGAGGAAAGCGAGAAGAGTATTCTGGGGCTGAATCCATAATTTCCAAAATTTTCGTGGCGACGAACTCGGCTTCGTCGGCCTCGTCCAGCGCCCCATACAGGCCGATTTTTTCGCCGGTTTTGTTTTTGGTGAAAAGATTCCTGTCCGGCCGCATTTTGTTTTTCTTGATTATTTCGTTGGCCGCCTCCAGTATGTTTTGCGTAGAGCGGTAATTTTCCTCAAGCATTATTATTTTGGCGTCCGGATAATCTTTTTCAAAACTTAAGATGTTTTTCAGGTTCGCTCCCCGCCACGAATATATATTCTGGTCCGCGTCGCCGACGGCACAGATGTTGTGTTTGTCTCCGCACAGCAATTTCGACATAAGATATTGCACTTCATTGGTATCCTGATACTCGTCTATGTGTATGTATTCCCACCTTTCCTGATAAATTTTCCGCACCTCCGTATTTTCCTTCAAAAGCTTCACCGCCTTCAAAAGAAGGTCGTCAAAATCGAGCGCATTCTCCTTCATCTTTTTCTTCTCATATAAATGCCACACCCGGGCGACTATTTTGCCTATTGTCCCCTCGGCGCTTACCTCATATTCTTCCGGATGCGTGAACTTTCCTTTTTCGCGGGAGATGATATTCCTTATTCTCTTGGGGTCGTATTGCTTGGGGTCGACCCCGAGCTCCTTGAGCACGTCTTTGATGAGAGAAGCGGCATCGCCTTCGTCTAAGATTGTAAAATATTTTGTATGCCCCAAAAGTCGCGCGTTTTCTTTGATGATGTGGACTCCGAGCGAATGAAAAGTGGAGACAAAAGGCAGGGCGTTTTCTCCACCCAAGAGAGATATGATGCGTTCCCGCATTTCCTTGGCGGCTTTATTGGTGAAAGTAACCGCCAATATTTTTTGCGGCGGCACTCCTTCTTTTATCAAATTGAGGATGCGGTGCGTTATCGTCTTGGTCTTGCCCGCCCCCGCGCCGGCCACTATCAAAAGCGGCCCCTTCGTATGAAGCGCCGCTTCTTTTTGTTTGCCATTCAGTCCTTTTAGATACTCTTTCACAGATATCATTTTAGCACAAAACAAATAGCCTCTTCGTAGAGGCTATTTGTTAGAACTTATTTAGGGATGTCTATCTAACACCAGCAATAATTTCATTGTATACTTTTTCACCGGCTACTTCTCTCAAACTAGCAACATTTGCCGGATTACTAAACCAGTTTTCTAACTTCACGTCATTTTTTACTATTTGCGCTATTTCTCCGGGGCGAAGATGGTGTGAACCCACCAGGGCTTTTAAGATTTCTCTTGGATGATACAGGACGTCAAGATTAATTACGTCTCCATCACTTATAATATCAACATTGCCACTAGAAATACCGACGAGTCTAAGCTGTTCCCGATGAAGGTGCTGGGTAGGGTCTAAAATCTCTGAAATTCCTAAACCAGTTTTGTCCAAACCGGAGCCGGGAGAAGAGGTGTCCCAATGTCCCGTCGCACCCGCTCCTCCAAAACTGCCCCCCCCTCCTTTCCATTCTCCTCCTGGCGCATGAGACAAAGATTCTGCCCCATGTCCTCCCATACCCCCTCCTCCTGGAGTATGAGAAAAATATCCTGTTCCTAAGGGCAGAACGCTAACCGCAGCGGCAAGGAAATTTCTAACCATTTTCTTGCGTCTGTTTTTATCTATTTCTTTTTCTCCCATCTCGTGCATAGAGTTAATTTGCAAAGCAAGGCTGTTTGACAAAGCATCCGGAACTGCCAGCGCCGGATTATTGTTCAACCTTGCGTTCTTCACTGCCTCCTGGGCGATTAGTTCATTGTTTCTTTGCATAATGAGTGCCACGATATTTCCATCATCTCCGGATATCGCAAGTCTGTCCAAGGAAACACCTTTTTCTACCTGAAGCATTCTTAATCTTGCAGCTTCTTGCCTAATCTTATCAGGTGGAATGGAAGCTATATATGTGTCTAAAGAATTAAAAATAGCAGATCCAGTCTTTGCTTTCCTCGCTACCTCTTTTCTGATATCTTTAATCAATTCTGATTTGTCTCCCAATATTTTGGTGTATCGTTCAAGTGCGGCTTGTCCCCCTATATATCTACCGGTCGTTCCCAATACAGTTTTAGTGGCAACGAAGCCGACAGGTCCTGCGACCAAGAACGCGCCTCCCATAAGTCCGGCACTTAGGCCAAGACGTTTTACTCCGTGCTGACGCCACCACGTCTTCGTCTTTTCTAATCTATTTCTCTCTATGCCATCTTCTGCTTGCCTGTCTATACTTACCTGTTCTTCTCTCATGAGGTCCAGCATTTTTTGAGTCTTTTCTTCGGCAGGGGCGTCAGGTGAAAGTTTTGCCAGTTCCGTATTCCTATATTGGGCCAGACAAATTTGATATTCAACCCTAACCTTTTCAAGATCCTGGGCGCCCTCTTTTCCGCCGAAATCCATTTCTTTCCCGTTAAAATCTAATTTTCTCCCGAAAATCTTACCGACAAAACCCCTGATCCCATTTCCGCGCAGCCTTTCCGCTTGCAAATATTTGTTTCTTAAATCGTTTAGAGATGGAGTTCCCTCGATATTTTCCGGTGGCGCCGGAGGAGGCGGCGGCGGTGGAGGCGTAGGACCTCCCGGAGGTGGCACGTCTTTATTTTTTTTCTTTTTTTCAAGAGTAATATGTAAAGAAAAAGGACCTGCGCTTAAATGCAAATCTAAAAGCCTCTTAGCTACCTCATCACCAGCATTAGCATTTTTAGCTAAAACAATGAGCCTGTCCTGCCACGCTTTTTCTTCCGCGGTAGGCCAGCTTGGGTTCCATGAATTTTTACTGGTGATAAATGCAACCAAAAAATTTACCGACTTCATATCCTCGCTACTTGCTTTTCCCACCAGCATAGTGAGCATATTTCGCGCATTTTTTTCCTCGGCAGTTTTTATGCTTTCCGGCTTCGGCGCTGAAGTTGTGCTTTTACCCAATTTCTCCGTTTCTAACACTGGCGCCGCACCGGGAGTACCTTCTTTTATTTTTTGCTCTGCCTCTTTGGTAAGAAATTCAATCAGATCATGAGCAGCTTCCCTGGTGGATTTATAGGGCTCTCCATTTTTCCCCACCGCAAATTTTTCTAATAAGTCAGATCTATTTATCCAAGAAATCGGGTAAGGACCTTTTGACCCTTGCCCGAATACATACGCATAAACTCCTTGCTCCTTGCTGTCTTTTCGGGTTTTGTTTAATAAATCTATTACATATTTTAGGTTCTCTATCTCTAAATTTTTACCGGTTGCAGATTCTTGTTTAGCTTCATCTGGAGTATCGCCCGCTCTTTTTGATTCACTTTTGCCCCCTTCTATAACACTAAGAGGAACCCCGGTTCGTGTCGTATGCACTCCCTTACCCTTATCTTCGTCGGGTTTGTCGGTAGGAGGATAGTTATATTTTCGTGCTAAGTTCATGGTATTTTATAAATTATATAAACTATTGTGCAGGCACAACCATTTGCTGCATCTCCAGCATTTCCTTTTTAAAGTTTGCTATTGTTTCGGCTACCATTAAGTCAAAATTGGGGATTTTGCTCCTTAAAAATTCAATCATATCGCCGCCGGAGTCAAGGACTTGGTCGAGTTCCTTCTTTTCCTCTTCTGTTAAAATAGATAAGACTTCCAGGCTAATTCTGCTTTCCAAAACCTCCGTCATTTGGTCAATCAAAGCAGCCCTTCTTTCCTCAGGGAGTGAATCTAAACCTAATTCCTTAATTAAATCCACATTTAACAGTTCAACGATCATATATTTATTATATTATGTTTCTAATGAGTCTTCTTCCCGACCAAAATTAATTATAAATAACTTGTTATAGTATACACTAATAACTTATTCATCTATGTTCAATGCCTAGTATTATATAGCCTTTTGATTATTTTGTCAAGTTTTATATTTAAATTTAAAAGGACCCGGGCAACTTGATTATTGCGGCCGGGTCCAGTCGATACTGTCAGTGACAACGTAGGAGCCTGCGGCTCCCGCGTTCTCGAGGCGAATCGGCCGCGTGAACGTGTCGACGTCGCGTCCGTCGACATTGACGTGATACCCGCCCACTCCCCGGTCGTTGATGGTCACGGTCTTGAACGGACCGTACCACACTTCACCGTTGCGTCCGCGGGTGCCGACGCCGAGAGCGCGGTGGAAAGGCGGCGCCGGCGGAGCGTAGGTCGGCTGCTGTGACGCTGCAGTCCGATTACGTCGTGCATGCATCATCTCACTCAAAGCCCAACCCGCCAAAGCAAGCAGGAGGAGCAGGAGGAAGAGCATGCACACCCCAAACAGAATCCACGGCCAGCTGCAGCCGTCCGACGTAGACGTGTCGGTGTTCGCCGGTGTGGCGTTGGGATTGAACGGCTGCGGGGTCGGGCACGGAGACGGGCAGGGCGAGGGACACTCGGGGCAGTCGATCTTGGCAGGCTCGGTAGGCATGATGGGATCGGCGAGTCTATTAGAGCAACTCGCCTTGTACACCCACTCTCCCGAAGGAGTGGCCGCAACGAGCTCTCCCTTCTTGATCGTGTCGAGAATGAACGCGTTTGCCTTGTGCGAGAAGTTGAACTTCTGCACAGCCTTGTCGGCGAGAATGGGAACCAACCCCATGTTCGCCATTTCCAGCGCGTCCATGCGATGCTCCGGCAGAATGCCGTACTGCGTGAGGTCGACGCTCGCGGGCACGGCCCGCG
>Ga0076048_120_pt1 | contig 8295 bp, 8 predicted proteins | sample RifGroB1_FD_68145 | JGI IMG/M metagenome (GOLD analysis project Ga0076048, IMG submission 68145) | Parcubacteria (Nomurabacteria) bacterium GW2011_GWB1_47_6 | reverse complement strand
ATTAGAATGTGAAGATGTATTGGGTGATTCCAAAAAGTTTATCATCACACCGGAAAATGGAATTTGGATGCCACCCTATCTTCTGCAAACCCATCAAGCCTTGGAAGAAGATAGTGGTTTGATATTGATCGCGAATACTCTTTTTGTTGCTGAAAAAAAAGAGACGCACGATACTTACCCGGCAGAAGACTTCCGTAGATTACAACAACAAATAAAACGAGAGGGGTTATGAAGAAAATTGCTTATATTTCCGGAACACGCGCTGACTTTGGCATCATGAGCGCGATACTGAAAACAATTGATGAAAGCCCAAAGTTGGAATTGCAACTGTATGTCACTGGCATCCATCTTACTCCCGGGTTTGGCTCGACTTACCAAGAGGTAAAAAAAGCTTTTCCCCAAACCCGGCCAATCCGTGCCACCTTCGATTCTGATGATTTATCGGGGGCAGCCAGTTTTATGGGCAGGTTTATGACTAAGCTAGTGGAGACTTTTTCCAAAGACCGTCCGGATTTTGTGCTAGTGTTGGGTGATCGTCCGGAAGAGTTGTGCGTGGCGCTGGCCTGCCTCTATCTCGGTATTCCTACCGGCCATTTTCGGGGTGGTGAGGTTTCCTCAACCTTTGACGAGACTGCTCGGCATGCGATCACCAAGCTAGCCAGCCTGCATTTTCCTGCCACGGCTGACGCGGCTGAAAGAATTAAAAAGCTAGGAGAGGAGCCGTGGCGGATTCAGGTGGTGGGGGAGGCATCTCTGGATGTAATTTTGCATCAGCCTTTGCCTAGTCGTGAAGCGGTGCTAAAGCTGTTAGGACTGGCGGCGAAGCAGAAGTTCATTCTATTGACCCAGCACCCAGTCAGTTATGAACTAGCCGAGGCTGGTCGGCAGATGAAAGAAACCATCGCGGCAGTTAAGTCTTTCGGCTGGCCGGTGGTGATAACTTATCCGCACGCTGACGCTGGTGGCCGGCAAATCATCGCGGAAATTGAAAAGGAAAAAAACAATCCGCTGTTCAGGATTTTTCCCAGTGTCGAGTATAAGATGTTTTTAGCCTTAGAGCGTGAGGCGGCGGTTTGGGTCGGTAATTCTAGTGGCGCTTTAGTTGAGTCCTCCTCTTTTGCCACGCCAGTGGTGAATATTGGTACTCGGCAAAAGGGCCGGCAACGGGGCGAGAATGTGGTGGACGCTGGTTATGACCGAACTGAAATAACCTCCGCCATTAAAAAGTCGCTAGCTCCTCGTTATCTGGCTAAATTGAAGAAGCTCAAAAACCCCTGGGGGGATGGCAAAACGGGCAAGCGAGTAGCTACTATTCTGGAAAAGCTCATCGTTGACGCCAAATTACTGAATAAACAGATTGCTTATTAACAATATAAACAATCAAGTGTCAATGATGACAATCCCTAAAAAATATAGTAAAGACAAGGCAGGCTCATTACAAAGGGAGGTGCCTATGTTCGAGGTGAAAAGAGTGATATTGCTTGGCCGTAAGTGTGGCTTAGGCCAGGCCTATAGCCACCTTGTAGAGCAGGGAATTACTGTTCCGATTTTGGTGGTGATGGATGATAACGCGGTGGTGCGGGAGATGGCGGAGCGGCATGGCACGCGTGTCCTAACGGATGATGCCGAGCTGTATCGCCTAATCGAACAGGGTGACGACCTGGTTAGTGACATCGACCTGGTCATTTCCTGGCTTTTCCCTAAGCGTATTAAAGAACCGCTTTTTAAATTGGGTCGACTTGGCTGCCTAAACCTCCATCCGGCTCCCTTGCCGGATTACAAGTCACGGGCAGGCTACAACACCGCTATCTTGGAGCGGAGGAAAGAATTTGGCGTCAGCGTGCATTATATTGACTCGGAACAGTTTGATGCTGGACCGATCATTGATGTATTACGTTGGCCGATCGACCCAGAACATGAAACAGTATTGACATTGGAGTCAGCTACCCAAGAAAAATTGCTGGAGTTATTTCAGGCTACTGTGGCGCGCTTTGTCAGTAGTGAAGCTATCGCTACTACCGCTAACCTGGGTGGTTTGTACTTATCCGCTAAGCAGCTTGAGGCGGCGAAGGAGATTGATCTAGAGAGGGACTCTCTAGAGGAGATCAATCGTAAGATTAGAGCGTTCTTCTTCCCGCCCCACGCGGGGGCCTATATCATGGTTCATGGCCAGAAGTTTACGCTAGTAAACCAAGCCATTCTTGATTTGCTGGCTAAACGTCTGACACATTAATTAATATGAAATATCCAATCGCAAAGCCCTATATCAGAAAGGAGGAATTGGCCGCAGTGGCTAAGGTTTTGCGTTCGGGTGTTTTAAGCATCGGCCCCGAAGTGGTAGAGTTTGAAAAAAACTTTGCCCGGCGGGTGGGTAGTAAGTTCGCCTGCGCGGTCTCTAGCGGCACGGCAGGGTTGCATTTGGCTCTTTTGGCGGCTGGAATTAAAAAGGGGGATGAGGTCATTACATCCCCTTTTTCTTTTATTGCTTCGGCTAATGCTATTTTATATGTGGGTGCCAAGCCGGTATTTGCTGATGTTGATCTAGTAACTTTTAATATTGATCCGGAGAAAATAGAAAAAAAGATAAATAAGAAAACCAAGGCTATCTTACCGGTACATATTTTTGGCCAGGCGGCGGAGATGAAACCCATTTTACAATTAGCCAAAAAGTATCGTCTAAAAATTATTGAAGATGCCTGTGAGTCGTTGGACGCGAAGCACCATGGCAGAAAAGTCGGTACCTTTGGCGAGTCAGCCGTGTTTGCCTTTTATCCCAATAAACAAATGACCACCGGTGAGGGCGGTATGATGGTCACTAATGACAAAAAAATTGATGCACTTTGCCGTAGTCTGCGCAATCAAGGGCGTTCTGGCAATATGCAATGGCTGGATCACGAACGACTGGGTTATAACTATCGTATGGACGAAATGAGCGCCGCTTTGGGCCGGGTACAGTTGGAAAAGTTAGACTGGTTAATCGCTCAAAAACAGCGCCTAGCCAGTCTTTATAATAAATATCTAGCACCGCATGCGACACTGGTAGAAATCCCAAAAATTGCCGCGGGCAATACCCATTCTTGGTTTGTCTACGTGGTGAGGATTAATAACCCAAAAGTAAAGCGGGATGCTGTTATTAAGGACTTAGAGAAAAAAGGTGTCAGCACTAAGGCTTATCTGCCTTCAATCCATCTGTTTAGTTTCTATAAGAAAGAGTTTAAATATAAGGCGGGAGATTTTCCCATTTCCGAAGCGATTAGTCGTTCCTCTCTTGCCCTGCCTTTCTATATTGGTCTGGCCGAAAAAGACATTAAAAATATTGTTAACGCGCTGATAATGGTAGTGAGGCAGCATGGAGAACATATTTAAAAATAAAACTATTTTAGTAACTGGCGGCACTGGTAGTATCGGTTCTGGTATTGTTCGGCAACTGCTCGATCGTCAGCCTAAGCAGGTGAGAGTTTTGTCGCGCAATGAAACGCGCCAGTACGAGTTGTTGGAGTTATTAGACTATCCAAATAACTTACGAATGTTTATTGGCGATATTCGAGATCGTGAGCGTATGCAATTAGCCTTCCGGGGGGTGGATATCGTGTTTCACGCGGCCGCTTTAAAACATGTGCCCTTCTGCGAATATAATCCATCGGAGGCCATGAAAACCAATATCATTGGCTCCCATAATATTATTGATGCCGCCCTGCACGCTGGAGTTAAAAAGGTAGTTGCGATCTCTACTGATAAGGTGGCAAATCCCTTCAACGTGCTGGGCGCTTCTAAGCTGATGATGGAGAAGTTATTTATCAATTCTAACTTTATTCTGGGTGATGGGATAAAGTTCTCTTGCGTGCGTTTTGGTAATGTTTCTTGGTCGGATGGTTCAGTGCTCCCGCTATGGAGAAGCCAGATTGAAAGAAAGGGTACTATTAATGTGATGAATAAAAAAACCACTCGCTTCTTCATGTCTATTGAACAGGCGGTGACGCTTACCCTAAAAGCGGCTGAGTTAAGTCAGGGAGCAGATATTTTTGTGCTTAAGATGCCATCAATTAGTCTGGCCGATCTGGCTAGGGTTTTTATTAAAAAATATTACCCTAATGGCCAGGTCAAAATAAAAGAAGTTGGTAGCCGAAGTGGGGATAAGTTGCACGAAGATTTAGTTGGAGTAAACGATTGGAATCGTGCGGTGTGGAGCAATAAAGAAATGTTCATTCTTTTACCGGCCACCAATATTTACAATCAAACCGATCCGCCTAAAAAATATTTAGGATTCAAAAAAGTAAGCGGCACTTTTCATTATTCCTCAAAGGATAGCATTGCTGTTAATCAGGTGGCAAAAATTATTTAGGCATGGTAAGCCCCCCCCGCTCAATTTCCTGGCCTTATTACGCGCTAGACCCAGCTCCCGCTGGCAGTGGCGAGCGGTGGGCGATTTTTTTTGGGGCGGACTTTTACAATATGACCGAAATAGATGTTTCCAGTTTTATCACCAAAACTAACCAGTGTTTGGAGTATCTAAGAAAAAACTGTCCTGATTGTAAATTAATTTATCGTCCTCATCCCGATGAAAAAGAGGAACTAAAAGTTTTAAACTTGAGAGATTTCGCAATTCAGCGCGACGGACAAACCGCGGAGGAATTTTTATGGTTTAATAAAAATAATATCCAGTCTGCCTTTTCCGTTTGCTCGACTTCTTCCATCGCCGGACTAAATATCGGGCTAAACGCCTACGCTTTTTACAAATACTTTACCGGTGTTTTTCATGGCGCGCATAAGATTTTTGTGGACAAATACTTTGCTGGTATGCCGGATAGCTTTTTCGTAAAAGATTTAACCAGCCCCTTGATAAATAATAGGGTTACTCCCAGGCCAGATAGTAACTTTATTGAAAAGTTTAGGGAAATTCTTTCGTCTAATAGCGGTCCACTTTGGTTTATCGTAGTGGAAAATCGATTTCTTTTGGCTATTAGTGCTCTAGCTAAAATGGCCAAGCAAAACTTTCCCAACCGTCCCATTAATCTGGTGATTTCCCGCCATCACCGTTGGCAGGATGAAGCGCTTGCCACTTTGCAAGCTGATTTTGACCAAGTCTTAATTTTCCCCCGGCATTTTTATTCTCTGCAGCCTAGTAAGTTATTTTCCGCTTGGCGCACAGCCAGAAGAATAAAAAAGCTTAGAATTGAACCCAGTTCTATTTTTCTTGGTTTCGCGCACCATAGTTTTATCGAAAACTGTTTTATCTCCTATCACCCCAAGCCATATAAGTTGGCTTTTTTGCCAGAAAAAACCTGGGAAATAACTTTTCACCCGGTTCAAGCTGGCTTTGATGTTGCCCAACTGCGTTCTACCGGAATAGGCTGGTTTTACTCGCATTTGTTAGAACCACTACTCGGTTTACAGCACACGAAGTTTCAGCAGTATTCTAGCCCTAAACCGTTAGCCTTCATCCGGCTCGAGCATCCCTTAGAAGAGCTTTATGACCAAGTCCTGTTATTTAAAAATTGGGCGGGTCAGGGCGATTAACCCTATGTAGTTATCAACAGTTTATTAGTTGAAATGGAATGGGGTGCTATAATACAAACAATTAGTTAATATTTTCATCATGAAGAAATTTCGTTTCCTCTTGGCGGTCTTGACGGCGGTCGCGCTTATGGGCGGAACAGCGTTAGCTGCCTCTACCATCGGTACTAATATGAGTACTACGGGAACCCTAACCGTTACCAGTGATTCCGCCACGTCGGTGCAGTTCCAAGATGCGGCCGGTACGACTACGGTTTTTATTGTTGATACAACCAACACCCGAGCGGGAGTTAATGCTGGCGGCGCGGTCGATACCACTTTTGAGGTCGGCGGCACCGCTTCGATCAGTGGTTTTTCTAAATTTGGTGCTAATGCTTCGGTCGCCGGAGACTTTGAACTGACTGGTAGTAGCGCGCTTTTGGGAGTGATTGCTGGTGGCACTATCGATACCACTTTCGAAGTCGGTGGCACCGCTTCGATCAGTGGCATTATCACGCTAGGCGGTACCGGAACAACCGGTGGCCAGTTTCGTCCGGGAGCCAACAGTGCTACTGCTTTTCGTTTCCAAAACGCGGCCGGCACTACTAATGTGCTTTCGATTGATACCTCCAGCACTCGAGTTGGTGTTAATGCGGGCGGTACCCTAAACACCACTTTTGAGGTCGGCGGCACCGCTTCGATCACCAGTGTTTTCGCGCTGACTAATTTCGTGGCTGGCAAAGATACCGCCAGCTCCAGCACCGCCTACCTAGGGGAGTTCTCGAGCACCGGCACAACCAGCTTGTTACTGCATGGCACTTCCACCAACAAAGGAACTTGCTTACAAATGAAAAACACCGCCGGAACGATTGTCTATTTGCGGATTGAGACTACCACCCTTACTATCAATACGGTCGGGTGTCATCCATAGTGCGGTGAAATAGTGCCATGTTAATAAAACCGGACCAGCGAAGCCTTAAGCTCTTCAACACTATTATTCTTGCTATTCTGCTAGTACTGGTTACAGTACTAGCGCTGGTGTATTTATACCGTATGGTGTGGCAGGAGGGCGTTCAGGCAGTTGATAAACTAGCCTATCAGGCGGTATTTCTCGCTAATGACCAGGTATACTTTGGTCACTTGAGCGCTATCAATACCGACTACCCGATCCTTGACGATGTCTATTATGTTCAAATACTTTCCCCTGACCCAGCTAGCGATAAATCAGCTTCCACCGGCCGGGTGGTGCGGCTGATTGACAGCGCCACCCATAAGCCAACCAACCGAATGGTGCTGAATCGGGGGCAGATCATTTTTTGGGAAGATCTCTCCGACCGTTCCCCGGTTCTCCAAAAAATTATGGAGCTAAAACAAACCGTACAATGAAAAGAACTTTATTATCAGTCACTATTTGCCTAGGTCTGGTTCTATTACTAGCCGGAGCGCCGGCTGCCCTAGCAGTGGTGGGCAACGCCTACTTCCCACAGAATACGACCCTTACCTTAGATGGATCAAGTTACACCATTGTCCAGTCTTCTAATGCCGACCAAATTAGCACTAGCGGTGATACTCTAACCCTACTAATGTCAGCTGGGCAGGAGTTTGTGTTAAAGTCTTCTGATCGAAGGGTAATGACCAATAGCGGTAATTATTCCTACTCTTGTTCAAGTAGTGAGTCTAGTCTGACTGTTAACATCCCAGTTGGTTCCAGTCAAACCACTGTTACTGTTACACCCAAGGGGGACTGCACTACGTCCAATGTCAGTAGTAGTGGTGGCGGAGGCGGAGGCGGTGGAGGAGCAGCGAGCACCACCCCCACGGCTACTCCCAGTATTACTCCCGCCACCAGCCCAACCGGCGGTATCCGCGCTACTCCCAAAGCCCATGGCTTAAAGGAGGGCGACACCGTATCAGCCCAGGGCTCCAATGATCCCGATATCTATATTGTCAATGAGCATGGTTTTAAACGGTTATTCCTTAACCCAATTATTTTTAATTTTTATGGTCATTTGGGCGGTTTTAATAAGGTAAGTAAGATCACCGCCACGACCCGCGATGCCTTTATGGTTTCTGGCCTGTTCCGTAACTGTGAGAACAACGACAAAAAAGTTTATGGCGTGGAAGTTACAGGTGAGGACACCGGTACTTTACACCATGTTAACCTGTCTGGCGACCAGGCCGTTGCCCAGGATGGGGAATTCTTTAAGAAAGTTTTCTGCATCAATAACAACGAATTTAATTGGTACACCAGTAATGGGACCAAGTTCGGTTCAGCTTACTCGGCTTTGAGCCAACTGCCGGTTTATAAACGCAAATAAACTCTTTGCTTTGGAGAAAACAGCTGGAACCATACCAGCTGTTTTCTTTTTAACGATTTGCTATAGTTCTCAATAAATTGTGGAAAAAATACTTGAGCTAGGTAAAAACAGCTATCGCTTCTTGCGGCGTTGGCTAAGATTAGGCCAGTTTTACGCTGGCGGCAAAAAGCCTTGGCGCAAGGGCTATTTTGAATACAAATGGCGGGCCATTACTAAAGCCATCAACAATCTAAAACTGACGAAAGTGTTCGAGCGAGCGGATGCTTTGCCTAAGCAATACGGTTTTGGAATTGACGAGCGAATCGTTGAATTGCCTTGGGCTTTGGCGCAGTTGCCGGAACAATCGCTTAAACTATTAGATGCCGGTTCGACCTTAAATTTTTTACAACTTATTGCCCACCCTAAAATCAAAAACAAAAAACTGACTATTATTACACTGGCTCCGGAAACCAATAATTTTTCCGATCGCGGTATAGAGTATGTG
>Ga0076048_130_pt1 | contig 8574 bp, 7 predicted proteins | sample RifGroB1_FD_68145 | JGI IMG/M metagenome (GOLD analysis project Ga0076048, IMG submission 68145) | Parcubacteria (Nomurabacteria) bacterium GW2011_GWB1_47_6 | reverse complement strand
CAAACGTCTCCCAATTATGAGAGGCTGGCCTGGCTTTACGAACATTTAATTGTCTTACAGCCAAAGCAGGCATGCGACGTGCAAACAGCGCAAAAAATTGCCAGCTATTACGCCCGACTGGCTACTAGCTACTTTTATCTAGACCGTTTGGATGAGGCGGTCCTGGCGGCCCGAGCCGCGGTTCGGTATGATCCTGGCTTTCGCGCCGAAGCTGAAGCCTTTGTGCGTTCCTTTGGCCGAACCCTCTAACGACCGGCGCGGCGCAAGACAATATTTAGAGTCTTTAAGAGAATTGCCATATCCAAGGCTGGGGAGCGGTGTTTAATATAGTATAAGTCATACTGTAGTTTTTCAGCGGCGTCCTGAATTGACGAGCCGTATTGGTACTTGATTTGTGCCCAACCGCTCAGCCCGGGTTTGATCAGATAACGCTCTTCATAAAACGGGATATTGCCCTTTAGGTCTTTATGGAACTCTGGCCGTTCAGCCCGTGGCCCGACAAAAGACATCTCGCCCTTAAGCGCCCTTAAGGATATTCCAGAGCTGGGGCAGTTCATCTAGGCGGGTGCGGCGCAGGAAGCGCCCGACCTTGGTGATGCGTGGGTCGTCTTCGCTGGCCCAAACTGCACCCGATTCTTTTTCAGCGTCTGCTACCATGGTGCGGAATTTATACATGGAAAATTTATGCCCCAGTCTGCCTACTCGGGTTTGTTTGAATAATATCTTGCCTGGGGTTTCTAGTCTGATGGCGATGGCCGTCAATAATAAAACCGGCGAAAGTCCTAAGCCAAGAACAATAGCCAAGACTACATCACTCACTCGCTTAGCCAGGTCGTAAAGCTGTTTGCGGCCTTCACTTAGGTTTTCCAAAAACCAAGCCTGGTTGATGCTTTCCAGAATTACCTTCTGACTATGTAACTCATAAAAATCCACCGCGTTGTAAAAACTAATGCGCAGAGGAATTAATTGGTAAAAAAGATCCACGATGTGCGGAATCTGGTAGGCCTCGGGACTGATTACCAAGGCTTCGATCTTTTCCTCCCCGATCAACTTTTTAAAATCCTCCACCGTGCTGATAATGGTCGCTCTGCCTAGATTCTCCGGTAAAGGCGCGTTGGCGGGATTAAAAATGGCGCGCACCCAGTAGCCGTATTGCGGGTTATCATTCAGTAGGTGAATCAGTGCGGCGGTGGCGGGGTTGGCTCCTACCACTACGATTGGCTTTTGAAAGCCGGTTGCCACTATGCGGTTGAATAGCCAGCGGGCGCCAAAATCTAAAATCGTAAAAACCGCCAATAGGATAAACAAATTGCGCCGAGGGGAGATGTCAAAGGGTGCTAAGTAGAAAAAGATAATCCCTAGCACCGCGTTAATTACTAGGGCGCGGAAATAGGAGTTATAGAAGTCCGGACCGTTCTTTAGGGCGGAAAGCTCGTAAAGATTGGTGATGTAAAAAACGAATAACCAAAGCAGGAAGAGGATAGAAAAGGGCAGGCGATGTAGCGCGATCGCGTCCCCATAGCCACTGCCATAGCGTAAAAACAGCCCCAAAAGCAGGGAAAGATAGAGCATTAGACCGTCACTGGCTAAAAGCGTTAGTTTTCGCACGACTTTTATATACTACAATCTTTTTTTGCTTTTGTCTATGTTGTGGGGCAGTGCCGCCGTGGTATAATGATGCACTGCTAGTGAAGATACTGCGCAATAAAAATCACTGGATCTTGGCCGCGGTGCTCGCCGGGGCCTTTATGTTGCCCGCGGCTTTTATGCCGGCACAAGCGGCCACGCTCGGTGAGCGTGTCACTTTTAATGTTAACGCACAATATGATTTTAGTGGGCGCACCTCCATCCAAACCAGTTTATTAGCTATCAGCGAACACGCCTATTTTTTTATTGAAGATAGTTTTTGGCAGGGCCGCTCCTACTCCGAGCAGCAAATCTTACTAAATAAGCTGATTACTTTAGGTACGGAGTTTGACGCGCGCATCTACCAAATTGAGACCAGCTTTTTTGGTAGTGAGCCAAATCCAGGGTTGGATGGCGACTCGCGTGTCTATATTGTTTTTAGCAATCTAATTGATACTGCTGGGGGTTATATCGATACTACTAATCAATATTCCAAACAGCAGCTAGTCAACTCCAATGAGCATGAGCTGATTTTTTTAAATGCCCGCGTCATGAGTAATGAGCTTAAAAGTAAAACTTTTTTAGCGCACGAGTTTCAGCATTTAATCTCTTTTCAACAGCGCAATCTTAGCCGGGGGATCGATGACGATGTCTGGATCAATGAAATGCGCTCTGAATACGCCGTCACACTGCTGGGCTACAACGAGCCCTACGACGGCTCCAACTTGGACCGCCGGGTTGACTCTTTTAATAATACGTCTACCGATAGTCTCACGGCTTGGCCTAATGCCGATGCCGATTACGGGCAGATCGATCTATTTGGCCAATATCTGGTTGAGCATTACGGTCAGGCGGTACTCCAGTCCACCATGCAGTCGCGGCAGACTAGCGGCTACGCCATTAATGAAGCTCTGAACGCGGTGGGCGTGCGGTTAAATTTCGGCGATGTCTTTCTGCGCTGGGCGGCCGCCAACTGGCTAAACGATGCCAGTTCCGATACCGCCCTGGGTTACAGCAACGTGGGCGTGCGCCGTGATCTTAAAGTCCCCGCTACCCGTCAACTAACTGGCACCGAAAATACCCTCGATGAGCAGTTTCAGGATTGGCAGGCGAGGTGGCTGAAGTTTTCTAATTGGCCAACCGGAAGCACCGGCTGGCTAAAGGTGAACTTCATCAGCCCACAGCTGGATGATTTCCGTCTGGTGGCAATCGTCTACCGTCCCCGTGCCGAAGTTGTCTTGGCGTCTGCGGCACCGGCACCAGACCCGGTAACGGTTACCTATTTTCCAGTCGGTTCTCTGGTCAACGGAGCAAACTTTGATTTAGGTACGGGTATTACCCAAATAATTTTAATTCCAGCAAAGATGGCCAAGTTAGCTAGCTTTGGTTTGCGCGAAGACTATGTGCCACTGCGGATCAGTACTACGCGGCAAATTTCAGCGGTTGCCGCTTCCTCGCCCACTCCCAGCGTCACCCCAGCCGTCACTCCCGCGGCTCCGTCACCGCTAGTAGACGTGGGGTTGTCAGAGGGTAGTCTAGTGCAAGCGCAAGGAGATTATCGAGTTTATCAAATTGGCCGCGGCTGGAAACGCCATATCCTTAACCCCACTATTTTTCGTCTTAATAACTGGAGCTTTAACCAAGTTATAACTGTGGCCCCGGCGGTGCTCGCGCTTTATCCCGAAAGCAATCTCTTGCGCTACGATGGCAACGAGCGAGTGTACTTGCTCGATACCGCTGGCATTAAGCACTGGCTCGATATGTCTGGTGATTATTTCGTCCGCTCGGGCAGAAATTTTGCGGCGGTATTCACAATCGGTCTAAATGAATTTTCTGCTTATCGTCTTGGCAACTCCATCGCGCGATAATTTTTTAAAAGTTATCAACAATTTTCTTCTTGTCATATTTTTTTTGCTATATAATTAATCTAGTTCTGATTTGTTGATCAGTAAAAATAATTTTTAAATGGCAGTTTGGTCAGCTGTCATTAAAATATTCTGTCAGATTTACTGGCAGATTAATTGCGGAGGGATAACATCGAACTTTTTTCTTTTGACCGAGATAAAAGGTTGGATGGGATCAATCTCAATAGCAAATGGCAAAAAAGAAAAAAGCCGCTAAGAAGGGTAAGAAGAAAAAAGCGGCAAAGCGTAAGAGACTCTAAAAACAAAAGCCCCACTTCGGTGGGGTTTTTGTTTGCGTGACCCCACACTCATGCATGAATGTGGGGTAAACCCCGCATTAGATTTCCCCGTCCTTTCCTATATAATACCAATATGTTAAAAACCATTGTTCGGGCGGTCAATTTCAAGTTGACCGATCCCATAAGTCAGCACATTAACGGGAAAAGTATTGATTTGGAGAGGTTTTTAAAGCGTTTTGACACCAAGGCGGCAGAGTTACGCGTAGAGGTTGGCCTACCCTCGCGCCACCACCGTTCCGGTGAAATATTCTACGCCGAGATCAACTTAAAGCTGCCTGGCAAATTACTACGGGCCGAGGAGAAGCATTTTGAATTATCAGCGGCGCTTAACACTGCTTTCAAAGACATTGAAACGCAAGTACGCAAGTTCAAAGGCAAGGCGATTAAGCAAAAGCCAGAAAAAATTTCTAGATTATAAGTATTTGAGCATTCTCAAGAAAATATTCGGTGACGCGAATGAAAGAAGTATTCGCACGTTTAATCCGCTCGTCGAGCGGATTAACGCTTTGGAAGAAAAGTTTACCGCTTTATCGACCGAGGAACTAAAACAACAAACGCTAAAATTCCGCGAACGGCTAGCCAAAGGTGAGACCTTGGATGATCTATTGCCGGAAGCTTTCGCGGCGGTGCGGGTAGCGGCCCAACGCACTATCAATCAACGCCACTTCGATGTGCAGTTGATCGGCGGCATGGTTTTACACCAAGGCAAGATCGCGGAGATGCGCACTGGCGAGGGAAAAACTTTGACGGCTACTCTGGCCGTCTACCTAAATGCCATCACTGGCAATGGTGTGCACGTAGTCACCGTCAACGATTATCTCTCTCGCCGTGACGCGGTCTGGATGGGACAAATCTATGATGCTCTGGGGGTAACTGTTGGCGTGATTAACCACGACTCGAGTTATTTGTATGACGCGCAGGCACGGAATAAAGGCGAGGAGCAATTGGATGAAGAGCGCGATTCTACCGGTTCGTTCCACGTGGTGCACGAATTTTTGCGCACGGTCACGCGGCGGGAGGCTTATCTGGCGGATGTCACCTACGGCACCAATAACGAGTTTGGCTTTGACTACCTGCGCGATAATCTAGCTTTAAGTTTGGAGCAAAAAGCCCAAGCCAAGGGGCATAACTTCGCGATTGTTGACGAAGTGGACTCAATTTTAATTGATGAGGCACGCACGCCACTTATTATCTCTATGCCGGATGCCGAATCCACCAAGCTTTACGAAACTTTTTCCAAGATCGCACCGCGGTTAGTGGAAGGGGAGGATTACAATATTGATGAAAAGCTCAAAGCGGCCAGCATTACCGAAAAAGGCATTGAGAAGGTGGAACAAGCGCTAGGTATCAAAGATATTTACGCCGAAGGCGGGATGCGCCAGGTGCACCATATGGAGCAAGCCTTGCGCGCCCAGGTATTATTTAAGCGTGATCGCGATTACGTGGTAAAGAATGGCGAGGTGATCATTGTCGATGAGTTCACTGGCCGTCTTATGCCTGGCCGCCGCTGGTCGGATGGCCTGCACCAGGCCATCGAGGCCAAGGAGGGTGCCACGGTGCAAAAAGAATCGCGCACGCTAGCCACCATTACCTTCCAAAATTATTTCCGCCTTTATAAAAAGCTGGCCGGTATGACTGGTACAGCCGCCACCTCAGCCGAGGAGTTTTTTAAGGTCTACAAACTCGAGGTAGTAGTAGTACCACCCAACAAACCGCCTCGACGCGCTGACATTCCCGACCGCATTTACAAAAACGAAGAGGGCAAGTTCCGCGCTATTGTAGCCGAAGTAAAGAGGAGACATTTTGGGGAGAGTGACGAGGGAAGTAGGAAGGGGGATGAAGAACATCGGCAGCAATCTCGGCATGGGGACGTTCGGCACCGGGGCGGTCAGCCAGTTTTGATTGGCACAGTTTCAATTGAAAAAAACGAATTACTAGCGGCTATGTTGGCGCGCGAGGGGGCCGGGCGCTTAGGCGCGGTCACCGTGGCTACCAATATGGCCGGCCGGGGTGTGGATATTATTTTGGGTGGCAATCCGCCATCGGCAGAAGAAGCGGAAAAGGTGTGCGCGGCTGGCGGCTTGCACGTGCTTGGTACGGAACGCCATGAGGCCCGCCGGATTGATAACCAGCTGCGTGGCCGCGCTGGTCGGCAGGGCGACCCAGGGTCATCGCAATTCTTTGTCTCTACTCAAGACGATGTTATTCGGGTATTTGGCGGTGATCGTTTACACAGTGTGATGGAGACTTTGGGCGTAAAAGACGATGAGGTGATCGAGAATCGGATGATCTCGCGGGCCATTGAACAAGCCCAGTCCCGTATCGAGGGGCACAACTTTGACGCCCGCCATCAGATTTTAGAGTATGACGACGTGATGAATCGTCACCGCACCGCGGTTTATAAAGAACGCGATGCGATTTTAGCTTCCGCCGATGAAAAGCAACGCGTACAAAGTTATATTCACGAAACGATCGAGCGTTTCACCTCCGCCTACCTGGGAGAAGTAGAGGCGGGCAATGCCGAAATAATAAAAGAGATTGAGCATAACTTTAGGGCGCTAACTGGTTTTACTGGGGAGTTGCAGATACAAGAGAACTCTCAGGGCAATGAACTGATTAATTATCTGACGGCTTTGGCTCTCAAGGTTTATGATGAAAAAGAAAAGCAGATTGGCAGTGAGTCGATGCGTCTTTTTGAAAAGATGCTTATGGTGCGGGTAATTGATGAGCTGTGGGTGGATCATTTGGAAAACATGGAGTACCTGCGTGACTCGGTGCGTTTACGCGCCTATGGTCAGCGCGATCCACTAGTAGAGTACAAGGTAGAGGGACAGAAGATGTTTATTCAGCTAATGAATAATATTATGTTCCAATCGGCTAATTATCTGTTTAAATTCCAGCCGCAATCTGCGCCAACGCAAAGTAATAAGAAGATAGTCGAGAGCCGCAGCGAGGAAAATACAATATCCGAGAAGGCCTCCCCTGTAGTAGGCGGAGAAGAAACCGGGCGGAATGACCCCTGCCCGTGCGGAGCGATTAACCCCAAGACTGGGCGAGTCTATAAGTACAAAAATTGTGGCCTTATAAATGCGCCACATCACAAGGGTTAACTCGGATAAAAAGTTTTTAACTTGCCTTTTATTTTTAGACGAATCTTTGGTATATCTTTTCTGTTACTAACTTTTATATAATTTCTGGTGACTAACGCATGACAATTTGGACACATAACCATTAGATTATCTATCTTGTGTGGTCCACCTTGGTACTTTGGAATTATGTGATGAGTATCAATTGCCATTGTATAATCGCACAACTCACATTTGTTACCGTAACTTTTTATAGCCTGAGCTCGTACCCACGCTTTATGTTTTAGGACTTCTCCATACAGATATTTTTTTATTCCTAATTTCCTTCTTCTATATCGTACGTTCCAGGCATTGGCTCCGCTGTACCCAAGTTCTAATAATTTGTTTGCTATTTCATGATCTATCATAGTTTTGCAATTTTCTATGATAAACTTATCTATTTCGTGAGGCAATTTCTCTAGGCCGTGTTCACCTCGTTCTCTCTTTAATTCAAAATACCCATGACGCTTAAAGCGTTCTTTATGCATAGGACAGTAGACCTCTTTAGTTATTTTATTTCGAGTTAATTTTATACAGCCTTCTATTATGCATTTAGGCATGCTATATATTATAAGTATAAAATGAATTTATAACAACACTTCTTATACACAAGTAATAAGATTTGAAGTAGTAAGCTAATAAGAAAAGAGGGTGGAAATAATTGGTATCATGAAAAATAGGCCGATAAAAAAATCGAAAGATATTTACGAGAAAGTGGTGGATTTTGTCTATGAAACCAGTATTCACAGCAAAACACCGCGGTCCGGTTTGTGGTTTTTGGGCAGTGGGCAGCAGTCGGTCGCCGAACACCTTTTTCATACGGCGATGATCGCTTATTCCCTCGCCCACTTTGCACCGCAGGCCGACAAAAATAAAATTGTCTTAATGGCGCTCTTTCATGATATCGGTGAGGGACGCACTTCTGATCATAATTATGTGCATCAACGCTACGGCCGTTTAGCGGAAAAAGAGGCAGTTAAGGATATTGCCAGTAGTCTCCCCTTTGGCGCTGAAATTCAGCAGCTGTTCGAGGAAGAACAGGCTCGAGAAACATTAGAAGCCAGATTAGTTAAAGATGCCGACCAACTCGAATGGATTACCACCCTACGGGCCGAGGAGACAAAGGGCAATCTCAAAGCCAAACGCTGGATAGATATTGCTCTTAAGAGATTAAAGACCGATGCTGGCAAGAAGCTGGGCAAGCTGATTGCTAAAACCCATCCGGATAGCTGGTGGTTTGACGCCAAAGATGCCTGGTTTGTTGATAGGAATACTAAGGATCAAAAATGGAATGGCAGTCAAGCCAGAAAAGTAAAAAGTGGGAAAGATAAATGATATGAGGCTTATTAAACTATCTTAAGAACATTTATGAAACAACGAGTCTCGGCAATAATTATTGATGGCGATAAGATTTTATTAATCCGACGAGTTAAGCCGGAGGCTGAATATTATACCTTGCCGGGTGGGACGGTGGAGGAAGGCGAAAGTTTAGAATCTGCCATGATCAGAGAGGCCAAAGAGGAGTTAAGTGTCGATGTTAAAATTAGCAAATTGCTTTTTGAAATTAACAGTGACGAGCGGATAGATTATTACTTCCTGATCGAAAGTTTTACTGGTACT
>Ga0076048_128_pt1 | contig 8627 bp, 7 predicted proteins | sample RifGroB1_FD_68145 | JGI IMG/M metagenome (GOLD analysis project Ga0076048, IMG submission 68145) | Parcubacteria (Nomurabacteria) bacterium GW2011_GWB1_47_6 | reverse complement strand
TCCTTGAGACGCGGTTCTTCCCCTTCCGCTACTATAAGCACAGTCCCGTCCGGCTCATTTTGGGCATAGCCCGAAAGCCCCAGTTCCCCGGCTTTCTGCTTGCTCTCCTGCCGGAAGAAAACCCCCTGCACCGAGCCCCAAATTTTTAAGCTTACCCTCCTTTGCATTGATAAATTATATCACCTATAATAAGGAAGCGGTCGGCTCACGCCGACGTATATTAGCAGTTAATAATTATGAATTAGAATTATGATAGGACTTATAATAGCGGTGGTACTCGCCTTGGGTGTCGGCGGAACCGTCCAGGTTGCGGATAACGCCCGCCCGGGCGATGCTCTGTTCGGGGTAGACCAGGCGGTGGAAAATCTGCAGCTCAAGCTCGCGGGCGACGAGAAAGAAGCCAGACTACGCGTCAAATTCGCAAAGGAGCGGGTCGCGGAAATCGACAATTTGATGGATGACGAAGACGAAAACACCCAGGCGTCCGACCAATCGGTTGAGTCGGAGAGTGAAGATGCAAGCGAAGAAGAGGGTTTGTCCGAAGAAGAACAGGGAGAAATTGAGGTCGGAATTGAGTCAGCCCTAAACCTTCTGTCCGGCCTTGAAGAACAGGAAGGCGAGAATGCGGAAATAGCCGGCATAGTGGAACGGCTTAACAGCTTTTTCACTTCCCTGCCTGCGGGCGCAAGCGTGGAAGTTCTAGGCGATAAGCTCCGGATAGAATTTAAGGACGAGGCAACCGGGGAAGAGGTCAAGGTCAAAGTTGACGAGAAAAACGACAGGTTAAAAACCGAAATCCGGACCGAAGAAGGCCGCATAAAGATAGAGATTAAGAATGGCACTCTGGAAATCAAAAGCAAGGTAGAAGATGATTCGGATGATGATGACGAATCTTCCTTGAAGTCCGGCCTTGAAGAAGCGGAGGCAAAGATTTTTGGCGACAAAACTATAGTGGAAGTGGAAGTAAACGACGAAAAGACTACATTCACGACTTCGGCAAATACCCGCGAAACCATAGTCGCGGCAATCGTCGCCAAGCTCCCCAGCCTGACCTCGGCGGAAGTGGAGGCAGTGCTTAAAGTGGAAACCGAAGGCGCAGACGAGGACGACGATGCAGACGAAGATTTGGATGACTCGGATGATGATTCCGATGACAGCGATGACTCGGATGACAACGAAGATTCGGGAGATGACGAAGACGACGACGACAGTGGGTCAAATTCTGGAAGCGGCAATTAAACAACCCCGTTTCTATAAATCAAAAAACCGCCGATTGGCGGTTTTTTGATTGCTTCCTATAAGAATATATTAAGCAGCTACGGCGGTTACGCGGGATACCCCTGTAGCAGCCGGGCCTTTTTCAGTTTCGGTAACCTCGAAAGAGACGGCGTCGCCTTCGTTGAGTTCCTCAAATGTAACGCCCACAAGCTCTTTGGAATGGAAAAACAGATCCTTTGTTTCGCCTTCGCGAGAGATGAATCCGAATCCTTTGTCCTTGAGAAGAGTTTTGATTGTTCCTGTCATATGATTATTCGATTATTTTGCTTGAAACTTCGACGATGTTCCTGTGTCTAAACACCGGGGTAGTATAACACATTATCCGCCCGATGTATACAGCCCCGAGCTTTTCGTTTGTTTTTTACGTATTTTTTGATAGTATGTAAAAAGTGTATTCCGGGGTAGCTCAGCGGTAGAGCGGTCGCCTGTTAAGCGATTGGTCGTAGGTTCGATCCCTACCCCCGGAGCTCGTAAAAATCTTAGGCCCACGAAAGTGGGTCTTTGATTTTTTGAGCTCCGGGGAAGAAGTGAACTGCTTCACTTCTGTGTAGGGAGCGAAAAGCTTTTGTGTCTTTTTGAAAACTTGTTTGAAAAAAGTACAAAAGGTATACTGCCCCTGTAAGGGGAGATAACCTACCCCGGGAGTGGTGGACAAAGACAAAAGGATTAGCAAGGACTGTCCTTGCTACTTTTCAACATACTCCTCTTCATCGGTGAAGACTCTCCGCGCGATCTCATTAAAACCGTAGCTAGTGGGGAAATGTTCTTCAAAAACTTGCATCGCCGGTTCACCAGCATATTCGCGGCGCTGTGCCGCATGATGCATGGCGAGAATCATCTCTTCGGGCTCGCCGACACAATCAAGCGGCTTGAAGCCTTCGATACCCAGGATGCGTTTGAAGAGCGGCAGGAGGCGCTTTTTAGTATAGAGATTGGCGCCGAAGATGTCGACCACTTCTTTTTTCGGCAGAAATGCCGTGAAGCATGCAAAGATGAACACGCATTTTGGGCATTGCTTGCACCAGTACGACGTACTCGACAGAAGCTGCTGGATGCGCGGGAGCCAAAAATACATGTTGCAGCTAGTGACGTAGCGGAGGTACTGCGGATAACGCACGAAGCGCCGCACAATCTCAAGTTCGCTGTATTCCCGCAAGAGCGAGCTCGTCCTAATGTCGGGTGTTATAAAGCGCTGTAGGTAATCGTTATTGCCGAAATCAGCACTGCGCTCGTTGGAGAAGGTTATCGAGTTGTAGCCGAGAAGTTCCGCCAGCAATGTGGCTATGAACGTGAAAGTGGAGACCGATGGGTACGAACTCGACACTCCGAAGATTGACATGATCACGCCGATCCATGGATCTCGGCGACGAGTGGCCCTAATGGTTTTCGCTCCCACGAGCGCGGCGATGCGCTTGTGGGCGGGCGTTGGAGCAAAAGCGAAAAAGTCGAACGGCGTACCTGATGCTTTCAACATTTCGGCGGAGAGGATGGAATCTTTGCCTGCGCCATTCAAAAGAAGCGCCCTTGCGGGGCGTTCGAATCGCGCGGGCGCAGGCTCTGCGGCGGAAGCATCGAACGGAAATGCGATGAGATTGTGGAAATCGATCTGCATATCGTAGAAAAATTCTCCGAGCCCATTGAGATAGAGCGAGTCCCAGAAGCGCGCCTGCTCACGTGTGAGAGCAAAACCTTCAATGCGCATGTTGCTCGAGGGATACACGCACCAGTAGTTGATGCCAATCATGAGGAGAAGTGCCTGGAGCGTCGGCTCCAGTACGGCCTTGGGTACTTTCTCCCACAACTCCGGTGCCACGTCGGGAAATATGAGGCGGTCAGTAAAAGTCTTACCAATCCCCCATTTAAATTCCACCCGGTAGGTAAAGGTGATAATTGAACGAGTAGTATCGACTTTGTATGTACCGAAGGTAAAAGACGACGCGCGCGGCATTTTTGCATTGTATCATGCGAGATAGAGCCAGTCGATATGATATAATTGGGGACATGGAAAAATCTTCAGGCAGAAGTCTTAAAAAGACCCTGAGTTGGCGAATTATTGCAACCCTAATTACAGGCATTGTGGTTTTTGTTTTCACAGGTAAATTATCTGATACAACATACATAACTCTGACAAGCGCCACGGTGCTAACGATTTTTTATTATATTCATGAAAGAGTTTGGAGCAGTATCAGATAATTAGACTCCTATTTATGAATAAAATTAAACTGTCATGCTTCGTGTTCGCGATATTGCTCGGAGCATTTATGTTCATATACGGCGGCATGGACGACAGCCCCGGAGGTCAACTGCTCGGACTCGTAGTGGGTATTTTAGGTATTGTGGGCATAATAAGGAGCAGAAAGAAAACACCGACTCAGGTGTAAATATAAAGATTCCGGAATTTTAACGATGAATGCACCCCGCCCAACAACACGGCCGACGCATTCCACCTTTAAGCTTGGAGAGGGCTTTCTTGATACGGATACTCCTTGTCTCCGCTTTTTTGCCGGACGTAACCCAGCATATCCATTCATTGCGCGCGAGCGGAGTGATGTCTGCCCATACCGCCCTGACTGTTCGCGAAGAATTTATAACTTTTCGTAAATCTACTGGCGTTTTATGCATAAATTCATTTTATCAAATTTTCTCCATTATGGTATAGTTGGGATTAATGTATAGAATTTTTCTAAAACCCGTTTTATTTCTATTTCCGCCGGAAACCATCCACCGTCTTGTATGCGGAGTCCTGAAGATTGCCTGTGCGATTCCGGGCGTGCCATATATATTAAAGAGTCTCTACGCCGTAAACGATCCGCGTTTAAAACGTACGGTCTTCGGGCTCTCGTTCCAGAGCCCTATCGGTTTGGCGGCGGGGTTCGACAAAGACGCGAATTTTTTCGATGAATTAGGATATTTCGGCTTCGGTTTTATAGAGATAGGAACCGTTACCCCAAAAGCACAGCCCGGGAACGACAAGCCGCGCATGTTCCGTTTGCCGCTCGATGAAGGGCTTATTAACCGCATGGGATTCAACAATGAAGGCGCCCTGGCCGCCGCGCTCCGGCTTAAGAAGCGCAAGACCGATATCATCATCGGAGGCAATATCGGAAAAAACAAAAATACCCCGAACGAGGACGCCGTGAACGACTATAAAAAATGTTTCCAAACGCTTTTTGATTATGTGGATTATTTTGCCGTGAACGTCAGCTCACCCAATACGCCCCTGCTCCGGGAACTCCAGGATAAAGAACCGCTCCTTTATTTATTGAGAGCCCTGCAGTCACTGAACAATCAGAAGAAAAAACCGAAGCCAATCCTTTTGAAAATCAGTCCCGACCTGTCAAACGAACAGCTGGACGATATAATTGATGTCGTTATGGAAACGAAGATTGACGGAGTCATTGCGACGAATACTACTACCAAAAGGGACGGACTCCGAACAGACAGAATGGCTATAAAAGCCATCGGCGTGGGCGGGTTGTCCGGCCGCCCTCTTTTCCATCGTTCAACCGAAGTTATAAAATACATAACTCTAAAATCACATCGGGCCTTTCCCGTCATTGCGGCCGGCGGAGTTTACACGCCCGAGGACGCCATTTTGAAACTCCAAGCAGGCGCCAGCCTGGTGCAAGTGTATACCGGTTTCACCTACGAAGGCCCGGGAATCGTGAAGCGCATCCATAAAGAAATTCTGAAACAGAACCTGTTTACCTAATTTATTTTTTTTGTTAGTATGTGCATATAATGGAAGACATAGACAAGGAGGCCTTGGAACTTCATAAAAGATACGGCGGGAAGCTCACAGTCAACAGCAAGGTGCCTTTGAAAAACAGGCAGGATCTGTCTCTGGCCTACACGCCCGGGGTGGCGGCGGTTTGCCAGGAAATTTTTAAAGATAAGGACTTGGCCAAGGTTTACACCATCAAAAAAAATACCGTAGCGGTAATAACCGATGGTAGTGCGATTTTGGGTCTGGGCAATCTGGGGCCCTTGGCGGCACTGCCGGTGATGGAGGGCAAATGCGCGCTCTTCAAGGAATTCGCGGATGTGGATGCCTTCCCCATTTGTCTCAATACAGAAGATACGGAAGCTATCATCGACACTATAAAATATATTGCCCCGGTTTTTGGCGGCATAAACCTGGAAGATATCAGCGCGCCCCGCTGTTTTGAAATCGAGCGTAGATTAAAAGAAGAATTGGATATACCCGTTATGCACGACGACCAGCACGGCACCGCCGTGGTGGTGCTGGCGGGCCTGATTAATGCCCTTCTGCTTAAAAATTTATCAAAAGAGAAAGCTAGGGTAGTCATTAACGGGGCGGGAGCGGCGGGTACGGCTATTACCAAATTTTTGATTTTTTATGGTTTTAAAAATATCGTGGTCTGCGACAGAGAAGGCGCGATTTACAAAGAGCGAGCCGGACTTTCTCCGGAGAAAAAAGAGTTGGCCGAGATGATAGACCAGAATTCGCCCAGGGGGACTCTCGGGGAATGCTTGCTCGGGACTGATATTTTCATCGGCGTCTCCGCGAGAGACGTTTTGACGGCGGAAATGATAAAACAAATGAACCCGGAACCGATAATTTTTGCTTTGGCAAACCCATATCCTGAAATTGCCCCGGTTTTGGCGAAACGGGCGGGAGCCTTTATAATAGCTACGGGCAGGTCGGACGTGCCCAATCAGGTCAACAATATCTTGGCTTTTCCGGGAATATTCCGCGGCGCATTGGATAACAACGTCCGGGAGATTACCGCTTCCCTGCTAATTAAGGCGGCGGAAAATTTGGCCGCTTATGTAAAAAATCCATCGCCCGAATTTATTTTGCCCGACCCATTGGACAAGGAAGTAGCGAAGGTTATCGCCATGGCAATAAAAAGTTAATTTAATTTTGGTTAAATTTATGAAGAAAAAATCAAAAATATACCCAAAAACATACCGAGGAGCTCAGACGGCAAAAGCCATAAAAAATTTTCCTTTTTCCTTCCGTTCCCCGCAGCGGGAGTTTATTTACGCGATAGTGGAAATAAAAAAATCCGCAGCCCTGGGACATTTTTTGGCGGGCGAGCTCAATCGCGAAAGAAAGCAGGCAATAGTAAAAACCTGTGATGAAATTTTATCAGGCAAATACCTCAGCTCTTTCGTTTTGCCGGCTTTTCAGGGCGGCGCCGGTACCTCGAATCATATGAATGTAAACGAAGTAGTCGCGGTGCGGGCAACGGAAATTTTGGCAAAGACAGGCAAAGGGAAAGCTACCGTACATCCGAACGACCATGTGAATATGTCGCATTCTACCAATGACGTTATGCCTTCCGCTCTGCGCATAAGCGCTATCCGAATGACCGATAAATTACTTTCTACCCTGGATACTCTAATTGTAGCTTTTGAAAAAAAATCGAAACAATTCGCGCACGTCAAAAAGCTGGGGCGTACGCATATGCAGGACGCGGTGCCTATTACTCTGGGCCAGGAATTTTCCGCTTATGCCGAATATATTAAAAGGGGCCGGGAAAGAATAAAACACGCGAGAGAGCCGATGCTTGAACTAAATTTAGGCGGTAGCGCGGTGGGTAATTCTATCAATGCCTCTCCTAAATATCGCGCCAAACTTTATCAACAATTAAAAAAGACGGTCGGATTACCATTCAGGCCCGCTAGAAATTTAATGGCGGGCACGAGCAGTAATAGCGATTTCGTAGCCTTGTCTCAGAGCCTGACGGCAGTGTGTGTGGACTTATCAAAAATTGCGAATGATTTTAGGTTGTTGTCTTCCGGACCCAAAGGCGGTTTGGGGGAAATTGTATTACCCACGCTTCAGCCGGGCTCTTCGATTATGCCCGGCAAGGTCAACCCTATTCTGCCCGAAGCAATCAATCAGTTGTATTTTTTGGTTTCCGGTAATAATTTGACCATTGAACACGCGGCGGAGGCCTCCCAACTCGAACTTGGGGTTATGCTGCCGGTAATCACTGACCGTCTGCTGGAGTCTTTAAAGTTGATGGACGAGCTGCTCTCCGTATTTGCGAAAAAATGCGTGGAGGGCATTCGGGCCAACCCCAAGCGCTGCAATGAACTCTTGGAAAATTCCCTGGCCTATGCGACGCTCCTAACGCCTAAAATCGGTTATGACAACGCGGCAATGGCGGTAAAACATGCCTTGGCCACCGGAAAAACGTTGCGACAGGTAGTGATTGAGAAAAAATTATTAACTCCCGAAAAATTTGATCAGTTAACGAAGCGGCTTAGCTTCAAGTAGACCGGGCGACTTTCTGTTTAGGACAACTTTTAAAAAATCCTGGAAAACAGGCTCACAATCGGAGCGAGAATGTAGTCCAGAAGCTTGGGATGGTAAAGCTCAGGATCGAACAAGACGGACCGGTTCTTCCATTCTTCTATGATGACCGAAAGCTCGCGCACGGCCTTGGGGCTTTTAAGGTATACGCCCACTTCGGAGTTAAGCTCGAAGGAAAAGAAGTCGAGGTTGTTGGAGCCTACCAACCCGTCCCTGCCGTCAATAAGCATGCACTTGGCGTGGTTCATCTTGGGCTCGAGATAAAAACGGACCCCCAAGAGCGACAGTTGGTACATAAAAAACCGCCCGACGGTATCCCCGATCAGGTGGTTGGAGATTTTCGGTACGATAACTTCCACTTTGACGCCCCGGAGCACCGCTTGGTGGAGCGCCCGCACGAACCAGCGCTTGGGCATAAAGTAAGGCGTAACCAGGATAACATGCTTCTCCGTGCGCGCGAGCGCTTTTTTGTAGATTTTCTTGAGCGCGGCGCTTTGTTTCATATTCTCTTGGGGAAAATGCTCCACTATCCAGGTACGCGTGCGATCGAGTATGAGTTTCCGGTTCTCCGCGAGGATGCGCGGGTCGCGGCCCCCGCACTCCGCGTAAACCTTTGCAAACGAACGCAAAATGGAGTTGACTAGGCGGCCGCGAATCTTGAGCGTCAGGTCCGTCCAGCGCAGAGCCACCTGATGGAAATTGACCCCGCCGATGAAAGCCACCCGCTCATCCACCAATAAAATCTTCCGATGAATACGATGCAGGAGGTTACTGTAGAAAAATACTTCCGCGCCCGCAAGCCGGAGCGCTAAAACGGAAGCCTTGGGGAGCTTCCGGCTCCCGAAAGCGTCGAGTACGATGCGCACCCGCACGCCCTCCTCTGCTTTTTGGCTTAAAAGTTTTAGGAAGTTGAAATGATGCAGGTCGTCCAGAAAAATGTAGGTCTCGAGATACACGGATCCCCGCGCTTCTTTTATGGCGGCAAACATCGCCTGCCACGTCCTAAAGGAGCTCGGATAAAATTCGTAAGACATCTGTGGACCCGAGGAGACTCGAACTC
>Ga0076048_119_pt1 | contig 8888 bp, 6 predicted proteins | sample RifGroB1_FD_68145 | JGI IMG/M metagenome (GOLD analysis project Ga0076048, IMG submission 68145) | Parcubacteria (Nomurabacteria) bacterium GW2011_GWB1_47_6 | reverse complement strand
TGGCTAACTACGCAATTAAAGTACACCTTGCCTTCTTCGCCCAGCTTTATGACTACTGTAAATAATTTGCCCGACCTTAGTCAGCAGGCAATACAGGTGGAAGATAAGATAGATACTAAGGAAAACACTTTGATTCAGCTTAGGCTCATAAAAACCCAACTGGATGTTCTGCCCCCCGCACCAGCGGCCGGCTCCGAAGACGAGGGCACTCTGCTCTCGCTTTGGGCGCAACGTAAATCCATAGCCGCAGAAATATCGAGCGACATAACCCTAGGAACGGCCAGAAGTGAGCGCGATACGGCTTTGGCTTTGGCAAAAAAGAATGGCATTCTAGATCAGCTCATAATAAAGTGCGGCGAGGAAAGAGCCGCCAAGGGCTGGGAAGCGCAGGGCGGCGCCCAGAGCAAACTGGCCTCCCCCAGTGCGACAGAACAGACATATTTCTGTGACTGGCCGATAGCCGGAGGATACTCCCATAAGATGTTCGTAAATCCGGCCGAACCGACTTATCCGCAAATCCCCTTGGTCAACGCCCAAAATATCGCCGTTGGGACTGCTTCAGTTAATATAACCATGAGTTGCGGTACGATTTTTAACGCCAACATGTTGGATTACAAGGGCGACCTGCCGAGTTTCTAGATAAAAAGAATGCAAAGTTTAGTCAGAAAAACTAGTCCCGTAGTGAAAATGCCGCCGGACAAAAAAGGGTTGCGGTCATTTTCTACTACTGGGATAGCCCTATACCTGTTGATGTTAACCGCGCTAACCGGAACGGGGTTTTTCGGCGGGGCGGAAAAGGCAGAAGCCGCGGAGTGCACCATAAAGTCGGCGACTTTTTCCACCGTTGGTGATCCGAAAAGTAAGGGCTGGTTTAAGGACGACGCGAAACCAGCGGTTAAATTAACCGTCGAGGGAAGTCCTGATTGCGCGGGCACGATAGCCGAGGTAAGCATCGTGGATGATGGGGATTTAATACTCGACGATGACGTAGATGGCAAATTGGATGATCTAGAAATTCCGTTTCCTGCCAGCAATAAATTTATTATAAATTTAAAAGCAGGGGAGGATGAGTGCGGATGGGGACAAGATCCGGACTGTCAATATTATATAAAAATAGATAAGGATGGTGACAATTTCTCAACCGAAAACAAGGGTGGCGCTGGTAATCTAGGATATGATTGTGATGGCCTGTGTGATGAAGATTGGGAATTCGTTGGCATAGAAAGACCGGGAGAGGTCACTTCCGAAAACGCAAATGGAGAATGCGTAGTTAAGAGCGGCCAGTACACCTATCCTGCGAGGACAAATCAGGCCACTTGCATGACAGCAACACCCGCGGCAAGACAAAACCTGCTCAAAATTATTGGTTCTGAGGTAATAATACAGTCCACCAGCTGGCGCCAAGACGATTACTCTCAAACTCCCGGCGCAAATGGCCTTTGCCGCGCGGTTGAAGATGATGTTGAAATTGGAACATCTGTAAGGACATCGAGAAGTAATTGTACTGTAGCTGAAATTAGAAAAAGTTATGAGGATGCAGATGCAGTCATTTGGGTTCAGGCTACTTTGGATCAGTCAAATGATGAAATCGGCGCACAAAATAAAGTTCCTGGAGAATCACCATTCGAAAAAGAGATAAATGAAAATCTTTGTTTTTTTGCACATGCTGTTAAGGGAACTTTTGAAGGCTGCATAGTACAAACAGTCTATTTCTTTTTTTATGTCATTCCCGCGTTTCTCTTGGCTCAGGTAGCTTTCTTTTTCAACGTGATGATATCCGTCACCCTAAGCAGTGACTTGTTTCAAGGGGAGTTTGTCAGGGAGGCGTGGGGAATCGTGCGGGACCTCGCTAACCTTTTCTTCATACTGATTCTTTTATACGTGGCCGTAGAATTGATTCTGGGAATGGCGCATGATGCCAAGAAAACCATAATTAAAGTGGTGCTCGCGGCCCTGCTCATAAATTTTTCCATGTTCTTTACCGGGGTGGTAATCGATTCTTCCAATATTTTGGCTCTGGTTTTTTACAACAAGCTTCAGGTTGAAACAACTGTAAACGGGCAACCAAGACCTTACGACAAAGTCGGGAGCGAGAAGGACGTTTCCGGCGCTATGGTGGCCGCCTTCAATCCTCTTGAGTTGGTATCGCAAGCGACGCTGGACCAGGCGAAGCAGGTCTACGTGAACGGCGTATGGAAAGGAGCAGTGAAGCGCGTTCCTGTCGGCACACTGATAGCTATGCTGATCATTGCCGGGCTCATGATGGGTTTTGCCATGTATGCACTTTTCGTGGCGGCTTTTAGCTTTCTCGGCCGCTTGATAGAGCTCTGGGTCCTGATCATAGCCTCGCCGTTCGCGTTTATGTCCTCGACCATTCCAGAGATGGAAGGCATAAAGGATTGGGGCTGGAAAAACTGGTTCCACCGCCTGATTACCGCGGCGTTTATGGGGTCGGCTTTTATGTTCTTTCTGTATTTTATATTCTTATTGATTCATTCCAACATATTTGAAGAAATTGTATCTCCCGCGAAACCGGGCGAGCAGGACGCGGCGGGCTTCATAAAAACCATCCTAGGACAAGTATTGCCCGCTCTGCTCATCTTGATTCTTCTTCTAAAATCAGTGAAGCTCGCGAAGGCCAGCGCGGGACAGATTGGGGAAACCGTAGCCAAATTTGGGGAGAAGGTAGCCGGAATGGCGGGCACCCTCGCCTTGGGCGCGGCTACCGGCGGAGCGGGTCTCTTGGCCGGAGCGGCAGCCTCGGGGGCGGGGAAGGCCGGCCGCGCGACGGCGGGCAGGGTTGCAGAACATATCGGCCAGTCACAAAGAGTCAAAGAGATGGGCTTCGGCGGCGAAGCTGTCCGCGGTGCCTTGAAGAGCGTAAGCACCGCAAGCTTTGACCTTCGCGCGACAAAGGCCGGGAAGGCCGCCGGCCTTAAGGGTGAGGCCCAGAAGGGCGGCTGGGTACAAAGTAGGAAAGATCAGGTGGAAAAGAGGGTCCAGAGGGCCAAGGAGCTCGAGGTCAGCGAAGACGAACCGTTGCAGCAGGAGAAAAATAAACTGGAGATGGACAAGCAAGAGCTCCTGCGTAAAGCCTCGCATGATATTGAAATGCTGGAAAGAAGGGATAAAGTCTATAGTAAGAGACAGAGCGACGCCCGCAGCCGACAGCAAATACTTAAAGCCATAACGCATAGGACTGCTGCACAAAATGCAGAACTAGCAGATGCTGAAAAGGAAGCTTTGGATGCTTCTGCTGCTGTACGAGATATAAATGCCCACAGAAAGGCAATCAAGGACGGTAAGGAATATATAGTCAAAACAGAAGCGGGGGCGTTGCACAACAGAGGGGTGGGAACCAAAGTAGATTATGGTGCGGGAACCTATGTAAAAACGAAGGTTGTTGATGGACAAGTAGTGGAAGACGGAGAAAAAAAGACAAGTGAAGACTTCATGATGGTAAGGACGGGTACGGATGGAAAACCGATATTAGTTGATGAAAAACCAATATCAATAAATCGCTTGGAGGATGATTTTATCCCGGATGCTGAACATGCAATACAAAAGGAAAACAGAGAGAGAAAGATAAAATATACCAAGACCCTGAAAAGCAAGACTAATAAGATTGTTAATATGATTATAACCGGCGGGGAATACAGCCCCAATGCCGGAACGAGAGAGGCTGAACATAAAATAATAATGGAGGCTAAGATAGAGAGTAAAAAGGAGAACTAAAAAATTATGACTGAAAAAGCACAACAGACAATTAAGGAGCTGCTCGCCAAACTGCCGAAGGAGGCCCAGGACACCATCAATGCCGTCGACTGGATAAAAATTTCGGAAGAAATTGGAAACGAATATTTGTTTGACGAGGGGGATGTCAATGTCTTCCAGACAATAACCGGCCTCGTGCTGGCGGGAATGACTTCTCCTGATTTTTACGCCAAAAGAATCGAGGAAGAGGTTAGTATAGGAACGGAAAGGGCGGAAGAAATCAGAGATGAAGCGGTAAAAAGAATATTTACACCAATGGCAGATAAAAGAATGGGTTTGCTTAAAGCAAATTTGAAAGGTAGCGAGCCGGCTTGGCACCAGAATGTAGATTTCATATTGTCCGGCGGAGACTATACGGCGTTTTTTAAGAAGCCTGAAAATGATTCCGGTAACGGTCCCCTGACAGATCAGAAAGTTTAATGGTAAAATATAAATTATGCTTGACGAAAAAGACGCATTGCAAGTAAAAATCGATAGGGCGCGGCTCCAATTGCCGGAGGACGCGCGGGCGGCCATTGACGCGGTAGATTGGCGCGGGGCCATCATGCAGATAAGGAACAATGAAGGATACGACTTCATACAGCTCGCCGAGCTCGAGACCGAGACGGAACTCCTTCTTTGCGGTCTGGCCAATCCCGAAGACTATCCGCGGCAAATTGAAAAGGGTATGGGTATCTCCCGGGAAGCGACACAGAAGCTGGTGGAAGAAATGAATGAAAAAGTTTTCAAGAAGATAAAGGAGGAGATGATAAAGATAGCTGAGAGTAAAAAGCTGTCTGCCGAGAAAGCCGCCCCGCGCCCGGTAACAGTCACCGATAAACCCGCCAACGAAGAGCTCGCCAGGGCGGGCATTCAGATTACCGGCGTGAGTGCCAATGGGAACGGTAATCCTCGGGCTCTCGAAAGCCGGGAGGAAATTTTAGAGAGAATAGAGAAGCCTGCCCTGCCACCTGCAAGCTTCGAACCTCACCCTTTGCTTGCCGAAAAACTCTCTAAACCCATGCAAATTCCTTCTTCCAAAACCGTCCATTCGCTCGACAATCTGACCAAGCCTGCGGTTCCTGCGCCCCCGAAAGCTGCTCCGGCTGCACCCAAAAAATATGAGGTGGATCCATACAGAGAAACGCCGCAATAATAAAGGCCGCAAGCTATCAAAAATAAAAATTTAAGGTATAATTGAAGGAGCTCGCTTGCTCGAGCGAACTTAATGCAATTCAAAGTCCCTCAATTTTTAGATATAGAAGATAAAATTTTCGGACCTTTTACCTTTAGGCAGTTTATCTATCTTGCCGGCGGAGCGGGATTGTGTTTCGTCCTGTATAAATTGCTCGGGCTCATTTTGGCGGCAGTTCCGATCCTTTTCATAGGCGGACTGGCTGGCGCGCTTACTTTTTACCGGCCGAACAATAAGCCTTTCATCAATATGCTGGAATCGGGATTCAAATACTTCACTCAGAGCAAGCTTTACATTTGGGAAAAAAAGAGGGAGCTCAATGCGGATCAGAGAGCGGCGGCTAAAAAGCCGATGACCGAAATGGCCCCCCGTACCGAAGCCGAATTAACCGGAGGGAAACTGCGCGACTTGGCTTGGAGCTTGGACGTTCTGGACCTTAGCAAGCAAAAAGAAAGCTGATATGACACTAAACGCAAAAGCAGCTCAAGACTTTGTCCCGATAAAAGAGGTCCGCGACGGAATAATCGTGCTAAAGGACGGCGGCCTGCGCGCGATTGTACTCGCGAATTCCGTCAATCTTTCTCTCAAATCCGAAACGGAGCAGCATGCCACCATAATGCAGTTTCAAAACTTCCTGAACACACTGGATTTTTCCGTCCAGATATCCGTGCAGTCCCGCCGGCTGGATATTCGGCCTTATCTCCTGCTCTTGGAAAACCGGATGAAGGTCCAGAACGAGCCCTTGCTTAAGCTTCAGACCCGGGAATATATAGAATTCATAAAAAACTTCACGGACACCGTAAGCATAATGACCAAAAGCTTTTTTATGGTGGTGCCATACACGGAGAGAACGTTCCGTTCCAGCTCAAGCTTTATGGATAAAATAATTTCCCGAAAAAACAAAGCGGAGGTCGAAACGGCGCGCCAGGTAGCTTTTGAGGAAAAACGGTCCCAGCTGGAAGAGCGGGTAGCGGTAATTTCCCAGGGGCTTGGAAGATGCGGAATTAATTCCGCCCAGTTGGGCACGGAAGAAGTGGTGGAAGTGCTTTATAAAGTTTTCAATCCCGGAGAACTGGAGGGTAAGATAAAATTGGAATAAATCATGTCTTTTTTAGATAAATTATTGGGAAAAAAGAAATCGGAGGGGGAGGCGGAAGCCACCACTCTCGCGGTCCTGCCGGAGGATATTTACCGGGCCGGCACTCTGGAACTCCAGGATGTCATAGCCCCGTCCGCGCTTAAGATCGAGCCCAAGGCGATAAATCTCGGGGAAAAGATAGCTCGCACCTTCTTTATAATCTCCTATCCGCGATTTTTGTCCGACAACTGGTTTTCACCCATAATAAATCTGGATAAGGTTTTTGATATATCCATTTTCATCCACCCGGTGGATACTTCGCTGGTACTCCGGCAGTTCCAAAAGAAAGTTGCGGAAGTCCAGAGCCAGATTAGCGTACGGGAAACCAAGGGCATGGTGCGCGACCCTATGCTCGACACCGCATACCAGGATTTGGAAGAGTTACGCAACAATCTTATCCAAGCGCAAGAGAAAATGTTTGATGTCGGTGTTTACATCACTATTTATGCAGACAATGAGATGGATCTTTTTAAGGTGGAAAATGAAATCAAGTCCATCTTGGAATCCAGGCTCATCTATATCAAACCCGCGCTGTTCCAGCAGGTTGAGGGTTTTAAGAGCGTTCTGCCCATCAATACCGACCTCTTATCCGTCAACCAGAAACTTAATTCCGAACCGCTTTCCAGTATTTTTCCCTTTATTTCCTTCGACCTCACCTCGGACAAGGGAATTTTGTACGGCATCAACCGGCATAACTCCAGTCTGGTTATCTTTGACCGCTTTTCTTTAGAAAACTACAATTCCGTCACTTTCGCCAAATCCGGCTCCGGTAAATCTTACGCGACCAAGCTGGAGATCCTTCGCTCGCTCATGTTCGACACGGACGTCATTGTGATAGACCCTGAACGAGAATATGAATTCCTTTCGGAGACCGTGGGTGGCCGTTATTTTAACATCTCCCTGTCGTCGGACCACCATATCAACCCTTTCGACCTGCCTATTCCGCGCGAAGATGAGACCGCGGAGGATGTCCTGCGCTCGAACATAATAAATCTGGTCGGCCTCTTTCGGCTCATGCTGGGAGGTCTTACTCCGGAAGAGGATTCCATGGTCGACCGTGCTATTTCCGAAACTTACGCCATGAAAGACATAACGCCCGAATCGGATTTCTCGAACATCGAGCCTCCGCTCCTTTCGGATTTTGAAATGGTACTCTCCGGCATGGATGGCAGTGATTCCGTGGTCCAGCGCCTGGTAAAATATACCCGGGGTTCCTGGGCCACATTTTTAAACCGGCCATCCAATGTGGACATAAACAAAAAGTTCGTGGTTTTTTCGGTGCGCGACATGGAAGACGAGCTTAAGCCGATAGCAATGTATATAATCATGCATTATATCTGGAATACTATCAGGAAAAACCTGAAGCGGCGCATGTTGGTGGTAGACGAGGCTTGGTGGATGATGAAGTCCGAAGATACCGCGTCATTCCTGTATTCCATAGCCAAGCGCGGAAGGAAATATTACCTCGGGCTTTCCACCATCACTCAGGATGCGGCGGATTTCATGAAATCTCCTTATGGCGTACCGATAATAACCAACTCCTCTATTCAGCTTCTCCTCAAACAGTCGCCCACTACCATTGACATTCTGCAGCAGACTTTCAATTTGACCGACGAGGAGAAGTATCTCCTGCTTGAATCCAATGTCGGAGAGGGTATTTTCTTTGCCGGGCTTAAGCACGTGGCCATAAAAATAGTCGCATCTTATACCGAGGACCAGATCATCACTTCGGATCCCTCCCAAATATTATCAAACAAGAAAGCCAAGCAGGAGCAGGAAAAGTCGGATCTGGCTAAAAAATAAAGGGTTGCCTTTAAAAGGGAGGCCGGGTAGGGTATAATTACAATGATGAGGTTAAAATCTTTACTTTTAGCGGTAAGCCTGGCAGTAACGGTAGCTATAATGCCCCGGGCGAGCGGTGCAGTGTCCTCTACCGACATATTGGTGAGCGTAGCTCCGGAAAACCCGTCCCCGCAAGAAACGGTAATTATCACTCTGAAAAGTTACCTGGCTAACTTAGACAGCGTTTCAATATCCTGGACTGTCAACGGGAAAACTTCGGCAGTGGGCGTGGGTAAAAAAACCTTCTCGGTCACCGCACCTGATGCTGGGGCGGAGATACGAGTATCGGCAACAATCGCGCTGCCGGATGGGAGCATTGAAAAGGAGGTGGTCCTAAGGCCCGCCGTTATGGCGCTCTTGTGGCAGGCGAATAATGCCTATGTGCCACCTTTTTACAAAGGCAAGGCACTGCCCTCCATCGGTAATGAAATAAAGATTGTGGCCATGCCGGAAATAAAAAGCAGTTTCCGGACGATAAACCCAAAAAGCATGGTATATGCTTGGAAAAAAGATTATGCCAATGATTCCGGCGCCTCCGGTTACGGCAAAAATTTTTATACCTATGCCAATGACTATCTGGAAAACTCAAATACAATAAGCGTTACAGCTTCCACCACGGACCAAAAATATTCTTCCGCCGGAAGCCTGACCGTAGGCACATTCGAGCCGCAAATTTTGTTTTACCGCGTTGACCCGGAAGCCGGAATACTTTGGGAAAGCGCGCTCCAAAACGGGCACCAAATAATCGGAGAGGAAATAATAGCGGCGGCTCCATATTTCATTTCACCTAAAGAGGTGCGCACTCCTTCGTTCTCTTGGAGCTGGTCAATAAATGGCACTTACATAACCGTTCCCAAGTTCAATCCTAATTTTTTGCCACTGCAGGCGCAGGCGGGAATCTCGGGCACATCCACCATCAAGCTTGAAATTACCAATAAATATAATTTGTTAACGTCGGCG
>Ga0076048_126_pt1 | contig 9175 bp, 10 predicted proteins | sample RifGroB1_FD_68145 | JGI IMG/M metagenome (GOLD analysis project Ga0076048, IMG submission 68145) | Parcubacteria (Nomurabacteria) bacterium GW2011_GWB1_47_6 | reverse complement strand
GTATTTTTTTACTACAACAAAAATGTGCTATAATTAACACATGCAGATAAATTTACAAAGCAAGAATGTCGAGCTGACCGAAGAGATACGGGACTATGCGCTCAAGAGAGTAACAAATTTGGAAAAATTACTGTCGCGCCGGGAAAAGGAAGGGGGAGAGGTGAAGGTGCTACTGGATATCTTCCGCAGCACCAATCATCACAAGGCTGGGGAAGTGTTCCACGCCGATTGCTCTTTAAATATCAACGGCAAGAATTTTTATGCGGCGAATGACAATGAGGACCTTTACTCTGCCATAGACAGCGTTAAGGAAATGCTTTTTAACGAAATAAGCAAGGAAAAGGGCAGGGCAGAGACGCTATTCCTGCGCGGAGCCAAAAGCGTGAAGAAAATGCTCAAAGGTCTTTCCAAAAGGAATCCGTTTACTTCGAAATACTAGGGTTTCTCAAACTGTTCCCAGGGAACCTCTTTTTTGCCTTCTGGTAATACTTTTTTTATTACAAACTGGCCGTTTTCGAGCGCGGCGTCGATGACGATGACTCTCTTGCCATTTTTGAAAAAGAAAGTGCGGGGCCAGGAGGCATATGCGCGGAATTTGCGCCAGTTTTTTAGAGGATTGTCTTCCAGGTTAATTTCTCCGTCCGCTTTTACTATTTTTTTTACATAAGTGGCCCGGCCATGGTCTTGTTCTATGATTTTTATTTTACCGGCAATAAACTCGGGGATAACTTTTGTCAGTAATTTACCCCCTAATTCTGCTAAAGATTTCTCTAAATCCTGTATAGATTCATTTCCAGACAGAGCAATTTTTTCTTGAGCGAGTATTGGTCCATGGTCCATTTCCTCATCTATTTTTATAATAGTTACGCCTGTTTCTGTATCCCCATTTAAAATAGCGGCCACAATAGGGGCAGGACCGCGATAGTACGGAAGAAGAGAGGGGTGAATATTGATTGTTCCCAGTTTAGGCAGGTCCAGAATTTCCTTAGGAATTATTTTTCCATAAGACACCACTACAAAAAAATCAAAGTTATTCCGTATTCCTTCTTTTGTTAATTTTTCAGGTTGAATTAAGGGGATGCTATTTTTTTTAGCCCACTCGGCGGTAGGCGGGGAAGCTATTTCCAAGTTTCTCCCTTGAGGTTTATCCGGGTTGCTTATGATAAGGCCGGGAACAAGTCCGCCTTCGTATAATTTTTGCAGCACGGGAACAGCAAGAGGCTCTCCTCCAAAAAATGCAAAATTGAATTTTTCCGGTATGTTGCTTTCCATGCTTTAAAAATTACTTAGCCGGCAGCTCTTCTTTTATATCCTTGGCGTGGTCTATGAACAGGATACCGTCCAGATGGTCTGTCTCGTGCTGGAAAATCTGCGCGAGGAGACCGGAGGCACCGCGGGTAAATTTCTTGCCGTGTTCATCGTAGGCGGCGACTGTGGCTTTTTTGGCGCGCAGAGTTTTGCCGTAGAGCCACCTGACCGAAAGGCAGCCTTCGGGCACCCAGGTCTTTTCCCTGGAGAGCTTTGAGATTTTAGGGTTGATAAATATCATATTTTTCACTTGAGAATCTTTCTTGGCGGGGTCGCGTTCCGGCGTACTCGCCGTACGCTCATTCTCGCGCTCTTCGCGCTCCGAAAGACCCCGCCCAGAAAACTCTCTCGTGAAAATTTTTCCGGCTACAACGAATATCCGGAGCGCATATCCTATCTGGGGCGCTGCGATAGCCACGCCGTCATCCTGACTCTTGAGGGCGTCGGACATTTCCTTCAGAACTTTTTTTATCTTGGGTGTCTTTATATCCGAAACGGGCACCTCCTTTGCGACCTTGCGCAGAACTTTTTCCTTTTGTTGCAGGATTGCCTTCATTTTCTACTTGAGATTTTTTAGATACTCCAGAAGCTTTTCCAGTTTGACGGTTTCTTGGGAGCGGCTAGCCATGTCGCGGACTATAGCGGTATTTTCCAGGGACTCTTTAACGCCGAATATTATGGCATAGGGGATAGAAAGGCGTTCGGCAATGGCCAGCTGGGAACCCAGACTGTCTTTGGAAAGTGACTGGGCAATAGGGATATGGGCCTTTCTTAAGATCTCTATCACGTTTAAACTTTTTAATTTCGCATCTGCGCCGAGTTGGATAAAATACATCTTTGGTTTTTTCAATATGCGCGGAGAGAGTTTTTTGTACCAGGCGGCGGAAACTATTCGGTCCACACCGATGGACATCCCAACTGCCGGAACGTCGCGTTTGCCCCCTACCTGCCTTGCCAGATAATCGTAGCGTCCGCCGCCCGCAAGAGCGAGAGGGAGACTGCCTTCTTCGCCCGATTCGCCCTTTATTTCGAATACGGTGCGGCTGTAATATGAAAGACCCCGCACGAGATTCTTGTTCAGGTTGTAAGGTATGCCCATTTCTTCCAGATATTCCAGGACCTCCTTGAAGTGTTTCTTGCAGGAAGCGCAGAGGTACGAAATAGAATCCGGCGCGCCCTCATTTATGGTAACGGTTTTTTCTTCCTTGGAGTCAAGTATCCGGAGAGGGTTGTTCTTGAGCCGTTCCCGGTCTATTGATGGCAAGTTACCCAAGTTTTTCCGGTAATAGCTTGTGAGCTCCTTGAGATATATGTTCCGGCATTCCTTGTCTCCGATAGAGTTGATGTCAATGGAAAGCCCGCTGGCCCCCGCCTCTTCCAGCATGGATATGCCGGTCTTGATCACCAGCGCATCCATAATGCTCTTATCGCTGCCGAGGCAATCAACATCAAACTGCCAAAACTGCCGATAGCGCCCGCGCTGTGGTTTGTCGTGACGAAAGACCGGTCCGTATTGGTAGAACATTACCGGCTGGGGCATATTCTGCATACCATGCTCAATGTACGCCCGCATAAGGGGAGCAGTATGTTCCGGCCGGAGCGCCAGATGGTCCCCACCCTTGGTTTTTAGAGTATAAATCTCTTTGTCCACGATGTCCGTGCCCCGCCCGATGCCGCCGGTTATCAGGTCTTCCTGTTCCAACATTGGCGTTTCGATGGGCTTGAATCCGTAATACACCGCGACCTCCTGGGCTTTTTCAAAGAAACCCTGAAAAGCATAATACTCCTCGTTCATCAAGTCCCTCATCCCTTTCGGAGCTGCAAGTTCGGCGGCCTTGGTTTTGGCCACACGCGCTACTTTTTTCATAACTTTATTTTTCTATCTGGTAATTTCCCGGCAAAATATTAATTTTATTGAAAGGTAGAAGCCGTACCAGCGCTCTGCCGGTTAAAAATTCTTTATTGACGGCGCCCCAATATCTGGAGTCGGAGCTTGCCCTGCGGTTGTCGCCCATTACGAAATACTCATTGTCCTTGAGCTCAAAATGTGTCTCCGAGTCCGAAGGGTTCTCAACGAAGGGCTGCTCCAGAATGAAACCCTCCTGATTACCTTCGTTCCTGATGGTCACGACGCCGCCGGCAATATCAATTGTCTCGTTAGGCAGGCCGATGATTCTTTTGATGAAAAATTTGCTTGGGTCATTGGGGTAGCGGAAGACGGCCACATCGTAACGTTCCGGACTACCAAGTTCGTAAGAAAGTTTGTCTATTACGAGGTAGTCGCCGTCCTCAAAGGTCGGAACCATGGAAGAACCGGATACGATGAAAGGCTCCGCCACGAAAGCACGGATGGGCACCACGATGAGGAGCGCCAAAAGCGCGAAACGCACCATTTCCCAAAACGACTGCCATCCGGATTTTTTCTCTGGGATTTTCTCGTCCATAGGCCATACTATACCACGAAACATTCTTGACTTGATGGGAAGTATTGTTTTGTAATAAAAGTAGAGCTAAAAAAAATAATGTGTTATTATTGGGGATATGAAACTAGTAGTAGGCTTGGGCAACCCCGGAACGGAATACGAAAATACTCGGCATAATACCGGGCGCATTTTGGTCGGTTTGATCGAGAAAAAATTGGACAAAGAAAACAATAAGCAGAAAATAAAATTTCTAACGCCGGATACATTCATGAATAATTCCGGCCGCGCTGTGGTGCCTTTGGTAAAATCAAAAAAAGACCTCAAGGATCTCGTGGTTATTTACGACGACATCGATTTGCCCATAGGAAAAATGAAGATTTCTTTCAATCGTTCTTCCGGCGGGCACAACGGCCTCCAATCTATCATCAAGGCATTAAAAAGCGAAGAATTTTTGCGAATACGAATAGGCATTGCGCCTAGGGCGCCTTCCGGCAAGATAAAAAAACCAAAAGGGGAGAAGGCGGTAATAAATTTCATCTTAGGCGAATTCAAAAAGCCCGAACTTGAAACCATAAAAAAGCTTTCCAAAACTGTCGTCCTAGCGTTGGAAACAATCTTCGCCGAAAGCAAAGAGAAAGCGATGAGTTTGTATAACTAAATCTCCTTGACCGCTTCGATGATGATGCTTTTTTCGCCGTTTCTGTTTGAAACTTTACCGGTGAAAGCGATGCATTTGCCAGAGGCCAAAATATCCATAGATTCTTGGAACACGCGAGGAAAGGCGACCGCTTCAATGGCATCAGTGAGGTCGGAAATTTTTAGGAATGCCATGCGTTCGTTCCCTTTGGTTATGACCGTACGCGCGGTATCAATAATACCACCGATGGTCACCGGCATGCCGTTGCCCCAATTATTCTCTTTGTCCTCTTTTATTTTTTTGATGTTCACGGTGCGTTTCTCCAGTTTATCGCGTAACCGTTCCAGAGGATGGCCGGAAATATAAAGGCCCAGGAGCTCTTTCTCCCACGCCAGCTTTTCCGCTTGGGTGGCGTCCGTGCCGGGTTGCAACCGAAACTCTGGCGCCTGCACATTAGTGGCTCCGCCCCAAAGGGAAGTCTGCGCGCCGTTTTGCTTTCCGTTCTCATGATTGTACTCGAGCATTGCTTCCATGTTCGCCAGAAGGACTCCACGGTCGCCCCACTCATCCATAGCGCCGGATTTTATGAGCGACTCCATTGATTTCTTGTTCAAATTTTTATGTTTGATGCAGTCAAGGAAACCCGTGATGGACTTGAATTTGCCGCTCTGTTTCCGCTCCTCAATGATGGCGTCGGAAATGTCGGTGCCCAGATTTTTAATTGTGTAGAATCCGAATCTTATTTTATCGCTTTTATTGCTTTTGCTTATCGGGTTCTCCCTGTTTTTTGGCAGGCAGGAGAATCCGCCATAGCTTTCGTTTATGTCCGGTGGTAGCACCGGGATACCCATGTTCTTGCACTCGTCGATAATCTGCGCGACCTTATCCACATCGCCAGACTCCGCGGTAAGAATGGCCGCCATGTATTCCACCGGATAATGCGCTTTCATGTAGGCCGTCTGGTAGGCGACTTTGCCGTAGCTGGCCGCATGCGCTTTGTTGAAGCCGTACGCTTGGAAGGGTTCGAAAAGTTTCCATAACTTTTCCGCGAATTCCGGGGTTTGTCCGTTCTGGATTATGCCTTGGGTAAATTTTTGATATTGCGCCGCCATTTCCTTCGGAATTTTCTTGCCGACAGCTTTTCGGAATTTGTCCGCTTCCTCCCAGCTGTAGCCGGCGAGTTCTATGGCGCAGAACAAAAGGTCGTCTTGATACACGATAAGTCCGTATGATTCCGCCAGGAATTTTTTCATCCGCGGATCCATGTATTTCACCAGCCGAGGGTTGTGCTTGCGCTTGATGTACTCGGGAATGGTTTCCATGGGTCCGGGGCGGTATAGGGCGACCATGGCATTTATATCGTGGATCGAAGTGGGCTTGAGTTCCTTTAAATACCTGGTCATGCCGGCGCCGTTGAGCTGGAAAAGCCCTTCGGTCTGTCCGCGAGCCAATAGCTCAAAAGTTTTTTTATCGTCCAAAGGGATCCGACTGATGTCAATATCAACGCCGTAAAACTTTTTTACCAGCCGAACCGCGTCCGCAAGTATTGCCAGATTTCGTATGCCCAGGAAATCGAATTTCAGAAGCCCGGCATCTTCCGCGCTGTACATGTCGTACTGGGTAATTATTTTTCCGCCCTTGGGGTCGAGCTGGGTCGGCATATATTCATATATCGGGCGAGGCGCTATGACTACTCCCGCGGCATGGACCGAGATGTGGCGCACCGAGCCCTCGAGCTTTTTTGCGAGGTCGATTATTTCCTTCGTGTCTTTTTCCCGCTCATAAGCTTCGCGGAGTTCGGGGACTATTTCCATCGCGTGGTCGAGGGTCTGTGGCATGCCCTGCGAGCCCATAGGAATCATTTTAGATATCCGGTCGCCCACCGCATAAGGGTAGGCGAGCGCACGCGCCACATCCCGGACCGCGCCGCGGGCCATCATGGTTCCGAACGTACCTATCTGCGCGACGTTTTCCGTTCCGTACTTGTTTTTCGCATACTCGATCATTTCATCCCGGCGGTTGTCGGCAAAATCCATGTCGATATCCGGAGCGGATGGACGGAAGGGGTTTAAAAAGCGCTCAAAAGGGAGCTTGTACTCGATGGGATTGATATTGGTGATTCCCAAGAGGTATGTCACCATGGAGCCTGCGACCGAGCCGCGAATCGCGGTCAGTATCCCGTTTTTCCTGGCGAATTCCAGAAGATCGCCCACTACCAGGAAATAGGGAGCATAGCCCTTGTCAAAAATAATCTTGAGCTCGTACTCGATGCGTTCTTTGATTTCCGGTGTTTCCATGAGCCCAAGGTTTTTTAATCCCGCATAAGATAGCTCCCGTAATTCCCGCCACTTTTAAAGTATTAGCTACGGCCTCCGGCGTATCCTTGAATATTTCCGCAACTTTCCCGCTGTCCATAAAAGAATAATCGCCGTCGCCGAAAGAAAACTTGTTTTCATCCTTTATGTCGGAGTTCGTTTGAATGGACAATAGGGTATCGTGTGCCTTCCTGTCTTCCGGCAGGGGATAATGGGAATCAATGGTGGCTACCAGGGGAATATTCAGTTTTTTTGAGAGCTCAATCAGCCCCTGCTTGACCTCTTTGCCGCCTTCCAGGTTGCCGTAGTCCTGTATTTCCAAAAAATAATTATCCTTGCCGAAAATTTCCTGATGTTCCAGAGCGATTTTCTCCGCCTTCTCGATATTTTTGTCGGCCAGAGCCCGCGCCAGTTCGCCGCCCAAACATCCTGAAAGAGCAATAATCCCGTTCGCATACTTCCGGAGTATTTCTTTATCCATGCGCGGCTTGTAATAAAATCCTTCGGTGTGGGAAATGGTTACGAGCCGCATAAGATTTTTATAACCCGTAAGATTTTTCGCAAGGAGCGTCAGGTGAAACCGTTTGTTGTCAATGCCAGGATCTTTGTCCTTGAGTCCGCGGTTTGCCACGTAGGCTTCCACTCCGATGATGGGCTTGATGCCCGCGGCCTCCGCGAGTTTGTAAAACTCTATGGCGCCGTACATATTGCCATGGTCGGTGAGGGCTACCGCCGGCATTTTAAATTCCTTGGCCAAATTGACCAATTTCTCAAGCTTAGAAAGCCCGTCGAGCAGGGAATAGTGCGAATGAGTATGCAAGTGTACGAATTTTGCGGATTCTCCGGCCATTTTGCCTATCATAACACAACTCTAGAATTATTTGTTATACTGTATGTATTAGAATTATACGCGAAAAAACATGCAAAAAATAAGAGTAGGCATTAATGGTTTCGGCAGAATTGGGCGGGCATTCCTTAAGGTGGCTTGGGAGCATCCGGAAATTGAAATTGTGGCACTAAACGACCTGGGCAGCGTGGACAACATGGCATATCTTCTGAAATACGACACGGTCTACCGGAAATGGGGGCATGAAATTAAAGCAGAAGGGGACAGTATCGTGATAGACGGCAAACCCGTGAAAGTTTTGGCCGAGAAAGATCCTGCCGCTCTGCCGTGGAAAGATCTCAAGATTGACGTGGCGGTGGAATCCACGGGGCTTTTCACCAATTATGAAAAAGCGAAAGCACACCTCGACGCCGGAGCAAAAAAGGTGGTCATTTCCGCTCCCGCTAAAGGAGAAGGTGTGGTTAAAGGTGAAACTATACTCTTGGGCGTAAACGAAAACAAGTTTGGAACTTGCGACATTACTTCCAACGCTTCTTGCACTACCAATGCGGCCTCACCCCTGATCGCTATTCTCCACGAAGCTTTAGGAATCGAAAAAGCGCTCTTAAATACAGTGCATGGCTATACTGCATCCCAGGCGTTGGTAGACGGGCCGAGCAAAAAGGATTTGCGGGAAGGCCGGGCCGCCGCGCAGAACATCGTGCCTTCTTCCACCGGCGCGGCCATTGCCGTGACCAAAGCGTTTCCAGAGCTTACCGGCCTCTTTGACGGCATAGCCATCCGCGTACCTGTGCCGTCCGGCTCCATTGTGGACATAACTTTTATTTCCAAGCGCGACACTACCGCCGAAGAAGTCAACTCTATTCTAAAAAAAGCCGCCAACGAGCCGCGTTGGCAGAAACTCTTCGCCGTGACCGAAGAGCCCTTGGTCTCAAGCGACATTCTGGGTAGCCATTACGGCTCTATCGCTGACCTTGCGATGACCCGTGTGGTAGGCGGCAATCTGGTCAAAGTCATGGGCTGGTACGACAACGAAATGGGGTATACCTACACCCTCGTAGACCATGTGCTAAAAACAGGTGCAACCATAAAATAAAATGCGACTTCTCAAAATAACGCTTATCAGTATAGCAATATTGGTTCCTTTAGCCGTGATTATCGGTAACACTCTTATAATAGGAGATTTATCCTGGATAATATCACTACTTCATTATCCACCAATTTTTGTTTACTTGAGTATTTTATTTATTTTTCTCGCAGCTTATGATAGCTTTAAGAAAAAGCCTAGAGTCAAGTACACTAAAATTTTAGCAGTAATTTTTATTCTGCTGACTTTTTTATCATTACGTTTAATGTTTCTTGATATGGTAGGGTAGAAAATTAACCCATCCTTAATCTATCATATATGATATACTAAGATATGCCTCATATTTCTAAAAAACTAAAAAAGGAAGCTTTAAGTAAGTTATATAAGGAATTTAGCAAGGCCTTTGAAAAGTCTGCCCGCAAATCACAGGCAAAATTCTTTCTAGGCGATTTCCTAACCAAGACTGAAAAGGTAATGCTGGCCAAACGGTTTGCGGTTATTTACCTGCTATCCGAGGAAGTTCCAACCTCATATATAGCAGAATCTCTAGGAATGAGC
>Ga0076048_129_pt1 | contig 9588 bp, 9 predicted proteins | sample RifGroB1_FD_68145 | JGI IMG/M metagenome (GOLD analysis project Ga0076048, IMG submission 68145) | Parcubacteria (Nomurabacteria) bacterium GW2011_GWB1_47_6 | reverse complement strand
ACCATAAATAATCAGTTCTTACAGCAGCGCTGGCTTGACGAAAATACCAACATTGTGATGTCTCTGAAAGAAAAAATTCAGGATGCCGTCATCTCCCGTTTCCCGATTATTTCCGGAAAAATTGCTCAGAATCGGGAGCTCAAAGTATTGGAAAGACAAATCAATCACTTCAAACCAGATATTCTTTATAGTCACAACCTAGGCTACATCGACCCCGACTTTCTTCAACGCATGAAACCAAAGGTTAAACTCATTGTTGGTCAGATCGCTTGCCCACTTCCCTTTTGGCGTAACTTTGACCCCTACGACTTGATTATTACCTCCTTCCCCCATTATTTACCTAAGCTAAAACGTCAGGGGATCAAGACCGAGTACCTGCCTCTCTGCTTTGAGGCGTCAGTTTTAGACAAGCTCCCCAGGCAAAAACGGGTTTACGACGTTACCTTTATCGGTGGCATTAGTCGCGCTCACAAAAAAGGTTACCGTCTCCTCAACCAATTGGCCGAAAAAGTCAAGTTTGATATCTGGGGATATGGTAAGGACGACCTCGACCCCAAGAGTAAACTGTACCAATATCATCATGGTGAAGCCTGGGGCAAGGACATGTACCGACTCATGCTCCAAAGTAAAATCACCCTTAATCGACACATCGACGTCGCCGAAAACAACGCCAACAACATGCGCCTTTACGAAGCCACAGGCTGCGGTGCTATGCTCTTAACCGACCAGAAAGACAATCTCGGTGAATTATTTGTTCCCGGTAAGGAAGTCGTCACCTACAAGAACCTCAATGAGATCGTGAGCAAAATAAAATACTATCTTACCCATGAATCAGAGAGGAGTGAAATAGCCAAAAACGGTCAAAAGCGCACCCTCAAAGACCACACCTACGAAGTTAGAATGGCCCAGCTGATAAACATTATAAAAAAGTATCTCTAATGCCCGTATTTCAAGCTTATTCTCAATTTTACGACCGTCTCTACGAAAAAAAAGATTATCCCGCCGAAGTAGAGTTTATCCGTTCGGTTATCAAAAAAATGTCCCCGATACCAGTCAAGAACATTCTTAGTCTCGGTTGCGGCACTTGCAGTCACGACATTCTACTGGCCAAAAATGGCTATCACGTTACTAGTCTGGATCAGTCAACCACTATGCTATCGAACGCCCAAAAAAAAATTAAGTCCGCTCGTCTCCAAAAAAAGATCACTCTTCATCATGCTGACGTCCGTCGTTTTTCCCTAAATAAAAAGTACGACTTCGCCATGGCCATGTTTAACGTCATTGGCTATCAGGTCACCAACTCCGATCTTACTGCCATGCTCCAAAATGTCAGTAACCACCTAAAGCCAGGCGGCCTATTCCTTTTTGATTGTTGGTATGCCCCCGCTGTTATTGCCGACCCACCCACCGACCGGATTAAGGAAATAAAGGCTGGAAAATCTCGCATTATCCGTCTGACTCAGTCATCCCTACTTCATCGAAAAAATCAGATCCAAATCAAGTTTCATGTTTTTTCCTTGACTGGTAACAAAAAAACGGCCGAGTCGGAAGAGATCCACCATATGCGCTATTTGTCCTTACCGGAAATTGATGGCCACCTGGAAGCCAATAATTTACACCTCCTCAAAGCCTGTCCCTTCCTTAAGCTGGAGGCCGAGGTCTCCGATTCGGAATGGGATATGTTCATCGTTGCTGCAAAGAAAAAATGAGAATCGGCATCTATTTCACCCCCACTGGAGATCAGGGTGGCGTCTACACTTACTCGGTTGCTATTCTGGAGGCCTTGGCCCATATCCCTGGTCACCAGTACGTTATCATCAGCACCTCGGCCGACGTCCCCGCCAAATTTCTTCATCACAGAAACTTTACCCTGGTCGATCTCTATTCTCGAACCAGAGAAATTTCCCTCAAAACCCGCGACTTAATTTCATATACCCTAGCCCGAGTTGCCCCCTGGCTTACTCAGCTCCTTTATCGCTTTCGTCTTTATCATCTCCTGACCCCCATCTATCGTTTAACTATGACCGCCCAAATAAAAGCCGTTGAGGAACAGAATCTGGACCTAATCTTTTACCCCACCTCGTCAAATCTATCCTTCTTGGCGGCCACTCCTGCCGTTGTCACCGTCCATGATCTCCAGCACCGTCTCAACCCCCAATTTCCGGAAGTGTCCGCCGGCGGCCGTTGGGAACACCGAGAATATGGCTTTACCAACATCAATGACCAGGCTTTTCGCGTCTTGGTCGACTCGAAAATCGGTAAAGAGGACTGGCTTAACTTCTATCCAACCGATCCGGATCGCGTCGTTTCCTTACCCTATCTACCACCGAGCGACTTACAGACTAAAATTAGCCCCAAAGTTTTAAAGCAAACTGTCCACGACTTGAAACTGCCTTCCCGCTTTATCTACTACCCAGCCAAATTCTGGCCACACAAGAACCATCTTAATTTACTCAAAAGCCTAGTCTTGCTGAAGAAAAAAGGTAAAAAAATTCACCTCGTTCTCACTGGGTCCAAAGACGCTGATTTCAGTAGTTTCCCAGCGGCGGACAGCTATGCTATAAAAAACAAAATCAGCGATCAGGTTCACTACTTAGGTTTTGTCACTAAGCCACAGCTCTCCGCTCTCTATAAGTTAGCCACCGCCTTGATTATGCCCACCTATTTTGGACCAACCAATATCCCAGTCCTTGAGGCCTGGGTTATGGGAACATCGGTCATCACCTCCGACATCAGAGGCTGTCGTGATCAGTTAGGTAACGCCGGTTTATTGGCTAACCCTGATAAACCAAAAGAAATCGCTTCCGCTATCGCCAAAATATATTCTCGAGCCAGTCTTCGGACAAAACTTATTTCCAACGGCCACCGCCGCGTAAAACTCTGGACTCAGGCAGGCTTTACTGATAGGATAGGGGCAATCATTAAGGATTTTGTAAAAGCGAGCCGTGACCATCGAAACAGTTGAACATGTTGAAGTTCTAGCCCACATCTTTCGTCATTCACTTAAGGCCGATGGCGTCAAATTTCTCACCCCACCGGATTACTCCCTACAGCTCGGTCTCATTGAACACCCCACCGGCAAAGAGATAAAAGATCATATTCACCGACAAGATATAAAGTATAAAGTCGATACCACCCAGGAGTTTCTTTACATCGAAAAAGGGAGCATCGAAGTTACCCTTTACACCACCGGCTGGAAAGTGGTTAAACAGACCATCCTCAATGAAGGCGACTTCATTCTTTTCGTCGGTGGCGGACATGGGCTAAAAGTTTTAAAGAAATGCCGCATCATTGAAATTAAACAGGGCCCGTATCCGGGCGACAAAAATGCCAAAATTTATCGTGACGAACCAGACAGCCACTAAGCCCATTCCTGTCAATGAGCCCGTTCTTTCCGAGGAGTCCAAAAGAAACGTTATCGATGCCCTGGAAACCGGCTGGATCTCTTCCGCCGGAAAGTATGTTTCTGAGTTTGAAGCAGGTTTTGCCGAATTCCTGGGAGTTAAGTATGCCGTCACTGTTAGTAACGGCACCACCGCTCTTCATCTCGCCATTTTATCCCTGGGTATCGGTAAGGGCGATGAGGTGATTGTTCCCGCCTTTACCATGGCCGCTACCTGGTTAGCCGTGATCCACGCCAGCGCCAAGCCGGTTTTTGTTGACTGCGAACCAGATACCTACAACATTGACCCTTCCCTGATTGAGTCAAAAATAACCAAGAAAACTAAGGCCATTATCCCCGTTCATATTTACGGACACCCCGCCGAAATGGATTCAATCTTAAAGATCGCCAAAAAGTACAAGTTGTTTGTCATCGAGGATGCCGCCGAAGCTCACGGGGCAGAATACAAGGGCAAAAAGTGTGGCAGTCTAGGAGATGTGAATTGTTTTAGCTTCTACGCTAATAAAATCATTACCACTGGTGAGGGGGGGATGGTGGTCACTAACGACGAGCATCTGGCCAAAGAGGCCAGGAAGTTGAAAGACCTTTATCACTCCGATCAAAAAAGATTCATCCATGAAAAAATTGGCTACAATTATCGTTTGACCAATATGCAGGCAGCTCTGGGCTGCGGCGAGCTCAAACACATCGGTCAGTACGTTGCCAAAAAACAGCACCTAGCCAAACTCTACTCGGAATTACTCAAAGACATAACCGGCATCAGACTGCCTATCACTAGGCCATTAGTCAAAAATGTTTTCTGGATGTACTCTATTCTTATCGACGAGAGAAAATTATTCTTAACCCGGGACGACTTAAAAGTCAAACTGAAAGAGAGAAATATTGATACTAGAGATTTCTTTTATTCCCCGACCGACCAGCCAATTCTAAAGCCTTATTTATCAGCCGGAGATCGGTTTCCGGTTACTGATTTTGTTTCCCGTCGCGGACTTTATCTTCCCTCCGGTTTGGCCATTACCGACCAGCAGATCAAGGCGGTCGCCAAAAACATCGAAGAAATCGCCGGGAAGACTTCAGCAGAGGCGAAACTCTACCACAAAACTTTCGCCCCTCCCAAACCAGTCGAGAATTCGGTTAAAAAATAGTTTATCTTCCAGCATCGGCAGAAAACGTAGCGAAAGACTTTTCAACCAATCTTTTTTTGCCTCGATCTTCTTTTCATCGACCCGACCGGTGTCCCACATGGTATTTCTTTCACCCATCCGTACCTGACTGACCCAGGAACGGATTTGAAGAACCGTCCAGAGGTTAGGAGTCACCGTTTTGATGCTTCTGATTTTCAACCCCGCTTTTTTGGCCATAATTTCTACCGACGTCTTATTAAAGTGATTCAGGTGGTAGGGGACATGCCAATGAAGCCAGGCCTTACCCCAGAGCGATCGATACAGCGCCCCAGTGTTAGGAAAGCTCATCCGAATTCTCCCCCCCGGTTTCAGATAACTTTTGCAGGCGATGAGCAGTCTGACTGGGTCAGGGGTATGTTCCAATACCTGTGAGGCGGTGATTAGATCAAAATGCTTTTTTGGAAAATGGCTATTGTGCAAGAAACCAAGATGGAACTTAAACCCCAACTTTCTGGCAATCCTTTCGGCGTTCTTGTCCGGATCTACACCGTAAGCCACTCCCCCCAACGCTTTTATTTCTGCCAGAGAATACCCCGCCCCAGAACCGATGTCTAGTACGCGTTCTCCTGGTTTAGTGTCGAGATGACATGTTCCCCCCAGGCCCTTCTTCTCGATTGTCTCTTTGGACGGTATATTTTTAGCGGCCGCCAGGACTTGCTCCGGCGATATCTTTGCCCTCGGATAGTGTTTTGAATAGATCTTGGCGATCTCTCTGGTTGTTAGTTGAGGAGCAGTCTGCATGAAACCACAACTAACGCATTCACGCAAATCAAACCGCCCAGGATACCCATGCCGATCGTCATAAAGCTGGCGATACTTAATTCTGGTTTTATTGCCGCAAATCTTACACGCTTGTTTCATATTTATGAAATAAACTGAAACGAAAAATTAAACATATTGAAAAACTCCGAAATCAAACGCCTTATCAACGGCTTCAGACTATAGTTTTTCAGGAAATAAAAGATGTAGGCTGGGTTACGCCAGAGACAATAAATCACCGTCCGGTAATAAAACCGCGAAAAATTAAAGTTTTTAAGGCTTTTAGTTATATATCTGGCCGCCCCCTTTTCGTAACTTCCTGGTAGAAAATCGGCCGAAATCTCTCCCTTTCTGACTAATTCATCAAAAATCGGCGTTCCGGGCAGCGGCTGAAAGAAGTGGATATTGGCAAAGTCGATATTGGCCTTCTTTATCAAAGCTGTGGTTTTAGCCAAATCTGCCCGCGTCTCACCCGGAAAGCCGATGATGAAGTTGGCCGTCACCCGCAACCCAGCCGCTTTAATCTCGTCGACAATCGGCGGGACAATTCTCGGCTCCAAGCCCTTTTTCACAAAACTCGGCTCCTTTTAGGCCAAGCGCAATAACCGAGCGGCAAAACTCCTTGGCGTAGTTAGTGTCGAAAGTGAAGTTATCATCCAGGATGCTAAAAGATTTAATCCCCTTCTTGTCGTAAAGACACCTGATTTGTTTCATCAAATAGTCGATACTGTGGCTTCTGACCAACTTGCCGTTGATTAACGAAGCCGAACAGTAGGTGCAGCCATAGGGACAACCACGAGTGGTCACCAGAGGGACATTTCGTTTTTGCGAACTAATTAGGCGGTAGCCTTTCTTGAGATAGTCATCGAGTCTGATTGCCTCGTAGTCGGGCAGGCGCAGGTCATCAAGTTTTGCGGTCAGATATGGATTTTGCCTCACGATTTGGCCTGCCGTAGTCCGGTAGGTTAGACCGGGTACTCTGGACCAGCGCCGTTTTTTTTTATCCAGTTCTTCCAGAAAAAGCGGAAAAACCAACTCTGCCTCCCCCCTGAAAATAAAGTCGATTTCCTCGTGTTTCATAACCGAGTCCGGATAGCAGGTCACGTGAGGCCCACCCATGACTATGGGAAGGTGGGGATACTTAGCCTTAATCGCCCGGGCAATTTCGAGCGACTCATCAAAGTTGATCGAGACAATTTGATCATGGTCAATCTTATTCAAGACACAATCAATAACATCAACTTTATATTTTTTCTTGTCGAGATTGCCGGTCAAATAGGCCAGAGAAATGGGCATCGCCATCACCAAGCCGGGATTGCTTGGCCAAATAAGGGTGATGTGTTTCTTGCGCGACTGGCCAGAAATTGAAATCATCTCGGCCAATTGTACATCACTAAAAAATACCCTACAATGTACGAATTATGCCTGAGTTCGTTAAACCCCCCGACTTCAAAAACAATCACTATAAAAAAATAGAAAAAGACTATCTAGGCTTCTTCGCCACCACGGCAAATTGGCCACCCGACAAAGATCGGATAGAAATTAGTGACCTTCGTCATGTCTTTTTCGAACTGTCAAACTTATGCAACTACGCCAGCATTCATCCCCGCTGTCCTGTTTCTTGGCAAAAAAAGAAAGTCATACTCAGTTCTAAAGTCGTCAAAAGCGTTATTGACCAGTTGGGCAAGGGTAACTTTCAGGGCTACATCGCCTTCCACCGTTACAATGAGCCCACCAATGACCCGCGCCTGTTCGAATTTATTTCCTACGCCAAAACCCACGCCCCAACTGCCAAGATTAGGCTCTTAACCAACGGCTCCTATCTTAACCAGACTATGGTTGACGATCTTGATGCAGCGGGGTTGGATATTCTGGAGGTCTCTTCCTACTTTCCCAAAGAACACCAGCGGCTAATCAAACTAAAAGCCAAGTTTCCCTACAAAGTTTTCTATTCCATTCTTGATAACCGGAAAAGCATCTATTTGACCGACAAACTTAACTTGGTCAAGCCCTGTTTCGCTCATATCAATGATGTGACCATCAACTGCGAGGGAAAAATGCCCATCTGTTGCCTTGATTGGAAAAATAAAGTTGTTTTTGGCGATTTAAAAAAGAATTCTCTGGAAAGTATTCTCCATAGCCATTTCTTCACCCAGACTTTTAGGGCGTTAACCAAAGGCAAAAGAAATCTAGATATTTGTTCCCGCTGCGACTGGTCGAGGTAGAGAGGTATCCTTTGAGCGATTAACTTTAAGTAAAAGTTGATAAGAAGAAATTAGCCCCTTAATGCCCTCTACCCCGAATGTTTCTTTAGATTTACTTGTGGTCATCGCTTCTAGCCCATATTTTTTCAGATTCTTTTTGAAATCTGCTTTATTAATTACCACAAAAAATCTTACCTCTGTTCCGAAAATCGATGTGACAGTTTGCTTAACATAAAATGTTTTCTTGTCTGTTAGCGGCAGCCTCGAAATAATTACATATCTTGAGCAAACCCTCGAAATTTCCTTGATGACTTTGACCCAATCCTGCAATGTATATTGAATTACCCCTGAAGAAAAGACAATATCATAATAGGTAGCTGGACAATCTATCTCCTGTGCATAGCCTTTAATAAAATGGGTTTTCGGATATCTTATCCTGGCGGTCTTTATTAAGGCGTCATTAATTTCACAGCCAAAATACTCCATTTTGGATAACGGAGATTTGGCCAATTTGAATATTTGATAGTAGTCTCCACCTCCGCAACCCAAGTCCAATAACCTTCCCTTGGAAATAGCCCTCAAGCGACCACATGTCAATTTAATGAAATTTACATTTTCTTTTATCGCTTCGTCATACAGCAAAACCTTAGGATCTAATTTTTCCAAAAGTCGTTTACCCTTGGCGGTTTTTCTTTTATCAGGATAGCCATGCTTGCCCCCAATTTCGTTTAAAGTCACCAACTTATTTTCCACCCACATCCAGCTTGAGGGTTGACGTCTAAATAGGTTAATTATCTTTTCAAACACTTCGCCCATGTGTATGTTTTTCCAATAAGATCGTACTCCAGTACGCCGGTGACTTAATATCCAGTCTATCTCCTGCCAGATATTCCTTCACATTCAGTTTTAATCTAGAAAAAAGTGCAAGCAATGTTTTCCAGTCAAAGACGATTTCCATCATCTCCACTCCGTAGCCAATTTTCTTGTAATAAGATAAATTCATCTTACTGCCAGTCGAGAAAACGGGTAGACGGTGAAGTAAAATATATTTTTTGGAACCCCGTGCCAACTCTACCAGAGCCCGACGATACCCCAAGTCTGTGTGTAACACCCCGGAAGCCAAAACAATGTCATAGACTCCGTCCATGAAAGGTAGCTCCGTCATCGGCGCCATTTTGAAATCAATCCCGCGATGGCTTTTCCTTGCTAGCGCAACAAAATGTGGCGACACGTCACACCCGACATACCTAGTCGAAAGACCAGCCCATTTAAAAAAATCATAATAATAACCACTGGAACAACCAACATCAAGAATGCTTGGTCGCACCAGACCCAACCTTTTAATAATTTCTATCACCAGTGCTGCCACCTCGGGAACCTTTTTCTCTTTTAAAATTGGCGCCACGATTTGCCATTGGCTTTGGGGGAGTGAATTGTCCAGCCAAGCATCAGAAAGTTGTCTTGCCTCCCCAAGCGATATCTTCCGATAACCGTAAGAAACTGGTTCAGAATTTTTCTTAGACATTCAATAAGTATTGTTCCAGTTTAATCTTTGTCCTATGTAACCATAATCGTATTATCACCAAATACGAGCTCTGTCTAATTTTTATTCCGGTCTTGTGGAAAAAAAGCCGAAACTTATATATATATTCCGGCAGATAATGCAATGGGTACAACATCCAGAAATAAGCCATAAATCGTTGCAACGTTCTATTAAGGTTGGGCAACAGATATTTTTTGGGACAAGCCAACAGTAAAAAGTTGGTATAGTCAATGATATTCAACTTTGATCTCCGCCCAAACAGTAAATTAAAAACCTCTTTGTAGCTAGCCGTTCGGCCAACAAGGTGCTCGCTTCCTGTCTGCTTGGCAAAATTATAATTTCTTGCTTTGTTGGAAACAATTAGTTTAAAGCCGTTTCTTTTGGCGCGGCAAAAAAACTCGTAATCAGCAATATAATGAGGCAGCCGACGGTAGTTAAAATTGCCAATCTTCTCAAATACCTCCACCGGTATTAGCGTTCCCTTCCCCGGTAGGG
>Ga0076048_124_pt1 | contig 10568 bp, 8 predicted proteins | sample RifGroB1_FD_68145 | JGI IMG/M metagenome (GOLD analysis project Ga0076048, IMG submission 68145) | Parcubacteria (Nomurabacteria) bacterium GW2011_GWB1_47_6 | reverse complement strand
GTAAGGATCTTTCAGATCCAGCCAAAAACCAATCCGTTTAGTAAAACGCTCCCACTCTTCTTGATACAACCAAACATTTTCGCGCGCCTTTTGATTAAAGTTGGCCACACCGTACTCCTCAATCTCACGCTTTGATTTTAAACCGAGAATTTTTTCCGTTTCAATCTCCACGGGCAAGCCCTGCGTGTCCCAGCCCGATTTACGCAAAACAAAATACCCCCGCATGGTTTTATAGCGATTAAACAGGTCTTTGAAAGCACGGCCAATAAAGTGATGAATACCCGGACGGCCATTGGCCGTCGGCGGCCCCTCAAAGAAAACAAAGGGTTTGGCATCACGTCTTTGTTCAACACTTTTCTCAAAAATTTTGCTCTCCTCCCAAAATTTTAAAACCGCTTCTTCGTCTAGTGTTGCCATTTAATTATTTTTACTTTATTATCTCTTTTATATGTTCAAAAAACTTTTTTCAGTATTTATTGTGCTGGTGGTCATTTACCTAGTAAACCTATTTCTCTATGACGTCCTGGGCCAAACTTATTTTCGCTTCCACATTGATAAGCTAATACATCTGACTGGTGGCCTAGCGGTTGCCTGGTTAGCCTTAGCTTTTTTCGCTCACCATCTCGATCGTTTACCCGGCTTTGAACGTTTTCTAATTGTTGTTAGCACGGTTGCTCTAGCAGGAGTACTGTGGGAATTTGCCGAATATCTTGGTCAATTCTTCCCGACGATTTCACACTACCTATCGGGTGGCGATCTGGCTGACACTTTGGGCGACCTGGCCTGTGATCTGTTCGGTGCTTTTCTAGTTTCTCTACATCTGCTCTGGCGTCGTCAGGCCTAACAATTTAAGGCCACTTTTCAATACGATAACCGATCCGGCTACCAGGGTCAATCGTAATGCCACGCGTTCTGCCGCGCCACCAATTACTCGACAAGTTTCATAAAAACGACTGACCGCTCCAGCTAAATCTAACAGATAGCTAGCAATACGATGCACCTGCCAATCGTTCACGGTGTCACTTAAAATCTCTGGCCAGCGCAAAATCTGCATGGCCAAAGCCCGCTCCTCAGTTTGATAAGCCAACCCGGTCGCTCCGCCGGTTAGATTTTGCGCTTGGGCTTGTTGTAATATTTTTGACATGCGCACCAAAGCGTACTGGATATAATAAACTGGGTTCTTGCTGGATTCCTCTTTCGCCAATGAAAAATCAAAATCCATCTGACTATCCATTGATTTCATTAAGAAGAAAAATTTCACCACATCCGCCGGTACCTCGTCCAGCAAACTATCGAGCGTAATAAACTTACCCGCCCGTTTAGACATCTTAAACTTTTCACCTTTGTCCAAAAAAGTTACTACCTGATAAATCATCAAATGAAACTTGTCTTCCGGTAAACCGAGCGCGCGTAAACCGGTTTTGATGCGCACCACGTCACCATGATGATCCGCTCCCAAAATATAAATCATCAAATCGTAACCGCGTTGCGCCTTATTAATCGCGTAAGCGAAATCGGAAAGGATATAAGAGGTAAAACCATCGGATTTACGAATAACAATATCTTTATCTAAGCCGAACTGAGTGGCCTTAAACCACAACGCTCCCTCCTGTTCATAAGAAAGATTTTTCTCCGCCAGTGTTTCAAGTAACGCCTTAATTTCGCCACCGTTCTGCAGACTGCTTTCTTGAAACCAGATATCATGCACCACGCCAAAACGCGCCAGTGACTGCTTAATCGCCTCAATCATCTTGGGCATCGCAAAAGCGCTGGCTTTTTCGGAAATTGTCGCTAAATCATCTAGCGAGCCATCGTGTAGCTCAGTCAATTTAAACTCGGCCGCCAGATCATTAATGTACTCGCCTTGATAGAGTTCTTCGCCCCACTCAGTTTTTCCGCCAGATAACTCAATAAACTTTTTCGCCACTGACTCACCCAGAATTCTCACCTGGCGACCGATATCATTGAGAAAATACTCCTTGTCGACCGTATTACCAAAAAATTTAAAAACATTGGCCAGCGCCTCACCATAAGCGGCGGAACGGCCATTGCCCAAGGTTAACGGGCCAGTCGGATTAGCCGAAACGAACTCGATATTAATTTTCCTCGGCTCGCCAGTTGATTTACCAAAATCCTCCCCCTGCTTTACCGCCTTGTCCAAGTCTTCGTTTAGAGCCGGATCCTTCAAATAGAAGTTAATAAAGCCTGGTCCGGCTACTTCTATTTTCTCTAACCAAGCCCGATCGTCAGCGTCGGCTGTAAGTTTAGTAACTATCTCTTCCCCCACCTGGCGCGGATCTTGGCCAGTTTGTTTAGCCAAAACCATAGCCAAGTTACTGGCATAATCGCCAAAATTTTTCTCCCCCGCCGATACAGCAAAAACCGTATCCACTGGAGCTAGGCCAGCTAATTTTGTTCGAATTTTCTCTCTAAACACCCCAATAGCATAACATTTAGCCTCGCCTGTGTTAAGATGGAGTTAATTGCATGTTTAGCGAAGAACAACAAACGATTGAAGCGGTAAAAAGGGTGGCCCCAGCGGTGGTTAGCATTGTGGTGAGTAAGGCCATGCCAAAAACTAAAACACACTCTGGCACACTTGATGCCTGGCTTAAACCGACCGTGCCCGCTGGCAAAAAGCTCTCTCCCCATGCTCTAAAGCTAGACGATCTAGAAACCGAACCAACCAAGATTGGCGGTGGCTCTGGCTTTATTGTTGATGCCAGTGGAATTATTCTTACTAATAAACACGTGGTGCTAGACTCCCAGGCCGAATATCAAGTAGTCACGGCTGACGAAAAAGAATATCCCGCCCAAGTAGTCACCCGAGATCCCATTAATGACATCGCGATTTTAAAAATTCTTGCCACCGATCTGCCCATTGTTACGCTTTCTACTGCGCCAATCGAACCCGGTCAGACAGTTTTAGCGATCGGTAACGCGCTGGGACTTTTTTCTAATACCGTATCCAAAGGTATCGTCTCGGGTTTGTCTCGCCAAATCTCCGCCGCCATGCGGGGTGAGTCCAGTGGCCAGGAGTCAGTGGTGGAAGAGTTGCGTGGGGTGATTCAAACCGACGTAGCCATCAACCAGGGCAATTCTGGTGGACCACTGATTAATTTATCCGGTGAGGTGATTGGCATTAACACCGCGGTAATTTTTGGCGCACAAAATATTAGCTTCGCTCTACCGATTCACTGGGCCAAAGATGACTTGCACGACTTACTGTCGGTTGATCAGGGTGCTTTAGTTACTAAAGAACATGTCCCGCACAGCCAGGCAGTCATCAAAGATTCACCAGCCGATCAGGCCGGACTAAGCGATGGTGATATTGTTTTATCAATCGCCGACGAAGTCATTGATGTGCACACCGATCTTTCTGACATCATTCAAAAACATCACGTCGGCGATAAACTTGAAGTAACCTATCTCCGCTCTGGCAAAGAAAAGAAAACTGAGATAGCACTAGAAGAAAGAAAATAAGCGCTCGTTATGATCTGCTACAGTTTTTAGTCTCTCTGAGCACACTCAAAAGGGTGGATTGCATGGTTGGTGAGCAGTAAAATAGTAGATCACTGCGAACCAAATCCACGCTTTTGAGTGAGTGACAAAACTCGCTGGGTTTTGGAACAGTGATCGGAGAGACAAAAACGAAAACAATAAACCAACGCCGCAAGAAGTGCCTCAACTTAGAACGCTTGGCACAGACTAATTTTCATAATAAGATAAGCGTGGATAAACTGTTTTGATCTATGACCACCTTCGCCACTAATCCACGTGCGACCTTTGACTACCAGATCCTCGAAACCATCGAGGCGGGTTTAAAATTGACTGGGCACGAAGTCAAAGCAGTTAAAGCTGGGAAATGCTCACTGCGCGGTAGTTATGTCAAAACTAGTGGTACGGATTTAATTTTAATTGGCGCTACTATCTCACCTTACCAGCCCAGTAATCTACCGCCCGACTATGAACCCGATCGCTCGATTCAACTACTGATTAAAAAAAGTGAGAGTAAAAAACTGGCACAAGAATTGGAAACCGCTGGCCTAACTCTGGTGCCGTTAAAACTCTACAGCAAAAACAACTTGGTAAAACTAGAGATCGGCCTGGCCCGCGGTAAGAAAAAATACGACAAACGTGAGAGCATTAAAAAACGAGAGTTTGAGCGTAAAGAAAAACGGGGCGCCTAAGGCGCCCCGTTTTTCTTTATTCCGTAATTTTTTGCCGCACCTCTTCCAGTTCAGCTTCGTCAGTCAGTTTTTGCACCATCTCGTCGTCTACCCATTTATCCGCCGCGGCTTTTTGCTCAACAGTTAACTTCTGCCAGGCTTCGTCTTGACGCTCCTCCCAACTAGCAATATCAGTCGCCAACTCTTTTAGCCCCTCGTGTTCTTTTTCTAGTGACTCCAACAAGCCACTCAGCACCGCCTCCGGCATACGATCCAATCCATCCATCAACTCATTCTTAATTTCCGGATCGAGTGGCGACTCTGCCAACAAGCGAGCAATCTTATCACCGATTTCTTTTTGTGCACTGTTTAGATCGTCCATCCCGTTTGAGGTAGCCCGCCCCAGGTCTTTCAGACCGCGCTGCGCGCGGGCGAGACCTCAAACGGGATCCATGGTTAATTTTTATTTTATAAAGCTAGGCCAATTGCCCGCAAGAAAGTTAGTGGAAGCTGCAGTTTCATTCCAGCCGGCAGGGTACGAGAGTTAAGAAAGCCATCCGCCGTGCGGTTTAGCCACTCCTGTTCATAAACATGGTTAAGATCGATCGTTTGTTTGGTGAACTCTTGAATCGCAGTATTATCTAAATTGACACCGTGCTGTGAGGCTAGCTCCTTAATCGTGGTCCAAACATTGTTGTGCATCTCGGTAGAGAGAGCCTGCCTAACTCCCTCAACGGCAGTCGCTCCGCCTTGACCCACCCCTTCGCCCACCTTGGCGCTAGTATAAATTTTAGCCATGACCGCATCACTAGCTAGTTTACTCAGATAATACCAACCGGTAGCCGCCAGGGCCAATTCTACCCCACCATAGACGTAGCGTCGCTTCCATTTATCATCTAGGGTCTTTCGTGTCTCAGTGATAAAATCTTTCTTTTGCTCTCTAGCCAAACCGTTACCCATTTTGGATAAACGCGCACGCAAATCATTTTCTAGAGCAGACATTTTTTCGTCAGTGATAACCTTCTCACCAGTTCTGGCAGTGCGGTAACTCATAAACTTTGAGTTGGTCTCCAATCGTTTAACCAATTCGCTCTTGGTCTGTTTAATTACCTCTTCCGACCAGGCCACATTGACACGTTCTTTCTTTTTGGTGATTGCCTCAGATATATCTTCGTACTCGTCCGGATTAAGGTCACGGCCCAATAACTCGGCTGTGGTCTGCATCTCATAGGCTTCATCATAAGCCGCCTGGAAATCTAAATTCTCAGTTTGTTGAATCTCCTTGGCCAGTTTTTCCATCTCTTCGCCGGTCTTCTTTGTGCCAACCCTAAACTTTTCTGCCTGATGGAAGTCCCACCAACCAAAAGTAGCCACACCCAGTAGTCGTTCCTTGGTCGGCGCCCAAACCTTTTTCCCCTTTTCTTTGTAATCTAAGTATTTATCTTTAACAAAGCTCTTAAAACGTTTACCCATTGGCTCTTTGCCATCACGTGACTTCCAAAACTCACGCCAGGCGTCTAACTGCCCAGTTGGTGGTTTTTCGCCACGAGCCGGTTCAGTTTTCTTTTCTCGTTTTGATTTCCAGAAACCACGGCTACCCTCAACTGTAACATTGTGTACGTTAAAAGTCGGGCCAGCCGGTTCTGCGGTAGGTGGAATTGGCGGTATTTCTGGCTCTGGCTCTGGTTCCGGCTCCGATTCTGGCGCTTCAACTTCTTCAGCTGGCTCCGGCTTTTCTACATTCGGAATTGGTGGAACTACTGGTTCCGGTTCTACATCAATCGGTCTTTCTTTTTCTAATAGGTCGAAAACTTTTTCGGTCAAACCACCCACATTCGGTAACCAGTTGTGCCAGTTCTCCATGATTCTTCTCTTTTCTGCAAACAAACGCCGCATTTCTTCAATCGTTGATATCAGCCCGGCGGGAAAAACAAAACCCTTGCCATCTGGCTGAGGTATTCCTCCATACTTGTACAACACAGCAAAAAGTTCTTCGAAGTTTTTTGCACGAGCAACCTCTTTACTAAACTTTTTTTCGTTAAACAAATCAACCACTTCTGCATTACGAGAAGGAGCATCTTCGCCAGAAATCACTGGAGGAGTTGGCACTAACGCCTCTGAATTTGGCATTGCCTCGCTCTCAGTTGCTGGTATCACTTCAACAACCGGCTCTGGTTGTTGCGACTCTGGCGACACTTCAGTTTTTTTAGTCCGCCCCCCCACCCTAAAAACCGCCGCATCTTTGGTTGTTGGCTCAACCCCCATCTCCTTGAGTCGATTAATAAACCAGTCCAGCGTGTGGGTATCTTTGTATTCACTACCAGTTGGCAGATCCCAATCAACTTCAGAGATCTCGTTTTGTAATTTAAGATAACGTTTTTTAATACGGCTCAACAAACTAGCGTCCGGAGGCACCCCTATTCCACCAGCCACATTGTCACGCATGGTTTTTGCCATTTCTGCCAATTTAATAAACTCAATATTTTTATTGAGATAATCAATTTCATCCTCACGACTCATTTCTCCAGCCTGCTCTGGTGCCACCACAGACTCCTCCTCTGCCAACTTAGGTTTGGCCAATTCTGGCACTGGTGCTTTTTCTATTGGTACAACTTCTTTTTTCTTTTTGGGTCCACCGCCCAACAGAATAGATTCTCTAGGCATAAAAAATAAGAGTTAGCTTATGGTTAACTATACCATTTTAAGAGTAGCTAGTTGTCAACAACAACTAAAATCCGCCAATCAGGCGGATTTTAGTTGTTTATTTGCGCTTGGCTTTAGAGCGTTCGTTTTCGGTGAGATATTTTTTACGCAGACGCAGGGCTTGGGGGGTCACCTCCAGCAGTTCGTCATCATCTAAAAAGTCGATTGCCTGCTCCAAGGTAAACGCTACTGGCGGAGCTAGCGCAATTGCGTCATCGTTGCCCTTGGAGCGCATGTTAGTCAAAGCTTTACCTTTACAAACATTAATCGCAATTTCTTCTTTACGACTATTGAGACCGATAATCATACCCTCATAGACTTGGGTAATCGGCGGAATAAAAACCGTACCACGACCTTGGGCCACTTCTAAACCAAAGGCGACCGCCTTGCCGGTCTCCGATGCAATCAAAACACCGTTACGGGTACGGGCTGGCGCATCCGCTATTGGTTGATAACCCAGCAATACACTATTAATTACCACGGTACCCTTGGTGCCAGTCACTAGTAAATTGCGTAAACCCAAAAAATTGCGCGTACTGATATGATAAACCAAACGCGAGTAACCATTGTGATGGTTGATTAAGTCCACCATGGTCGCCTGGCGACGTCCAAACTCGGTAGTAATCACGCCCATGTACTCTTCGGGAATATCAATGGTTACTTCTTCAAATGGTTCCAGTTTCTTCGGCACGCCAGAGCCAGGCGTAGGTGGCACCTCTTTGATAATTACCTCCGGTTTCGAGACTTCTAACTCAAACCCTTCTCGACGCAAAGTTTCAATTAAAATTGAGAGATGCAGTTCACCCCGTCCAGAAACCAAAAAATCCGTACCACCTAGCTGTTCCAGACGCATGCCGACGTTAGTCTCTAGTTCACGCTCTAAACGTTCGGCAATCTGGCGTGAAGTTAAGAAAGTTCCCTCCTGACCCTTAAAGGGCGAGGTGTTGGGGCCAATGCGAATACGCAAAGTTGGTTCCTCGATATTAATTACCGGTAAGGCCTCCGGCGCGGCGGCGTCAGCCACGGTCATGCCAATATGCGCTTCCGGAATGCCCGTCAAAGCGACAATTTCACCCGCTTCCGCTTCTGCTACTTCGGTTCGGTTTAATCCCTGAAAAACAAAAATCTTATCAATTCTTCCACTGGTATGGGCGCCAGCATGATCAATCACCACCACCGCATGACCGCTCTCCACCTTTCCACGGGTGATGCGACCGATAGTATACTTGCCCTGATAGCTATCACGATCTAGATTGGTTACCAAAATCTGTAATGGTTGATCCACCTCTACTTCCGGTGCTGGGATATGTTCTATGACTTTTTCAAAAATTGGTGCAAAGGTGGCCGGACCAGCAATTTCTTCCGCCGTCGGAATATGATCCCACGCTTTACCTTCGCGACCAATCGCGTAAACCGTGGCGTAATCTAGATGATGATCGGCCGATGACAGGTTGAGAAATAGATTAATCACCTCATCGATGGTACGCTTAATGTCGGCGCCAGGTTTGTCGATTTTATTAATCACTAAAATAATCTTCAAATTCATCTCGATCGCCTTTTTCAAGACGAATTTAGTCTGTGGCATGGGCCCCTCTTGCGCATCTACTAACAATAAGGCACCATCCGCCATATTTAAAGTGCGCTCCACCTCGCCACCAAAGTCAGCATGGCCCGGAGTGTCGATAATATTAATTTTGGTGCCGTTATAATTTACCGAGGTGTTTTTGGCCAAAATAGTAATACCCCGCTCACGCTCTAGGTCATTGGAGTCCATAATCAGGTCCCTACTCAACTCCTCGGCCTTAGCGTGAAAGGTGTTGGATTGCTTCAATAAAAAATCGACCAGCGTGGTTTTGCCATGGTCAACGTGCGCAATGATAGCGATATTGCGAATGTTTGAGATCGTCTTCTTCATAACCGAACATTGATTGTATAGCAAAATAAAGCTGATTGCAACTATAAAAAGAGTCCAGAGTGGCGGTAGAATAGGGCCTGGTTATCCCCTTCGCCGGGAGCTAATTTTCGCTATAATCAGTCAATGCGTATCGGGAAAAAAATCTTCTTTTTAGGTGGTATCTTTTTTGTTGGTTTGATCGCGATTGGTTACGGGGCGGGCTATTTAACTTTCAAAGGTATTAGTGAAAAAGCTCCGGCGAATATTTCCGCCGCTCAACCCGAAACCGATCCTTATCGTGCTTTTTTGGTCGAAGTGTTTGATAAAGTAAAAACCAACTACTGGGAGAAGACTACTGACGAACAGCTAGCCAACCTGTACAAACTGGCCACGGCCAAGGTGGCCCAAAAAGACGCCACGGAGCTTACTCTCACAACCACTGACCTGGCTGGTGTACAAAAATTAATTGCTGAACAAATTAAAGATTTAGCTGACGACAAGAAAAAAGAATTTATCACCGGCGTAACCGATGTCGTGCTCGCCAACTTAAAACCTTTCGGCCGTAGTCGTTTGTACAGCGCCAAGCAGGAAAAAGAACTGCGCGACACTGTCAGCAACGTCGACACCAGTACTGACCTTTATGCGGCTCTGGGAGTTGGTAAGGACGCTAGTGAAAAAAACATCACCACGGCCTACCAGACACAAGGTGAAAAACTGCAAGCCGACAAATCCCCCGAAGCCGTCCAAAAACTGGCTTTGGTGCAACGCGCCTACGAAGCGCTGGCTAAACCAGAGAATAAAAAACAGTATGATCAAACCAAAGTCGAGCCAACGGTAATTTACCGCTTTATCACCCCGGACATCTTCTATATGCACCTCACCAAGTTTTCTCCTCAATCATTCGATGAGTTGCAAGCGGTGGCTAATTCAGTTAAAACCTCCCCCACTACTTTAATTTTTGACCTGCGTGGCAATGTTGGTGGAGCCATTGATATATTGCAATACTTCCTCGGTCCGTTTATCGGCCCTGATCAGTACGCTTACGAGTTTTTCCATCAAGACGAAAAAACTCCCTTCAAGACTAAGGTGGGTTGGCTAGAAAGTTTAGTACGTTACAAAAAAGTAGTGATTTTAACGGACGGCCAAATGCAGTCCTCCGCCGAAGTAATGGCGGCAACTTTAAAAAAATACAACGTGGGTGTGTTGGTAGGCACTACCACTAAAGGCTGGGGTACGGTGGAGCAACTGATTCCGATGGAAAAACAACTCTCACCAGATGAAAAATATACCTTGCTCTTAGTGCACAGTTTGACCTTACGCGAAGATGGTCAACCGATCGAAGGCAAAGGGGTTGAAGGCAAAGGGGTTGACCCAACCATCAACATCACCGACAAGAACTGGCCTAAAGAATTGTTGGCCCACTTCAACTACCCCGAACTCATTACCGCTGTAAAAAACCTCATCAAATAGTATTTAAAAATGATACAGCCCTCGTCTGCCTTACGGCAGACGAGGGCTTGCTTTGCTCCTGCGCTGGTGGGACAAGGACTTGAAAAATCAGACCGAAGAAAGACTTGTGTGGGATATAGATGGCAGAAAATTCTACGGAGTTTCTGCTCCCACCATTGCCTTGGCGGGTCATCCAGTCACCCCAGATCACAGCTCCGTAATCCCGAAGAACCTGGTCCCGCTTCTGGATCACTCGATCCAGCTCGCCACCAAAATCCAAAAGTCGCTCTTCACCTTTCAGCCGAAATCCCCATGGACGAGATTCGACTACCAGACGAAACTCTTGCTTGATC
>Ga0076048_137_pt1 | contig 10816 bp, 13 predicted proteins | sample RifGroB1_FD_68145 | JGI IMG/M metagenome (GOLD analysis project Ga0076048, IMG submission 68145) | Parcubacteria (Nomurabacteria) bacterium GW2011_GWB1_47_6 | reverse complement strand
GATAGTGGCTTACGGGCCGTTTTTGGATCGCCAGATCGAGATTATCCAACCTAAAATAATTGCCACGCTGGGGCGTTTTTCGATGGGGTATATTATGGAAAAGTTTGGCCTGGGGGCGTTTTTAAAATCTATTAGTCAGATGCACGGTCAGGAGTTTTTAGGCCAGGCCAGTTATGGTCAGATCAGTATTGTACCGCTCTATCACCCCGCGGCGGCAATTTACAACCGGGCAAGCCGCGATGTGCACTTCCAAGATTTTAAAATACTAGCCAAATTAGTATAATTCCCTTGTCCCCCCTAAGTTCTAATGGCTAATACCTAATGGCTAACATGTTTGGAGAGAAAATTTATGGCCCACTGTTACTCTTAACCATCGCTGGATTTTTGGTGGTGGGCTTTGACTCGCCAACGCTAGGTATCTTTTTAGATTCGACTGATAAAATTGGGATAGGCGGCGAGGCGCTTACGGGGCCGAGTAAACTGCAAGCCCTCATTGGGGATACTGAAGAATGGGAGGCGAGTATTACGGTAGCACCCAGGCCGAGCTTAGACCCCAATCGATTAGAAGGAAAATATATCCGAGTGGGGAGCGTTGTCTATTTTATACATAAAGGTCGGCGTGTAGAGGTCTGGGAAGACCTACCTGCCGAGGAGCAGATCATACCTTTAAGCGCTCAGCTGGCTGAACAACTTCCCTTATTTGACGGAAGATAGTAGGCAGAGCTAATATTGACTTTTAGGTAATAATACTGCACTATGACATATAACCCGTTCATTTTATTGGAGGCCTATGTTTGAACAAAAAAAGGGGTACGAGGAAAAATTTGAAGGAGTCAGTGAATCATGCCGGGGGATGCTCATTGCCTTGGCGACCACTCTTACAGCCGAGGTGGAGGAGTTGGCCCATATAAGTCAGCTAGAGAAACCAGTTCTTGAACGGGCGATACAAGAAGCCCAAGATATTGGGTTGGTAGTTGAGGTCACCACCTGGCCAGGCAGACCAGAATTTGATCCGAGGCAGGGAAAAATGGTGACAAAAGAGGTTATGCTTAAAGAAAGGCAGTGGAAGCTGGAAGAAGGGTTCAGGGACTGGTTCAAAAAGAAGTTTGATCTCTAGAAGGAGTCGCCTGGTTGGATGAGCAAGAGCCGTCCAACCAGGCCCTTGCTTTTTAGAAGGTAATATTTTAATATATCTCTGCCGTAGAGAGTGTGCAATTAGGTAAGTGGTAACGCACTGGAGGCCAATTTTGATATCGATTCCCTCGACTAGCTCGGGATGAATCAGAATTCATTTGGCGGGTCGAATACGTACGGCGAAAGCCGTTTTAATTTTGTAAATTTTAAAATTTACAAAATTTTAAAATTTACAAAATTATCCCGAGTATAAACAAGGGATATTCAATAATTAATGAAGACTAAACAACAGAAACAGGAGACAGTAAAAAGTCTGACTGCTAAGTTCAAAACAGCTAGGATGGTAGCGGTTACTTCTTTTGCCAAAGCGGGTGAAAAAGGCTTGGGCGTAGCTCAAACCCAGACCCTTAAACGGGGCTTGCGCGCGGATGGCGGAGAATACATTGTGGCCAAGAAGCGCCTAGTGAATATTGCTCGCCAGATGGCTGGCTTGAGTGATGAACTCGACGCGGAAAAGTTGCCTGGTTCGGTGGGTGTGGTGGTGGGGGGCGCCGAGGCTGATGCAGTAAAGTTGGCCAAAGATATTTATGATTTTTCCAAGGCCAATCCAGTATTTGAGATTTTTGGGGCGCTCTTGGATAAAAACTTTATCAGCAAGGCACGCTTTATCGAATTAGCTAAACTGCCTAGTCGCGAGGTGTTAATTGGCAGACTGCTTGGCATGATGCAGTATCCAATTAAGGGCTTCATGAACGCGGTGGGTGGCAATAGTAGAAAATTGGTGATGGTGTTAAATCAAATAGCAATTTCGAAGACGAAATAATTATTAATTTATAATTTTTGAATTTTTAGATCTAGTTTAAAAATTACAAAATTGTAAAAATTACAAAATTAGTATGACCCAAGAGGATCTAATTAAACAAATTGAGTCGATGACGGTGCTGGAACTAGCCGAGCTAGTAAAGGCACTGGAAGAAAAGTTCGGTGTTTCGGCAGCGATGATGGCGGCTCCGGCCGCTGCTGGCGCTTCCGCCGGCGAAGGTGCCGCTGCCGCTGAAGAAAAGACTGCCTGGACGGTGGTGCTAAAAGACGGTGGTGCTAACAAGATCCAGGTCATCAAGGCAGTTAAGGATATTACCGGCAAGGGCTTAAAGGAAGCTAAAGACTTGGTAGATGGCGCTCCCCAGACCGTGAAGGAGAATGCCAAGAAAGAAGAGGCAGAAGAGATCAAGAAAAAGATTGAAGAGGCCGGTGGTACCGTAGAACTGAAATAAGTCAGTTAAATAAAAACTCCCGCTTCCGCGGGAGTTTTTATTTACTCTACCGTCAGAGTCCAGAGTTTATTATCACCGCCTAGGAGATAGAGGGTGTTGCCAGAGATGGCGGGTTGGCGACATTGTCGGCCTTGTAAGTGGCCTGCAGGCTACCATCGGTCTTGCTGATAGCCCGGACGCGCAGTTTATCGAACTCCACTAAGTAGACATTTTTATTATCCGTATCAGTAAGTAGCTTTGTTCGTTCGCCGACAGTCAGACCGGAGGTGCCGCGGCTGGACTCCTTGCCTTTAAAGTAGGTGATCAGAGTGCCGTTGCTAGTGAGAACGTAAATATTACCATCGATCGCCAGGGCCACGGGAGATTCACTAGCTAGACCGGCAAACCAAGTTTGTTTTACATCCCCGCCAGTAGTAACGCTGGCATATTTGTAAATCGCGTTATCAGATAAGACGTAGAGATTTTCCTGATAAAGGTAGGCAGACTTAAAGGGCGCGCCTTCCTTTAGTTGATTAAGTAGGCTTTTGCCGTTTTCGATATTGACCACGGCCACCTGGTCACTACCATTAAAGGCGGCAAGGCGCTGGCCGTTAATAAATATATTTTGGATTGATTCCAAGGTAAGAGCAGGCAGAGTTCCTAATTCCTTTAGTTCGCTATCCAATTTTAAAACTTTACTATCCGCGCCCAGAGCGATATTGCTGCTAGCCAATTTTACCACCTCACGGTCTAGGCTGCGGACTAAGACGGGGGCCTGGCTACTAACTAAGTCCACCTTGTCTAGTAATTCGGTTAGCTGACCCTTCATGGCGGTGACTTTGTCATCAGCTTCGCGCACATTCAAAAATGAGCTTAGGGAGGCGGAAAGCAGCGCGCGCGCCCTAGCCTGGTCGTTGCTATTCAAATAACTTTCGGCTTGTTCCAGATCGGCCTGGGCGGATTTAATGATTGGCGCGTTGGGGTCGTCGTTGAGAAGACTAACACCGCCATAAGCCAAACCGCCAACCACCAAAACGGAAAGCAGTAAGCTAGGCCAATGCTTCTGCCAGCCACGCAAAGCTCCAGCCCGGGGCAGGCTAGAGGACTCCCAGCCACGAGTCAGCCTGAAGCGTGGCAGCTTTAAGCTAGTTAACTTTGCCAGTAAGTTAGGGCGGCGGGTAAGTGAGATCTCGGCGGAAACGGCGCGATTGGGCAGACTATTGGGAGATTCGGCGGGGGGAGCAAACTCTTCTTCCACCGCGGGAGCGGGTTCGTCTGCAGATACGATAGCGGCTTTGGCTGGTTCTTCTGTGGCCTCCACTGGGGCTGATACTGGTGTGGCCCCCACCGGCGACTCTTCTTTTTTGGCCTTAGTCGCCTTAACTTTGGTTTTAGGTGATTCGGCTTGCCCTGAGCTTATCGAATGGGCAGCTAGAATAGCTTGGGCTGGCTCATAGATGCTGCGAATGACTGGTTTGGTCTCCCTTACTTTCTTAATGTCGATATGCAGGCCGGAGCATTGAAAGTTTTTGGCGGTTTCGCTTAAGCCGGTTAGAACCGTTTCAAATTGGGTTTGGTCACTGCTGTTTAGTTGGGCCTTAAGGCTTCTTTCCCGGGCCGTGAGTTGGCGATTAGGGCAATAGGCAAAGATTTTATCGCCATCATGAATTTTACCGGAGATGATATTGGAGAATTTTTCGGTGCCCTCGCGGTCTTTATCAAACAGCTGGACATTATTTAAAATATCGATCAGCTCGCCGTTACGAGCCAATAAAACCTTGAACTTGCCGAGCTTGGAGAGATGGATTTGATCGCCGGCAATAGCCACTAGACCTAGATCGAATCGTTGCCCGCCAGAGGCGGGTCCGCCTTTGGCGGAAAAAAAATCTTCCAGCACATCGTTTAGCTTTTTTAAAGTAGCGTCGAAGGCTTGCTTGGGATCGGTCTCGGCGGTGGCCGCCTCGTGATAATATTCGCGCTTAGCCAGCGAGACTAAAAGATTAAGCAGGTAAGCATTATCTTCCGCGCCGTTTTTTACCTGGCCACTGAGGAAGAGATGGCCGAGGTGATGGGTCTTGTCATCAATTGGCTCGAAGGCAAAGGAGTCGCAGAGATATTCACTACCCTTGGGGTTAAAAGTTAGCTCTTTGGCGGTAGGCTGGAGGAAGATTTTTTCCATAAGTTAAAGGATTGATTTTTATTTCCGATAGTGTAGGTTACTCTCATTGTACTGGCTAGAAATGATCCTCGAAACTATCTTTGGCTCGCGGGCCCGGGTGCGCTTATTGAAGTTTCTGTTCCGTAACTACCCCAATGCTTTTTCAGTGAAAGAGATAACTAGACATTTGCAAGAAGACCCCACCGCCGTAAAAAGGGAAGTGGCCGACTTTATTCAGATTGGACTTTTAATCAAGGGCAACAAGCAAAATGAAAAGATCAAAACCAAAGTCAGCTAGACGGCGCAAGATAGTGAAACGCCGACCCGCCAGAAAAGCCCGCCGGAAAGTTAGCAAGCGAATAGCGCGGCGCAAACCCAAGCCAGTACGGGTACGACGCTCGCGGCCAACCAGGCGGCAGCACTCAGTTGTTAAAGCGAAAAAAAGCGCGGTAGTACGCTACATGCTTAACCGCGACTTTCAATTCATTCAGGAGTTGCGGGATTTAATTCTTAAATCCTCACCGGCGGAGAAAAGCGAAATCGCGGCTAGGCTGCACCGCATGGGCAGAATCAAACTGGCGGTAATTTCCGGCATCTTTTTGAATAAAGAGAGCATGGATACCACGCCGACCGATCTGTTTATCGTGGCGGATGATATTGATCGGCGCAAATTTCAGACTTTTCTTAAATATCTGGAGGCGGAGACGGGGGGAGAGGTAAGGTATGTTATTATGGAAAAGGAGGAGTTTACTTACCGGCTCTCTATGTTTGACCGCTTTGTGCGGGTGTTACTAGAGGGGCCGCATGAGAAGTTGATAAACAGACTGGGGATTTAGCAGCAAAGTCATGGCACCCATTCGGACTGCTCGAAAACCCAGCGAGTTTTCTCGCTCGCGCGGACTGACCGCTATCCGTCAAGACATCTACCCTGGAAGGGTCCCTTCTTGACGGCACCATGCTAGCAGTCAGCCCGAGCGTCCTCATGGGTGCTATGACCTTGCTTGGCACACCATTTACATATTCGGGCGGTTAGCGAGGTGGGTTAAAGCCAATTGAATTTTGGCTTTAACGGGAAATGTAGTCCGCGCGGACGTATTTGCTTTAGCAAATGACATTTCCGACATTTCCCAGGAAGAGCACTCGGGCGCTTAGTTCATCGGTTAGAACGTCCGCTTCACACGCGGAAGCTGAGAGGTTCGACTCCTCTAGCGCCCACCACTATTTACAAAACTCATTTTTTGTTTTATTCTTTGATCAGATTTATTGGTGGATATTTGGTCTTTAACATAGCGATTTATTATCCTAAACTAGGAGGAAGAGAGTATGCTAAACGATCTCAATAAGTTGGATTATCGGCACAGTTTTTCTGATGAAGAACAGGCCAGAATTATGCAGGAAATTGCGGCCGAGGCCAATTTCAGGGCAGAAAAAGAAGTTTATCGGGAACAGGCCTGGGATCCAAAGCGGGTTAAGGCCGTGACTTTTACTGGCAAGCTGGATGCCGGTTCGCGTTTTGAGCGGTCAGCGGATCTGAAGGTGCAGTTCATCAAGCCGGAAGTGGAGGAGGCCGAGATTATCCGGGCTAGCCAAGCGCTGGGAGTGGGGAGAAGAAAGATTGATGATCCCCAGGATGGTATAAGCGAAATCAAATCGGAAGTCGGTTTGCCGCAGATCTATCTTTCCAAAACCTGGGAGGAGAAGACCAGTTACGGTTATCTAGCGACTCCGCCTTACTCGCAATGGCCGCCGCTCTTTGCGCCTGGGTTAGGTACCAAAGAGGCTCGCCAGAAGTTTGTCGATTTCTATGGCCAGTATCACTACTATTATTGTACGCAGGCCTGGTTGCCAGTTGATCAAGAAGCAAAAACGGCCGAGCAGTGGGTAATGGATCGGGTAAAAAAACGCTGGTACGCCGGCTGCGTGAAAAAAGGCCGTCTGGATCCGGCTGACTATGAAGGCTATTATGAACGCTTCAATAGCCGGCTAATAGTTCGACTTTATTTGAGTGGACTGCCGCTGGTTTGGGGCAACCGCCATCTGACTGGCTGGGATATCCGCCTCAATCCACAACCTAAAGTTGATACGCCCAAATATGTAATCACCAAGAACCTATTTTGGTCGTATCTACCGCAGTGGTATGATTTGGTCTTTCCGATCTGGCACAACCTGACGCAGTATCCACTCGGGTGGAGTACCGAGTATGCCAAAGCGGATATTAGCGCCTGGCTGAAAAGTTTTGAGGAAAATACGCTGACCAAATTTAGTGCGGGAGTGCGCAGTAAGAAGACTTTCTTTCTTTTGTTGGCCGAACGGATGCTAGGGGCAATTCTGGCCGATGACGGGATGGATGCGCGCTTCGATGCGCCGGAAAAAGCCGCCGAGTTGAAGTACTACCTAAACCTGCACCAGGAAGTGTTTGACTGGGCAATGAAAAACTTTGTAAGCTTATAGGAGAAATATGGAACAAGAAACTTTATCACCCAGGGCAGAGAAGGCGCGGGAGGCCTACCTCTCCAATTTGTTCGTAGCTGAGCGGACTACCAAGAAGCCAATCGTAGTAGCTATGATCGGCTTGGTTGGCTCTGGGAAAAGTTCCGTGGCAAAGGAGTTGGCTCCGTAGTCGCCGGATGACTTTTTTGGCGGGGCCAAGACGGCTTGGCAAGAGGGAAGCGAGCAGCAGACCGGCGCCGCTATCAAGATAAAAGAGGCATGGCGGCGGACTCCGCATCATTATAACTGGGTCAACGAAGGTGGGGGAAGGTGGGAGATAAAAGACCCGCCTTGCCCAGTGGTTGCCGATATTGATACCACCGATCCGGAAAAGTGGAAGGAAGAAGTTCAGAAAGTAGCTGAAAGACTCAATCTTTTGTAATCCAAACCCAGGCAGTGAATTATCCACTAGTGGATAATTCACTGCCTGGGCGAAGTACTTAATTAAAAACCCTGGGAAACCAGTGGTTTTTTCATTTTTAAAGTGGATAAGTCAAAAATGAGATATCCACATTGTGATTTTTTACGTCTTAGATGTATAATTGGAGTAAAGTGTTAGATTGTGGATAGGAGTGGATAATTTACCAGCATGTTAATAGGCGAATATACGCATACCATCGATAACAAGAAAAGGGTAGCCATCCCCTCCAAGCTGCGCCGGGCGATCGGCGAAACTGGTGCAGTGTTGACCAGGGGGCTGGATGGCTCCTTGTTCTTGTTCTCGATGGCGGCGTGGCAGACCTTTGCGGATAAGCTGGGGCAGCTATCTTTTGCCCAGCCGGATACCCGCAGTTTTACGCGTTTGTTCTTGTCCGGCGCGGTGGAGGTGGAGTTTGACCAGTTGGGACGTATTCTAATTCCGGATTATCTGAAAGAATATGCCGGACTGGGGAAAAAGATTGTGATCGCTGGACTGGGCAATCGACTGGAGATCTGGGACTTTGCTAAGTGGGAGAGTCATAAGTCGGGAATAGAGAAACAGGCCGATAAGATAGCAGAAAAGTTGGGCGAACTGGGAGTAATTTAAAAATCCATGCACACCCCGGTTCTTTTAAAAGAAGTCCTGCATTATCTAGATCCACAACCAGGGCAAAATTTTATCGATGCCACTATTAGTCACGGCGGACATGCCTTGGCACTATATTAGTCACGGCGGACATGCCTTGGCACTATGGTGCAGTGTCCAACCTACCGGTAAGATCCTGGGCATTGAATGGGATAGTGACCTGTTTACGCGTATGGAGCGGCGCATTCAGAATTTAGGGATCCGGGAAAATCTACTCTTGGTCAACGATAGCTACGCTAACCTAGAGCAGATTGTATCGGATCAGCAGTTTACGGAGATTAAAGGGGTGTTATTTGATGTTGGTTTGTCGAGTTGGCATTTAGATGAAAGTGGCCGCGGTTTTAGTTTTCGCAAGGATGAGGGGTTGGATATGCGCTACCAGATTACTAACCCACTGACTGCCAAGGAAATCGTTAATAATTGGGAGATTGCCAAGTTGGCCAAGATTATTTCCGAGTGGGGCGAGGAAAAGCACTCCTTGCCAATCGCGCAGGCAATAGCCGATGAGCGGGAAAAGAAACCAATTGAAACTTCCCGCCAATTAGCCGAGATTATCTACGCGGCCGTGCCAAGCTGGTACACTCAACAGCGCATCCATCCGGCCACTAAAACCTTCCAAGCTTTGCGGATCGCGGTCAATGATGAGTTGGGCAACGTAGAGCAGGGACTAGAGGCGGGGTTTAAGGTGTTAGCCCCAGGTGGCAAACTTGCCATTATCACCTTCCAAGGGCTGGAGGATAAACTAGTCAAGGATTTTATTAAGCGGCACGGTAAGGGAGAGGGCATTGAAATGGTAACCAGCGGAGCAGTTAAGCCAGATTTTAATAAAGAAATAAAGTTTAACCCGCGGGCGCGCAGCGCCAAACTGCGAGTCATTAAAAAAAGTTTATAGTTGATAGTTGCAGTCTATCTAAAAACTAGAAACTTCTTATCATGGCCAGAAGAACTATCGGAATGGAATTTAATATCAATCAATTGAGCCTGCCTTTTGGCGCTAGGTTGGTTTTTTCTAACCAAAGGGTTAAGTGGCTTAACTTGGCACTGGGGTTGGCTAGCGTTGGCCTGTTGGTTTTTTATATTTTACTTTCGAATGATCACCTAGCCCTAAAGTATCAAGAAGATCAGCTACGGCAGCAGTTGAAAGCTCTCTCTACCACACAAAGTGAATTATCTGGTAAGTATCAGGCGGCCGCTGGCTTAAACGCGCTCTTTACTTACGCTCGTGCCATTGGTTTGGTGGAGCAAACTACGGTAGAATTTATCTCAGGACAAAATAATTTAGCCCAAAATAGCCAGTAGTGATAGAGTTTAAATAGAGAGTTCTAAGTCCCTGCCTGCCGGCAGGCAGGCTAATGGCTAATTACTAATGGCTATGTCCAACTGGCGCGTTAATACCTTCCTTGTCTTGTTGGTCTTATTAGCAGGCGGCATCGGTTACCGCTTGTTTTATTTATTCGCGACTTCCGGACCAGAACTGCGCCAACGCGCCGAGGCGCAATACAGCAATCAACAAGAAAGCGCCTTTCGGCGCGGCGATATTTTTATCGGCGATTTTTCGACCCAAGAGAAGACACTGGTAGCAACAGTAAAAGACTTCTCTTACATTTACGCCGTACCTAAGGAGATAGTCGATCAAACAACCACACGACAACTTTTAGTGGAGAAGTTGGGGCTGACGGTAGAGCGGGTGGATAATATTTTTTCTAAAAAAGAGGATGAGTTCGAGGTATTGATAAAAAGCCCAACCGCGGAGCAAGTCGAGCTGGTAAAGCAGACTAATCTTGTGGGAGTACGGATCGGCTCGGAACCGAGGCGCTATTATCCTTTAGGTGAACAGCTGGCCCAGACCATCGGCTTTGTCGGCCACAATGAGGCAGGCCAGAAAACTGGTCAGTATGGGGTTGAGGCTTACTATGATAGCGAACTAGGCGGCCGAGAGGGTCCAGCCGATGATTTAGTTTTAACAATTGATAAGAATATTCAAACCTTCGCCGCGCAGGCCCTAGAGGAGCTGGTAAAAAGTATGGCTGCTACTGGCGGGTCAATTATTGTGCAGGATCCGCAAACCGGTGAGATTTTGGCGATGGTGGGTTCGCCTAGCTTTGACCCCAACAACTATCAAACCGCCAAACTAAGCCAGTTTGTAAATGTGAATATTCAGAGCGGCTTCGAGCCCGGCTCAACATTTAAGGCGATCACGATGAGTGGGGCGTTAGATAAAAAGGCGCTGACACCCACTTCCACTTACACCGACACTGGGGTGGTGGATATTGCCGGCTACCAGATTAAAAACTTACCAGATTAAAAACTTCAACGAGAAAAGTTTCGGCCTACAAACTATGACCCAGGTTTTGGAAAAATCCTTGAATACCGGGGCGATCTATATGGAGGAGCGGCTGGGAGACGATAACTTTCTTAATTATGTTTTAGATTTTGGCTTTGGCCAGGCTAGCGGGGTGGACCTAGCGGGGGAGGTGGGGGGCGACATTTCTAATCTATACAGTAAACGTAAGATTAACTTTGTTACCGCCGCTTTCGGCCAGGGTATCGCGGTAACGCCACTGCAGTTAATCAATTCCTATTCCGCGGTCGCCAATGGTGGCAAGCTAATGCGTCCTCATATTGTTAAGGCCGTGGTGCATCCGGATGGCAGTCAAACCCAGACCATGCCGGAAATTATTAGTACTCCAATCTCGGAGCGCAGCGCTCTAACCA
>Ga0076048_117_pt1 | contig 11772 bp, 13 predicted proteins | sample RifGroB1_FD_68145 | JGI IMG/M metagenome (GOLD analysis project Ga0076048, IMG submission 68145) | Parcubacteria (Nomurabacteria) bacterium GW2011_GWB1_47_6 | reverse complement strand
TCACCTTAGCGCGGCGGTGGAGAAGCTGCCAAGCGTTTGGCTGTTCGCCAATTAAAAAGGTACGCGAGCTGGGTTCAGACCGTTTGGAAATTAATTTTTCTTAAATTGATTTTCGGACAGTTTGAACCCTCAGAGGAATTCATGAACAAAATGAACTGTTTTAATCGAAAACAACCAATTTGCCATAATTAATTTATGAGCAATATCACGGCGGCGCTTTGTAGAAATGCAGAGTGGCAAGCTAACTTATATCGGTGGAATCCTATCGCGCAAGCGAGGACAACGCCGAGGGAATACTTTACTAAACTAAAGTAGCCCGTAGAGACTGAATGTTAGCCTTCTACAAAATTTATTTTTTTGAAGAAGATGTCACAGTCCAATCCCAACGTAGATGCGTGAGACAGGTTGGTCTCCTATCTACTGCACTCGTTGATTCTTGAGAAGATTTGCTCCTAGTACGAGAGGACCGGAGTGAACTGACCTCTGGTGTATCTGCTGTCCTGCCAAGGGCACTGCAGAGTAGCTATGTCGGGAATGGATAACCTCTGAAAGCATCTAAGAGGGAAGCCAGCTTCAAGATTAGGAATCGTTATAGAACCGTGAGAGATGATCACGTTGATAGGCTTTAGGTGTAAGCGGAGCAATCCGTTGAGCCGAGAAGTACTAATGTTTCGATTCCTGTTAAGAAATTTGGAAATCACACTCCTGCGCAAGCGGGGGACCAAAAAATAATTCACAAAAATGCGCAAAGACAACTTTGCGCGCTGATTGAGTTTTCAGTGTTGGTGATTTGTCGCAGGAGCCACACCTCTTCCCATTCCGAACAGAGAAGTTAAGCCCTGTTGAGCCGATGATAGTCTTCACGGGCGAAAGTAGGCTGTCGCCAACACCGAGAACTTGATACTAAAATTAGCTCCTTAAATAAAGGGGCTTTTCTGCTTGCTTTTTGGCCTAAAATATGCTATAATATAGAGGATTTGTGAAGGGAGGGTGTGCTATGACGGTAAAAAACGTCATCAACGCCAGCGTGAGGTTCATCCGTGAGTGGGAAGTACCGCAAATGGTGCTTACCGCAATCGTGGTGTACTCCCTACTGGTCATCGGGTTCTCTACCTGTCGGTAGAACCCACTTGTGTCATTGAGTCCGGTCGCGTCCCTAGTGGATGCGCCGGACTCGACTCATTTCTGGGCGTTTATTTTGGCTGATTTTTATGATACGATAGGGCTATGACTTGGGCACTAAAGAGGCAAATTTTGTATGTACTGGCGCTTATTTTATTCTCCGCCGGCCTTGCTTTTCTCTTAGCTTATCCGAAACTGAACAAAGCCCCTTCTTGCGAGGATAGCAAGCAGAACGGTACGGAAACGGGCACCGATTGCGGGGGGCAGTGCGCACGGGCCTGCATCGCGGAAGTGGACGACATCTCCGTGCTCTGGGCGCGCGCATTTAGGGTCATACCCGGCCGTTACAATGCGGTCGCGTATATTGCCAACCACAATAAAAATTCCGCAGTGCAAAAAATAAATTACCGTTTTCGCTTTGGCGACAAGAACAATATTTATATTGGCAAAAGGGAAGGCAGCACGTTTATTCCCCCGGGCGGCAACTTCGCCATTTTCGAGCCGGCAATAGGTGTCGGCAATTCCGTGCCGGTGTACACTACCTTCGAATTCACCGAAGCGCCGAACTGGTTTAAGGCGCCCAAAGACAAGCTCGACCAGCTCAAAGTGCTAGTTTCCAATATTGAACTCTCCCCCGACTCCGCGACCCCCCGCCTTTCCGCCACCGTAAAGAACAGCTCTCCCTTTACCGTTCCCAACTTAAATGTAGTGGCCATACTTTATGACGCGGACGACAACGCGGTTTCTGCGAGCTCGACCTACATTTCTTCCTTGGCCCCGCTTGCCTCCGCGGCTCTGAATTTTACCTGGCTTGAGCCGTTTTCCGCTCCAGTGGTGGCCACGGAGATAATCCCGATCTACGATATCTTTTCGGTTAAACTGGAATAACCCATGGCCGCAAAAGTTTTAAAAAGAATAGATTGGCTTCTGGTTTTTTTTATTCTGCCGGTCGTGGCCGGAGGTTTGGTGACCATGAAATCTTTTACCCCCGCGGAATCAGCCGGGGATTTTTTCGGCCGGCAGATTATCTGGGTCGCCATATCCTTTGCTGTGTTTTTCATTTTCTCCTTCATAGATTTCCGGTTTCTCAAGCGCACGGATGTCCTGGTGTTCCTGTTTCTGTTTTTGTCCGGCGTGCTCTTCCTCCTCGTAGCTATCGGAAGTGTCGCCGGAGGGCCCAAAAGCTGGTTTAACTTCGGCCTTTTCTCATTCCAGCCGGTGGATCTGATGAAGCTCGTGCTTGTTCTCGTGCTGGCAAAATATTTTTCCCGTCGGCACGTGGAGATACGGGACTTCAAGCATATTTTTATTTCCGGGCTTTATGCGTTCATCCCGCTCATTCTGGTGCTCGCCCAACCGGATTTCGGTTCGGCAATGATAATACTTGTCATATGGCTCGGCATGGTGCTGGTGTCCGGCATATCCAAAAAACATTTGCTCTTGGTGTTCTTATCCGGCGCAGTGGTGTTTGCGGGGCTCTGGTTTTTGGCATTTGAGCCCTATCAAAAGGCCCGCATTTATACTTTTATAAATCCCATGTCGGATATCCATAAAAGCGGCTACAACGTTTTTCAGTCGACCGTCGCGGTGGGCAGCGGACAGATACTGGGCAAGGGCCTGGGATTCGGCACCCAGTCGCGGTTAAAATTTCTGCCCGTGCCCCAGTCCGATTTCGTTTTCGCCGCCTATGCCGAAGAATGGGGATTCGTGGGCTCGGTTTTGATCCTGATCCTTTACTGCCTTATCATCTGGCGGATACTTCATAATGCATCGCTCGGGGCGACCAATTTTGAGATTCTTTTCGGGTTGGGCATAGCAATTTTTTTCATTGGGCATATACTGGTAAATATCGGCATGAATCTGGGCCTGGTGCCGGTGACCGGCATCCCGCTCCCATTTATGAGCTATGGTGGCTCACACCTTTTGGCGGAGTTCGCGGGTTTGGGTATTTTAATGAGCATGCGCAGATATGGCCGTCCCGCGCACCGCGATGACATGAAAAACGAATTTTTAGGAGTATGAGTAATTCCCCACAAGTCGGACTTGTGGGGAAGCAAAGCAATGGAAACAAAAATAATAGACGGAAAAAAAATAAGAGCTGGAATTCTCCAGAACATCAAAAAAGATGTTGCGCTTCTGCCTTTTACGCCCGTTTTCTCTGATGTGCTGGTGGGGGAAGATCCGGCATCCGCCCAGTACGTGCGGATGAAAGCAAAGACCGCGGAATCAGTAGGCATGGCATTTCATAAGGCTGACTTTCCGGACTCCATAACGACAGACGAGTTGCTTGCCGAAATAAAGAAATTAAATGAGGTGAAAAATATGTGCGGCATTATTGTGCAGTTGCCGCTTCCGGCGCATATAGATAAGCAAAAAGTTTTTGACGCCATAGAGCCTGGCCTTGACGTTGATTGCCTTGGACGCATCGCCAGTGAAAAATTTTATAAGGGAGACACCAGTATCGGTTTTCCCACGGCGCTGTCTTCAATGGCGCTATTGGACTCCCTCAATATGGATTTGAAAGATAAAAAGATCGCAGTACTCGGGCAGGGGATGCTTGTGGGCAGGCCGGTCAGCGCGCTTTTGCGGTTCCGGGGACTTGAGCCCGTAATCATCGATATCAATACTCCAAACAAAGATAAAGCGGAGCTCATAAAAGGCGCGGATGTCATTATTTCCGGCATGGGTGCGGGCAAATATATCACGGGCGGCATGCTCAAGCCGGGCGTGGTTCTGATTGATGCCGGCACTTCGGAATCGGAGGGGGGTATAGTAGGCGACGTGGATCTGGAATCGGTCAAAGATGTTGCGAGCTATGTCTCGCCCGTACCCGGCGGCGTCGGACCCGTGACGGTGGCCATGCTTTTGAATAATGTGCTTAGTGTGGCAAAGAAACTATAATGGCAGTAATTTTCAGTTATATTTTTTACTTTGTCGCTTCGACCACATCTTCACTCCAGAGAAGATGGCTCATAAGGGACAAGGAGTTTACCGCGCGGCAGCAAATAACCTTTACCTTCCAGTGCGTGATGTTTTTATTTATCGGCAGTTTGTTCTTTCCTTTTTTTAGTGATTTTTACCTGGCCGGCAATTATGCCTATCTGGTTTTTCTGGCGGTAACCTGTGCCATTTTTGGCGCTGCGGGAAATATATTGTCCTATATCGGCCAAAAGCATTTGGATGCCGGAGAAATGAGCATCGTTTGGAATATTTATACCCCGGTAACTATTGTGCTCTCCTCTATTCTCGTGCACGAAGGGCTCACCCCGCTCCAGATAGTCGGAACGCTCCTCCTTCTCATTGCCATATTTATAATTTCAAAAAAGCACCACTTGGGCAGAATGCGTTTCAACCGGAGTTTCCTCTTCGTGCTCTTGGGCGGAGTTCTGATAGGCGTATTGCTCGTGGCCGAAAGAGCTCTACAAAAAACGACAGGGTTTTCAGCCGGGGTTATGATTTCTTGGGGCTCCCAGGTTCTAGGGCTCGGGATTGCAAGCTTTTTTTGGGGAAGTAAGCACAACTATACAAAAAAAGAAGTTGTTACCACCGGTACCCTGCAGTTTTTGGGAGCCTTGTCTTACGTGATGCTGGTATGGTTGGTAGGGAATTTAAGCGTGGTAACATCCGTCACCACCTTTAAGGTCGTATTGGTGGTGATAGCCGCAGGCATATTTTTGGGCGAAAAAGAAGATCTGCGGCGGAAAATTATCGGCAGCATCGTGGCAGTCATCGGGCTTTTATTAATGTGATATAATCAGACACAAATGAACGAGGCGGTTTTTTATTTTTTTTATAATTTTGCCCATAAGTCGGTCTTAGTGGACCAAGCGGCTGTTTTTGCGGCACTTTATTTACCATTTATCGTGGCCTTTCTCGCTTTTGCGTACCTGATTTTTTTCCGCCGTTCTTTGCGGGAATTCATTTTTATTTTTTTTACCGCAGGCGTAGCGGTGGTAATCTCTAAAATTCTCAAAATTTTGATCCACACTCCGCGTCCGCCGTTCGCCCTGGAGGGAGTGCAAAGCCTCTTTGAAAAGACCAGCTACGCTTTTCCTTCGGATCACGCGACCTTCTTTATGGCTCTGGCAGTGGCAATTTTTTTTATAAACAAAAAAGCCGGGCTGGTTTTTTTGGCTCTGGCGCTCCTCATAAGCATAGCCCGCATAGTTGTCGGCGTGCATTTTCCAATCGATATTTTAGGAGGATTTATCCTCGGCGCGGCGGTTGCTTATTTTGCTAAAAAAATATAAAATAGCTCTGCAATAATATGATTAAAAAAGTAATTCTGGCCTTGGTGGTCCTGGCGCTCGGAGCGGGCATTGGCCTTTTTGTGTACAAATCCGAGCCCCGGCTCAATAAAAACTATGAAGCCGAAAGCGCGTTTTTCAAAAACCATCCTTTTCGGTTGGGACTAGACCTGTCCGGCGGTAGCCACCTGGTTTACGACGCGGATGTTTCCGCGGTCCCCGCGGGCGAGGTCAACGATTCCATGTCAGCGCTTCGTGACGTCATAGAACGCCGCATAAATCTTTTCGGGGTTTCCGAACCGGTGGTGCAGGTTCAGCACAGTAGTGTGGTATCCGGTGCGGGGGAGCAACTTATTGTGGATCTTCCCGGAGTTACTGATGTCAAAAAAGCGATTGAGATGATAGGGCAGACGCCATCGCTCGAATTTAAAACGGAAGCTCCGGAAGGCACACCGATAAAAGTAAAAGCTAATCCGGACGGAACGGTGGATCTGGGCAGTTTAAATCTAACAGAACCGCAGTACATGTCTACGGGGCTCACAGGCCGATATTTGAAGCGGGCCACTCTGGAGTTTGACCCCACTACGCGGGTGCCGATGGTAAGCCTCCAGTTCAACGACGAAGGCACTAAATTATTTGCGCAGATAACCAAGGAAAATATAGGCAAAACGGTAGCCATCTATCTGGATGGCGCGGCTATCTCGACGCCGAACGTCCAGGAGGAAATACCGGACGGGCAGGCGGTAATTTCTGGTAACTTCACCCCCGAGGAGGCAAAAACATTGGTGGGACGGCTTAATTCCGGAGCTTTGCCCGTGCCGATCACCCTATTGTCCACCCAGACCATCGGAGCGACTTTAGGCGACAGCGCGGTAAGGGCGGGGGTTAAAGCGGCGATTATAGGGTTTTTCTTCGTGGTCCTGTTCTTGGTGCTCTGGTACCGCTTGCCCGGATTGGTGGCTTCCGTGGCGCTTCTTATTTTCATATCGATAATTCTTGCGCTGTTCAAGCTTCTGCCGGTTACCCTCACCGCGGCCGGCATCGCCGGCTTCATAATTTCCATAGGCATAGCCGTGGACGCCAACGTACTTATTTTCGAACGCATCAAGGAGGAGATGCGGTCGGGCAAAAGTATCGCGGAGGCCACGCAGGTTGGTTTTTCCAGAGCATGGTTCTCTATCCGCGATTCCAACATATCGAATTTTATCACGGCGGTTATCCTGTTTTGGTTCGGCACTTCCCTTATCAAGGGTTTTGCTTTGACACTGGGTATGGGTGTGCTCGTGTCGCTTTTTAGCGCCATTACCATTACCAGAATATTTCTCCGAACCCTGAGTTTCATGGGCGAAGGCAAGGTCGCGAGATTTTTATTTACCAGCGGTATTCACAGCGGAGTGGGCAAGTCTCCTCAATAATATAAATTTATGTTTATTACCCGGCACAAAAAAATATTCATTGGCTTGTCAATAACACTGGTGGTTCTGTCGTGCATCTCCCTTTTTGTTTTCGGTCTCCGGGTAGGAATTGATTTTAAGGGCGGAGCCCTGGATCAAGTTGTTTACAAAGATGCGCGGCCTGCGCAGGCGGGGCTCCAAGCTTCTTTAGAAGAGCTAAATTTCGGATCTGTATTATTGCAGCCCACGGGCGACTTGGGATATATCGTCAAAACCCGTCATTTAACAGACGCCGAACATGCCGAGCTTTTGGCTGTTCTTTCGCAGGGCAAAACCGATTCTCTTACGGAACAGAGCTTTAATTCTATCGGCCCGGCGGTAGGACGGGAGCTTACCCGGAAAGCCATCCTCGCGGTTATTCTGATATCCATCGCCATTATTTGTTTTATCGCTTTTGCTTTTCGCAAAGTTTCCGAGCCGGTTTCCTCTTGGAAATACGGATTGATTGCCATAGTTACTCTTTTCCACGACGTGGTCATCCCTGTCGGATTGTTTGTTCTCCTGTCGCACTTTTATGGAGCGGAACTGGATAGTCTTTTCGTGGTGGCTATTTTGACCATCTTGGGACTTTCGGTGTCTGATACTATTGTCATCTTTGACCGTATCCGGGAAAATTTGCACCACCAGACTTCCGCCAAGATCAATTTTAGTGAAATCGTAGGTAAAAGTTTGGAGCAATCCTTCGTGCGCTCCATAGGCACGTCGCTCACGGTTATACTGGTCCTGCTCGCTCTCTTTTTCTTCGGACCTGTCACTACCAAATACTTTGCCTTAATGCTTACCGCGGGTATGTTTTTCGGCACCTATTCCTCGATATTTTTGGCTTCACCCCTTCTGGTCTTGATTGGCGAGCGTCAGTCCCGAAAGAAATAATTGAGAAATAATGTGTTATACTTCTCTAAAGTCTTATTATCAGTTGAAATTCTAATACTATGAAATACCTTTGGATAATAGTTGGGGCAGTGGTTATCTGGGCGGTTTACATGTTTAACCGGTTCATCTCTTTGCGCAACCGTACGGAAGAGGCCTGGGCGGATATCGAAGTACAGCTCAAGCGGAGATATGACCTTATTCCCAACCTGGTAAATACAGTGAAGGGTTATGCCACTCATGAGTCATCCGCTTTTGAAAACGTAACCCGTGCTCGCTCGGCGGCCATGGGAGCATCCGGACCCACTCCCGCGCATGCGCAGGCCGAAAATATGTTGAGCGGAGCCCTTAAATCCATCTTTGCTTTGGCGGAGGCTTATCCGGATTTGAAAGCCAATCAGAATTTCCTGGCGCTTCAAAACGAACTGTCCGATACGGAAAATAAAATCCAGGCCGCGCGCCGATTCTATAACTCAAATGTGCGCGACCTCAATACCGGAATACAGAGTTTTCCCGGCAATGTCATCGCGGGAGCTTTCCGTTTCTCCGAAAAAGAATTCTTCGACTTGGCGGACGATGACGTAGCACAGAAGAACGTCGAGGTAAAATTTTAATCACATGATTACGCCAGAACTCCAATCATATGTTAAGGGTGAACTGGGCAGGGGTGTATCAAGAGAAGCCATCCGGGATAGTTTATTAAAAAACGGGTGGGCGGCAGAGGATGTAGAGCAGGTTTTTACGGCTACTGCTCCTTCGTTCGTTCCGCCTGTTGCTGTGGCAGAGCTGGAGCCAGGGACGCAGCCAATGGCTTCCCGGCCTGATGCCAAATTCCACTGGTCAAGCAAAAAAACAAAAATACTGATTGTCATAGTGGTACTGCTTTTTATTGCCGGCGGGGGCGCTTATGCTTACTACTCCGGGCTTTTCATTTCTTCGCCCCAGCAACTTGTTTTTGGGTCAATAAAAAATGTTCGCAATGCGAAAACAGTACAATATGACACCACCGTTGTAATGGACTGGTCCGAATTAAAAGACGGTCTCGAGGGGGCGGCCTCCATGTTTGCCGGCGGCCTTGATGTGCGGGAGCTTCGCCTCACCGCCAAAGGCGCATACGACCATTCCGACGCAAAGAATTTTAAAAATTTTCTGGCAATTTCCGTGGCGGCAGGTTCTATGGCCGTAGACGCGCAAGTGATTATTGCCAACCAGACCTTATACGGCAGTCTTATCCAAGCTTCAGGTCTGGGACTTTTCTCCGTACCCGAATCCGCGGAAAACAAATGGTTTTCCGTTCCTTTTGGATCCGAAGAGGGTAATACAACTGACAGTACTGCTGTGTCCTGGGTGGGACTTGATACAAGTATAATGAATAAGCTGACCGTTGCTCAAAAAGACCATATTTATGAATTGTCCAAAAATGCCAATTTCATAAAAATAGTCAAAAAACTTCCTTCGGAAACAATCATGGGGGATTCTTCTTATCATTTCATTTTTGATCTAGATAGAGCCGGAATAATAGCTTATCTTCAGTCTCTTAAAGAATACAACTTTCGGTGAAGGACTGGATGATTTGAGAGATTTTGTCGGGGAAATATGGATAGGCCGAGCGGATAAATTGCCGCGGAAAATCTCCTTGAGTTTCGGAGTGCAGACCGATGAGAATAAAAACGAGAAAGTAAAAGTAACCTCAGTCAGTATTTTTAGCGCATGGAACCAACCGGTTTCCATAGAGGCGCCCGTCGAGAGCGTGCCCTTGGAGGAACTTATGTCGGAAATGATGTCGGGTATGCTGGGTCCCGCAGAAGATAATACCTCAGATGTTCCCGACAAAAAAAGCAAATCCAATTAAAAATCGTTCCTGGCGTATGCTATAATGAAGTATTATGGCAACGCTTTATACGGAACAATCCAAAAATATCACTAAAACATGGCTCTTAATGTCGGTGTTTTTTGCCGTGGTCATTGGCTTCGGATGGTTCTTTAGTTCTTACTATGGCAACCCCAATATTCTCTACTTTTTCGTGATTTTCAGTATTTTGATGAATATTTTTTCTTATTGGTTTTCCGACAAAGTGGTTATTAAACTCTCCGGTGCCAAGCCTGCTAGTCGGGAAGCGAATTTTGATTTGTATACCACCGTAGAGAATCTAGCGATTACCGCCGGTCTGCCGATGCCTAAAGTGTATATCATCACTGACGCCGCGCCGAATGCTTTTGCGACCGGCCGGAACAAAGAACATGCCGTAGTGGCGGTAACTACCGGGCTTATGGGCATTTTAAATAAAACAGAACTGGAAGGTGTCATTGGGCATGAGCTTTCACACATAGGCAACCGCGACATGCTGCTCTCCACTGTAGTGGTTGTGCTTGTAGGATTTATAACAATTCTTGCGGATGTTTTTAGGCGGAACTTATTCTTTGGCGGACACCGGGACAATGACAACAAGGGCGCGGGGGTACTTATAATAGTAGGCATAGTTCTTTCGATTCTTGCTCCAATATTTGCCGTGCTTATACAGCTGGCAATTTCCCGGAAGCGGGAATTTCTGGCGGATGTGTCCGGAGCGCTACTGACGCGTTACCCCGAGGGCCTGGCAAATGCGCTCGGTAAAATTGCTCAGAATAGCCGGCCGATGAACAGGCAGTCAACCGCCATCGCTCACCTGTATATTTCCGACCCCAAGGGTTCCGGATTCGGAAAGAAGCTAAAAGGACTTTTCGCAACCCACCCGCCGGTGGAAGAAAGAATCAAGGCACTTATCGGATAATCTATTTAACATCTACGCTACAGCAGAGATAATAAACTTATGTCAGAGCGCCTAAGAATAATTCCCAAAAAGAAGTTTGAAATTGTTAAAAAAAGATTTGAGATTTTAGGAATTAGCGACGAGACTCCTCTAAGCGCCATTGGACCTATTACAAAAGGTGGGCTAGTCCCTGAAAGCAGAGAAGACTTAGCAAATCTCGTGGAGGCGTCTCTTCTAGAAGCATGTCTAGTACTTTTTGATAAAAATATAAAGACAATTTCTTCCTCTGCCAATAACGGGGATATAGTCGCCGGCAAGGCCTATGTAATAATTGATTATGGGTCGTTAAATGAGCGAAATAAGGATATAGCCCGTACTTTTGGAGATGTGTATGTTTTTCACGGCAGTATTGACGTGCCCGCAGTAAATTTGGAAATTAGAGTTGATAAAAATACAAAGGTTGGTCAGATACGTAAAGCCGCGCTCGCGATAGTGGAAAAATTTGAACAGCAATAAGTTGACATCTACGCTATAGCGTAGATGTAGCAAAAAGCGTATAATATAATCCATGCACAGAAGAAAGCTTCGATATAAAGGTATGCCGGTAAATATGTTTGGACTACCAGATATTAGCTATTACCGCAATAAAAAGAATGTACCGCAAAAAGTACCAAAGAGACAATACCTCAAGTCATTTACGGTAGATTTCAAGAAAAATGGATACAAAAATCTACTGATTATCTACGATATTCCCGAGGCAAAAAAGAAAGAGAGAGATTGGTTTAGACGCCAGTTAATAAATTTTAGTTTTATCATGATACAGCGGAGCGTCTGGGTGGGGCCGTCTCCTTTACCTAAAGATTTTCTTTCATATTTAAAAGATATAAAACTTGCAGAATGTGTAAAAACTTTTAAATTGGCAAAATCATATCAAGACAAAAAACTTATATAAATATAATTTTGTATCAAAATAAGTACATATAACTAGCGATAGCAAAGTATATGTATAAGTTATGTTTATAAAATATCTCGCGTAAGCGGGGTGTTTTTGTTATAATTTAAGTATGCTAGAAGAGAAAAGGAAAGATAAAATCAGAGTCGGGGTATTACGAGGTGGGGGGGGGAAACACTATACATCTTCCTTACAAAAAGGCGGGGAAATTATTTTGCATATTTCTGAAAATTTAGCGGATAAATACAAAGTGGTTGATATTTTAATTGACAAAAAAGGGATTTGGCATTTTAATGGTATACCTATTAGTCCAAGTGATTTGGTAAATAAAATTGACCTGATTTGGAATGTGGCGCGTCCTAGTTTTTCGAATATTC
>Ga0076048_115_pt1 | contig 11874 bp, 13 predicted proteins | sample RifGroB1_FD_68145 | JGI IMG/M metagenome (GOLD analysis project Ga0076048, IMG submission 68145) | Parcubacteria (Nomurabacteria) bacterium GW2011_GWB1_47_6 | reverse complement strand
GTTGTTTTAAATGACGGAGATGGAAATTCTAACGTAGCGTATACAACCGTTACAGCCAACACTCTTAAAATTGACGCGAATGCTCCGACCTTAGTTTCCGCACAGACAACTTCTACTACAACCATTGATGTAACTTTCAATGAAGATCTAAACGGAGCTACTCCTACCAATGCAGACTTTTTGGTAGCCGGAGTGAATCCTGTAAATACAGATGAGATTTCTGCTGGAGTTATCCAATTGACCGTAGCTGTGCCCTTCTCGACGGACGCAACTCCCGCTGTGGAATATGTCGGTTCGGTTACGGACCTAGCAGGAAATCCCGCAGCTCTTTTCGGCCCGATTACTCCGGATGATGGCGTGGCTCCAGTATTGGCAGAAGTTGCTCCTGTACCAACACCTGACAATGATTCAACTCCCGACTATACTTTCAGCGCAGGAGAAGCAGGCGCGATATCTTACGGAGGTGATTGTTCATCAGCAACAGCTGTTGCCGTAGTCGGTCCTAATACCATAACCTTTAATTCTTTGTCTGATGGCCCCCACAGTAACTGCACTATCACAGTCACAGACTCAAGCGGGAACGCAAGCTTAGCTTTAGCAGTTTCAAGTTTTACAATTGATACAGTTCCGCCTTCAGTAGTTCTTAGCTCACTGGTTACAGATCCGACAAATGATTCTCCGATTCTTGTTACTGCGACATTCTCTGAAGACGTGACAGGATTTTCTGGTCCATTTGACATAGGTATTGTTAATGGAACTTTACAAACTTTTACTCAGATCAGTGGAAGTATTTATAACTTTAACGTTCTTCCAGCATCCCAAGGACTAGTGACAGTGGATGTGGATGCAAACTCTGCAATAGATACCGCGGGCAATGACAACACCGCTGCGACTCAATTTGGAATTACCTACGACAGCGTTCCTCCAGTTATTACAATGCTAGGCGCAAGTCCTGTCAATATTGAATACGGTGAAACTTATATTGATGATGGAGCTATTGCATCGGATCCCTTGCCCGGAGATGGCGATGTTACCGGTTCTATAGTTGTCGTAGACCCTGTGGACACTAGCACTCTCGGAACTTACCTAGTTACTTACAATGTGGCCGATACTGCGGGGAATAATGCCATAGAGGTTACACGCACCGTTAATGTCGTTCCGAGAGCGATTACAGTTACAGCAGTAACTGATACAAAAGTATATGATGGCGGTCCTGACTCTTCCGGAACTCCGACAATTACTTCAGGCAGTCCTGCTTTTGGAGACGGCGAGGATTTCGTTCAATCTTTTGACACTAAAGATGTAGGTGTAGGTAAGACTTTAGCTCCAAGCGGTGTTATCTTTTGACACTAAAGATGTAGGTGTAGGTAAGACTTTAGCTCCAAGCGGTGTTATGGATGACGGAAACGGAGGCGCAAACTACGCTGTGACTTTCGTGGCTGATACTACCGGAGAAATCACAGAAAAAGATTTGACCGTAACTGCCACGGGCATAAATAAAGTTTACGATGGCACTACAGCCGCTACGGTGACTCTTTCGGATGACCGTGTGCCGGGCGACGTACTTGTTCTAAATTATACCGATGCGGACTTTGACGATAAAAATGTCGGTACAGGAAAAGATGTTTCCGTTTCCGGAATTTCAATTTCCGGAGCAGATGCGGGCAACTATAATGCCAATACTACTGCGGACACAACCGCGGACATCACATTGCTCGCGATCACGGGTTCTATCACTGCAGACAATAAAGTTTACGACAACAACAATTCCGCCACCATCGCAACCAGAACATTGACCGGAGCTATAGTTGGAGATGATGTTTCGTACACTGGAGGCACGGCTACGTTTGATACTGAAGATGTAGGAACAGGTAAACTGGTTTCCGCCACAGACCTAAGCTTGTCCGGAGCGGACAGCGGAAACTATACAGTAAATACGACCGCGAATACGACCGCAGATATCACTCCGCGTTTACGATGGCAACATCTCTGCTGTTATATCCGGAAGATTTCTTGCCGGAGTAGTCGGTGCGGACGATGTAAGTTATACGGGTGGAACAGCGACTTTTGACAACAAAAATGCGGGAACCGGAAAAACAGTTTCGGGAACAGGATTTACCTTGACGGGTGCAGATGCGGGCAACTATACCGCAAATTCATCGGCGAATACGACCGCAGACATCACCCCGCTTGCCATAATCGGATCCATCAGCGCGGACAACAAAGTTTATGACAATAACAACTCTGCCACTATCTCCACGCGGACGCTTACGGGAGTGGTTCTAGGAGACGATGTCACGTATACCGGAGGGACAGCGACTTTTGATAACGAAAGCGTAGGAACCGGCAAAACTGTAACTGCAGTCGGCTTAAGCCTTACGGGATTGGATGCGGTAAATTATACCGTCAATACTACGGCAAATACTACTGCCGATATCAACAGCCCTGGTTCTAGTGGTGGTGGTGGTGGTGGTGGCAACAGGCGGGCAACTCCTCCCGCCCCAGCACCAGGCGAAGTTCTCGGTGAGCAAACCGGTCCGCAATTCGTTTTCACTCTTCTGCTCAAGCAAGGGGTGGCGGCAAGCGCTGAAGTCATGGAACTCCAAAAGTTCTTGAACGCAGCCGGCTTCGGCCCATTGGTGGTTGATGGGAAATTTGGGCCGCTTACTAAAGCAGCGGTAATTAAATTCCAGCTGGCCAATGGATTAGTGGGTGACGGGGTCGTAGGGCCTCTTACCCGAGCAGTCTTGAATAAGCCTCAATAAAAAGCATTAATTTTTAAACAAAACCCCCTCTGTACAGATAGGGTTTTGTTTGTTATAATACGTACGTGTTAAATTGGCTTAAAAAGCATTTTATACCGCACGAAGGCAATGCGCACCGCCCGCATATACTGCGAGACGAGAGTACGCGCCGGATTGTCGCCCTGGTCATCGCGCTTGAACTCATAGTTTTTATAATCCCGAGTCTGGCAAACCTGGGACTTTCCGGAGGGATGGCGGCAGTGCTGCCCGCGGTTTTGGGAGAACTGACCAACCAAGAAAGACAGACGGAAAACCTGCCGGCCCTTTCGATGAACCCGGAGCTTACACTCGCGGCCCAGATGAAAGCGGAAGATATGGCCAGCTCGGGCTATTTCGCACACACCAGTCCCGAAGGCAAGACCCCGTGGTATTGGATTGAGCTTGCGGGCTATAAATACCAGTATGCCGGAGAGAACCTGGCGGTGAATTTCCGGGATTCGGAGGACGTTACGGTCGCTTGGCTCAAAAGTCCTTCCCACAAAGCAAATATTGTTAAGGCGAATTATACGGAAATAGGTACGGGCGTAGCGCGCGGATTGTACAAAGGCCAGCAGACAATATTTGTGGCGCAGGTTTACGCGAACCCGATGCCTGCATCGCTGTCTTTACCAAAAACCGTTGCCGTGGCGCCTAAAGAAGAGACTTTATCCGGCGAAACGGGAGTTCTCGGTCTGGAGACCGTGGCGGAAGTTGCGGCAGGAGAGACAATGCCCGCGGAGAACGGGGAGCCATTACTCGGGGCGCAAGAGCTAAACGCGGAAAAGGAAGTACAGGGCAAGCCCTCGCTTTGGCAAAAGCTCGTCGCGTCGCCGCGCAACACGCTAAACACACTTATGGCCCTTGTCTTTGTCATTATCGCCTTGGCGCTTTTCCTTTACATCATTATCAAAATGCGTGACCACCACAAAGATCTCCTGGGCAACGGTTTTGCGGTGCTGGCGATAATCGGGGCGCTCGTGGTCGCCAATTATTACTTGAGCTTCGGCGGCATGGTCATAACGGAGAGTTACGATTATTCTCTCGAGGACACGCTTTAAATTTTATGCTAAAATAAGCATATAAAATTAATTACATAAATATTATGAAAAAAATTATCGTATCGGGGCTGGTGCTCGTTATATTAATGATTCCGGCGATGACTTTCTCCGCAGATTTCCGGCTGGGAGAGCAGCCCTCTAGCGGGAGCAGTGAGAAGATTACGGAAGATTTGTACCTAACCGGCGGGAACGTCACCAGCGCCGGGGACGCTTCGGGCGACGTAGTAGCCGTAGGCGGCAGCATCCTCATAAGCGGCGAGGTCCTTGGAGACGTAATTGCCGGAGGAGGCAATATTATCATCCTCTCAAATGTAGGGGATGATGTGCGTGCAGGTGGAGGCACAGTTGTTATTCAGGGCAAGATAGCGGGAGATCTGATAGTCGGTGGCGGTCAGATAACCGTAGGAGGACCCGGCATAGCCGGGGACGCGGTTTTGGGCGGTGGCAATATCCGGATAGACTCGCCGGTTGGGGGAGAGCTCCGGATCGGCGGAGGCGATGTTTACATCAACGCCCCGATAGGCGGCGATGTCAAAATTGACGCGGATAAAGTAACCCTGGGCAAGAGTGCGGTCATAGAAGGCAATATTACCTACAAGGCAAAAAAGGCGATGGTGCTCGAGGAAGGGGCGGTCGTCAAAGGCCGGATAGATTTTGAGGCCAGAAAAGGGGCGGGCAAAAACCTTTCCTCTCTAGCCTTCGGCGCCATATTTTCCGCGCTGATACTCTGGAAATTTTTCGCGCTTCTCTTGGGCGCGCTTCTGTTCGGGCTCGTATTTCGCCGGTACAGCATGGAAATTATCAATACGGCCCTACAGCGCCCGTTTTTCGAACTCGGCCTGGGTGTAATTGTTTTTGTCGCCATGCCCGTAATTTCCATCCTGCTTCTCGTATCGGTAGTGGGAATTCCTGTCGGTATTATTGGCCTCCTGGGTTTTGTGATTCTCTCCTTGTTTAGCTGGATGATGGCGCCGGTCATCGTGGGTAGCATCGCTTACCGTTATTTTTCCAAGAAAGGACTGGAAGTATCCTGGAAGACCATTCTTCTCGGCGTCTTTCTTTACTCGCTTCTGGGTCTTCTGCCGTTTATCGGGTGTCTGGCGCAGATATTACTCATGCTTCTCTCCCTCGGCTGTGTGTTTGCCCTGAAACGGCGGATAGCGGGGGAATGGAGATAAATTAAAAGGCATTACTTACATCAACATTATGAAGAAAAATATTCTAATTTTTGTAGCCGTAGTAGTATTAGCAGTAATTTATTTTCTAACCATGAACAATAAACCTACCGGTACGAGCGATGTTGCCACGGGTCCCGAAGTGGTACCCATAGAGCATGCGAGCTTTGTGCTTAACTGGGGCGGTAAGGTTCTTTATGCCGACCCTGTGGACGCCAGCAAATTCGCCGGCCAGCCCGAGCCGGATATTATTCTCATCACCGATATTCATGGTGACCATCTGGATCCTATAGCGCTCCAAGCGCTCGCCAAAGACAAAACCACTATCGTTATGCCCGAGGCCGTTGCTCTAAAAATGCCGGCGGAGCTTATGCCCCAAGTGTCAATGATAGCAAATGGCGAGACGAAAGAAATCCTGGGATTTAAGATAGAAGCGATACCCATGTACAATCTGCCCGAGTCTAGGGATGCTTTTCACACCAAGGGCCGCGGCAATGGCTATGTCATAGAGCAAGGTGGAGCGCGCGCGTATATTTCCGGCGATACCTCGGGAATTCCGGAAATGCGGGCGCTGCAAGGCATAGACGTGGCGTTTGTGGTCATGAATTTGCCTTATACCATGGATGTAGAGGAGGCCGCGGCCGCGGTGCTCGCATTTGCGCCAAAAAAAGTATATCCGTATCATTACCGCACACCCGAAGGCTTTAGCGATGTGGCTCGCTTCAAAGAGCTTGTAAACGCGGGCGGAAAAGATATAGAGGTTGTCCAGCTAAAGTGGTATTAAAAATAACAAAAAAATTTTATGGCAAAACGAGGCACAACTCTGAGTCCCAAGAAAAAATCAAGGCATTCGCACAAGACTAAAAAAAGGCTCTTGGCAAAAAAAGCGATGTTGGACAAGAAAGCAGGGAAAACAAAAAGAGAGTAGGTTATATCATAAAAGAGTAATAAATTGTGTTATAATATACTTAATATGGAAAACAATAAAATTTCTTGGGCGTGGATTATCGGCGGAGTGTTTCTGGTTTTTTCCGCGGCATTTTTCTTCGGCGCGCGGGGATTCTCCGACCAGGGCTCCTATGTGGAGGTCAAAGGCCTCTCGGAGAGGATAGTCAAAGCCGATGTGGCAATCTGGTCCCTTAATTTTGAAGTCAAATCCAACGACATCGACACGCTATATGCGGAAATAGCCAAGAATACGGAAGCCATAAAATCTTTTCTAAAGACAAAAGGTTTCGAGGAGTCGGAAATAAATGTGGCGCCGGTGAATATCTACCAGGATACTTACCGCGAAGCCCTGTTCCGGTACAATTCCAACACCCAGCTTTCCGTTTACACCGAGAAAGTTGACCTGGTCCGCTCGGCCTCCAAAGACACGCTCTTACTGGTAAAGCAGGGAGTGACTTTAAACCAAAATTCCATCGAATTCCAATTTTCGGACATCAATTCCATAAAGCCCCAAATGCTCGCCGAGGCGATAAAAAACGCCAAAGCCTCCGCGGAGCAGTTTGCCAACGAAGCCGGTTCGGGCCTGGGGAAAATCACCCGGGGCAACCAGGGGGTTTTCGACATTTCCGACAAAGACCCGGGTTCGCCGGAATACAAGAAAATCCGTGTCGTTTCCACGCTACGGTTTTTATTGAAGTAAGCCGTGTCAAAGAAAAATAAAAAAGTGGTTATGGTGAGCGGAGGATTCGATCCGGTGCATATCGGGCACCTGCGCCTGTTCGAGGAAGCCAAAAAGCTGGGCGATGAACTTGTCGTTGTCATTAACAATGACAACTGGCTCCGTTTCAAAAAAGGATTCGTATTCATGCCCGAGGAGGACCGCAAGGAGATAATCGAATCCTTCCGGTTCGTGGACCGCGTACATATTACGAGCCACGAAGAGAATACCGAGGACATTTCCGTATGCCGAGAGATCGAACTGATACGACCGCACATTTTTGCCAACGGAGGCGACAGGAAACAAAGCAATATCCCGGAGTACGAGCTTTGCAGGCGCCTGGGAATCGAAATGGTCTTCAATGTCGGCGATGGCGGCAAGATACGGAGTTCGTCAGGGCTGGTCAAAGAAGCCGTAGTCAAGCATAAGACATCAAAAAAAGATGCTGCCAGATAAAAAAATTGTCGCTTTTGACGTAGATGGTACGCTGACCGCGAGCAAGACCCTGATCACGGACAGCATGGCGAATTTAATTAAAAAATTAATTCAAAAGAAAGAAGTTATCGCCATAGCCGGAGGCAGTTTCGAACAGATGCAAACCCAGTTTCTTCCCCCGTTCTTAAATGACAGCTCAATGATGCCTTATATTCGTAACTTTACCCTGTTGCCCACGAGCGGCAGCCAGAGATATGAATACAATGAAGAGAAAAAATCATGGGTGCTTACCGACAAAGAGCCACTCCACACGGAAGTAAAAGACAGGGTAAAAAAATTATTACAGGAAATCATTGATTCTCCGGAATACGAGATACCGCCAAATCCGTACGGGAAAATAATAGAAGACCGAGATACGCAAATCACTTTTACACCGAACGGCCAACAGGCTCCGGTAGCTATAAAACTCCGTTTTGACCCTGACCGACGCAAGAGAGAAAAAATCAAAGCCATGCTCGAGCCAAAACTGCCGGAAGTGACTATTTTAATAAACGGAACTTCGAGTATCGATATCCTACCCAAAGGATTCAACAAAGCCGTGGGGCTCAAGCGATTTTTAAACAAGGCCGGTTTGAAAAAAGAAGATGTTATTTTTGTGGGAGACGGGCTTTTTCCGGGCGGCAACGATTACTCGGTAAAAGAAGCCGGATTCGAGACAATTCCCGTTAAAACCCCTGAAGAAACGGAAAAGCTGATAAGGGAGTGGATTGGTTAAAAAGCTACTTGGGTTTATAATGTATTGTATAATTAAATAAGCACTTAGGTATGAAAACACTTATCATAAAAAGGCCGTGGGGTCAATTTGAGCAATTTACCAAAAACGAACAGACCTCGGTAAAAATTCACACGTTCAATCCCAACGGGGCCTGGAGCCTTCAGTACCATGAACGGAGGAAAGAATTTTACAAAATAATTTCCGGCAATCCGCAGATAACCGTAGGGGACAAGAAAACAGAGGCAAAGCCCGGAGACGAATTCATGGTCGAAATCGGAGAAAAACACAGGGTCGAAGCGGGCCCCGAAGGGGCGGCGTTGCTGGAAATTTGCTTCGGGGACTTTGACGAAGAAGACATTGTCAGACTAGAAGATAATTATGGCCGAGCTTAAAAGGAAAAAAACAGTAAAAAAGAAGGTAAGAGTTGCCGCTAAAAAAAAGACAGTTGTTAAAAAAGCTGCGCGCCGGACGAGCAAAAAAGTTTTAAGTAAAAAGGAGTCGCCGTTGGAACTCAAGCGGTCAAGGAAAAACCCGATTATCGTGCCGGAGAGCGGAAAATACTGGGAGTCCAAAGCCGCTTTCAATCCGAGTGCGGTAATACACGACGGCAAGGTGCATGTGATCTACCGAGCGATTGGCTCGAGCGATATTTCCGTTTTGGGTTATGCATCAAGCGAAGACGGTTTTTCTTTCGACCGTAGCGGCAAAGCTCTCGCGTACTGGAGCAAAAAAAGGCCGGTCATTTACATTTCTGATCCCATGGTCCTGTATTCGTCCGGCGGGGGATGGGGCGGCGGCTGCGAAGATCCCAGGCTTACTCTTTTGGGCGACAGAGTTTATATGCTCTATACGCTTTTTGACGGCTGGGGGTCGCTGCGCATAGCCCTTACCTCCATCAGTCTGGAAGATTTCATCAACAAGCGATTCAAATGGAAAGAGCCGGTGCTCATCTCTCCGCCCGGCGAGATACACAAGAACTGGGTGCTTTTTCCGGAGAAAATAAGAGGCAAGTACGCGATTCTCCACAGCTTCGCGCCAAAGATACTCGTAGATTATTTTGACAGTCTGGAAGAACTGAACGGAAAAAAATTTATAAAAAGCGACAACAGTAGGCCAGTGGACGAGACGCGGAACTGGGACAGCTGGTTTCGCGGCGTAGGGCCTTCGCCCATCAAAACCAAGTACGGCTGGTTGGTAATTTATCATGCTATGGATTACAGAAACCCCGACCGTTACAAGATGGGGGCGATGATACTCGACCTGAAAGACCCGACCAAGGTGCTATACCGTTCGGCAGAACCCATACTTGAGCCGGAAGAATGGTATGAGAACGAAGGCTACAAGAGCGGGGTGGTTTATTCCTGCGGCGCGGTTGTAAAAGACGGAGTGCTCTTTGTATATTATGGAGGCGCGGACAAAGTTTCCTGTGTCGCCACGGCCGACTTGAATCTTTTCCTTGAGGAGCTGGTCCGTACCGGCGCGCCTATATTAACAAGAAAAGCCAGCAAGTAACGGAGAAAACGCATGTTCGTAGTAAAAAAATCCCACCACAATCCGATCCTGATTCCTTACAAAGAACATTATTGGGAGGCGTATGCCTCTTTTAATATGAGCGTGCTTAAAACCGGGCGGACTTTTTATGGTGTATACCGGGCCATAAGTGCCGAGGACAAACTGCGGGACCCTTCACGCATATCAAGTATTGGTCTGGGCCGGAGTACGGACGGCATCCATTTTAAAAATTGCGTTCAGTTCATATCACCCCAAGAAAAGTGGGAAAAATACGGGTGCGAGGATCCCCGCCTGACTTTTTTTGAAGGAAAATTCTATATTTTCTACACGGCTCTCTCAAACTACCCATTTAATGCCGCAGGCATTAAAGTGGCGGTGGCGGTTTCAAAAGACCTGAAAAAAACGACCGAACGGCATTTGGTGACCCCTTTCAATGCCAAAGCCATGGCGCTTTTTCCCGAGCGTGTGAACGGTAAAGTCACAGTTATTTTTTCAATGAACACCGATGCGCCACCGGCCAAGATTGCCATTGCCCAGGCGAATGAAATCGAGGAGCTTTGGGACCCTATCTTTTGGGAAAAATGGTCCAAAAATGAGGAGCGTTATATTCTGGATCCGCGGAGAACGCAGGCAGACCATGTGGAGGTCGGAGCCGTGCCGGTAAAAACCAAGGAAGGCTGGCTTTTGATTTATTCCCATATCCAAAATTACTTTGCCGGCGGAGAAAATCTGGACCGGGTCTACGGCATAGAAGCATTGCTTTTGGACCAAAATAATCCGGAAAGGATCGTGGGCCGCACTACGGGACCGGTACTCGTGCCTCAAGAGCCATATGAGCTTATCGGGCATGTGCCCGACGTTATTTTTCCGACCGGCGCCGTGCTCGTCCGGGACACGCTGTCTATATATTACGGAGGGGCCGATACCACTACCTGTTTAGCCAGCGTAAATTTAAACGACCTGATCGCGTCCATGCCGGAGCAAAATATTTCCGTGCGCTTCAGCCGCTCAACAAAAAATCCGATTATCGAGCCCGAGCCAACGCATGCATGGGAAGCGCGGGCAACGCTCAACCCGGCTGCGATAAGAATCGGCGATACGACCCACATACTTTACCGCGCCCTGTCAGCGGACAATACTTCCGTATTTGGGTATGCCAGTACCAAGGACGGTGAAAACATACTGGCAAGGGACCCTTCGCCAGTGTACCGGCCCCGGGAAGATTTTGAATCCAAAAAAGTGCCGGGCGGGAATTCCGGCTGCGAGGACCCGCGTCTTACAAAGATTGGGGATACCATTTACATGTGTTATACCGCTTATGACGGGGTAAATCCTCCGCGTGTGGCGGTAACTTCGATAAAAGAAAAAGATTTTGTAGCCAAAAATTGGCAGTGGGCAAAACCCAGGGTAATCACTCCTGCCGGTTTTGACGACAAGGACGCCTGCATTTTTCCGGAAAAAATCGGAGGACAATATTTCATTGTGCACCGTGTCGGCGGAGAAATTTGCGGGGATTACGTGGATACGTTGGACTGGGAACACGAATCCGTGGACAAATGCATACGAGTTCTCGGACCTCGGGCGAATTCCTGGGACAGCGCTAAGGTCGGCATTTCCGCTCCGCCGCTAAAAACCAAGCACGGCTGGCTCCTTCTATACCACGGCATTTCCAAAAATCACAATACTTACCGCATAGGCGCCGCCCTTCTCGACCTGAAGGACCCGACGCTGGTACTTGCCCGGACCACCGACCCCGTATTCGCGCCCGAAGAGCAGTATGAGAAAGAGGGAATAGTCCGAAATGTTGTTTTCCCCTGCGGCATGGTCGAGAAGGATAAGGTTTTGTATCTTTACTACGGTGGCGCGGACAAGGTCGTGGGTGTCGCGACCATGGAGCTTGATATTTTGCTTAAGGCCCTGACGCGTTTTCTTTAAAGCTCCGTATTTTTTTACTACAACAAAAATGTGCTATAATTAACACATGCAGATAAATTTACAAAGCAAGAATGTCGAGCTGACCGAAGAGATACGGGACTATGCNAGCTCCGTATTTTTTTACTACAACAAAAATGTGCTATAATTAACACATGCAGATAAATTTACAAAGCAAGAATGTCGAGCTGACCGAAGAGATACGGGACTATGCACTCAAGAGAGTAACAAATTTGGAAAAATTACTGTCGCGCCGGGAGGAAGAGGGGGGCGAAGTAAAGGCGCTTTTTGAAATTTCGCGCAGTACTAACCACCACAAGGCCGGGGAAGTGTTCCACGCCGACTGCTCCTTAAATATCAACGGCAAGAATTTTTATGCGGCGAGCGACAGCGAAGACCTGTATTCCGTCATTGATGAGGTCAAAGAAATGCTCTTTAACGAAATCAGCAAGAATAAAGATCGGCAACAAACCCTCATGAAACGCGGGGCGATAAGTGTCAAAAAAATGCTCAAAGGTCTTTCCAAAAGGAATCCTTT
>Ga0076048_111_pt1 | contig 13057 bp, 16 predicted proteins | sample RifGroB1_FD_68145 | JGI IMG/M metagenome (GOLD analysis project Ga0076048, IMG submission 68145) | Parcubacteria (Nomurabacteria) bacterium GW2011_GWB1_47_6 | reverse complement strand
GCCGATAAGCATGGTTTTTGATTAAAATACGTTTTCCACAGATTTCCCACTTTTTCCCACTTCATTAGCATTATAAACCAACCCCAAAACAAGGCAAACCCTCCCCTGTGGATAACTCCCTCCCCCCCCCCGCCGGAGCTTGCCAATTTATAACAAAGTGACATAATTAAAGCATGAGTACTGCCGAGCATATTCCGATCAGAAGAGAAGACGGACCGGAAACCCTTCCCGGTCCCGAGTTCGTCGCTCTGCCTGTAATTTCGCAAAGAACCAAAGAAAGAATTATCGGCATATTGGGCTTAAGCCCGAACGTAGATATACGAGAGATACTTACTACTTATAGAGATAAGTGGCAGACCCTTGCCCCTGCTTCAGGTGGAGTAAGTTGGACCAATCGAAGCAAAAACGACTGGGCTCCACCAAAAGAAAATTCCAAGCTCGTAAAACTCCTTATAGATCGTTTTGGCTTGCCTGGCGATGATAGCGAAAATAGCAATAGCTATGAAAACGACAATGCTCCACCAGCCAAGGCTGGCAGAGATTTTGAATTAGATACTACCGGAGAAACTCTAAAGCATTCAGAAGAAGAACCCGCTGTCACAAGCGATGTGGATTTTAAACTAGACAATAAATAAACTCACGAAAAAGCGCCCTCTCGGGCGTTTTTTGATTTGCTCGATTCTGCTTGACTTTATACTCAAAATGTGCTATACTGCCATTATAGGAGGTCGTGCATGGACGACTTAGAGATGCTAGACGAAGTGATACTGGTTGCTATTCTCAGCCCGAAGTCTGAGACCGGCAACCCCGATGAGCTTTCGAAGAAACTTTCCAAGCTCTTCGGCCAGCAGATTGACGTCGCGGGGCCCTGGAAACAATTCTCGTTCGTTCTCGTGATTGAGGGCGAGGAGACGGAAGTCCTCGGCAAGCTGCTGGCGGTCGGGCTCCACGGCAAAGTCACCTAGCTGTGTGGCCCTGCCCTCCTCCGGCGCACCCGCGCTGGAGGAGGGCACCTCCTCCAAAGTTCTTTTCTTATCAGGCGTGTTCACACCGCCTCACGTTGCCTCAACGATGCCTCACCGCTCTTGAGGCAATCGTTATTTATAGGCAAATTTTAATATAATTTAAAATCCCCCGTCAGTTTTTCTACCGCATCTTTCGGACCGTAAACGAGGACGCCCAAATATTCTATCTCCTCGAAATTTTTGGAGGCCGTGATTTCCACGACTTTTTTATCACTGGTGGTCTCTATCATCTCCCGGGTAAATTCATCCACCTCAAGTTTTTCTTCTTTAGCTTTTGAGAGAAGTTCTTTTAACTCTTTTCCTGAAGAAGCTGTTTTTATCATGATGGCATTTTTAATATTGAGTTTTATCCTCTTGTCGTCCTTGGTCGCAATAGTATCCCGCGTAAACAAGTCCCCTCTGCCCACACGCGCCCCGAAGGCGGCAGTGAGGTGGGCGACGGTATTGAGCTCCTGCCACGGCTCCATTTTTGCATCTTTCGCGAGCACGGCCACCGCCATCATGGTCTTTTTATTTTTCGCGGGGGCTCGCTGCCCTTCCGGCTTCATCAAAGGGAAGAGCTGGGTCTCGCGGAGCGGTTTGTCCGCCAAAAAAGTAAAGAGCCGCTCGCCGTAGGCGAAACCGAAGGCGGGAGGCATGCCGTGTTCCAGCATTTCCACAAATTCATCATCCGGCATCATCGCTTCTTCGTCTCCACCTTCAATCAACTTTTTCTGCACTTCAAATCTTTCCTCTTGGTCTATGGGGTCATTTAATTCCGAGAAGCCGTTGGTCATCTCGGCGCCGGTTAAAATAAGCTGGACACGCTCGGTCAGAAGAGGGTTTTCCGGTTTTGCTTTTGATAACGGAGAAACCAGTTTCGGCACATCGATGAGCCAGGCTGGCCCCACTATCTGCTTCCGGCAGTATTTCCAAAGCGAGTCTGTCAGACGTTCTTTGTTCGCACCTTCATACTTCACTCCGAGTTCGTCTAATTTTTTCATCATTTCTTTTTCCGTCGCAGAGAGCACATCTATGTCTATCATTTTTTTTACCGTATCAACATACGGAATTTTCTCCCACGGCTCTGATAGGTCTACCCTGTGGCCATGAGTTTCAAATTGCAAAGTGCCGAAGGTTGCCTCCGCCACTTCCTTAATCATTTTTTCCGTAAATTCCATGCCTTGCCGGTAATCCATATAGCCGGCATAGAATTCCATCCCCGTGAATTCCTGTGTATGCTCCGGGCTTGAGCCTTCATTCCGGTACACCCTGCCTATTTCAAATACTCTGGGAAAACCTGCGGCCAAGAGCCTTTTCTGCCACAGTTCCCCGACCGATATACGCATGAAAACATCCAAATCAAAATCATTGTGGTGAGTTTTAAAGGGACGTGCTTCCGCTCCGCCGGTGGTCACTTCTATGGTCGGAGTATCAACCTCCAAAAACCCTTCTTTTTTTAAGAAACTGCGTGTCGCATCCCAAAACCTGGCTTTTTTAATGAACAGGTCGTGCAATTCCGGATTCATCAGGATGTCGAGATAGCGCCTGCGGTACCGCTCTTCCACATCGACAAGCCCGTGCCATTTCTCCGGCAGCGGCCTTAAGCTTTTGGAAAGCATCCGCCAGTCGCGCGCTTCCAGAGTTTTTTCGCCGCGGTTGGTTTTGAAAAAAGTTCCGCGGAGTTCCACGAAATCGCCGATGTCGGTGACTTCGTTCCAGAAATTTAATTTTTCCTCGCCCAGAACATCTTTCTTCAAGAGCCCCTGGAAGGAACCCGTGCCGTCGTAGAGAGTTATGAAAATTATGGCGCCCTGCCCGCGAATGGACATTATTCTGCCGGCTACCCATTTTTCTTCTTTGGATTTTTCCAGAGCGTCAAAATTTGCCGCCGCTTCCCCGAGGCTGAGCTCCCTTTTGGAATCCGCCGGGTACGGGTTTACGCCGCTTTTTTTTAAAGCTTCCAGTTTTTTTATTCTCGTCTGCCTGATTTCGTCGAGAGAAGACATAAGAAAGACATTTGTGCCCTGAGCGGGGCTCGGGCTTAAGAGACGTTTATGATCTTGTAATTGACGGCACCCCTAGGAGTCTCGAAGGAAACGCTTTCCCCTTTCTTCTTACCGAAAAGCGCGCGGCCTATGGGAGAATGGTTGGAAATTTTGCCTTTGACCGTATCCGCCTCCTGTGAACCTACTATAACATATTTTTTTTCTTCTTTGGTGCCCACTTTTTGCACCACCACCGTAGAGCCGATTTCGATGATATCCCCGCCGCCGCCCTTGACTGTATGGGAAGACTCCAGAATCTCTTCTATCCTTTTGATACGCGTTTCGAGCTTGCCCTGCTCTTCGCGGGCCTGATGATATTCCGCATTTTCCGCAAGGTCGCCCAGGGACTTGGCATACGCCAAAATCTCAAGTATCTCCTTCCTCTTTGGCCCTTTAAGGTCCAAAAGTTCAGCCTGGAGCTCTTTTCTTTTCTCTGCGGTAATGTAATTGGCTGATTGGTTCATTGTTTGGGAATTTAGTTTTGGTAATTAAACGATGAAACCCCGTTTCGAGAAACGGGATTAAACATAAATTTACCCTTTTTACGGGCAAAAGTCAAAGCGAGCGGGACGATACCCGCGGCTACAAGCTCTTGCTTAAAATCTCTTTTATGGTAACCTATAGTTCATGGCTAAAACAGTTATCGAGGTCAGGAAAAATCCGAACGAGAATAATTCCAGCGTCCTGCGCCGCTTTTCGCGCCGCATTCAGGAGTCCGGCATAATACGTAGAGTCAAAAGCTCCCGCTACAACGAGAGAAAAGAATCCAAGCTCAAGGTCAAAAAAAGCGCGCTCAAGCGCATGCAGCGGCGCAAGGAAATAGAGAAACTCAAGAAGCTGGGCAAAATAGTGACTAAGACCAGGTAGCGTATGGAAAAAAAGTTTGCGAGAATGAAAAACGATATTTTGGGAAAAAACTATTCCCTGTCCATAGCGTACGTCACGCCCGCCAAATCCCGGGAACTAAACAAAAAATACAGGAAAAAAGACAAGGCAACCAATGTCCTTGCTTTTCCATTGCGCAAAGATATGGGCGAGCTGGTCCTCTGCCCCGGGGTGATAAAGAAGGAGGCGAAAAATTTCGGGCGAACCTTCGAGCAATTTTTGGGGTTCCTGGTTATCCACGGCATGCTTCATTTGAAAGGCGGCCAACATAGTAGTAAGATGGAGAGAGAGGAAGAAAAATATGATAAGAAATATTTCAGTCGGGATAGACGTAGGGTCATCCGTAATCCGCGTCGTGGTGGGAGAATTCCAAAAAGGAGAAACGAGTCCTAAGGTTTTGGGCGTGGGCGAAGCGCCCGCTTTCGGCATACGCCATGGTTACGTGGTAAATTCGGCGCAGGCCATAGCTTCGATCAAGAATGCGGTCAGCGCCGCGGAAAAATCCTCAGGAGTAAGGGTCAAACGCGCCTTCGTAGCGCTCTCGGGCGCCACGCTTCGGGGCGAGACCGGCGCGGGCTCGGCGATAATTTCCAAAGCCGACGGCGAAGTCACTGCGCTCGACATACAGAAAGCACTGGAAGACGCGGAGGAAAACCTCTCTTTGAACAACAAGAAAATAGTGCACACATACCCCGTGTCCTTCCGGCTGGATGGCAAGGAAGTGCAAGGCCGGCTGGAAGGCATGCGGGGCACCAAGCTCGAAATAAAAGCGCTTTTTGTCACGTATTCTTTGGTGCATCTGGAAGACCTCCTGGGAGCCTTGGCCGAAGCAGGCGTGGAAACCATTGACATAATAGCTTCTCCGGTAGCCGCGGAGGGTTTGTGCCTTTCCGAAAAACAAAAAATAGTGGGCGTGGCCCTGGTAGATATAGGCGCGGAGAAGTCCTCTGTGTCTGTTTTTGAGAACGGCTTCCTGGTATCCGTGCACACTTTTTCCATCGGTTCCACGGATATCACGAACGATATCGCCTTGGGCCTAAAAATTCCGCTTGAACTCGCCGAGGGCTTGAAGCTGGGAACATCGGACGAAGAAATTCCAAAAAAGAAACTTGAGGAAATAATCGAGGCGCGGCTGTGCGACATTTTTGAATCAATCGATAATCATTTTAAGAAGATAAAACGTTCCGAGCTTCTGCCCGCGGGAGTGGTCTTCATCGGCGGCGGCTCGGGCACACCCGGACTTTTGGAATTATCGAAATCCATGCTCAAACTGCCCTCTTCGGTCGGCACGACCGAAGTCTTCAGCAATACCAAGACCAAGCTACGCCAGTCGGTTTGGTTCCCGGCACTCGGCCTTCTTTCCGTGGGCAAAGCAGGCGGAACCTTTTCTACGGGTACCCTGCCCAGAATGCTACGCGACCTCCGCAACAGCCTGAAGTCGGGCCTGAAACAGCTCATGCCTTAAGATTTTCTTGGCTTTACTTTTTCCTGCTTTCTGTTAGTGTAGTATTTATATAAGTTAACTATCAAGTCGCAAGAAAAATTATGCCAAAAGTAAACCAAGCCATCGAGAGTTTTGCCCGCATTATGGTCGTCGGTATCGGCGGATCCGGAAAAAACGCTGTAAATCATATGATAAATGAGAAGGTCAGGGGCGTGACCTTCATAGCCATGAACACGGACACGCAGGACCTGCATCACTCGCTCGCGGAGAAAAAGATACATATCGGTAAAAATCTCACCAAAGGCCTGGGCGCCGGCATGGATCCGGATATCGGCAAAAAGGCTGCGGAAGAAACCAAGTCCGAGATACAGGACGTGGTCAAAGGCGCGGATATGATATTCCTTGCCTGCGGTATGGGCGGCGGCACGGGCACGGGCGCAGCGCCTATCGTGGCGCGCGCTGCGCGGGAACAAGGCATACTCACGGTTGCAGTCGTCACCAAGCCGTTCTTCTTCGAAGGCAGTCAGCGTATGAAAATCGCCGAGAAAGGCATCGAGGAGCTCGCGAAGGAAGTCGACGCCATTATAATCATCCCAAATGACAAACTGCTTCAGCTCGCGGAAAAAAACATAAACTTTAAAGATGCTTTCCGGAAATGCGACGATGTATTGAGGCAGGCGGTGGAAGGCATCGCCGACCTCATAACCACTCCGGGTGTCATCAATGTGGACTTTGCGGACATCAAGGCCGTGATGGCCAATGCCGGTTCGGCTTTGATGGGCATCGGAAGCGCCTCCGGCGAGAAACGCGCGGAGAAAGCGGCGCTTGCGGCCATCAACTCCCCGCTCCTCGAAGTTTCCATCCACGGGGCCAAGGGCGTGCTGTTTGCCATTTCCGGCGGCGAGGACGAACTCACTATCAGCGAAATACAGGAAGCCGCGAAAATCATCACGGAATCAATCGACAAAGACGCCAAGGTCATCTTTGGAACCATCCATGACCCCAAGCTTAAAAAGGGCGAAATCAAGGTCACCGTCATCGCCACGAGCTTCCCTACGGACATGCCAAGAAAAAGCCTGTTTGGCTTAGGCACGGGCACACCCTTAAAAGAAGACAACGCTACTGCCGCAAAAAAGGAAATACATAACACGATACTCGGGTCTGCCGGCGCGAATGATTTTGTAAAGAAGTCCGATAAAAAAGAACAAAAGGAAGAAGTAATCATAGAAGATGAGGATAGTGACTGGAGCGCCGTACCGGCATTTCTCCGACGCAATAAGAAATAGCATTAAGGCGCGCGTGATGATTTTAGAGACTTGCGGAGGCCGACGGGCTGAGCATGAACAAAAATTCTGCAGAATTTTATGTGTGCTCTAAAATTATTATGCGCGCCTTTGTATGTTATAATTGAAAAATGACTTACGATTTGATAATTATCGGCGGAGGGCCGGGAGGCACCGCAGCCGCCGTGTACGCCGCCCGGAAGCGCATGAAGGCGCTTTTTATTACTGCCGAGTGGGGCGGGCAGAGCGTCGTTTCCGAGCAAATTTTTAACTGGATAGGCACCGTTTCCCTTTCCGGAAATGAACTGGCGGAAAATTTCAAAAAGCACGTCATGGCCAATGTGGGCGACAGTTTGGAGGTAAAGGAAGGGGAAAAAGTGAAATCGGTAGCCAAAAAGGGCGACATTTTTTCTGTAACCACGGAAACCGGAAAAGAATTCGAGGCGAAAACAATTTTAATAACCACCGGCAGCCTGCGCAGAAAACTCACCGCGAAAGGCGCGGACCGGCTCGAGAATAAGGGCCTCACCTATTGCGCTTCCTGCGACGGTCCGCTCTTTGCGGATATGGACGTGGCCGTGGTGGGCGGCGGCAACGCCGGCTTTGAAACGGCCGCTCAGCTTCTGGCTTACTGCAAATCCGTTACGCTCCTCATACGCGGCGAGAACTTTAAGGCGGACGAGGTGACCGTGGAAAAAGTTTTGAAGAATCCCAAAATGAGCGTGCTCAAGAACACGGATATCCTCGAAGTCACCGGCGATAAATTTGTGGATGGGCTCGTATATAAAGATAAGGTGAGCGGTAAAACAAAAGAATTGAAAGTCGCGGGCATATTTGTGGAAGTCGGCCAGTTGCCGAACACCGACCTCGTAAAAGGCCTCGTGCCGCTCGACGAAATCGGGCGGATAAAAATCAATGCCTGGGACCAGAAAACCGAAGTGCCCGGCATTTGGGCCGCCGGCGACGCGACCAATGTGCTGTATCACCAGAACAACATCGCCGCCGGCGACGCCGTCCGCGCGCTGGAAGATATATATCTCCACTTGAACGCAAAGTAAAATAGCGTAATATAACAGAGCACCTTACGGAGGCGTGGCTATGAAATATGAACTGCTTCATATTTCATCTGGTTTTTGCAAAAGCAAAAAATGCCTGCTATGCTTTAGCATCAGGCATAGGGAGTGTCCGAAGGACACGAAGCCATGCCGACGAGCGGAGCGAGGAGGCGTGGCTGAGTGGTTGAAGGCACCGGTTTCGAAAACCGGCATTGGTGCAAACCAATCGTGAGTTCAAATCTCACCGCCTCCGCAAATTGATAAATGCTACAGCTGTTCTGCGCGGGGCAGATGGTGCAACTGCCAAATGTTTTGGAGTATAAAAATAACGATAGCAAGGGAACTTAAAGTGTTGACGAGCAGAAGAATCTTTCCTGCTGCCGTCGCCGGCAGAAAAAGCGGGTTAAAAACAAATACCATGGTGCTATGAAAAAGCAGGCTCAACATATCGGGTGCGACCGTAGGGAAACTCGTCGGCTCAAATAGTATAAGATACCAATACTCAAAAGCGAAAAAAGCAATAAACTCTAAAATGATAAGAAACAGGAACATAAGCATAGATAAACGGCTATTCACTTTTTCAATAGCTTGAATGGCGACATACATATTGGCTATCGTTCCAATAATGGTAAACGAGATAATAATCGTCTCTTCTTCCGTGCCAGTCAATGGCAGAAATTGCAATAAGACACCCTCTAATATAAGCAAGCCGACAATTCCGAAAAACAAGTGAAAAACTTCAAACCTTTTAACTTTATACATATGCTGACATTCTAGACTGAAGCGTTAAAAATGCAAGCAGAGCGACCAGTGCGACCGCGGCGGCAAAAGCAAACGCGTAGGCGGGATTTAAGACCCAGAGCGCTCCGGCGATGACTGATGCCAAGAGATAAATGAGGCCGTTTGCAAAGTTGTAAAAGCCCACCGCCGTCGCTCTTCTCTCCGGCTCCATGTCCGCGATAAACGCTTTGCCCTGCGCTTCGTCAATAGTATAAAAAATCCCGAAAACTATAAATAGGATTATTATCTCCCCTTTCGTTTGGGCGAAAATAAATCCGAGCGTCATCGCGATGTAAAGAATGTAGCCGGAAACAACTATGAGCTTCCGTCCGACCCTGTCCCCCAGCTTGCCGATGGGCACGGAGAAAACTACGAAGGAGATATTGAAAAGCGCGTAGAGGAGTACCACATCGGCCATCGCGAAGCCCGCTTGGTACGCTCGGAGCAGTAAAAACCCGAAGCTGAAATATGCCAGAGAAAAAATTCCCGCCGGTATGAGAAAAATTTTAAAGCTTTTGGAAAGCGTGCGCCAGGCTTTAAAAATATTTTCCCGCTCGTGAGGGGTGCCCGGGCGGTCCTTCATCCTAGAGAGAACCACGACCGCAAGCGCCGCGGTAAGCACCGCGAAAATAAAAAGTATCCTGAAAGTGCTCATATTCTCTCCGAAGGCGCGTAGCAGAAAATAAGCCACCAGAGGCCCGAGTATTGCCCCCGCTTTGTCGAGCGCCTTGTGGAGGGCAAAGGCGTAGCCCCTATTACTGCTCTCCGCTACGGACGAGAGCCAGGCATCCCTGGGCGGCCCGCGGAAACTCTTGCCCAAACGTTCGATGACCCGAAAAGATGCGAGGGAGAGGGTCGAGGCCGGCAGAAGTAGCATCAGTTTCGCCAGAGTGGAAAATCCGTAGCCCGAGATTGAGAGCGGTTTCCGCTTTCCGGACCGGTCCGAGAGCCAGCCGGAAACATAATCAAGCGAAGAAGCCGACAGGTCGGAGATGCCTTCCACCACGCCCAAAAGCGACGCCGGCGCGCCGACTATGACGGTAAAGAAAACGGAGAAGACCGAGAAAATGCTCTCGGAGGAGAGGTCGGTTAAAAAACTTACTGCGCCGAGTTTGAGCACGTCCGGATGCACGTTGAGAAATCTTTTTGGAGAGTTTTCTTGAGGTTCCATGAGTGACCTATTGTATTACGAATTGGAATCTTATTGCTGGCAGTATAAGAGATATTAAGGCTTTAATTATCCCTATTTAGCATTTTTAATTATTGATTTAAATTCAGATTTGTTTTTATAAAAAGCGAAAATTGCCCAATCGTCTATTTCTTCTTTTCCTACGGTTTTTGCTTTGATTAATTTTTTTAAGTATTTATAAAATACTGTATGTTTATCCAATAAGGCAGCTTTACACATATCAAAATCATCTCTGGTTAAACTCCAATCTTCTAGCTCTAAAACCTTTTCAATATCTTGCAATTTCTTACCTTGTTTTTTTAATCCAGTACAATAATTAATGACTATATATTTCTTTTCAGAAGCATTTATTTTGGGGTTTGAAATAAAATTGTATATGGGTCTTAATAAATGATATTGTTCATGTTTTACTAAATAATGCAATGGGTTAATTAGTAAGAAGTTTTTCTTTTTAATTTCTTCAGAAAAATTAAGCTGAGCTTCTTGAATAATGTAAGTTCCAATGAAATATAATAATAAAAGCGAATCATTTAAGTATTTGTCTGCTATTATAATGTCCTTATTTAGTTCGCTTTTTTTGTCTCCATACTTTTTGATATACTCCTTATCCATTCTTCCTTCATTGTGAACTATAAGATTTCTTATTTTTATCAACTTTTTTAGATCTTCTAAATTTTTATTGATTGGGTCTAAATTAAGAGCCATATCTTTTCTTAAAACTTTCAGTTTTCGATCTAACCCCTGTTCAATTAACAGAGTTTCTATTTCTCTATCAATTAAAAACTTCTGAGCTTCTTCCACATTTTCTATATTTTCCAACTCTTCAAACCTGATTGATTGATTTTCTAGAGATAATTTTTTTGGGTATTTTTTATAATAAAAACTAAACAATTTTGAAAGTAGAATATCTATAGTTGAAACCATTGATACTATAGTATTTTTTGAAAATAAATGTGCTTGTAATGGTTGTGTTTTTATGACATTCTCAAATACTTGAGAGGCATTGCGTAATTCACTTTTTGAAAATTTAAGTTTTATTTTGTCCTTGGTGTGTTTTTTATTTTCCTTAGCTTTATTCTTCAATATATCTAAAAACGGTTTAAGATTTCTACTATCATATTTTTGGGCCTGTTTCCCAATTTCCTTAATTGATATTTCGTGAAGAAAAATATTATTCTCAAAGATATTCTGTATGTGCCTGAAAGAATCTATGTTCGTGTTTACTTCTCCCTTTTTTAACTTCTTTGGCTGTTTTATTTTTGATATTTTTTTAACCATTCTGTTTTTTAGTTAAAGTCATTATTTACATAATAATAACACTATTTTATGAGTCCGCAAGGACTGTCCTTGCGAGTCCTGGCTTATGTGGTCACAAGTTACTAAATTTTTAAAATCACTACCGGGAATCTTTCCCTACGGGAACAGTATACCTTTTTAAATTTATTCAAAATAAATTTTTCATAAATACTAAAAAGCTTTTCGCTTCCCGGACGCAAGTAAAGCAGTTTACTTGCTTAGGGTCACCGCACAAAAAAGGCGCTCTTGTGAGCGCTCAGTTTTGTAGCGGTGACCCTACCGGGAATCGAACCCGGATTACCGGCTTGAAAAGCCGATGTCCTAACCGTTAGACGATAGGGCCGTACTTATTAAATGCCAAAACATAATAGCATTTTTAGGTTTATTTGCAAAAAAAAATTAGCGAAGCCCTGAGGACTTTTACGTTCCGCAGGGCTCTGTTCGAGCCGATACGGCTCGTAAAAAATCTTGAGTAAAAAAGAACGTTCTGCCGTCCGCACTCCCCTCGCCGCTGGCCTTCGGCGAGGGGAGCACCGCGACGCTACCATGCTTCCTCCTTTCCTTGGTCAGTTGTCGACATCCAAGTCCTTGAACAGCGTCTCGAGATCGAGGTCGCTGTCGAGATACCACACGACAGCGTTCCAAGTCCGCTCGGAGCAGTGTTCGTATAGATAACCCAGCCCATGCTGGACTACGGCCGCGCACTTACCGCGGTCATGTATCGCTTCGTTGTGTTCGTCAGCCTCCGTATCGTATGAAGAAAACAAAAAGAGCAATCTCCTACCTGCTTCCGGTAAGAGCTGGAGCCACCTCGCGTCCCTTCTTTCGACCGGAACCAGTCGCAAAGCCGTGCTAACGGCCATATTCACACCTCCTCACACATGATTTAACACTAAAATGTCCTGTTTGTCAAAGCCGGAAAATTTTATTAAAAATGCTAAAAGTCCTGTGGACTTTTTACGTTCCGCAGGACTCGTGATGACGAGCCCTTTGATGCGGCGCTCGTAAAAAGATTATGGAAGTGTTTGAAGAACTGCTAGCCCCTCCCTGCTCCGGCCGCGCGCCGGAGCAGGGCCGCGGCCGCGGTTCACTCGCCGGATGGACCGGTCATGAGCGCCGGATCCTGCGAAGCCCAGACGTGCCTGTCCGGCACGACAGGGGCGGGCTCCTCTGTGGTCGCCGAGAACCGCGCGTATCTCCTTTCCCGACTGCCAGCGATATTGATCCGCTGAACGTCGGACACGTCAAGCTCCGAACCGGACACGAAGAGAGCCCCTTCGCCTGCCTTGGCGAAGGTGACGTCCTTGGGATGGACAGCGCTACGAACCATCCCCTCTAAGCCCATCGGGCCTTCCAGCGAAAAAACGTTCGAACGAGTCACGAGGATTTGCATAGTTCTGTCTCCTTGTTGTTTTCAGCAGAGCTGTTCGTCCGTCGCCGGACGGTAATTCCGAATGCTGCCGTCGGGAGCGAGCTCGGGCCCCTCCGGCACTTCGGGTTCTTGGTTGGACTGCTTTACTTCGGTCTCTTCGTTGTTCGTGTTCGTGTCCATACGCGCTCCTTAAGTGTTTGCGGAGTTCGACTAGTTTTTTGGCTAGTTTGTGATGAACTCCAAATTTTTTATAACATTAAACTGGGCCTTTAGCAAACTTTAAACTTGAATCCGCTTTGTAAAAATCGGCACAGCGTATATACTCTTTAAATATGGCAAAGGTCAGGGTCGTGATTTTGGCGGCAGGCAAAGGCACGCGCATGAAGAGCGAGTTGCCCAAGGCACTGGCTCCCCTTTTTGGCAAACCTCTTTTGTCGCATCTGCTTGAGTCAGTGGACCAGGCGGCGATAGACCCCAAACCGGTTGTGGTCGTGGGATATGGCCGGGATGTCGTAATGAAAGAGCTTGGTGCCAAATACGAATACGCCGCGCAGGAAGAACAGCTCGGCACCGGGCACGCGGTGCTCGCCGCGAAAGATGCCTGCGGGGATGCAGAAAATGTAATGGTGCTTTACGTAGACCATCCGCTGATAACCCCCGGCACGATAAAAAAACTGGCGGAGAAACATTTTCAAACCGGT
>Ga0076048_116_pt1 | contig 14773 bp, 17 predicted proteins | sample RifGroB1_FD_68145 | JGI IMG/M metagenome (GOLD analysis project Ga0076048, IMG submission 68145) | Parcubacteria (Nomurabacteria) bacterium GW2011_GWB1_47_6 | reverse complement strand
AGCCTCGTAGAGACATAGTCTTTGCGAGGCTGTATCTGTTTATATAGGAATTTTTTATTCGGGTTTCAAAATAAAGCTTTAAATGCTAAAATAGTATTATGTCAGACAAAGTAGTCACTAGATTCGCGCCCAGCCCTACGGGTTTTATGCATGTTGGAAATTTACGCACGGGTCTTTTTGCGTGGCTCTTGGCGCGTAAAAACAATGGCACATTCATTTTAAGGATAGAAGACACCGATAAAAAACGCGAAGTGGAGGGTTCGATTGAACATATAAAAAAATCCCTCCAGTGGATAGGGATGGATTGGGACGAAGGTCCGGATATCGGCGGTCCACATGCTCCTTACGTTCAGTCAGAAAGGCTCGACTTATATAAATCCTATGGAAAAAAACTTATAGAAAAAGGTTTTGCGTACGCGGATCCGTATACGGGAGAAGATTTGGAAACGCTCAGGAAAAAAGCGGATGAAGAAAAGCGTCCGTTTTTATATCGTGACCACAGGCCCGAGAATCCTCCTGTATGGGATGGAACCAAGCCGCTCCGCTTGCGGGTTCCGGAAATAAAAAAATATTCCTGGACGGACGCGGTTTGGGGAGAACTTTCAGCGGGGGAAGAAGCGCTTGATGATTTCGTTCTCATCAAAAGCGACGGATACCCGACGTACAATTTCGCGCACATAGTCGATGATATAGAAATGGGGGTAACCCATGTGATGCGAGGTCAGGAGTTTATCTCCTCAACGCCAAAATATTTATCCGTGTACGAAGCGTTGGGGGCTACTCCTCCTGTCTTTGCAACAACTCCTCCGGTAATGTCGAGCGAAGGTAAAAAAAAGTTAGGCAAGCGCGACGGCGCAAAAGATGTTTTAGAATATCAAAAGGAAGGTTATTTACCGGAAGCAATGATGAACTTTCTCGCTCTTTTGGGATGGAACCCGGGAGGCGAAAAAGAGGTTTTTACCAAAGAGGAATTGATAAAACTTTTTGATCTTAATAAAATACAGCGTTCGGGGGGACAGTTTGGCGACGAAAAGCTCGACTGGCTGAACAAGGAACATATTAAATTGCTCCCGAAGCTGGAAGTCGAAAAAAATATCCTGGCATGGCTGCCGGAGGGTATGCGTAATCCGAAACTCGTGCCGGTCATAATGGACCGCATTCACAAGTGGTCAGATGTTAAAGAAATGGCGGGGAGGGGAGAGCTCGACCTCTTTTTACAGGCGTCGCAAATTGATAAGAATAAATTGATTTTTAAAAACACTGCGCCCGAAAAAATTTCCGAAAATTTAAAATCAGCGGCGGAAACCATGGAGAAAATTCCGGACGGCGATTTTACGGAAGCAAATATAAAAAATGTCCTGATGGAGCTTGCGGAAAAGTTGCCCAGCAGGGGAGAGCTGCTTCACCCGGTGCGTTATGCGCTGTCAGGTCTCGATAAATCCCCGGATCCTTTTATTATAGCTTCCATAATAGGCAAAAATGAGACCATATCCCGATTACAAAAAGCAATTTAAAGCACTGGTCTTTTTGACCATGCTCGTGGCCACGGCCGCTGTTTTTTCATCTTTAGTCCCTTTTGCCGCCTCCTATGCGCAGACGGCGGATGATATCCGGGATAGAATCGAAGAGAAAGATGCCGAAATACGGAAACTGGAAAGAGAAATATCGGCTTTTCAAAAAGAAATAGATACATTAAATAAGCAAAAAAGCACCCTGTCGGGCGAAATCAAAGAACTCGACCTTACCAAAAAGAAGCTCAATGCGGATATAAAAGTTACGGAAAACAAAATAGCCAAAACGAATCTGAAGATCGAGGACCTGGGCCTCGACATCGGCGACAAGGAGACATCTATCCGAAACAATGATGCGTCCATAAGGCTGGGCATCAAGACCATGAACGAACTCGAAGAAAAAAGCTTGGTGGAGGTCATACTCTCCGACGAGGACTACGGGGAAATCTGGACCGACCTGGACAACATGATAACGGTCCGGGAAAATCTCCGAAAAAATATAATATCGCTCAAGGAAACAAAAATCGTTCTCGAGGACACCCGCGCCGAGACCATCAAGGCCAAGAACGAACTTACCAAACTGAAATCCCAGCTGGCCGACCAGCAAAAAATAGTTATCCAGAATACGAATGAAAAGAACAAGCTTTTGAAACAAACGCAGAACAACGAAGCCAACTACCAAAAATTATTGCAGGACCGCGTGGTCCAGCGCGACGCTTTTGAAAAAGAACTGGAAAATTACGAGGCGCAGCTCTCATACATCCTGGATCCCTCCAAGCTGCCGGCCGGGCGAGTCTTAAGCTGGCCGCTCGATAGCATTTTCATTACCCAGCTTTTCGGTAAAACCTCGGCCTCCGGACGTCTGTATGCTTCCGGCACGCACAATGGCGTGGACCTCCGCGCCGCAGTCGGCACGCCGGTCAAGGCCATGGCGGATGGAAAAGTGTTGGGCGTGGGCGATACGGACCAGACCTGCCAAGGCGCTTCTTTCGGAAAATTTGTTTTTATTCAATACACAAACGGGTTGTCCAGTACTTTTGGCCACTTATCTCTTGTCAAAGCTATTGAAGGGCAGTCGGTCAAAAGAGGCCAAGTGGTAGGCTATAGCGGGGCTACGGGGCACGTAACCGGCCCGCATCTCCACGTGTCGCTATATGCATCGGAAGGCGTCAAAATGACCACCAAGGCCTCCGCGGCCTGTGGGGGAAGGGATTACTATATTCCCGTGTCGCCGGTCAACGCTTACCTCGACGCGCTAAAATATCTGCCGCCCTACGCCGCTTCTCAGGTCAAAAGCTGACTCTACCTTGCGGGTTTCCGTGTTGGTGTGTTAAAATAAACATATGAAAGGGGAGAGGCATAACAAAATAAACAATATGCAAAACAACCAAAAAGGCCTGCCTGCCGGTAGGCAGGGCGGATTTCTCGAGCTCATAGTCCTCATCATCGTGGCTTTGCTCATCATGAAGTACATGGGGCTGACCGTGTCCGAAGTGGTGGATTGGTTCAAAGATTTTTTCGCCGGCGTCTTAAGATAAATTAAGATGATACAATTTAAAAACAAGAAAACAGGGATGAGCATTTTGGGTTTTCTGGTGCTTGCCGCGATAGTCATCCTGGTTTTGAGCTATTTCAACATCAGCATTAAAACAGTCGTCGAGAGCCCGGCTGGTCAGGAGAACATCGAATATGTCAAAGGCGGCAGTAAGAGTCTCTGGGACGAGTATCTGGAAGAGCCGGTTTCTTATCTATGGAACGATATATGGGTCAAGCTGTTCTGGCGGCCCTTTGTGGACAACATGGAGCGTTTACGCGATGGCCGGCCCACGGATATCGATAAAGCTGGTGCCAATCTACAAATAAATTATTAAAGCCCTACCCAAAGTAGATTGTGGATACTACTAAAGGTGACCCAACATATATTGTGCGACACGGCTATATATTTAAAATATAGACCTTTTGCCCCCTCCCCTCTACCTCCTATTGCCGGACATAAGCACTTTTGCTAAAATGTAGTTGTTATGAAATACGATTTCTCCGATATTTTTCAGGTAAACCCGGACGGAACGGTTGTTTCGGAATTTCCCATTCGGATTAGCGGCTATAGCACCACTATGCCTCCCTATACCAAATTCACCCCCGGCATGATATTTGACGGCTTTGACATTGCCGCCATGGTCGGCCGCCGCATCAAAGCAACCATCCACGATGTGGATGTCTTTTGTATCGAGAAATTCCTCTAGGCCTATCTGCAGGAGCTCGAGAGCTCGTAGCCCGCACGTTCGGCTTCGTCCCTGGTTTCGAACCACACTTTATTTGACTCTTTGATGGATTGGCCCGCGGAGCAATCGGCCGGATAGTATTTAGTGCCGCGGGATGAGGCAAAATAGCCTCCCTTGGCCTTATTTTGGGCCGGGGCGACGCTACTTCTTAGGGCATTTGCAGTCTCACTTACGCCGCCCAGAGACTCTAGCGCCGATGGGTCGGTATACTCAATCTTTATGCCCCCGGACCGGTCGCTTTTAGACAATCGGCCCAGTTCAAAAGAGCCAATACCTACCAGGATGACTATAAGCACCACTAAAATATCCTTCCCTTTCTCACTCTCAAGAAAAAGCTTGATTTTTTGCATAAAATGAATTATACTGAATTTTGTTTTTAAATTATACGATAACTAGCACCTAGAAGCTACAACCTAGAAACTAATTTTATGGCACATAGAAAAGCCGGGGGTACAGCTAAAAACTTAAGAGATTCACAGCCCAAATACCTGGGCGTCAAATTGGCGGATGGCCAAAAGGCTCAGCCTGGCTCTATAATCGTGCGCCAGCGTGGCACGGCCATCATGGCGGGCACGAACGTATCTGTAGGCAAGGACCATACCCTCTTCGCTCTCAAAGCCGGCACCGTAAAATTCGGACAAAAGCGCAAACAATCTTTCCACGGCAAAATCTCGGTCAAGAAAGTCGTGAATGTAGTCTAAAGAAGTTTATTTTTCTAGAAATTTTCCGTCCGGCGATTTTTCGCATTTGTCCCATTCGTATATTCTTCCATTCATTGCAATATAAATCCCCTCCTTTAAGGTATTTAATGCTCCAATAGCAACCCCTATATTAAACTCGGCATCTGATTCTTTGAACTTATATGGCTGTGAGGCTCCCGTTAAAATTATCAACTTATTTTTTATTGGGCTGAGAACCTGTGCGGTATCGATCATAGTATCAGTTCCATGAGTAATTAGAATTTTATCCGCTACGGCTCCTTCGCATGCTTTTTTAATTAAATTCCTGTCTTCTTCGTTCATCTCCAAGCTGTCTTTAGCTAAAAGTCTTTCTATATCGTAATCAAAATTTAATTTAACTTTTGATTCCCCCAACTCTTTAATTGCCTGTTTTCCAAAAGAAAAGTTCAGGGTTCCTTTGACCTCTGAATACATCTTATCTATGGTGCCGCCCGCAGTAAAAACTTTTATTTTCATAATTGATTTATACCATTAAACTGCTTCCACCACAAGTTTAAACGAGGATTTTTTGCCTTTGACTTGAATGGGAATCTCAAACTCCCCTGTTTGCTTGATGGGTTTTTCGAGGGCAATGGATTCGAGGGAAACTTCGGCGCGGTGTTCGGTGTGGAGCGCCTCCACGATTTCTTTCGCATGGATGCCGGAGAAGAGATGTCCCTTTTCGTCCGCCTTGCCCTGCATGTGCACCACCTTGCCTTTTATCTCCTCGAGATTTTTCATGAGCAGGTCTTCCTGCACTTCCCTCTCTATCTTTATGCTTTTTTGCCTTTGCTCAAGTTCCGCGATTGCCTTGGCAGTCGCGGATTCGGCGAGCTTTTTGGGAAAGAGAAAATTCATGGCATAGCCGTCGTTGACTTCTTTTATATCATGCCGCTTCCCTACCCTGGGCACGTCCTTTAAAAATATTACCCGCATATCTTTTCCCACAAGTCAGACATGTGGGAAGTCCCACATGTCTGACTTGTGGCTATTCCCAATTTAATAATAATTCCACCGCCTTGTCCATCTGCGGGTCTCTTTTCGCCGCCACGTCTTCCCTGGTCACTTCCACCTCATAATCGGGCGTGAGGCCTTTCTCGGAAATAGAAACTCCGTTGGGCGTGAGCCACCTAGCGACCGTTATTTTCAGCAGAGTCTCGGGGGTGATGTTGACTACTTCCTGCACCGAGCCCTTGCCGAAGCTCTGGGTGCCCACGAGTTTGGCCTTGCCCAGGTCCTGCATGGCGCCCGCCACGATCTCGGAAGCGGAAGCGGAACCGCCGTCGATAAGTATCACGAATTTGAGTTTTTCATTAAAAATGTCGTAGCCGCGGCTCCGGTATATCTCCGGAGACCGGTTGTCGCCGTAGTCTTCGGTGAGTATTACCTTGCCACCTTCCACAAACCAGCTCGACATATCGATGGCGGCGTTCAGGTATCCGCCGGGGTTACTACGCAGGTCTAGCAGGAGCTTGTCGGTCTTGGCGTCCACGAACTCTTTAAGCGCTTTTCGGAAAAGATTTGTGGAATTAGCGGAAAAGCTGTAAAGCCTGATTACGAATATTTTATCTTCGCGAAGCTCGGTATCGAGCGTGGGAATATTTATGGTGTCGCGTACTATTTTGATTTCTTCTGGTTCCCGGCTGCCTTCATGGACAATGGTCAAGGTGACCGTGGTGCCTTTCTCTCCGCGTATCATTTTGACCGCCTCTTCGACGCTGAGCCCCGCGGTAGGTTCCTCCCCGATTTTCATTACCCTGTCGCCGGCCTTTATGCCTGCGCGGTATGCGGGAGTGTCCTTGAGTGGAGCGATGACGGTAAGCACCTTATCTTTTAGCCCTACCTCCATGCCCACGCCTTCGAAATTGCCTGCAATATCTTCTTTGAAGGCCTTGGTTTCTTCCGGATCGTAGTAAACGCTGTAAGGGTCGTCCAAGGAGTCTACCAAGCCCTGTATCGCGCCATAGACCCTTTCCTGGTCGGCTACTTCCGCCGCGCCCGGATATTTCTCATTGATTTCGTTCCATACTTTCCAGAATGGCGAAAAGTCCGCATCGGTATCCACCGCGGTTTCTTTGCCCGTAAGCCCCTCTGCTTTTTCTATCGCCGGACGGTTGTTGTTTCCCCAAAAGGTGCCCAATGAGAAAAACAAAATTACAAGCATTACCGTCGCCGCGTAGTGTTTTACTTTTGAAAATTTTTCCATTTTAACTCGTCTAATCTGATGAACTTTCCTCCGTTATTATTGCGGCCGTTGCCCGTGTCTTCTTATTACCAAGAGCTGTATTAGCCGTGTTCTCCCGGAAATTATCGAACTCTTCGGCGGCATGGTCCTTTTTATAGTCCTGATACATGGCATAGCTAAGGTATATAATAGCCAGACCGGTCAAAGTGTACAGCACGCTCTTCCAGGAATATGGAAAACCGAGATAAGGCAATATGGCAATCCAGACGCCTAAAATCAAAAATATTCGCGCTCTTAGCATGAATATATGATACTAAAAGGATGAGCAAAAGGCAAACGCGGGACTCCGCATTATTCGAAATAAGACGGCGTGTTTACCGACATCCAGTCCAGAAGTTGCCGCATTATGGAGGAAGCGCCCACTGTGCCGCTAGAGGGTCCGCCTTCCATCATTATCGTAAACGCATATTTCGGGTTTTTATACGGGAAAAATCCTACTATCCAAGAGTTGACCTTATTTTTGGAGATTCCGACCTGGGCCGTACCGGTTTTCGCCGCTGTCTCTACATAAGGCACGTTGAGGGACACGGCCGTGCCGTAGGTCACGGCGTCCCGCATGCCCTTGTGCACCAAGTCGAAATATTCCAGACTTAGGCCGATTTCCCTCACCAATTTTTCTTTTTCCGTGTCGTTTAAAACCAAATGCGGGGTAAGGAGTGTGCCCCCGTTTCCGACCGCTCCGATTGCCCGCACCATCTCGAGTGGCGTGACCTGGAAACCGTATTGGCCTATAGCGGTATGATAAGTATCTCCCAGCCGCCAAGGGTCGCCGTCAAAATTCGCGAGTTTCCATTCCGGGCTCGGGATAGTTCCCGACTTTTCATCCGGCCGGTCGATGCCCGCTTTCTCATCCAGGCCAAAGAGCTTGGCATACTCCTCGAGTTTCTTGATGCCGAGCCCTTTTTGGCCTTCAAATCCGCCGCCGATTTCATAAAAATAGATATCGGAAGAGACTGCGATAGCTTCCATCATATTGGTCCAGCCGTTCACGCGCCAGTCTTTGAATACGGATTTTTGTTCCGGAAAATATGGGTTTGGGATGGAAATGGAGCCGGTGGAAAGAATTTCTTTGTAAGGGTCGATGACTCCTTCGGCAAGCGCGGCCAGGGCAAAGAACGGTTTGACTATGGATCCCGGCGTATAAAGCCCGGAGATATCCCGTTCCAGAAATGCTTTGCGCTTATCGGTAAGGTAGCCCTGTATGGCCGCCTTGTCTTCTCCCAGCGACAGGACCTCGGAGTTATATTCCGGAAAACTAGTGGAGGCGATGACCTCGCCGTTTTGGAGGTCCATCATAATGCCCGCGCCTCCGCTGAAAGTATTGTTGTCCGCGTGGTCTTTAATGAGGGTGAACAGTTCTTTTTGAATTCCGGCATCGATGGAAGTCACCACGTCTGTTCCCTGCTTGGGCGCGTTGACGATATTTTCGGAATAAGCTTTTCCGCGCGCGTCCGTTTCTATTATTTTTGCCCCATTTTCACCGGTCAGGATGTCATCGTATTGTTTTTCCAGGCCGTCGAGGCCTTGGAATTCTCCCTGCCAGTAAAAACCCCTATTGTCCTTGGTGGGATAGCTTACGTAGCCCAGAAGATGCGAAAAGCCCGGCGAAATATAGGCGCGGGTGGGCACGGCCGAGAGATCGTCCGCCTTTTTGTTCCAGGCGAGCTCTTGCTTGTTTCTGTCATAGATTATGCCGCGGTCGGCGAAGATAATTATTTTTTCCAGGACGTTGTTCTGGCTACGGTCGAAATACACCTCGCCTTTGCCGATTTGAAGATACACCAAGCGGGCACCGAAAATGCCGACAAAAAACAGGAATAGGATGCCCAGCGCGAAGATAGTATTTTTCGGGATGGTTTTTTCTATTCGGCCCTCAAATTGCTGGCGGTCAAAATTTTCCAGGTTCTTGGAGTCGAGGAATATCTCGTCCGGCTCGACGAAAGTATTGCCCCGCCGGTTGTTTTTTTTAAAAATTCTCCAGGCCATTCTTAGTTGTAAAATTTAAGTTTCTTCTTTAAAATCTCTGTTGCCGCGAGTATCACGAGCGAAAGAAAAAATGCGACGAAGGTAAAACCGAAAAATCTCGCTTGGGGTACGCCATAAAGCGCATCCGAAAGTAAGAACAGTGCCGCCGCTTCCCAGTAGCGGGCAAAGTAAACCATTCCTGCCAAAGCCAGTATTACCGATACCCAAAAAGGCAGATAAAGTATGGAAAACAAGAGGAATAAGGATGCCAAAATACGTAACAGCATGACCTCATTTTACACGCTTTACTTCAAAATACAAATCAGTGCTGATAGCACTTTTCGCAGTAGACGATCTCCGGCCGCTCCGGGGCATATGAAGTCTCGAATTCTACTTCACATTTACCTGCCCCGTGCGTATGGCCCTTCTTATCGCACATGCACGTTCTGTGCCAGAGCTTTAGTGGATTCCTATTCAGTACTCGTTGGTAATGTCTGCAATTGGGGCATAGATGCGGAAGAGGTAAATTTTGTGATTTATAGAATTTAAACTCAGCATCCGTGATCCGGAAAGCAGTAGTGCATTGTTCTTTACACTTGCCTGCATGCTCGCAACCTATAATTTCTGAAGTAATGGTGTCCGGAACATCATTAATGTTGTCAGATAAGTTATTTGGATCAACAGTAATTTTATAATTCCTTTCCTTGTCTTCTTTCCAAGAATATCCCTTTGCTGTCGCCTCTTCCTTGATTAAAGGGAAAAATTCTTGGGCGGAAGTTTCATTATAATCAAATTGCGCAATTTCAGTCGGGAAAAAATCCCCGTACGCATAACTTCGGCCTTTTTGGTCAACATAAGGCATATCGTTCATGTGTTTAATAATCTTAGGTAATAGTTCCCCATACTCTTCCTTTGTGTATTTTTTGTTTAAAATGCAATAGCTCTTATTTCTCAAACTGACACAGCCGAAAAGATTGCTATTGTTGTTATAGCAATACACGGCATATTTCATGTGCCTGCCTTCGATAGAATTAATGCCGCCGATAATATCGTACGTGCCCTTCCCAGTGCACAAAGATTCATAAACCAGTTCATTATTTTCCCCGAACTGAGTAAAATCGTAGCACTCCTTATTGTTTTTAACGATAAGCCACATGCAATATTTACAAGACTCTGCGCCCGTAACAATAAAAGAATTTTTTGTAAATCTGGAATTGTAAAGATAATCTCCGGTCGAGTTTACATTTTGAACTCCGTGCATATATTTATTGGGAAATTTAAGCCAAAATTCCTTCGCCTTTTCTTTGATCTGCTGTACGGTGGAATAGGAACCTAAACCAAATTCTTCTACTTTCTTCAGGTAATCTTCTCGGCTGTATTTTTCGTTAAAAATGCAGTATTGCTGTCCACGCAAATTAACGCAGCCGAAACAATTTGAACAGCCCATAAGATTTTTTGAAAACCAGATATCGTGAGATCCTTCACAGTCCACGGAATAGTATGTTTGATAGCACTTAACGCAGTTAAGGCTTTCATAGGCGAGCTGTGTGCTCTCCAGCATAGTAACGTCCACGCAGTCCGCGCAGTGCTCCACTTCCTCGCCGTACATGCACCTTTCGTCATAATCGGCATTAAAAAGGTAGTAGCAATTTTTTAAATAGTGATTCATATTCGTAAAATTGCTGTTAACAAGGGTGTTGTATAGAGTTATAAGGTTGAACTGAGGAACATCTTTTAGGAGTTCTCTAAATTGGGCAAAGAACGGTCTCGAAAAATCGTAATCTCGGCCGTAACTAGTCGGGTCCCATTTGTCACTCCACCAACATTCCCCGCAGTAATTATGAATCCCCTTATCAGGGTCATATCGAGAAATAGTGTCTTTTCCGCATAGCTCGCATGGGCGTTTGTATAGTGCTCTCTCGTTACGAAAGGCTAAACGTCTTTGAAGCCTGCAATCCGGGCACCACGTAGGCGCTGGCACACCTATTTTTCCATAGAATTGAAAATCTTCCGGCTCAATCGCGAAATCCTCTTCGCAGTTCTGGCATGTTCGGTTTTCGGGTTTATATTCCACTTTACTTAACTAAAGCAGATAAATTTAAAGTTCGGCAAGTTTCGAGGCGAGGCCGGTGTAGTTTTCCGGAGTGAGTTTAAGTAATTCGTCTTTAACCTTGTCGCTCACTTTTAACGTATTTATGAACACGCGGATATCATCCAGGGTGACAACTTTCCCGCGGGTCAGCTCCTTCAATTGTTCATAGGGCATGGGTTGTCCTTCCCGGCGGAGAATGGTCTGAATAGCTTCGGCGATGACCTCGGGGTGAGCGGCTAAAGCTTCCGCGACCTTTGCCTTGTTCACCTCGATTCTAGAAAGGCCGGTCAGGAGATGATCGTAAGCCACAAAGGAATGAGCGAAGGCCACGCCCATATTCCGTTCTACCGTGGAATCCGACAGATCGCGCTGGAGGCGGGATATCGGGAGTTTCCTTGCGAAGAATTCGAAAAGCGCGTTCGCCAGGCCCAGATTGCCCTCGCTGTTCTCGAAAAAGATAGGGTTTATCTTATGCGGCATGGTAGAAGAGCCAACTTCGCCCGCCTTAGGTTTCTGGACCACCCAGTCGTCCGAAATATACCGCCACATGTCTTGATTGAGGTCGATAAGTATGGTATTGAAGCGCCGTAGGTAGTCGAGAAGCTCGACATAAGAATCATGCGGTTCGATTTGGGTAGTCATGGGGTTGTGTTCCAGGGCGAACACCCGTTTTTTGCTCAGGCCGGCGATAAAACTCTCCGCAAATTTAAGCCAGTCCACTTTGGGATATGCGGCGACATGCGCATTGAAATTTCCGGACGCGCCGTTTAGTTTGACCAATATTGGCTGTTTTAAAAGGTTGCGCGCTGCCCTCTCCAACCGGTGTGCGAATACGCCCATTTCTTTTCCGAAAGTCGTCGGGGTCGCGGGCTGGCCGTGTGTGCGGGCGAGCATCGGCAGGTCCTTATAATGGTTGGAAAGCCCGGTAAGCCCCGCAATTATCTCCTGTTGTTTGGGGATAATAGCATTCGCCATGGCGTCGCTTAGCATTAGGCCGTAAGCGATATTGTTCGTATCTTCGGAAGTGATGGCAAAATGCACCCACTCCACAGAGTCTTTGAGCGAGGTTCGGGTGAGCTCGGCCTTTATGAAATATTCCACGGCCTTGACGTCGTGATTGGTCGTGCGCTCGATATCTTTTATTTTTTTATAGGAATCTTCATTAAAACTAGCTGAAAGAGCCCGGATAGTTTTTATTTCCGCAGATGTGAATTTACGGAGGGCGGTTTTTCCTAAAAGTGAGAGGGCGATGAGGTATTCCCCTTCCATCATGACCCGGTAGCGCATGAGCGCCTGCTCGGAGAAAAAAGGCGCCAGTGCGCGGGTTTTTTCAAAGTATCTTCCGTCTATTGGGCTGATGGCATCGTGCATGATTGTTGCTATATTATACCATATTTCTGAAGGTTTTTTGTGATTCTCTCGATGACCGGTGTGTCGAAGTCATGCTCGAACGGCGAGCCCGTAATCATCTCGTAAATTTCTATGTAGCGGCGGGAAAGCTCGGCTACTAGTTCCCTGGGCGCTTCGGGGATTACGGCGTCTTTATAAGGGTCACAGTGTTCCTTGAACCACAGGCGCAGAAACTCCTTGTCGAAATATTCCGGTTCTTCTCCTTTTTCAAACCTCTCCGCATAGCTCCCCGCTTTCCAGTACCGCGACGAATCCGGAGTATGTATCTCATCGATAAGCGTAAGCAAGCCATTATCGTCGAGGCCAAACTCATATTTTGTATCCACTAAAATAAGCCCCCGGCTTAGCGCAATTTCCTGTCCCCGCGCGAAAAGTTTTAGCGCCGTGTCCGCCATCTCGTTCCAGAGTGTCTCCGGCACTATTTTTTCCGCGACTATCTCTTGCGGTGTGATGGGGCGGTCGTGCTCGTCGCTTTTTGTGGTGGGTGTCAGCACGGGATTGTCCAGTTTCTGGTTTTTCTTCATGCCGTCCGGCAGAGTGAAGCTGCCGAAATTTCTTTCGCCATTCTGGTACAAAGTCCAAAGCGAAGTGTTGGTGGAGCCGGTGATGTATCCGCGCACTACCATTTCGAGCGGTATGACTTTGCATTTTTTTACCACAACCGCGCAGGGGTCCGGAGCATTTATGACATGATTCTGCACTATGTCCTTGGTCTGGTCGAACCAATACATGCTGATTTGGTTCAGTACTTCGCCCTTGAACGGAATGTGGGCGATGATGCGGTCAAAAGAAGAATGCCGGTCGGTGGAAACGAGGGTGATATGGTCCTCCGCGGTGTACACATCCCGGACCTTGCCTTTTTTGCGCTCGCCCAAAAAATTAAAATTTGTTTCTTTCAGTACGTCATCCAGATGCTCTTTTATTTTTTCTATCTCCATCGTGGTTTAATTATTTTATAAATTATTTTCCTGGAGGCATTAGGGTGATGTTTTCCGGTTCAAAAATAACTTTCCGTTCGCCTTCTTCTACCACACCAATATCGGCAATCTCATAACCCGTATCCTTGCCGATTCTTATTATTCTATCAGCTTCTTCCGCGGGCGCAAAAATATAATACCCCACTCCCCAATTAAAAGCTTTGAGGCAATCTTCGAGCGGGACGCCCAATTCTTTATTGAAAAATTTAAATAACGGCGGGATTGTTAGCCATGAATGAACTCTGTAGGTAAAAGACCGTTTATCAAAAGCTATTTTTCCCACGCCATCGCCCGTACCGGGCAGAAGCGCATGAATTTTGACTTTCGATTGAAGTAATGCTTCTATCAGGGCAACATAAGAACGCGTCGGGATAAGAGCTTCCCCTCCCAGAGTATTGCCGTTCGGAAGCTTGGTTAAAAACTGCTCCGGAAGCTCCAGGGCCTTTTTTATAACTAAACTGATACCATTGGCGTGCAGTCCGGATGAAGCGACTCCGACTATGTGGTCGCCAGCACGTAAATCTTGGCCAGTAATTAGGTTCTCTTTTGGGGCTACGATGCCGGTAACCGAGCCGCTCAAACTTGCGATACCTTGCACCGGCGGCTTGGGATTTATCAGATAGGTTACGCTGGCAGATTCCCCCGCCGGCAAGGCCATGCCCACCTCCTCACATATTTTCAAAAAGCCGTTGGCGAAATCTTTCGCCCTTTTTTCATCCGCGTACCACTCACTGCCGCTTGCCTCAAGCTGGTCCGTGAAAACTACTGGCATGGCACCCTGGGCTATGACATCGTTTACTACTATAAGCGCCGTATCTATGGCGATAGAATCGTAATAGGATTTTCCGGTCTTTTGATACATCCATTCTGCTATCCAATTTTTATTTCCCAAATCCTCCTGCGTCTGGCACCATATATGCGGTTCTGCGCCGCGATACTCAAAAACCGCACCGTGCGCGTGAGTCGCGTCTTCGTTTATGTAAACGCCTCTTTTGTTGGGGAATTTTAACGTTTTCTTTCCGGCTTCGATCATTGCCATTTTTAGCATACTCGCTTTTTTTATCTGACATTTTTATTTCCCCAAATATTTTTTATAGCCCACTTCGGAAAGCTTCTCGCCCTTGGTTTCCTGCTCCTTGCTCATATTCTTTTTGTAATCTTTCAATTTTTCTTCAAGGGTCTTATCTTCCACGGCAAGTATCTGGATAGCCAGAAGCCCGGCGTTCTTGCCTGCATTTATGCCCACGGTGGCAACGGGAATGCCCGGAGGCATTTGGACTGTCGAAAGAAGCGAATCCAGGCCGTCGAGCGATTTGGCCTTGACCGGCAGCCCTACGACCGGGAGAGTCGTGTGCGCCGCGATGACTCCGGCCAAGTGTGCTGCGCCACCCGCGCCCGCAATGAGCACTTTCATCCCCCGGCCGCGGGCTTCGGATGAATACTTTTGCGCTCTCTCCGGGGCCCTATGAGCCGAACCCACGGTCATATCGTATGCCACGCCGAATTCCTCCAGTATCTTTGCCGCCTCTGCGAATACTTCCAAATCGGAATCGGAACCCATTATTATGCCTA
>Ga0076048_113_pt1 | contig 15510 bp, 19 predicted proteins | sample RifGroB1_FD_68145 | JGI IMG/M metagenome (GOLD analysis project Ga0076048, IMG submission 68145) | Parcubacteria (Nomurabacteria) bacterium GW2011_GWB1_47_6 | reverse complement strand
TCCTCGCCGGCGCGCAACTCCGGGCGCTTCCGCGCCCACCACGGAAAAGCCGGACGAGCTCATGTCCAACTTCACTTCCGCCGGCAGGAGCCTCGTGGGCACCGGCACCCCCACATAAGGGCCGGAGAGTTTCCAGAGACTACCTATCCCTTCGTCGTCCTCTGAAAAATAATATATCTCCTGGTCATTGAAATCATTGGCATTGCCGCTGTCAGTCTCAAAAGATGTGCCGTAGCCCCCCAGAGGGCAGCTTTGGGCGTAATTTAGCGCCGTAAGCTGGCTCGGCAATATTTCGTCCTGACCGTCTACGAAACAATGATAGGTGTATGCCGTCCTCAAATTGCGGGACAGTTCGTTCATGGCAAATCCCGCGCTGTCGAGTATGGACCGGAGGTTTTGGGACTTTTGGTGCACCACATTGGCATTGAGCAGGGCATTGGTGCCCATAAGGACAATGAGCACAAAAAGGGAAACCGCTATCATGGTCTCGAGGATGGTATACCCGCCGGCAATCTTTTTTGTTGTGTTTAGAAAGCGTGTTGGCATATCATTTAACCTCCATCTTACCCGAAGCGGAAACCGTTATGAATGCTTTTAAGTCCTTGGGCGATTCGGCGGTGATCTGAACTTCGGTGTTAGAAAACTCAACCTTGTCAGAAGATATGACGGGTTCGGCGCTGGTCCTTGAGAAAACAATTGTCGCGTCGGACTTGGAATCATTCAACCCCGGCGCAGTAAACAACAGGTCAGTGATTCTGTTGCCCTTGGTCAGAGTGATTTTTTCCAGGCATTCCCCGCTACAATCCATGGAGGAAACGCCCAAATTAAAAAGGCCGTCGCTGTCGTAGTCTGCGAAATAAATAAAATTCTTGTCTTCGTCGGAATTGGCTTCAAAATAAAGCCCGTAAGAGGGTTTCCAGCCCGCCGGGGCCAGGAGCGCCAAAGCGCCGGCGCGGGAATCGCTTTGCACTTTTATGATCTTGAGTGCTATGTCGCTGCCTAAATTTCTGATATCTATCTGATCCTGAAACCCTTTGTAGTTGAACATGGCCACGCCGGACAAAACGGAAAAAATACCCAGCACCACGATCAACTCAATATAGGTCATGCCACGTTTTAGGTGCGCGCATTTCCGGTCTTTATTTTCGGATTTTTGAGCCATTACAAATTGAAAAGAATTATGTGAAGTTCGAATAAGAATGCCAAAAGCGCTCCCAAGACCAGATAAGGCGCGAACGGCAGTTCGCTGTTCATTTTATACTTCCGGGAAAACGCCACGAGGATAATACCCAAGATAGCCCCCACCCAAAAAGAAAGCACAGCGCCGGAAAGCAGCCGGGACGGACCCAGGAGCCAGCCCAAACCCACCGCAAGCTTTGCATCCCCTAACCCCATCCAGCGGCCGGAAGACACTAGCCAGAGGAGCGCAAACGGCGCCGCCAAGATGAATCCGGAAAGAAACTGCCAAAGCGTTGGCAGGTGTGGATAAAAGAGCCGCGCGTCATCAATATTGAAGAAAAACATACCTGCGAAGGCGAGAGCTCCCAGAAGGAATGCGAGCGAATCCGGAATTATTTTATGCTTGATATCATAGACCGCGACCACAATTAAGAGCGAGAACATAGCCGCATAAAAAGCATAGGCGGCCACAAAAGCGAATGGCGTTAAAAAGAACGCGCCTTCCAATTTCAGGTAAAGGGCGGCAAAAACGACTCCGGTAACAAGCTCGATGACCGGATATTGGGATGATATTTTGGTTTTGCATCGAAGACAGCGGCCTCTTAAACAAAGGAAGCTCAAGACGGGTATGAGTTCGTACCAGGAGAGTTTTTTCTGGCAGGACATACAGGCGCTCCGGCCGGCGAAGGAACGATTGGTATTCAGCCGAAAAATAACGACGTTAAGAAAACTGCCGATAATGAGCCCAAGGCCGAAGAAAATTAATGCAAGTATGGCTGTCATAATAAAAGTGGCAGAATTAATTGCGTGATAATCAAACTATATTATAACACAAAAACCACCGGTAAAGGTGGTTTTTGTTGAGAAAGTAATATGAAATTACTCTACGCAGCCGGCTGTGGTAATCTCTGCGTCCAGAGTTCCTTGGGTATACGCTGTACCAGGAGTAGGAGCTGTGACTTCTTTTGATTTACCTGTACTGTCTACACACCAAGCTTTATCTGTAGCTGACTTATATTGAGAAACAATAGCCCAAGATGCTCCGGCGGCGGCTTCCGCACAGGCGTTCAAAGCGCTGGTAGCGGTTTTTGCGGCCGCAATCGCACCGATGACATTGGCATTACCAAAAATACTACTACCTGTCACTGTGGCGGGACATGTGGCTACGGCTACGGCTGCAACGTTACAACCAGTTGCAGTACCATAACAATTAAAGTCAGCGTACAAAATCTCTGCTTGGGACCTGATTCCTGACAGATTGGCTTTCACCGCGGCATCAGCTCCTTTCGAGCGGGCATTGTTGAGAGAAGCCAGAACAACGGAGGCAAGAATACCGATAATCGCAACCACCACCAAAAGCTCAATCAGCGTAAAACCTTTCTTGAGATTCTTCATAATTTATTTTTAATACTATTAATATCTTATCTATCGGGTCTTAATTAACATACCCGGCAGAATAATTTCGACTTATTTGTATAATCATATTATAACACTGCCGAGTTTTTTGTACGCAATAGAGTTATCCACAGACCCCTACCCTTGGCAAGGGGGAGGCTGAAGATGGAGGGGATCTTAGCTTATGCCCCCTGCCAAATTGTAAATCGGCATAAGCACCGAAACGAGTAAGAGACCGACGCCCAAGCCCAGCACAACTATCATGACCGGCTCGATGAGGCCTACCAGGGTATCAATAGCATCGTCCACCTCGCGGCGATAGAATTCGGTCAGGGTTTTCAGTATTGAGCCAAGCGAACCGGTTTCTTCGCCAACCTGAACCATCTGAATCAGGATGCCCGGTATCTCTTCGCTATACCTTTGTAGCGCGGCGGAAAGAACCAGGCCGGATTTAACGTTTTCGGCTACTTCCTTCATTATATCCCTGTAGACCAAGCTCCCGACAACGTCCGCGGTAATATCAATGGAACGCACTATAGGTACTCCGGAAGAAAGCATGGTGTTCAGGTTATCGGTAATTCGGGAAAGGTAGAGCTTTTTGTACAGGTTTCCCACGCCGGGCACCGACAGACGGAACTTGTCCAGGTAAACTTTACCCCGCTCCGTAGAGCTAAGACGCCATACCCATGCGCCTAGAAATCCCAGAAAGATCAGAACGAAAAATCCATAACTAACAAAAAATTCCGACAGAGCAATGATTATCTTGGTAAAAACGGGCACTGCCTGTCCGGACTCGGTAATGATAGCCGCGAGTTTGGGGATAACCACCGTAAACATAAGCGACATCACTACAAAGAACGTGACCACTACGAAAACGGGGTAGATAAGGGCGTTTCTGGTCTTGGAGGTCAGAGAATACTGGCGATCCAGATAATCCGCAAGGTGGAGAAATGTTTCATTGAGCTTGCCCGTCTCTTCTCCCACTTTGACCATATTCACATAAAAACTCGAGAATACGTCCGGGTGTTTCGCCAGCGACCCGGAAATGGAAACGCCGGCCTCCAAGTCGTCGGAGATCTCCGTGAGTTTGCGGCCGAGCAGTTTGCTTTCGGCATTTGTCGCCAACATGGTAAAGGCCTTTAGCGCCGACACCTGCGCTTCGAACAAGGTAGCGATCTGCCGGGACAGTATAACCACATCCTTGCCGGAGACCCACTCCAAAAAAGGATATCTGGAGAAGGGATTTTTTCGCCCCCTCGTCTCGGATATCCAGTATGACCAACCCGCGGCGCTGAAGACCGGAAATGGCTATGTCTTTATTGGGTGCGTCAATTTCGCCCTCTTTATTCAAACCTTCCGCATCCAGCGCTTTATATTTGAAAAGCATTGTTCTCTATGTTAAATCAAACGCTCAAGCCCTTTGGGGTTGAGTGAAAACTGGTAAGCATTCTCTATGGAGATCTCTCCGGCCCGCACAAGCTCGATAAGAGAATGGTTTAAATCCATCATGCCTTGTTCCATGCCGGTCTCGATGACCACATCTATCTCATGCGTGCGCTTTTCGCGTATCAGGTTGGCCACTGCGTTGTTGTTGAGCAGGAGTTCGTACGCAGGTACCAGGCCGCCGGATATGCGCGGCACAAGTCGCTGGGAAAATATACCCAGGAGGGACGATGCGAGCTGGGTACGGATCTGGTCCTGCTGGTCGCCGGGAAAAGAATCGATTATCCGGTCGATGGTCTGAGAAGCATTGTTGGTGTGGAGTGTGGAGAGTACTAAGTGTCCGGTCTCGGCCGCGGTTACCGCGGTGGAAATAGTTTCCGGGGTACGCATCTCTCCGATCATGATAACATTCACATCTTCGCGGAAAACTTCTTTGAGCGCAACATGAAAATCCTTGGTGTCGATGCCAACCTCACGCTGGTTTACGATGGATTTATTTGCAGTGTACACGTGTTCAATTGGATCTTCGATGGTTACGATGTGTCGCGCCTGCTCATTGTTTATGACATTCACCATTGCGGACAATGTCGTGGACTTGCCCTGCCCAACCGGACCGACAACCAGGAAAAAACCCTGCTTTTTACGGGCCAAATCCGCCAAGACCGGCGGCAACTTTAGTTCCGCCATGGTTTCCACTTTGGGTACCAGCCGGAATACCATGTTGGCCACGCCTTTCTGGAAAAAAGCATTACCCCGAAGTCTGGCTTCCCCACGGAAATCGTAAGAGAAATCCGCTTCCAGATTTTCCTTGAAACTCTCCAGTTTCTTCGCGTCGAGGATTTCGCTCAAAAACCCCATCATATCTTCCTGGGTCAGCGGCTTGTATTTCGCGAGGAAGATGAGCTCCCCGGCCACACGTATCGCCGGCACTCGGCCCGCCCCCAGATGCAGATCGGAGCCGGCTTCGTGTATCACAGTTAGAATTAGTTCTTCGAGTGTTTTTTTGTATTCCATAATATTATTGCGGCACAGTTCCCTTTTTACTTTCTAAAATTTTTACCACCTGGTCGATAACTTCCTGGGGCGTGGAGCTCGCTTTCACAATATATCCGGCGACTCCCAGTCGGCTGCCCTCTTCAATGTCCTTTTGCTCGCTTTTGTTGGAAAGAATTATCTTAATGCAGTTTGGACACAAATTTTCCTTGTTTGTCTGGGTCAGCGTTTCAAAGCCATCCATTTCCGGCATGATTATGTCCATGAGTATCACGTCCGGGCAGAGCCCGCCGCGAAGTTTTTCCAGGACCGTCACGCCGCTTCCGGCGGTATGCACCTCGAAATTATTCTGGCTGAATTTTAGAGCATACATATCCAGAAGAAAATTGTCATCATCCACTATTAAAATTTTCCTTTTTTGTCCTTCCATGCCTTTGATCTCATGAGAACTCACTAAATTATACCATAGAAAGCTACCGGTCAGAACGCGCTGTGGACAACCTTATTCGTTTTCACTGTTGAAATTGTACACTTCCGTAAAAGGAATTAGGCCTTCCAGGGATTTGAGCATGGCATCTTCGCGCATCATGAGCATACCATTTTTGCGCGCCACTCTATATATCTCGGAGTTGACCGGATTTTTCAGTATGACATTCTGCATCTCTTTATCCACTTTGAACATCTCAAAGACCGCAATGCGGCCACGCGTACCCGAAGGGCACTCCGGTGAAGGCACAACTTCGTACATTTTGTCCCCGATGTTCGGACGAAATTCGGCCGGCAAGTCTTTCATCTGTTCCTCTACCTGCGTGCGGACGCTAGGATCCATGGGCACTTCTTTCCGAGAGGCAGGATATGTCAGCCGGGCCAGGCGCTGGGCAATGGAAACTATAAGCGTGGGCGCAATGAGGTAAGGATCGACGCCCATGTCCACCAAGCGGGGAATCGCGCCGACCGCCGAGTTCGTATGGAGTGTTGAAAGCACCAAGTGTCCGGTGAGCGCCGCTTGTATCGCCAGCTGGGCCGTTTCTTTGTCGCGTATCTCGCCTACCATTATTATATCCGGGTCCTGCCTCAAGATGGAACGGAGGCCCGAGGCGAAAGTGTAGCCTATCTCGGGCATCATCTGCGACTGGTTGATATCCGGCATGTGATATTCCACCGGGTCTTCCAGGGAGACTATGTTCGACGTTTCTTTGTCAAGTTCATTCATCATGGAATAAAGCGTGGTTGATTTTCCGGAACCGGTGGGCCCCGTAATCAATATGAGGCCGTAGGGTTTTTTGATGGCATCACGTATAATCTTAAGATTAACTTCCGATAACCCCAGCTGGTCCATGGGCTTTACGCCTTTTTCGGAATCAAGTATTCGCATCACGACTTTTTCTCCATAGTATGCCGGCATTGTGGAGACTCGGAAGTCTATTTTGCGCCCGTCAATATTCGCACTGAAAGACCCGTCCTGCGGCTTGCGTTTCTCGTCCAAGCGAAGCTTGGCTAATATTTTTACCCGGGCTACGACTCCGGAGTATACGTTCGGCGGCAAGGTGATGGTGGTATGTAGCATACCGTCCACCCGGAAGCGCACCTTGATTTTTTCGCCGGTGTGCTCTATGTGGATATCCGAAGCGTTGCCTTCCAGGGCATTGCGCAGGATTACCGCGACTATCTTTATTACCGGAGCATCTTCTACGATCTTGCCCTCTTCTCCGGATTTAATATTTTTTATCTCCTGGCTTAAATTTTCCGCGCTTGTTTTCTTGGCCTCATCGAGTTCGTCCGTTCCCAATTCCTCCAGCGCCTCCTCCACTTGGCTTTCCATGCCTTTGTAGGCCTCGACTATATTTTTATAGTCACTTCTGGATATCAGGAAAACCTTAAAAGGAATGCCCAGTTTGGTGGAAATAAACTCTAGCGCGTCCATCGCCTGTATATTCTCAGGATCCAATATGCCAACTTCCAGCACCCCGTCTTTCAATTCGAGAGGCACTATTTGATAATGTTCGGCCGAGTCCGCAGAAATGTATTTTAGCGCTTCAAAAGACATCTCCTCGACATTGACCTTTTTAACCGGCAAATTTAAATACTCTCCTTTCAATTGAAGAATCTTGTCTTCCGCGAGTCCGGTTTCAATAAGCGCCTCGTCGATGCCATCCCGGTCGTTTCTGGCCCGGCTTTTTATCTCGCCGATCTGGCTCTTATTTATTATTCCCTTTTTAGCTAATTCGTCTAAAAAACTCATTGTGTATGTCCTCGGCCTTAAGGAGTAACTGTAAATTGCCAAGTACTCGTACTCTTACCCTTATTGTTGGATACAAAAAAACTATAGATTCCCTGCCCAACCGCCTGTGGCTTGGTCAGGCCGAGCGGCGTAACCGAAGAAGGAATAGTGAAGACAAGAGATGTGCCGTCGGAAGAATTGAGATTTTGTATGGGAGATGATTTAAAACTTACTTTATTTCCATTTTGACTGAAACCGAAACCATTAACGGTTACTACCGTACCGACCGGTCCGGATAAAGGCGTAACAGAGGTAATGGTGAGAGGGTCATTAAAATGATTCGCTGTCGGAGTGTCTGGAGGCGGAACAATCGTGTCAGAATTTTCTTCTTCGCCAGGATTCTCTTCAAGGTCAGGGACGGGCGGCTCTTCCCCTTCCGGTTCCGGGATAGGGACCGGTACTGGTGCCGGAGTTATGTCTTGACCCAGCGGAGCAAAGGGGTTGGGTCTGCCCTCATTGCCGTCCGGCTCAAGAGTAATGCTTGAATCAGTCAAGCCTTGAAAGGCCGGGTCGGAGAAAATAGCATCCTCCAGTTTGATGTTTTTGACATTAAGAAGAAGGGTTAGGAAATCCCCGGCAGCAAGTGACGCGCCGTTTTGAGAACCTGCACCGGAAACCGGAGCGGTTTCCGCATTGACCGCGGTAGAATTGGGCGCTGAAACCAGGGTGGCATCATCCGCGGGTTCAGGCTTTAGAAAGAAAATATATATAGCCACAAAAACTGCGGCAATGGCTACGAATATTATAATGTTTCTTACTTTAGGCATTGCGCTATTGGTTAATTCTTGAGCCAGTAGGTTTTAATTTTGAAATTATAATCATATAAGCTGGCGGGAGCTATTTTGCCCAAGCTAGGGCCTTTATCGGACGAGAAAGAGATGGCGGCTATGTCTACGATGCGCAAATTATTTTCCAGATCCCTGGTAAAATTTATGAAATTATCGTACGGGGCGGAAGTGTTAAATTCCAGATCCATCGTTCCATAACTTTTGGAGGCTTGTTTTGCGCCTGTTCTTTGCACCACACTTCCGCCCGCTGCGGGGGCCCCTGCTGTATCGACAGTGTTGTACTTCACATCCTTGAGGATCATACCGTAGGGAGAGGCAATTTGTTCTATTTCTAGGATGAGACGTATATTATCGGCACTTTCCGGCAATAATTTTTCCAAACGGGCAAGGTCTTCCGTCCTGAATGAATTGTATTTGGCTGCAAGCTTATCCCGTTCATTTTCCAGCGCTTTGGAATTGCCAAGTGCTTCATTGTAAGAGGATATCTCCGCCCGCAGGGTTGAGAGACCGCCATAAATAGGGACCGCCATCAGGAAAAACGCCGCTACGGCTAATGCTATTAAAATTAAAGGCGCAGCAAATTTCATATTTATTCTATGTTTTGTTGGTCAGACTGGACAATGGTTTGTTTATAATCCAAAAATGTGGGGTCTATCGAAAAATCCAAATCAAACAAAACATTGCCGGCCGGGTCCAAGGTTAGGTTGGAAAAGATGGGATCGATGAAATTTTTATTCTTGGTGAAAAGATCCGATTGAAGCGCGACGGAGCGGTAACCCACAGCCTGTCCTTTCATTTCAACTTTAACTGGCGCGTTGCGTTCTTCGCCTCGGGTATAGCTAAAGGCAAGGAAACGTACTGTTTTCATAGTGATCTTTCCCAGTTCGGCAAAAATGGGAGTGACGGCCACATGGGCTGAGAGTATCTCGTTTCCCGCGCGCAAACGTTTGTCGAGCGTCTGCAATTCGGTTATCTTGGAGGGCTCAAAGCGGTTTTGTGCCAGCTTCAGATTCTCTTTCATGCTTTCTATATTTTTCGCGGTCAGTTTTTTGTAGAAATAGAGGCCACCGGTAGCTACGAGCACCGTAAACAAAATAAAAAGTGATATGATGACCAAAGGTCCAACCGGGCGCGAAGAAACCGCCCTTTCTTTTATTATAGGCTTCTTGGGTATAAAAGATGTTTGAAAATTCTGATCCATCTAATCTTTACTATTATATTACAAATGGAAGTTTAAAAGAAGCCAATTGTGCATAACTTGCGTTTCTGTTTTTATTGGAGCTTCCTGAGCGCGAGGCCCAGAGCAACGGCAAATTCGGGACCCATGCTTTCAAGCACTTTGTCCAAAAACTGGGGGGCGCCTACCTTGGAAAAGGGGTGGCCAATCTCTATTTCCGCCCGGAAATTATCAGAGGCCACCTCGGAGAGTCCTTTGAGGAGTGCTCCGCCGCCGGTGAACATGATTTTGCTCACGGTTCTGCCATATTTCTTCTCATAACCCAAAAGAACATTGTTCGTTTCGGAAAAAATATAATCCACATGGACTTTGATGATATCGGCCAGGCTTTTTTCGGCCGGATTGCCAAATAAGCCGAAATCTTTTTTCATTTTTTCCGCATCGGAAAAAGGAATGCTCAAAGACCTGGAGATGGAATTGGTAATGTCGGCCGAGCCCCGGTCGATAGTATGGTAACTTTTTACCATCCCGAACTCTACGAGCGTCAGCTTGGTCCGGGAGGCACCGAAGTCGATGAGCAATACGGGGGAAAGTTCATGCTCGAAATTAGCCCGGATGGAAGAAAATATCTCGATTTCAAAAAACGAAGCGGAAAATCCGCACTGCGAAACTATCGAACGATATTTTGAAACAGCATCATTTTGAGTGGCAACCACGAGCACAGAAAGCCTCTCCTTGCCCGGACCAGGCACAGCGGAAGTATTGAGCTCCTCAAAAGAAGCTTCTTTTTTGGGCAGAATGAAATAATCTATGGACACTTCGTCAATGGGTACGGGTATGTACTTTCTCGCCTCGGTGGGAACAATAGAAGCTATCTCGCCCTCGGTCACCTGAACCGGCAGCTCCAGAGTAAAAACCAGACTGGATTGGATGGGAATGGCCAAACAGAGATCCGAACCCAGGATCCCAGACTGCGAAAGCACTTCTTTAAGAGCCAAGGCGGTTTGCTCCACCGGCAAAGCCGCAACTCGTCCGGCTTCCATGTTGGCATAAGGACCCAGGGCAATCGCTCCGTAAGTTTCGAGCACGGCAAGGCCCTTCTTTCTCTTTATCTGCACCACCTTAATAGCCGAAGTGCCTATGTCCACTCCTATGGCCGAGCCCCCATCGGCATGCCCTGCCTTACTCAAGCCCGAAAATATGTTTTGCAGGAAATTGGCCATTTGCATGTTAAAATACCCCTTAAGTATAGCATATATGCATTTTTGGCACACAATTCTCTCGGTTATTTTCCCGGAAAAATGCCTCGGCTGCGGACAGGCTGGTATTGTATTTTGTCCAGAATGCCTCGCGACCTGCCCGGAAGCCCTGCGCGAGAGCGCTAAGTGGATTTTCCCCGTGTATGATTACCGCCATCCTCTGGTCAAAAAATCCCTTTTGCTTTTCAAGTATAAAAACAAACGGCTGCTGGCGCCCATTTTTGCCGATATTGTCTGTCAAAAAATAGAAGAGGAGCTTTCGGAACTTTGGGTAATGGAAAATTTTCGCGAACCTCTTTTGATACCTATTCCCCTCTCTAAAAAACGGCTCCGCGAGCGCGGATACAATCAAGCGCAATTGCTTTGTGATGAAATTTTAAAGATAAGCCGGGAACGTGGAAACGCGGGCTTCCAAACCGCAAATAAAGTTTTGGTGAAGCCCGAGGACACGGAGCACCAGGCGCGCATCACGGAACGGCGAAAGAGGCTCCGGAATTTGCGCGGGACTTTTGCCGTTACCGGCGGAGAACCGATAAAGGGCAGGAATATTATTCTGATCGATGATATTTTGACCACGGGCGCAACGCTTTCGGAAGCCCGGCGCGTCCTCAAGGACGCCGGTGCGCGCAAGGTCATAGCTTTTACTGTGGCCCATTAAGGCCGCGATGCGCCCACAGATCCCAGATCATGCCGGCAATGTTTTTGGGTTTGCCTTCCAGGGCGTAGTAGTGCAAATCTATGTAGGGCAGCGTATTGCACTCGATTATTCCCCACTTCTGGGAATGGGCCGGCCGCGCGGGATCCGGCACAATGCAGTCGAAACCGGCCACCGCAAGCCCGGTTATTTTCACTGCCTTCTCGAAAATAGGCACGAAGCTCGGGTCAAGCTCGTCGAGCATCTCCTTGGTCGTACCGCCAAAGAGCCTGCCCACACGATGCGACAAAGATAATTTGAATTTAACCGGCAAGACATCGCCTAAACCAAAGCCCTGTCTCCGGATATAACTTTGAAGTTCGTCGCCTATGGAAATTTTGTCCACGCGGCTATGCCGTTTCGCGTCCTTTTCCTGTATAAGTTCCCGGACGGTTTTTACTCCGTTGCCCAAAACACATGGCGCCTCCCCGCGATAAAATCCGGCGAGTTTACCCCGAACCAAGGTCGCCCGGCATACATAACCCTCCAGATGTTCCTCGGCAATAAGATGGGGACTTAGGGCCTGCCCTATCTTCACAGCATCTTCCATTTGAGAAAAAGTGCGTATGTTGGTGATGGTATGCCTGCCCCGCGATCCGAGTTTTGGCTTAACGATGATGGGTTTATCCATTTGTTTAAAGATGCGCGGGAGGGCGCGTCTGGAGAGCGGGAGGAGAAAATAAGCCGGAACCGGGATTCCATTTTTCTTAAATTCCTCTTTCAGGGTAAACTTGTTGTCCCAGTCCTTAGATAATTCCAAGTATTCCGGTGGAATGGGTAGGCTGTTGAAAAAAATCTCTTTCGGCTGTCTCTTATTCTCTAAAAATGCGCGGTAATATTCCATGGGCTTGCCCCAAAGAATCAGCTGTTCCATCCGGATGCCGCGGCGCGCGGCTTCTTCCCAGACCACCCGGGAGCGGAAAGTTTTGGACTTACTTATGTCGTCTGAGAAATGCGCGAGTCCCACATGCGCGAAAGTTTTAAAAGTAAATACCGGCAACCAGTCTGCAAATTTTTTTAAAAAGCGCGGGGCGCGTTTGGATACGCTCAATATGTGCGGCTCGAGCACAGAAGATATGAGGCTGTCGAAATAAAAAAATGCGTGGGAAACCTGCGCATCGCCGCAGTAAGAGCAGGAACTTTTTTTGAAATGTGGTTCGTCTTGTTTTTCCATAACCGGAAAGAGACAGCATCTGCTGTCTCTTTATTATAGTATCAAAATAATTTAAGTCTTAGTGTCCTCCTGTCATGTTATTATTTATGCTAATTTGGGCTAATAATAGCCGACCTTCCATATTGTACCACAGGGCGGTTTTCATAGGCAATAGCCAAAGATTGACTTGCAAGGCTAGAGCGCTTATATTTAAAGCATGAACCATTTATTTTCCAAAGAAGGCAAAGTGGTCATGCAGGCACAGGCGGAAATGTCCGGAGATAATATCACCGGCACCGCGACCTTTACCGAATATGAATTCGGGACCCAAAGACTGGTAAAAGTAATACTGGAACTTTCCGGGGACAAAGCCAACTTAAAACTCGGACTCCACGCTGTTCATATCCATGAAAAAGCGAGCTGTGAAGGACATTTTAAGTGCGCCGGCGGGCATTTCGACCCGGGACCGGCAGGCAATTCCGACCCGGATGTTAATCACCCCTTCCACGCCGGCGACCTGCCGAATATTTTGGTAGATGAAAACGGCAAGGGCATCCTCGAAGCCGTGACCAGCCGAGTCACTTTATCCGAAGGCCCGCTCTGCATACTCTCCGGCATTGGCACTTCGCTTATGGTACACGGCAACCCCGACCCTTACCGCGGCGGCGAATCGGGCTCCGGTATCTCCGGCGGCCCCCGCATCGCCTGCGGCATCATCAAGCCCGTTAACTAGGGTTTAAATAATTCTTCCAGTTCTTTTTTCTTTTCCGGAACATATTTTGCCTGATAAAATTTTTCGAGTATTTCCTGCTCCGCAAAATGAGTCTTTTTGTCGAGCGCCGTATCAATAAGTTCGTCGAGTGTCAGCGTAATTAGCTCTATTTTTTCACCCGCGTCCAAATTCAGGTCCGCAATTTTTTTTAAACCCTTGGCAATAAAAGTGTAGACTACCCAGTCAACCTTGCCCACGGGAAAACGTGTATCCCATAGTATGAACTCCTCCGCTATGTAGCCGCTCTCCTCAAGAAGTTCTCGCTTAGCGGCAGTAAGCACATCCTCATCTTCGTCTATCCTGCCCCCGGTCGCACCGATAAACGGCGGCCGGCCCGGCTGTTCCTGTTTGGTCAGAATTATTTTACCGTCCGGCAATACCGCAAACACCACCACTGTATCCGCGCGTTTTACTTTTTCGAAAATCGCACGCGAACCGTCAAACATCTCTTGCTCCCACTGATAGACGTCAAATATTACGCCTTTGAATACCCTTTTGGCATTTAGTGGGATGGGTTGATGCGATTGTGGACGTTCTATGACCATTATTTTTTTTCTTTCAATATATCCCGGATCTCGGTCAAAAGCTCTTCTTGTTTGCCGGGCGGAGTATTTGACTTATTCTCCTTTTTATTAAACCTGTTCACCACTTTCACCACGAAGAATATAGCAACGGCTATTATCAGGAAGTCGGCGACATTCTTGATGAAATTGCCAATTAGCACGCCATGCCAAGTCCAATCGCTGAATTCCGCGACTTTTAGAACCGGAGCTAGCGAGGGAAAAATAACATCATTTACCAGGGAGGAGACTATCTTCTGGAAAGCCGTACCGATGGCAAGACCCACCGCGAGGTCGATGACATTGCCCCGGGCGATAAACTGCTTGAATTCGTCCCATAATCCTTGCATATAATGATTCTAGCACCCGCTAGTGAAACTTAGCAAAGTATTCGCCGCCTCCCGTGGCGTTACGCGATAAAATTTTCTAATTTCTCCAATAATTCAGGGAATTGCGTATATCCGGCCTTGGTATTGAAATGCCCGGCGTTAGGCACAAAAGATAACGGAACGCCCAGATTTTTTGAGAGTTCTCTACCATTGTCCAAGCCCACCGAAGGGTCATCGTCCGAATGGAAAACTACAAAATGCCCCGCGTTCCTTTTTATCGCCTGCCAGTCAAAATCAAAACCGCTGAAACTGCTGTCCCTGTCGTAATTTCGGATAGGCCTTACTCCTATCGGAGCCCCGACTAAAAATACCGCTTTGACGGGGTGCTCTAATTTCTCCAAAACTCTTAGCGCAAAAACCCCTCCCAGACTGTGACCAATGATTACCGTATCCTCGTTTATTTCTTTCTCGTAATCTTTCAAAACCTCAAACCACTCGGCTATTTTCGCGGGCACAACCGGCGGAGAAGGAAATTGAGGCACAAAAACTTTATGGCCTTTTTCTTCCAGCTTCTCTTTCAGCCATGGAAACCAATTTTCTTGCGGATGTCCCTCCGTTCCGTGAAAAATAAAAACGTTGCTCATTTTTTATCTCTTCCAATCCCTTAGTGTTTAGGATTTCTTGATTCCTCTTCCATGGCCTGCCTTACCTCCTCTTGGCGTTTCTGAAGTGTCTTTTGGGCATCTTCTATTTTTCTGGAAATTTCCCGCGACTCGTCCATGATCCTCTGCTGTTTACTATTCAACTGGCGAATTTCTTCTTGCCAGTAATAAACGTCTGTTTGTAACTGTTGTGCTCTACTGCTGGACATAAATTTATAAGTATCTAAATTTATTAATTTCGACTTACTTTAAAAGTATACCACACGGCAATATAGCCTGTCAGCGCAAGCTGGATGGTGGGCGTAAAGCCGGTATTTAATATAGGTATAATGGGCATGGCGGCATCGTAAACCCAGCGGCCGCTATTAAGAGCCCAGATTTCGATGCCTATGGCCAAGACGAGCCCTCCCGCGATTACAAAAGCGGTTTTATTTATTTTAAATATGCGAGCGAGGGTTACGAGCGCAAGGATATATATTCCGTCCATAATTGCGGCATACAATAAAATAAGGTTTGTAATTTCCCCTCCCCTGTAGCTCGCATACAAAGTGCTATGCGAAAATTCCCAAACGAGGTTTAAGGCGAAGGCTATCAGAAATACGAGGAGGAATTTTTTAAACATATTTATGCTGGCAGGACACTTGGGTTAAGTGCCCAGTGCCTCAAACCATGTAGGGGTATTCTAGCACATTTGCGATACTCACATTCAGGTACTATTATTGCTTTTTTGCGACACGAATAGTAAATACCTAGAGCAAAGGGGGTTGCTTTATAAAATTGCAGACCTTATTTCCTCTATTCTTTTATCCTTAGCTTCTTCTCTTA
>Ga0076048_118_pt1 | contig 20324 bp, 17 predicted proteins | sample RifGroB1_FD_68145 | JGI IMG/M metagenome (GOLD analysis project Ga0076048, IMG submission 68145) | Parcubacteria (Nomurabacteria) bacterium GW2011_GWB1_47_6 | reverse complement strand
GTTTTCGAGGGCGACGAGAATGCGCCCAAGGACACGGAATCTGCGGAAATCTGGCAGAAGGTAGGCATTCCCGACACCCGGATATATTTTATGCCTGCGACCAAAAACTGGTGGAGCGCGGGGGACAATGGTCCCTGTGGTCCGGATACGGAAATGTTTTACGACCTAACCCCGGAAGGTTTGGGGGATATGACAAAGGAAGAATATCTTCAAGCGGACCAAGAGCAGAAAGTGGTAGAAATTTGGAACGACGTGTTTATGGAGTACGAAAAGAAAGACGGCAAAGTAATCGGTAAACTCAAGAATAAAAATGTAGATACGGGGGCGGGGCTGGAACGCCTGTCCATGGTATTGCAGAAAAAAGACAATATTTTTGAAACTGATTTGTTTCAGGAAGTTATGGAATATATTCGTAAATACTCAACTGCCTATAATGAACGTTCTGCAAGAATAATTGCAGATCATGTTAGAACAGCAACTTTCTTACTTTTTGATGGAGTATTGATAGGCAATAAGGATAGAGGTTATATATTGCGACGACTTATTACTCGTGCTGTTTTAAATGGACACCAAATTGGTTTTGAACAACAACTTGAACAAGTTTCCAGAATTTTTGTGGAAAAATATGAGGGTATTTATTTTAATATAAGCGATAGTGCCTCATGGCATTCATCGGTTTTTTCCTTTGAAGAAGAAGAGATGAGATTCAAAAAGAATCTTGTTGAAGGAATGAAAGAATTCGAAAAGGGCACCGACCCGTTTGTGCTGGCTACTACTTATGGTTTTCCGATAGAACTGACCCTAGAATTGGCTCAGGAAAAAAACAGGACGATAGATTTGGAAAATTTTAAAAAGAAAATGGCGGAGCACCAGAAGCTTTCACAGACCGCTTCCGCCGGTATGTTTAAGGGTGGGCTTGCCAATCATAATGAAAAAACTATTCGTTTGCATACGGCGCACCATCTCCTGCTTGCAGCTTTGCAGAACGTGGTAGGGCCCCAGGTCAAGCAGCGGGGCAGCAATATTACCGAAGAGCGCCTGCGCATAGACTTTTTATGTGACCATAAACTGACGATAGACTTTTTATGTGACCATAAACTGACGGACGAGGAAAAGAAAAAAGTTGAAGATTGGGTAAACGACAAGATAAAACGGGGGCTTGATGTTGTGCGCCGGGAGATGCCCTTTGGGGAGGCGCAAAAGATCGGGGCAGAGATGGAATTCGGCGCGAAATACGCCGACATCGTTTCGGTTTATTTCGTGGAGGACGGACAAGGCGATGTTTTCTCCAAAGAGTTCTGCGGGGGCCCTCATGTGAAAAACACCGGCGAACTCAGTATTTTCAAGATCCAGAAAGAGGAAGCGGTATCTCAGGGCATACGCCGCATCAAAGCGGTGCTTTTGTGATATACTATTTATATGCATTTTGGTTTTTCTAATAAAAAGAAAGAAGAGTTGGTGCTCTCTTTGCATATCGGGTCGGCGGCGGTGGGCGGAGCGCTGGTAAGGCTCGACAACTCCGGAATCCCCAAGCTCATATTTTCCGCCATAGAACCCATCCCAATCGAAGAAAAACTCAACACCGAAAGATTTTTTCTAAAAACAATAAAATCGCTTGAGGTGGTCGCCGGCAAGATTCACAAATCCGGGCTGGGCGCTCCGGAGCGAATTTTTTGCGTGCTGGGCTCTCCCTGGTATGCTTCGCAGACCCGGGCCATACAACTTAAAAAGAACACGCCGTTTGTCTTTACGGAGCGTATTGCCGATGACTTGATACAGAAAGAGATAAAGCTCATGAGTGAAGAGCACTCACTAAAATACGGGACCAAGGAAAATGCCATACGGGCCATTGAGCTCAAGAACATAAAAACCACTTTAAACGGCTACGATACCGAGGAGCCTCTGTATAAAAAAACGAGAGAGGTCGAAATGACGATGTTCATTTCCTTGAGCGGGGAGAAAACGCTCCGGAAGATTGAAGAAGCAATCCGGAAATCGTTCCAGTTTGAGCAGATAAAGTTCTCGTCTTTTGCCATGGCTTCTTTTACGGTAGTGCGGGACCTGTACCCGGAGCAGGAAAGCTTTCTCCTTGTGGATATAGGCGGGGAAGTTACGGAAATATTCATGGTCAAGAAAAACGTTTTGCACGATTCCATTTCCTATCCTTTGGGGCGGAATTTTTTTATCAGAAACGTTGCCCTGGGACTGGGGTGCACCCTAAGCGAATCCCGCTCCCTGATTTCGCTTTGGAAAGACGGACATGCGGAAGAAAAAGTCGCGGCCAAAATCGGGTCAACTCTGGATAAACTTCGCACGGAGTGGCTCGACAGATTCCAGAAATCACTCGCCAGTCTCTCGGCCGATATTGCCATACCGTCCCGGGTTTATATTACCGCGGACCCCGCCTTTGCCGGTCTGTTCGCGGAGACCATAAAAGCCGAACAATTCAGTCAATATACTTTAGCGGAATCAAAATTTGAAATTACCACAATCGGTCCGGAGCTCCTGCACAATTTGGCCGCGTTTGAAGAGGTGGCGGCCCGGGATTCTTTCCTGATTCTGGACTCCGTTTACATTAGCCGTTTTTTAATTAAGATATAAATATGCCTAGGCCACTCCAAGACATAGTCAAGCGTAAATCAGAGCCAGAGCGGGCCGCCGGCAAGGTCAGTAAAAAACCCGCCGCCGAGCCGCTCCAAAGTCGCTCCTTGGATCGCGAATCTTCCCAGATTCCCGTCGGGCGGGGATCCAGATACATGCTCTGGTCTGTGGCGGTTTTTTCCGTTGCGCTTCTGATTGTGGCGCTTTCTTTCATGTGGGGTAACGCCAAGGTGGAAGTTTATCCCCGGACAGAAACCATCGAGCTTAATGATAATTTTGCCGCGAGCAAACCGCCTTCAAGTGGCGGCCTTGGATTCGAGCTGGTGGTGATTCACGGCGAAGAAAGCAGGACTCTGGAAGCAACCGAAGAAAAAGAATTATCCCAAAGGGCAGGAGGAACCGTGGTCATATTCAACGATTACGGCATGGCCGCTCAGCGGCTGGATATAGACACGCGGCTAAATGGCTCCAACGGCAAACTCTACAAAACCAAGAAGCAGGTGAGTGTTCCGGGGCGTAAGGCGGACGGGACCCCCGGTATGGCCGAAGCGGATATTTACGCCGCGGAGGCGGGGGAGGATTATAACAGTGGACCGCTCGATTTTGACATCGCGGGATTTAAGGGTACGCCCAAGGAGGAGCATTTCAAAGTACGTTCCAAGACCGGTACGGAAATCACCGGAGGCTTCAAAGGCAAAACCCTGGTCGCTTCTGCTGCGGAAAAAGATGCCGCAGTAGGCGAGCTTAAGACGGTCCTCCAAGAGGAACTTTTTAAAAAGGCGACCGGGGAAATCCCGGACGGGTTCATATTGTTCAAAGATGCTACCGTGTTCGTTCCGGACAAGATTGACCTTCCCCTTGGCGGCGAGGAGCTGGTAGTAACCCTAAACGGCACTCTTTACGGACTTTTATTCAAAGAAGAAGAACTTGCCGGACAAATCGCCCTGAAAAAAATGGCGGGTTATGAAAATGAGCCGGTTTTTGTTCGAAACCTCCGCGACTTGAAATTTATTCTGGGCAATATCGGAGATGTATCGCTTGAAGCAATGAACAACATAAATTTAAATTTGTCCGGTTCCGTAGAGTTGGTATGGCAATTGGATACAGATAAGTTTGCCCAAGATCTTGCCGGGCGTTCCAAAAAGGATTTTACTTCCATTTTATCCGCGTATAAGAATATCGACCGCGCCGAGCTCACGCTTTCGCCGTTTTGGAAACGGATGATACCCGACGAGGCAAAGAAAATCGATGTCATCATCAATGGCGCGGAAAGCGACTAGTCCGGCGAAACATGTTGTTTGACGCAGATGCCCTTTTTTAGTATGATTACGCTACCCAAATGAGCGACCCTAAAAATGAAAAAATGGAAACCGCAAGAGGTGTGGTAACGGAGGCTCTGCCCAATACCTTGTTTCGCGTGACGCTGGAGGAGCGGAGCCTCGCCGACGCCAAGGCTTCGGCGGGCAAGGACGAGGAGCGGGAAATTTTAGCCTACCTCGGAGGCAAGATGCGAATGCACCGGATAAAGGTTTTAATAGGGGATAAGGTGGAGGTCGTACTGGATCCCTACGGCGGCAAAGGCAGAATCGTCAAGAGACTTTGATTTTTAGCAGGGACTTGTACTTTTTTCAATAATAGTGTATCATACAACCTACGTTTTAGTTGCGGTTTTAAAAATCAAAAAACATTGAAAAATAAGGGTATATCCTTGTTTTTCTGTTGTATTGTTTTGTTTGACCAATTTCAATGAAAATAAAGTCAGCCGTAAAAAAAATTTGCGCTAAATGTAAAATGGTCAAAAGGGGAAAACACCTCCGCATAATTTGCTCGAACCCGAAGCATAAGCAGAAACAATAATTTATGAGAATTTTAGGCATAACCATACCAGACGAAAAAAGGCTGGAAATAGGGCTCTCTGCGATTTACGGAATAGGCATTTCTTCTGCCAGAAGGATATTGGACCAGGTGGGTATTGACCGCGGGAAAAAAGCCAAGGACCTGTCTTTGGAGGAAGAGAACAGTATCCGAGCGGTAGTGGAGAAAATCCCGATTGAAGGAAATTTGAAAAGAGAGGTATCGGCGAATATCAAGCGACTCAAGGATATTAAAAGTTATCGGGGTGTCCGTCACCAGAAAAGGCTGCCTGTACGCGGGCAACGGACCAAAACTAATTCCCGCACGGTCCGAGGCAATGTCAGGAAGACCATGGCTTCCGGACGCAGGAAAGAAAGCAAGACATAATTAATTTTCAAAATGGGTAAGACTAAAATCATCACAGAAGAAAACAAGGAAACAGCGGGAACCCCGGCAGCACCGGCGGAAACTTCGGTCAAAATTCCCAAAAAGAAGGTAACTTCCGGAGTTTTACATATCGAAGCGACCTTCAACAACACCAAGGTTTTATTTTCCGACAAGGTCGGCAATACATTATTCTGGTCCACTTCCGGCAGTCTCGGTTTCAAAGGCGCCAAGAAAGGCACGCCCTTCGCGGCCTCCAAGGTTGGTGATATCATAGGCGGCAAGGCGGCGGCATTGGGAGTGAAGGACTCGGATGTGGTCGTGCTTGGAGTGGGTTCCGGACGCGAACCGGCAATCCGGGCTTTTATGGCTCACGGGATAGAGATCACTTCAATATTCGACGCTACGCCCGTACCGCATAATGGCCCCAAACCCAAAAAGCCAAGACGGGTATAAGGTAAGTTTAATTTAAGTATTAAAAACAAATGATATCAAAACCGAAATTTAAAATAGGCAGAAGGCTCGGAGCGGGCGTTTATGATAAATGTCAGACCCCGAAATTTTCAGCTTCTGTTAGAAGTCCTATGGGGGGTAAGCGTCCGAAAGCTCCGAGCGAATACGGCGCCCAGCTTTTAGAGAAACAAAAAGTACGATTTTCCTATGGAATTACCGAACGCCAGCTTTCTAATTATGTCAAAAAAGCCGCGCACATCAAAGGCGCCGGCTCCACACCCAAATTGCTTGAAATGCTCGAGGCGCGTTTGGATAATACCGTATACCGCATGGGGCTCGCTCCTTCCCGCCGCGCCGCCAGGCAGATGGTTTCGCACGGACATTTTATTGTAAACTTACACAGAGTCACCGTGCCGTCCTATGAGCTAAAACTGGGGGATGTCATAAAGGTGCGTGAAGGCAGCAAGCCTCGGAAAATTTTTGAAAATCTGGCAGACCGGCTCAAGGACTATACTTCGCCCGCATGGGTTTCTTTCGATGTCGGCACGATGGAAGGGCGCATGCTGGGGAAACCCGAGAACAAGGAGACCTTCCTGGATTTGAACGCCGTACTCGAATTCTACAGCCGATAAATTTTACTTTTCGTTATTAATTAGCAAAATAAATTACAAAAATTATGCCTGACTATAACATCATTATGCCTTCGAAACCCCGTATCGTCCTGGAAGAGGGCAATAAAGGAGTGTTTGAAATAGACGGCCTCTATCCCGGCTACGGGCACACGCTCGGCAACAGTCTGCGCCGCATTATCCTTTCCTCGCTCCCGGGAGCCAGTGTAACTTCTGTAAAGATTGACGGAGTTACTCACGAGTTCCAGACCATGGACGGTATCAAGGAAGATGTCATAGTCGTTATCCTAAACATGAAAAAGATCCGTTTCAAGATGCTCTCCGACGAGCCGCAAACGGTTACCCTTTCAATCAAGGGCCCGAGAGAAGTGCTTGCGGGCGACATCAAGACCGGCGGGCAAGTCGAAATATTGAATCCGGAGATGCATATCGCGGAAGTTACCGGCAAGATCAATTTGAATATAGAAATTAATATCGAAAAAGGCCTGGGCTTCATCTCAAAGGAAGTTTTCCAGAAAGATAAAGTAGACGTTGGCACCATCGCAGTGGACGCCATTTTCACTCCTATCCGCCGGGTTTCCTACGAAGTGGAGAATATGCGCGTGGGCGACAAGACCAATCATAACCGTCTGCGTATTGCCATCGAGACCGACGGAACACTATCTGCCCGGGAAGCGCTTTCGAATTCCATCGAAATAATGATAAATCAACTCAAGGCGATCATTGATTTCAAGGAACCGGAAGAAGAGGAGCCGGTAAACAAAAAAGTCGCCAAAGAGGAGGAGGGTGCTCTAAAAGAAGAGAAGAAAGGCAGCGACGTGGCTGACATTTTGAAAACCCGCACCGATACCCTGGATTTGTCCACCCGGACCCTAAATGCCCTTTCCGGCGCAAACATCCGGACGCTCGGCGGTTTGGCCAGGAAGAAGCGCGAAGACCTGCTCGAGGTGGAGGGCATCGGCGAGAAAGGAATTTCAGAGATTAAAAAAGTTTTGCATAAATTCGGCCTTAATTTAAAAGAATAAGATGAGGCATCACAATACCAAACGAAAATTCGGCAGGAGCAAGACGCAGAAAAAGGCGCTTATGAATTCGCTGGCGTCGAACCTTATCATCCGGGAAAAGATCAAAACGACCGAGCCGAAAGCAAAAGAACTCCGGCCTTTCATGGAAAAGATTCTGACCCGCGCCAAGAAGAATGACCTGGCTTCCAAAAAGCTTGTGGTGTCAAAACTGGCCGGCAGGAAGACCGAGACCAAAAAATTATTTGACGTGCTCGCGCCGCGTTACGCTGACCGCAAAGGTGGCTACACCCGCATTTCCAAACTTCCACCCCGCAAGTCCGACGGCGCCCGGATGGCGATTATAGAATTTGTATAATATGAAAAATAAAGACACTAAAACAAAAGCCAGTAAAGACAGCAAAGCAAGCGAGGCTAAAACCATAGATGCCAAGGGTATGACCTTGGGCCGGGTGGCAACAGCCGCGGCCATGCACCTTATGGGCAAAACAGCGGCCACTTTCGAGCGTCACAAATATTCCGGCTTTCCGGTAAAAATAATAAATGTTGGGAAGATCCGCATTACTCCCAAAAAACTTGAAACCCTTACCCACAAAAGGTACTCGGGAATTCCAGGTGGATTGCGCATACTATCTGCGGCGGAAACTGTGTCCCGAAAAGGAATGAAGGAGCTTGTGCGGCTGGCCACTTACCAGATGCTGCCCGGCAACAAACTGCGCAGAATAATGATGAAAAATTTAGAAATTGAGAATTAATATGGATAAAGAAAAGACAAAAGAAAAAGTGGCGAGATATGTGGAAGCCGTAGGCAGGCGCAAGACTTCGACCGCGCGCGTCCGCATCACAAAGGGCGACAAGGCGCACTTCGTAGTAAACGGCAAAGAGGCGCGGGAATATTTCAAGACCGAAATAGAGCGCCGCCTGATACTCGACCCGATTGCCAAAGGCATAAGCGGCGAAAAAGCGGACATAAAATGGAGCGTAGAAGCCAAAGTTTCCGGCGGGGGACTGCATTCCCAGGCGGAAGCAGTGCGTTTGGGCCTGGCCCGCGCGCTCATCACGAATGACGGAGAACTCCGGGGCAGTATGAAATCATTGGGCTTCCTCAAGCGCGACCCTCGCGCCAAAGAACGCCGCAAATTCGGACTCAAAAAAGCCCGCAAAGCACCGCAATGGAGCAAGCGCTAGAAAACCAGCCGGCCTGCGCCGGCTTTTTCTTTGCGCTTGCTCGGTCGGAGCTATATTGCGAGCAGTAGCGAGCAAAAGCGAGGCGGGGGCTGCGACCGAGTCCGAGTGACGGCGAGGACGAGAGTTGTGGCCGCAAACGCTTCCAAAAATCCCGCTTCCGTGCGGGATTTTTTTATGCTAATATTGGCTCATGCAAGACGAAGAAAAGGACAAAAAAGATGAGGTACAGGAGGTAGAAATCGAGGAATTCGAATACAATGAAGACGGGGAGGAAAACCTCAAAAAAACCTTAAAAAAACTCCGGGCGGATTTGAAGCAGGCGAAAAAAGAAAAGGAAGAGTACCTGACCGGCTGGCAGAAGGAGCGGGCGGATTTCGCCAATTACAAGAAGGATGAGGAGACGCGCAAAGCCGTTTTCTCCGAAGCTATGCGCGAGCGGATACTTACCCGGTTCCTGTCGGTCATAGACAGCTTCAACATGGCTTTCTCTCACAAGGAAGCCTGGGATAAGGTTGAACCTACATGGCGCATCGGTGTGGAACATATATATTCACAGCTAAATTCCATTTTCGAGGAATATGGCGTGAAGCCGGTAGGGGAAGAGGGGGAAGTTTTCGACCCCAACATTCATCAATCCATAGACATGGTTGTTACCGACAACAAAGAATTTGACCACAAAGTGGCAAATGTAGTCCAGAAGGGCTATAAGCTGGGCGAGCGCATCATGCGCCCCGCCCGGGTCAACGTCTATGAATACAAAAACGGAGAGTAAAATCTGCGCAGACTGTCAGCAAGAATTTACGATAGATTCAGGCGATTTAATTTTGTATGAAAAAATCGGCTTGAATGTTCCGGAGCAATGTTTTGAGTGCAGATTAAAACAATATTCTGCTTTTTGGCAATTTGGTAAATTTAGGAAAGGGGTATCGGATTTGTCCGGGGAAAGTTTAATAACTGTTCTACCCCAAAATTCCAGGTATCCCATATATAAATCCCATGAATGGTGGGGCGATGGCTGGGATCCAATGCAACATGGTCGGGAATATGACCCGACCAGGCCGTTTTTTGACCAGCTTAAAGAGCTTCAAGAAAAGATTCCCAGGCCGCATCAGGCCGGCGAGAGGAGCGTAAACTGTGATTGGTGCGATGACTCTTGGGATTCAAAGAATTGTTATCTTTCGAGGAGTATTTCCAAATGTGAAAATATAAGTTATAGCTATCGAGTGGTAGAGACAAAGGATTCTTTTGATATTGTTTATTGTTTCAATTTACAAAACTCTTACGATTGTCTTTTGTGTCACGATTCTTTCAACCTCAACTTTTCCGAGAATTCCAGAGATTGCATAGACTCATACTTTCTTTTCGACTGCCGCAATTGCCAGGACTGCTTTATGTGTTGGAATTTAAGGAACAAAAAATATTGCATTAGAAACCAGCAATACACAAAGGAAGATTATGAAAACGAACTAAAGAAAATAGGGCTGGATTCTTACAGGAATATTGTAACCCTGAAAGGAGAATTTGAGAATATTCTTAAAAACGAGGCGGTGCACAGGGAAAACTTCAACCTAAGAACGACCAATTCGAGGGGAAATTACCTTACAAATTGCGATAAATGTGTCAACGTATTTTCTTGGGAAGATTCCCAAAATTGTCGGAATTCACTGCGCGGCATAGACACAAAAGACTGCATTGATCAGCTTGGCACTTGGCACGATGAAGTTTCCGGGGCAAATTCTTGTGTGTACGGCGGATACCAAATCACCAACTCTTCTTGGTCCAATGCTCGATACTCCGAGTATCTGGATATTTGCGATGAAGTGGAATATTGTTTCGGATGCGTAGGTTTGCGCAAGGAGTATAATTTATGCAACGGCATCATTTATTTCCCAAGTACCACAAAAGAGGAGATATTGGAAAAAGGCGGATATTGGTCAGACGAGGATCTATCTTCATCTGACGGCATGTTATCACGGGAATTACCGGATAGTATTAACGACACTAACGAAAACATAACCAAGCAAGCCCTAATTTGTCCTGAAAGTAATTATAGGTTTAATATTTCTATGGCTGAATACGAATTTCATAAGCGGAAAAATTTTGCCTTACCAAGGTTACATTTTGACCTCAGGATGTTAAAAAAGGCCAAAAAAATAACTACCCTAAGAGGCTATCCGTACAAATGCGTCTACTGCAAGCAAAAAATCGATGCTTACTATCCGCCGGAATGGGGCTATCAAAAGATTGCCTGCGAGGAGTGTTATAAGCAAAATATCGCGTAGTTCGTTATACTACGATATATCGTAGTATAAGAAATAAAGATGCAAAGCGAAACTAAAAACTGTCAAAACTGTAAAAAAGATTTCACGATAGACCCGGAAGATTTTAATTTTTACGAAAAAATCAAGGTGCCGCCCCCGACCTGGTGTCCGGAGTGCCGGCAGCTGCGGCGTTATGCCTGGCGCAACGAGCGCAACCTGTATCGCAGGCCCTGCGACCTGTGTGGGAAAAGCACGGTCACAATTTATTCCCCGAATAAACCGCATAAAATGTATTGCCAGCCATGCTGGTGGGGCGATGGGTGGGACGCAACTTCTTTTGGAGTTGATTTTGATTTCTCACGACCATTTTTTGAACAATTTCACGAACTTCAACTCAAAGTGCCTCGCATGGCTTTGCTTAGTAAAAATAGTGTAAACTCGGAATATACGAATCATTCCGGAGATAATAAAAATGCATATCTCTCTTTTGCAGTTTGGGGTGCTGAAGATGTGATGTATGGCGCGCTAATTTTTTATTCACGCGACCTTATAGACTGCAGCTATATATATGAAAAAGGAGAACGCTTATATGAGTGCATTGATTCCCGGGTATCTTACGAATGCCAAAATAGTATTTTGCTAAAAGACTGTTCTTCCTGTTTGTATTGTTATGATTGCCGCGGATGCAATAACTGCTTTATGTCCACAAATCTGCGCAACAAGAGCTATGTTTTCAAGAATAAGCAATATAGCCGGGAGGAATATCTGAAAAAAGTCAAAGAGTACGAATTATCTTCCTTTGTCGTTCGCGAAGGACTGCTCAAAGAATTTGAAGATATGATAAAAAACGATGCCATTCACCGCTTTGTTATCAGCGAGAGAAATGTAAATTCTGTCGGTTCTTTGATTTTTGATTGTCGCAATGTTATTCAATCTTTTGACGTGTTCCGAGCTGAAAACTCTAAGTATCTGGTTTGTTGTCCTGACAGCACAACGGACTCCATGGATTTATATCATGTAGGTATAAAAATAGATCTTTGTTATGAATGCCAAGGATGCACCCGGCTCTCGAATTGCCAATTTTGCCATCTGTGCTATGACAATATGAATATCATGTATAGCGATACCTGCCAGAACAGTCAGAATTTGTTTGGCTGTGTTTCGATAAAAAAGGGTGAGTATATGATTTTTAACAAGAAATATATCAAAGCAGAATATTTAACCCTAAAAGAAAAAATTATAGAGCACATGAAAAAAACAGGGGAGTATGGAGAATTTTTCCCACCCCAGATTGCGCCGGTGTATTACAATGAGACGCAAGGCAATTTATATATGCCTCTTACGAAAGAAGAAGTGCTTTCCAAAGGCTGGCATTGGGAAGAAAATACATTGGGGACTTTAGGAAAAGAAACGGTCAAAAGTTCGGTTATCCCGGATAAAATCGAGGATATTCCGGACTCATACTTGAATGAGATTTTCGCCTGCGTCGAGTGCTCTAAAAATTACAACGTCACCAAAAATGAACTCCAGTTTTACCGGAAAGAAAGTGTGCCGCTGCCCCGCAAGTGTCCCAATTGCAGATACAAAAGACGATTTAATCTCCGCCCGATGCGCCGCCTTTGGCATAGATCCTGCATGTGCGGACAAACAGAGCATGGCCACGAAGCAAAATGCCCGAACGAATTCGAAACGCCGTACGCTCCGGAGAGAACGGAGAAAATTTACTGCGAGAATTGCTACAACAAGGAAGTGTACTAGTTTTACTTGCCGAAAGCGTCAAACAGGACCTTCTTGCTTTCTTCGTCCACACGCTCCGTGACAATTATCATCATTTCACTTGAGAGGCCCAGGTCCTTTTTTATATTCGCAAAGAGGTGTTCATAGGGAAAAGGGGAGATCCACGCGGAATTTTTTAGGCACACGAAGCCCGCTTTTTTCAAAAGATAGCGCAGTGACTCGCGCTCGCTTTTGCGTTCTTCCGGCAGGTCGAGGAGGATTATCCGCCACATCCCGTCCCAGGTTTGCGGCACCAGCGCTTCTTCGCCTTCCAGCTTTAAAGTATCCAGTTTGGTCTTACCTTTTTTGGTGATGCGAATGAACTTTTTATTTACGGAATTCAGTATTTCGGCATTGCCCGCATCTATGAGGTTTTTTACCGAACGAGTCATAGCATAAGAAGTCTTAGTGTCTCCTTTATCTTTAAATGAGTCGAGGGCAACCGCTGGTTTTTGGCCTAAAATCTTAAGTATTTTCCTGGAATAGTCTTTCTTGCTTGACATGCCCATATACTATCATATATACTGGATTTATACAAGAAGTTCGTGGTCGCAAAATAATTGTTAATTATCAAATAACTATTAAAAAATATGAGTAAAATATTAGGTATTGACTTAGGAACAACCAACTCGGCTTTTGCCATAATTGAGATAGGAGAGCCAAAAATTTTAGAAAATGCGGAGGGTATGCGTACCACGCCATCGGTCGTGGCTATTGCCAAGAACGGCGACCGCTTGGTAGGAGTTTTGGCCAAGAGGCAATCAGTAACCAATCCGCAGAACACGATTTTTCAGATAAAAAGATTCATCGGGCATACTTTTGACGAGCCGGAAGTGCAGAAAGATATCAAAGCCGTGCCATTTGAAATTAGAAAGTCCGACAATGGCGGCATCGAAGTAAAAATGGGCGACAAGTGGCTCCGGCCGGAAGAAATTTCCGCCATGATAATTCAGAAAATTAAAGTGGACGCGGAAGCGCGATTGGGAGAGAAGATAACCGAAGCTGTCATCACCGTGCCGGCATATTTCAACGATTCCCAGAGAAAGGCTACAAAAGATGCGGGCCAGATCGCGGGCCTGGATGTAAAGCGCATCATCAACGAGCCGACGGCGGCCGCGCTCGCGTATGGTTTTAACAAAAAGAAAAATGAAAAGATAGCCGTGTTCGACTTCGGCGGCGGAACATTTGATATTTCCGTTTTGGAAGTGGGCGAAGATGTGGTGGAAGTAAAATCCACCGATGGGGATTCGCACCTGGGCGGAAAAGACATCGACCAGAAAATAATAAATTGGCTGGCGGATGGATTCCAGAAGGAACACGGCGTAGACCTGCGCAAAGACCCTCTTTCCCGGCAGCGCCTGGACGATGCGGCGGAAAAAGCGAAAATCGAACTTTCCACCGCAGTGGAATCGGAAATCAACCTGCCCTTCATTACTTCCGGCGAAGCGGGGCCGCTCCACCTGGTGCGGAAGATGTTGCGGGCGGATTTGGAAGACCTGTGCCGCGAGTTCGTGGACCGGGCGATGGAAATTAGTAAGCGGGCTATGGAGGCTTCGCCTTTCAAGATGAACGAGATTAACGAAGTTATACTTGTCGGCGGCCAGACCCGCATGCCCATGATCCAGAAAGCCGTGGAAGATTTCTTTGGCCGAAAGCCGCATATGGGGGTCAATCCGGATGAAGTGGTGGCGCTCGGCGCCGCGGTGCAGGCTGGAGTGTTGCAAGGCGACGTCAAAGATGTTTTGCTTCTCGATGTCATTCCGCTTTCGCTTGGCATTGAAACTCTGGGCGGCGTGGGTACCAAATTGATTGAAAGAAATACCACCATCCCGTCCTCAAAATCCCAGACTTTCTCCACGGCGGCGGACAATCAGACCTCGGTGGAGATACATGTGGTCCAAGGGGAGCGCCCGATGGCAAGCGACAATAAATCCCTGGGCCGGTTTATTCTCGACGGTATACCGCCGTCGCCCCGGGGTATGCCCCAAATCGAAGTATCCTTTGACGTGGATGTGAACGGAATATTGAATGTTGCCGCCAAGGACAAAGCTTCCGGCAAGACGCAGTCCATAAAAATAGAAGCCAGCTCCGGACTCAAGGAGGAAGATATAAAGAAGATGCAGGCAGATGCCGAGGTTCATGCGGAAGAAGACAAGAAGAAAAAAGAGAACGCCGAAGTGAAAAATACCGCCGAGATGATTATTTATACAGCCGAGAAGGCATTAAAAGACAATGAAGCCAAAATCCCGCAGGAGGTGAAAGACGGGGTCAATGCAAAAATCACGGCCTTGCGGGGAGTCAAAGACGGCACCGACGGTGAGGCCATCAAGAAAGCCACCGAGGAACTTTCCACGGAAATGTCCAAGATTGGCGAAGCGCTGAATAAAGCCGGCGCGACTCCCGGCGGGGAAGCGAAAGCCCCCGAAGAACAGCCAGACAAAGTCAAAGATGCGGAATTCAAAGAGAAAAAACCAGACGACGACGAAGAGGTCCGCAAGGAGTAAATTGCCGAACAAAAGCCCCGCAAGGGGCTTTTTAGTTTGACATATTTTTGGTATAATTAAAGCATGGAAATGGACCAAATCCCGATAAATAAGGACGTAACTTACCTTGGGTTGACCACTTATCGGGACAAAAATACACTTTTCGGCATCAAGCGAAAGGACAGAAGACAGCACGTATACCTCCTGGGAAAATCCGGCTCCGGTAAATCGGTGCTGATGTTCAACATGATCATTCAGAACATCCAGAACGGCGAAGGAGTCTGCTTGGTTGACCCGCACGGAGAAAATGTCGAAACAGTTCTATCCGCCATTCCCAAACACCGCCTGAAAGATGTAATCTATTTCAATCCCGCGGATGCCGACTATCACATAGGTTTTAATGTTCTCGAGCTCATAGACCCGCAGTACAAGCATCTCGTGGCTTCCGGACTCATGGGTATTTTTACCAAAATATGGGCGAATGCCTGGAGCGCCCGTATGGAATACATTTTAAACAACACCATCTTGGCACTTCTGGATACCCCGGGCACGACACTTTTGGGAATTCCCAGAATGCTCGTGGACAAAGATTACCGTCAGAAAATAATTGCCAACCTGAGAGACCCGGTCATCAAGGCATTTTGGGTTCACGAATACGAAGCCTGGCAGGACAAATTCCGAAACGAAGCCATTGCGCCTATCCAGAACAAAGTCGGACAATTTCTCTCCACATCTATCATCAGAAATGTCGTCGGCCAGTCCAAGAGCACGATAAATATTTTCGACATGATGAACGAAGGCAAGATATTCCTGGTGAACGTCTCCAAAGGGCGCATCGGCGAGGACAACTCCGCGCTTTTGGGCGGCATGATTATTACCAAGATCCAGCTTGCCGCTATGGAGCGGGTGCGCATACCGGAGGAAGATCGCCGGGATTTTTATCTGTACGTGGACGAATTCCAGAACTTCGTGACCGACGCCTTTGCGGGTATTTTGTCCGAAGCTCGCAAATACCGGCTCAACCTGACCGTGGCGCATCAATATACCGCCCAGCTTATATCGGACAAGAGCACCGCTGTCCGGGACGCCGTGTTTGGCAACGTGGGTACGATGATAGTTTTTCGGGTGGGCGCCGACGATGCGGAATTTCTGGAAAAGGAGTTCGAACCGGAATTTACCCCGCAGGACATAGTCAACCTGCCGAACTATAAAGTTTACATGAAGCTCATGATAGACGGGGTTACCTCGCGACCTTTTTCGGCCAAGACCCTGCCGCCTATGGTCAAGGGTGGAGACAAAACCGTTGAACAAGAGGTCATACAATCCTCCCGGGATTTATACTGCCGCCCGAGGGATATAGTGGAAAAAGAAATAAATGATTGGAGCGGAATGTCACTTGGGGATGAGAATATGTCGCCCACGGGTGAAAAATTTCCCATTATCTGTTCCCATTGCGGACAGGAAAGAACAGTGCCTTTCAAACCCGAGCCCGGCCGCCCGGCTTACTGTAAGGAATGCATCGCCAAGATAAAATCCGGAGAAGTAAAAGTTGTGAAGGGTTCCAAAGCCGAACCCATACATGACGAAGCGGAGTTTTTTCAGCCACTGGCGGACCTGGGCATCGAATTTAAGCCGAAGGAAAGCAAGGTCAGTGTATATGACCGTCATCCGGAACGGGGAGACAAAGCTCCGGCGGCGGCCAAGCCGGGATTACTTGATACAATCAAAAAAACTTTTGTGCCAAAAGTTCCTTCACAGGATGGCAGAGACGCCAGGACCGGTCCGCCTAGGAATGCTCCTGTTCGCGGTGAAAATAAAGCGCTCAAGGACGTGCTGAGCAAGCTTGTGGTAAAAGAAGCGGAGGCGCCCAAGGCGCCTCCGCCCAGGCCCGCACCCACACCGATACCGGCGCCCATCTCCCTCGATGCCCTTAAAAACAAAATGAGAGATGTCAAACAAAATGTCTCGCCTGCGCAGGACCGTTCCGCAAGCCAGGCAGATATGAACAAACTCAAAGATCTTATTTTCGAAAAAACCGCCGCCCTAAGTGGGGTCCCGCCGAAGGCGGTGATACAAAATGCCCCGCAGGTACCTGCGCCGGCTCCCATGCCCGCATCTGCGCCCATTCCGCCGCCCCAGCCTGCCAGTCCACCCCCGGTTCAACCCGCATTTCCACCGACTCCTCCCAAAACGCCCCCTCCTCCAAAGCCGGTGCCCGAAGTTCCAGAAGACGTTTTGAGGAAAATTTTGGAATAAAAATTGTTCTAAAATTCTATAGAACATTAGAATGAAAACCGGAACAAAAAATTTTTCTTGGCTGGATGTACCGAAGGCGGTTTGGTATTTTTTGGAAGAGGATAAAAAAAAGTTCACTTTTTATTTAACCGCCCTGCTTATAGCATTTTTTTATGACCTGGTGCCGGTATACATAGTGGGGAAAATGGTGGATTTTTTCACTAGCTACCAGCCGGGCCAATCGCTCTACCTTTTTTATTTTTATATAATTTTTGTCAGTGTTACCTGGGTGATATTTGGAGTTATCCGGGTATTTCTCCGGGGAAGTCTGGGAGCCATCGCTGTGAACGCCCGGGCCCGGGCCCGAACTTGGGGATTTGAACGCTTAACTGAGTTTTCTCTGGAGTGGCATAACAAGGAAAATGTCGGGAATAAACTTCAGAGAATCTTTACGGGCGCTGACGCTATTACCCGGTGGCTCCGGATACTCCGGGCGGATCTTTTAAGAATTTTTGCCAACGTATTTGGCGCCGTGGCGTTTTTCTTATTTACAGACAGTAAGTTCGTTGTCGTAGTTGTCGGTTATACATTAATATTCTTATATATTGAACTCAATTTTAATAAAAGGATTCTCGATTTAAGCAATGAATTTAATAAACTCAATCAAAAAGCCGGCGGTGCGCTTGTAGAATCGGCAAACAATATGCTTTCCATCAAGGCCTTAGGCAGTGAAAAGACCGTAGCGGGCAGGGTTTTGAGCAAAGAGGCTATGTCCCGCGATGTGTCCATAAGCAAGATTCATATCATCAATTTCAAATGGATTCTCCTGCACGTCTTGAGCGCGTTCACCTTACTTATCTTTCTTTATTTTATAGGCACTTCGGTAATCGCAGGCGTTATCACCATCGGTACGGTTTTGGTATTTTTCACGTATTTTTACAAATTGCAGGGATATTTGTCGGACATATCCAATCTGAATATGGAACTTATTGAACTGAAATCGGATTTGGGCCAAATGATGCCGATATTCCGGGAAACGGAATTCATAAAAACGGGCAACGATAAGTTTCCGAAGGATTGGCAGGAGATAACACTAGAGAACGCCGGCATGGACTATGGTTCCGGACAGATGGGACTTAAGGATTTCAACTTGACCCTGAAAAGAAACACCAAAACAGGCATTGCCGGAGTTTCCGGCTCCGGTAAGTCCACATTGGCGAAAATAATGTTGGGCCTGTACGCGCTAGAGTCTGGCGAGTTTAGGATAGGGAAAAAAAGTTATTACTCCATATCGCACAATGAAACCCTCGACAACATAACCGTCGTCCTCCAGGAAACGGAACTATTCAATCTGCCGCTTCGGGATAATATCACCATGATGCGGCAGGAGGATCCGGAATTATTGAAACAGGCGATAGACATCTCCGAGCTCTCGGAAGTTTTGAGCCGCCTGCCGGAAGGACTGGATGCCATGATAGGCGAGAAAGGCTATATGCTCTCCGGCGGCGAGCGCCAGCGTCTGGGCATAGCCCGCGCAGTATACAAAAATGCCCCGATTGCTCTCTTAGACGAGGCGACGTCTTCTCTCGACTCGGAAACGGAAGGCAAAATCATGGATAAACTGCTGGGAGAATACGGTCGGGACAAAACTTTTCTCATCATAGCGCACCGCCTGGGAACTTTGAGATATACCGATAAAATAGCGGTAATGGACAGGGGTACAATAATGGAAGAGGGAACATACGAGGAATTGACCAACAATCCCGCATCACTTTTTTCGCGCCTTAACCGCGAGCATGCATTACCAAGCTAATAACTAGAGCAATGCAAAGCGAAACTAAAAATTGCCAGAATTGCAAAAAAAGCTTCATCATCGAGCTGGAAGATTTTAATTTCTACGAAAAAATAAGCGTGCCTCCGCCGACCTTCTGCCCCTTGTGCCGTGCGCAGAGGCGGCTAGCTTTCCGAAATGAGCGGAAGCTTTTCAAAGTGACGGATGCCTTTACCGGTAAGGAAATTTTTTCCACTTACCCCAAAGAAAGCGGGAGAAGCATAATTAGCAGAGAGGCGTGGTTCGGCGACGAATGGGATGCGATGGACCACGGCATAGACGTGGACTTTTCCCAGCCGTTCCTGAAGCAGCTTTGGCAGCTCATGGGCAAAGTACCCATGTACAATTTCAATACGACTTTCATGGTGAACAGCTCCTACTCCTTCAATTCCTCCCGTCTCAGGAATTGTTATCTGCTTTGCAATTCAAATGAGTCGGAGGATTGCCTCTATGGAAACGGGGTCGATTCCAGTAAAAATTGCGTGGACAATTCTCACGTCAAAAGTTCCGAACTATGCTACGAATGTTTTTGGCTGGACAGATGTTACCAATGTCATTTTACACAAAGATGTGAAGATTCCCGTAATCTATGGTTTTGTCGCGGCTGCGTGGGGTCGAACGACTGCTTTGGTTGCGCAAATCTGATCAATGCTTCTTACCGCATCTTCAACAAGCAATACACCAAGGAAGAATATCAGGCGGAGATTGCGCGCATGGGTTTGGACACGCTGGCCGGTATTGAAAAAGGCCAGAGTGATGCCAAAGCGTTTTGGGACACCTTGCCCGTAAAAAACATCCAGGGAGTGAAAAACGTCAATTCCTCGGGTTCCTACATTACCCATTGTCGTAACGTGAACGATAGTTACCTAATACGAGAAGGGGAGAACATGCGCTATTGCCAATATTTGCAAGTGCCCCGCAACAAGGACAATTACGATGTGTGTATCTGGGGTGAATATATAGAGCTCTGCTATGAGACGATAGAGTGCGGGGAAAATTCCTACAACAACCGTTTTTCTTGGAATTGCTGGCCGGCATGCAGGAATTGCGAATATTCTACGCATCTCTTCAGCTCGTCGGATTGTTTCGGATGTACCGGACTGAAGAAAAAGCAATATTGCATTCTCAATAAGCAATACACTAAAGAAGAATATGAAGAGTTAGTGCCAAAAATTAAAAAACATATGGATGAAATGCCTTTTGTGGATTCACGGGGCATCGTCTACAAATATGGCGAATTTTTCCCGATTGAGCTTTCGCCTTTCGGTTACAACAATACCATTGCTATACAGCATTTTCCCCTGAGCAAGGAAGAGGCACTCGGAAATAACTATGGCTGGATTGACCGAGAACGGGGTGAATATGACATAACCAAAAAAGCGGCCGAGTTGCCGGAGAAAATATCAGATACCACGGATGAAGTTCTAAAAGAGGTCATCGAATGCGAGAATTGTAAGTTTGCCTACCGAATCCAGCCCAACGAGCTCGCATTTTACCGCCGGGAGAACTTGCCCTTGCCGCATCTTTGCAATGAATGCCGCTACGAGCGGCGCATTGCGGATCGCTTGAGTATACAATTATATGGACGCGCATGTATGTGCGCCGGA
>Ga0076048_103_pt1 | contig 21355 bp, 23 predicted proteins | sample RifGroB1_FD_68145 | JGI IMG/M metagenome (GOLD analysis project Ga0076048, IMG submission 68145) | Parcubacteria (Nomurabacteria) bacterium GW2011_GWB1_47_6 | reverse complement strand
CCTTTGGCCGGTACTGGATGGCTTCAGGCGGCTAATACCGTGGATTCTATGATCTTGCCGTCTTTGATTTTCAGAAGTTCCCGCACTTCTCTCGTCGTCGATTTATCGTCCATCTTGCGCATGTAAGTGACGAGCGCCTCGCCACTTCCTGTTTCAATGCCCATTACTAAATAGCTTAATTTCGGCATCTTTTTAAACACCTCGCCCCACAATTTGCGCATCTCTTCCCTGCCCCGTATCGTACCGCCGGTTTCGGGATGCACCTCTAAAAGCATCGGGTTATGGTACGCGGCATCCGGCGCGTATAGGTCAAGAAGGTTATTAATATTCTTTTCGTTAAAGGCCGCGAGCCATCTCGTGGCGATTCCTCGGATTTTTTCCCGAGCGGCAACAACCTCCGGTTCTTCCCGATCAGGTGTGGTGGCTATAAAGTTTGGGGATATATTTTCCGGCATGGATTAATGATATCACATTTTTATGTGTTGACCTTCGGCCGGTACTGGATGGCTTCCAGGATATGGTTTGCCCCAACGTTTTCCGAATTCTCGAGGTCGGCGATGGTGCGGGCGATTTTTATGACCCGGTGGTAGGCGCGGGCGGATAGGGCCAAGCGTTCCGCGCTATCATCCAGGAGCTCGCGCACATCTTTTGGAAGCTTGACCAGGTGCCCCAAGTCGCGAACGCTCATCTCACTGTTGGTCGCAAGTCCTTTACCGGATTTTTTAAATCTCTCTGCCTGTACTTGCCGCGCACGGTCGACCCGCTCCTTAATGCTCCCGCTCTTCTCGCCGGTGCCCTCTCCCCCGAGTTTCTTGTAATCCACATTCCCGACCGAAACCCACAAATCGATACGGTCGATGATGGGCCCGGAGAGTTTTCTTTTGTAGCGCGCCAAGTCCGATGGTTTGCAGATGCAGACTTTTTGTTTATTGCCCGAGTTGCCGCACGGGCAGGGATTCATGGCGGCGACCAGAATAAAATTTGAGGGAAAAACCGCGGTGCCCTTTGCGCGGGATATGGAAACGATATTGTCCTCGAGCGGCTGGCGCAGGGATTCGATGACCCGCTTTTCGAATTCCGGAAATTCGTCGAGAAAGAGTACGCCCCGATGCGCGAGCGTCACTTCCCCGGGTTTGGGATAACTACCGCCGCCGATGATGAGGAAGAGAACGCCCCGGTGCGCGAGCGTCACTTCCCCGGGTTTGGGATACGTGCCACCGCCGATGATGGATACATAGGAAGAAGTATGGTGCGGGGCGCGAAAAGGCGCGCTCGACACGAGCGCGCCCTGCGCCGCGCCCGCCACGGAGTGGATGCCGGTAATCTCGAGCACTTCCGGAATACCGAGCTCCGGCAGGATCTGAGAAAATGCGCGCGCGAGCATGGTCTTGCCCGTGCCCGGCGGCCCGTACATGGCGATATTGTGGCCGCCGGCCGCCGCGATCTCAAGCCCGCGCTTGGCGCCCTCTTGCCCGCGGATGTCCGCGAAATCCGAGCTCTTGGCTTCTTTCGGAAAAATTATTTTAGTGGGCGGATGCTGTGAAATTTTTTTTGCCTTCTTATCTTCTTTCTGTCCCGCCGGCTTCCCGCCTGCAACGCTATGCGCAGCATTGCGGGCAGGCTTGGTCTCATCAACATGCTCCACCACTTCCCGCAAACTGCCCGCGCCGAAAATTTTTACGCCCTCCACTAAGGCCGCCTCTTCCGCGTTTTCCCTGGGCAGATATATTTCCTCAAAACCCGCACGCGCGGCTTCCTGTGTCAAGGGCAGGGCGCCGCGGATGCGCCGGAGCGTGCCGTCGAGTCCGAGCTCGCCCAGAAAGATTTTCTTCTCCGCGTCAAACTTTATGTCTCCCGCCGCCTTCATGTATGCGAGCGCTATGCCGAGGTCAAAAAACGGCCCCTCTTTTTTGAGGTCGGCCGGCGAGAGGGACACTATTATCTTCTGGTTCTTGGCCTTGGGTGACTGAAAACCTGAATTTTTGATGGCGCCCGAAACCCGGTCTTTGGATTCATCCACCGCCTTGTCCGGCAATCCCACCACGGCAAAAGAATGGAGTCCGCGGGAAAGGTCCACCTCGATGGTTACGATAGCTCCGGAAAGAAGATTTACTTGAGCTGAATATACTTTGGCAAAACTCATAAATTATATATTCAAAAATTTTCTCTGGCTGTGTATTGGTAAAAAACAGACATACATAGAAAAATTATAACATAAGTTTAAATAATACAATTAGAAAAAATTGTATAGAACAAGAAAAACAAAAACCGCCCTCCGTACGGTTCTTGCGTCGAAAAGCGGTGGATGAAAATGTGGTCAGAAGGAAAACGCCATCCTAACCCACACGTGGGGTTTGCCTTCATTAACGAATTGATAACTGGCGACACAGGTCATTTTCTCCCCGAAGTTGAAGACAAGTTGAGGACCTGCAGCCGAAGTCCTGACCCATTGGGGACCCGTAGCCAAAATCCTGACCTCAACCTCATGCTTCCAGGTATTCTCGGCCTCTAGCCCGAGCCGAATACCTTTGACGATGGCACGATTGCCTTGGAGGAAGAGGTATGCACCTTGAGTGGAGTTGCCAGGGTCAATCCACTGGATGTTGGTGAAAAAACTGTACTTCTCTCCGTTGTACGCGCCGCGGATTTCCGGCACGAAGATGACTTGTTTGTCCGCGATGAGCATCCCGGCATGGACGCCTAGCCACCCATTCTCGCCGTTGAACTGCAGGCCGATCGCAACAAACCATTTGCTGGGATCCTGCGCCAGGTTGACACCGATCAGCCAGCCACTCAGGACAACCGGCCCGCTGCCATTTACGCCGTGAACCAAAATCTTGACGTTGCCATCGAGACTATCCTCCGCGATGGCTGTTGTGGAAATAAGTACCGCGAGCGCAAGAATCACTACGACGACTAAACGATTGAACATGGTGTTCTCCTTTTGTTTGATTGTTTAAGAACTCTAGTCAACACAGTATATGTGAAATGTCAATAAGTGTAAATAGTGTTGTACAAACTTGACAACAGTATCATGTCTTGCTATACTCCCCTTGTGATAGATAAAACGTTAGAAAAATTAGGGCTCCGGGATGAGGAAATCAAAACCTTTCTTTTTCTTTTGGAAAATGGTGAACAGACCGCCGGAAATCTGGCAAAAAAGACGGGGCTTTCGCGTCCGTCTTTATATGGCTTTCTAAAAAAGCTAGAAGGAAACGGACTGGTGGTTGAATCTTTGAAAGACGGAATAAAAACATTTCTAGCTGTATCAAAAGAAAAAATAGATGCTTTGTTGAATCAAAAAATCGAAGAGTTGAATAGAAGCAAAAGTGACATTGAAAAATTATTTGCCACTGTGCAAACGGGTAAAATTACAACTAGCCCAAAATTTCAATTTTTTGAAGGAGTTGAAGGAGTACAGTATGTATTAAAAGATATGCTGCTCTACCGCGACATTAAAACAAAAGCTTACTGGCCGACTAAAACCATGCTCGATCTTTTGTCGGAGGATTTTTTCTATCAACTAAATAAGGAGCGTATAAAACGGCACATATATACACAAAGCATTTGGCCCAGCAGTCAAAAAGTGGATATCAAAAAATATCCGTACATGGAAACCGGAGAGAAATTTTTCCGCGAAAGAAAAATAGCCCCAAAAGAAGCTGATTTTTCGATGGGATACTGGATCTATGAAAATAAGGTTGCTTTTATTTCTTCCAAAAAGGAATGTTTCGGTTTTATTATTGAAAGTAAAGAATTTGCAGAAATGATGTCTTCTCAATTTGATATAGTCTGGAAGATATCAAAACCAATTTCCCCTGTGGATGATGAACATACGAAAAAGTTTTTGGAGGAAATCGATAAATAGGTAATTTGGGGAAACTATTTTGTTATTCTTCTAAATGCTGCTTGCAGGTGCGGGCCGCCGGATTGGCTTCCAAGCGCGCCGCTTCGATATCTTTTTTGCAGACTTTGCATTTGCCGAAGGTTTCTTTGTTTATAGATTTGAGCGCCTTTAAGATATCGCCCAACCGGGGCTCGAGCGTGCGCATCATGGAGCTTCTTTCTTCGAAGTCCTCGAAGCGGTCCGCCATGTCGTTCTGGTCCGACTCGGGAAACGGTTGCTCTTCCGGAATGGTTTCCCATTCGCCGGTCTCGGGGTTAAGCTTACCCATATCTTTCATCTGCAGCAAGAGCGCATCTCTCTCCTCTTCCAGCTTTTCTTTTAGCTTTTGCTTATTCATTATGCCCAAATGATAGCATTTTAAATTCCCATAGCAAGTCCTGCTTCGCTCCCGTTTTCATGCTAAGATAATCGTATGAAATATGACATAGCGGATATCAAGCTCGCGGAAAAAGGAATGGAAAAGATTGCCTGGGCTGGCAAAGACATGCCGGTGCTTGCGGGCATCGCCGCGGATTTTAAAAAGAAAAAACCTTTTAAAAACATCACTATCGGGGGTTGCCTGCACGTCACAGCCGAAACCGCGAACCTTATGATTGCGCTCAAGGCGGGCGGCGCCAAAGTCGGCCTCTGCGCATCGAACCCCCTGTCTACACAAAACGACGTGGCCGCGGCGTTGGTAAAAAATTTCGGTATTCCCGTATTTGCCAAAAAAGGCGAGAGTGGCGCGGAATATTTCCAGCATTTGAATGCGGTGCTCGACATGAATCCGGACATTACCATGGATGATGGCGCGGACCTAGCGGGCGAACTCCACTCCAAAAGAAAAAATCAGGCTAAAAAAATCCTGGGCGGCACGGAAGAAACCACCACCGGAGTCATCCGGCTCAAGGCGCTCCAAAAAGAAGGCGCTCTTCTTTTTCCGGTGGTGGCGGTAAACGATTCCATGACCAAGCACTTCTTTGACAACCGCTACGGCACGGGGCAATCCACTTTGGACGGCATCGTCCGCGCCACCAACAAGCTGCTTGCGGGCTCCGTTTTCGTAATCGCGGGCTACGGCTGGTGTGGTAAAGGCCTAGCTATGCGCGCGCGAGGCATGGGCGGTAACGTTATCGTCACGGAAATCGACCCGGTCAAAGCTATGGAGGCTCTGATGGACGGATTCCGGGTCATGAGGATGGAGGAAGCGGGAAAGGTTGCGGATTTCATATGCACGGTCACCGGCAACATCGACGTGGTGAACCGAAAAACCTTCGCAAGCATTAAGGACGGCTGCGTCATCTCGAACTCCGGGCACTTTGACGTGGAAATAAATCTCAACGACCTAAACAAAATGTCCAAAAAGAAAAAAGTTCTGCGGGATTTCGTGGAGGCTTACACTTTAAAAAACGGCCGGACGATTTTCGTCCTTGCGCAAGGCCGCCTGGTCAACCTAAGCGCTGCGGAAGGCCACCCGGCTTCGGTCATGGATATGAGCTTCGCCAATCAGGCGCTCGCCGCGACGTTCCTGTTCCAGAATAAAGGCAAGCTCCCGAACAAGGTACTGGTTCTACCGGAGGTTCTCGACTATGAAATCGCGGCGCTCAAGCTCCGGAGCATGGGCGCAAAAATAGACACGCTTTCCAAGAGACAGAAAGAATATTTGTCTGGTTGGCGGGAAGGCACAAAATAGTCATGAAAATCGCGATTACCGGCGCCCAAGGAGTGGGTAAAACCACCTTGGCCCGACAAATCAATAAGGATTATCCCGATTTGAAAATCTTGCCTGAAGCGGCGCGGCTGGCCAAAGAGGCAGGTTACGGCATTGATCACACTTCGACAGCAGAAACAGAGTTGTGGCTCATCGCAAAGCAAATTGAGTTAGAAAGTATGGCAAATAAGTGGATAGCCGACCGCTGTGGGATAGATTTGCTCGCATACATACAGCACTTATTTTCGGCGGAATCGACTTTAATTGAATTTGCTACCAAAACATTGGTGCCGAGATTCAATGATTATGATCTGGTTTTGTATTTACCCGGCGGAGAATTCGCGATTGAAGATGACGGTGTGCGGACGACTGACGTGAAATTCCAACAAGCCGTAGACCAGCGAATTAAAGATATTCTGGAAAAGCACAAGGTTCCATTTGTTCAAATAGTTGGTTCGCCCGAAGAACGGCTATTAAAAGTAAAAAGTTTGTTTAAAAATTTATTGTAGTATAATAGATTGCGTATTTTATTTTTATGTTCTATAAGCACAATAATAATTACACGGTCGAGAGCGTAACTTCCGGACATCCGGATAAAATCTGCGACCAGATATCGGACGCGATACTCGATGCATACCTGAAAGAGGACCCGGAGAGCCGGGTTGCGGTGGAAACTTTCGGCGGACACGGCAAACTCGTCATCGGCGGCGAGGTTACCTCCAAGGCAAAAGTTGACTATGTGAAAATCGCCCGGGATGTTTATAAAAACATAGGCTATAACGATACACTCGAAATTTCCGCGCATATCGTGACCCAGTCCCCCGACATCGCGCTCGGTGTGGATACCGGCGGCGCGGGAGACCAGGGCATCATGTACGGGTTCGCCACGGACGAGACCGACCGGTTCCTGCCAAAAGGCGTGGTTCTGGTACACAAGCTCGCCAAGCGTCTGGAAAGGACCCGGAAACATACGGATGAAAACCAAAGGATATCGTGGCTCCGTCCGGACGGCAAAACACAGGTCACTTATTTGAACGGGAAATTAAATACGGTACTGGTTAGCGCCCAGCACGGCCCGGACGTTTCCCAGGAAGAAGTCAGAAAAGAAATAACCGAAAAAATAATTCTGCCTCTGCTTTCGGATGAGGAGAAAAAAACGGTCAGAGTATTGGTGAACCCTACCGGCAAATTCGTGCAGGGCGGCTTTGAGGCTGATACTGGCCTCACCGGCCGAAAAATAATGGTAGACACTTATGGCGGCATAATCCCCCACGGCGGCGGATGCTTCTCCGGCAAGGATGCCACGAAGGTGGACCGCTCGGGAGCATACATGGCGCGTTTTGTCGCCAAGAATCTAGTCGCAGCGGGCTACGGCAAGGAAGTTCTGGTCTCAGTCGCTTACGCCATCGGCATGGCGGAACCCTTGATGATAGAAGCCATAAACGAAAAGGGTGAGAACCTAGCGGACATTGTTCGTAAAAATTTCGACTTCAAACCGCGAGCTATCATCAAGCGCCTCGATTTGCGCCAACCCATCTTTAAAAAGACCGCGACCTACGGCCACTTCGGCAGAAAAAATCTGCCTTGGGAAAAAATCGAAAAATTATGATTTGTATTCGGGTCAACTGTCCTGGTCTTATCCAAACCTAGAAAGTAAGATTATGGAAGACACCCCCGCTAGTATGCCTATAACTTCATAGATGCTCAGGTGTTCTTTGAAAACAAGAACTCCTATGGTTGTGAGCGCGACAACCGTAGTAACTCCATAAATTACTCCAAGTGTACTAAGTTTGATATGCTTCATTACGAAAAACCATCCTATTGCTGTAGATGAGTACACCAGAAATCCTATTAAAAACCATTTAAGGTCAATGTATTTGCTGCTATCATGCCCGGCTAGTTTTATAAAATAGTCGCCCAACACACCAACAAGACTCAGACCTACCACGATAAGTGATGCATTTATTATACTCATTTCATTTATTTTTTAAGTATATGATATAATTGTATTATATTTCTTATGCAGAGTAAACAGAAGCATCGACATAGAAAAGTGCATATAAAGGAAAGCGGTATTGACGGGGTCGGAATTTTTGCTAAAAGAAACATTAAAAGGCACGAGGGCATCGCTGTTATAAAAGGTGAGCTTGTAAGTCATATGGTGGTGGATAAAAAAACTTCCGCCGTTGGACAAAATTGGATTGGTGTAGGTAAAAATAAGTGGATTAATCCCACAATTTTCGCGCATATAAATCATTCTTGCGATCCGAATGCCGGGATAAAAGGCTCTAGGACAATAGTGGCACTGAAAAATATCAAAAAGGGCGAGGAAATTTTTATCGACTATTCCATAACCGAAGAAGATGCTTTGTGGGTATTAAACAAGAAATGCCAATGTGGGAGTAAAAAGTGCCGAAAGGTGATAAAGTCCATTCAGTTCTTGCCTAAAAAGGTATTCGATAGCTATTTACCGTATATTCCCAAATATTTTCAAAAAGTATATACTAAATATCATAGAACCCATGGAAAATAACTCGAAAAAATTCACGGTAGTTTTTCTTATTTGTGTTGTCTTATCAATAGCTTTCTCGTATTATAATTTCGTAATAAAAAAGAATTTTGAGATTTTTACGGACGAAGAAACCTTTAACGAAGCATTACTGGAAGAATAAAAAATGGAAACATCAATACAGACATTTGTAGAATTATGCCAATGGGATGCTGCTAGATTTTTAATTGTCTCTGACAATGTTTTTGCGCCCTTGATATATTATTCCCATTTTTTTGCCCTGATACCCTCTTTCTTGATAGGTTTATTTGTCTTTTTAAGGAACAGGAAATCTCTAACAAACCAGGTCCTATTTTTTATTACTACAGTGTTTTCTTTATGGGTATTTGCCGACCTTGTTTTATGGGCCAATGAAGAACCCCATTTGATAATGTTTTTTTGGTCTCTACAAGTTATCATCGAGCCGTTGATATATGCGGCTTGTGTGTACCTTATCTACGTATTTGTTACCAAAAAAGATCTGGATCTAAAAAGGAAAATTGGAATTGCCGTGTTTTTGATTCCCACTCTTTTGTTCGCTTCAACTAAGTTTGCGCTTACGGGTTTTGACCTAACTAATTGCTATCGGGAAACAGGCGAAGGTCCTTTAACCCTGTATGGGTATGGTATTGAGGTTGTTTACTTATTGTGGATACTGATTTTTGCCTTTGGGAAATTTCAATCGGTAGGGAGAGAAGAGCGAAAGCAAATTATCCTTATAACTACGGGCATAACATTATTTTTACTTGCTCTTGTTTCCGGAAATATAGTTGGGAGTTTAACGGAAAATTGGTCAGTAGCGCAAATCGGTCTTTTCGGAATGCCTATATTTGTAAGCTTTTTGGCTTACATGATTGTTAAATTTAAAGCGTTCAACGCTAAAATGATTGCCGCGCAGGCCCTGGTCTTCGCTTTGGCCATGTCCGTTCTCGGTATCCTGTTCGTCCGCACTATCGACAACATAAGGATGGTAGCCCTGGGCACTTTAATACTTATAATTATTGTCGGGTACTTGCTGGTGCGCGGTGTAAAGCGGGAAATCGAGCAAAGAGAACGCCTGGCAGAGCTCAACATCAGTCTCCGAGACTTGATCAAGCAGAGAGAAAGCCTGGTACACCTCATCACTCACAAAGTTAAGGGCTCATTCACCCGCACCAAATTTATTTTCGCGGGGCTCTTGGACGGCACTTTTGGGCAAATAACTCCGGAAATTAAAAAGGTTGCGGAGCAAGGCCTCGACTTCGACAACGGCGGCATAGAGACGGTGGACTTGGTGCTAAATGTTGCGAACTTGCAAAACGGGCTTATTAAATACGAAATGAGACCGCTTGATTTTAAGGATATTGTTGTAAAAACGGTGGAGGATAAAAGGCTCGCCGTGGAAGCAAAAGGGCTCCGGATAGAAGCGAGTGTGGAAAAGGATAGCTACCGGGTGACGGGAGACGCTTTCTGGTTAAAAGAGGTGGTAAACAATTTGATAGAAAATTCAATCAAATACACCAAGGAAGGCAAAATCACAGTGGCACTGTCAGACGGGGGAAAAATTCTGCTATCGGTAAAAGACACTGGGCTCGGTATAACCCCCGAAGACAAGGAGCATCTGTTTACGGAAGGCGGCCGTGGCAAGGACTCGGTCAAGGTGAACGTGGATTCTACCGGCTACGGATTGTTCACGGTGAAAATGGTGGTGGAAGCGCATAAGGGCCGGGTCTGGGCCGAATCCGAAGGTGAAGGCAAGGGCTCGCAATTCTACGTGGAACTGCCGATAAGCTAGCTTGTATTATTCTTTTTTCTGTTTCGCGCCGAGGCGCAGGATGATTTCGCGGACCGCCTCCGGAGAATCGGTTATGACCACCGAGGTGTTATCCGCGAAGGCATATAAAAAGACAAGCTTGCCCTCGTCGTCCGTAAGAATGCGGGCATTTTTATTTTCCACAACACTATCTTCGAAATCCTTGGTCAGCAGATAATTTTTATCGCTCGTGAGGCTTGTCCCGAAAAAGTCGTGCAGGTCGTAAAACATCTTTTCTTCCCATGCGCGCAGGGAGTCGAAAATATCTCCGGCGGACCTTGCTTTAAGGAGTATGAAAAACCCTTTTTCTTCTGTGTCCGCGGCTTCGTTCTCTACATTTATCCGCCCCATTAAAAAGCTGTCGCTGACCAAAATCGGGTTGGCCTCGGGTGTGAAACTCATTTTTAAGAGGGACAAAAACTGCCGTAACCCGACCTTCTCTCCGTTTTGGGTAAGATAAGCTGCCACGATACCGGTCCGCTTGAGGCCGGTCGGTTTAGTCTGATTCAGGACGCTTTGTATTATCTCCTGTCTTTTAAGGCCGGCGACCTCCACAAAAGTGCTTTTATCCGTAAATATGAGCGGGGTGAATTCCGGGGCTATTTCCACAGTGCCCCCGGGGCGTCCTGCCCAAAAATAAAATAGGAGCGCCGCGCCAGCGAAGAGCAATAATATGCTGGTTGCGAGAAAAATTTTATTGCGTTTGGACTCGGGGGATGAATTTTTCTTTTCTTTTTCCCGTGCCTCCTCGCCTTCGATTATCTTTTTTATGAGTCCGCCCTGGTCATTTTCAAGAACGTCCGCCATGTCGCTGGCGAAAGTTTCCACGATTGGTTTTTGAGGATTTTTCTCTAATTTTTTCTCGGGCTCCATAGTTTATACCTGCTTAAAGAAACTTGAGTCGGCGGCTTTAATCGAAAGCCCAATTTTGCCCCGTTCGGAATCAACACTTATTATCCGGACCGGCACTATCATGCCTTCCTTTATTATATCGGAAACACGCTCTACGCGAAATGGAGCAAGCTCGGATATATGCACCATGCCGTCGGTGAAAGGATTCAAGGCCACAAATGCTCCGAAGTCGGCAATCTTGACCACTTCGCCCTTAAGCACTTCGCCCACTTTGAATTCATGCGTCATTTCTTCGATAATCGCTTTGGCTTTCTCTGCGGCACCGGCCTTGCCGGTAAGGTAAACCCGGCCGTCATCTTCGATGGTAATCTCCGCGCCCGATTTTTCCATTATTTCCTTGATGGTCTTGCCTCCACCGCCGATGACCATGCCTATCTTATCGGGGTTGATCTTGATGATGAGTATTTCCGGAGCGTTCGGGGAAATATTCGCGCGCGGCGCGGGAATTTCTTTTTCGATCGCATCCAAGATGGTAAGCCGGGCCGACTTGGCCTGCGAGAGCGCTTCCCCCAATATTTTTATCGGCACTCCTTCCACTTTTACATCAAGTTGGATCGCGGTCACGCCTTGACGGGTACCGGCGATTTTGAAATCCATATCGCCGTGATGATCCTCCGGCCCCTGTATGTCGGTCAAGATTTTATACTTATTGTCATTCTCGTGCATGAGACCCATGGCGATTCCCGCAACCGGCGCCGTGATAGGAACTCCGCCGTCCATGAGCGCGAGCGTCATGGCGCAGATGGATGCCTGTGAAGTACTGCCATTGGAAGCCATTGACTCGGAAACTACGCGGATAGTATAGGGAAAAATTTCCACCGAGGGCAGTACCATCGCGAGGGCTTTCTCGGCGAGCGCGCCGTGTCCGACTTCGCGCCGGTTGGTGAAGCCGGCTCTGCCGGTTTCACCCGAGGAGTAGGGAGGAAAGTTGTAGTGGTGCATGAATCTTTTTTCTTCTTTGAGCTGAAGCCCGTCCACGGTGTTGCGGGCTTCGGGGCCCCCGAGCGTAAGAACGGAAAGCACATGCGTGCCGCCGCGGTAGAAAATACCGGAACCATGTAATTGGCTCGAAATTCCTCCGGCTTGCGCGTACAGACCGCGGACTTCATCCATTTTCCTGCCGTCTGCGCGAAGATTCTCTTCTATCGCCTTCTGGTGAAGCATCTCATTTTCCGTATCGTCAAACAAGTCGTCTTCCGTAGCGAAGTCTTTCCGTTCCGGATATTGCTTATATTTCTCCGCAACCATTTTATTCCACTCGGTGTGGAGCGCGTCTATTTTTGCCTTGCCAGAGCCTGCGAAAATCGCGTCCGCCATCTTAGGCAGTATCTTTTCTCTAAACAATGCGGCAGACTCATCGGATACCTTTTCTTTTTCGATTACTCTTTTAGGCTTGCCTATTTCCGCAACTATTTTTTTCTGAAAATCTTCAAGCTTGGATATTTCCTCGCTCGCGCGTTTAAGCGCTTCCTCAATCTCTCCCTCACCGGTCTCCCGAGCCGAGGCTTCAATCATGTTGATCTTGCCTTCTTTGCCGCAGACCGTGAGGTCAAACTTGTACATGGCGCTGTCGAGAAGCCTTAGTTCCTGCGCAGGATTTATCTTTATATTTTCAGCGTCGTTTGCGTATTTGCCTATGCGCACACAACCGACCGGCCCCGCCCAGGGAATCTCGGAGACTAGGAGTGCCAAGGATGCGGCATTGACCGCGAGAATAGTCGGGTCGTTCTCGTCCACGGAAATCACGGTCACGATGACCTGCACCGCATGCCGTATGGACTGGTCGAAAAGCGGGCGGAGCGTGCGGTCGATGACCCGGCTCGCGAGTACTGCCTGCTCCGAGGGTTTACCTTCTCTTCTAACGAAACGCGAGCCCAGAATTTTTCCGGCCGCGTAAAATTTTTCCGTGTAGTCGACGGTCAGATTAAAAAATCCGAGTCCGTCCTGCTTGTCGCGCGACATGCAGGCGGTGGCGAAAACAATGGTCTCGCCGTATTTGAGCATTACCGAACCTTGCGCTTGTTCCGCGAGATCGCTAAAGACGGCGGTCATGGTCTTGCCGCCGATTTCCACGCTATATTCCTTTTTCTGCATACATATGCCCCATATGAGGCGGGCTCCCCTCCAGAATAAAGTACTGTTTCGCCGCCTGTTAATCGAAGCGGGAGACACTATCTCTATCCGGAGGCGAACTTTTAATTAAAACTGATAAACTCGCCGGCCGTAGGTCGAACACCTAAGCCGAACCGGTAGATACGGAGAATACTAGCACTTTTATGCCAAAATGCAAAAATTATCTTACGCCAATCAGATATTTTTTAGGTTCCGAGGATAAATCCACGAAATCATCCGTGGCCTCGCGGAGTTTGCCGGAAGTTGATTTGCCGAAGGAAACCACTTCCACTTGCACGCCGATGGTCTGGAGATATTCCACGAGCGGCACGAAATCCCCGTCGCCCGAGACTATGACCACGCAGTCGAGCCGCGGAGACATCTTGATGGCGTCCACCGCTAGTCCCACATCCCAGTCCGCTTTTTTGGCGCCGCCCGGGAAAATCTGAAGGTCTTTAGTCTTGGTTTCAATGCCAATCTTGCTCAGAGCTTCGAAGAAATTCTTCTCGTCACCAGCTTCAGTGGTGATGACATACGCCACCGCCCGCACCAACTTCCTGCCTGCGACCGCGTCCTTTAAGACCGCGCCGAAGTTGACCCGCGCCTGATAAAGGTTCCGGGCGCTGTGATAAAGATTTTGCGTATCGATAAAAACCCCCACTCTCTGTTCTTTATGTTTTATTACTGCCATTTATGAAAATTATTAAATTATTAAAATGTTCAACCCAAATAGACCCTTTGAAATTATAGCACTAAACGAGAAAAAGGGCTTAGCCCTTTTTGTTATACAAGATCCATTTTCTTCATGAGCGCTGCGTAACGGGTCTTGTCCTTGCGCTCCAGATACTTCAGGTGAATGCGCCTGTCGGCCACCATCTTTATGAGACCGCGACGGGAATGATTGTCTTTCTTGTGCTTTTTCAAATGCTTGGCGAGAGCGTCTATCTGGCTCGACAAAACGGCCACCTGCACTTCGGGAGAACCCGTATCTTTCTCATGAATCTGGCTTTTCTTTATAATTGACTGTTTTCTCTTGGTTGCTAACATGATTCATATAGTAGCATAAATAGCTAAAAATTACAACCCACTGCAGTGTCGCCCAATATTTCTCCTAAATATGTTAAAATTAGTCTATGACTTCAGAAATTGACCAAATTCAAAGAGAATTTTTGGAATACTTGGAAATAGAAAAGGGTTCTGCTCACCGGACTATTGAAAATTACGAACACTACCTATCCCGATTCTTCGAATTCGCAAAAAGCAGACAAGTAAAAAATGTAAAGGATATCACTGACGACTTGGTGCGAGAATTTCGTTTGTGGTTAAACCGACAGCCCGCCTCTCTCAAGGCAATGAAGGGAAAACCCGTTCTGGTGGAAACCTTGTCGAAAAAAACCCAAAATTATTATTTAATCGCCTTGCGGGTATTTTTGAAATATTTGGGAAAAAGAGGAATAAAGTCAATGTCGGCAGACCAGATAGAATTAGCAAAAATTCCGGAACGCCCGATTGATCTTATTACTCCCTTGGAGCTCTATCACCTGCTCGAAGCCGCAAACGGCGAGGATCTAAAAACTCTTCGAGACCGAGCGATCCTGGAACTTCTTTTCTCAACCGGACTGCGAGTTTCGGAGCTTTGTTCGCTATCCCGAGACATTGGCACCAGCCACGAAGAACTATCTGTTCGGGGCAAGGGAGGCAAGGTGCGTGTCGTCTTTGTCTCCGAGCAGGCAAGATCTGCTCTAAAAAAATATTTAAGCGCCCGAAAAGATATGGAGGAAGGGCTTTTCGTACAGGTAGAAAATGAAATATCAAAGAATAAAGAAAATAAGAAAGAAACTAAACACCTCACCAAAAGATCGGTCGAGCGAATCGTAAAATATTATGCAATTAAAGCCGGCATTTCCAAAAAAGTGACCCCGCATGTCATCCGGCATTGCTTTGCCACCGATCTTCTTTCAAATGGCGCAGATATACGGAGCGTTCAAGTTATGCTTGGCCACGCCAATATTTCAACCACGCAGATATACACCCACGTCACCGACAAACATCTCCGCGACATACACAAAAAATTCCACAATAAACAATGATATGAAAATAATTTCCTGGAACGTGAATGGTATACGGGCGGTGCATAAGAAAGGATTTTTCGCGCCTTTCATAAAAAAATACCAGCCGGATATTTTGTGTCTTCAGGAAACCAAGGCCGAACAGCACCAGAGCGAGGTGGACTTGCCGGACTACGAAGAATTCTGGAATTCCGCGGAGCGCAAGGGCTACAGCGGTACGGCAATATTTACCAAGGAAAAACCTCTAAGCGTAATACTAGGATTGCCGGAAAAAATTGCCAGGAAATACGGCCTGGCCGATGATGGCTATGGCGACCCGAACAAGGAGGGCCGGGTCATCTGCGCGGAATACAAAAATTTTTACGTAGTAAGCGTTTACACCCCGAATGCCAAAGACGACCTGTCCCGCATCCCCCTCCGGCACAAACAGTGGGATCCAGCGTTTTTAGAATATGTAAAAAGTTTAGAGAAAAAGAAACCGGTTGTCTTTTGCGGAGATCTGAATGTCGCCCACATGCCGGACGACCTAGCACGACCGAAAGAGAATGATGGGCTCAAGGGTTTCACGCGCGAAGAGCGCGAAGGCATCGATAAAATAATAAAAGCTGGTTTTGTTGATACTTTTCGCATTAAAACTCGTGGCAACGGGCACTATACCTGGTGGAGCCACTTCGCGAACGCTCGGGCGCGAAACGTGGGCTGGCGGATTGATTATATTTTTGTTTCCGGCGAACTCGCTAAGAAAGTAAGGTCCGCAAAAATCCTGCCGGAAGTCCTGGGCTCCGACCACTGCCCAGTGATGATAGAATTTGCTCAATAAAAAATTAATTTCTTAATATATCATATATGATAGGTTAAGGATTTTGGATGAAATGGGAATAAAGGAAAAAAGCCGTGCGCGGGGTTGGGGTTGCCAACGACTCGCGCACGGCTCTTCGTGATGGTTGAGTAGTCCAAGTCAATCCATGTATGATTCTTCTCCTTTCTTTTTTGTTTGTTGGGGCAGCGTGGGTCGCTGGTTTCCAGCGACCCACGCTGCAGCTCAGTCCCTCGGCCACTTGCCGAACTGAGCCCGAGTACGTCCCAAGGGGTCAGGTTGACGCTCGATCTCGTCGAGATTGCGATGCCGACGCCCCTTTACATAGAACTGCAGAGAGGTATTCCGGAGCTTCTCGTCCGCCGCTTTGAGCACGCGGATTACACGACTCACGAGCGCATCGAACTCCTCCCGAGAGAGGTGAAGCTCTTCGCAGCAGGCTTGCACCAGCTCCGTGGAGACAGGGTCAGTCTGCAGATCCCGAAGAGACAACCCCTGCTCCTGAAGCACGAAGGCGAGATATCTGCACTCCCGCTCGAACAGCTGTTCGTCATTCAGATTCATCCTTGCTCACCTCCTTTCTTTTTAGCGTTACCGGAGTTGATGGAAAGTACAGGCAACCTGTACTCAATCAGGTAAACACGCAAGCTACACGCATGCGTGTCTCTTTGTTAAACTATTGTATTCAGTCGTCAAAGAACGCGCAGGGTGGGATGGGGAGAAGCAAACCGTCCGCCGCCATACCACCAGTACCTGTAATCGAAAGAATCCGCTCCGACGACATGGTGCGTCCCCTCTTGGCGGTAGAAGACCGCCCAGGGTTGGTGACTTGCGCCGCGAACTAAGGCAACAAAGGAACGCCCTGTCGCGGCGATGGCGCCAAAAGTTGCCAGAGAAATCGCCACCCTTGGTGCCCCGCCCAGTTCCTCGACGATGGGACCGTCCACCAACCATTCAGAAAGATTGTATAGTGCAATCTCGACTGGCTGTCCATCTGTTTCTTCAATCACGCCAAGGAATAGATACTCAAAATTCGAACCAACTTGCCAACCATGAAAGAAATCGGAGGCTACGAAGCGAACATGCGGTGTAACCACAATAATTTCCTTCTGCTCTAAAAGGGTTGTTTTGCTCATGATGACCCCCTTTCTTTGGAGTGGACTACTCTATTCAGTTGTCAATGAACGAAAAACGACCCTGTTCAGGGCCGTTTTTTTGAGTTTCATTTTTCAAATAAGTTTAATTTATGCAACGCAATAACCAACCCCGAACTATTGGGTTTGTGTTGGCCATATACATATTTTGTGCTTTTCTTTGCATATCTCTATCTAAACATTTACTGAAAATAAAGTCAATCATGCCAATTTACAGCTTAATAAGGCGCGGTTTCACGCCCCCGAATCATTTTTGTGCCAGCTTATCTATGGTTTCCGTTTCATCGGTAACCAAAATCTTTGCGGTCCCGTGCTTGGACAATTTTTTTGAGATTTCCGGATGCCGCAGCAGATAATTTTTTAATTTTTTAGGAACGATTTCATCTTGGGAAATTATTTTTACTTTTCCCCCTCCTTCGCCAAGGCTTCGGAGGGCAAGTTTAATTTCTTTTCTAAATATCGGATAATGGGTGCAGCCCAGGACTAACGCATATATCTTTTTGCCGGTAAAAGGCTCCAGATATTTTTTTATAAACAACAAGGCGTTTGCCGTCTCCCCCGCTTCCGCGAGGGGCACAAGCATCGGCGCAGAATTCTGGAAAACCTTCGCACTCCGGTTTAGTTTTTTAATTTCCTTGGGAAAACTTTGAGAGGCGACCGTGCCCGCAGTGCCGAGCACCCCGATTCGGCTCCATTTCGCGGCTTCCTCTGCCGCCGGAACCAGGACGCCCAATATCTTTTTGCCTTTGAATTCCCGCTGGAGCTTCGAGAGCGCCCGGGCCGAGGCAGTGTTGCAAGCGAGTATTACAATAGCGCAATTTTCTTTCCGAAAAAGATGGTCCACGCACTCTCTGGTAAATTCAAAAACCGTTTCTCCGGAACGATTGCCATAAGGCACCCGTTTGGTGTCGCCAAGATATACATAATCGTACCGGGGCATCGCTCTCCGTATCGCCCGCGCGACTATGAGCCCTCCGAGGCCCGAATCAAAAATTCCAATTCGCATAATTCTATAGTATACTATTGTCATGCATCACGCGAGATTGGACCAGCTTGCCGACAGCATTTTTGCCATAGTTATGACTATCCTGGTCTTCGAATTTACGGTGCCCAGCATCTGGGGGCCGGCGGACAACATGACTCTGTGGTATGAATTGAAAAAGCTCCTGCCGGTGCTCGCGAGCTATGTCCTCTCCTTTTCCATGCTCTTTACCTACTGGCGGGCGCATCATTTTTTCGTTTCCATTTACGCTAAAAACCTGGACGCGATGCTTACAAATATCAACGCCCTCTTTTTCATGCTTATCAGTCTGGTACCTTTCTCCACCAGCGTCCTCGGCCAATGGAGTAAAAACGAACTGTCGGTAATAATATTCAGCATTCACATGATTTTAATCGGCCTGTCCCTCTACTGGATGCGCCGATATGTGCTCTATTCCGAACACATCAAAAATCCGGAAATCCCCCGCCGGGAAGTCCGCGGCTCGACCATCCGCACCATGGTGCCGGTCGTCTGTGCCATTGTTGCTATACCGCTGTCCTTCTTTAGCATCAATCTCTCTCTCACGCTCCTGACACTCGCGATAATCTTCAATCTGTCCTCCACCAGCACACGTATTTTCGAAAAAATATTGAAGGCCGTTCACCATCTCATGTTCGGCCCCGACATCCACGGCCATTTTGCCGATTAATTTTCATGCAAAAGGTTTGCAAAACCTGTAATCAAAGTTTCGAAGTCAGAAAAGAAGACCTGATTTTTTACGACCAGATCAAAGTGCCACCGCCGAACCATTGCCCCGACTGCCGAGCACAACGGCGCATAGCTTTCCGGAACGAACGTACTTTGTATAAAAGAGCCTGCGACCTCTGCAAAAAAGACGGCGTATCCCTCTACCCTGCCGGCACAGTTTTTCCGGTCTATTGCCATAAGTGCTGGTGGGGCGACGGTTGGGACCCGACTACGTACGCCATGGACTGGGACAAATCCCGGCCTTTTCTGGAACAATATGCGGAACTCAAAAATAAAGTGCCCCGCATCGCGCTCCTGGTCATCGACAGCATAAATAGCGACTATACCAACAACAGCGCGGAGAACAAAAACAGCTATCTTATATTCGCCGCGGAGAACAACGAGGATTGCATGTACGGTCGGCTAATTCAAAACTGCAAAACTTCGGTGGACTGCGCTTTCTTGTACGAATCCGAGCTGTGCTATGAATGCACTGACTGCAAGAAATGTTTCAAATGCATATATTCCGAGCGCTTGCATGACTGCATCGATGTTCTGTTATCTTTTGATATGCGCAACTGCCAAAACTGCCTTCTCTGCGTCAACGGCAGAAATCTTTCGTACTGCATAGAAAATGTGCAATATGAGAAGGAAGAATATGAAAAGAAAAAAGCGGAAATCCTCGCAAGCCATGCATCCATTGAAAAGGCCAGAGAGAAATATAACGCTCTGCGCGCTAAAGCCATAGTCAAATATGCATCTTCAATCAAGTGCAACAACGCCACCGGGGACTACATGTATAATTGCCACGAAGGAGTGCGCCTGTTTGACGTCCGCAATTCCAAAAACTGTTCCTATGTCGCCGACGGCGAGGATCCGACCGACTGCCATGATGTGAACAACATGTATTTCAAAGCGGAGCGCTGCTATAACGTGATGGGCTCGCTTCAAAGCACCAACTGCAAAGTGGGCGTGTTTATAATGTACTGCAACGAAACGGATTATTCCGACAGCTGCTACAACTGTGTCAGCTGTTTTGGCTGCGTGGGACTCAACAAGAAAAATTATTATATCCTAAACAAGCAATACGAAAAGGAAGAATATCTGAAGATAAAAACGGAGATAGAGGCGGAGCTCAGAAAAGAAGAAATTTATGGCGATTATTTCCCGCCGGCAATATCCCCTTTCGGCTACAACGACACATTGGCGCAGGAGTATTATCCTTTGGCCGAGAAGGATGCTAAGGAAAAAGGATTTAACTGGCAGACTGAGACTTCCGGCACTTACGGCAAGGAGACGATAAAAGAAAGCGAAATGCCCGAAACTATAGAAGAAGTTACCGAAGATATTTTAAATCAGGTTTTAGTATGCAAGGAGTGTAAAAAGAATTTCCGCATAACCAAAGGGGAGTTGGATTTTTATAAGCGGATGAATATTCCCCTGCCTCATAAAGATTTTGAGTGCCGGCACCAGGACCGAATGAAAAAAAGAAATCCGCGCAAGTTGTGGCCCCGCGCCTGCATGTGCGAATTAAAAAACCACCAGCACGGCGCCGAAAAGTGCGCCGCCGAATTCGAGACCTCTTACTCCCCCGACCGGCCGGAAACAGTTTACTGCGAACAGTGTTATCAGCAGGAAGTTTCCTAGAATTTATTTCTTCTCACAAGTATTTTTCTGCTGAAAAATCTCGCGAGCCCTCCTCGCCTCGTCAGGCTCCGGCCTTGCGATCGGGTCCCTTGCCCGATCTCACCCCGTGTTTGGAGTGTAACTTTTCTATTTCTTCCTCTTCGAGTTCTTCTTTTTTCTCTTTGCCGCGCTCGCCGAGAGTTTTTAGCTCCTCGTTGCCCAGCATGTCGAGAGATTTGGCCAGTTCGCTTAGGTGCTCCGTGGTGTTTTTCTCAGGCGCATCCAGCACTTCTTCAAGCAGTGAATGCAAAATCCAGCCCATTCGCGGCCCCGGCTTGATATTGAGTTCTTTTTTTAAAAATTCTCCATCGATTTTAAGCTGGGAAACGGAAATCGGGTCCCGTAATGCTTCTTCCACCATCGCAAAATATTTCCGCAGGCGGTACGGCGCTTCTTTTTTCTTCATACCCACGCGGTCGCACTCGCGCACGTCCATGAGCCGCCAGACATCTTCCCTGCCAACCTTGTGGATAATCCGCCGCACTGCCGAGAGGGAAATTTTTTCCGTGTCGGAAAAAAACATGTGGTTCCGCACCATTTTTTCCACGAGGTCTATTTCATCTCTCGGGAATTTCAGACGCTCCATTATTTTTTTTGCCATGCGCGCGCCGACCACTTCGTGCCCATAAAAGGTGTACATTTTTTTTCTTTTGTCCTCCCCGAACCGCCTGGTCCGGGGTTTGCCTATGTCATGGAACAGCGCGGAAAGCCTTATGGCTAAAGGCCAGTTTTTGTTAGCCGCATGCTGGGCCGCGAGGAGTGAATGGTTCCACACGTCGTAAAAATGTTCCCCGGATTGGTCGCAACCGATGCCTTCTTCCAATTCCGGAATTATATGCCGGAGCAGACCGAATTTTTGGAGCATAGCAATCCCTCCTGCTGGGTTTGCCGACATTATGATTTTTGCCAGTTCGTCGCGAATCCTTTCCGCGGAAATTT
>Ga0076048_107_pt1 | contig 22021 bp, 25 predicted proteins | sample RifGroB1_FD_68145 | JGI IMG/M metagenome (GOLD analysis project Ga0076048, IMG submission 68145) | Parcubacteria (Nomurabacteria) bacterium GW2011_GWB1_47_6 | reverse complement strand
TGGCCTTTTCTCCCAAAGACTGGGAAGAATTCTCCCAATATGTCGTCAAGCTTACGGAAAAAGACGAAGATAACCAGATAAAGAAGAGCGGAGCGGCGCTCGGCCAATACGCGAATGTTACCCACGCCAAAGATATCCTGGCCATGGTTTTTTTACAGACCGGAAATCCGATAACCTCCCAGGGCGCAGTGGGCGGGGGATTTAAGTCCGTACTCGTGTCTACGGCGGGAAATTATAATACGCCTTCCATATTGGAATTTTACACGAGCTTCGCTGATCCGGGCAGCCCTTTGTACTCTTGGAACCGCTCCTTCCCCGATTCCGGAGATGCATTTTCCAGCGAGGATCTGGCATTTTATTTCGGTTATGCGAGCGAACTTTCCGAGCTGGTGAACAAAAATCCTAATCAAAACTTTTTGGCCGCGACCGTGCCCCAGATAAAGGACGCCAAATTCAAGCTGACCAGGGGGCGGGTGACGGGAGTGGCCGTAGCTTCCTCCTCTAAAAATTTAAACACCGCGCTCACGGCGGCAAGCCAGTTGGCGTCTTCTGATTTTGCTGCAAAATACGCACAGGCCTTGGGCGTACCGCCCGCCCGGCGGGACCTCCTGGCACAGCCGCCCGCGGATACCTTTTCGCCGAGTTTTTACAGTTCCGCGTTGTTCGCCAAAAGCTGGCTAGACCCCTCGCCCAAAGATACCGATAATATTTTTAGCGCAATGGTCAATTCCGTTTTGTCCAACAGTCTATCGCCCGCGGAGGCTCTGAAGGACGCCAGTTCCAAACTGGACCTTTTGCTGTTAAAATAAACATATGGCCAGATATAAAAAATTCGCAGCTACTTCCGCCTTCCTTCTGGCTTTTGCGGTACTCCTGTTACCCGCGATGTCTTCCGCATACTCTCTCGGGGAGCCATTGGTTCCGCCCTGCGGTCAAGATGCGGCGGCAGACAAATGTGGCTGGAACCAGCTTTTAGGTTTGGTCAACAATGTCATTACTTTTGCGCTGGTATACATGACAGTACCTATCGCGGCGATAATGTTCGCCTACGCCGGTTTTCTCATGGTTACTGCGGGAGAGGAAGCCGCCAGCGCCAAAACCAAGGCGAAAGATATTTTTCTCAACACTGTTGTCGGACTCGTTTTGGCGCTGGCGGCATGGCTTATAGTCAAACTGTTACTGGGTATTTTGGGCTGGGAGGGGGGTTGGATAGGTTTTTGACATAGGGTATAATACAATGATGAGTTACATAAAAACTAACTTGCCGAGACTCATCGTCATTTTTTATATGGTTTTTTTGCCGCTCATTTCTTTCGCAGACTGCGACCCTGCTGGTGGTACAATATGCAATCCCATTCCCAAAGTAGGTACCCTGCCTGATCTCATAAGGATAATACTTGAGGGCATACTAAAAATCGGTATTCCTATCGTGGCGCTTGCGGTCATCTACGCCGGGTTTCTTTTTGTGGCGGCGCGCGGCAACCCGGAGAAGCTGGAAACCGCCAAACAGACACTGCTTTACACGCTCATAGGAGCGGCAATATTATTAGGATCTTGGGCCATCGCCCAGATGATATCGAGCACTATTGACGCGTTGAAATAAAATCATGAAAAAAGTATACACGTTTCTTGGGATACTATCGGTTATGAGTTTTACTCCGGCGCTGGTTTTCGCCCTTGAGCCCAATGCCGGTCCCTGTTCAGGACTTACTGGCTTGGGTAAACTAATATGTAGTTTTCACCAAATACTGAATTCCATAATTCCTGTTTTAATAGCCTTGGGAGTGGTTTATTTCGTATGGGGTGTTATCCACTATGTCATTGCCGACGGGGAAGAGGCTAAGGAAAAAGGCAAGGACACCATGCTCTACGGCATTATCGGCTTTGCGGTAATTGTCAGTTTATGGGGACTGGTTACTTTATTGACTACGACTCTTAACCTTGATAATGCGGTGCCTGTACTGGACAACTTCATACAACCGGGGGAAGGAAGTTGTACGCTCGGCAACAATTCTACGCTCAAGGATGTACTGTGCTTTGCCACCCGGCTCATAAACGATTCGGTAATACCCTTTATTTTTGCGGTAGCCACGGCGTTATTCATCTGGGGCGCGGTAAAGTTTTTCATAATTAATGCGGACGAGGAAGCTCAAAGGGATCAGGGCCGGCAGTTTATGATTTGGGGAATAGTGGCGCTCGCGGTAATGCTTTCAATCTGGGGGTTGGTAGGCATACTGACCAGCACCTTCGGGGTACCTGACGGGTCGGTTTTACCAAAGGTATGCCCAGGCGCTGGCTGTTAGTTGCTTTATTTTCTTGTTGTGCTTATGGTATAATTATCATGATTATTAATAAATTGGGTCGTAAATTATAAGTTTATAAATTATTATTATGAAACAAAAGTTAATGGTATTAGCGGGTCTCGTTCTAGTACTAAGTCCCGCAGCAGCGTTTGCGGCGATTACTGGCAATATCAGTAGTTGTGGAGGCGGGGGTCTTTCTCCACTGGAACAATTCATATGCAAAATCGGCGATATACTGAATATTATTATCCCGATTTTGATTGTGCTGGCCATAGTCTATTTTATCTGGGGGGTTATTCAGTATGTTATTTCAGATGACGAGGAAGCAAAGCAGGCGGGCCGAAACCGAATCATATTCGGCATCATCGGTTTAGCGGTTATAGTAGGTGTATGGGGATTGGTGGCTATTTTGACCCAAACCTTTGGTGTTGAAGGTCAACAGAATATCACTTTCCCGACCACGCCTTACTAAAGCGCTGCAATGAGCTTATTGGATTTATTAACTCCAAAGGTCGCTTACGCTTCCTTTGATGATTTTCTGTCGAAAGTGAACAGCGAGATAATAAATCCGCTCATCCTTTTCTTGTTTGCGCTGGCAGTGGTCTTTTTCCTCTGGGGCATGCTGGAGTTCATCCTAAATCAGCAAAGCGAAGAGGCGAAAACCACCGGCAAGAGCCATATGGTCTGGGGCGTAGTTGGTATTGCCATTATGTTGGGTGTTTGGACCATTCTGAATATCGTTCTTAATACGCTTAATATTCCGAAAAGCGAGATTGACCCGGAGGCAGGCGAGGTGCACCTAGGGCCATAGGAAGGAAGATAGAAAATAGAAAACTAAAAAGTCAGCCCAACAGGGCTGACTTTTTAGTTTTCTATTTATGGATTTTTTCGCTATTTAGGCGTGTTTCAGGGGGGTATTGTCGTAGTGTTCCTGGGTGCGGAAAACTTTCCGGCCCAAGACTATGATGCCCACGATTAGGATGGCTACCAGGACCCACTGTACCAATCCGTTCGGCAGGAAGGAGTTGCCTCCCAAGATTACGCTGGATGCGAGGCTAGAGTCATCCGCCGTGCTATCGAGTGTGCCCGGGTAGTAATTTATCGGGGCGGGATTGTAGCTGCCGTTGCCATAATTTTGATTTTGATTCTGGTTGGAATTATTATTCTGCGTGGCAGAAGAGGGGACAGTGCCCGTTACCGTCACATGTGCCGCATTGGAATAGTCTTGGTCAGTGTTCCATACGGTCACATAGAATCCGCCGTCGGTCCGGGAAAAGTCATAAGCGGTGGCCTGCGACAGAAGATGGGAATTGTCGATGAAAGTGGTTTGGCGATTCGAGCCATTGATTTTCACAATTGAGCTCGGCGTAAAGCCGTTACCGGTAACCGTAATGGTCTTGGCTCCCGCGCCTGCTTTTACTTCGTCCGGGCTTATGCCGGTAATGACCGGTTCCGGATTCTCTTCAACAATCTCGCTTTTTGGCGATGAGGTGGGGTAGCCGCGTACGTCTATTCTTATTGTTTTTGCATGGGTTGCGAGTGGTATACTCCAGAATCCAACTGCCAAAATAGCTATACAAATAAACGTTTTGGTCAAACTCAAAAGTGTTTTCATAAATGTTTTTTTATCATTAATTTTACTCATACCGGTAGTATAGCATATTCTGCTAGAAAAGTCAAGCGCTAAAGCGCCAGCCTGGGCTTACCTTTTCCGACCGTTTTTGAACTTATATAGAAAGCTATATAGGAGATAGCCCAGATTTTTGCGGGTCAGGAGAAAAATCGAAATACTGGAAATAAATATTAAAAGTCCGATAAGTGCTAAATGGTCAGTGGCAGTGAAGCGCGCGAAATTCAAAAGCGCGTGCGCGAGGTAAGCGGTGGGGTCCCGCAGTTTTTCTTCGAACAGGTAGCGGACGAACGCGACCGGGCCGAAATAAATGGCGATGAATACGACGAGGCCGAGAACTGTGCCGACAGCGCCGTAGAGCGCAAGGAGCCCTAAGCCCCGCCCTTCTCTCACTATCCGCGGTGTATGGCGGATATTTAGCCTGACTTGGGCCGAGAAAACGTTATAATACATTTTAATTCGCGCCAGGAAGCCCTGCCAGAAACCGTACTTTTCTTCCTTGATGGTCTGGGTGACGCCGGGCAATACATTGTACCGGTAGCCCTTGCCGTAATACATCGAGAAAAAATTAAGGGCGACTTCGATGCGGAAATGCTGTTTGTAATACTCGGGAACTTTTTGCCACAGGCTTTTGGTTACCGCCCGTTCGCCGCCCAGAAGAGGCACAAAGGCGAGCATCTCGTGCACCAGGTACCATTTGCGGTCGGTCATGCCGATTGCCATGTCCGCAACGCCTTCGAGGACGGGTGCTAGTATCAGGTCAATGGTTTCGTGGGTGAGGCCGGTTATATCCGCATCCGAGAAAAAAATTATATCGCTTTGAGCTAGCGTTACTCCGCGGCTCATAGAGTAGCCTTTGCCTCTGTTGGTTTCATTTCTGGCGACACGAACGCCCCATTTTTCCGCCGCTTCGCGAGTGCCGTCCGTAGAGCCGTCATCGATTACTATTATTTCCCGAAAGCCGGGATAAGTCGCGAGTACCTGAAGTACTGCTCCCAGGCGCGGGGCTTCGTTATAGGCGGAAACTATTGCGGTTACCCTGCCTCCATTTCTCGGATGGCCCGCCTGCTTATCCATGTGAATGTGAGTCTCCATAGTACGATTACCAAGATAATTGCCGCCGCCGCATATTTCAAATTGTCGATCAGGGGCAGAGTATCGCCGATACTGTTGCCCGCCAGGCGCCCGAAGAGAATGATAACCCCGAGCCACCAGGCGCTGCCTACCGCGTCGAAAGCAATGAACGTCCAGAAATCCGTCTTCCGGACCGATAAGTACATTATAGTAAAAATTCTCACTCCGTACACCGCCTTGACCCAGAGGAGCGCCAGGTGTGGGCGGGAGCCGGTCAGTTTTTCCAGAGCCCTGAGGAATTTCTCACTGCCGCGCTGGTATTTTTCCCATCGGTGGAATAAGGTCAATATTTTTTGCCCGTACAGGAACCACAGTGCGTCCGAAGCCAAAGTGCCCAAGAGTGCCAGCCAGAATATGGTCCACGTGGACCAGAGTCCATGCGCGGACAGAAACGCGGCGGCCAGGATGACCGTTTCACCGAACAAAAAAGAGCCCAGGAAAATGGCGGGCATCTGATACAGCGTCAATATCTCGATAAAGAAGTTCGTCTCCATAAAATAAAGTGTGTGCCGGGGGGGAGACTTGAACTCCCATGGAATTTCTTCCGCTTGCTCCTAAGGCAAGTGCGTCTGCCAATTTCGCCACCCCGGCAAAGAACTGCGTGAGGCCTGGGTGGGAATCGCACCCACGTATATTCCTTTTGCAGAGGAATGCCTTACTACTTGGCTACCAGGCCGATATAATAATCTAGCATTTTTAATTCAACTTTCAAAATACAAAGAAATATGATAAATTATTCTTATTGCGCCCATAGCTCAGCTGGTAGAGCAACTCCCTCTTAAGGAGATGGTCGGGGGTTCGATTCCCTCTGGGCGCACAAAAGTGCACAAGCACTTTTAAATGCCCGAGTGGCGGAATTGGTATACGCGTTCGACTTAAGATCGAATGTCGCAAGGCATGTGGGTTCGAGTCCCACCTCGGGCACAAATAGAATTATTTTTCGCGCAGCAGTTCGTCAATTTTTTGGCGGTTCTTTTCGCCCAAGTCTATAGCTACGGCAAGAAAGGGAATGGTTTTAATGGGCAATTTCTCTTTCAGGTATTCGCGCAGGTCCCCGAGTCTGCGTTTTACGAAACCGAGCACCTCGGCTTCTTTGGCAGTCGGTAGCACGGTGATAAATATGGTCGCGCGTTTCAGGTCGGGAGAGGCGGAGGCACCCGTCACGGTAATGAGCGAAGTGCGGTTACCCTCGCGCCCCAGGAATTCCGCCGCGAGTTTCTTGATAGACTGGGCTACTTTTTCATTTCTGTCCATAGGCTATTTTTTTACGATAGTAAAGGATTCCAATACATCGCCCGCAACGATGTCCACCTTTGATTCAATCATCATGCCGAATTCCGCTCCCTCCGAAATCTCGCTTGTCTTTACTTTGTTTTTCTCCAGATTGACTATCTTGCCGCGGCCGATCTCGAAATCCCGCCTCATTATTTTGACCACGCTGTGGAGCTTGAGCTGGCCTTCCGTAACCTTGCCGCCCACTATCTGGCGTTCCTTGGTCCGGCTGAAGGCGCGTATAATTTTTGCTTTACCCACCGTCTCCGCGGTCTCTATCTTCGGCCGCCTTTCCTCCATTTGAAGTTCCAGCCATTCCGTAAGTTTGTAAATAATATCAAACTTGGAGATAGTGATTTCTCTCTGGAGCGCGATCTCCTCCGCGCTCTTGTCCGTTTTGACGTTGAAAGCGATGACGATGACATCCGCCCCAGTTGCGATACCCTTAATGTCGGACTCGGCAATCGGACCTATGCCTTCCGCCACCAACCGGAATTCCGCGCCGTCATTTTGGATCTTTCCGATCTCCTTTTCGATGGCTTCCAGAGAGCCCGCCACGTCAGCTTTCAGGATTATCGGAATTATTTTTTTACCTGCCTGCGCAGACAGGTTGCCTTCGGATGTTTCCGAAATTTGACTCGCGGCTCGGGGGCTGTTTGCGAGCTTCCAGTCTTTGACATATTTTTCCGCATCAGATTTTTTATCGAATGCCCTGAACTCCGCGCCAACCCGCGGTATCTTATCGAAACCAACTATGCGAATAGGGGAGGAGAAAGCGGCAGCGCTCAGGATTTCCCCCTTGAAGTTTTCCATGATGCGGGTGGCGCAGGTGGCATCTTCCACTGCCACGGTCATGCCTTTGCGCAAGGCACCGTTCTTGATAATCAAGGTGGCGAGTATGCCGCGCCTGGAGTCCAGATTTACCTCAATGACGAAACCCGAAGCGTTTTCCGCCGGGTTGCCGGTAAATCCCTCAACTTCCGCCAATATGAGTATCAGGGACAAAAGATTGTCCACGCCCGTGCCCGCTTTAGCGGAAACTTCCGCGACCGGAACCTGGCCGCCGTAGTTCTCCAGATAGATTTCGTTCTCCGCCAGTTCTATTTTGGTCTTCTCTATATTGGCGCCCGGCTTGTCTATTTTATTTATCGCGACGATGCAGGGTATTTTTGACTCTACGACGGTCTTCCAAGCCTCGATGGTCTGCGGTTTTACTCCGTCCTCGGCGGAAACAACCAAAATGGCTATGTCCGCTATCTCCGCCCCCCGCGCGCGCATTTTGGAAAATGCTTCATGCCCTGGTGTGTCAAGGAAGGTTATTTTTTTGTTCACGCCCTTCTCGTCCTTGAGCTCGACTTCATATGCGGAGATCTTTTGGGTAATGCCTCCGGCTTCGCCCTCTACCACATTGGTCTTTCGGACATAGTCAAGCAGCGTGGATTTGCCGTGGTCGATATGCCCCATGACCACCACCACCGGCGGCCGCGCCGCTATTTTATTTTCTTTTTCGGTTTTCATATTTTTAAACCCTGGCTTTTTGGAGCGCTTCTTTTTCTTCCACGGTCAGTTCGTACGCGGATTTGCCCGCTTTAACCGGTTTGGCAAACACGCTCATGCGCTCCCGTCCGTACATGGAGGACAGTACCAGTCCATCGCCGTCTTCATTTAGCATACCGATGGCAAAGCTCTGGTTGCCGCCTTGATCCGGGAAGGGATTGAAGCGTACGGTTTCGAGCCCGCGGATGCTTTTTTTAGTTTTCGCGTTAAGCGCGGTTATTTCTGCCTGCATTTTGCCGACAGCGCTTTCCAGTTTTTTTATATTAGCCTCGAGTCCCAGGATAGTGTCTTCCAGGTCCTTGGCTTTTTTACCCAGAAAAAATCTTTTTAGGCGCCGTTCCGTGGTAATAATCCAAAAAGCGCCGACCAGGATGGCCACCCCAGCCAAAACGAAAAAAGCCAATTCGAGCTTTGTATTCATGTGTTTTCAATATATACTATTTTTATGGTGAAATCAATTTACCTAGACTATGCCGCTTCTAGAGAACCCAACCCTAGTTCCATTCATGAGCTCGGGGTCGCGGCCAAAAAGAAACTGGAGAAGACCCGCGGGGATGTGGCGAGCGTTTTGAATGCCCGTCCGGAAGAAATAATTTTTACCAGCGGGGGAACCGAAAGCAATAACCTAGCGATTCAGGGAATTGTCTATACGGCTGGAGAGCTTGGAGTTAAAAATTTTACTTCTGTGCCGCATATCGTTACTACCAACATCGAGCACCCTTCAGTATTGGAAACCTGCAGGCTGCTCGAAAGGCGAGGACTTGCGGAAGTTTCCATTGTGCCCGTAGAAGAGAACGGCATCGTTGACCCTAAGAAAATAAGAAAAAAAATCAAAAAAAATACCGTGCTCGTATCCGTCATGTATACCAACAATGAAATAGGCACTATCCAGCCGATAAGAGAGATTGCAAAAGAAATAAGACATTACAAGAAAACCATAACCTATAAGCTAGAACCTAGAACCTATCCCATCTTTCATACTGACGCCGTGCAGGCGGTCAATTATCTGGATTTGAATGTGGAAAAACTTGGTGTGGACCTGCTCTCGCTTTCCGGTTCCAAGATTGCCGGCGCAGGTAGAGTCGGTGTATTGTATAAAAAGAAATCAGTGCCTTTGCAAAATATTTTCGGTGGGGGAGACCAGGAACAAGGATTGCGGCCAGGCACGGAAAATTTGCCGGCGATTTTAAAATTTTCTTCTGCGCTTACCGAAACGCGAAAAATAAAAGAAAAAGAATCAAAACGCTTAATGAAGCTACGCGATTATTTTTTAGTTAAATTAGAACATTCTCATATTCTCAAGAATATTGGAATGTTGGTGAATGGAGACCATGAGAATCGTTTGCCGAACATCGTGAGCATAACTTTTCCCAAAATCCCGAGCGACTTATTGGTCATAGAACTTTCCGCGCAAGGCATAATGTGCTCATCCAAAAGCGCGTGTAAAAGCGCAAGCGGCGAGGGCTCCTACGTCATAAAAGCGCTCCGCCCCGGCGTGGATCCCGAGATAGGCGCGCTCCGTTTTTCCCTTGGCGGGGACACCGCTAAGAAAGATATTGACTACACTATTCGAATTCTTTCTAAAATTTTGACCAAGCTAAAAAAGTGGTATACTTAGGGTATGGATATCAAAGATTTAAATAAATCCCAATTGATACTGCTCGCGGTGCTTTTGTCTTTCATCACTTCCATCGCCACAGGCATTACCACCGTGACCCTGATGCAACAGGCGCCGGCGTCCGTGACCGTGCCGGTAAACCGGATAATACGCCAGACCGTGGAAAAGATTCAGCAAGTGGAGGGCAAGACCACTGTGCAGACGGTAGTGGTCAAAGAAGAAGACTTGGTAGTGGACGCTATCGCCAAAAACCGTGACGCGACCTTTGCGCTCTCCCAGGGCGAAGATTTTGCGGAAGTTCCGGCAGGCCGGGCATTTGCGGTATCGCCGGAGGGAATAATAGTCGCGGACGCGGCTTTTGCTCCGGGAGAAGGAACTTATCATGCGACCAACGCGAGCGGAAAATTCCGCGCTCATTTTATAGCGACCGAGAAAGGATTTTCCTTTCTCAAACTCGGCGCGCCGGTTAATGCCACTGACAAGCTCACTTATTCCGTGCCGGTTGCAGGGGACATAGAAAAAATGAAAGCGGGGCAGAAAATAATAGTGCTGGGCAAAAACATAGCCACTTCAATTTTTGAAGCAAATGACGTAAATATCTCCGTGACTAGCGAAAGCGCGGGAGCCTTGGTTTTAAACCTTGACGGCGAAGCCCTGGGCATAGCTCTTTCGGTTATCGGCGAGAATTTCGTTTCCATACAGGCAATCAACGAATCTTTGGCCAAAGTGGTACCGGCATCCGCAGAGTAATTTCGGAAGCAATTTTTATCCTCTTGACACGTCATGTATAATGTAACTATATGATAAATATATGCCACCATTAAACAAATTCACAACTAAAGCCAAAGAAGCGATAAAAAAGGCCCACGAGCTCGCCATAGAAAGAGGGGTTAACCACGTGTCCACCCTTCATCTTCTCGCGTCGCTGCTTTTGGCCGAAGAATCCATAGTCAATTCGATTTTGGATAAACTGGAGATTGATACCATGCTTCTGACCGATTCGGTGCTGGAACTTATCGAGCTGCCGGAAACGCGCAACACCGTTTCGCCTTCGTACCAGATATATCTCAATCCCGACCTGGCGCAGGTCATCGAGCATTCGGTCAAGCTTGCGGAATACATGAAAGACGATTTCGTGTCCACGGAACATCTATTCGTGGCTATTCTGGAGGTCGGGAGCGAGGCGCGGGAGACCCTGGCTCGTTTCCGCATTCACAAAGACCAGGTGATGAAAGTATTGGAAGAGCTCCGGAGCCAGAATATTACCGATATTTCCGAGCCGAAGAAGTTCAAGCTCATAATGAAGTACACCCGGAATCTCACCAAGCTTGCCAAAGAAGACAAGCTGGATCCGGTCATCGGCCGCGATAACGAGATAAACCGCATCATGCAGATACTTTCCCGTCGCACGAAAAATAATCCCATACTCATCGGCGAAGCCGGCACCGGCAAGACCGCCGTCGTGGAAGGGCTTGCGCAGATGATTGTCAAAGGCAATGTGCCGGAGTCACTCAAAGATAAAGAGCTCGTGTCGCTCGATTTGGGAATGCTCGTCGCCGGCACCAAATACCGCGGGGAATTCGAGGAGCGCCTCAAGGGCATAATGAAAGAAGTGGAACGCTCCGACGGAAAAGTCATCATGTTCATTGACGAGATACACACCATCGTGGGCGCCGGGGGCGCGGAAGGCACCATGGATGCTTCCAATATGCTGAAGCCCGCGCTTTCCCGCGGGGAACTGCGCGCTATCGGGGCGACCACTCTGCGCGAATACCAGAAACATATAGAAAAAGCCCCCGCGCTCGCCCGGCGTTTCCAGCCGGTCTACATCGACGAGCCGGACATGGAAGATGCTATCGCCATTCTCCGCGGCCTCAAAGAACGTTACGAGCTTTTTCACGGCATACGCATAACCGACGATGCGATAGTAGCGGCGGTTAATCTGTCTTCCCGCTATATTACCAACCGGTTTCTGCCGGATAAAGCCGTGGACTTAATCGACGAAGCTTCTTCTTCTCTCAAAATAATGCTGGAAAACAAGCCGCCGGTACTCGAAGAGGCGCACCGGAAAACCATGCGGCTGGAAATCGAGAAAGAGGCGCTTAAAAAAGAGATTGTGCGCGAGGGCGAGGCGGACAAGCAGAAAGAAAAGGAGATAAAAAACCGGATAAAAGAAATAGACAAAGAAATAGGAAACCTACGGGAGAAGACCAAGGAGCTCGAACTCAAGTGGCAGAACGAAAAGACCACTGTGGCGGAAATCCGCGCTGTCAAGAAAGACCTCGAGAGCATGCGCCTGGAAGCGGAGGATGCGGAGATGCGCTCCGATCTTTCCCGCGCTGCGGAAATACGCTACGGGAAAATTCCGGCGCTCAAAAAAGAACTTGATGTCAAGCTTGCGCGGCTGAAAAAACTGCAGAAATCGCGGAGGATATTGAAAGAAGAGATAACCGCCGAAGACATAGCGGAAGTCGTCTCTCGGTGGACCGGCATTCCGCTAACCAAGATGCTCGAAGAGGAGCGGGAGAAACTGGAGAAGATGGAGGCGGAACTCACGAAACGCGTCGTGGGACAAAATGAAGCGATTAAGCGGGTATCCGATGTTATCCGCCGTTCCCGCGCGGGCATAAGCGACCCGAACCGTCCCATCGGCTCCTTCATATTTCTCGGGCCCACGGGCGTGGGCAAGACCGAGTTGACCAAAGCGCTCGGCCAGTTTATGTTCAATGATGATAGTGCCATAATCCGCGTGGACATGTCCGAATACATGGAACGCCACTCGGTCTCCAAACTTATCGGAAGCCCGCCGGGCTACGTAGGCTATGACGAAGCGGGACAATTGACCGAAGCGGTCCGCCACCGCCCGTACGCTGTGGTACTTTTCGACGAAATCGAAAAAGCCCATCCGGAAGTTTTCAACATGCTGCTCCAGGTCATTGACGAGGGACGGCTGACCGACGGCAAAGGTCGGGCGGTTAATTTCAAAAATACTATCATTATCCTCACTTCCAATATTGGTTCGCAGTTCGTGGAGAAAATGGAGTCTATCGGCTTCTCCAACAATTCCGCCGTGGAAGATTACGGCCGAATGAAAGAAAAAGTACTGGAAGCGCTCAAGGACAATTTCCGTCCGGAATTCTTAAACCGCCTGGATGAAATAATCGTCTTTGACGTCCTGTCCCCGGAAGCGATAAAAGAGATAGTCAATCTTCGGATAAAAGTGGTGATGGACCGCCTGTCCGCGAAAGGCATCGGATTTGAGATTTCGGAAGATGCACTGTCGCACCTGGCACGTGTGGGTTACGACCCGCATTACGGAGCGCGTCCCTTAAACCGCCTGATACAGACCAAGATACTGAATCCGGTGGCGTCTTTCATCATCTCAAATGGCGCGAAAAAAGGCGATACGGTATACGTATCCACCAAAGGCGACGAACTTGCCATTGAAATGAAAAAGGGCAGGACCGGCAGGATAAAAAGCACTATCGGCGTGCGCCCGAAGTCGTCCGTTTAAAAAAGAGGCATAAAAAGATGCGCGAATCGTTTTTTTGTGCTAATTTATATTTGTTTGATTGTTGCGCCGGTGATAGAGTGGTCAATTATAGCACGCTGTAAACGTGCCGCCTTCGGGCTTCGGGGGTTCGAATCCCTCCCGGCGCACACTTCGACTCGCTACGCTCGCTCAGTGTAAACCCACTCAATTGCGAGCGAGGCGAAGTACCCTGAGCGTAGCGAACCCTGAATTTATTGAAGGGTGAGCAAAGTCGAAGGGCGGTATTTATGTATTGGTATGTATATATTGCAAAAAGCAGGTTCGGTTTTTACTATACAGGTATTTCTCCCGACCCTAAAACCAGAATATTAAAACACAATATTGGGAAGGGTTCTCAGATGGCAAAAGATCAAGGGCCGTTTAAGCTGGTATATGTTTCGGATAAATTCCCGAATAAATCTGAGGCTCGAAAAAGGGAAATTCAAATAAAAAGTTGGCGCAGAGATAAAAAAGAAAAACTAATAAATAGAGAATGGGCGTAAGTTTTTTAATTTAAAGCATGGTACAATCATAATATGAATACAAGGGGAAGGTTTACGAGTTTACTTTCAGCTGATATCACAATACCAATTATTCTTATCGTAGGCTACCTAATGGGCGCCTTTGAAAGTTTTGGTGCGCTTGGTGCCTTTTTTCTTCTTGCGATTCAGATCCCTCTTCATGCTGTCATAATGATACGGGTTGGTCGTCTGTGGTACGAAATTTTAAAAACGGAAAAATTGCCGCAATTTTCAAAAGCGACGGCGATTATCAGAATTGTGTTATTTCTGATACTTTGGACAATACTGTTAGTGGCTGTGCCAATATATACTATAAAGACATACGGGTCTTATTCCGAAAGTAAGGATAGATACCTGCCCACCGTGGAACGATTGAAAGCTTTTTATGAGGAACCATCGTACATCTTGCCGCAAGTGGTTGAAAAATATCAATTTGCCCGTGTAGATTTGCGTAGCGATGTGTCCCTAGACACAATCTATCGTTGTGAGATAAATGGGCAGTATAGAAATGCGTATTGGAGCTCAGTGTCTTTTAATAAGAAGTATAATCTCCGCAACCCAAACCCAGAAACATTAGTCATTGCAGGGAAGAAAGCCGTGTTTGATGGAGATAGAGCCCTAGTAGTATACGATGGAAATGTAATCCGAAAAATAACAAGGGAAGACATTTTATGTGAAGTAACAAAAGAAAACCTTATCGAAATTGCTGAGTCGTTACGACCTGCGGAATATACAGGGGAGGATTTACCTATTTGATGATTAAGTAAAACTTGCATTATTTAAGAAAATATGTTATAATATAAATCTAGTAAAAGAAGCGATTTTTGGGGCTTTTTTATTTTATCCAATGGAAATACGCAATATAGCAATAATAGCGCACGTGGACCACGGCAAAACCACCCTGACCGATGCTTTGATGCGGCAGTCCGGCGGCTCTAAGGACGAGAATTTTACGATGGATACCGACGCCTTGGAAAAAGAACNCCGGGGCACGCGGATTTCGGCTCGGAAGTAGAGCGGGTGCTTCGCGCCATCGACTCGGTGCTCCTATTGGTAGACGCCGCGGAAGGCCCTATGCCGCAGACCCGATTCGTTTTGAAAAAGTCCCTCGAGTTGGGACTCCGGCCCATAGTAGTCATCAACAAAATCGATAAACCTGCCGCGAATCCGGAGCGGGTGCACGAAGAGGTCCTTGAGCTTTTTATGGAGCTTGGCGCAAACAACAGTCAGATAGATTTTGAAACTATTTATGCTATCGGCCGTGAAGGTCGCGCATTTCGTAATATCGGAGACGAGTCGCAAGACCTGTCTCCGCTTCTGGATTTAATTTTAGAGAAAGTTCCGCCGGCTTCAGTAGACCCGGAGGGCAAAATGTCCGCGCAGGTTTTTAATCTCGGGTATGATAATTTTCTGGGGCGCCTGGCAGTGGCCCGCATCTACTCCGGAAAAGTAATGTCGGGGGCGCAGGTTTTCATAAAAGGCGAGAACGGAACGCGTAAAGGAAAAATTTCCAAACTGTTTTCCTTCGAGGGTGTGGCCCGCAAGGAGACCGACTCCGCGACCTCGGGCGACATAGTGCTCCTCGCAGGCATTCCGGATATCTACATCGGAGAAACGATTTGCGAAGACGAGAGTACGGAAGCGCTGCCTCATATAGCCATCGACGAGCCGACTCTCTCGCTCAACTTTTTGGTAAATGATTCGCCTTTTGTCGGCAAGGCCGGCAAATTTTTGACTTCCCGGCAAATCAAAGAAAGACTCGACAAAGAACTTGAGGTCAACGTGGGCCTCAAGGTGGACTTTTCTCCGGAGCAAGAAGTCAAAACAAGTGGTCCGAGTTTCTTCCGGATATACGGACGGGGAGAACTGCACATAGCCATCTTGCTCGAAAATATGCGCCGGGAGGGCTTCGAGCTTCAGGTTTCCCAGCCGGAGGTCATCATTAAGGAAATTGACGGCGTGAAATCCGAGCCCTACGAAGAACTGGTCATAGATGTGCCTATGGAGGCTTCCGGTTCGGTAATTGAGAAGATAGGCAAGCGGCGCGGAATTATGAGAAATATGTCGGAGCACCACGGCATTGCCCGGATAATATTCGAGATACCTACCCGCGGGCTTCTGGGCTACCGGAGCGAATTTATAATAGACACCAAAGGCGAGGGTATAATGTCTTCCCGGGTTTTGGGTTTTAAAGAGTATGCGGGCGATATCAAGAAACGCGAATATGGTTCTATGACTTCAATGACCAAGGGCAAAGCGGTGGCCTTTTCACTTGCTAATTTACAGGAACGTGGTATATTATACATAGGCCACGGAACGGAGGTGTACGAAGGGCAGGTGCTCGGCAATGTTTTGAAAGGAGAAGACATGTCCGTGAATCCGACCAAAGGCAAGCAATTGACCAATATGCGTGCTTCTGGCACGGACGAGGCCATAACGCTCAATCCCGTGTTTGTGCTCGACATTGAACGGGGTTTAGAAGTTATGAATGCGGATGAGTATCTGGAAATAACCCCGGACGCGGTGCGACTTCGGAAAAAATATCTGACGGAGCTGGATAGAGTCAGGGCAAAACGGTAACAAACGGATGAAAACTAAAAAATTTAAATAAATCATAATGTCAACAATAACCTTTAAACCCAAGAAAGTAACCAAAAATATAATTTCAGGCCTGCAGAACCGTTCTTCGGATGTTATCATGAACCGTTTCGGCCTGACTCAAGACGGCAAAAAGAAGACCCTGGAGGAAATAGGCAAAAAATACAACATTACCCGCGAGCGCGTGCGCCAGGTGGAGGATGCCGCTATCGCTATGATCAAGAAATCCGGCGCCTACAAGAAAGAGCAGGCGGCCTTCGAGGAGTTGAAACAATTGGTGCACAGGCTGGGCGCGATTGTCGCCGAGCACACGCTTCTGGCCCATGTCTCCAAAGACCCCGCTACCCAAAACCATATTCACTTTATGCTGGAGCTTGGGGACGCGTTCAAGAAACACCGCGAAGACGAACATTTTCACACTCGCTGGAGCGTGGATGACGAAATGACGGAAAAGATACATGATGCTCTGCGCAAACTCTACGCGGGGCTTAACGACGAGGACCTCATATCGGAGACAGAGATGATCAAAAGATTTTTCGAGCACCTGAAAGACGTGGCTGACCATTATCGCGACGACGAAATAATAAAAAGATGGCTTTCCATTTCCAAAACGGTCGCCAAGAACCCGCTGGGCGAATGGGGCCGGGCCAACTCGCCCAACATCCGCACCCGGGGCGTGAAGGACTACGCCTTTCTGGTTATGAGGCGGCACGGCTCCCCGATGCACTTCAAGGAAGTTGCGGACGCCATCGGGAAGATTTTCGGCAAGAAGATACATTATGCTACCTGTCACAATGAGCTTATCAAAGACCCCCGCTTCGTATTGGTGGGCCGGGGCATGTATGCGCTCGCGGAATGGGGCTATAAAGCCGGCATCGCGCGCGAAGTTATAGAAGAAATCCTTAAAAAGGACGGCCCTCTTTCCAAAGACGATATTGTCAAGCAGGTAATGAAGGAGAGATACTTCAAAAAGAACACAATTTTGGTCAACCTAGCCAACACTAAATTTTTTAAGAAGAACAAAAGCGGGCTATACATAACGGCATAAAAAGCCGCTAATTTCTGACTCTGCCATTTATCTTTTTTCAATTTTGTACTAAAATATAGGCATGGCCATATCCGAAGGACCATCTGAAGCCGATGTCATCGCCAAAGCGGCGATTAAGCTTTTCCCGTGGCTTATCGCCGCGCTGGTTTTTTATATTTTGTGGAGATTTAATGCCTGGAAGGGCGTATTCGCGCTCGCGGGAACCATAGCCTTAGGCTGGGTAGCCTGGAAACTCTGGGTGCATTATATACGGCAGGACTTTATTTCCGGCATTGATTACGTTTTGCTCGAAATCGTGCCGCCCCGCGACGTCGAACGGAGCCCCAAGGCCATGGAGCTTTTTATCACCAACGCCTTGTATCACTGGAGCATGAAAGGAGGCAAGGAAGAATACTGGCAGGGCGCGGTGTGGTTCTGGTTTTCTTTGGAAATCGCATCGATTGACGGACAGGTGCATTTTTATGTTCGTACGCCCACCCGTATCCGGAGTCTGATAGAGACGCAAATGTACGCGCAATTTCCGCAGGCGCAGGTGAAAGCCGTGGAGGATTACACGCTAGCGGTGGATGAAATCACTCCGGAGAGCGACTGGAACGGCTGGGGCTGCGAATTTAAACTTTTGAAACCGGAGGGGTACCCGATCACAACCTATATTGATTACGGATTGGACGAGGACCCTAAGGAAGAATACAAGATTGACCCCATTTCTCCGATCATAGAATTTTTCGGGTCGCTCCAAAAAGGGGAGCAGGCCTGGATGCAGATAGTCATTACTCCTTCCAAGAAAGTGTATCGCACCAAAGGTACGTGGTTTGGCCAACATGACTGGGTGGAAGAATCAAAGGTGGAAACGAAAGCATTACTGGCTCCATATACAAGAATTTTCGCTCCGGGCGTGGCAGGCGCTTCACCCACCAAGGGAGTATACGCACCGGTGTATTTAAACCCTACCTTGGAAAAAATGAGTAAAAAAAGAGATAAGCTTGGTTTTGAAACCGGGGTGAGAGTAATGTATGTAGCCAAAAAAGAAATATTTACTCCAGGGCGCAGAACCAATAACTCCAGGAATATTCGTCTTATTCTTCGTCAATATGAAAATCCTTCAGCCAATGGTTTTACCAGATTTAATTCCACTCAAGGCGATGCTTACGGAGGTATCATAACTATAACTACTAAAACAGTAATGATGCTAGCCAATCGCATGCTCAATCACATTATATGAAGTGGCCTCTGTCCCTAATATTTCACGCATATTTCCACTCGCAGACATTTGTGTTGAACGCGGAAGAACTCGCTACCATGTGGCACTTCCCGGGCCAGATACTCAAAGTACCGACACTCGAGCGCATCGAATCCAAAGAAGCCTCCCCGCCACCGAACTTACCGACGTAGTTTATGGAACACAAGACCATTTTTTATCTTTGCGGGGCGATTTTGTTGCTGTGTCTTTTTGCGTTTTTCCTGATTGGTCCGCCGGGACAATTTCCCGCGGGTAGTATCATTAATATAGAAGAGGGGTGGAGCGTGGGCAAAGTATCACAGGTTTTAAAGACAAATAAAATAATACGCTCGGAAGCCGCGTTCAAGTTTTTTGTTATCATTACCGGCGGCGAGAAACGTATCCGGCCCGCCTATTATACTTTCGAGAAACCAATATAGGGTGAGTGGCGTAAGGTCTACGCTCTCGCCGGTCGCAGTCACCATACCGGAAGGTTTCGGTAATGCCGAGGCCGCGGAGGCTTTCATGGAAAAACTGCCGAGTTTTCAAAAAGAACAATTTCTTCTCCTGGCCCGGGGCCTGGAAGGCCGGCTTTTCCCGGATACCTATTTTTTTATGAATACGGACGGAGCAGAGGAGGCGATTAAAACCATGACCGAGAATTATGAGAAAAAAATATCGCCGTTTCGGGAAAATATTGCCGCATCGGGCAGAACGGAACAGGAGATAATAACCATGGCTTCCGTCATTGAAGGCGAAGCGAACGGCAACGAAGACCGCGCCCTTATCTCCGGTATCCTGTGGAAGCGATTGGGTATAGGTATGCCGCTTCAGGCGGATGCGGCGCCGATAACCTACAAAGAGAAAGGTTTACCCAAAGCTCCGATAGGCAACCCGGGACTAGAGGCCATAGAGGCTGCGATTCATCCGGAGGCATCGCCCTACCTCTATTATCTCCATGACCCGGACGGGAATGTTCATTATGCGAAAAGTTTTGCAGAACATGTTGCCAACAAGCGGAAATATCTGAAATAAAAACCTATCCCGTTAGAAATTCTGCGCGCATGTTATAATAACTGTTAGGCAGTTTAAAATTTCTAACGGGATGACCAAACATAATTTTGCATTCATAGACATAGAAACCACTGGGCTCAATCTCCTAAAGCATGAGATTGTGGAGATTGGTTGCGTGCTAACTACGCCCGAGCTTGAGATTATCGAAGAGTTTGAGATAAAAGTGCGGCCGGAACGCTTGGAAGATGCGGATCCTGTATCGCTTAAAATCAGCCACTACAATCCGGAGAAATGGGCAAAAGCCCTGGGCCTGGCGGAAGCGGTAAAAATTTTCGCTGAGAAAGTAAAGGGCGCCATTATGGTCGGGCATAATGTGGCTTTTGATGCCGGTTTTTTGGAATGCGCTTTTTACAATGCCGGGATGAAAAATACGCTCCATTATCACCGGCTGGACACCGTGTCGGTGGCCTGGGCCAAACTTCACCGCGAGCCCGACTTGGAACATTTTTCTCTGCGCGAATTGTGCCTGCGTTTCGGTATTGAAAACGCGCGCGCGCATACCGCTCTCTCGGACGCTCACGCCGCGTACGAACTTTACAAAAAGCTAATGGAATTATAAGGTCTCTTTATGAAGAAAAAGGTTGTCTTTGTGGGATTATCCGGTGGCGTGGACAGCGCCGTGTCCGCCGCCCTGCTTAAAAAGGAGGGTTATGAAGTGGTGGGCGTTTTCATAAAAACCTGGCATCCTGATTTTATAGAATGTAACGAAGAAGAAGAGCGGCGGGATGCTATGCGGGTCGCCGCGCATTTGGGTATCCCATTTCTCACTTTTGACCTGGAAGTGGTGTATAAAAAAGAGGTTGCGGATTATATGATTCGTGAATACAAAGCCGGACGAACCCCAAATCCGGACGTCATGTGCAACAAAGAGGTGAAGTTTGGCGCGTTTCTCCGGAAAGCCCTGGCGATGGGGGCGGATTATGTGGCGACGGGGCATTACGCTCAAAATAAAAATTTTAGTTTAGTAAAGGGCGTTGATTCCTCCAAGGACCAGAGTTATTTTTTGTGGACATTAAAACGAGAACAAATTTCGAAGATATTATTTCCAATTGGCCGCCTGGAAAAAAGCGAAGTTCGTAAATTGGCCAAGAAATGGAAGCTTCCCGTGGCGGCGAAAAAAGACAGCCAAGGTATCTGCTTTTTGGGCCCCGTTGACCTGAAAGAATTTCTCAAACACTACATAAAAGAAAAAAAGGGTAAGGTTGTCAATACGGAGGGGAATAAAGACATTAAGAAAAATATTTTAGTTGTATCACAGAAGTCTCTAGAAATTTCCCACAAGTCAGACATGTGGGAACCCACATGTCTGACTTGTGGGAAGATAAATTGGATCTCTGAAATTCCAAAGCCAGATAAAAAATATACAGCGCAAATCCGTTACCATGGAGAACTTTTACTCTGCAAAGTTGTTTGTGCAACATCGGATGTTGCACAGGTGACTTTTGAAAAACCAATCATGGTCGCTCCTGGACAATCTATCGTAGTTTATGACGGTGATATTTGTTTGGGCGGGGGAGTGGTAGAATAAAAAAACAAATGGTACAATTAACCTATGCAAGAATTTTTCATTCAGAACGGTGACATTATTTTAAAACTGGTTGCGGCCATGGGCTTCGGCATGCTTATCGGGGCTGAGCGGTTGCTCATGCACAAAGAAGCGGGCATGAAGACTCACGCACTAGTAGCCATGGGCTCGGCCGTATTTATAATCATTTCGGAGATGCTTGCTCTCAAGTATTCTTCCGGAACTTTTGACCCGTCGCGCATCGCCTCGCAGATAATAGTGGGAATCGGATTTTTAGGCGCCGGTTCTATCATCTTCAAAGGCTCGCGCCTCCAGGGACTGACCACCGCCGGCGGACTCTGGGTCACTGCGGGCATCGGCATGGCCTCGGGTTTCGGGCTTTACAGCCTGGCCGCTATTACCACTATCTTGGTGCTCCTCATACTTGTAGCTATGAATATCATCGAGAAACCAATCAGAAAAATTTCCGACGGTATTGACAGCCCGGAAGTATAAACTTTTTTGACATTTAAACATATGGAGTCTTCTGTAATTAGAGCAAAATTTCTAAAATTTTTCGAAAACCGCGGGCACAAAATAATTCCGTCCGCCTCGCTCGTGCCGGAGAACGATCCCTCGGTCCTTTTTAACACCGCCGGCATGCAGCCCTTGGTGCCGTACCTTCTGGGACAGAAGCATCCGATGGGTACGCGGTTGGCGAATGTGCAGAAATGCGTGCGTACGCAGGACATAGACGAAGTGGGCGACAAGACGCACGACACTTTTTTTGAGATGTTGGGCAATTGGTCGCTCGGAGATTATTTCAAGGAAGATGCCATCAAATGGAGCTATGAGCTCCTGACATCCAAAGAGGAAGGTTTTGGTCTCGACCCGGCGCGGCTTTACATCACGGTTTTCGAGGGCGACGAGAATGCGCCCAAGGACACGGAATCTGCGGAAATCTGGCAGAAGGTAGGCATTCCCGACACCCGGATATATTTTATGCCTGCG
>Ga0076048_105_pt1 | contig 23229 bp, 25 predicted proteins | sample RifGroB1_FD_68145 | JGI IMG/M metagenome (GOLD analysis project Ga0076048, IMG submission 68145) | Parcubacteria (Nomurabacteria) bacterium GW2011_GWB1_47_6 | reverse complement strand
GAGGAGTCCTCGCTCTGTTTCCGGAGCGCGTTCTCTTTGAGATTATTAAGAATTCTTTCTTTGGCGATTTCCGGTGGCAGGTCGAGGTAGACCTTGAAGGATTCCGGTATCCAATGGAAGGCGAGTCGGGAATCGATGACTATTTTTTCCATCGAGCCGGCCTTTTTGACCTCATCGTCTATCTTGATGTCTATCTCCGGCTCCTTCTGGGCCCGGACGCTCAAGTCGTTGAGCGATATACCCATCTCCACCGCGAGTTTTCGCATGAAGTCGCCGGATGAGAAGCGCCCAAAACCAAGTTTTGCCGCCACTCGGTCGGCAGTGCTCGATTTGCCGCTGCCCAGAGTGCCGGTAATGGTGATGATTTCCTTCTTCATAATTTATGCTATTATAACACATATGCAAAGAGAGAATTCCGCGCAAACTTTCGTATTTTTCGGAATAGTGGGTTCGGGCAAAGGCACACAGGTGAAGCTCCTGATGGAGTACCTCGGGAAGAAGGATGGCCGGGAATGCACCTATATTGGCACGGGAGAGATATTTAGGCAGATTATCGCCTCGTCGGCAGATGACGATATTACGCTTACGGCGAAGGAAATTTTAAACTCCGGGAGATTGATGCCGGACGAAATCACCAACAAACTGGTTTCGGAAAAAATTGAGTCTGAAATGGTTCCGGATAAGCACGTAGTTTTCGACGGCTACCCCCGGACCGTCCCGCAATCGGAATATTTTATGGCCGAAATGAAACCGAAAGGACGGGACATTATAAAAATAATTTATATTACCTTGGGCAAAGGAGAAGCTATGAAACGGAATCTTTTAAGAGGCCGACACGACGATACCGAAGAAGGTTTGGCGAAAAGATTTGAAGAGTATGAACAAAAAGTAATTCCCGCCATGAATTATTTCCGAGCCTTAGACGGCTATACCATATTTACCATCAACGGCGAGCAGTCGGTCGAAGACGTGCACAAAGATATCATTAAAGCGCTAAAATATTAATTATGGAAGAAACAATTATTATCTCTCTCGGGGGTTCTCTGGTTATTCCCGATTTGCCTGATCCGGATTTTGTAAATACATTTAAAGCCATTATTTTAGAAGAAATAAAAAAGGGCAGACGTTTTGTAATAATTGTCGGCGGCGGAAAAGTTTGCAGACAGTACCAAGATGCCTTAAGCAAAACCATAAAGGCAAACAATACCGACCTGGACTGGATAGGCATTTATACTACAAGACTAAATGCCGAATTCGTAAGAATGTCTTTTGAGGGCATCGCTGAGAATGAAATTGTGCTTGATCCGTCTAGACTGGCTTCTTTCACTAAACCAATAATAATCGGAGCTGGTTGGAAACCCGGTTGGAGCACTGATTTTGACGCAGTTATGATGGCTGAACAAATGGGAGCAAAGAAAATCATAAATTTATCTAATACCGACTATGTTTATGATTCTGACCCAAAAAAGAATCCAAATGCTAAAAAAATAGAAGAAATATCTTGGAGCGAATATCGTAAACTTATACCGGCAGAATGGATACATTCCGGATTGAATACTCCTTTTGACCCGATTGCTTCTGATAGAGCCGAGAAAAATGGGATGACAGTTATGATCATAAACGGAAAGCCGATAGATAATTTCCAAAAAGCATTGAACGGAGAAAAATTTTCCGGAACAATAATATCAGATAATGGCGATAATAATTAAAACTCCGGCAGAAATAGAAATAATCCGCGAGGGGGGTCGGCGGCTGGCGACCGTCCTGTATAAGGTCAGGGACAAGATCGCCCCGGGAATTTCCACCAAGGACTTGGATGTTTACGCGGAAAAACTGATAAGGGAAATGGGGGATGAGCCCGCATTTTTGGGTTACCGGCCCGAAGGCTCCCGGATTCCATACCCCTCAACGCTTTGCGTGTCGGTCAATGACGAAGTGGTGCACGGCATCCCGCGGAAAAATAAAATTTTAAAAGAAGGGGATTTGGTTTCCATAGATCTCGGGGTCAAACACAAAGGACTTTTTACCGACATGGCACTGACCGCGCCGGTGGGTAAAGTGAGCGCGGCGGAGATGAAGCTTTTGGCAGCCACGGAAGAATCGCTTCAAGAAGGTATAAAAGCGGCGCGTGCGGGAAATACAGTGGGGGATATCGGCTATGCCATAGAAAGTTTCGTGCGGGCGCAGCAAAAAGAACAAGAAAAAGAACAAGCGCAGAAATATGGCATCGTGGAGGTGCTCGCGGGGCATGGCGTGGGGCACAAGATACACGAAGACCCTTTTATACCGAATTTCGGCAAGCCGGGCAAAGGCGAAAAACTGAGCCCTGGTATGGTGCTCGCGCTTGAGCCCATGCTCAATCTGGGTACCAAAGAAGTCACTATGGACGACGATGAATATACCTTCCGCACGGCGGACAAGAAAAAAAGTGCCCATTTCGAACATACTATTTTGATTACTGAAGGCGAGCCGGAAATTTTAACTAAACTATAGTTTTTGTGTTATTATTATAGGCAATGAACCCCTCATTTCTCCAAGAGATGCCCAAATTCAAGACTCCGGACGAGGAGCTCAATTACTTGCGCGAGCATGTGAAAAAACGCGAAGCGGAGCTCATAGATATCGGCCACACCGAACGCACCGGCGAGATGGCTGCCCGGGACGTCATAGACGAATACAAAAAAGTGCCGCTGGAAAAAGCAGTTCACTCGAGTAATGTCTTAAAGGAACAAGAGACGGAGGGCATCGTACTTCGCTTAAAGCCCGAGCCGCACGACACCGTAATGGAAGAACTTTTGGGTATAGTTATTACCAAAGGTGTCAGGAACGCGCTGTCGATCGTGGAGAGCATGGGCAATCCGCATATAGAGGACGATTTCCACCGCCTGCTCGTGCAATATTTCAAGACGGGGCAGATCGCGGGTTTCAAAGAGGGTAACCCGCTTTACCGCTCCCTAAATATGACCCTTTTTGAAGTGACCCTGCCGCCGCCGGAAGACGAGGCAGACAAGTCCAAGGGCTTCAAAGAGTTCATCGGCGCGATGGAACAGTTTTATGCCGGCATGCAGTCCATATCGGAAGGCAAGCATAACGACAAGGAGAATTATTTCACTCTGGAAGTGGCGCTCGGCAGCCAGAGCGACCAAGTGGTTATCTATGCCGGCGTACCCAACAAATACCTATCGCTCTTTGAAAAACAGATACTGGCTTTTTATCACGATGCCAAGCTCCTGGAGGTGACGGACGACTATAATATTTTCAACGAATCGGGCGGCTCCGCGGGTGCCTACGCGCATTTCTCGGAACGGGCGGTGATGCCCCTCAAAACCTATGATGATATCGAGCACGACCCCATGAATCCAATATTGAACGTGTTTTCCAAATTAAAGACTGCGGGCGAAGGGGCAGCTATACAATTTCTCATCGCGCCGGCCGGAGACAAGTTCATAAACGAATTTCACATGATCTTGGACGACGTGAAAGACGGCTATTCCGTCAAGCACGCTGCCGACAATTTCTACAAATTCGGCCACGCCTTTCTTAAAGCGGGCAAAGAGATTGTTTTTGGCACAAAACAAAAAGAACCGGAGGGAAAAAACCCGGACAAATACATGAAAGGGCGGCGGGCGGTGGACGAAGGCGCTGTGGAAAAAATTGGCAACAAAATCAAAAGTACGATAATGAAGGCCAATATCCGGGTTATCGCTTCTGCCGATACCCGCGAGCGCGCGGAAGGAATACTCCGGGAGATAGAATCTTCTTTCAATCAATTCTCCGCCGCCGCTTCAAACTCCTTGGTCTTTGAAGAAGCCAAGGGTAGCGCCTTAAAAGAGCTTTTCCGCGATTTTTCCTTCCGCGCATTTTCGCACGACAAAATACTGCCGATGAATTTAAAAGAACTGGCCTCCGTGTTCCACTTCCCGGTCGGCATGGGCTCGCAGCCCCAGCTCAAGGAAGCCAAAGCCGGTATCGCGCCCGCCCCGATAGAGATGGGTACGGAGGGCATAATACTCGGGGTGAACAGTTACCGCGGCAGGGATACCGAAGTGCATATGGCCCGGGAAGACCGCATGCGGCATTTTTATGTCATAGGCCAGACGGGTACCGGTAAAACAAACATCATGCTCAACATGATTACCCAGGACATAAAGAACGGCGACGGCTGCTGCTATATCGACCCCCACGGCACGGATATCCAGACCATTCTTTCCCGTATTCCCAAAGAGCGTATAGACGATGTCCTGTATTTCGATCCGGCTTACACCGCGCGCCCCATGGGGCTCAACATGCTGGAGTACGACCCGAAATACCCGGAGCAAAAGACCTTCGTGGTCAACGAAATGATGGGAATTTTCAACAAGCTTTTCGACATGAAGGTGGGCGGCGGAGCGATGTTCGAACAATATTTTAGGAACAGTGCCTTTCTGGTCATGGAAGATCCTTCTTCCGGCTCGACACTTCTGGAAATTACCCGGGTGTTGGGGGACAAGGAATTCCGGGACATGAAGCTTGCCCGCTGCAAAAATCCGATTATCAAACAGTTTTGGGTTTCCGCCGAGCAGACCACCGGCGACCAGTCGCTCGCGAACTTCGTGCCCTACATATCGTCCAAATTTGACAATTTTATATCAAACGACATCATGCGCCCGGTGGTGCTACAGCAGAATTCGGTTTTCAATTTCCGGAAAATAATGGACGAGAAAAAAATACTCCTGGTCAATCTTTCCAAAGGGCGACTGGGCGACATAAATGCCAACCTTATCGGCCTGGTCCTGGTGGGCAAGATCCAAATGGCGGCGCTGTCGCGGGTGGATATGTTTGGCAAGCCCATGAACGATTTCTACCTCTACATCGACGAGTTTCAAAATGTCACCACTGATTCCATCGCTTCCATTCTGTCCGAAGCACGCAAATACCGCTTGAGTCTAAACATCGCCCACCAGTACATCAGCCAGCTTGAAGACAAGATCAAAAACGCCGTTTTTGGGAACGTTGGTAGTATGGCGGTTTTCCGGGTTGGCACCGAAGACGCTACTTTCCTAGAACCGAAATTCAAACCGCAGTTTGATGCGCACGACATCACCAAACTCGACAATTACAATGCTTACATGAGCATGCTGGTAAAAGGCCAGCCGACCAAGCCCTTCAATATAAAAACCCTGGCTCCGGAAAAAGGCAACCCGGATATTGTCGAGAGCCTGAAAGAACTTTCTTACATAAAATACGGTCGGGACCGCGAAGAAGTGGAAACCGAAATAATGGCAAGGTATACTTCGACGGAATAAAGCTCATTTTGCAAACCAAGCTTTCTTTGCTAAAATAAGATACATATGACCAGACCAAACAATGAAAAATCGTTAATAATCATCAAGCCTGACGCCATCCAGAGGAACCTGGCCGGGGAGGTAATCAGGCGTTTCGAGAACAAGGGACTCAAGATCATCGGCCTTAAAATGATGAGCATAGAGGATGCTCTCTTGGACGAGCATTATGCGCACATAAAAGACAAGCCATTTTTCCCGGGCATCCGGGATTTCATGGAATCCTGCCCGGTTATCGTGATGGCGGTGGAGGGCATAAACGCCATTTCCGCTATCCGCATCATCGTCGGCCCCACGAAGTCCTGGGAAGCGGATGCGGGCACCATCCGGGGCGATTTTTCTCTTTCCACGCAATCCAATATTGTTCACGCTTCGGATTCTGTGGAAAGCGGAGAGGTGGAAGTTAAGAGATTCTTCCAAAAAGACGAAATTTTTGAGTACAAAAAGATAGACACTGATTTTGTCTACGCCGAACACAAGGAATAAAGGCTTAAATTGTTTTTCTATTGTCTTTTTTGTAAAATCGTGTTTTTCTGAAAAGACTTATTGCAAAAAATTATACAGGGAGTATAGTTTAAGTAGGGTTATTTCCGGTTATTACCTAGAACACTAATTTATGGGAGCGTCGATCGGGTCGGGCTTCGGCCTCACACGTCTCGCACCCACCTAGCCTTAAGCTATGGTAATAAATCAGAAATAGTCCTAAGAAGAACTCCGCGGCTGTACTTCAGTGGGCGGATTTTTTCTTAACTTTTTAATTTTCTAAGGTAAAATATCCACATGAACCGAAAACGACTTACCGCGACGCTGGTTTTGATGATGTTTGCCATTTTCGCTCTAAGCTTGGCAGGCGAACGGTGGCATTGGGACATACTTTATGTTTTGCTCCATCTCTCGGGTGGTTTTTGGGTAAGCTTGTTTTTCATTTGGTTCTTTTGCGCGGACGGCCTGCCTCTATTTAAATTAAGATCCGGGCAACCCGGCCCGTTTTTGACCACCCAGACGCTTTTATTTGTACTGGTCATAGGTGTCTTGTGGGAGATATTCCAATTTTTGACTAAAAGCCGGATCGGCGCGGAGCCGTGGAGCGCGCCGGATACAATTTCTGACTTATTTATAAATATGGCGGGATGCCTGACAGCGCTTTTTTATTATCGGAAAATAATTATGCTCCCGGCGGATAATAATGTACAATCAAACTGATGCAGGAAAAAGCGACAATCACATTTCACGGCGGCACAGGCTCGGTTACGGGAGCAAACTTCCTGCTTGAAATCGGCGGCAAAAGAATTTTGGTGGACTGCGGCCTGACCCAGGGATACAAAGTTGCCGATGACGTGAACTGGGACCCGTTTCCCTACGACCCCAAGTCCATAGACGCTCTTTTTATAAGCCACGGGCATGTGGACCATATCGGGCGCATACCCAAGCTCATAGCCGAGGGTTTCCGCGGTCAGATTTACTCTACGAAACCCACGCGCGGCATTGCGCTCCCTATGCTCGAAGACACGGCAGGCATTTTGAATCACAATACCGACCTCGGGCTTGATAAAATTTATACGGAGGAAAACATAAATCTTGCTTTTTCGCGCTGGACCGGTTTTGAATATCGGGAAAAAATAAGTCTGACCCCGGAGCTAGAAGCCACTTTTTTTAATGCCGGGCACATTCTCGGTTCTGCAATGATTTTGTTTTCTTACCGTGGTAAAAATATTCTTTTTACCGGCGACCTGGGCAACAGCCCCTCACCGCTTCTGCCCGATGTCGACAAAGTGGCTGACGTGGACTATCTCATCATGGAGTCGGTATACGGCGACCGTAACCACGAATCCCGCGAGAGCCGCAGGCTAAAGCTTGCGCAGGTGATTCAGGACAACCACAAGCGTCGGGGCACGCTCATCATCCCGACCTTTTCCCTGGAGCGTTCCCAGGAGCTCATGTTCGAGCTTGATTCATTACTTGAGAACGAGCGTATTCCGGTCATGCCCATATTTTTCGATTCACCCTTGGCCATACGGCTGACCGATGTTTTCAAGCAATATAAAAATTATTTCAACAAAACGGCGCAGAAAGCGATATCCCCGGGCAAATATCTTTTTGATTTTCCCGGGCTGCACAATACCCTAAAGACCGAAGAGTCCAAAATGATAGTGGAAGTACCGAACCCGAAGATTGTCATTGCGGGCTCGGGCATGTCTACCGGCGGACGGGTGGTGCACCATGAAAAGCACTATCTGCCCGACTTGAACAACACTCTGCTTCTGACCGGCTACCAGGCGGTCGGCACGCCGGGGCGCATGATTGAAGAGGGAGTAAAAAAAGTCCATATCACCGGCGAAGACGTAGTGATTCGGGCCCATATAGAAAAAATTTCCGGCTACTCCGGGCACATGGACAGCGACGGGCTTTTGAACTTCGTGTCCGACATGACCGAGAGTCTTAAAAAAGTATACGTGGTCATGGGCGAACCCAAGTCATCGATGTTCTTGGTGCAGAAGATACGCGACAATCTGGCGCTTCCCGCTTTCGCGCCGGAGAGAGGGCAGAGCGTCACATTGCCGCTCTGATTTTTGACTTCTGCTTTTTTCTTGCTACAATGGACGGGCATGGATAAAGAATTTAGCGCGGAAAAAAAACATGGACATACCCGGCTAAAAATTTGCGTCTCCGGCGCGGCCGAGACCGGGCATTGCGGCATTGACGCTTTGGACAAGGCCAAAGAACTCGGGCGCGAGATCGCCCGGCAGGGAGCCATACTCGTCACCGGAGCGACTACCGGTTTTCCCCTCTGGTCCGCCATGGGCGCCAAGGAAGCCGGCGGGATATCCATCGGCATTTCCCCGGCGGCTTCCGAAAAGGAACACGTGGAGGTCTACAAGCTGCCGCTGGATTACATGGATTTTATTATCTATACCGGTTTCGGCTATCCGGGTAGGGACATACTGCTGACTCGTTCCGCAGATGCGGTCGTTTGCGGCTGCGGGCGCGTGGGCACTATTCATGAATTTACCGTAGCTTTTGAAGATGGCAAGCCCATAGGGATACTGGAAGGGGACTGGGAGACCGACGACGAGCTCAAGGAAATAGTGGCGAAGGGTCACCGTCCCAATGACAAGATAACGGCAAGCGCTGACCCGAAAATCCTGATAGAAAAAGTAATCGAACTAATAAAAAAAGATAAAGTGGCGGAGTACCGGATGGTCCGTCCGGCCGCGGAAGAGCTACAATAAAAAATACCCCCGCCGGCTGGCGGGGGGTTTTTATTATTTAGGTGTTATTTGACTGCTGCGAGAATTTTTTCAAAAGTTTTCGGGTGATGCTCCGCGAAGAGGGAAAGAATCTTCCTGTCGAGCATGATATTTTTCTTTTTCAGGCTGCCTATGAGCCTGGAGTAGGACATGTCGCCGAGTTCCCGGGCGCCCGCGTTTATTTTTATGTTCCAAAGCTTCCGGTTGTGCGATTTTTTATCGCGCCGGTGCGCGAAGGCATAAGCCCCGGCGTGAAGCAGCGCATCTTTGGCCTGGCGTTCTTTGGTGCTCCTTCCGTGGCGCATGCCCTTGGTCTGCTTCAACACACTCCTTCTTCGCTTTAATGCATGTACTCCCTTTTTGACTCTGGTCATGTATCTGTCTTAAATTTAAATATTAATTAAAAGGCATCAAGTGGCTCTTGGGCTTGTTCTTTATCACGAAGCCCACGCCGCTTCTGCCCGCAAGCTGTTTTCGGCGCGACTGCTTGGCGTTGAAATGGTTGAAGCCGGCCTTTCGGGAAATAACCTTGCCGTTCTTGGTAAGCTTCAATCTCTTGCTATATGACTTGTTTGTTTTCATTCCTTTCATTTTCTTTCTATGGTTATGGTTATGCCCTTCGGACCTCTCTTGTAACTGTCCGATATCTTATAATCTTCCGTCAGTAAGTGGAGTATCCGGTCCAGCCGCTCGCGCAAGAATTTTTCGTCCATATACTTGGCGCGGCCCGCGAGGTAGAGCTCTACTTTGATGCGGTGCCCTTCCGAAAGCCATTTGGAGGCGGTTTTGGCCTTTAGCGCCAGGTCGTGGTCGCCGGTGCCTATTTTGGTCTGGATGGATTTGGTTTCCGTGCGCTTCCCGCCCGTCCTAGCCTTCTTTTGCTTCTTGTTTGCCTCGTACTGATACTTGCCGAAATCCATTATCTTCGCGACCGGAGGATTGCCCGTAGGGCCTATCTCAATCAGGTCGAGATTTTTGGACATCGCGAGTTCTAAAGCATCTTTTATGCTCAAAACCCCGAGATTTTTGTTTTCAGCGTCCAAAACCCGAAGTTCTTTCGCCCGTATTTGGTTGTTTATTCGTTCTCGCAAGTGATAATGGTACCCTTCAAGTAAAAAACTTGACTCGCGAATAATAGCGTATTTTAGGGGTAAAGTCAAACGTTAAGTCCTTTTTATTGTCTAGGGCTGATGCTAGTATATAAAGATGGCAAATTATGCGGAAAACAGAAAAGCGAGATTTGATTATGAAATTTTAGAGAAATACGAAACGGGTATCGAGCTTTTGGGCACGGAAGTAAAATCCGTGCGCGGGGGACGCATGTCGCTCGAGGGTTCTTTTGCCATCATCCGGGGCGGGGAAGCGTTTCTGGTCAACGCGAACATCCCTCCCTTTCAGCCAAAAAACGCGCCGAAGGATTATGACCCGCTCCGCAACCGGAAACTCCTGCTGACTAAGAAAGAAATAGCCGAGCTAGCCCAAAGCGAGAAGAATAAAAGTTTGACAATCGTGCCTCTCGCGGTGTATAATAAGGGCAGAAAGATAAAAGTCTCCGTCGCGCTCTCGAAGGGCAAGAAAAAATTCGACAAGCGCGAAACTATCAAGAAACGCGAAACCGATCGCGAGATCAGGCGGGAGCATAAAGCACGTTAACAATAGAAAAAAACATGGGGATGCCAGGCATAGACAGTTGGCCTAAAGCTCCCGATGCATGCCGAGCATGGACTTAATCTCGTAAAAATTAGTTCAATTGTTAATTGCAAAATTAACTTCTGCGGCAAAGAGCTTGGTTTCTCCGTACTTCGGTATGGGTGACTTCGCTTTTGCCCGAGTTTAACCTTAGGGTTGGCTCTGTCTTACCGCTCGACTTCCGATAAAGCGGCTAAGGCATAATATTATCGGGATAGGAGGAAGAGCGTCCCGGCTTCTCTCCGAAACAAAGGGAATCGGCCCTGAAATATTTGGCTCGCTTATTAATTTCAGGGTTTAAACCAAAAAGCGCGCTACGCATGTAGACTTCGCGGCTCTAACCTTCTGCACGGGGATTCGATTTCCCCCATCTCCACCATAAAAAAGAAACCACCGTTCAGGTGGCTTCTTTTTTATGGCTGGTACATAAGTGGGAAATCGAATGGCCGGAGCGCGACGGCACGAGGCGGGGCTGCGAAATTTTTCAGCAGAAAAATATTTGTAGCTCATTTCCCCCATTCCCGTCGGCGAGTAAATTCTCTGTGACCAGTTTACGTTTGTTTAGGCACAATACTAGCAGAAATATGTTTATGTAAATCTTTAGCTTCTAGATTTGTGTTGTCACCAAATAATTCTTTTCTTAATGCATAATAAATAAATGGCTTAGCGTCTTTTGGGTGCTTTATACCTTCTAAATTATCCTTAACCGATTTGTAAACCTCATCAGGTGCATAGAGAACTAAACGACCATATATTTTATTTAAATCCAGAGACTCTTTATTGTCTTCTTTGCCCCACATGTCTTCTAGAGAATTTATTAATTCTTCAAATACTTCACGCCTTCTATTCTGAATGCTTAGGTGTTTTTCATATTCTAAATCAATCTCTTTTTTATAAAGTTCAAGCTCTTTTGAAAGATCCCTCTTATGTTTTTCTAACTCTTTATTTAATAGTGTTTTTGTGCTTTCTTTTAACAACCAGACAGAACCATAAAAAATGAGAATTAAAACAATAGATCCACCCAGAAAAGTTATTATTAACTGTGTCATGAAGTAATCATATCATAAAAATTAACGAATAACCCTATTTCACTTTCCTTATATTTTATGCTAACATATCGAAATGGATTTAAATTTTCTAAACCAAAAAGAACCGTCGCCTAAAGGCAAGAAAGCGCCGAAGCAGCCGAGACTCGCCGGCAATGTTTTGGGCGCGCTCCTCTTTTTCATGCTCATTACCGCGCTCTACCTGGTAATTTCCGGCGAAGAGAAACAAACCGCCGAGATATCTATTTCCGAACTGGCGCAAAACGTGGTGGCGCAGGAAGTGGAGAGCATCGTAGTGGAAGGCAACAAACTCACGGTCACTTATGATACGGGTGTTGTGAAGGTTTCCAAAAAAGAAGAAGACTCGTCGCTGTCCCAGACGCTTGCGAACTACGGCGTCACTTCAGCAGCTTTGGCCGAAACCACGATAGAAATAAAAAGCGAGAGCGGATTCATGTTCTGGCTTGTTAACATTCTGCCCTTTCTTCTGCCGGTTGTGTTCATCTTGATTTTCTTCTGGTACATATCGCGGCAGGTCAAGGGTGCAGGGATGCAGGCGTTTACTTTCGGCCAGTCCAAGGCGCGCATAACCGACCCGAACGACAAACACAACCGGGTGACTTTCAAGGACGTAGCGGGCTGCAAGGAAGCCAAAGAAGAATTAAAAGAAATCGTGGATTTCCTCCGAAGCCCCAAAAAATTTCTGGATATCGGGGCCAGAATCCCAAAAGGCGTGATACTGACAGGCGCCCCGGGCACGGGCAAGACGCTTCTCGCTCGCGCTGTGGCCGGAGAAGCCGGGGTGCCGTTCTTTCATCTATCCGGAAGTGAATTCGTGGAGATGTTTGTCGGCGTGGGCGCCTCGCGCGTGCGTGACCTGTTCAAGATGGCCAAGCGCGCGGCACCGGCGATAATTTTCGTGGATGAAATAGATGCTATCGGCCGCACCCGCGGCGGAGGCTTCGGCGGAGGCAACGACGAGCGCGAACAGACCTTAAACCAAATCTTAGTGGAGATGGATGGCTTTGAGCCGAACGATAAAGTGATAGTCATGGCCGCGACCAACCGGCCGGATGTTTTGGACCCGGCGCTCATCCGCCCGGGACGGTTCGACAGAAAAGTAATTCTTGATTTGCCGGACCGGGCTGATCGTGAAGAAATTTTAAAAATCCACGCGGTAAAAAAACCGCTGGCGGAAGATATCAACCTGAAACTTGTTGCCGAGCGCACGCCGGGATTTTCCGGCGCCGACTTGTACTCGCTCATGAATGAGGGTGCGATACTTGCCGCGCGGGAGAACCGCAAAAAAGTTTTTCAATTCGATTTAATTCGGGCGATTGAAAAAGTGATGCTCGGCCCCGAAAGGAAAAGCCACCTCCTTTCCAAAAAAGAAAAAGAGATAACCGCTTACCACGAAGCCGGGCACGCGATTGTCGCTTCGGTTTTACCGCACGCGGACCCGGTGCACAAGGTTTCCATAATTTCGCGCGGCTCGGCGGGCGGCTACACTCTGAAACTTCCGCTGGAGGAGAGGCGCCTCCAGTCCAAAAAAGAATTTATCGACGACATAGCCATGTCGCTCGGCGGGTATGTCGCGGAACAGATGATGTTCGGCGATATTACCACCGGCCCCTCGAGCGACCTGGAAGCCGCGACCAATATCGCGCAGGCCATGGTCACGCGCTGGGGCATGTCGGACGCCATCGGGCCGATAGCGCTCGGTTCTTCCCGTCATTCACTGTACGGCGAGGTGCCGGAAAAAGAATTTTCGGAAGCGGTAGCCGCGAAAGTTGATGCGGAAATTTCCAGAATAATAAATGATGGGTTGAAGACGGCGGGGCGCGTCATTAAAGAACATAAAAAACCGTTTACCGCCATAGCGGAACGGCTGATAGAAGTTGAAACCATAGAACAGGACGAATACGAAAAGATTTTGGTGGCCCACGGAATCATACTCAAGAAAAAAGATATTGTCGCCCCGCCGGACAAGATTCCTTCCTAGCTTTTAAGTTGTTTTTGTATTAAAAATGGTATACTGTTTGCTTAACCCGTCCTTAGCTCAGCTGGTTAGAGCACAGAGCTTATACCTCTGGGGTCCTTGGTTCGAATCCAAGAGGACGGACAATAAATTGCCAGCGACGGACAATTTTTCTCGAAAATTTCTTCCGTCAGGGGCTTGCAAATGCTCGGTTTCCAGAAGCCTCTCTTGCGTTCCGCTCCGTGGTGTTTTGTTTTGAATTTTTTTTTGAAAAACGGGAGTTATCCACTTACTCCCAGGCGCTCTATGTGTGTATAATGGTAGTCCGATGACTTCCGGCGCAAACAAAGCATATAAATTTTTTCTCCTGCTGGTGTCCTGCCTCTTATTCAGACTTCTGCCTTTCCGCGCGCCGAACATCGAGCCTATCACGGCATCCCTCATGCCGATTAGCGGAGCTCTCGGGGCGTTGGCCGGCTTCTCCTTCGCGGTGCTGAGCGTATTTATGTATGACCTTATCACCGGCACACTAGGGGTGCATACTTTTTTCGTAGCCGGCGCTTTCGCTGTCCTGGGAATTTGGGGTGGAAGATATTTTAAGGAACATAAGGCCGATACTGTTAGTTATATCCGGTTTGCAGTATGGGGAACGCTCTTCTTTGATGCGGTCACCGGACTTATACTCGGTCCGGTCTTTTACGGACAGCCATTTGCCGTGGCTTTGGCGGGACAGATTCCTTTCACTATGCTTCACCTCTTGGGCAACGTTGTTTTTGCCGCGACATTGAGCCCGTTGATTTATCGTCTGCTGATAAAAAAGAGAAAGCCCGATGTGAAACTTTCCCCCACGAACGCCCTTAGTCCCAAAATAATTTAACTAATTTAACTTCCATGACCAAAACAGCACCAATTTCAAAAACAGATCTCCGAAAAATAAAATCAATGCGCAGGAGAACCGGCGAAGTTGTGCCTTTTGAGCTGTCCCGTATTGCCCGCGCGGTGTTCAAAGCTTTTGAGGTGACAGGTGAGGCCGGAGAAGAAGAAGCGCAGTCGGTCGCCAACAATGTTTTCAAAAATTTGCTCTCTTTGCGCGAGGAGTTGGTCAGCCAAAATAAAAAAGCGATATTTTTACCGACAGTGGAACTCGTGCAGGATTTTGTGGAAAAAGAACTGATGAAAGCCGGATTTACAGATACCGCCAAGAAATACATTATTTACCGCAGCAAGCGTTCCGAGTTGCGTGCCACCTTCGGTCCGGTTTCCGAAGTGGTACGTCAGGCGGTAGAGGAATCCAGCAAATATTTTTCGAGCCCATACTCGGAGTATATTTTCTACCAGTTTTATTCCCGATGGGTTCCAGAACTCGGCCGCCGAGAGACCTGGATAGAAACTGTTGACCGCTACATGGCGTATATGAAAGAGAATCTGGAAAATAAACTTACAGCCAGAGAGTATGCAGATGTAAGAGAAGCCATCTTAAACCAGGATATTTGCCCTTCCATGAGGCTTCTGTGGTCTTCGGGCAAGGCTTGCCGCCAGTCAAATGTCTGGGCCTACAACTGTTCCTATATAGCGCCTACCTGCCCGCAGGACCTGGGAGAAATAATGTATGTTTCCATGTGTGGAGCGGGACTGGGCTTCGCAGTGGAATGGGAGAACGTCCAGCAATTTCCTCAAATAAAAAAGCAAATCAATGAAAAGCCGGCTACTCATGTGGTCATAGACAGCAAAGAAGGATGGGCAGACGCTTTTGTGCTCGGGCTCACGACTTGGTTTAACGGCAAAGATATAAAGTTTGATTATTCCCAAATCAGGCCGGCCGGAGCAAGGCTCGAAACAGCGGGCGGAAAAGCATCGGGACCACAGCCGTTGATGGATCTCATGGAATTTGCGAAGCGAAAAATTTTAGCAAAGCAGGGGCGGCGTCTTTCCAATATAGACATGCATGACATCATCTGCCAGATTGGGATGATAGTCGTAGCCGGGGGAGTGCGCAGAAGCGCTCTGATTTCTCTGTCGGAATTAGAGGACACGGAAATGCGCGATGCGAAGAAGGGCCAGTTTTATTTGACCGAAGGACAGCGGAGCATGGCCAACAATTCCGCGGTGTACAATGGGAAGCCGGGGGCGGAAGAATTTCTTGATGAGTGGACATCTTTGGTCAAATCTAAATCCGGCGAACGCGGGATCTTCAATCGCGCCGGGCTGGAGAAGCAGGTGCCTGCCCGCAGATGGGCAGCTATAAAAAATGAAAGGCAAATGGGGCTTAATCCCTGCGGAGAAATTTATCTTCGCTCGAAGCAGTTTTGTAATTTGACCAGCATAGTTATCCGCCCAAAAGATACTGTCGCAACCTTGAAGAGAAAAATGGAGTTGGCTACGCTTCTGGGGACTTATCAATCCACGCTCACTAACTTCGGATATCTTTCCAAGAAGTGGAAAGAAAATTGCGAAGAAGAAAGACTGCTCGGCGTATCGCTCACCGGCTACTATGACAATCCTATTATCAGAGCCGATAAAGTTCTGGACACCCTAAAAGCCGATTCCATTGAAACAAATAAAAAATATGCAAAGCGCTTCGGCATAAATCCTTCTACCGCCATTACTTGCGTAAAACCTCACGGCAACTCAGGGCAGCTTTTGGGGGTGGGTTCCGGAATGCACCCTTGGTTTTCTCCATATTTTATCCGCCGGGTGCGTATTTCACACACAGATACGCTTTTGCAAATGGCCCGCGACCAGGGAGTGCCATGTGTGCCCGAAGTAGGTCAGGCCGAGGGTAATGCGACGACTTATGTATTGGAATTCCCGGTCAAGGCCCCCGAAGGAGCGATATTCAAAGATGAAGTTTCTGCCCTAGATCTTATGAAAGAATGGAAGAGGCTAAAAGAACATTTTGTGGAGCACAATCCTTCGGCTACGATTTATGTCGGTCCGGATGAATGGATCGCAGTAGGAAACTTTGTCTATGAAAACTGGGATTGGATAGGAGGGCTTTCCTTCCTGCCTCGCTCGGAACATGTTTACCAGCTTGCGCCTTATGAGGCGATAACCAAGGAAGAATATGAAAGGCGCGCGCGGGCCATCGGCACCATCGACTTTTCCAAGCTTTCTCAATATGAGGCGGTAGACAATACTACCGGTGCCAAGGAATTTGCCTGTGTATCCGGCGTTTGCGAAATATAGCGGGGAGTATAGCGCTCGCTATAGAACAGTAGTAAAATAAGCGTATGCTTTATACCAGAAAAGGGGACAGCGGTACCACCAAGACTTTCGGTTGCGACCAGCGCATTTCCAAAAGCTCGCTCGTGGCAGAAGCGCTCGGGGCGCTTGACGAGGCGAATTCTTTCTTAGGTCTCGCGCGGGCGAAAACCCGCGGCATGAGTTTCAAAATAGGCAGTGGCAGAACCGAATACCCGGAACTAATTTTGGATATCCAGCAGAACCTGTTTATCGTGCAGGCGGAAGTAGCCGGTTCAACGCTCAATATTACTTCGGATAAAATAACCCGGGTGGAAAAAGTTGTCGACGAAATTGAAGCAATTCTTCCGCCCATAAAAAACTTTTTTATCAGCGGCGCCACCGAGCTCGGGGCGACCTTCGATTTTGCCCGCACTTTGGCGCGCCGGGCGGAGCGCAGGGTGGTCGCGGCCAAAGAAGAGGGGAAAATAAATGTGAGCCCGGATACACTCTCGTATTTAAACCGGCTTTCGAGTCTCTTGTACGCCCTGGCCCGCATCGCGAGCCACAATGAAGGCGTGCCAGAAATAAAGCCGGACTATAAATAATTGTGTTAAGTGTTAAGCAAGATAAATAATTTATTACTCTCTCGTATATGGCGTGCCGTGGCGCCAGGGTGTTCTGATGGCAGGCAGTACCCAATAATCAAGTCCCAAGAATCCGGAAACGCGCCAAGCAAGAATTAACCCAAGCGCGAGCACAAGCAGGACAGGATTGGTGCTGACTGTACCAGCAAGGAGATAGTTTAAATTCATAAAAAATCCAAAGAAAGCGGCAATGCCCGTGAGAATGCCAAGAACAAGGGCAATTCCTACGAGTAATTCACCGTAAGCCACAAGGTATGACCAGAATGAGGTGTGTGATAAAACCACGTGCTGTAAAAACCATCCATACCAACCCTGCACATCAGGATGCGCTCCGCCCATTTTTTGAAGCGCGCTATTTAAAAAACCGGTGAGTGCTTGTCCGGACCCCGAACCGACCCATACATCGCTATGAATCTTTCCCCATCCTGCTTCAAGCCATTGCCATCCCACATAAACGCGTACAATCAGCCAGAACCAAGAAAACTTTGGGTTCTGGAGAACAAACTGCGCGAACCCCGGCTCCTCAATTATGTGATGTTTCATATTTATATATTACCTTATTTAATCGTATAATAAAAATAATCACGCTTATTCGAAATGAAATTCTCCTGCCTTATCGCGGATTTTTTGTTTTAATAGGGGATAATTCCCGAGCTCCGGATCTGCCGCTATGAGGCGGATTGCTTCCGCCCGCGCCGCCTCCACCATCCTTATATTTTTTATCGCTTCCATGCCCAGGTCGGATATACCCCATTGCTTGGTTCCTCCAAGCTCTCCCGCGCCTCGGAGCGTAAGGTCTAGCTCTGCCAACTCAAAACCATTTTTGGCGGTTTTCAATGCTTTTAACCGGTCTACTGTCTTTGCACTTTTTGCTTCCGCGAAGATATAACAATACGCCTGATGCGAACTCCTTATAACCCGCCCGCGGAGCTGATGTAGTTGAGCTAGCCCAAAACGTTCCGCGCCCTCAATGATAATTATTGTCGCGTTCGGAACATTCACTCCCACTTCTACCACCGAGGTTGCGCACAAAATATTTATTTTGCCTTCAGTAAACTCCCGCATCACATCCTCTTTTTTCTCCTTACTCATCTTGGAATGGAGAACGCCTATTTCATATTCCCGAAAAACCTCTTTCTTGAGCCGCTTGGCTTCCGCGACCGCCGACTTCACGTTGAGAGCCATTTCTTTTTCAGGATCCGGTTCAAAGATTCGCGGGCAGATTACATACATTTGCCTGCCGGCTCGGAGCTCTTGCCGTATTTCATCGTAGGTGTGCTCACGCTTGTCGGGCGGAATGATTTCGGTGATTATTTTTTTTCTGCCGGCGGGCATTTCCTCGAGGAGCGACAGATCCAAGTCGCCATATATCGTGAGCGCGAGCGTGCGGGGGATGGGAGTTGCCGTCATGGACAGGAGGTGCGGCGCGCTTGTGTTTCCTTTTGCGTCTTTTCTGACCAGTTTTTGCCTCTGCGCGGTGCCGAAGCGGTGCTGTTCGTCTATAACCGCGAGCGCCAGATTTTTAAACTTAACCGTTTTTTGGATGAGTGCGTGCGTGCCGATGAGTATCGGTATAACGCCCTCGGCCACCCACTTTAACAACTGGGCGCGGGAAATCGTGGTCCATCCGCCAAGGTTCAATTTAGAGGGAAATTTACGACAGCCAGATCCCGTTATAAGTCCAATGTTGATGGGTAGGTGCTTAAAATAAGTTATGAAAGATTCAAAATGCTGAGCGGCCAAGATCTCTGTCGGCGCCATATAAGCCACCTGCAAATTTCCAAAACTTTGAGGTTTACCCTGAGCGTAGTCGAAGGGCCTTTGCTGTACAGTCATATAGCTTGCGGTCGCCGCCACCGCAGTTTTACCTGATCCCACATCGCCTTCCAAGAGGCGTGCCATCGGAAAATCGTGCGCCATATCCGAGAGGATGGTTTCGATGACGCTTTTCTGCGAACCGGTCGGTTCGAACGGAAAACGTTTCAGGAACGCCGCTACGTCTTTACGCGCGGGCGCGATTTGAAACGACTTGTTTTTACGGTATTGCCATTTATCATGCTGGCGTTTTAGCTGAATGGAAAACACTTCCTCAAAGGCGAATCTTTTACGCGCCGACTCCGCATCGTTTTTGTTTTTCGGTTTATGTATCCACACGAGAGCGGTCTTGAGTGTCGGCAGATGATATTTTTTCAATATTTCCTCGGGAACATAATCCGGAATATTTTCCAAAGTTTTAGCTCGGAATACTTTTTCCATAGTGTGATAGAACCACTTGGAGGTTATACCTCTTGTTTCCGCGTAGATCGGATATGAAAAACCGGTGTTCGGCGCGCCGCTTTTTTCAAAAAGCGTGTCGTGCGAGTCAATGGGCATATCGGGTAATTTTTCAAATTCCGGATTGGCTAAATAGATTCCATTTTTTCCTTGAGTTACTTTTCCGGTGAGTTTTACGCTTTCTCCTTCATGTATCATCTTTGCGAGGTAAGCCTGATTGAACCAAGTAATTTTTATTTTCCCGGACAAGTCCGCTATTTCGCCTTCGCCCATGGGAATTTTTGAACGGAACCCCTTTTTGGTTTTCAGTTTGGAAATTTTTCCATACACCGTGGCCATATCTCCCGGGGTCAGTTCCGCAATGTTTTTTACCTCACTTATGTCGCTATAACGTACGGGGAAATGAAAAAGTAAGTCCGCCACGGAGAATATATTGAGCTTGCGCAGGGCCCGCCTCTGATTTTCATCCAGCCGGAATTTGGCTTCCAGCTTGTCATGCAATTGCATGTTGTGAATTATATACCAAATGTACTATAATGGGAGCGTGAACGGCATAGAAGAGTCACAGGTTTTCTTTATAATATCCTCAGTCGGATTTGTTCTGTTGTGGGCATTTGTAGCTGTCCTCCTGTTTTATCTTATTCGCATAACGCGCTCTTTTTCAAGAATTATGGATAAAATAGAAGGGGGCGTGAATCAAATCGGGGATACCACCAAGGAACTGCTCGAAGACCTGAGAGACAGCGCATTATTTCATTTTCTCTTCAGGAGAAAAAAGAAAAGCCGCAAAGACAAAGAGGAAGGCAAAAATTAGAACTTAACATCAAACACATGGCAAAAAGCAAAAAAATATCGAAAGGAAAGATGATAGCCGCGGCCGCGGCTTTAGGCGCGGGGGCGTATTATCTTTTAGGGCCAAAGGGCAAAGAACACCAGAAAAAACTAAAAGCCATGGGCAAGAGAGTGGCAGGCGAAGTGAAGCGAGAAGCGAATAAATTAAAGAACGAATGGCAGGGTGTTTCCGCCAAGGCGGGTAAAAAGGTAAGGTCTATGGCAAAGAAAGTAAAAGGCAAAAAATAAAAACTCAGTTTAGTTTTTGATTGAACAAATCAATCAGCCGGTAAACAGACTTTGGTATTTTTTCATATTCAAAGTCGTCCACTTTCTTTATGGGCATTATTTTCGACGATGTGCTGGTCAAAAAAGCGCCATCGTATTCGTTTAAGCTGTTTTTAGGGATATTCCTCTCCTCAACCATAAAGCCGTTTTCTTTTGCCGTCTGTAAAACATATTTTCTGGCTACTCCGAGCAGTATATCTTTTTCAAAAGGAGAATAAATCGTATTGCCTTTTACCGCCAAAAAGTTGGTGCGGGTGCCTTCGGTGATATTGCCCTCTCTGTTGACTAGCAGGGCGTCGTAACAATCTTTGCTTTTTGCTTCCCGGTAAGCCAAGTAGCTTTGGAGCATATTGAGCGTTTTGGCCTGGGGGTAGGGCCGCTCAAAATTTACGGCTATTGTTCTCACCCCCTCCCGATACAATTTCTTATCGGGGAACAAAGGCGCGCTCGCGAATATATAAAAATCCGCGTCTTCCGGTTTGGGGGCGCCCACGAGCATGAGTTTTATATTATATGTATTTTCTTTAGTGCGCGCGAGAACGTCTATAATATATTTTTTGATATCCGCAACACTTAGCGCATGTTCGAGTTTTATGATTTCCGCCGACTTGATTAGGCGCTCTACGTGGTCGTCGATGAACAAAGGCTGCCCGTCTTTAACTCGAAGAGTTTCATACACGCCAAAACCATAAGCGTACTCAAGAGATAGTAGGGACACAGTTGCCTGCGCTATCGGGAGCACTTTGCCGTTTTTTGAAAAAAAATTAAATTCCATAAGATTTCGTGGCGGGACACTCGAGTTAAGTACCCATGAGCACAAACCCAGTAAGGGTATTTTAACACGTTTGATGGCTCACTAACTAGGCATTCGGGTCAGGACCAGCCTCAGAATCAACCAATTCATTTAGCTTTTCATAAGTTTTGATAAGTGACTGTAAAACTATTTTATAAAAATCATAGTAATTTATACCATTTGAAATTCCAATTCTTTTTTTACAATCATTATACTCAACTTCGAAATTGGTTTCCATTAGATGGTCATTTAGTATCCTTAAATCATACAGAACAAAAAATGGCGTCATTAAATTATGACTATCATTACAATCTAAAAATTTCTCCACAAACTTCTCAAATAATTTAAGACTTCCAAGATTTTTAAGTTCGGAACTGTCTACCCCTTTATTCTTTAAAGCTTTTTTTAACTCTTCTTTATTCAAATTTTCAATTAATATTTTATTAAGTTTTGAGTACGCATTAAAAATCAGATTTTTATCATTAACCAACGGATGAGCATATCGATCTCTCAAGGATTTTATATTTAATGTTGAAAGTTTAATTATATATTTTTTATATATATTTTCCTCGAATTTGTTTTTTAAATGAAGTATTTCGTTTTCGTTATCTGATTTAGTGAAATTTGCCTCAATGTTATTAAAATAATAATCAGAAAATAATTTATGGTACACCTTTTCTTGTAATTGCTTATTACAACGAAGAATGGGAATTATGTAAAGTTAGTTGGTACGATATAAAATATAATCTTGATACAATTCGAAATCTTTATAATAATCTCATGACTGATTTAATGGTAAGCTCTGAATTATTTGAAAAATATTTTCGTTTTTCTTCTGATATAAACGAGTAAAAATAATGTGTACTGTAATAAATCTTTCTACTGCGCATAAACAAAGTTATTCCTGTACTCCCAAAGAAGCTGTAATTGCCGCTTATGCTCAAAGTAAAAAGGATTGGAATACTTGGGATTATGAAAAAAGATATTCTTATTTAATCAAAGAAGGCAGATTTACTTTTTCGTGTGGGGATTTTGCAGTTTTCAAAGATGGGAAAGATTTTTAATAAATTTGTAATAAATTCTTGATTTTATGAAACATAACATCTTTACTTTCAAAAATAATATGCTTTACTGTTGGCGATTGGGGCCAATGAATGCACAAAAGCAAATTCATTACAGTAAAGATGTTGCAACTCCAGCCGGGAGAGGAACACATAAACCCCCTATTGCTCGTGGCATATGGGCTTTTCCTTATCCTCATTATGATCTTTTCTTTTGTTGGCATCAATGGAAAAGACATTTGCCAAAGAAGTATCAGAATCCTGAAACCTTAGAAGATTGTGATATTCAAGAAAAATTATTGAAAGAAATTCGTAAAAAATTCAAACCCTCAACGTTTTATGCAAGCGGATTTTATAGTCATATTTTTCCAAATAAACGTGTGGATTGGGATGAATGGTATTATTGGGAATCTGTAAGAGATTGGGCGAATGTGGCAAAAGGCGAATTGATTTCACATTGGAGAGATAGTAATACTGTATGTATAGTAAGTTATGGTAAAGATCATCTAGAAATTTTTGTTCCGAATTATGGGATAAAGGGATAAAATAACTGTTTCATAAGGAATGAAAATGAAGATAGATAAGGCCGAAAAGAGGGATAATAAACGAAATAAACAGCAACATGGTATGCGCGTGGATAATAGAAGCATTTTTGTTATTCAGGAAACAGTTATTAAAAAATCGAAAAAAAATAAAGAAAATTGATTATTGACAAATAAAAGATTATCGTTTATAATATTATTAAGTAAAATTAAAACATTAATTTGGACAGGATTAGCAAAATGAAAACCGATATTAATTCTATTGATGATTTTATTATGCTTGTTTATCCCCAACCCTCTGAATATAGTCCTGATTATCTTTTTTTTAAAA
>Ga0076048_102_pt1 | contig 31571 bp, 28 predicted proteins | sample RifGroB1_FD_68145 | JGI IMG/M metagenome (GOLD analysis project Ga0076048, IMG submission 68145) | Parcubacteria (Nomurabacteria) bacterium GW2011_GWB1_47_6 | reverse complement strand
TTTGATAATATTTCTAAATCAATATCACACACCTCTTCCTTACTTGAACTAGCAAAATTTCCAAGATATCTATAAAATTCCTCTTGGGAACTTTTTCTGCCTTCAGTGTTTAGCTGCTTATTATCAACAAAATTAATAAAATTATCTATCTTCTCCATATCAGTATCAGCTCTTTCCGATTCGGAAGTTTGTCTTGGCACAAGACTGTCGGCTATGCAAAATCTGGCCCTGCTCTGTTCCCCAACAACTTTATCCACTATTGTTGTATTAATAACAGGTTGCACAAATTCCATCTGCAAAGACAGTGCATACTGCAAAAGAGCGGCGCGGGTTTTGGCGGAGTCGGGATACTCCCCAAATATCGCCAATTCCACATCATCGCGTATGCCGTTTTCGTTCGCATCAATGCCAGCTATGGTCTTGTCGGCATCTACACCCGGGTCAGGAGGAAGATTCTTGCCCATGACATCATCGAGGATAAGTTTGGTCGCGTGGATTTTCGCAACCTGCGCATTTGTTTTATCTAAATTAAAAAAATGAAACACTCGCGCAATAACTAAAATAATAAATGCTCCAGCTAAAATTAAAAAGGCCCATTTGATAATCCTAAAAATTCCGTGAGCGAATAAATTTTTTATTTTTTCCATTTTTTAATTTTACAACCGCAAAAACCCAACCGTCAAAGCGCATCTGTGTATAACTTTCCCACAAGTCAGACTTGTGGGTGACTATTCATGTTCCAGCCAAGAGAAAATCTCAGAATCAAAATCTTTAAGGCCGGAAAAATACTGCGGGAAGTCTTTCAGTTCCAAAATTTTATTTTCCGGCCTTTTCGTTCCACGGTGGTCATTGTAACTGCTCCACTTATATGAATTCAGGTACTCAAGCGCGAGTTTGGTGTTGGCTATACCCTCTTCTATCCATTTTGGAAAAATAATTTTTATTGGATTGAGGTGGATGTAAGAAAAGAGATATTTGGCATGATTGTCATTTTGCGCGCGGACTGATTTAAATACTCCTTCATAAAGCGTGCCGGTCCTGTGGTGCTTGGCATTGAAATATTTTGTATATGCAGTCATAAGTTTCCTCATAAATTCGGATATGTTGTTTTTGGACCTTTTGGAATTTTCCGCCCACAAGTCTGACTTGTGGGAAAAAGTCACATATAAGTGAAAATGGTTAGGCATCAGGGTCCAAGCGCCAATTGAAACCAAGATATCTTCTCTTTGGAAATCAAACGCATCTATTTTCTTTTCCACTATATGGTCGCGAAACTTGAAATTCTTGTTGGTGTTGCAGATAAAAAGGCATTTTGTAAAATGCTTGTAATCATCCTCGTCTAAAAATATTTTCTGCCTACTGTTCCCTCTGTTGTATAAATGGTAGTACTCGCCGGCAGCAAAAGGAACTTTACGATTCGCCATTCAAGTATTCTAGCATGCTTGTCGCAAGTGAAACTAGATAGTTGTGGATATTTCCCCGCTTTTTTCCCACAAGTCTGACTTGTGGGAACTGGAGAAAAGAAAGTTACCAGTGGTAGCCGTTGAGGAGCAGGATGACAAGGATGATGATGAGGCCCAAGAGGGTCATGTCGAACCAGTCGATTTGCGGCCAGCCGCGTTTCTTCAGAAATTTATTGAGGCGCTCATAACCTTCGTGCACCAGGAGCGCCGGCAGGATGACTACTCCAAAAAGTATTTTCATCAATATTCCCATATGCAGATATTGTAGTGCTAAGGCGGCAAAAAAGCAAAACCGGTGTCCAGGATTCCGGGCTTGTTTATTTCAGAATAAAAAAGTATATTAGAAGCATGAAAAATTCAGTCCGAACAGCCTTTCTGCTTTTCGGAGACCTAATAATGCTGGTAGTAGCGTTTTTCGCTATGCTCGAACTCGCCTTCCCCGGCAGAATCTCGCAGGAAGCCTTTGACAGTCATTTTCTGCCGTTCACTTATGTTTTCTGCGCATGGCTTTTAATTTTCTTTCTCTTCAATCTTTATGAAACGCATTCGGTAAAGCCCACGATATTAAATTTAAAAAAGGTGGGTCTCGCGGGCATCGTGGCATTTGCCGCGAGCATGGTTATTTTTTACATAGTACCGGATTTCGGCATCACCCCGAAAACCAATTTGGTAATTTTTAGCGCCATCTTCCTGGTGCTCTTTATGGGCTGGCGAAGAATATTCTATGCTATTTTTGCATCCTATTTCAAAAGAGGCGTAGTTTTAATGACAGACGAGGGGCAGGATAAAAACCGCGTTGACGAGCTGGCGAACTACATAAATACTTATCCGCAGTCCGGCTTTTTCATCCTCGGCAAATATTCTTCCTTCTCGGAATTCTGGACGAAGGCAGGAGAAAAACAAATCGACACGCTTATTATTTCCAAAAACGCCATGGTAACCGAAAAAGATTTGGAGCGCATATACCGGCGCATAGGAAATATTACGGATTTCGCTTACGCGTATGAAGACATGCTCGGGAAAATTCCCGTAGATTTTATTGACAACGCCTGGTTCCTGCACAATATACGGAGCGCGTCCCGGGCACTGTACGAAGAAATAGGCAAGCTTGCAAACTCGGTTTTGGCCCTTATTGCGCTTGTCATTCTCTCCCCTCTCCTCTTTCTCATTGCCTTTCTCATAAAGCTTGATGACTTGGGTCCGGTATTTTATACCCAGGCGAGGGTCGGAGAAAATGGTAAAAATTTCAGACTATACAAGTTCCGCTCTATGATGCCCGGCGCGGACCGAAACGGCGCGGAGTGGACGGAGAAGAATGATCCGCGCATAACCCGCACGGGCAAGATCATCCGCCGGCTGCACGTGGACGAAATCCCCCAGCTTTGGAACATTTTTCGGGGGGAAATGGCGCTGGTCGGCCCCCGGCCGGAACTGCCGTCCTTTGTGGCCAAGCTGGAAAAAGAAATTCCCTACTATGGGCTGCGGCATATTATCGCCCCCGGCTTCACCGGCTGGGCGCAGATAAGATTCCGCAACGCCCGGGGTGTCGCGGAATCCAAGGAAAAATTCGAGTACGATCTCTTTTATATCAAGAACCGCAACATATTCATGGATCTGGGAATTATACTCCGCACCATTACCATTATCTTCACGCACGACTAAATTCCAATGCTACCAAAGATAAAAAATTTTCTTTTGGTCAATACTTCTCTGGGTCAGACTTTGGTCAAAAATACGTTTTGGCTTTTTGTTGGAGAACTTACGAGCCGTTTGCTGAAAATGGTTCTGATAATCTACGCCGCGCGCATCTTGGGCGTAGCGAACTGGGGTATTTTCGCATACGCGATAAGCATTGCTAGTTTATTTTTTCTTTTCTCCGACCTCGGGCTAGACAACTTGGTAACCCGAGAAATTGCAAAAAATTTCAAGGAGAGGCTGTCTTATTTTGCCACCGCTTTTGTCTTTCGACTGGTTCTGCTGCCGGCCTGCGGTATTTTAATTTTTATTTTTCTTACTCTTTTCTCAAAAATACCGGAGGTCCAAGAGATTATCTTCATCGTGGCCGTTTTTCTGGCTCTCGATTTACTCCGAGGTTTTGGACTTGCTTTTCATCGCGCTTTCGAGCAAATGGAGAAGGAAGCATTCGTGAAATTTTCCACAAATTTATCGATCAGCGTACTGGGCTTGCTGGTACTGTTCACTGTTCCCTCCCTTAAAAATCTTGCCTATGCGTATCTGGCAGGTAGTAGTCTTGGATTGCTTATTACAATTTACACTCTAAGGAAATACCTCTCGGATATCCTGAAAAGTTTTTCTCTTACGCTTGTCGGACAAATTTGGCGTATAACCTGGCCGTTTTTTATTGCCGGAGTGGCAGCCGCTTTTATGACCTATACAGATATGATGATGATCGGCTGGTGGAAGACTCCGATGGATTTGGGGTTATATTCCGCCGCGCAGCGCCTGATTCAATTCTTGTTTGTAGCGCCGAGTCTGATAGCCGTCGCTACTTTTCCGCTCCTATCGAAACTGGCAGAAGAAAGCCCAGTGAAACTTAAAGCCATCCTTGGAAAAACAATTTCTCTGGTATTGCTTCTGGGTTTGCCTATAGCCCTAGGGGGCATCCTGCTGGGGCGAGAGATTATGCTGATTGCTTTTGGAGAAGCGTATGTCGGGGCAACGCTTGTATTTCAAATTTTCTTGGGCGGTATCCTCGCCACCTTTCCCTTGGTTATTCTCAATAATTATATTTTTATCCAAAATCTGCAGAAAAAATTGGTTGTTTGGGCGCTCGGCAGCGCTTTGCTAAATGTGTTTCTTAATTACCTTTTTATACCTAGGTTTGGCATAGCCGGCGCCGCTCTCGCGACGACCCTATCCGGCTTCGCTTTGGCTATTGTCGTGTGGCAAATTATCGGCATCATCGGTTGGGCAGAATTATTTTCGGGGCTGAAAAAAATCATCCTATCTTCTGTCGCGATGGTTATTATTACCCTCACGGGTAAATATTGGAGCATAAATGTGTTCCTAAACATCGGTCTCTCTGCTTTATTCTTTTTTATGATTCTGGCTCTGCTAAAAGAACCGCTCGTGCAAGAATTTAGGGCTGTAATTCAAAACAAAGAGCCAGTCTAAAAAAGTTTTTGGTATTTTGTTGCGAGATTTTTTATGTCGTATTTAGGCCCCGTCTCGTGTATCCATTTTTCTATATTGCGATGATAGCTCTTTGCTAAGGTCGGCTCTAGTATAAAGGCCCTCATCGCGCCGGCAAGCTGCTCGGTGTTTTTATTTTCAAATAAGATACCAGTCTCTCCGGGCGCAAGAAGCTCTCTGCAGGCTTCAATGTCGGACGCAATTATGATTTTCCTGGACACCAAACCTTCGAGTAAAACAAGGCCGAAGCCTTCTTCGGCGGACGGAACTACGAGTATATCAATTAATTTCAACACGCCTGAAACATCGGTCACTGGCCCGACAAATTCAACATTGCGTAAAGAATTGCTTTGTATGTATTGTTCTAAATCTTTCTTCTGGGTTCCGTCTCCGGCAAAAATAACTTTTGGCGCCAAATTTTCTTTTTGTAATATTTTTAACGCCTGTAAAAATAGCTTGTGCCCCTTTACCGGTTCGAGCCTACCAACAATACCGAAAACAATATCTTGTTTGATCAACGGCTTGGCCGCCTTTTCAAATTTAGCGACATTAATCCCATTATAGATAATGGTTATTTTGTTCTCCGGAACGCGCAGGGGCAATGCCAAAAAATTTTTGACGACAGCAGAAACAGCGACGATGTGCGTCGCCAGGCGAAGAGCCAGTAGCCATTTTAAATATTTCCGGAAAAAACCAAGCCACTGAATATCGTGCTGGACCAAAATCCTTTTTGGAATGCGGGCAAGCCATGCCGCAAAAATACCTAACACGTCCGCCTGATAAAGCGAGGTAACTACTACATCAGGTTTGACTTTGCGCAGAAAAATGACTAACCTTATAAAAGTAACCGGAGCGGCTATGACCCAAAGCAGCTTCACAATAAACTTTTTGCTGACAAAAAATACGGGGCTTGCGTGATAAATAGATACGGGTATTTTCTTAAATTCGGATTCGAGGGGACCGGCACCTAAAACAGTCACGGCGGCCACCTGGTAATCGATAGAAAGTGCCGCCATAAGACCAAGGAGCAATTGCTCTGTGCCCCCAAGCCAGAAATTATTCATCACAAAAACAATTTTCTTTTTAGCCATAATGTCTGAGAAAACAAAAAAAATATTGGTGGTCTCTTCTTACGCCCCGCCGTCCATCGGCGGACCGCAAATGCTTTACAACCTCCTCAAGGATTTCCCTGCCGACTCTTACTCCGTACTTACCAGCTACTATAATATTGACGACATCTCCGCGGCTAAGGGCACATGGCTCGCAGGAGAATACGTATTCTATGATAACCCCAAGGGCAGCAAGGAAGCAAGGAAGGCAGAAGCCGGTATGGCCGATAAAAAAAGAGGCTTGAGCGGAAAAGTTCAAAAACTCAAGCTTATAATGAAAAGAATTTCTTTCGTTCGCGTTCTCGCCGGCATGCCGGTAATCCTAGCCCAAGTCTTTGCTATAGTGCGGAGCGGACGAAAAGCGGTAAAAAAATTTCAGAGTGAAATAATATTAGGTATCTCCGATTACGGACCGGCGGTTTTAGGTTCATATGTTTTGCATAAAATTACCGGCCGGCCGCTGTATCTCTTTATGTTTGATCTGTATAAAGGAAATTTTTTTCCTTTCCCTGGCGGGCTTCTGGCGACGCTCTTTGAAAAAAAAATATTTAAAAGCGCAAGGCTTATCATCGTAAACAATGAAGGCACACGAAATTTCTACCAGAAGTTTTATGGAGAAGAAATAAGCAAAAAAATCGTAATCGTTCATAATTCAATTTTTCCAGAAACCTACCAATCCCCTGCCCGAGCGGCCAAAAAAAACAGCCCGCCGTACACCATACTTTTTACCGGCAGGGTAAATTGGCCCCAACTCGGAGCGATAAAAAATTTAGTGGAAGCGGTCAACGGGATGGATGATGTAATTTTTAAGCTTTATTCGCCCATGCCGAAAGAACACATAAACAACATTGGTATTTTCGAATCAAAAAAGGTGCAATTTTCTTTTGCGCCGCCGCAGGATATGCCGAAAGTGCAGAGCGAAGCTGATATTCTGTTCCTGCCCCTGTCTTGGCGCACACAAAGTCAAGCGATAATCGACACCGCCACGCCCGGCAAACTCACGGATTACCTAATTGCCGGCAAGCCCATGCTGGTGCACGCTCCGGCTTCCAGCTTCTTGGTGAAATATGCCACAGAAAATAATTTCGCGAGTGTTGTCGCCGAAGAGAATATAGAAAGCTTGCGGCAAGCCATTCGTAAACTTATCTCGGACGAAAAATTCGCGCGGGAATTGGTGGACAACGCCCAAGTAACATTTGAGCGCAATCATGATGCCAATAAAAGTGCGGCAATATTCAGGAAAATATTTTCTCTTTAATAGTCTTGCTTGAAATAAAAACCTTCTGCCTAAACGCAAATAGCAGAGCAACTGCGCTCTTGCCGATAAAAGTGGACAAATAGTTAAAATAGGCTCTAAAACACCAAGGGTATGTTTTTATGGCCCGCAAGAAGCTTTTTCTGGCCTCCAGATGATTCCCCGCTAAAAGCTGTAAAACACCGCACACTCTTATGGCCTCGGAATGCTCCTTGGGATATCGCTCGTAAATTTTTCTATGTTTCGCCAAAAGATATTCAGCAATTTTACTGTTATTGTAAAAATCAATATGGGATGATTGCCCTTTGTGTTTGTAAGTTATATAGAGGGGTTTGTATACAAAATCAAATTTATAACCTGCTTCTAAGAGCCGTACCCACATATCAAAATCTTCACGGATTTTTATACTCTCGTCATACATGCCCACTTTCTGGAAAAATCCTTGCCTGACTACTAAATTCCCAAATATATAATTGTGAACAAGGGATGTTCTGAGAATATACTCATTGTCCGTGTTTTGTGGCTTAGAAACTTCTTCTTTGTTTTTAGTCTCTGAGTCTACCACCAGAATATTGCAAGAAGAAATATCGATGTTTTCGCCTCCGGGCCTTTTGAAAATATCCAGTTGTTCTTCAAGCCAGGTCGGCTCACTTTCGTCGTCGCTAGCATGAAAAGTAACGTATTTTCCCGTACTTTGCATAATTCCATAATTTATAGGTACGGCAACAGTTCCTGAATGATGTCTTTTGAAATATCTGATGCGACTGTCTTCCTTTTGTAGATGTTCAATCAATATTTCCGTGCCGTCCGTAGAGCCATCGTCAATGATTAAAATTTCTAGGCTTTTTATTGTTTGACGTAAAACAGATCTAATGGCCCGTTCAATCATATCCCTACGATTATAGGTTGCTATGGTAACTGAAATTTCCGGTCGTGCGATCATGGATTTTGCTTGTAGGTTATTGTTCCGTCCCGACTCACCTGTTCCACGATCCTTTTTTGGCCGTTTTCCATCACAAAAGCGGGATATTCATCCGGGTCGCAGGCGCGCCAAAGATTGTATATATCCCTTGCGGGCGCGTGTAAATTTAGCTCTGAATCTTCTGGGCGTCTTTTTTGCGCATAAGTCATATGCGCTTGGTTCTGTTGCCAAGCTTTGGCTAAGTATCCCTCCGGGTCCGCAAAAAATTCTTGAATCAAGGTTGGAAGTATTTCCTTGGTCTTATGCTGTAAGTCTCGCACTGTATCCGTATCTTCGATGGCTACAATTTTCTGAAGAACAACATTGCCTGCGTCATAAGTATCAGTCATATAATGTAAGGTGACGCCGATTTCTTTCTCTCCCCAAATCAACGCCCAATTCAAGGGGTTAGAACCACGGTGCCTCGGCAGTAAGCCGGTATGAATGTTAAGCGCTGCCAGTTTGGCCCCCTCTCTCTTCCCTTTGATAATACGATCAGGATAACAAACACTTAAGACTAGATCCGGATCTTTTATGCCACTATTCTCGAAAAGAGTGACGTTGGGTATTTTTTTCAGCGTTTCTAGGGCCACATGGCTAAAATGATTATCGGGGTGGAGCAGTAATACTGTATATGTTTTATTTACCTTCATATTCATGACATAAATTGAAATAACCTCGCACCACAGCGAACATATAATCCACCTCGTCTTCAGTCATATTGTTATGAATGGGTAAAAATATCGAATTTGTTCCCCAATACCTGCCCGCTTGTATACCAAAATCCCTTAACCTTTCAACTAACTCACCGGCAATTTTCTCGTTTTCTAATTTCTGTATATATACCGATGGTACCCAGCTACCGTCTTTTACCGCTGTCTCAAAATCATAATGATCGTCCGGAATCATCCCATCGGCAGACACAAGATTGTGATAACGCATCCATAAAGACACTCTTTTTGCTCGTCCCACTGATAAATTATTTAACTCTTGAGGTAACCGTTCCTTTTTTACAAAATCCAGACAACCATATTCCCATAACTTGTCGTCCGGTATATTTATACCCTTGAGAATGCCACCATAATTAAGATTGACCATTTTTTGGACAGAGAAAAACCAATAATCACTCCAATTGAAAACTCTATCGTCGCGCCAGGCACAATCTTCTATTATCGGTATTTTATTTTTCTTTGCGTTTTTAAGTAAGGCAATATTTTTTTTATCATAGATAGGCACACCAAATTCATGCAAAGCCAACGCGGCTTTTGTCTTTGAGGTTATATTTTTATTTAAAGACCATTTAGCGCCGACGCGTTTTATGGTTTCAGTTACGCAACTGGTAACATATCTAGTACTCCAAGTTTTCACTATTAGTATCTGATCGCCCTTTTTTATATTCAGGTGTTTAAGTATGGCCAATAAAGCATAATTGCCTCTCGGGAGTATAGTGCTAGGAACCCCATCTTCCAGCCAGGAAACATGGTCCTTATCTGTGCCATAATTACCAAAACTCCTAAAGGGCGATAGCCTAATTACTGGCACGTAAAAAGGTCGTTTGAGTATTATCGGATAAGTTTCTACAGCAAAATTTCTAAAAAATTTATGACGCTTGGGATTATAGGAGACGCCTATGTCTATTCCCACAATACCCTTTTTGGTAAAAGCATGGTGACTAAATTTTTTAACAGCCTCCCAAACCAAAAGAGTCGGGAGTTGGCGTTGTTTCCCTTCTTTGCTCGCAACTAATTGATATAAGAAAAAATGCCGACCAGATTTTTTTAAAATTATACCCCCTTGGATTATGTTATCTTTAATACCCACTATTCCATAATGGCCAGCTTTGTCAAATTTTTTAGGAAACGTCCGGTCTTCTTGGTCAAACCACAACTTAACCAATATTTTTAAGTCTTTGTCGCTAGCGATTCGAAATGAAAACTGGTTGGGCTTCTTGATTATGCGCTGGGTATTTCTGGAAAAATATTCATATATTTGGTCCGGGGTTTTGTTGAGTGGAATGCGAATACCATAGTGGACAATATCCTGCCCTTTATATGAATTTTCTTTAAAGTATGGCGCAACAATATTATCAGTGGACATAGTTGTGTATATCTAACACTCTAGCATATTACAGCTAGGCTTGCTTTATAACGCTCATTATTTGCTTAAGGTCTTTTTTAGTAAGAAGGGGGTGGACGGGCAAAGATAAGACTTCTTTACTTAATCGTTCAGCCACCGGAAAATCGCCTTTTTTATAGCCGAGCTTTGCCAGATGTGGGGATAGATGCAAGGGCATAGGATAATAAATTGCGCTCGCAATCCCTTTTTTCTCTAAATATATTTTTAGTTGATTGCGTAAAATTTTAAATTCTTTGGTAATCCTGACAGTATACTGATGAAAAACATGTTTTTTGTTTTTCTCCACTTTGGGCAATTTAAGCCCTGGGATGTTTTTTAGCTGTTCGGAAAAAAATTCCGCGTTTTCAATCCTCTTACGATTAAAAAAGTCCAGTTTTTTTAATTGCTCGAGTCCCAGCGCCGCCGCTAGGTCATTCATGCGGTAATTGAAGCCAATACCTAAATATTCATAAGGTTTTCCCATAACTTGGCCATGATGTCTAAACTGTCTTGTCTGTTCGGCATATTTTTTTACATTTGTAAGAATCATACCCCCTTCACCGGTAGTCATGTTTTTGGTGGCATAAAATGAAAAGGCCCCGATGTCGCCAAGGGTGCCCGCATACTTATTACTGAATTTAGCTCCGTGAGCCTGGCAAGCATCCTCTATAATTTTAATTTTATTTTTTTTTGCAATTTTAGAGATTGCATCCGCGTCGTAAGGCAAGCCATATAAATCAACAGGTAAAATGGCCTTGGTTTTGGGAGTAATTTTTTTCTCTATTAGTTTAGGATCCAGATTAAAATCATCCTCGGATATGTCCACGAATACCGGCTTGGCTCCGCACATCAAGATTGCGTTCGCGGTCGCCACAAAAGTAAACGGGGTGGTAATTACTTCATCGCCTGCTCTCACTCCGATCGCGTGCAGGGCGGCATGCAGTGCCGCAGTTCCGCTATTGAGCGCTACCGCATAACGGGCTCCAAATTTTCGGGCAAACTTTTTTTCAAATTCCGCCACGAGTGGCCCCTGGGTAATTTTCCCGGACTTTAAAACCTTAGCCACCAAGGCTATTTCTTTCTTATTGATTGAAGGTCTGGAAACAGAAATCATGATAAATCTTTAGCGGGTTCGCCTAGCCTTTATTATTTTAGCATAGCCCAAGACGAGGCGCAGTACTTTACTCGAGAAATTCTTATCCCCGCCGTATGCTTTCGGAATGTTAAACTTTCGGCCTTCCTTTTTCTGACTTATCGCAATCTCGATGGCCTGCAAGGTTATGTCCTTATCGAGCCCTGCTAGGATGAATACGCCTTCGTCCTGCGCTTCGGGCCGCTCGGAACTGGACCTGACCTGAACGGTCGGAATGTCAAACAAAGCGGCCTCTTCCGGCGCAGTGCCGCTATCGGAGACCACACAGGAGGCATTTTTTAAAAGCGTGACGTAGTCGAAAACCCCGAACGGCTTGTGGAAGTTTACGAGTTTGTTGAAGGCAAATTTAGCTTCGTCTAGGCGCTTCCTAGTGCGCGGGTGGAGAGTGACGATGACCGGCACACCGTATTGCTCCGCAATTGCATTAAGAATATCCGCCAGCTTTTTAAGCGATTCCCGAGAATCTACATTTTCTTCCCGGTGCATGCTCGCCACAAAGTATTTTTGCGGTCTGAGCTTTAATGCGTTCAGAATTTTCGACTTGGCAATACCCTTTTGGTAAAAGGAAAGCACCTCGAGCTGGGGACTGCCGGAAACAAAAATCGAGCCAGGGTGTATGCCTTCCAGCAGTAAATAATTTCTGGACTGCTCGGAAAAAACCAGATTGATGTCGCTAATATGGTCGATTATTTTGCGGTTGACTTCTTCCGGCACATTCTCGTCAAAGCAGCGGTTGCCGGCTTCCATATGAAAGATAGGTATCTTCATGCGCTTGGCAATAATAGCCAGGAGGCCGCTGTTTGTATCGCCAAAGATAAGAACGGCGTCTGGTTTTTCCTTCTCTAGGACGTCTCCGCCTGCTTCCATGATTTTGGCGATCTGTCCGTGCAGGGTTTCGGACTGTACGCCCAAAAAGTAGTCCGGCTTGCGTATCTTTAGGTCGTCGAAAAAAACTTGGTTCATCTCGTAGTCAAAGCTCTGGCCGGTATGGACCATTATATGGTTCACGTACTTATCCAGCTCCGCAAAAAGGCGCGAAAGCTTAATAATCTCCGGCCTAGTGCCGAAGACCGTCATAACTTTCAATTTGTTGTTCTTTTCTCTTTGCATAGAATTGCTCTAAACTGTTTCCGGATATGTATCCGGATCTGCGGGGTTAAAAACCTCATCCGTCCAAGCTAATAATTTCATTTCCGTATCTCCGATATTTTTTATGTTGTGTGTCCAATTTTTAGGCATCACGGCAATTTCCGGTTTCTCTCCAGAAACAATATACTCTCTTGCTTCTCCGGACTCCCTGTTGCGCATCGAAATTTTTCCCGTCCCCTCTATCACGCAAAAACTTTCAATCTTACGGATGTGGTAATGGTCTCCCCGGATAGCTCCCGGAACAGTGGTGGCATAAAATACTTGCCCAATGTTTGGAATTTTAAAAATTTCCACTAGTCGGCCTCGGTTGTCCTGATTGATTGTCAATTTCTGGTTCATCGGCTTTTAAAATTTTGTAATTCTTCTTGAATTTCATCCAGAGAAAGAATGAGTTTCTTTAGGTCATTCCTTGTCAGCTGCGTGGTATTGGCAGAAGTATAACCTTCGCTCAAGAAGCCGGATGTCTTTTGTCCAGTAAAATAATATTTCTTGTAATCCATCCCGGGAACCTCCGGAGAAATTTTGTAATAGGCGCCATGGTCTTCAGTCCGCAGCGCCTCCTCGGCAGAAACTGATGTTTCGTGAATTTTCTCGCCCGGTCGGATGCCGATTTCTTTCACACCTCCTTTGTAATTAAAAACCTCAATTAAGGCTTTAGCGACGTCGCCTATCGTAGCCGCCGGAGATTTGCGGACGTAAATTTCACCGTTCTCGCCATTGGTCAGCGCATATAAAACAAGGTCAATGGACTCCTGTAAAGACATCATAAAGCGGGTCATGCCGCTATTTGTTATTGATAGAGGTTTGCCTTTCTTCATGAGATCAATAAAGTATGGCATAACCGAACCGCGGGTATACATAACGTTGCCGTAACGAGTGCCGCAGAGAATCGTCTTGCCCTGCTTTTCGCGAGAGGCAGCAATCATAATTTTTTCCATTAAGGATTTAGTCGTCCCCATGACATTTATCGGATGCACGGCCTTATCGGTAGAAAGCACCACTACTCTTTTGACACCCTGCAGTACCGCGGCGTCAATTACGTTGTGCGCGCCGATACAATTGGTTTTGATGGCTTCCATTGGGAAAAATTCGCAATTGGGCACCTGCTTCATAGCCGCCGCGTGAAAAACATAGTCCACCCCGTGCATGGCGTGCATCACCGAATCTTTGTCCCGAACATCGCCGGTAATAAAGCGGAGGCGTTCGTCGTTGTAAAGATTGCCCATATCAAACTGCTTCTTTTCATCCCGGCTAAAAATTATAATCTTCTTGGGCTGTAAATCCAATAACTCTTTAACAACCGCATTGCCGAAGGACCCTGTGCCGCCGGTGATGAGAATTACCTTGTTTTTTATAAGCTTCTTGATGTGAGTAGACATTTTTGACTGCATGGTAATTTATCTTAACACAACTCATTGGTCGAAACAAACTAAAGGTCCGACAGGTATAAGAGCGGCCGTTCACTGCCGTGAAGCTCCGCGCGGGCCTCTAGGGTGTCATAGAGCTCCTTGGATTTCTCTATTGTCCTATCCGCCTCGTAGCCCTGCTTGGCATATGATAATGCTTCCGTTATTCTCCCTTGATTGTAAAGATTAACCGCGAGCGCCTGATAGGCCTGGGGATAGGCTTCAGATATTTGGAACGCTTCATGCAGCAGTTCTTCCCCTTTTGGGAGCTTATCTATGCCCAAGAGGTAGGCGAAGTTGATTGTGTGGGCGTAATATATTAAAAACTTATACTTATCCTTATATCTAGGATAATAAGATTCATATAAATCGAGGTACAGCGCAGTTTCTTCTCTTGCTTCTTCTGCCTTATTTTTCTCGTAAACAATATTTATCTCTGGGGCTAGAGTGGAAATGTATTTGTTCGTGTAATTTTGTATGGTTTGGTCGGGACTTATTGATAAGTTTTTTATGCTCTTTTCGTTTGCCTTGTATATTTCAATTCTCCGAGCAAAGCTGCCGGATTCTTGCAGGGCGGCAAGCACGAAACTTTGCTTAAGCGGAAGATACACCACACAATAAAGCAGAACGATGAATATGGGTATAGGAAGAATTTTTATGTAATTTTTTATTTTAGGGGAAATAGAGACGGAAAATGTGCTGCCATGCTGCGACGAAAGATAGGCAAACAGCACGAAAGCCAGGAAGAGCGAAGTGATAGTTTGAAAAGCGGTCTGCAGCTGAAAAAAATAAAAAATAAAAATGTACGGTACCAGTAAATAATGAAATTCCCGCCGTTCCTTGTATGTTTGGAGCGACATCCGGACAATGATGACGAATAGCGCCGCCACAATCAAAAATCCCGCAAAGCCGTAGCCGAGAATCTCGTCCAAGAGGAAATTGTGCGCCCGGTCAAACCACGCCCCCCCGTTCTCCAGATTGATGACCCGGGCATCAAAGTAATCTTGGTAAATGTAGTCAAAATTCTCGACACCGTATCCGGTTATGGGTTTTTGTTTAATGGCCTTAACGGCCGCATCCCAGACAATCAGCCGCGAAGACAAAGCATTTTGCGGATCAGTGCCGGAGACACTGCCGCTCCTTAGGGCAAGTCCGCCGAAAACAACCCCATAAAGCGCCAGCAAGCAAAGGAGTCCGCCCGCCGCCAGCGCTCTTTTTATGTTTTCCTTGATTTGTATTTTATGAAGAAAATACAATGCTCCGGCAATCACGCCGCCGAACCACAGGACGAGCGTCGAGGCGCGAGCCAAGCCCAGCAGTTTTACAGGGTTCTTTAGCGCGGCAGCTATGGATACATCACCAGCAAATATGCCGCTATTGAACAGTTCCGGGCTGAAGAAAATAGCCGCTAAAGTGAAAGCGTGGACATAACGCCAGCCTTTGTTTTTTTCGAGAGATAATCCTATAAAACTCATGAAGAAAATTAGCACATAATACATTCCGCTCTTAGTGTTATTGGTCAAGAGCGAGCCGCCTGACGAAAGTATAGAAGACAAACGGAACCCGTCCGGTCCCAAGTAAGAAAAACCGAGAAGGACAATTGTGGACACGGCTAAAGCGCGGAAAAAGTATTTCCAGTGGACTTCTTTAAAAATGGAGGAGATTACGATATAAAAAATAAAAAAGTGCACCCAGGTGATTATCCCGGTCATATGCGGATAATATGACCAGAAAGACTGCCGGAAGTTTTCGCCGAGTATGCCCGTTATAAACAGCATCAGTATATACGCGAACAAGCCAAAAAATAAATAATTTTTCGGAATTGCAATACTGCCCTTGGCCGCCCCGTGCCAGACATAAAGGAAAGTTATTAATTGGCTCGTGAAATAGAAAAAAATCGCCTTGGGAAATGAGGATTGATTGAAAAATGCACTGCTATACAGAACGGGAAATATGAGCGGAACTAGCAAGGAAATTCCGATAATGCTTTTGTAGATATTAGTACGCATGTGTCTGTGATATTTTGCTTTACAATGAGAAATCGGGAATATACTGCTTCGCCCGCAGGGTGCGCAAGGCCACCATTTTCTGGTCCTTTATCCCGGCGGCCAGCTGGATGCTGACGCGGTGGCTTTGTGCATTTTTTGGGTCTATGGCAATAGCTTTTTCAAGCATTTCATCCGCTTCATTAATCTTTCCCTCAAGAACAAGTGTTTGGGCAAGTATCCAATATGCCTGCGGATTCCTCAGGGATTCTTTGATGGATTCCCGGCCATAATATTCCGCCTTTTCAAGCATTTTCTCATCTTTTTTACCGGACAACAGCAGGCTGGAATTGTAAATGCGCGCGGCTGTGTTCCAGGTCATATACATGACGGCGCCGCTTCCCCGCCCTTGTTGGAATTCCACGTTTTTATCGAGTGCGCTCCCTAATATCTCGAAATCTTTGGACATGGTCGCGCGTATTTTTTCGTTCCCGGGACTAAAAATTTCGTTCCGCTTTCTCCCAAATTCGGTTTCCACGTATAAAGCCAGGCGCGCTAAATCTTCTGTCTGCCGGATGATAGAATTGTTGTCTCTAATGTTCCGCCAAATGGATGTGCGTTCTAAAATCGGCGTAGAGGGTATCCGGCCCAGCAAAAACGCTGTCCGGTAAAGCGGCCAAGCGACAAATGCCATAGAGACCATAAGTCCCAGAGTTACCGCGCCTGCGCCGAGTGTTTTATAAACCATATTATCAGGCGCCCCTTTGACTTGAGGAGCGGAGCGATTGTCATTTTGCGAAAACCCCAAAAGGCCGAAGATAAATGCGTATAGAAGCCCGAACATCAAATATGAAAAAATTGTGTCAAAAACGAAGAGACCTTGAAAAAGATACGCGTACATTCCACCCAGCAAAACCGCGGCGCTCCAAAAACTTATGAGCCCTTTCTTGCCGACAATGTATATTCCCCAAACAAGAGTGCCAATAACCGCAATAAATAAGATCAGTCCCGTGTATCCTCCCGCCACCGCCATATCGTAAAAGATGTTGTGTGCCCTGTCTGTCCAGGGCTCGGAACTTTCCGCAACTCGGATCAATGCAGGGTCAAAATTGCGATGAAACGGCACGGAGAAATTCTCCAGGCCCCAGCCGAAAACCGGCCTGTCGGCTATGGCTTTGCGGGCGATCTCCCAGAAAACCAGCCGGTTGCCTCCGGCCTGCTCTTTGAAAAATTCCTGAAAAGCCGTTTCGGGTTTTTGAATGGCCGCAAAAAAGAATAGGTAGCCGGCAATGCTTCCCGCGACAATGCATAGTCCGATAATTTTCAATATTTTTCTTTGCGCGTATATCAATCTCGCCGCAAGCGCGACAACAATACCCAAAATAATGCCGACAGCGACGCCTCGCCCGGAACCCAATAAAACCTGCGGGGCAGAGAAAATAGACTGGAAAGGAATAGCGAAGCGCCAGAGGTTGAAATTTATAAAAATGGGAGATGCGATAATGAGAACCGCCGCCGCAAGCGCGAATTTCCGCATGCCCGCACTCCATGCCTCTCGAGAAAAAACAACCGAGAGCCCCAAGGATAACGCAAACAAAAGATAGGTCGCCGCCAGAGATGAGTTGCCTAAAAGGCCTCCACCCTGCCCCTGAGACAAGATTCTGCCTCCGGCATTAAAACCTTCATTGCCCAGCCAGACGGTCAGCGCGGCAATGCCGGCCGAACATAAAACCGCCCATAAAATATTTTTTTTATACGCGCCGGAGTGGTCTTTCAGCATCAGAATAAAAACTGTAACGATAAGGAGAAACAGGTGAAAAAGGAAAAACCAGCCGTCGCCGCGGTCCAGCGTGGACCAAAACGCGGTGTCCTGGAGTGGTGCAAGAAATCCGCTAATCCCGAGCGAGATTATCAAAAGCGCAACTGGTAACATTGGCAGGAACTGCTTTTTTGTCGGGCGATTCTCCGAGCGAAATATAAGATTGAGGGCAAGAGAGCAAAAAGCCATGGTGGAAAAAATATAAAATAAGGGAAGCCTGGAGGAGATAGATGGAAACATCCAATTTTTGAAAAATGCCAAAGGCATCAAAAAAAACAAGAGGTATGTCGTAAAACGCGCCAAGACGGGAGTAAATTTTACAAATTTTTCAAAATTCTTGTTCATACACTTTATATATTATAGTAAAAAACACAACAAAAAACCACTCGCGACCTAGGTCGGGGTGGTTTTTTGGAATACCTTTTAAGGCGTATCAACCATTAGTAGCTTGAACTAATTAACTAAATTAGTCGTCAAAGTTCAAAGATAGCTCCGGTGTCTTGAAGCTGTCGGTCAGCTCGATTTCAGTGTCCGAAACAGTCAAGGTACCGTCGACGTTAGTGAGCGCATACGCGATATTTTCGAGCGTGGTCCTAAACAGACCATCCGCACCCGCCGCCGTTACGTAAGTAACGGTGAACTCCACTTCATCGCCAGCTAGGATCTCCCGAGTATTCGAAAGATCGTTCGAAGAGTCGCCACCAGTCCTGTCCACACTGGAAGTTACATAAGTGTCTGTACCTTGGACGGTAACCGTAATCGAAGTGGTACCGTCATCCTCCATCGGGGTACTTTCATCCAAGAAGATGGAAGTAGCATTGTCATCCCATGCTTCGAGGTTGAACACGATTACGAACGTGCCCTGGTCGTGGTCGAGGGTATTGGCAACATCTCCCGTGTGGCTCCTAGTAGCGCTCGCGGATACAAATTCAAGGCCGAATCCAGTATCTCGCAAGGTGCTGGCTACGCCAGTTGGCGCACCGACAATGTCGGCATCTAGAATCTGGGTGCCTGACTCGTCCCGAACATCAAAGAGAGCTGTGTCGTCGCTCTGGGTCTCTGTAAGTTGAGCTAATATGGTGTCTGCATCATCAGCATCAGTGTCAAGCGCGTTAAAGTTGGCAACGATCTTCGCGGTAACCGTGTCGCCCGCCTTGATGATGTAATCAACATCAGTCCAGGCGATTTCGCGGTTGTCAGCTGCAGCTTCGTTGTAACCAGCTGTACCATATCTCTGTCCCTCGATTTCGAGGAACACTTCCGGTGATCCGCCCGTAGTAGCTACTGTGCCACCAGCAATGATGTCATCGACATCGGCTGCGCCGGTAACTACTAGGTCAACACCGAAGTCTCGAATTTCAAGATCAGAGTCTCCTTCAGCTTCCATGGTGAATTCCAAAAGTGAAATACCCTTGAGCTCATTCTCGTCAGTTAGGTGAGAGTTGATCAGGTGAGCTTTGTTAATCTTATCTGCTTCTGTGCCAGTGGTTATACGCATGTCTAGCCTGGAATCAGCAGCAGTAGCGAAGCTCTCGAATGAGAACGTCTTGGTCGCTGTTGCTGGGTCTTCCGAGGTTGAATCTCCTAACGCGTCGCTGTAGCGAACCGAACGGAAATCAACCGTCCATGTATCGCCTGCATCGTTTGTGTCAAGATTTGTTACTCCGGAGACGGCAACTACCAACTCGCCTTTATCACCTTCATCAATTACTCCACCGTCTAGGGTGATAGTACTTGTGTAGGTATTGCCATCGTTGAACTTATCGCCATCTACACGGCCAATTTCTTCTCCATCAAGCCAGACTGAAACTTCAGCGGCATAGTCTTCGAAGTCTGAGCCAGCTGTGCCTTGTACAAAGACCAAGCGCACTGCTGTAAGCTCAAGGTCAGAATCTTCTGCCTCAATCTCTAGCCCTGCTACTTCTACATCCTCCTCATCTTCGCCAACTTGTTCGCTGGCAAATTCGGACATGAGGCTGTAGTTAGCTGAACCTGCTCCACCTTGTAAGTCTCCATTGTCAGGAGGAGTACCACCGGTGCATGATGCGCCGGTAAATGGGTTAACTGCCCATCCTGCCTGGCATCCTGCCGGAAGCTGTGTCGTGCATGATGCGCCGGTAAATGGGTTAACTGCCCATCCTGCCTGGCATCCTGCCGGAAGCTGTGCTGAACCCATCATGGCTGCACGGGTCAGAGGACCGACAACTCCGTCGGCAACCAAACCGTGGCCTGACTGCCAAGCCATAACGGAAGCTAAGGTCATAGGACCAAACTTACCGTCAGCGGAAGCTCCCACTATGGACTGCAGGCACATAACTTCTGCGCCTGTCGAACCCTGCCTTAGAGTCATGGTGATAGCACAGTCTGCGCTCGCAGAAGCAGGGGCAACAGCCACTACTCCTCCTAAGACCAAAGCTGCAACAACCAACACTCCCATAAGGAATTTTGATTTTAATAAATTACTCATATTTTTTTCTTTTTGCTACGCCATTAATTAGTTTCGACAAAACTAAAAGCGTATTTTTCCTATCGATGTTTTTCCCGCCAATAATTTTTAATAAGTAATAATGTGGCGATACTAAACAACGAACAGAGATAAACTAAACATTGAAAACAAAACATTCTAATATTCTGTTTTCAATGGGCTTTGTTTCCGGGTAAGATTTTTTCGACGAAACCTTAAAGGGAAACAAATTTGCGAATACAAGGCCAATAAAACTGCTGCCAAATTTTCACTTGGCGGCGCCCCGTAAACACAACAACATTATAGTACATCCCCTGAAACACAGGCAATATACTATGTGGATAACTCGCTCATCCAGCGGTCCCCTCTAATTTAAGACGTAGTAGTGCCTAAAAAATTTCAGGGCCGGGCTAAAATCAGGAACTATCCGACTCTTCCATATTCTCATATTTCAGGTTAAAAAGCAACCGAGATATGCACTGTTTAGGCGATAAAATACCTACTCCACCTTTTTTCTCCTGTTTTCTTAAGGACACCGTCTTCTACCATAGAAAGAAGCTCCCGTTGAAGAGTCTTTTCCCCGACAGCAATGAGGGGATTGTTCTTATCGGACATAGTTAAAATTTTGTCTTTAATGTCCTTTATAGTTGCGCTGCCCCCATTTATCTTTATTATATTTAAAATGTCATTCCTTCTCTGTCCTTTTAACTCACTCGGGTGTTTCTCATTGAGGATTGGCTTGACGGGAACAAAATTTCTATCGGACCCGCCTATCGGACGAGCAGGCATTTCGACGCCGCTCAATGCTTTCATCAGAGTACTGCCCTTCTGCACTCCAAGCCGCGCGACGCCGGGAAAACGCCTTTGGCTTTTCGGGGCAGACAATACTTCTTTAAAAAATTCACCGAGATCCACAGGGGCGTTTGGAACCTTTGTTTCCCCTGCTAATTCTTTTATGGAGTGGTCCAGCTGATAGAATTCTTTTTCCAAGATATCGCAGTTCATTGACGATATGATATTCAACGCGCGAGCTATGCCCAATAAGGACACTACTTCCGATATTTTACCCGAGGCTCTGTGGGGAGCAGAATATGTGTCCGATATGATTTCTATACCTAGTGTCCTTAATTTAGCTCTTAGCGGCTCCTCTTTATCTACAATGTCCGTTACCAAAGGACATACTTGAGGAGCCTGTCACGTAAGAAGTCGGAGGCTTTCCTTCGAGGTCCTTGAGATTTTTTCCATCTCTAAACATTTGTCCATTATATATAGGACAAGGGAAAAAGCAAGCTGTGGCTTTGGAAAGGCACGCATAAAATCCTGCTGAATTTTTGCTCAGACTGCGGCTCGCCAGCCTCCGTGGTCGTTTCCAAAGCCACAGCTTGCTTTTGAGGGGAGAAGCGGAGTTGTTATAAAATAGAGACTTGCGCAGCGCGGCGGCGCGAGCATGAAGAAATTTTTAGCAAAAAATTATCTGTGCTCTATTTTATAACAACTCCGCTTGTGCTAAAATACACAGATATGGCAAAAAACGGTAGGGGCAGGAAGAACGACCGGGACGAACGCAAAAACTCGCGCGGACTCAAGACTCACACCAAGCACGGAATCATCGCAGTCATGCTTTTCGTGGTAGCCCTTTTCTTTGTGATGTCCGCGTTTAGCAAAGCGGGCGTCGCGGGAGAGTTTGTGTACGAAAAACTCCACTATCTTTTGGGAGTGGGGTATCTGCTTCTGCCTCTACTTTTGATACTGCTAGGTTCTTCATTTTTAAAGTCCGAAGCGCCAGAGTTCGGATGGGCGCGGCTCGTGAGCGGCTTGATGTTTCTTTTTTCAGGACTCGGAATAATCGATGTCATCTCCGGCACGCACGCTGGAGGTTTTTTTGGGGAAATTGTGGCCTCCCCTTTTGTAAAATTGTTTGACACGTATGCCACAGTGGCTTTTCTTTTCGCGCTCCTGGTAATCTCAATACTCATAATGTTTGACGCGCGGCTCGACCCCGCGTCGCTCTGGAAAAAGATTTGGTCATTTTTATCCCGTAAAAAAAATGTGGAGGAGGACTATGACCTGAGCGAGAATGAACTGGAGGAAATAGAAAAATCCATGCCGGAAGAGAAAGACGAGGAGGAAGAGACTGCCGGCGCGAAAATGCGAAGCGCCCTCCGTATGGGCAAAAAGAAATCCTCCGACGCCGATGCTCTGGAGGACAAGGAAAAAGAAGAAGACCTTCCTATTAGAAAGAGGAAGAGCGGCCTCGCATCCGCTTACACTCCTCCCCCACTGGAACTACTGGAAGAAGACAAAGGCAAACCGAACACGGGCGACATCAAAGCGAACGCGAACATAATCAAGCGCACGCTCGCAAACTTCGGCATTGAAGTGGAAATGGATGAAATCACTATCGGTCCTACCGTCACCCGCTACGCACTCAAGCCCGCCGAGGGCGTGAAGCTCTCCCGCATCGTCGGACTCCAGAACGACCTCGCGCTTTCGCTAGCCGCGCATCCTATCCGCATCGAAGCGCCCATTCCGGGCAAGTCGCTCGTGGGCATAGAAATACCCAATAAATCGAAATCCATCGTGGGCCTTGCCACTCTCCTCTCCGACGAGAAATTCAAAAATTCCCACAAACCGCTCATGACCGCTCTGGGCCGGTCCATTGCCGGCCGTGCGGTCTTCGGCAATCTGGCCAAAATGCCGCACATCTTGGTGGCGGGCACCACAGGCTCCGGCAAATCGGTGACAATCCACTCTATGATTACTTCTCTCCTCTACAGAAACGGACCGGATGATCTCAAATTTATATTGATAGACCCTAAACGTGTGGAGCTGACCCTGTATAACAATATCCCCCATCTGCTGACCCCGGTAATCACCGATGCCAAGAAAACCATTCTCGCCTTAAAATGGGCGGCCAAGGAAATGGACCGCCGTTACGACATACTGGAAGCCGAGTCCGTGCGGGACATCGAATCCTACCATAGTAATGTCTATGATAGTAGAAACAAGAAATCCCTTGAGGCTGCTCGGGATGGCACTGTTGTGCCAGATGCAGACCGCCTGCCTTATATTGTCATCATAATCGACGAACTCGCGGACATCATGAGCGCCTACCCGCGGGAACTCGAGGCGGCCATCGTGCGGCTGGCACAGATGTCGCGGGCTGTGGGTATACATTTGATCTTGTCCACCCAGCGGCCGGAAGTAAATGTCATTACCGGCCTTATCAAGGCCAACATACCCGCTCGTGTGGCACTCAAGGTGTCCTCGCAGGTGGACTCCCGCACCATACTCGATGCCGGAGGCGCGGAGAAACTCCTGGGCGCCGGTGACATGCTCTACTCTTCGGGTGATGCCCAGCCGGAACGCCTGCAAAGCGCGTTCATCTCCGAATCGGAAGTTAAAAAAGTGGTTAAATACCTGGCCGATACCTACAAAGATGAGATCTCCGAGGAAATATCCCTCTCCGCTGGTTCTATATCGGCGGATAAAAGCATATTCGAAAGCTCGTTTGACGACGAAGGCGATATTGAGGACGATGACGAGATGTATGAAGAAGCCCGCGCCTGCGTGATAGAAGCCGGCAAGGCGTCCACTTCATACCTCCAAAGAAAGCTGAAACTGGGCTATGCGCGCGCGGCACGGCTCATGGACAAACTGGAAGAGCGCGGAGTCATCGGGCCGGGCGAGGGCGCCAAGCCCCGCGAAGTGCTCGAGAAAATTATGCGGGACGAGACCGGGGGCAACGTAATAGAATGATAATCGATGACGGGAAAAAAATTAAGGTCGCAATATTCGGAGTATTTTTCCTTTTTATCGCTTTATACGGATTCCTCCGCTCAACTGACCTGCTCTTTGGGGTAAAAATAAAGAGGGTCAACTTAAACGGCCTGCCTCTAGAGTCGGGGAGCGTACTCCGGGAAAGCGTCACGAAGATAAGCGGCAATGCCAAAAACGCGGTAAATCTGACACTCAACGGACGGGAAATATCCGTAGATCTCCTGGGCAACTTTGAGGAGACAGTCGCGCTTGGCTTGGGCTATAATATAATAAGTATCCATGCCACGGATAAATTCGGGTATGTGGATGAGGAAAATTACAAATTAATCTTTCAAGAATAATGAAAAAAGCAAAAGGCGCCGAAAAAGAGAAAAAGGGCATGGGGCTAACCATGCTGGACGACACTTTAAAAGCAATACAAACCAAGTTCGGAGAGGGGGCGATAATGAAATTCGGCGACTCGCCCAAGGTGGATGTGAACGTAATACCGACGGGCTCTATTGGCCTTGATATGGCACTCGGCGTTGGCGGCATCCCCCGCGGCAGGATTATCGAGATTTTCGGTCCAGAATCTTCGGGAAAAACAACTTTGTCGCTCCACATCGTAGCTGAAGCGCAAAAAAAAGGCGGGGTCTGCGCTTATATAGATGCCGAACATGCGATGGACCCGGAATATACCAAAAAGCTCGGAGTAAATATAAACGACCTTTTAATTTCCCAGCCGGATAATGGCGAACAGGCGCTTGAAATCGTGGAATCTTTAGTGCGAACCGGAAAAATTGACGTCATTGTGATTGATTCGGTGGCTGCGCTCACTCCAAAAGATGAAATTGAAGGCGATATGGGAGCTTATCATGTCGGCAAGCAGGCGCGGCTAATGTCCCAGGCCCTACGCAAGCTCACCGCCATCGTCGCCCGCTCTAAAACCGTTGTGATCTTCATAAACCAGATTCGAATGCAGATAGGGGTGATGTTCGGCAACCCGGAAACCACTCCCGGCGGCAAGGCGCTTAAATTCTACACTTCGGTGCGCCTGGATATCCGAAAAATCGCGCAAATTAAAAAGGGCGAGGAGATTGTCGGTTCGCGCACGCGCGTGAAAATAGTGAAAAACAAGGTCGCCGCGCCTTTCAAGCAGACGGAGTTTGACATCATATATAATGAAGGCATCTCTAAAGAAGGCGAAATCGTGGCGCTGGGAGAAAAGTTTAAGATTATAGAAAAAAGCGGCAATTCTTACTTTTACGTACCGGAGGGTGGCGAGAAAGTAAAATTGGGCGTGGGCTACGATTCCACCCGCACATTTTTGAAGGAAAATAAAAAGGTTTCCGACCAGATACTCAAGGACATAAGAAAAAAGTTCAAAGAGGAGGCCTAGCTCCCCTTGGGCCGACTTTGTTTTAGCAGTTGATTTTAAAAGTTATTCTGCTAGTATATTGCCTATGTCACAATTAGAATACATCTCCGGCAAGGTCTTCCCCGCCACCTTTCACGTCTCGGACTCCGCGGATGAAGCCGATATAACCAAACGCGAGGTAACCTTCCTGTACCACAACAAGGGCGAATACTGGTTCTGTGAACCGGAAGATAAAAGCAAAAGATTCAAACTCGACGAAGTTTTGCTGGGAAACGCGGTAAAGTTTCTCAAGGAGAACAGCGATGTAACAGCGCTTGTCTGGACAAACGACGACGACGAAGAGAAGATAATTAAATTGAGCATGCCCATTAAGATGGAATTGAAAGTGAAAGAGGCTCCGCCGGCTGTCCGCGGCGATACTTCCAAGGGCGGCAACAAGATAATCACTCTCGAGAACGGCGCCACCTTAAATGCCCCTATGTTCATAAGCGAGGGAGATACTATCCGGGTTAACACCGAAACCGGCGACTACGTCGAAAGAGTTTAAAACCAAAAAATCCCCCGTCAGCTGACGGGGGATTTTTTTATGCTTGGTTTTTATTTAACCACGAAAGGCAGAAGGCCCATGAAGCGGGCATATTTTACAGCCGTGGCCAGGGCGCGCTGGTTCTTGGAAGTAACCCCCGAGCGTTTATGGCTCACGATCTTGCCGCTGGGGTTCAGAAATTTTTTCAAAATTTCCACATCCTTGTAATCTATGTATTTTATATTGTTTGCTGAAAAGTAATCTTGTTTCATATGTTTTGTTCCCCCATGTCAGACTTGTGGGTTACCCACAAGTCTGACATGGGGGCTGGTTTTAAAATGGTATGTCTTCGGGGTTAATGTCTTCTTCCGGATATTCTATGGCGTCCATTTCCTCTCCCCCTTTCTCTGGTACTTTTGCGGCTACGGCCGGGGCACCGCCTCCGCCACTACTGCCTTTAGGCCCGAATTGCGTGCGATCAGCAACTATCTCCGTGCGGTATTTCTTTTCCCCACTGGTCTTGTCGTCCCAGCTCCGGGTCTGCATTCGGCCTTCTACCAATATAGAGCTTCCTTTTTTCATATACTGGGCAACCGTTTCCGCCTGGCGGCCGAAGACCACCACGTTGTGATAATCGGTTGATTCCTGGCGCGCGCCGTTTTTGTCTTTCCATACGCGGTTGGTGGCCAGCGAAAAACTGCAGACTTTGATTCCGGAAGGCAGGGAACGGAGTTCCGGGTCCCTGGTAAGATTGCCTATTAACATGGCTTTGTTGAGATACATACTTTTTATGAAACCATGGCTTCAATTTCCTTGTCGATCTCTTCCTTGTTTATAGCCACCGGAGATTCTGCGCCCCCCTCTTCTTTGGGCTTGGACCTCTTGTGCATATCCGGCCGCACAAACCTGCGGGAAGCGATGGTATTTTCTTTGACGGTCTTCAATAGGAGGAAGCGTACGAGGTTTGGGTCAAGGTCAAGCTTCTTTTTAAGTTCTAGGACTTTTTCCGTCTCCATGGTGAACTTTATCCAGCCAAAATATGCGGTGTTGAATTTATGGCGCACATTCTGAATTACTTTGGTCATGGTATAGGCTAGGGGTATGAGTTTGGGCATCTCTTCGGACACCGGAATGCCGGGTAGGGATGTTACCAGTTCTTTCAGGTTGCCGAAGGCCGCCGGCACGTCTTCTTCCGGCATAGTCGGAACCAAAAGGTAGCCGAGTTCGTAGATTCTTTCGGTGATATCTAATTCCTTGTCGTTCAATTCTTCCGCTGATTCGTCTTTTAACATGAACTTCATACTAGCAAAATGACCTTAAAAAGTAAACCCCTGAGCCCTATCCCAGGCCAAAAACTCTTTTCGCGTTAGAAATTATCGCCTGTGCCACTTTTTCTTCCGGCAGGTTTTTAATTTCAGCAATTTTTTTCACCACTTCCCGCACATAAACAGGTTCATTGCGCTTGCCCCGGTAAGGAACGGGCGCGACGTACGGGGAATCAGTCTCGGTCATTATCATCTCGAGCGGAGTATTTTTTATGACCTCGTCGTAATCATGCGTGAAAGTTATTACTCCGGTAAAAGAAAGCGTGAAGCCGAAATCTAGAAATGCCTGCGCCTCGGTAAGGCCACCCGCAAAAAAATGCACGTCGCCTTTAACCTGGGCATATTTTTTCAAAAGTTCCAGCGCGTCAAAATACGCATTTTTGGACTTATCCTCCGGATTATTCCGGATGTGGAGCATGAGTGGCTTATGAAACTCGTTCGCGAGCTCTATCTGCGTGATAAAGGCCTCTTTCTGCCTGGCAATAGATTCATCGTCGCAACGGTAATAATCCAGCCCGCATTCCCCCACCCCTAAGGCTTTCGGGTCCGCCAAAAGTTTCCGATATTCTGCTTTATCAAAAATTTCCCCGCGGGAAGTAAATTCTTTTCCACCCTCGCCTAATTCTTTCGCATCATGATATGAAGCTCCAGTGTGTATAGGATGCAACCCAATAATCGCATATATGCCTTCATCATATTTATTTGCTAGCTCTACAGCCTTGCGCGAAGTATCTATCTGCGTGCCGACATTTATAACAAATGTTTCGTTGTCCAATGCACGTTTTAAGACCTCTTCCCGGTCGGCATCAAAGGCGGAAAAATTAACATGGCTGTGAATGTCTATGTATTTCGGAGTCATATTCCCAACACAGGGGAACCCTGTGTAATTTCTTTATAATTAAGCCAGTCATCAATCATGTTTTGAAAATATTCTTTGTCAGATTTGTATAACTTTTTATACTCTGGAAAAGCAAGCGTGTTAACGATTAAAAAATCGCTTTTTACATACTCCCCTATGCTGGAATGCTTATAGCTCAGAATAAATTCTTTTAGAGAATGGAAATTCTTTGGTCCGTGTTCTATCCAATTTTTGTCTTTTAACTTTGCGGGATTTAAGTGTATGTATGAATAAATATATTTTAAATATTCGTCTGTGTTAAGGTGTTGTGATTTAAACGCTCCTTGAAACAATGCTCCGCTTCTATCATTTTTTATATTAAAATACATTGCATAAGAAGTCTGGAGTTTGAGCATAAATTTAGAAATACCATTTTTCACAACAGGAGTAAGGAGGAGGTGAAAATGATTCGGCATTAAGCAATAGGCCCCTATGGCCACGAGAGGATTTTTATTTTTTGTCCTCAATAATTCATCGACCGAATGCGTTCTTAGTAGATCTCTTATTTTTAGATTTTCACTCGTATTCAGTACGTGCAACAAAAGAATAAACCTCTGATAGTCATAAGTGTTGAGAAATATCGTGCGTTTTTCTACTCCGCGATTATAGATGTGATAATACTCCCCCTCTACAAATAAGACTTTCCTCTCCATGTAATAATTATACCACACGCTCCACAGGGGAACCCTGTGTAAAAACTGAGTCGGAGTGTGCCAACATCAAAACGATTTGGTATCCAAATACTGCAATAAGAATATGCCATATAAAATGGGTTCCAAAGGGTAAAATAGGACACAAAAATATATCTAAGCTTCTCAGGGTAATTGCTATTAAAAAAGTGAGTGACGTGGAGATAAAAACAACTTTGACGGAAGGAAACTTTTTTACATAAATCTTACCAGCAATTAGGAAGCCCCCTAGCAGCACCACATAAGGTAATGAGCCATTCAGCGCCACAAATCTTTCCGCCATCAATACAAAAGAGAGGAGAGCGGCAAAAGATACCGCGGCTATTATTTTTGATTTTGTTATTTTAGTTAAAAACAGAAGTGTGGTCACTGAAGCAAAAAGAGCAATCGAGTACGTGTCTAGAATATCTCCGATGGAAGAATTGGTTATGTGCCACCACATGCTACCTATTCCAACAACTCCTAGAAGAATTGGGAGAACATAAAGCTTTGGGGCCGTATGTTGTCGTAAATATATATACGAAAGAAAAGCAGCTAAAAAATAAGCTATATTAGAAATTGCGTTTAAGGGCTGAGACAAGAAATGTCCCATTATATGCTCACAATACTGGGTTGGAATGTCTAGCATGGTCGGTGATAAATCCTACACAGGGATCCTACACAGGGTTCCCCTGTGTAATTCAGTCTCGGCGTAGAAACAATGGCGCCGCCGGTTTTTTGTTTTCTTTGATCAGATTCTTTAATGTTTCGGAGGTGTTTGGCAAAAGCGGGTTGAGCATTCGGGCTATCTCATACAGCCGCACCACAAGGTCGGAAATTAATTTTTTGCCTTCGGTCTCGCTTATTTTTATGACCTTAAAAGGTTCCGTCGTCTGTATGAATTTATCAAGCTCGGATATTTTTTCCCAAACACGGTCCGCCGCCGCTTGCACGTCAAATTTTTCAAAAAAGCCGAAGTATTCGTTGAAATCCGTTTGTTCCGGAATTTTCGGACATTTTTCCAGATATTTCTCCGCGAGCGTCAAGATGCGCGAAGCCAGGTTGCCCAAGCCGTTCGCCAAGTTCGCATTGTAGGCCTCTTTTATTTTCTCCTCGGTCACATCGCTGTCCTCAAAGGGATGCACGTGCCGAAGCAGAAAATAGCGCACCGGTTCCGGACCATATTCTTTTACTAAATCGAGAGGATTGATGACATTGCCCAAGGACTTCGACATTTTTTGGTCTCCTGAAGTTATAAAGCCGTGATAAACCACTTTGTCCGTGTTTTTTACCCCGGCGGACATGAGCATCGCCTGCCACATAAGCGACTGAAATCTGATCTGGTCTTTGCCCGCGGTCTGAACCGTTTCGCCATTTTCCCAAAAATTTTTAAAATTACCTTGCGCGTCCTCGGGCCAGCCCAGGGTAGAGATGTAGTTCGTAAGCGCGTCGAACCACACGTACATCACCTGCGTCTCGTCCCCGGGCACGGGCACGCCCCAGGAGAGTCTTTCTTTTTCGCGCGAGATACTGAAATCCTCAAGCCCGTTTTTGACGAAATTAACCGCTTCTTCTCTGCGCCATTCCGGTAATATGACTTCCGGACGGGCAAGGTACCGGAGAAGTTTGTTTTGGTATTTGCTGAAACGAAAAAAATAATTTTCTTCCCGGAGGTCGGCAACCTTCAGATTCGGATGCAAAAAACACTGCCCGTTTTCGTTTAAATCCTTCTCCGTTTTAAACGATTCACAGCCGACGCAATATTTACCCGTGTAGGATTTTTTATAGATATCGCCTGACTTATCGCACCTTGCCCACATCTCTTGCGCCGCTTTGTAATGATGCTCGTCGGTAGTGCGGATAAAAGTATCGTTGGAAATCAATAGGGCATCTTTGAGTTTTTTAAACTCCGCCGAGTAATGGTCGACATACGCATGGATATCTTCTCCCGATTTTGCGGCCGCCTCTAATATTTTTTGTCCGTGTTCGTCCGTTCCCGTACTGAAAAAAACTTTCCGGCCTATCAGGCGGTTGTAGCGGGCCAAGGCATCCGATTGCACTATCTCGAGCGCGAAGCCGATATGCGGGTCCGAGTTCACATATGGAATAGTGGTCGTGATATAAAAACTGTTTTTTTTCATTGGTCTACTGCTCTACTTTGCGGGCCAGAATCTTGTTTTTTTCGATGTCGCTCAAAAACTCCATTGCGGCTACCGCCACGGGTATGGACAGAAGCACACCCCACGCCCCGCCCAATTCGAATCCGATGAGCACGGAGAGGATTATTACCACCGGCGACAACCCCACCACTTTCTCAATAATGAGCGGCGTGAACAGGAAGGCCTCGAACTGCTGGATAATGAGGTACGCTCCGGTGACCATGAGCGCGTCCGGCCAGCCGCCGGAAATATAGGAAAAGGAAAATGCCGGAATCAAAGCAATGATTATGCCATAAGGTACGAATTCCGTTAACCCGACGATTATAGAAAGGACCAGTGCGTATTCAATGCCCAGGAGCGATAACACCAGATAACTGAGCACGGCCACCACAATGGCCAGCACGACCTGGCCTTTCATCCAAAGCGCAATTTTCCGACTCGCCCGGCGCCATAGGTCCACCACATACGGTTCATATTTTAGGGGTATGACTATCCGGAGAAAATTCTCTATGCCTCTGTCCTGAATCGAGAGGTAAAAAGATATGACCACGATAAGCACAAAGTTAAAGATGCCGCCGAAAGCCGCTGAAATGACGCTAATGAACCCTCCGGAAAGGTTCTGGATGAATTCTTTGGATACGGAGAGCAGCCCGCTTACGGAAAAATCGCCGCCGGACAAAGAGCCCACAATATCCTTGGCACCTGAGAATGCTTCGTTCTGGAAATAATTGAGCCAGGAAACACCGGGGATGTAAGAAGAAAGGAAGCTCGAGAAATTGTATATTTCGGTTATGAGGAGCGGCGCAAAAAGGTAAAAGAGCCCCGC
>Ga0076048_106_pt1 | contig 32430 bp, 42 predicted proteins | sample RifGroB1_FD_68145 | JGI IMG/M metagenome (GOLD analysis project Ga0076048, IMG submission 68145) | Parcubacteria (Nomurabacteria) bacterium GW2011_GWB1_47_6 | reverse complement strand
TTCTGTATCTAAGAAAATAATCTTTTTCATATTTCTATTTTAGCATATATTTGTTACAATATTTACATGTTACACGAAGAAATAAAAAACAATATAAAAGAAGCGATGAAAGCGCATGATACAGTACGTCTAGAGGTGATGCGTGGTCTCGTTACTGCATTTACCAATCAGCTTGTAGCCACATCTCGCACTCCACAAGATATGCTCACCGATGAAGAAGCTATGGCGGTGATCACACGACTCGCCAAACAGCGCAAACGATGCCGCCACCAGGTAGTACTGTCCCCATGGCGAGGAGTGATTGAGTAAATGTTTGTCCAAAACGGCTGCATTATTGATCCCCATGATGTTGACGCCGTCCCACCCCTTTGGTACGCCGTAGCGAAGAATGTTTCTAGCAAACAGCGCCGTTTCCGCCTCATCTCCCCACAGCGGGTGCATGGTAGCTCCCAAAAAAAGCAGTAAGGAAAAAATCTTTTGAGGAGGACCCAAATGCCCAATTACCTGGATGGCACTCTCAGACATGCCCGCAGGATCCTGGGGATCCATGTTGATCAGCGCGAGCGCCTTCTCGTTCGAGATGCGCGGGTCGCTGGTCTGCATGGCGTGAAGGTTGAGAGTGGCGGCGGACGAGAGAACGACGAACAGCATGACCATGATCCGATTCATCTGAGGGTCTCCTTGTTTTGTTTTGCTCCGCGTCAACGGAGCATCGGTTGATGGCGTTGGAACGGCGGGCTTGTGTTTCCTCTCTCTTTTTCTCCTTCCTTTTGTCGATGAACGATTAAAATCTTCGGAGCGCGCATGCGCCCCACTTTTCGGAGTCCGTTATTTATTATATCACCTTATAGGAAAAAGTCAATATTGACAACGTTAACAAAAATTTAATATAGAAAAGAAGTGGTCGGCACTTTGTGGTCAGTCATAAAATTCTGCTGAATTTTTGCCCGACCCCGGCTCGGCCCGTCGGCCTCCGCCGAGCACAGAAAAAAACTTTGCGTCAGTAAACTTTTTTATCTGTGCTCCCGGTAGGAATCGAACCTACATCACAACCTCCGCAAGGTCGCATCCTATCCATTGAACGACGGGAGCAGTCCTTCTAGATTAGCAGTTTTTAGCGAAAAGTCTATTTTAAAAACCTAGCGCTTCCATTATTTTCTCAGAAGGATGCTCTTTCATTTCCACCTCCGCGATTTCGCGTGAGGAAAAGACTTCATGTATATCTTCCGCCATTTCCAAAGGTATGTGGATGGATACCACCGGCATGAAGGCGCGTTCGGAGTGAATGAAGAGCATGGGTCGCAACAGCGGTTCCGGTGAAAAATCCGCCTGAACCCAGAAAGCCTTGATGCTCTCGTATGGGTACAAGCGATCTTTTACGCCGAGCCCCTCTTTGCCCAGTTCGTACGTAATAACCTCCGGTTTTTTTACAGCGAAAAACCCGAGCAGAACCCCGCCCAAGATAAGCAGGGCTGCAAAAAAATAATTTTCGAAAATAATGGAGGCGATGGAACCGGTTACCACGATGACCCCGAGCGCCCAAAACCAGTCGCGGCTCCGTTCTCTATCTTCATATTCCAAAGCTGACCAGGTCATCTTTTCGACAGGTTGGTTGTCCATCCATCAATTATACTCCCGCAAACAATCAAAATCAAAGAAAAAACACGGGGAAATCATCAGGTGGCAAAAGCGGCAATTTTCTGCTATAGTTTGCGCATGAATCCGGTTACATTGAATTTGGTTTTAATATTATTGATCTTCTGGACCATACCTTGGAAAGTTTACGGCGTGTGGCTTGCGGTCAAGAATAATCATAAAAAATGGTTCGTGGTCCTGCTTATTCTGAACACCGCCGGCATCTTGGAAATTTTCTATATTTTCCGGATTGCCAAGAAGAGCTGGGCCGAGGTAAGCGCGGCCTTCGGACAGGCCTGGAAGTCAGCTTGGAAATAAAAGCTAATAATACGGAGGCGTCGCATAGTGGTTTAGTGCACCTGTCCTGAAAACAGGAGTGCCGCAAGGCACCGTGAGTTCGAATCTCACCGCCTCCGCAAAATTATTATGATGACATATAATGACTCGGTCCTGCTTGCCCGTAAATTGAGAGAATTAAGTCCCGCCATATTTGGCATAGAATTGTTCGGTAGCGTGCTAAAGAACGGGCATGGCCGTGATGCCGACTTTATTGTCTTGGTTGATGATGAACTGGCAAAATACTGGTGGCGAAAAGAACGGGAGCTGATCCGGGTGCGATGGCCGGATTTTTTATATGAGCATCGGTGGATAATCAAAAAGTTCATGCCATTTTTGTATGTGGTAACGGTACACAACCGCAGAAAGAAAAGACTTGAGAACTCCGCGAAAATTTTGGGTATTAACCTGGCATCGCTCACAGATACTGCCGGCCGGATACCCGACTTTGAACTTTTCCTTTTCCCGGCCAAGTGGCGTACCGGCACGGAGATAAATATGAGCCTGATGCGGCAAGTAACTGATTTGGCAGACGACCGGAATACGCTTGGTTTTCTCCGACGAATCGCGCGGGACGCGGTTGCCCTGAAATAGAAACATAGCCAAACAATTAATTACTATAAAAATTATGACCACCGGCAGATTTTTAGGAATAGATTATGGCAAGAAACGTATCGGTCTGGCTGTCTCGGATGAGGGAGCTATGCTTGCGTTCCCTAAAATTATCCTGGAGAACAATACAGGTGTGTTTGAAAAAATAAAAAATATAATCAAAGAAGAGCATGTCGGAGAAATTGTGATAGGGGATTCAATGGATTTCACTGGTAAGCCGAACGCCATTGCCAAAGACATAGAAATTTTCATCGCGGAACTCGAGAAGCTCGCGGTCCCAATACTGAAGGAGAAAGAATTCCTGACTTCTGTCGAAGCTCGTAAGTTCCATGGCCCAAAAAGCAAAGTAGACGCCAGCGCCGCAGCGCTCATCCTGCAAAGATACCTGGACAGAAGAAATTTAGGGGCTTCATCATAGCATCCCGGGCAGGGATATCGTATAATAATTAATATGCTCGACAACGAGTTCAACAGAGTTTTGTCCCGGTATTTTCCTCCGCCGGCATTTCTTATGGCTCCTTCTTATGGCCTGGATATTTCGGATCAGTCTCTCAAATTTGTCCAACTTTTGCCCACCAAAGACGGTATTCGGGTCGGTCGTTTCGGGGAACGCAAGATTCCGCCGGGGATAATCGTTTCCGGCAAAATAAAAAACCTACCGCGGCTCGAAGAAATGCTCCACACCCTCCGCGAAGAAGAAGGCATAAAATTCGTACGGGTGTCTTTGCCGGAAGAGCAGGTTTATTTGTTCCCGCTCCGCCTCGAAAAAGCAGGGCTTAAAAATGTGCGCGAAGGCATTGAGCTTGCGCTCGAAGAGCATGTACCCATGTCGGCCCAAGAGGCGGTTTTTGATTACGATCTGGTGCAGGAAGACGACAACAGTCTCGAGGTAGAGGTGGCGGCTACTTCCGCAAATACCATAGAAAATTACCTTTCCGTTTTCCGGCACTGCTATATTTCCGTGCAATCGCTCGAGCTGGAAGCGCAGGCGATAGCCCGCGCAGTAATCAAAAAGGGCGATAAAGGCACATATCTCATAGTGGATTTTGGACAAACCCGAACGGGTATATTCATTGTCTCGCGCGGCGCAGTGGTTTTTACTTCCACCTTGGATATCGGAGGCGGTTCGCTTAACCAGGGCCTGCAAAAAAGTTTTAGCGTGAGCCCCGAAGAAGCGGAAAAGATGAAGGAAGAGTATGGGCTCCGACGCAACGCTATTAATAAAGAAATTTTCCCCGTGCTCCTAAACAGCGCTTCCGTGCTCCGCGACGAGATTGTAAAACATTTTTTGTATTGGAATACTCACAAAGACGAGGAAGGGGCAGGACGCTCCCCGATCCAGAAAATAATTCTGTGCGGAGGAGACTCTAATCTGATAGGTCTCGCGGATTATATTTCCATCAGCATGAAAATGAAAGTAGAAATGGCGAATGTCTGGGTGAATATTACGGATACCGGGCGTTATGTGCCCAAGATAAGTTTTAGGGAATCCCTGTCATATGCCTCGGCGCTCGGGCTAGCACTCGGGGATTTTGACTATGATTAACTTGGATTAAAAATATGATCAACCTGATCCCAAACCAAGAAAAGAAGAAAAAAGTCCAAGACTTCTATTTCCGTTTCCTGGCGGTTTTTATTGCAGTTCTGGGATTTTGCATAGTGGTCGGCGCGGTTTCATTTCTGCCGACATATTTCCTTTCTTCCGCCGGACGCACTTTGGCGCGGGAGAAGCTTGAAGCGCAACAAAACGAACCCCCGACCCGAGCGGATCAAAACCTTTCCGCTGTTGCCGCCGAGCTTGATCGCAAACTGGACCAGGTGGAAAGCGCAAAGAGAAGCGAGTATTTGATTTCCCGAAAGATAATCAATGAGATAGTGGTCCGAAAAATGGCCGATATCAAGATCACAAAATTTACATATGAGAATGACGGAACGGAAGGCCGGAAAGTAGCTATACAAGGGCAAGCGCCATCGCGCGAACGGCTGCTCCTATTCCGCAGAGCGCTGGAAAATGGCGTTGTTTTCAAAAAGGTCGAGTTGCCTATCTCTAATTTTGTGAAGGGATCCAACATAGAATTCAACTTAAGCTTGATACCTTATTAATAACACATGAACAACGCCGAAAAAAATTTCAGAAAATTCAGAAAAGGCCCCATCCTGCTGGCCGTGGGGTTTTTGGCGGCGTCTTGCTTCGGGTTTTTTTATGTGTTTAAGGCAATCAACGAGAACAAGGCGGTTGCATCAGAAGCGCTCCTGGCCTGGAAGGCAGAAGAAACCAAACGCGACGAAGTAAGATCGCTCGACAAGTTCCTGGAGAGCGTTCGGGATGATAGAGCATCACTAGACGGGCACTTCGCGCAAAGTTCCAACGCCGTGCCTTTTCTGGATTCTTTGGAGGAACTGGGGGGGCTGGCCAGCGCAAAATCGGAAGTATTGTCGGTAGAAATGCCGGTAGGCGGCAGCGATCTTTTGGTGACGCTCAAGGCGGAAGGCAGTTTCAAATCCGTCTACAAATTTTTAGAGCTCCTGGAAAATTCCCCGTACGCGCTTGAGTTTGTGAGTCTCGATATTGGCAGGGTCAGCAAGACGGACGCGGCGGCGGGCTGGGAAGGATTTTTCAAAATAAAGCTGCTGACTTTTACCCCCTAAACACCGGCCATGAAAATTGACATAAAAAATTTATTTAAAAAGAAACGGCATTTCCGGAAAGGCGGATTTCACGCCAATCCCAATATCGGCTGGGAGCTTACCCTCGCCCTTGCGTTCGTGGTTATTGCCGGTTTCTTTGTGTTCGGATTTTCTCTTTTCATGGCGACGAATAGAGAATTTAACGAGCCTTTCTCCGGCGGCCAGAGCGGCACAACAAGTATTCGGGAAGAAAAACTCCGAAACGCACTTAAAATCTTTTCGGAGCGAGAAGAGAGGTCCAGAGAAATCCTGTACTCGCCCGCCGCAGTCGTTGACCCGTCGCTTTAAAAATGATAGTTTGTAAGATACTTGCGCGGTTAGCTCAGTTGGTAGAGCAACCCGTTTACACCGGGAAGGTCGGGGGTTCGAGTCCCTCACCGCGCACCACCATGAATGCCCCTGTAGTTAAATGGATATAACTGCGGACTTCTAAGCCGCTATTCGAGGTTCGATTCCTCGCGGGGGCACCAAAATGAAAATTAAAGTTCTCTACGAAGACAAAGACATCCTCGCGATAGATAAACCGTCGGGTATTGCTGTGCACGCGGACGGCAAGACCAAAGAAAAAACCATTACCGACTGGGTGCTCAAAAATTATCCCAAGATGAAAAACGTTGGTGAACCGATGGGTGAAATAGCCCGGCCGGGCATCGTGCACCGGCTCGACCGCGAGACCTCCGAACCTACATTGCCATTGTTTCCGGCTCGGTCAAAGACGAAAGGGGCTTTGTCAAAAAACCCATTGGCCGGAGTCCGCGGGATTTCCGGCGCTATTCTGCGGGCAGAGGTGCGCGCGGAGAAATGCGCGAGGCGGAAACTTTTTACAGAGTGCTTAAACGATTCGGAAATTTTACCGCGCTGGAAGTGCGCCCGAAGACCGGCCGCACGCATCAGATACGGGTGCATATGAAATATCTCAATCATCCTGTCGCTTGCGACTCTCTATATAATCCAGGGCATCCTTGCCCGGAAGGCATCTCGCGCCTGGCGCTCCACGCGCACAAGATAGAATTTCAGAACCTTAAGGGCGAAACCGTAAAAGTAGAATCGCCCCTGCCGAACGAATTCGAAAAAGTGTTAAAATGAACAGATGGAATCCGAGACCCAGAGCTGTAAAAATTGCAAGAAGGACTTCACCATTGAGCCGGAGGATTTTAAATACTATGAAAAAATAAAAGTCCCGCCGCCGACGTGGTGTCCGGAGTGCCGACTACGCCGACGGCTGGTATTTTTGAACCACAGATCTCTTTACCGGCGCAGCTGCGACATGTGCGCCAAGAGCATGATTTCTATGTATGATGTCGGAACCTCTTTCTCAGTTTATTGTCCGGATTGTTATTGGTCTGATAAATGGGATGCCCGAGAGTATGGGCAAGAATATGATTTCAGTATCCCGTTTTTTGAGCAATATGAAAAATTAGAAAAGAGAATACCGCACTTATCGTTAATGGGACTCCACTCCACATGGGTTAACAGTGACTATAACAATTACGCGGGTTATTTGCGAAACTGTTATTTGCTTTTCAATTCTGACTATAGTGAAAATTGTATATATGGTTCCGAAGTGGAAAGCTCAAAAGAATGCGTAGACAATATTATGATTGATTCCTGTGAACTTTGCTATGAGGGAACCAATCTCATTAGATGCTACGGCACTCGATTCTCTAGGGATTGCGAAGATTGTCAGAACGTCTGGTTTTCCAAAAATTGCGCTAATTGCAGCGACTGTGTGGGCTGCATTAATTTGCGGAATAAAAAATTTAACATTTTTAACGTTCAATACAGTAAAGAGGCATATTTACAGAAAATGAAAGAATTTAAATTGAATTTCCATGAAGGGGTTCTAGCCCTTAAGGCAGAGACTGAAAAATTTTTCGAAAAATTTCCCCAAAAATTTATCCATGGCCGCAAAAATGACAATGTTTCTGGCGATTATATCAACCAGAGCAAAAACGTACGCGATACCTATATTGCACTAGGCGCCAGAGATTGCCGTTATTGCATGTGGCTGATCGTAGCGCCCAACAAAGACTGCTACGACTATACCCAGTTTGGGGATAACGCCGAATTGATCTACGAATCTCTTGTTTGCGGCGGGGGAGTGAGCAATATAAAATTCAGCCGCAGCTGCGTTGACACATGCTCTGATATACAATACAGCTTCAATTGTTATAGCGCTTCTCACATGTTTGGGTGTTCTAACATACAGAGAGGTAATTCTTATTGCATTCTGAATAAGCAATATTCCAAAGATGAGTATGAAAATTTATTGCCTAAAGTTATTGAGCACATGAGAAGTACGAAAGAGTACGGTCAATTTTTCCCCGAAAAGCTATCACCTTTTGCATATAATGAGACAATGGCCCAGGAGCACTTTCCGCTTACTAAAGAAGAGGCGATAGCCGTAAATTATCAATGGAAAGAGGGGCCAGAAAGAAACTATAAAATCGAGGTGCAGGCCGAAGACATTCCTGGCACAGCTGAAAAACTAGAAAATTCAATCGTAAACAAGGTGATTGAGTGCGCGCACAAGGGGAAGTGCAATGAGCAGTGTACGGAAGCTTTTAAAATTATTGAGAACGAAATCCGGTTTTATAAAAAAATGAATCTGCCTCCACCTAGATTGTGCCCCAACTGCCGGCATTACCAAAGGTCGAAATACCGTAACCCGATAAAACTCTGGCACAGGCAATGCATGTGCAATCAACAGGGACATATACACGAAGGGAATTGCCAAAATAATTTTGAGACCACGTATGCACCAAATATAGCTGAGGCAATTTACTGCGAAACTTGCTATCAAGCTGAATTTTTATAACGTTTGCCTAAAAACCCTTTATGTTAAAGTACTTTTTGCTATGGCTGGAAATAAAATAATGAAAATAAAGTTCAGTCCCGTGGATATCGAAGCCCGCAAGGCGCTTGATTTCAAGGCGGGGGATACCGTGAACGTTTCTTCTAAAATTCTGGACGAAAAAGGCAAATACCGCCTGCAGGCCTTTGAGGGCATAGTGCTGGCAAGGAAACACGGCAGGGAAGCGGGTGCGACTTTTACCGTAAGGAAAGTTGCGTCGGGCGTGGGCGTGGAAAGAATTTTCCCCCTGTATTCTCCCCTGGTGGACAAGATAGAAGTAACCAAGAAAGCTAGGGCGCGCCGGTCCAAACTCTACTATATTCGTGAGAAGGCCGTAAAAGACGTCCGTCGCAAGATGCGTTCCGTTGCCGTCGAAGAAACGATAATGGAAGCAGAAGCGCCGGCGGAAGCAGTGGAAAAAGCTGCCGAGTAATTTGCCCAGGTGGCGAAACTGGTAGACGTACTACCTTGAGGTGGTAGCGCCCGCAAGGGCATGGGAGTTCAAATCTCCCCCTGGGCACAAATGAATAACCCTATATTATTCTCCTTGAAAAACCTCAAAGATTTTTTCCATAAATACGAGTCGGCATTGTCTTCCACTACGCTGGTTGCGGGATTTCTAATAGACTACTTCACCCTAAACCGGGTGGATTATCTTTTTGACAACATACTCATCATTGTCTACCTTCTGATAGCTGGCGGAAGTATCTTTCTGATAAATCTTTATGAGACGGGCAGGTTTCACAATAGATTTACTCATGCAGCTTATGAATTTTTGCCATTTGTTCTCCAGTTCGTCTTCGGAGGTCTTTTCAGCGCCTTCACCGTTTTTTACGGCAAGAGCTCGTCCTTCGTGGCCACCGGATTTTTTGTCCTGACCCTTTTCGTCCTTATGGTCGGCAATGAATTTTTAAAAAAAAGATATTCCAAACTGGTTTTCCAGCTGGGAATATATTTTCTGGCGCTTTTTTCGTTTTTCATTTATTTTCTGCCGGTAGTGCTTCGGCAAATGGGCGCCATCATTTTTTTATGGAGCGGAATCGTGAGCCTCGTTTTCATCAGCGCCTTCATATTTATCATCGCCCGCGTCGCCCATTTTCAATATAAAGAAAGTTACCAGACACTCTTTCTTGTGATCTTTGGCATATGGGCGTCCATGAGCCTGCTTTATTTCCTGAATATCATTCCGCCCATACCTCTTTCACTTAAAGCGGGAGAAATTTACCACTCGGTGGAAAAATTGGCAGGCGGCGGATATTTGGCAACGGGCGAAAAAGAAGAAAAATGGTATCAAAAATGGAGTTTTAAGAAAGAGATACATCTGCGTGCGGGCGAGAGCGTGTATGTGTGGAGCTCGGTGTTCGCTCCGGCTGGCCTCAAGATAAACATCATTCATGCCTGGCAGTATTTTAACGAAGAGGAGGGGGAATGGATCGATTCGAGCTTGATAAGCTTTCCGGTTTTGGGCGGTAGGGACGGAGGCTATCGGGGTTTTTCCAAGAAAGAAAATGTTTTCCCGGGTAAGTGGCGGGTGGACGTGAAGACCGAACGGGGTCAGATTATAGGCAGAATCAGGTTTGATATAAAAACCGGGGATTTTGCTCCGGAACTCCAAATAAGAAAAATTTAAAACGGGTTTGTTTTTTCAGCCGATATTGATACAATGACCATAATTACAATTTACCGAATTAGGTGATTTTTTTATGCAGATAACAAAACAATCCTGGTCATTGTCCGCATCCGAAACATTCCAGGATTTGCAAACCTCGGAAAAAGGTTTAACGGACAAAGAGGCGAAAGTGCGCCTGGCCGAATACGGGAAAAACGTTTTTCTAGGCAGGGGCAAGACCAATCCCGCCATCTTGTTCGGAAAACAGTTTCTCTCCCCGCTCATTTTTCTCCTGCTCGGCTCGGTCGTTCTCACGGCGCTCTTGGGCGCTTGGCTGGATATGTGGGTGGTTTTGGCTGTGGTTCTGCTAAATGCCGGGCTCGGTTTTTTCCACGAGTATAACGCGGAAAACACACTGGAAAAACTAAAAACTTATATAAAAGACCGGGCGCGCATCATACGCGAAGGCAGGGAAGAGGAGATAGATTCCGAGCTTGTGGTGCCGGGTGATATTTTGAAGCTCGCCTACGGCGCCCGTATTCCCGCCGACGCACGCATTCTGGACGTTAATAATTTCAGGGTAGATGAGGCGATTCTCACGGGTGAAGCTCTCCCGGTAGAAAAAAACGAGAAGACGCTGCCTATGAGCGTGCTGGTCGCCGAAAGGAAAAATATCGCCCATGCGGGCACACTCGTGGTGCAGGGCTATGCCATTGCTGCCGTGTACGCCACGGGGAACGCCACCGAGATTGGGCAAATCGCAGGCATTGTTTCCAAAACTACCAAGACCAAAACGCCGCTCCAGAAGGGGGTGGACCGCCTGGCCTGGGTAATCTTCGGAGCCGTTCTTATCGTCGTGGCCGGAATCCTGATACTGGGAATCATGCGCGGGGAATCTTTCATACAGATGCTGCTTTTGTCTTCGGCAGTAGCGGTGGGGGCTGTGCCCGAATCATTGCCTATCGCGCTCACAGTCATTTTGGCCATGGGGTCTCTTCGGATTGCCCAAAAGAAAGGAGTAGTGAGGCAGCTCGCCGCGTCCGAAACTCTGGGCTCCACTACCCTTATCATGACCGACAAGACCGGCACCCTCACCATGGCGGATATGAAGCTTACCGGCATCTATAGCACGCACCATATTCTCCACTCCGGCAATACCGCTCGTGCAGAAGAGGGTTTTACCGATGAACAAAAATCCCTGCTTGAACTCGCGCTTTTTAACGTCGATGTTTCCATAGAAAACCCCAGGGAGGACAGGGCAAAGTGGACATTCAAAGGCCGGCCTTTCGAAATAAACATCGTCAAGGCCGCCCGCCTGCATAACGTGCCGCTTCATTTTCTTTCCGCCTCCATTTCCCACCAAGTATTGCCGTTCAATTCTACCAATAAATTCTCCGTCTCGCACAACGACAAAGAGTACATTCTCATGGGCGCTCCCGACGTGCTGTTAAAACGGGCGGCGCTTTCCAAAGAAGAGTATCTGCGCATTGAGACCTGGATAGAAAAAGAAAGCCGGGAAGGCAAGCGCCTCATCGGCATCGCCAAGACTGAAAGAAAACACGGCAAAAAAGAATTTTCCATGGCCGAGTTAAAGAATGTAGAATTTTTAGGCATGTTTACCTTTGTGGACCCCATCCGGCCCGAAGTTCCGGCAGCCATTTTGAATATTGAATCCCACGGAATAAAAATGGTGCTGGTGACCGGGGATCTTTCGGGCACCGCGCTGTCCGTGGCCAAAGAATTGAACTGGCATGTCAAAGAGGACGAGGTCTTGACGGGAGTAGACGTTAGAGAACTTGAGGACTCGGAACTCTTAGAGATAATTCCGAAGATAAAAATATTCGCGCGGGTTACTCCCGAAGACAAGCTACGCATCGGCAAGCTTTATCAGAGCTTGGGAGAAGTGGTAGCCATGACCGGCGACGGCGTCAACGACGCGCCGGCCTTGAAGGCGATGGACATAGGCATTTCCCTCGGGTCCGGGAGCGATGTGGCCAAAAGCGCGGCGGACTTGGTGCTTTTGAATGATAATTTCGAGACCATATCGCTTGCCATCGACGAAGGGCGGAAAATCCTGGGCAACATCCGGAAGACCGTAGTGTACCTAATGTCCAATTCGCTTGACGAAGTATTCGTAATTGGTGGCAGCTTGCTACTTTCTCTGCCTTTTCCCTTGACCGCGCTCCAGATAATCTGGGTCAACCTTTTTACCGGTTCCTTGCCGGCACTCGCGTTTGCTTTTGATGACGATATTGACGGAGAAAAATTTGCCGGCCGTCAGATGACCCTCATATTCTCGAGAGAGGTAAAGATAATCACTTTTGGCATCGGCGTTTTAAGTTCGCTTCTATTGCTCATTCTCCATTACGGCATGAACAAGCTAAATATTGACCCTGCCGTCGCGCGCGCCATTTTCTTTGTTTGCTTTTCATCCTACATACTTTTTATCGCCTTTTCTTTCCGCAGCTTGCACCGGCCGCTCTTTTCTTATGATATTTTTTCCAACAAAAAGCTTAACTGGGCAGTGCTCACAGGCGTTGCCCTCCTGGTCTTTACCATGTCGACCTCGTTCATGCGGGGCATATTCCATCTGCCGCCGTTGCCGCTCTACGCTCTGCCGTTCATCATATTCTGGATAATTCTCAATGTTCTTCTAGTCGAAGGCGCCAAGTACGTCATGCGCAAAAAGCTGGTTTAAAATCACCCTTGAAATTTATGAAAAATCTGTCAGTATATAGACTGCGAAGAATTTCTTCGTAAATATGGTGCCTATGGTGTAATAGTAGCACAAGAGCTTGTGGAGCTCTTAGATTCGGAGCATAACCGAATAGGCACCCAACATGAAAGCTAGAGAAGGAAAAGTTACTCAACAGGGAGCAGGAATATCTCCAGAGTTCTATGCTACTTTAGGACTCGATTTAAAGACGCGGCAAGGAGTTGCCTATAAAAAAGTAGAAGAAATGGTTCGTAAGTATTGTCCTCAAGCCCGAACCGCAATTGATTACGGTTGCGGTCCCGGTAGATCTTCTCGCCTTCTTAAACAAATAGGAATACAGCAGGTAGTAGGAGTTGATATTAACCAAGGAATGTTAGCTCAGGCAAGAATGAGAGAAATTCCCGGCGTATCTTATCAATTAATTGAAAAAGGCTCTCTCCCATTTAGAGGCGGAGAATTTGATTTAACTTTTTCCGGCATTGTCTTTCTAGAAGTACCAAAAGCAGAGGAGGTGCACAAAATTATTTCTGAGATGAAAAGAATAACCGCTAAAGGAGGAACTGTTATGATACTAACTGCTACCAAAGAGGGGTATGTAACAGATTCTGACTCGTTCGAATGTTTGTTGACAGCAGAACAAAAAGCAGAACTTAAGGATGGCGATCCTGTACCAACGCGTATTAAAGAAACTCGGCAAGAATTTACTGATTATTATTGGAGTGATGAATTTTTGAGAACGAGCTTACAAGATACTGGGTTGAAAACTGAAGAAGTTAATTTACCTCCGCAAACATCAGGAGAAGTAAAATCAGTCGATAAACCAGCATACGTTCTATATGTTTGCAAGAAGATAGATTAAGGGTTTAAACAAGTCTTGATATCAATATTTAGGTTTCATTACCACTCCTTCTCCGCAAGCTCTAAATACGATATAATCAAATTATACCCAATGGCCTATGAAATTTTTGTAGTATTCATACTAACTCTGCTCAACGGCTTTTTCTCTATGAGCGAAATTGCGCTTGTAACAGTGAGGAAAACCCGTATCAGCGCCCTGGTAAAAAAAGGCAACAAGCGGGCGCAGGCGGTTCAGCTCCTCCAAAAAAATCCGGAAAATCTCTTCGCCACCATCCAGATCGGCATTTCCGTCATCACTATTGCCGCTTCCGCGTTTGCGGGGGCCAGCATCGCCGCCGACCTAGCCATGGCGCTAGGGCAATCGGGCATTGATTTTATTGTGAATCACGCCTCGACCCTTAGTTTTGTCATAGTCGTGGCGCTGGTGTCCTACATTAACATAACTATCGGTGAACTTATTCCGAAATCTATGGGGCTCAGATATGCCGAGCCCATCGCGCTTGTGGCGGCGTACCCGATTTGGGGACTATCTAAAATAAGCGGATGGTTAATAAAGGCGCTCAATGTCAGTTCCAATCTTTTTTTGAAATTATTCGGGGACTCCACAACTTTTATGGAAAGCAGACTATCCGAAGAGGAGATAAGGAGCCTGATATCGGAGGGAACCAAAGCAGGGACCATTCACCCGATGGAGCACAATCTTATCGAAAACGTATTCAACTTATCGGACACGAGCGTGGATAAGATAATGGTGCCACGTGCCGGCATTACCGCATTTGATATTGCCGACCCCGGAGAGCTCATCGTACAGAAAGCGGTTGAATCCGGCTACTCCCGAATACCGATATATCAGGGAGACTTGAACAACGTTATCGGCATACTTTATACTAAAAAACTTCTGCCCGAGCTTCGCAAAGCAAGGCCGGATATACAACTTACCGAATTTCTAGTCCCGCCTTATTTTGTGCCCAACAGCATGAAAACGAGCGAAGTATTGAAAAGGCTTCAGCATAAAAAGGCGCACATTGCCTTGGTGACCAACGAGCACGGCGAAGTGGAAGGCATGGTAACTCTGGAAGATGTTCTGGAAGAAATAGTCGGGGATATCGCGGATGAAACCGATGAGATGGACAAGAGAATAAAAGAAGATAGCATGGGTTTTACGGTCACTGGCAGTACCTCGATTGTTGATTTTAACAAATACTTTAAGGCAGACCTGCCGGAGCACGAAGATTTTAATACCATGGCCGGTTTTATTTTGGAACAGCTGGGCCGTTTTCCCAAGCCGGGCGATGTAATAAAATTCGGCAAAATGAAATTTACCGTAAAAGAAGCCACTCTCCGCACAATCAATAGTCTGACCGTGGAACGTCTGCAGTAATCGGTGCAATTGTGCTTATGATTTCCTCTGTGTATAATTCCAAAGATGACACAAGCATCTTCTCATTTTGAAGAAACGCAGGCCATATCACTCCGTCTTGAAAAGTACACCGACATTTTTTCGGATTTTGACATACGGCCCTATTCCAAACGCGCCCTGTCCGTGGATTTTTTGGACGAAATCAGGGGCGCCACCAGTGACAAGGCGTATGGGGAAGGCATAGAAATTATCCTTAATATGCCCGAAAAAGAGCGCAATGAATCGCACGAGGCAATCATCAAAGAAAGAATTGCCGGGCATTTTGAAAGGCACTACAAGTCGCTCTTGAAAGAAAAACGCCGGGTTCTCAAGCTGGGTATTAGCATGGTAATTTTCGGCATCATATCCATGATTGCCGCCGCCTTCATAGTTTTCGAGGACCCTGCCCGAAACCTGCTGCTTTCTTTTTTGGTGGTTTTTTTGGAGCCGGCGGCTTGGTTTTTGCTGTGGGAAGGGATGGACCAGATAATATTCAATTCCAAGAAGATAAATCCCGACCTTAACTTTTACAGAAAAATGTCCGATTCGCGGGCGCACATGCACTTTAAATCTTATTAAATGACCTGGTCCGATTCCAATTTAATAGACGCGCTTAAGGCAGGCAAAATCGCGGTAATCCCGACAGACACAATTTACGGGGTGGTTTGCGGGGCGCTAAATGAGCCTGCGGTAAAGCGGATATACGAATTGCGCAAGCGTACGCCTGCAAAACCTTGCGTGATTCTCGTCGGAGACCTGGCGGAGCTTGAGAAGTTTTCCATAAAATTATCCGGGGGAGAGAAAAGCAAATTAAAAAAATATTGGCCCGGACCTGTGAGCATTATTTTAGATTGTCTGGACGACAAATTTTCCTATCTTCACCGGGGCACGCGAGGCCTCGCTTTCCGCATTCCCAGAGAGCCCTCACTGCGCAACATGCTTATACATACAGGGCCCTTGGTCGCACCGTCCGCAAATATCGAAGGCGCGCCGCCGGCCAAAAATATTGCCGAAGCAAAAAATTATTTCGGCGTCAGTGTAGATACATATATGGACGGAGGAGAGATAACGGGGCAGCCGTCGAAAGTTATACAGCTAAACCGCGACGGCTCCATGTCCATAATCCGCAGTTAGGTGGGAACTGCTACAAGGACTCCACGAATTTTTTGATGCGGCTCATACCCTCGATTATGTTTTCCTCCGTGGAAACGTAGGAAAAGCGCACGTAATCCTCGCCGAAATGTCCGAAGACAGTACCGGGCAGTATGAGCACATTGGCTTCCTTCATCAGGCGGTCGCAGAGCTCTGCTGCCGTAGTGCCGAGTTTGTCCAAAAGCTCGCGTACGTTAACCATAAGGTAAAACGCGCCTTTAGGCGAATGGCACTTCATGCCGGGAACTTCATTGACCAATTTCACGATAAGATCGCGCCGTTTTTTATATTCCACCAGCATTTTTTGTACATCTTCCTGCGGTCCGGTCACCGCCTCGAGCGCCGCGTATTGGGAGATGGCGGTAGGGCAGGAAGTATCATTGCAGGCGAATCTCTCGAGCGCCGCGGTCATTTCTTTGTTTTTGGTAACTCCCCAGCCGATGCGGTAGCCAGTCATAGCGTAGGTCTTGGAACAGCCGTTTAGAACGACGGTCCGTAGGGCCATGCCCGGCAAACCTGCGACTGAAAAATGTTTCCCGTCATGAACCATTTCATTGTATATCTCATCCGACAGCACCCAGAGATCGTTATCTATCGCGACCTCTGCAATCTGTCTGATGATTTCTTCACTGAAAACTCCGCCAGTCGGATTCTGCGGAGAATTTAAAATGATAAGTTTGGTTTTCGGGGTTATGCTTTTTTTTAGCTCCGTTATGTCCGGATTGAAATCGTTTTCTTCATGGAGAGGCAGAGGCACGACCGTGCCGCCCAAGTATTCCGTTACCGAACCGTAAATGGGAAAGGCGGGGTTCGGAATTATTACTTCATCGCCCGGATCTATGAGCGCGTTTAACATATAAAAAATGACCGGCTTTGCTCCGGAAACAACGACCACATCTTCGGCCGCATAAGAGCCGCCTGTTTCCCTACTGACTTTTTTGGCTACCGCCTCGCGGAGCGCCCCGATGCCCGGGGTCGCGGTGTAATGCGTCTGGTTATCCTTGACCGCATTGATCGCCGCCTGGTTGATGTTGTCTGGCGTGTTGAACCCCGGTTCGCCAATCTGTAAGTAAATGAGATGCTTGCCCTCGGGCTTTAAAACCTCCTCCTCGAACTTTTTCGCCTTGCCGATGACCGAGAACGCATTTTCGGTTCCCAGGCGCGGCAATCTTTTAGAAAAATTTTTCATGTCCCCATAATACTATATTTTTAAAAATATGTCATACTATACGGGTATGGAGCAAAATCACACTTCATTTTTAAAGACACTTTTTGGCGATAACGAAGAGCCCAGAAAAAGGATATTTCGCAGTATAAAAGCTAAAGCCGATGCCAAAAGAACGATAACGGAAAAGATGGCCGACTGGATGACTTCGAGTTTCGGAAGTTTTAATTTTTTACTATTGAATGTATTTGTATTCATTGCCTGGGTACTTATCAACACAAATCAAATAGAGACGATATCTCCCTTCGACCCTTTCCCTTTTAGCCTCCTGACTACTATCGTTTCCCTGGAAGCCATTATCCTTGCAATCTTTGTGCTTATCTCCCAAAATCGCAATTCCAAAGTAGACGACCTGCGCGAAGAAACTCACTTGCAAGTAAATCTCATAGCCGAAAAAGAAATTACCAAAGTTATGAAAATGATGGCTATAGTCTTAGAAAGGCAGGGAGTGGACTTGTCGCAAGATCCGGAATTAAAAAAATTATTGCGGCCTATCAGCGAGGAGGAGATAGAGAGAAGGCTGGAAAAAGAAATTTTGTAGATCTTAGTTAAATGAAAATAAAAAAAAATTATAATTTATCAAAATTAAACACTTTTGGCATTCAAGCCAACGCCAAATTTTTCGCCGAGGTGAACACGGAGGCCGAACTCGAGGAACTGTTCCGTTCGCCGGAATTCAAGAGCAACGAGAAAGTTTTTTTGGGCGGCGGGAGCAATCTGCTCCTGACCCGCGACTGGCCTGGGATTGCCGTTTTAAACAAACTAAAAGGGATAGAGGTTCTAAAAGAAAAAGGCGAGAGCGTGGTGCTCCGTGCCATGGGCGGGGAGATATGGCATGACCTCGTGGAATTCGCGGCAACGCGCGGATATTGGGGCATAGAAAATCTGTCGCTTATTCCGGGGTCGGTCGGCGCGGCCCCCATGCAAAACATAGGTGCGTATGGGGCGGAACTCAGGAATACCCTGGTGTCCGTAGAAGCATACGAGATAGACACCAGCAAAAAGAAGATTTTTACGCGGGAGGAATGCGCCTTGGGGTACCGGGACAGCATTTTCAAAAATGAACTCAAGGGAAAATATTTTATATCCGCTGTTACGCTTATGCTCAGAAAAGTCGGGCAGCCGAATGCGGGATACAAAGTCCTGAAAGAGTATCTGGAAAAAAACAAGATTATACCCCAAAGCCCCAAGGATATCAGCGACGCGGTCGCGGCCATCAGGCGGAGCAAACTACCGGACCCAAAAATCATCGGCAATGCCGGCAGCTTTTTCAAGAATGTTTTCGTGGAAAAGGCAGAATTCCAAAAACTCCAGAAAGACTACCCGGACATTTCACATTTTGAGGATGAAGGTAAGATCAAAATTCCCGCTGCCTGGCTCATAGAGCGCGCGGGCTGGAAAGGGCAAAGGCGCGGCAAGGTGGGCGTACATGAAAAGCAGGCGCTGGTTTTGGTAAACTACGGGGGAGCATCGGGTAGGGAGTTGCTTGAGCTCGCCCTGGATATAATCGCTTCCGTGCAAGATAAATTCGGCCTTACTCTTACCCCGGAAGTCAATATTGTGTAAAAATTTAATAAGTTTATACTATCTGCATGAGTACTAAAAAAGAAATGAATATAATATTAGCGGTTGTGATTTGTTTAGTTTTTTTGGGCGTCTTAATTTTTATCAGTATAAACGGTAAAACAAATATGGGCTCAAATGACACGGAGAGAGTAATAACGGATGACTTTGTTTCCCAGGGAGAAGAAGCAAAGGCCGGAGATACCGTAGCAATGAATTATACCGGCAGGCTCGAAGATGGCACGGCTTTTGATTCCAATATCGACCCCAATTTTGGGCATACGGACCCGCTGGAGTTTACTTTAGGCGCGGGGCAGATGATTCCGGGTTTTGAAAAAGAAATTTTAGGTATGAAAGTCGGGGAAAAGAAAACCTTTAAAATCCCGCCCGAGGAAGCCTACGGGGCAGCCGGGCGTCCGCCGGTGATTCCTCCGAATGCCACGCTTGTTTTTGAAGTTGAATTATTAGCAATTCAAAATAATTAAAATATATGGAATTATCGACAGTTGAAAAGGGAAGATTAGTGAAAGGCGCCTTGGTGCTCATGATATTGGCCTCGGTCTATTTTGCGGCCAGAGTAGTCGCGGAGGTCAAGGGCTTCCGTTTTATCGGCGGTGGCGCGGCCACTCCCAGTACCATAAGCTTTTCGGGTGACGGCGAGATTTTTGCGGCCCCCGACATAGCTATGGTTAGTGTAACTCTCCGCGAAGAGGGCAAGGATGTGAAGACCGCCCAGGACAAGGCGACTGCCAAGGAAAAAGCGGTGTTGGATTTTCTTGCGGAACAGAAAATAGAAAAAAAAGATATCAAAACCGAAAGTTACAATTCTTATCCAAAATATGACTACGGCACGTCTTGCTATGGCATGTACTGCCCGGACCGGACGCCCAAGATAATCGGCTACGAGGTTTCCGAGTATATATCGGTAAAAGTGCGAGACCTTGAGAAAGCGGGCACTTTGGTCCAAGGTATTGGCGCCTTAGGTGTAGCGGAGTTCAGCGGGCCCAATTTTTCAATTGAGAACGAAGATAGCTTGAAAGCAGAAGCACGCAAGATGGCGATAGACCAAGCGAAAGCAAAAGCCGAGTCGCTCGCGGCCGATTTGGGCGTGCGCCTGGTGCGGATTGTGAGCTTTTCGGAAGACGGAAATTATCCTGGACCCTATTATACCAAAGGCATGATGGCGCTTGACAGCGCAGAGAGTGTCGCTCCGGCTCCGGAACTCCCCACAGGCGAGAACAAGATAATCTCAAACGTCACCATTACCTACGAAATCAGGTAGTTGACTATTATAGCCAAAGAGAGTAACATTAAAAGAGCCCTGCGAGGGGCTTTTTTAAGAGGAAAAACCAATGTCATGTCTAGTATCACCGAATATTTAAAAGAAACCCGAACCGAGCTCAAGCACGTCATCTGGCCTTCCCGAAGCCAGACCTTCTATTATACGCTTATCGTTATTCTGCTTTCCGTGGTTGTCGCGTATTACCTGGGGGTTTTTGACTACTTATTTTCGCTCCTCCTGGGCCGGGTAATTGCCATTTAACTTTTTCATCCGATTATGTCCAAACAAGAAGCCCAAGGGGCGAGAAATTGGTACGCTATACACACTTATGCCGGCTACGAAAACGTAGTGCTCCGAAATTTGCGCCAGCGCATCGACAGTCTGGGCATGAACGACAAGATATTCAATGTCATCGTGCCGGTGGAAAAAAAAATAAAGATTAAGGGTGGCAAAAGGGTGGAAGTTGAAGAAAAGATTTATCCGGGATACGTACTGGTGGACATGGTAGTCACGGACGATTCCTGGTATGTGGTGCGTAACACTCCCCGCGTGACGGGTTTCGTAGGTGCGGGCGTCAATCCCGTGCCGCTCAAGAAGGAAGAAGTGGAGTATCTCTTCAAGAAGATGGACACCGGCAAGGCCTCGCATAATATCGACCTGGATGTCGGCGAAACGGTGCTCATTACCGACGGGCCGTTCAAGGAGCTTGAAGGCAAGATAAGTTCTGTGGACCAGGACCGGGGCAAGGTTAAGGTGTTGGTGTCCATGTTCGGACGCGAAACTCCCGTGGAACTCGATTTCTTGCAAGTTAAGAAAATATAAGCTAATCTCTTTTTATATGGCAAAGAAAGCAGTTAAAAAAGTAAAATTGATAATCGAAGCCGCGAAAGCTACCCCGGCGCCACCTTTAGGGCCGGCGCTCGGACAAGCGGGCATCAATATAGGAGATTTCGTTACGAAATTCAATGCCGCCACCAAAGCGATGGCGGGGGACAAGGTATCGGTGCACATCACCGTTTTTGAAGACAGGAGTTATGATTTCATCGTGAAAACGCCCCCGGCCTCCGGGCTGATACTTAAAGCCGCCGGAGTGGAAAAAGGTTCCGGCAAGAATGCGGCTTCCAAAGTCGGTTCTATCACCCGAAAGCAGGCAGAAGAAATAGCTATCAAAAAAATGTCCGATTTGAATGCCAAGGATATGGACGGCGCAGTAAATATAATCGCTGGTTCCGCCCGCTCCATGGGCATTGAAGTGAAGGGTTAATTCAAAAATAAAATTCATGCAGCCGCTTACCGAAAGGGACCACAAAAAAATTCTTATCTGCCTTACCCTTTATATTACATCTCTTTTTGCTGCGAATACCTTGGGTATGAAACTGATGCCGTTTCTTTTCGGTACGCACCTGTCGGTCGCAGTGCTTTCTTTTCCGATAGTTTTTATAATGACCGATATCATCGGCGAGGTATACGGCAAAAAAATGGCAAAGAATTTCGTACTAGCGGGGATAATCAGTATTCTTTTGTTCCTTTTTTACTCTCTTTTTTCCACACTTGCTCCCTGGGCCGCAAAAAGCATCTGGGTCAAAGACAGCTACAATCAAGTTTTCGGGCTCTCGGCGCGCTTTTCTGTCGCTTCGGTGGTCGCTTTTGTGATTGCGGAGTACCAGGATGTATTCTCGTTTTTCTTTTTCAAGCAGCGGATAGGGAAAAAATATTTTTGGCTACGCTCGAACCTCTCCAACATCTGGTCCCAGCTCCTGGATACTGTAATTTTTATGTGCATTGCTTTTGTCGGTGTTTATCCTATGGCCACGATAGCGTTAATCATAATTCCTTGGTGGCTCTACAAGGTGCTCATGGGCTTTTTATACACTCCGCTTTCCTATCTGGGAATCTACCTCTTGAGGGGCAAAGATGGCCAGAATGAAGTCAAAAATTAAATTTGCCGCCTTTGCCGCGGCAAGCATAGACGGACGCATAGCCGAAAATTCTAAATCGGGCACGAACTGGACGAGTGCCGAAGACTGGCGGTTTTTCCAAACGGCGCTCCGGGGCATGGATGCAGTCATCGCCGGCCGCCATACCTATGAAGTGGCCAAAAAGAAGCTCGATAAGCGGAACACGATAGTTTTAACTTCGAAGGTGCGCAATATCCGGATTTCCGGTTCCGTGGTGTTTCTAAACCCCAAAAGTTGCGGCCTGAAAGAGTTTTTACAAAGCAAGAAGTATAAAAAAGTGGGAATCGTCGGAGGGCCGAAAGTGTATGATTATTGCCTGCGACACAATTTTCTGGATGAACTTTTCCTAACTATCGAGCCCTACGTTTTTACCAAAGGCGTACCCTTGTTTGCCGGCAGTGAATTCAAAAAGCACAGATTTAAACTAATGTCGACGAAGAAACTTAATAAGCAGGGCACAATTCTGCTACAATACAGAAATGCAGATTAAGGTAGTCAAAACCAGGATATTTAGAGAGCACGAAGAGCTTATACCGTTTATTTTTAAATACATAAAAAAGCTGCCGGAGAAATCCGTTCTCGTAATCACTTCAAAAATAGTCGCGCTGTCGGAGGGCAGAACCAGAGAAATAGATTTATCCGTTCCTCATGACAAAATGCGCGAACAAATAATAAGGTCCGAAAGCGAGTACATGCTCCGGACCAAATATACCTGGCTCACCATAAAAGATGGCGTGGTCATGTCCTCCGCGGGGATAGATGAGTCAAACGCCGACGGAAAAGTAATCCTTCTCCCTAAAAACAGTTTCCGGGCCGCCGCGGACCTCCGCAGCGCATTGAAGAAAAAATATAAAGTGAAAAATCTAGGAGTGCTTATCACCGACAGCCGCTTGTTTCCGCTGCGGGCGGGCATAGTCGGCGCGGCCATCGGCTACGCCGGCTTCAAGGGCGTCCGGGATTACCGCGGAAGCCCCGACATTTTTGGGCGGCTTTTAAAACTTTCCCGCACCGATGTGGCGGACAGTCTGGCCACGGCGGCGGTGCTTGTCATGGGTGAGGGCAAAGAACAGCAGCCGCTCGCGGTTATAATCGAGCCGCCGGTGGAGTTTGCGGAAAAGGTAAATAAAAAGGAGCTCATGATCGACCCGCGGGAAGACATGTACCAGCCCCTGTTTGAAAAGATAAAAAAGATACGCAAAATAAAAGCCAAGAATTACTATAAATTCTAAAATTGGCAAACGTGCCCGTTTAAGAGTAAAATTAGAACAATGAAAAAGACTAAAGCCAAACCGCGTAAGAGCATATCCTGGGACGAGTGTTTTATGCGCATGGTTCACATCATAGCGGAGAGATCCAAAGATCCATCCTGGCAAGCCGGGGCGGTAATCGCGGATGAACGCAATGTAGTTGTGGGGCTCGGATATAATGGCTTTCCGCGGGGCGTTAGCAATAGCGCATTTCCGTGGGACAGGGAAGGGAATTTTGAGAACACCAAATATGCTTATATGTGTCACGCGGAAGAGAATGCTATTTACAATGCCAATAATTCTACAAAAAATTGTAAAATATACACAAATTTATTTCCCTGTAACGAGTGTGCCAAGACAATAATTCAAAACGGGATCAGAGAAATTGTTTACGAAAGCGATAAATACGCCAAAACCTCGGTGGTAAAAGTTTCAAAAAAATTACTGAAGGCAGCGGGCGTTAAAACGAGACAGTATATAAGTGCTTTTGCAAAAAATAAATGATAAATCTCAAAGAACTCCAAAAGGAAGTCATGAAGAATAAACTCGAGAAAGGATTCAATACCACGGATGTGGCGCTGGAATTCTGCCGCGCGCACGAAGAACTGTCGGAAGCTTTTCGCAAGCACAATCTGGGTCAGCCGGGAGTCGCCGAAGAATTTGCGGATGTGGCCATATTCCTCCTCGGCATGTGTGAAATACTCGGCTTCGATTTAGAGAAAGAACTGATTAAGAAAATAGATATAAATAAAAAAAGAAAATACCGCAAAGAAAAATCTCCCGATGGCAAGGATGTCTTCATCCGCATTAAAACCGACGAGGATCCTTAAACCCTACAACTTTTCATAAAGAGAGAAAGTGTACGCAAAATTATTTTTGTCGTCTGCCGCGTGTTCTTCGTGCGAAACCTCGTTCCAGACCATCGGGATAATTTCCGGAAAGAAAGTGTCTGCCTCTTTATCTTCCGCTGCAATATGGGTTATATAAAGTTTGTCGGCGACTGACATGGCTTGCCGGTATATTTCCGCGCCACCAATGACAAAAACTTCCTTTTCGCCCCGAGCGAGCGCAAGGGCCTCTTCCAGCGAGGCCCATGGCTTCGAAGTTTTTTCTGCCGGTAATGACCGTGTGCTCCGAGGTTGTTTCCCGGAAAAATTTTTGGTCCGCCGGCAAGCGCCAAATCAGGTCATTGTTTTTTCCCAGCTCATTATTTTTACCGATGGCCGCGATTAGTGAAATCATATTTAAACCGCTATGGGCGCTTTAATTGACGGGTGGGGATTGTAATCCAGGAGCTCGAAGTCTTCTATCGTGAAATCCTCGATGTTTTTCTTGGCAGGATTTATTTTCATTTGTGGCATCGGGCGGATGTCGCCGCGGCGGGAGAGTTGGAGCTTGGCTTGTTCCAGATGATTGAGATAAAGGTGCACATCGCCTCCGGTCCAGACAAATTCTCCGGGTTCGAGCCCCGTAATCTGGGCGACTATCATGGTGAACAAGGCATAAGAGGCGATATTGAAAGGTACACCCAAGAAAGTATCACAGCTTCTCTGGTACAACTGGCAGGACAATTTGCGCTGTCCGTTTTCCTCCGCCACATAAAACTGGAAAAGGCAGTGGCAGGGCGGCAGGCCGGCCTTGGCCATTTCCTCAAGGTCGGCAACGTTCCAGGCGGAAATTATGAGCCGGCGGGAATCCGGAAATCTTTTTATTTCATCAATAACATTTTTGAGTTGATCAATATGTTTGCCGTCGGGTGTGGGCCAGTTGCGCCATTGGTAGCCGTAAATAGGGCCCAGATTGCCGTAATCTTTCGCAAAATTCTCATCGGATTTTATTTTCTCTACGAATTCTTTTATGCCCGTGGCCCACTCTTCGGAGTCGGTTTTGGGGACGGGGAGGTTATTTCTTGTGAGATATGCCTTATAGGGCCATTCGTCCCAGATGTGCACGTTGTTGTCCGCCAGATATTTCAAATTAGTATCGCCCCGCATAAACCATAATAATTCATGGATGATGGATTTTAACGGAACTTTCTTGGTGGTAAGGAGCGGAAAGCCATCCGCGAGATTAAAACGCATTTGATAGCCCAGGAGGCTCTTGGTGCCTGTGCCGGTGCGGTCGCCCTTCAAGACACCTTTCTCCATGATGTGCTCTAAAAGGTCGAGGTAGGAAACGTCTGCGTGTTTGCCTGTCATTTTTTCATTATAACTTTTCCCAACAAATTAAAAAGCATTGACAAAATAGCCCCAAAATGCTACTCTTCCAATATCATTCTCTCTATTGCATATTGGGAGTGACCCATTATGTATACACGTCATTCGGCTGCTCCGAAGAAATTCGGTAGCCATGCTTCTGCTTTTCGAGCCAAGAGTCATTTGCCTCGTTTTGGTGGAGGAACAAAAAAAATATTCAGAAATAATTCTCGACCTCCTTTCAAAAGAAGTGGGGGAGGAGGCAGATCCCGCGGCGAGCGGATAGACTTTTCGCGTTTCGTAAAGAAAGGAGTGCGGGTGGAAGAAGCGCCGTATGTGGCAAAGCACACCTTTGCGGATTTTCCTTTCGGACCCCAGATACAGACCAATATCCTCCGGACCGGATATATCCACCCCCGGCCCATTCAGGACCAGGCGATACCCGCAGTTATTGCGGGTAAGGATGTCTTTGGCATGGCCAATACCGGCACGGGCAAAACCGCGGCCTTTCTGCTGCCGCTGATTGAAAGAATCTCAAAATTAAAACTACTCAAAAAGCGCGAGCGGGTGCTTATCATGGCGCCGACGCGCGAGCTGGCTCTCCAAATAGAATCGGATTTTAAGATTTTATCCTTCGGCCTCGGTATTTTTTCCGTGGCCTGCGTGGGGGGGCTCCCCATCGGCAAACAGATTCGGGAGATAGAACGGGGAGGGTCCTTCGTTATCGGTACGCCCGGGCGTCTCAAAGACCTGATAAATCAGAAAGTCCTGGACCTGTCCACCTGCCATACCATAGTACTCGATGAAGCCGACCGCATGCTCGACATGGGTTTCCGCGATGACATGGTCACCATCATCGGCAAATGCCCGGTGGAAGGCCGGCAGACACTTTTCTTTTCCGCAACCTTGTCTCCAGAAATAAAAAAGCTAACCGAGCAATTTCTGCGAGAACCCATTTTCATTTCCGTGATTTCCGGCGAGACCGCGAAAAACATCGACCAGGATGTCGTGAGGTATAAGGGCAAAGAGGAACAACTCTCAAAACTCAATGAAATACTGAAGAGAGAGGGTTCCGACAAGGTTCTGATTTTTCGCGAGATGAAACATGCTACGGACGCCTTGGCTAAAGAGCTTGCACGCCTGGGATTTCAGGCGGGCACCATTCACGGCAACAAAAGGAGCCGCGAACGCATCCGGATTTTGGACGATTTCAAAAAAGATAAAATAAATATTCTTATCGCCACTGATGTGGCAGCGAGAGGACTCGATATTCCAGACGTGACCCATGTCATCAACTACGACGTGCCGCAAACCTACGATACCTACGTGCACCGCATCGGCCGTACCGGCCGCTCCGGCAAAAAAGGCACCGCGCTCACCTTTGTGCCTGTGTAAATAAATTACAGAATCAAAAAAAATCCGCTTATGGCGGATTTTTTTTAGTGAGGTTCTTGTTATTTAGCTTCTATCAGTCCGGCTTTGAGGAGGGTAGCGTAGGCGCCGCGCTTTTTCATGGTGCGCATGCCCCGGGCGGAGATTTCGATATTGATGGTTTTGTTTATTTCAGGAATAAAAAGCTTCTTTTTCTGAAGATTGGGGTATTTACGGACCTTGCCGGTCGGGTTGAATTTAGTGGCACGGGTCCGGTTGCTGTAGCCCCCGCCCATAATCGAACTCTTATTGGTTATGGCGCATACTTTTTTCATGTGGGTTTCATGCTATCATTAAATAAAACATTATGCAACCGCTCGACACCATCTTCTATATAGTGATACTCATCATGTCCATCGTCATTCACGAAGTTTCCCATGGCTTTATGGCCGAGCATTTCGGAGACAGTACCGCCCGGGACGCAGGACGGCTCACCCTAAACCCCTTGCCGCACCTCGACCTTTTCGGTTCCATCCTCCTGCCGGCGGTGCTCATACTCACAAGTGCGGGATTTCTCTTCGGTTGGGCCAAGCCGGTGCCCTATAATCCCAATAATTTCCAAAACCGGAAGACCGGGACGCTTGCCGTGGCTGCCGCGGGAGTGGCTGCCAACTTTTTCATCGCCCTTGTTTTCGGGCTGGTGCTCCGTTTCGTGCCGGGATTTTTCGACGTATCTCCCGCTTTTTACTTCATAACCTCAATTATCGTGGTAGTGAACCTGGCGCTGGGTATTTTCAACTTGGTGCCAATACCGCCCTTGGATGGCTCGAAGATTCTCTTCTCTTTTCTGCCCGATTCCGCCATGGGCGCCATGTACGCTATCGAGCAGTACGCGCTCATCCTCCTCCTTGTTTTCGTGGTCTTTTTCGCGGATGTTTTGTACCCCGTATTGGCCTTCCTTTTTCACCTCCTGACCGGGCTTGCACTTTAGCCGGTTTAATAGTATATTGAACCCCATAGTCCTTATGGAGGGCTATTTTATTTGTAAGCACAATTATGCCGACAATTAACCAATTAGTAAAGAAAAGAAGGAAAAAAGCCCTGCGCAAAGACAAAACGGTGGCGCTGACCCGTGGATTCAACGTTCTCCAGAACAAGCCGGTGTATTTCTCTTCGCCCTTCAAGCGGGGAGTGTGCGTAAAAGTTTCCACTACCACTCCGAAAAAGCCGAACTCGGCGCTCCGAAAGATTGCGAGAGTGCGGCTCACCAATGGTATGGAAGTCACCGCGTATATTCCCGGCGAAGGCCACAATTTGCAGGAACACTCGGTGGTTATGCTCCGCGGCGGCCGTGTCAAAGACCTTATCGGAGTGCGGTATCACATAGTGCGCGGAGTGCTGGATACGCAGGGCGTGGAAAAACGCCGGCAGAGCCGGTCGCTCTACGGCAACAAGAAACCCAGAAAAGATTCGAAACCCAAGGAGCTAAAGGTAAACGCGGTTAATTAGTAAATTTTTATGCGAAGAAAAGTAAAAACAAGGAGCCCAGTAGAACCCGATTTCATATACAACTCGCAAAAGCTCGAGAAGTTCATCAACTATGTCATGTGGTCCGGCAAGAAGGAGACCGCGCGCAAAGTCGTGTACCATGCTTTTGACGTTATCAAGGAAAAGACCGGCAACCCGAATCCGCTGGAAGTTTTTGACCTGGCGATAAAGAACGCCGGTCCCTCGACCGAAGTTCGCTCCAAACGTATCGGCGGCGCGAACTACCAAGTGCCCATAGAAGTCCGCCCCGAACGCCGGCTAGCGCTTTCCATGCGCTGGATTCGGGACGCTGCCAGAAACGGCAAGGGCAAACCGATGCACCTTAAGCTCGCCGATGAGCTTATCGCCGCATCCAAGAACGAAGGCGTGGCCATTAAAAAGAAAGAAGATACTCACAAAATGGCGGAAGCCAACAAAGCCTTCGCGCATTTCGCCTGGTAGAAAAATATGGAACGAGACTACCCTTTGGAAAAAGTCAGGAATATTGGAATTATTGCGCATATCGATGCGGGCAAAACGACCACGACCGAGCGCGTGCTTTTTTATACCGGAGTTTCCCACAAGATAGGGGAAGTGCACGAAGGCGAGACGGTAACGGATTGGATGGAGCAGGAGCGCGAGCGCGGCATAACCATCACTTCCGCCGCGGTTACCTGTTTCTGGACGCCGACCTACGAAGCCGCGGCAGACAAAAGCAAGAAGCACCGTTTTAATATCATCGATACCCCGGGACACATCGATTTTACCGTGGAGGTCAAGCGCTCACTCCGCGTGCTCGACGGCGCGGTGGTGGTTTTCGACGGCGTGGCGGGAGTAGAGCCGCAGTCCGAAACCAACTGGCGCTATGCGGACGAAGCCAAAGTGCCGCGCGTATGTTTTATCAACAAGCTGGACCGTACCGGAGCTTCCTTTGAACATTCTTACGCCACAATCTTAGACCGCTTGAGTAAAAAAGCCGTACGTATGCAGATACCCATCGGACTTGAAGAAAAACACGAAGGCGTCGTGGACCTTTTGCGCATGAAGGCGTATTACTTTGAAGGCGAGATGGGCAATCAGGTTATCGAAAAAGAAATACCGGAAGAACTGAAGAAAGAAGCGCAAGGCTATCACGCGGAACTCGTGGAAAAAATCGTGGAGACCGACGACACGCTCATGACCGAATATCTGGAAGGTATGACGCCCGACTTGGAGGTTTTAAAGAAAACGCTGCGCAAGGCCGTAATCAATAACGACATCTTTCCGGTATTTGCCGGCTCTGCGCTCAAGAATAAAGGTGTACAGCTCGTGCTTGATGCCGTGGTGGATTACCTGCCGTCACCCTTGGATATTCCGCCGATAGACGGCATAGACCCGAATACGGACGAGAAGGCGGTGCGGCACGCATCGGATGCGGAACCGTTTTCAGCGCTCGCATTCAAAGTCGCCACCGACCCGTTTGTCGGCCAACTCATTTTCTTTCGGGTTTATTCCGGAACACTTTCTGCCGGAAGCTACGTTTACAATCCCAGGACCAGGAACAAAGAGCGCATCGGGCGCATCTTGCGCATGCACGCCAACGACCGCGAGGAAATGAAAAAAGTTTTCGCGGGAGAAATCGCGGCGGCGGTGGGCCTCAAAGATACCATCACTTCCGATACTATCTGTGACGAGGACAAGCCGATAGAACTCGACCGTATAGTTTTCCCGGAACCGGTCATCTCGCTCCGTATTGAACCCAAGACCAAAGCTGACCAGGAAAAAATGGGTATGGCGCTCAACCGCCTGGCTCAGGAAGACCCGACCTTTAAAGTTTCCACCGACCAGGAAACCGGCGAAACCATAATCGCGGGCATGGGCGAGCTACATCTGGAGATAATCGTGGACCGCATGAAGCGCGAATTTACCGTGGAAGCGAACGTGGGCAAGCCGCAGGTGGCTTACCGCGAAACCATTACCGCTTCTGCTGATGCGGAAGGCAAGTATATCAAGCAGACCGGTGGCCGCGGAAACTACGGTCACGTGAAGATAAAGGTCAAGCCGATGGCGATGCTTACCAAAGAAGAGATCGAAGACCTGCCGAAAAACACCAAGCGCGACGACCATTTTGAATTTGTAAACAGCATAAAAGGTGGCGTCATTCCCCAGGAATACATCGCGCCTTGCGAGAAAGGATTCCGGGAAGGACTGGATCGCGGCATACTTGCCGGCTTTAAGATGGTCAATGTATCCGTGGATCTCTGGGACGGTAGTTATCACGAAGTGGACTCGAACGAAATGGCCTTCAAGATAGCGGCTTCTATGGCCGTGCAGGATGCTTGCCGGAGCGCCAAGCCGGTCATTCTCGAACCGATGATGAAAGTGGAAGTAGTGACGCCCGAGAAATTCATGGGCGACGTTACCGGGAACCTTTCCAGTAAACGCGGGCTCATTGAAGGCATGGAAGACCGTGGGATGAACAAAGTAATGCGCGCCATAGTGCCCCTCTCGGAAATGTTCGGCTACATGACCGGTCTCCGCTCCATGACCGAAGGCCGCGCCTCCTTTACGATGGAATTCTACCGCTACGATATAGTCCCCAACAACGTCGCTGAAACTATCATTGCCGCTAGAAAATAAAAAAGCCCCTTAAGGGGCTTTTTTATTGACTGAACAAATAAATTTGTTCGTGCTCCTCGTTTGTTGTTATAATACAAATATGTTGCATACCCCTTTTTATGATCCCGAAAAGAGCTACGAAGAAAACTTCACAGAAGGGCCTTTTGGGGCTTTTACGGACGGCAAAGTTTTTAAAGATGAGGGCGAGCCAAAGTATGATTTCTTGGGGGTAAAAGTAAATTCTCCCTTCGGCATTGCCGCGGGACCCTTAGTGAACAGTAAGTTCATCGAAGCCTCTTTCGAGAAGGGTTTCGACCTATGCGTTTACAAGACGGTGCGCTCCGGCGTGTATCCCGCGCACCCGTACCCGAACGTTGTTTCGGTAAAGGTGGACGGCGACCTTACTTACGAAAAAGCCCAGGGAGAAGTAGAAATGCAGGCAGGTTTCGACCAGCCGCTTACCATCACCAATTCTTTCGGTGTGCCCTCGCGGACCCCTGAATTCTGGCAGGAGGACTGCGACAGGGCGGTAGGCTATGCTGGGATAGGGCAGACGGTAATCTTGAGTTTCATGGGCACAGCGAGGGAGCATCAAACGCGGGATGAATTCATCGCTGACCATACGCTCGTGGCCCGCCTCGCCAAACAAACCAGAGCGAAAGTTTTCGAGATGAATTTGTCGTGCCCGAATGTCGGCAACGAAGGCTTGATTTGCTACGACCTGGATATGACGGAAGCGCTTTCCAAGGCGGTAAAAGCAGTGAATGCAAGAAGCTCTTCAACATTTCTGAAAGAAAAAAATGCAGATTTGATGTTAAAGCAAAGTCTGTTCGGGTTTTTGGCGACGAAAAATTCCGATGGAAAAATAATTTATCAAGACATTTCCGAAAATAAAAAAATATCCGACGAGGAAAAAATTTTTGCGAAAAGCGTTTTCGTGAATGTGAATTCAAAAGAAAACGCAATCATGATTTCCATAAACGGGATACAGTCATTGCTTACGGAGAAAAAACTTTCAAGTTTTGGAAGCAAAAGAATTGAAACCGTAAAAACAAACCCCGATTCAGAATTAAAAATAATCGTTCAAAAATGAAAAACAAATTTTTTGACATGAATGCTCGCGGAGACGTCCCGATAACAATACTTGTCGTTGGCGTTTTTGCAATTTGTTCCCTGGCTTTGTTCAGTTTTTACCTTTCCGGAACAAGCGGGGACAAAATATTTTTGAAAGTCAGCATTGTTGAAAAAACAAACTCGCTCGCCGATGAAATAAGATTTTATAAAAATCCGGAAATCAACGGAGACCCGGAGAAAATTATGGAAATTTTCAAAAATAAAAATTCCGAGGAGAATCTTGTTTATTCGGCAAAACATGGAAACGGGCTTTATGAAATCAACGCGACATATTTTGAAAACGAGCAGAAATGGTTCGGCTTTGATTTCGGCGAAAGAAAACCAATGTTTTCGGTATTGTACAGATTTGCTCAATGATGGAACATTTTCAAATTGAAAACCCGGAATCCAAGGAAAATAAAATTTCCGTTAGAAATATTTATAATCGGAACAAAAATTCCCAAATAAATTTTCTTGCGGAAAATTTATAAA
>Ga0076048_104_pt1 | contig 35293 bp, 31 predicted proteins | sample RifGroB1_FD_68145 | JGI IMG/M metagenome (GOLD analysis project Ga0076048, IMG submission 68145) | Parcubacteria (Nomurabacteria) bacterium GW2011_GWB1_47_6 | reverse complement strand
GCTTCGCCCATGCCGCCGCCGGTGTAGAGAATCTCGTTTTCCTTCAGGCGTGACAAAGTATCTGCGTAGGCGGAACGCCCCCAGTCGCCGACATGGTTGTTCCCAACGGACAGGATATCAAGACCTGCGCCGGCAAGAGCGGGGATTACACCCGGGTCCATCCGGAAAGAATATAAATTTTTCCCGTCTACGCCCTGGTCGGAGGCCGTGCCTTCCAGGTTCGCGAACGCAATGTCGGAATTCTTAAGGAGCTTCTGGGGTATTTTTACAAAAAGGGCGGAATAATCATTTTTAAAATTTTTGACCACCGAGCCCCGAACTCCGCGGTCCAGCATTATATCCCCCAGAAAAGACAGAGTTACGAAAGATGGTTCGTATATCGGTGGCATACCGACTTTCTCCTCTACCCATGCCCGTGCCGAGTCGGTCTTGCCGCCATAATACACGTAGCTTCCCAAATATTTCAAAATATTCTCTACGTCCTTTTTGCGGTCCAGACTGCGGAGAAGGGTGATAGCGATGGGCCGGGTGCCGGATTCTCCCAAAGGCAATTCAAATATTGCCACGCCGCTTTGGAGAGCGGCATCGGTATAGCCGCTCTTCCCGCCGGAGTAGCCGTCCTTACCCAAAAACTGGCTGATGTTGGACCAGTTGTGCTTGGGCGCGGAATAGCTCCGCTTGGCAGTAATGTCAAAAAGTTCCCCATGTTTTTCTTCGATGTAGCCAGCCAGCTTGAACAGGTCTGCGGCGGTGGATTTATTATTTGGCGAAAGGCCGCTCGGATCTTCGTAAGACGTGGAAGACATCATAAGCTGTTCCGCCTGCAGGTTCATTTTATCCATAAAGTTTTGCCGCCCGAAATGTTCCGCGAGTGCTTCCGCGGCGTCGTTTGACGACTCCAGGAGCAGGGGATAGACGAGATCGGCGGCTTTTATTTTTTCCCCGGCCCGCAGTTCGCCGTTTTGGCCCAGAGTGGCTATGGCTTTTTTACTCACCGTGGCCACATCCTCGGATTTCGCAAGCTCGCTCGTAACCAACGCGGTCATGAGCTTGGATACCGATGCCATGGGGAATTTTGTTTCTTGGTTTTTCGACAGGATAACTTCGCCGGTTTTCAAGTCCCCGACCAGGAACGCCTGCGCGCTTACTTTTGGTTTCGTGCCCTCGCTTTTGTTTATGTAAAAATATTGCGGTTTTTCAGACTGATTTTCTTCGGGGGCCATGGATACCGCGAATAACACGTTTTTTGTATTTTCTAAAGCATTGCCGATTTTTAAAAACGAGAACAGAAAAGAAGAGACCAATACCCCGAAGGCTACCGGGAAAGCTGCCCACACGATTATTCTTTTGTTTTTTCTTACGAACTTCATGTAAATTTTCCGTCAAATTCAAGCTAAAATGTAATCTATTGTTTTTCGCTCCAAATCCGCCTCCTTGACCTTTATTCTAACACGGTCGCCCAAGCGGTAAGAGTTTTTGGTCTTTTGGCCGGAAAATGAAAGTCTTTTTTCATCAAAAACATAAAAATCGTCATTCATATCCCGTACCCGCACCAAGCCTTCACATTTTGTGTGTACTTCTTCCACATACATTCCCCATTCGGTAATGCCGCTGACGATGCCGTCGAAATATTCGCCCCGGCGGTAGGACATGTATTCCACTTGCTTGTATTTTATGGAAGCGCGTTCAGCGTCGGAGGCGCGCTTCTCCTGCTCGCTTGCGACCAGGGACATTTTTTCATATTCCAACAGTTTGTCCGCGGGAATTTTTCTGCCGGCCAGGTGGTTATCCAAGAGTCTATGGACCAGTATGTCCGGATAACGCCGGATGGGGGAGGTGAAATGGGTATAGTACTCGAATGCTAGTCCGTAATGCCCGATGTTTTTGGTGGAGTAAACGGCTTTGGCCATGGAGCGGATGACCGCCCGGTGCACGGTATCTGCCATGGTATCTTTTCCGGACAGATTCTTCAAGAGTTTATTTAATTCATGGCTCGGAATGATGCCGTCCACCAAAGGAGCTTTTAGCCCCAGACTTCTCAAAAATACCGCCAAATCCGCCATTTTTTCCTTGCTGGGCAGGTCATGCACGCGGTAGATGGAAATATTATCCGGCACACCCTTTTTCTTGGTGGTGGAAAGTGTTTCTGCCACTTTCTTGTTGGCCAAGAGCATGAATTCTTCTATGAGGCGATTGGAATCTCCCCGCTGTTTTATTTCCACTTTCAGGGGTGTGCCGTCCGGTGCCAGCACGAAACGGACCTCCTCCTGATCCAAAGATATCGCTCCGCGGGCGAATCGTTCATGTGTGAGTTTCTTTGCCAGGTCGTTTAAGAGCGCAAGTTCTTTGTGCAGCGGGGCGGAAGATTCCTTGATGGATTTTTCCGCCTCCTCGTAAGTAAATCTTTTTTGCGAATGTATGACTGTGCGGCCGAACCACTGGTCTTTTACCTCCGCGTTTTTATTCAAAATAAATATGGCGCTCATGCAGAGGCGGTCCTTATTGGGAACAAGAGAGCACAAGTCGTTGGACAATACTTCCGGCAGCATGGGTATGGTCCGGTCCACCAGATAGACGGAAGTTCCGCGTCCGCGCGCTTCTTCGTCCAATAGGCTCCCGGGACGGACGTAATGCGATACATCCGCGATATGGATGCCTAATTCATACAAACCCTCCTTGGAAAGCCTGAAGGAGAGCGCGTCGTCGAAATCCTTGGCGTCTTTGGGGTCAATGGTGAAAGTAAGTACTTTACGCATATCCCGCCTGCCTTGGTAGTCCGATTCCTGTATGCCCGCCTCTTTTATTTTTCGCGCTTCGTTTTCCACCTTGCTCGGGAGTTCCGAGTCGAAGCCCTTCTCCATGGCGATGGCATGCATCTCGGTGTCGTTGTCGCCTGGCATGCCCAGAATTTTAATTACCTTGCCTTCCGGCGCTTTGCGAGGGTCGGACCAGGAAACTATCTCAGCCAGAACCTTTTGTCCCGTCTTGGCGCCCGCGAGCGTCGCGGGCGGAATCAGGATATCTACATACATTTTCGTGTCGTCGGGCTTGAGAAAAAATAATTTATTTTCTTCCTCAAGCACGCCGGCGAAACGCATCTTAGCGCGGGCAACGATGCCGGCAACCTCGCCCGTGTCCCGACCGCCCTTTTTGGGGTGGAGGACTATCTCCACCGTGTCGCCCTGCAGAGCGGTCTTAAGGTGCTTGAAGTCTATCTCAACGTCTTCTTTGCGGTCCAAAACCCGGACGTAACCGGTGCCTTTGGAAGTAATAGAAATAGTGCCCAACAATTTGTTGGCGCTTTGGGGTTTCTGGTTCCTGTCGTGCTTTCTCCTGCCGTCGTGCCTGCTATTCTTCATATTTAGCTAAATATAGCATAAAAACCCCGATACGTTGCAATTTTTAGCTTTTATGCTAGACTTTCTCGTATGTTAAAAATAAGATTCCAGAGAATTGGCAGGAAAAACGACCCATCCTTTCGGGCCGTTCTGACCGACTCCAAGAACAGCACTAAAAGCGGAAGATTTTTGGAAATATTAGGCACTTATAATCCTCGGGGCAAAGAGGGAGCCAAGAGGATGCTCAACACCGAAAGAATAAAATATTGGATAAGCCAAGGGGCCAAACCGTCCGACACCATGCACAACTTTCTGGTGCACGACAAGACCATCTCCGGAAAAAAAGTGAACGTATTGCCCAAGAAAAAGCCTACAGTCAAGCGCAAAGAACTCAAAGCTGCTAAATAATTTGCCAACCCATTCCGGTTTTTGATACAATTACTGCATAGCAGTCTGGGGTCGTAATACTGCAAATTTACATTAAAAATTTAAAATTCTGTACACCATGGAAGAAGCAGACAAGGTATTTCTGGAATACGTAGTCAAAGCCCTCGTTGACAATCCGAACGATGTAAAAATCGAGCGGACAGTGGACGAGATGGGCGTTTTGATAACGCTAACGGTAAATCCTGCCGACATGGGGAAAATTATAGGCCGCATGGGCAACACTGCCAAGGCAATACGGACGCTCCTTCGCATCATCGGCATGAAGAATAATGCCCGCGTAAACCTGAAGATAAACGAGCCGGCCGGAGGCATGAGAGAAGGGGGTCATATGGCGGGCGGTATGTCTCAGGGGCCTACCCTCAAGACAGTCGACCAGGCAATGGAAGACCTGAAAGGAATATAAAAAATAAAAAAGCCCCGTTACGGGGCTTTTTTATTTTGTGCTATATTAAGCACATGCGTTTTCATATCATTACAATTTTTCCGGAAATGTTCGGCTCTTATTTGAAAGAGTCTATTATTGGGCGAGCCATACAGGACAAGAAGATTGCCATAAAATTTTATAACCCGATGAGTTTCTGCAAACCCAAAGAACGGGTGGACGGCAGGCCCTACGGGGGAGGGCCCGGCATGGTGCTCCGGCCGGAATTTTTCCTTAAAGCATTTTCAAAAATAAAAATAAAAGACAGAAAGAAAACTAAAATAATTTTATTTTCCCCAAGTGGCAAAAAGTTTACTACCCAATATGCTAAAAACTCAGCAAAAAAATACACGGATATAATTTTAATTTCCGGCCGGTATGAAGGCATAGACGCCCGGGTGCAAAAAATACTGAAAGCTGAGGAAATTTCAATAGGGGACTACGTGCTGACCGGCGGCGAGTTGCCAGCCATGATACTTATCGACTCCATTTCCCGACAGGTGCCGGGAATTTTGGGAAAATATGAATCGCTCGAAGAAGAACGCGTGTCTTCAAGCGAGGTATACACCCGCCCCGAAGTTTTAAAACACAAAGGTAAAAATTACAAAGTTCCAACAGTTCTTCTATCCGGCCATCATAAATTGATAGATGAGTGGAAAAAGAGAAATAACGAGGTATAATAAGCCCATATGAAAAAGACAAGGTTAATAATCAGCCTTCTTACCGCTCTTGTTTTTGTGTTTCTAGGTTTAAAATATTTTGATAGTCAAAAAGCGGAGGTTGAGAAGATTGCAGATACTTCGAAAGTTACACCTGTTGAGAATCCAAATCCTTCGGCTCCAGTTTCCATAGAAGCACACTGCGAAGCAATAGCTCGCATACCGGGTGCCTACCCCTGCAATCCTTCTCCAGATAATAAATGGATTATTTATGCCAGTGACGATGGTTTGAAGTTAATTGACGTGGCAACAGGCAAAACCACGGTGTTTTCAAAATCGTTATATGACCGAGCCCTTGTCTGGTTTTCTGATTCGCAAAGGGTTTTGGGTTTTGTCGGGTCCTTTCCATTTTCAGAATGCGGGTTTAACCCGCCTTATGATTGTCCGCCAGATTTGAGATCAATAGTAATTTGGGATATAAAGTCAGAGACGTACGATAAGGTTGCAGTAAAAACTCCACCCTTGTCATACGATTTAGAATGGATAGTACCAAATCACACTGCACGGATATCCGCTAGGGCCACAGATGGAACCGAAGGTGATTCTTATTATTACACTTTAGATATCGACAACAAATCAGTTTTATTGTCCGGAGATTATCACTGGAAACCTTCTCTTCCTGCTCAAGCAGGCCTTCCGCCTTTAGTAGAAGCCAAACGCCAAGCTATTTATCAAGCCGCAATCTCGAAAGATTACGATAAATTAGTAGTAGATTTCCATGGAGGAGACCGTGAATTTTTTGAAGCGAATAATCCGGATATTATTTCGGTTCTCCAGATGCCTTTTGAATTTTCACCTTACATACCCGCCTCAGGCCCTCATTCTGCCATCGAGGCACGTTATACTTGGCCCATAGATCGGGGAGATCTTTCCCAGCTCAGAATTGTAATTACAGAAGACGGGGAATGGGTGTATGTCGGAGCCGGAGATTAATTGGCCGTTAAAACAATAATCCCCAGATAAAGTTTGACAATAGAGCGCAAATAGAGTAGGCTGTTTGAGATTCACTGATTGAGTATCGGATGCAATCTCTTTATTAAAAGCTTATAAAATAAGCATAATTAATGTTATCCGAGGAAGAGTGTTTTAAGAAATAAGGGAAAAGCATTTTTTCGCTGTTTTTCTTTTATTTTTTGCGCTTTTTTCGGGTTAATGCCATATGCAAAAAGACAAAGCGCGTCCGAAGAAATACTTTAGCAGATACAAAAAACCTCTCGCCCCGTTTCCCAACCTGATTGAGTCCCAGCAGAAGAGTTTCAAGTGGCTGGTGGAAACAGGCATCGCGGAAATTTTCAAAGAATTCTCGCCCATAGCGGATTATTCCGGGAAAAAGTTCGTGCTCGAATTCACTTCCTTCTCCCTCTCCGATTCCAAGACCGGCGAAAATGACTCCAAGGTAAACAAACTCTCCTACCAAGGGCTCATCAAGGCACGCGTCAAACTCACCAACAAGATTCTGGGCACCGTCAAAGAGCAGGAGATTTTCATGTCCGAGCTGCCCTTGATGACGCCTCACGGCACCTTCATCATCAACGGCGTGGAGCGCGTGATTGTGCCCCAGCTGGCGCGGTCTTTCGGCGTGTTTTTCACCGAGAGCGAAACCAAGGGGCAGAAGTATTTCGGTGCCAAGATAATACCTGCCCGCGGGGTCTGGATAGAGATTGAGTCGGAAGCAGATGGCGGCATTTATATACGCATAGACAAGAAACGGAAATTTCCCGCCACCGCGCTTTTGCGCGCGTTGGGCTATGCAACCGACGAAGCTATAATAGAGGCCTTTAGTAAAAATGAATTTGCGGAGGGCGCCCTCAAGAATTCTTTCGCCAAAGAAAGCTCCAAGGCCGCCGTGGATTCTTATATCGAGATATATAAGCGCCTGCGCGACGGGGATATGGCGACCGCGGAGAACGCCAAAGAATTCATTCATTCGCTTTTCACCTCGGAGCGTTATGATCTTTCGCCGGTGGGCCGTTTTCGGTTCAATCAGCGCTTTAATAAGCCTACCGACGAAACCGAACTGGCCCGCAGGGTTATTTCCAAGGAATACTTGGTCACAGTGATTTCAAATATAATAACTCTAAACAACACGCCCGATGCCGAGGCGGACGACATTGACCACTTGGGCCAGAGGCGCGTGCGTTTTGTAGGCGAGATCCTCCAGCAGAAGATACGGACCGGCATGATGCAGATTAAACGCAATATTCAGGACCGCATGTCCATCATCGATGTGGATACCGCTATGCCGATACAAATAATCAATCAACGCCCGCTCCAGGCGCGCATCAAGGAATTTTTCACCACCAACCAGCTTTCCCAGTTCATGGCGCAGGAAAACGTGCTCTACGAGATAGAACACTTGCGCACACTTTCCGCTCTCGGGCCGGGAGGGCTCACCCGCGAGCGAGCGGGACTTGAGGTGCGCGACGTGCATCCGTCGCACTACGGCCGCGTTTGCCCGATTCATACTCCGGAAGGACCGAACATCGGTCTTATCCTCCACCTTTCCACTTATGCCAAGATCAATGATTTCGGAATAATTGAAACGCCCTACGTAAGAGTTAAGAACGGAAAAATTACCGGTGAGATAGTATATCTCAATGCGCTGGAAGAAGAGCAGTACAACATTGCCCATGCCGGTATTCCTTATGACGAGAACGGCAAGATCACTAAAGAAAAAGTAGAAGCCAGGATCAAGACCGAACCGGGTATGGTCTCGCGCGACGAAGTGGATTTCATAGACGTGGCGCCCAACCAGGCATTTTCCATCGCGACTTCAATGATACCGTTCCTGGAGCACAACAATGCGAATCGGGCGCTTATGGGATCTAACATGCAGAAACAGGCAGTGCCTTGCGTTTTACCCGAAATGCCGCTTGTAGCCACAGGAGTGGAAGAACTGGCTTCTCGCGATTCCGGCCGGCTGGTTATTGCCCTAGAAGACGGCGTGGTCAAATATTTGGATGCTAAAAAGATCGTGGTGGAAGGCAAGAAAGAACATACATATACTCTGGTAAATTTCCTGCGCAACAACAACTTTGCGGTATTTCATCAGCGTCCGCTGGTAGATGTCGGCGATAAAGTGAAAAAAGGAGATGTTCTCGCGGATACCTCGAGCACCGTGAACGGCCAAATCTCTCTCGGACAGAATATTTTCGTCGCCTTCCTGTCCTGGTCCGGTTCTACCTACGAAGATGCCATCATTGTTTCCGAACGCCTGGTAAAGAACAGCAAATTTACCAGCGTGTATGTGGAAGAATTTACCTGCGTGGTCCGCGATACCAAACTCGGTCCCGAAATAACTACCCGCGACATACCCAACGTCGGCGAACTTAAACTGAAAGATTTAGACGAAGACGGAGTTGTCCGCATTGGCGCGGAAGTCCGGGAAAACGACATATTGGTGGGCAAAATTACTCCGAAAGGAGAAACCGAACTCACTCCGGAAGAGCGGCTCTTGCGCTCCATCTTTGCGGAAAAAGCCCGAGATGTAAAAGACACTTCGCTCCGCATGGAACATGGCAAGCGGGGACGCATTATCGGAGTCAAGATCTTTTCCCGAGACTTGGGGCACACGCTTGAAGCAGGCATCATAAAGAAAATAGTTATTGAGGTTGCCCAGATACGCAATATTTCCGTCGGCGATAAACTCTCCGGCCGGCACGGCAACAAAGGAGTCATCTCCACCATTCTCCCGGAAGAAGATATGCCGTATACCGAAGACGGCACCCCGGTAGACATAATACTGTCACCCTTGGGTGTGCCTTCCAGAATGAACCTGGGACAGATACTCGAAATGCACTTGGGTATGGCCGCAAACGTTCTGGGCTATCAGGCGATAGTTCCGCCGTTTTTGGGTGCCCGGCACGAAGAAATAATGGAAGAGCTTAAAAAGGCGGGAATTCCGGAAAGCGGCAAGGTTAAACTTTTCGACGGCCGCACCGGGGATAAATTCAAACAGGATGTTGCCGTAGGATATATGTACATGCTAAAGCTCCATCACATGGTGGAGGACAAGATACACATGCGTTCCATCGGGCCATACTCACTCATCACTCAGCAGCCGCTTGGTGGAAAGGCTCAGGGCGGAGGGCAGAGATTCGGAGAAATGGAAGTCTGGGCGCTTGAAGGCTATGGCGCAGCCTATACTCTCCGCGAAATGCTGACCATCAAGTCGGATGACATCCTGGGTCGCTCGGCCACCTTTGACGCGATAATAAAGAACGAGCCGATCCGGCCGCCCAATTCGCCGGCATCCTTTAACGTATTGCTCAATTATTTGCGAGGCCTGGCGCTCGATGTGGATTTGAAAAAGTCCAAGGACAGCGTAGAGAAATAATCTAAAGAATCCATATATATGAAAACCTTAAACACAACTGAATTTGATCAAATAGCGATACGCCTCGCATCCCCTGAGCAAATAAAGGAATGGTCCTTTGGAGAAGTCACCAAACCCGAGACCATAAACTACCGGACGGGGAGGTCCGAGCGCGGCGGACTTTTCGACGAAAAGATATTCGGTCCCGAAAAGGACTACGAATGTTACTGCGGTAAATACCGGCGCATACGCTACAAGGATATTATCTGCGAAAAATGCGGAGTGGAGGTCACCCGTTCCATTGTCCGCCGCGAGCGTATGGGCCACATAGAATTGGCTACGCCCGTGTCGCACATCTGGTTTTTGCGCGGCGTGCCTTCCCGAATGAGCATACTTTTGAATATCTCCGTTTCCGATCTGGAGAAGGTAATATATTTTGCCGGCTACATCATCACTAAGGTTCAAGAGGACGAAAAAGAAGATATTCTCAACGGTTTGGATAAAGAATATAAGTCCAAGCTAAAAAATTCAGCGGACGATGATACGCGCGAAAAATTGAAAAATCTCCTCTCGATTACTAAAAAGGAGATTGGAGAGATATACGAAGGCAAGGTCTTAAACGAAATCTCCTTTCACCACTATTCACTCAAATATGGCACTTGTTTCGAAGCTTCCATCGGCGCCGAAGCGATATATTCTATTTTCAAAAACCTGGACCTGGGCAAACTCAAACAGCTGACCGACAAAATGCTCGAGAAAGCCAGTGCCGCGGAGAGAGAAAAACTGCAGAAACGCCTGTCGCTCATCCGCGCCATGACTTATTCCGGCATCCGTCCGGAATGGATGTTCCTGACGGTCATTCCGGTCATACCGCCGGTGCTCCGGCCCATGGTGGCGCTCGACGGCGGACGGCATGCTACCAGCGACTTGAACGACTTGTACCGCCGGGTCATCAACCGCAATAACCGCTTAAAGAAACTTAAAGAAATAAATGCGCCGGATGTGATTCTGCGGAACGAAAAGCGAATCATCCAGGAAGCAGTGGATGCGCTTATCGACAACTCCATCGCCAAACAAAATGACAGTGCGGCGATGAGCCAGTCCCAGAAGCGCCCGCTCAAATCTCTCTCCGACAACCTTAAATCCAAGCAGGGGCTTTTCCGGCAGAATCTCCTGGGCAAGCGCGTGGACTACTCCGGCCGAAGCGTGATAGTGGTGGGCCCGGAACTAAAACTTAACCAGTGCGGCTTGCCGAAGCATATGGCCCTCGAGCTTTTTCGCCCGTTCGTTATTTCCAAGATATTGCAGGCGGAGCTAGCTTTCAATATCCGCGGCGCGAACAAGCTCATAGAAGAGCGTACACCGGAAGTTTGGGCTATGCTCGAAGAAGTTATTCAGGGCAAGTATGTGCTCCTAAACCGCGCACCCACTCTGCATAGGCTAGGCATACAAGCATTCAATCCGGTCCTGATCGAAGGCAATGCCATCCAAATACACCCGCTCGTATGTCAGGCTTTCAACGCCGACTTTGACGGAGACCAGATGGCCGTTTATGTGCCGCTTCTGGACGAAGCGCAATGGGAGGCCAAAGAACTCATGGCTGCGAACAAGAACTTACTTAAGCCCCAGAACGGGGATCCGATAGTGAACCCCCGTATGGACATGGTGCTCGGAGCTTACTGGATGACCAAGTCCGTGGACGGAGAAGAAGGGGAGGGCAAGTATTTTTCAAGCCCCAACACGGCCATTACCGCTCATGATTACGATGTCGTAACTCTTCGCGCAAAAATAAAAGTGCTAGCCACCGACAGTCATAAATACCGCAAATTCGACGGGGGTATTTTCGAAACGACCGTAGGCCGGCTCTTGTTCAACAGTATTCTGCCCTCCGATTTTGCGTTTGTGAACGACGAAATGAACCAGAAACGGCTATCGTCTCTCTTGGATGAACTCATAGTGCATGCAGGCGTGGACAGCACACCGCCGGTCCTCGATAAGATAAAACAATTCGGTTTCCGGTATTCGACTGTTTCCGGTACCACTTGGGGTTTGGATAACGTTCGTGTAGCGCCGGAAAAGCCAAAGATCGTGGAACAGGGCAAAAAAGAGGAAGAAGAAATCCTCGCGCAGTGGAACGAAGGGCTTTTGTCGGAAGATGAAAAGTACCAAAAAATAATAGAAGTATGGACGCAGGCCAAAAAAGAACTGGAAAAAGTCCTGCCTAAAACTCTGGACAGGAATAGCTCTACATACGACCTCTTTACTTCCGGAGCCCGAGGCACTATGGCGTCGCTCACGCAAATGATAGGCATGATCGGTCTTATCCAGAACAACCAGGGTAAAATATTGGAGTTCCCGGTCATACCATGCTATCAGGAGGGTCTTTCACCCATTGAATACTTCGTCATTACCCACGGCGCCCGAAAAGGTGCTTCGGACACCGCGCTCAACACCGCCAAAGCGGGATATCTTACCCGTCGGCTCGTGGATGTGGCGCATGACGTGGTCATTACCGAAGAGGATTGCGGCACTAAAGAGGGTATCATCGTCAGCCGGGAGAATATATCCGGCATTGAAATTCCTCTCTCCAAGAATATAAGAGGCCGCATACTCGCAGCCGACCTGAAGGATAGCGCAGGCTCCGTAGCCTACAAGCGCGGATTTCTTGTCACCAAAGAAGAAGCTTACAACATCGAAGGCGCGGGATTCGACGAGGTCTTCGTGCGCTCACCTTTGACCTGCAAAACTGTGCATGGCTTGTGTGTCATGTGCTATGGCCTTGACCTTGGCCGCAACTTTTTAGTGGCAGAAGGGGAAGCGGTTGGCATTATCGCGGCACAGGCTATCGGCGAACCCGGCACTCAGCTCACGCTTAGAACTTTCCACGCCGGAGGCGTCGCCGGTACCGACATCACCACAGGTCTGCCTCGCGTGGAGGAAATATTCGAAAGACGCATGCCCAAAAATCCGGCTATCATTTCCGAGACCGATGGCGAGGTGCTGGAAGTAAAGGCGAACGAGAAAAAGGAAAAAGTAATCAAAGTTCTGTCCGAGAGCTCTGCCGGGAGCAAAAAGAACGAGATGGAATACATCGTGCCTTTCCGCCGGACCCCGCTCTGCAAGGCAGGCGACAAAGTAAAGAAAGGAGAGCTTCTGACCGACGGTTCCGCCGATATCGCGGAAATGTTCCGCCTGGGCGGTAAAGAACGGGTGGAAAAGTACATTATCGAGGAAATCAACAAAGTTTACGAACTGCAAAGCGCCTCCATCTCCAGAAAGCATACGGAAATAATCATCCGGCAGATGTTCTCGCGCCGAAAAATAAAAGACGCGGGCGAAACCAACTTCTCCATAGGCGACATAGTGGAAAACACAGCCTTCATCGAGGAAAACAGACGAATCACGGCTCTGGGCGGAGCGGAGGCCAAGGCGGAAATAGTGGTATTGGGCATTACCGAAGTTTCACTACGAACCAAGAGCTGGCTCTCGGCAGCTTCCTTCCAGAATACCAACCGGGTTCTCATTGAAAACGCCATCAAGGGTGGTGTAGACGACCTGCGCGGCCTCAAGGAGAACGTCATTATCGGCCGGCTCATACCCGCCGGAACCGGGTTCAAGAACAAGATCACTGCTGCGCAAGAGCAATAGAGCCAAATTATGGACTCTCCAGTACAAAAAATTAAGGAGAGGTTGGGAATCGAAGAGATCGCCTCTTCTTATATAAAACTGGAACGGGCCGGAGCCAACTTGAAAGCCAGGTGCCCCTTCCACAACGAAAAAACGCCGTCCTTTTTCCTGTCGCCCGACCGGGGCACGTATTATTGCTTTGGCTGCGGGGCGTCCGGCGATATTTTCACTTTCGTAGAAGAATTTGAAGGCCTAGATTTTAAAGGAGCGCTCAAGATGCTTGCGGAACGCGCTGGCGTGGAGTTGCCGCGCTACAACAAGGCTGACCAAGAGAATAAGAGTGAAAAAGAAAAGTTATACGAAATAATGGAAGAAGCAACAAATTATTTTGAAAATAATTTAGGAGAAAATCAAGAAGTGTTAGAGTATTTAAAGACTCGCGGGTTAAATGAAAAGAGTATTAAAGATTTTAGAATCGGTTTTGCAATCTTGGATTGGCGCAAGCTTTATGACCATCTGAAAGGGAGGGGTTTTGCTGACAATGAAATAGAGCGCGCCGGTCTTGCTAAAAAACCGGACGATGCAGGCAAAGCGATGTACGACAGATTCCGAGGCCGGATTATGTTTCCTATCATGGATTCAAGCGGACGAGTCGTAGCTTTTTCCGGCAGAATTTTCAAGGATGACCTGCCTGCGCAGGCGGGCGGCAAATCCGCTAAATACCTAAACAGCCCTGAAACCCCGATTTTTTCCAAGAACGCCGTGCTTTACGGCATAGACCGCGCGAAAGAGTCCATACGCAAGAATAATTTCTCCATTCTGGTCGAGGGGCAAATGGATCTGGTAATGTCGCATCAAGCCGGATACCGAAACACGGTGGCGACTTCCGGTACGGCGTTGTCCGACTCGGAATTCTCCAAAGAAAATATTATTTCCAATCTGGGGCTGGTACGTCGGCTCTCGCAAAATATAGTGCTGGCGTTTGACGGCGATCAGGCCGGCGAAAAAGCCGCGGAGCGCGCCGGCTTGATCGCTCTTTCTTTGGGCATGGATGTTAAGGTGGCCGAAATGTCCGAGGATGTCGATCCCGCCGACCTCATCAAGTCGGGCGGGGCGGAGGCATGGCGGGAGGCCATAAAAAATTCCAAGCACATAATTGAATTCGCGGCAAGCAAAATTTTAAAGAAAAATGAGGGTGATATACGCAAGGCCGGCCGGGAAATCAGGGAGAAGGTCCTGCTGCTCATAGCCGCGCTGCCAAGCGCCATAGAGAAGGCCCACTTTTTGAAAAAAGTCGGCGAGATGTCCGGTATCGGAGAAAGCGCTCTCCAGGACGATTTTAAAAAAGTCGAGGTATCCGCGGGCGAGGTAAGGGAGGTCAAAGATACCGAGGCGAAACTGGACACTGTCCGCAGGCAGGACTACATCAAGCGGAAACTCCTGGGTATCATCCTGTGGCAGAGGAGTTTGAAGGAAAGCGGGGTAGACACGTCGGAGATTTTAAAAGAGCTTCAAAATGTTTCCCAAAAAGGCGAAGAGGAGCTGTTAAAAGAGACAGGAACTCCGCCGGATGATTTGATATTTGAGGCGGAAGTTTTTTATCATGACCCCGACCTCTTAAAAAAAGACACAGAGGAAATGTTTTTAAACTTAAGAGAAGAAATATTAAAAGAAGAATTGGCGGTAAAAATGAGAGAGCTTTTCCACGCCGAGGAAAGCAAAGACCAGGCTGGTGCCGCGGAAATTTTCAAAGAGTGCCAGACATTGAATAACAAATTACAGGAAATTAAAAATAGTCGCATAAAAGTCGTATAAAAAATTAATAAAAAAGCAAATGAAAAAAACAAAAGCAAAGAAACCCGCCAAGAAAACCAAAAGTGCCGCAAAAAAGAAAAAAGTATCGAAAAAGCCGGCCAAAAAAGCGATTAGGAAAGCACCCATAAAAAACAAAACAAAAAGAGTGTCCGCTTCCAAGAAAGCGGAGAACCTGTCCCGCCTGGCGGACGCGCTGATTGAGAAAGGCAAGAAGCGCGGATTTATAACCTATGACGAGATACTCAAAACCTTTCCGGACATCGAGAACAACATCCTGTTTTTAGACGAGCTTTATGAGAAATTCTCTGTAGCGGGCGTGGATGTGCTTGAAGGCGGGAACTTGCTCAATCTGGACATTGATCTCACTGACAAGGACTTGAACAAGGGAACAATGCACGACTCCATCCAGATGTATCTGAAAGAAATCGGGCAGTATCCCTTAATCCATGCGAGCGACGAGCGTGACCTGGCCAAGCGTATCGAAAAAGGCGATCTGGAGGCGAAAAATCTGCTGGCCCGCGCCAACCTCCGCCTGGTGGTGTCTATTGCCAAGAAATACGTGGGCCGGTCGGCGAACCTGACCCTGCTTGACCTGATACAGGAGGGGAACCTCGGCCTTTTCAAAGCCGTGGAAAAATTCGACTGGACCAAGGGTTACAAATTTTCCACTTACGCTACCTGGTGGATACGCCAGTCCATTACCCGCGCCCTGGCCGACCAGTCTCGGACCATCCGTATTCCCGTGCACATGGTGGAAACCATATCCAAATACAAGCAGACGCACCGCAGGCTTAGCCAGGACCTGGGCCGGGAACCGCTGGCTGAAGAAATCGCGACCGAGATGGGCATTCCGGTGGAAAAAGTGCATGTTATTGAAAATATTTCTCAGGACACTGTGTCGCTTGAACAGCCGGTGGGGGATGACGACGACAAATCCACGCTGGAGAATTTCATCCCCGATGAAAAAATACTGCGCCCCGACCAGGAATCTTCCCGCCGCATTCTGTCCGACCAGATACGCGAAGTACTGAACGAGCTAAATCCCAAAGAGCGCAAAATTCTTGAGATGCGCTACGGACTTTTGGACGGCATTCAGCACACTCTGGAGCGGGTAGGGGAGGAGTTTGGCGTCACCCGCGAGCGCATACGCCAAATCGAGGCCAAGGTGCACGAAAAGCTCCGCCAGCACGAAAAAATTTCACGATTGAAAAATTATTTCGACTAGGAGCTTATTCATGAAATTATCACTCCTTGTTCCGTGTTTTAATGAGGAAAAGTCTATTGAAGCTTGCATTCAATCATGCTTATTACAGATTCGTAAATTTGATGAAATAGTTTTCGTTGACGATTGTTCTACTGACGGAACGCCAGATATTTTGGCAGCACACGCTACCCTTGGGCATATTATTACCAAAAGAACAGAGAGCAACACGGGAAATAAATCTACAGCGCAAGAATTCGGCTTGCGATTTGTGACCGGGGATGTGGTTGTTACTACTGATGCCGATACTGTGTTGGACAGTCATTTTACAGAAGAGATAGAAAAGAGTTTCCTAAAGGAAGAAGTCGTGGCTGTTGCCGGTCATGTAAAAAGTTTGGATTATAATTGGCTTACCCTGTGTAGGGCTTTTGACTATGCGATAGGGCAACATATCAATAAGCTTGCCCAAAGCTATGTAAATTACATTTTTATTATGCCAGGAGCGGCAAGTGCTTTCCGCGCAGATTTGTTTCGTGAATATGTTGGGTTTGATCACGATACTATTACTGAAGACCTTGATTTTACATATAAGCTTCATGAAGAGAATTTTAAGATTATTTATAATGATAAGGCTGTCTCATACACGGAGGATCCGACTACTTTGTCGAGTTATGTAAATCAAATACGCCGTTGGTTTGGCGGAGGATGGCAAAATCTTATGAAGCATTTTGATGTTGCTTTTACGAGTCCAGTTCGAGCTTTTGAGCTTTCGCTTATTTATACTGAAGGTTTTATTTTTTCTTTTCTTATTTTTATTCTACCAATTATTAATTTCACGTTTACTCTCTGGCTTTTACTAATATATTTTGGGGTTACTTCAATGTTTGGTATGTGGGCGGCGTGGAAGGAAAAAAGACCCATGCTTGCCTTGGTTGCATTTCCCTATGTTGTGCTTTTGTATGTGAACGCATATATTTATCTTGAGCAATTCGTCAAAGTAGTTGTTTTTAGTCACAAAAATTTGACTTGGTTTAAACCTGACCGTGTTGGAATTAACTCACAATAATTTTATGCCCCCTACACCATTTATCGGAATTTCCCTATTAATTCATGTATGCATTATTCTAATGCATAAGATTTTTCATTGGGTACCGCGTAGAAAAATTGTTCATAAAAAGGCAACAATCAGCACGAGTATTTTGAGTGTATTTGTTGTTACTTTAGTTTTTTGGTTTGTGGCTATTAGTGCAATGGTTTTGGTTTATGTAAGTGTACAAGAGGAACATTCAATTTTTAATTTATTTAGCCAAGAGAACCCATAAGAAAAACTCTGCCAGCACGAAAAAATTTCACGGCTTAAGAATTATTTTGATTAATTTTTTTGTAATAACTGAGTCCTAATGCATACCCAATAGAACGGATGGCTACTTGCGTGCTATAATGGAAAAATGCCCTTGGAGACGGTCGTAAATGTACATGAGCAGAAGAGAAATATTCTCGAATCCCTATATTTCGACCAGGATGGGCAACTTATACCAGAGCAGTTTCAGGGCGAACTCAATACCCGGAACGCAACGCTTATAAATGCAGTACCAGGGGATATCGCATTCGCCTGTCTCTATGCGTTTCCTCAGGACAGTGCAGAATACGTACGTAACCTCATACATTATCGCAAGCACGGCAAGTTTCCAGATGGCCCAGACAGCAAGCCACTATACGCCTCTTATGAAGAGTTTCTAAAAAGTTGCCAGGAGGAAATAGATCGCGCTGAATCTTTTACCTTCGCATGCGTGACCACTCTAGACGAGTTTAAGGAGAAAGCGGCACATTGGGGGTTGGATGTGGAGCGAGTACAGGAAATTTTCGTCCTCGGAGCCGCCGAACGCGCGGTCATTGTAAATCATGCGGATAAAAGAAACGAATCGCGCGATCTACTCCTAATGCATGAAATGAACCATCTGGAAGAGGAGAAAATTTATCTCCACCCTCGCGATACCTCCCGTCCTTGGAAGGAACATTTTCTTTTCCAGGCGGTCTACGAAGCCCTTACTGACCTTCGGGCGCTTGCGCTGGTCCCTGCGGGCAGATGGAGCCAGAAGCAGATGAGCTACTGGAGCAAACTTGATGAGACTGACCTCATATACATTAAGAGGATGATGGCAGATTCGCAAGCCACGACTTTGCCAGAACTACTCCTAGTTCTGAAGAAGGCCGCGGCGGATAATCCTCGTTTCCAGGAAGCAATAAAGATTCAATTCGCAAATCGTGGTTCCCTCGAAGAGGTACTTGGAGAATTCAACCGAGTGACAGATGGTCTTCTTGCCCTACCAAAATATACCCGTGATAATACATTGGAAAGATTGTCCTAAACAAGTATGGTAAAATAAACTTATGACACTGGAAACTCCACAACAAGAAAAAAAAGGCAATAATAAAATTTCCAGAAGAAAATTTATAAAGATAGGAGGAGCAAGTATTGTTGCCGGGGCTGTTGCTGGCGGTGTTGCCAAATTCTTATCGAGGGGGTCGGAGAATAATGATGTCAAAATTGTAGGGGGGAGGGAGCAAATTAAAGAAAAAGAGAAAATTCCCCTTGATATCCAAAACAGTTTAGAAAAACTAAAAATAAATTTTAACCTGCGTCCTGATGAATTTGCTATAGTAGTTAGTCCTGAAAGACAAGAGTTGTATTTAACTAAAAATGATGAGATTTTAAAGACGTACATTATCTCTACGGGCAAGGCTGGGATGGGTTCGGAGATAGGTAGTGGCAAAACTCCTATAGGCGCTCATCGCATAAAAGAAAAAATAGGCGATGGCGCAGAAATCGGCACTGTATTTAAAGGACGGCAAAACACGAGATACCTTGCAGGAATTACTAACGAAAAAATTGACCTGCCGCAGGATGATATTACCACTAGAATAATGTGGCTGGATGGCCAAGAGGAAAATATCAACCGCGGAGGAAATGTTGATTCACACAGCAGGTATACATACATACACGGGACACCGGAAGAGGGATTATTGGGAGAACCTAATTCTCACGGTTGTATAAGAATGAAAAATTCGGACGTGGTGGAATTATTTGATGTTATACCGCCAGAAACATTGGTTGAAATTCAAAGTAAGCCCTTCGCGGGTGAATAAAAAATCCCGCTTTCGGCGGGATTTTTTATTCACATTTTTTCTATCTAAGCGCGTTCTCGATTTTGGTCGTTAAAGCGGCGGCAGGCAGGTCAGGTAACCCTCGATTGTATCGACTATCTTCCCGTTTTTCAGGATGAAGCCGTTCGGAGTGCCTCGGACGCCGTAGGGGCTGGCTTGGGTCCTGGAGTTTTCCACGGCGGCTGCATATTTATCGCTGTCTAAGCAGGTGTCAAATGCCGTAGAATCTAGCCCCAGGTTTTTCGCGAAAGCCTTCAGGTTGCCATTGGCGAAATTCCCCTCATTTTCTCCATTCTGATGCTCAAACAGATAGTCATGATATTCCCAGAATTTATCCTGCTCTGCCGCGCATAGCGCAGCCTCGGCTGCGTTTATCGATTCGTCGCGGGCTTTATCATATGGCTCTACAAATGTTCCAAGAAAAGCAAAGTCCCTGAAAACAAAGCGCACCGAGCCCTTCGGTATGTATTTTTCCCGGACTTCCTTTTCGGCTTCATTGTGGAATTTGCCGCACCAAGGGCATTGAAAATCCTCATATAAGATTAAAGTAACTTCCGCTTTCGGGTTTCCGAGCACCATATCTTCTTCGCTTACAGGAGTCACGGCAGTGGCCGGCACCCCGTTAAGCGAGGGTATTGGTGTAGCCGGGGCAGAACTCCCCCGAAGCAGTATGGCTCCGGCTATCATGGCTCCGGCGATGAGAATGGCTCCTACTAGAGGCTTTTGGTCGTTTTGCATGCTTTCTTGGTTATTTAAATGTTAATACTCCAGTATAGCATTTTTTTTGGCCGTGGTATAATTGTAAAGTATAAATAAGCCTGTCTCGTGGTCGTCAGGGCGGGCCAATTTAATAAAAAATATTTGTCCTTAAATGGACCAAACAATATTATGTGTGGACATGACAAATGCGGGGGAGGAAAGTGCGGGGTAATGATGGCCGCCAAGTGGCTTCTGGTCATTGGCGGTTTGAATTGGGGCTTGGTAGGTGTAGGTATGTTCATGCAGAGCGACTGGAATGTGGTGGATATGCTTTTGGGCGCTTGGCCTAAAGTAGAGGCTATCGTCTACGTTTTAGTGGGTGTTGCCGCGATTTTGAAGATTTTCGGGTGCAAGTGCCATATCTGCAAAGGCATGGGCGAAGAAAAAGGCGACATGGACAGCAACATGGGTCAGAAAATGTAATTTTCTGACCTTTTAGTTTGATAGCTGAAGAAAAACGCCCCGATATACATCGGGGCGTTTTTCTTTGCATTTCCCGCTCAAAATGCTATATTTGAAGAGAGCTATGACTCAGATAGGGGATATCATTTTCAATATATGTATTTTTGCGTCCGTGTACATACAGGTGTTTTTATTGGTTACCTTTCTGGAAAATAAGCATAAGTTCGTAATAAGAAAGGAAGGACTCCAGCTCGCCACATACCCGCTCGTCACGATTATTATTCCCTGCTGGAACGAAGAGGAGACGGTAGCTCGCACCGTTGCCTCTGTCTTGGGATTAAATTATCCGCAAAACAAAATCAAACTGGTTATCGTTGATGACGGTTCGACCGACAATACCTGGAATGAAATCTTGAAATTCAAGGACCGCGAGAATATAAAAGTATTATGCAAAGAGAACGGTGGCAAGTATACGGCGCTCAATTTGGGTTTACGGCATGTAGATACCGAATTCGTGGGCTGCCTCGACGCGGACTCCGTGGCCCATCCGGAAGCCCTAGTCCGTCTTATGAGTTATTTTGAACGAGACCCTCTCCTGATGTCCGTCGCCCCTTCAGTCCTCACAATCCGCACTAAAAATATGGTTCAGAAAGCACAGCGGCCGGAATATTATCTTGCCGCGTTCGTCAAGAAAATGCTCGGATTCCTTGGCGCTGTCCATGTCGTGCCGGGGCCGCTAACCATTTTCAAAAAAGAAGTCTTCGACAAACTGGGTCCATACCGCCGGGGCCACAATACGGAAGACCTGGAGATTACTTACCGGATGCAGAAAAATAATTTCAAAATAGAGCAATGCCATGACGCGTACGTCTACACCAATACCCCGTCAACATTGAAAAAGCTTTACAAACAAAGGATTCGCTGGATATACGGGTCCATAAACAACCTGATAGATTACCGCGGGCTCCTGTTTAAAAGACGTCACGGCAATTTTTCCTTCTTTACTCTGCCGTCTATCATCGTTGCAATTTTGTCAGTTAGTTATCTTTTCGGCATGATAGTTTATAACGCGGGAGATTACCTATATTCCAAATTCATGCAAATTAAAATAACCGGTATTTATTTTTCCGCCAGCCCCCATTTCTTTGACCCGTTTTTCCTAAACATGAAAGCGGTGTTCTTTCTCATGCTTCTGTTTTATTTTTTCAACCTCTTTTCCATGATAGTAGGCAGGAAAATGGTGGAAGGCAAGTGGTACTTGTCCGTGGACATGCTCTACTTTTTCGCGCTTTTCGGCGTTTTCACCCCGGTTTGGTTTATCAAGGCGATTTTCGACACCGTAGTTTCGCGCAATCCCTCCTGGAGATAAAAGGATATGGAAAAAAACATAGACTGGAAAAAATATTTGATAGTCTTCTTCATAACCGCGGCGCTTTTTTTCACGGCGATATATCTTTCCAATTATTTTGGCGGCAAGAAGATAGCGGAACTCCAATCCATCCAGGACAATATTGCCATCGATATTCTTTCTTCCGAGACCCAGTATTCGCTCCTTTCCGAGCTATCCTGTAAGAACATATCCAATTCCATATTGTCGGGCCAATTGGAGGAGCTCGGCCAGAAACTGGAATGGAGCGAGAACAACCTGGGCGACACCGAGGAAGTGACGTATATTAAGAGCTACTATTCCTTGCTGGAAATAAAAGACTACCTCCTAGCCAAGAGGATATCCGAGCGCTGCGGGGTCAAATCCGCTTTCATTTTATATTTCTATACCACAGCGGAAAGCTGCGAGTTGTGCCAGGAAGAGGGTCTGGTGCTCACGGCTCTGCGCGAAGAATACCCCGAACTTCGGGTCTATTCTTTTGACTACAATACCGACCTTTCGGCAGTCAAAGCCATGCTCCAAATATATAAGATAAAAGACACCGAACTGCCAGCGCTCGTAATAGACGGTGATCTTCTCACCGGCTTCCGCGGATTTGAGGAGCTCTCTTCGCTAGTGGAAAAGTCGTTCAAACTCCAGGGGGTGGAAGACACCAAAACCAAAAAATAAACCTACCTGAGCCGCCTCTCGGATTCGAACCGAGGACCTTCGCTTTACAAAAGCGTTGCTCTACCAACTGAGCTAAGGCGGCAAAAATAAATTGTTTTACAGATTTTCTTCTTCCTTTATCTCGTCTTTTATCTCGCCAATCTTGCGTTTGTATTCGGCCACAGTCTTGAGAAACCTGTTGGGTTCCTTGGAGATAGGCGGAACCGCGCCATTTTTATTTAGTCGTTCTGCCAGCTTTTTTTCGGCTTTCTCGTACGTGTTCTTTAAGAACTGTATCAATCTAACATATGCCCTGATAGTTTCCACCAGAAGGAAATAGCCCAGCCGCCGCATCATTTTGCCCGAACTTTTCTCTAGCTCCTCAAAACGAGGTACCTTGAAGGGTACCTGTTCCTCGGGTGGCATCTGCCCATTTAAAATCAGGCGGAGTTTCTTGCCCACCATGAAGATGATTCCTAGAAGCGAGAGAAAAAATAAAACTATGAAGAAATTCATATCGTATTCTTATATGGAATAACGCTTTACCTCTTTGATTTTTGCTCCGGCCTCTGCCAGAAGCTTGCCCACGGTGATGTCTCCGTTCTTGATGAATGCCTGCTCCGGCAAAGTGCGCTCCTTGAAGTAGGTCGTCATTTTGCCGTCGAGCATCTTTTTTTTGATCTCTTCGGGCTTGTCAGAGCCTGCAACCTCTTTCTCGAAAACCTCACGCATGGTTTTTTTGATTTCCTCCGTAATTTCCTCCGCCGACAGGTATTCCGGCTTCATGGCGGCTATGTGCATGGCGATATCTTTCGCGAGTTCTTTAGTACCGCCTTCCAGACTTACAATAACACCGATTTTATTGTTATGCACGTAATTGTCCAGCACCGCGCCCTCCACTTCATACACGTCGCCCAGTTGGATATTTTCTCCGGTTTTCTGGATGATGGCGTCAATCATCTCTTTGGCTCCGGTCTTCATTTTTTCCGCGCCTTCCTTTAAGGTTTTTTCAGTAAGAGAGTTCAAGAGCGACACAAAATCCTCGTTCCTGGCTACGAAATCGGTTTCACAGTAGAGCGCTACCAGCACCGCCTTATTGTCCGCCATTTTAACGGCTACCCGCCCGTCTTTGACCTCACGGCCGCCTTTCCTCTGTGCTATTTCCGAACTGTTTTTCTTCAGTATAGCGACGGCTTTTTCCATGTCTCCGCCCGCCTCCTCGAGGGCTTTCCGGCACTGCATGACCGAGATACCGGTCCGGTCCCGGAGCTCCTTTACTTGTTCGGTGGTTATTTGCATGGACATAGATTTTTACTGCCCCGCCTGCGGCGGGGGCGTTTATTTTAAGCTTGTTAAGATGTTTTTGCCGGGAGCGAGCGCCCGCCTTCCTTGTATGCTTCCGTTACAGCAGCCGCGAAGAACTTAATGGAGGGTATGCCGGCATCGTTTGCTATAATAGGGTATTCTATTTTCTTTATGTTGGTGTCCGAGTTTGCGAGCGCGATAACCGGGACGCCGGACTTATTGGCTTCCGTAGCCGCAATATGTTCCGCGCGGGCATCGACAACAAACAGGGCATCCGGAATCTTCTTTAGCCCCAAAAGGCCGGTGTAATACCTGGCAAGCTTCTCCATTTTCTTTGCCATGACCACGCGCTCTTTTTTGGTGTACTTCTCAAGGCCGCCTGTGGTACTTTCTTTCTGATAATTTTCAAGCTCGACGATACGCTTTTTTATTTCGGAAAAATTGGAGAGTGTTCCGCCGATCCACCTCTCAGTGACGTAAGGCATACCCAGAGATTCCGCGGTCGTTTTTACAGCAACCTTCGCTTCCGGTTTGGTGCCCACGAAAAGAAGAATCTTGCCTTTGGCCCCAAGCTCTTCGGCATATTTTTTAGCTTCTTCAAGCAGAATACCCGTCTTTTCCAGGTTGATTATATCGCTTTTATTTTTAGTGGCGTAAATATAAGGCGAGACAGAAGGGTGCCTCCGGGTCTTGGAATAGCCATAATGCGCCCCGGCTTTGAACATCTCTTCCACCACGTCGTTATCGCTCGCGCTACTGTTTTTTACTTTTTGCATACTCTCTAATCTAGCAGAAACAGCCCTTTTTTGCAAATTTTTAGGCCAAAGCGGAGTCTTTGACCAAAAGGGTTTTTTCGGTTAAGATGGCTGTATGAACACAAGTGTGCGGCAATCCGAACTTTTTACCAAAACCAAGAAAGAGACTCCCACGGATGAAGTTTCCAAAAACGCGGAACTCCTGATTCGCGGCGGGTTTGTCCACAAGGAAATGGCCGGGGTTTACTCCTATCTGCCGCTTGGGCTCAAAGTGCTCCGAAAGATTGAAAACATAGTCCGGGAGGAGATGAACAAGGCGGGCGGGCAGGAGATTTTCATGTCTGCGCTCCAGCCCAAAGAAAACTGGGAGAAGACCGGACGTTGGAACGACCTTGATGTTTTATATAAAGTCACCGACTCCGCTGGCAGGGAAATGGCGCTCGGGCCTACGCACGAGGAGATCGTGGTACCCATCTTAAAAAATTACGTAACTTCCTACAAAGACCTGCCGAAAGCGCTTTACCAGATACAGGATAAATTCCGCATGGAACTCCGTTCCAAGTCCGGCATTTTACGAGGCCGGGAATTTATGATGAAGGATATGTATTCCTTCCATAGCACTACGGAGGATTTTGAAAAGTTTTATGAACAAATGAAAGGCGTCTATAAAAATGTCTTTGAGCGGGCGGGTATAGGGCATATTACCTACCTCACGTTCGCATCCGGCGGCACATTTTCCAAATATTCCCACGAATTTCAAACGATTACGCCCGCGGGCGAAGATACTGTATACGTGGATGAAGAGCAGGGCATTGCAATAAATAAAGAAGTGCTCAATGACGAAGTCCTCGGCCAGCTCGGCACTACCCGCGACAAACTGTCGGAGCACCGCGCCATAGAGGTGGGCAACATTTTCGACCTTAAGACCAAGTACTCCGCGCCGTTCGACCTTACTTTCACTGATGAAAAAGGGGGCAAGCTCCCGGTACTCATGGGTTGTTATGGCATAGGCATAGGCCGACTCATGGGAACGGTGGTAGAGGCGCTAGCCGACGACAAGGGAATCATATGGCCGGAAGCCATTGCGCCTTTCCGGGTGCATCTCTTGATGCTTGGGAAAGAAGCGGATGTTGCCGCGGAAGCGGAAAAAGTTTACAGTACGTTGTCCCGGGCCAGCGTGGAAGTTCTATTTGATGACCGCGCGGATGTTTCCGCCGGAGAGAAATTCTCCGACTCTGACCTTCTGGGCATACCTTATCGGGCGGTGGTGTCGGCGCGCAGTATAAAAGAAAACGGGATTGAGCTTAAGAAACGTACGGAGGAAAAAGGTAAAATTGTTTCTATTGATGAGTTGTTAACATGTCTGAAATAAAAGAATGCAAATTTTTGAAAAATTTTACAAATTAGTTTCCAACGACATCGGCATAGACCTCGGCACTTCCAATACCTTGGTGTATTTGAAAGGCCACGGCATAGTCATTAATGAGCCCTCGGTCGTGGCAGTCAACATGAAGACCAACCAGATTCTTGCGGTCGGCGGCAAGGCCAAAGAAATGCTCGGGCGCACCCCGGGTCATATCAAAGCCGTGCGGCCGCTCGTGGATGGCGTCATCTCCGACTTTGAAGTTACCGAAGAAATGCTCTCCTACCTCATAAACAAAGCGGACAGGATTTCGAAAAAACTTGCGCGTCCGCGCGTGCTCATCGGCGTGCCTACGGGCACGACCAATGTGGAAACCCGTGCTGTCTATGACGCGGCTAAGAGCGCCGGCGCCAGGGAAGTATATTTGGTGGAAGAACCGATGGCGGCAGCTATAGGCATACGGCTTCCAATCAAGGACCCTGTGGGCACTATGATCATAGACATTGGCGGCGGCACGACGGACGTTGCCGTAATTTCGCTCGGCGGCATAGTCAAATCAAAAAATCTTAAGATTGCGGGCGACCGGCTGAACAATGACATCATTTCCTACATGCGGGACGAATTTAAAATTCTTATCGGCGAACGGACGGCGGAAATGGTCAAAATCGAGATAGGTTCCGCAATGCCCGGCGGATACATGGAAACGGAAGTGCACGGCCGGGATCTATTGACCGGGCTCCCGCGGGAGGTGGTAGTAACGGATGCGGATATCCGCGAAGCCCTGTCTTTATCGGTACGGGGATTGATTGACGGGGTCAAAGACATGCTCGAGTCCACTCCGCCGGAGATATTATCCGACATCATGCATCGGGGCATCACCCTCTCGGGTGGCGGGGCGCTCTTACCGGGGCTGTCCGAGCTATTGCAAAACGCGCTCAAGATTCCGGTCTATGTGGTGGAAGATCCGCTGTCGGCGGTAGCACGGGGCACAGGCGTTATTCTGGATAATCTGCCGATGTACCAGGAAGTTCTGATCGGACACCAAGATGAGTTACCTCCAAGATAGGAAAACCAAAAAAGAAAAATTTTTCAAAATTGCCGCGGGGACTTTGCTCTTCCTGGTTTTGTTTTATTTCCGCGCGGGCATATTCCGGGGCTTGTCTTTTGCCGCAGGGGAAGTGTTTCGTCCGGTATTTCACCTGGGCAGCAAGGTAGGCGGGAGCTTCGTAAATTTGGGCGTTTATTTTTCCTCCAAACGGTCCCTTTCCGAAGAGAACCAAGAACTCAAGCAACAATTGGAGTCTCGTGAGGCCGGAAGGTCCAACTACGACGTACTTGTTCGCGAGAATGAAAGTCTGAAAAATATAATCTCGCGGTTGCCCGAAGAGAATAAATTGGTTTTGGCGGCGATACTTGCCAAACCCAACCGCAGCCCCTACGATACCTTACTTATAGACTTGGGTGCGCGAGCCGGCGTGGAGAAAGGCGATATGGTTTACGCTTACGGCAATATGCCTATAGGCCGGGTAGCCTCGGTAACCGACGATACTTCCAAGGCGGTACTGTTCTCCAGCCCCGGGGAAAATACGCAGGTTGTAATATCGGACGTTGGACGTCAGGAATTCGGACGTCCAACGTCCGGTGCCGGTACCGAAATTTTCTGGGAAGTTACGGGGCGGGGCGGCGGAAACTTTGAGATGATTCTGCCCCGGGATTTTGTGTTGGAGAAGGGGGACGCGGTGGTTCTGCCCGGAATTTCTCCTTTGACCGTTGCGGTAGCCGAAACCATATTGTCCGACCCGCGCAGCCCCTGGAAAACGGCTCTGCTTAAAAGCCCCATAAACATACAGGAAATAAAATTTGTGCAGGTTGAAATCAGGTAGCTTAACAAAGTGAAATTTCGCATTGAGAAAAATTTAAAAGGCAGTTTGGGCCGGGCGGGCATACTCGAAACTTTGCATGGCACTGTCTATACTCCGGCTTTTGTAGCGGTGGGCACAAAAGCGACTGTGAAATCTCTTAATCCCGAGCAAGTGCGGGCTGTAGGCACAGAAGTCGTGCTGGGCAATACATACCACTTATATCTAGAGCCCGGAGATGAGATAGTGCGGGATGCGGGCGGCATAGGAAAATTTATGAATTGGCCGGGTCCGACCATGACTGATTCCGGGGGGTTTCAGGTGTTTTCTCTCGGCGCCGCCTACGGAAAAGATATTTCTAAAGTGGTAAAGATTGCCGATCCCTCACTCCTCATCCCCGAGCGCTTTGACGATAGTGCTGCGCCTCGTCTCGCGAAAATAGGGCAGGACGGGGTTTCCTTCAAATCGCACCTGGACGGCTCCATACATTACATTACGCCCGAGAAATCGATCCAAATCCAGCACAACCTGGGTGCGGACATTATTTTTGCCTTTGACGAATGCACCAGCCCTGCGGAAGATTTGCGCTATCAGGAGGAAGCGCTCCTGCGCACGCATCGCTGGGCGGAGCGGAGCTTGGCAGAACATCAACGCCTCGCTGCTTCCAATTTTTCGGCCCTGCGCCCTCCCTCGCCAAGCTCGGGTGGGAACCTCGGGCAGCTCAAAATTGAAAGCAGTTCGGCTCCGGCGTTGTTTGGCATAGTGCAGGGCGGGCGGGACGAGAATTTACGCAAAAAGTCGGCGAACTTTTTAAAAAATTTAGATTTCGACGGTTTTGGTATCGGGGGCTCTTTTGCCAAAGAAGATATGCAGAGCGCGGTAAAATGGGTAAATGAAATATTACCGGAAGAAAAACCCCGGCATCTGTTGGGCATCGGGGAGCCGGAAGATTTATTTATGGGTGTGGAAAATGGCGTGGATTTGTTTGACTGTGTAGCGCCGACCAGGCTTGGCAGAAACGGGACAATCTACACCAAAAGAGGCAAAATCATCATAATGAACACTAAATTCAGAAACGATTTTTCGCCCATCGAAGAAGATTGCGGATGCTATACGTGCAAGAACTATTCGCGTAGCTACGTCGCCCATCTTTTTCACGGCAAAGAAATGCTGGCTGGAACTTTGGCATCAATACACAATTTATATTTTATCATTAATTTGGTTAAAAAAATCCGGCAATCGATTTTAGACGATAACTTTTTTGAATATAAAAAGGCGTTTTTGAAGATATATTTAAAGTCCTCGGGCGGGACAGTGTGTCCCGCCCGACAAGAGTAATTGTTCCCTGTTTTTCATCGGCCTACGGGGGTCGAGCGACGTTATGCGATTGTTCGGCCCTACCGTATATTGTCTTTTGTGATACAATTATCAAATAAAACTAAATTTATATTACCAAAATAATATTATATTAATTAAACATTATGAAAAAAAGCATTTTAAACAAACTTTCACCAGGGCTAAGGAAGCTCATTATTCCGGACGATACAAAGGCGGCTGGCACTTTGAGCGCAAATATTAAAAATAGTCCCACCCCGGTTAGCAAATTTGCCGAAAGGACGCTCCTGCACATAAATGGCGGCTCTACTTTACAGGCGGCCTTGTGGCTGAAAGAACATTTAAAAAACGGCGGTAAATTGGTAGTTACTTTGTCCGGCGCTCTAAGTTCTTTCCAGGTCGGCGTAATGCTGGCCGAACTTATAAGAAAAAATAAAGTGCATTTAGTATCTGCTACCGGCGCCAACCACGAAGAATCGTATTATCGCTATGTGGCGCATTCACACTACGCCGGTATTCCTCGATATACCGAGCTTACTCCTACGCAAGAAGCAGAATTACGTGACGCGGGATTACGCAGAATTACCGATACATTTTTACCGGAAGATGAAAGTGTGCGTATCATGGAGCCGCATCTGGTAAAAATGTGGAAGGAAGCAGAAAAAAAGGGGGAGAAATATTTCCCGCACGAATACTTCCGGAGGCTTTTTGCGGAGAAATTAATCAAGCCTGATACGCAAGCGAATCCCAATGACTGCTGGACCCTGGCAGCCTATGAGAAAAATATTCCGATTGTCGTGCCGGGTTTTGAAGATTCCACTATGGGTAATATTTTCACCAGCTATACCTACAATGGTCCTCACAAGAAAAAAGGCGACCTTGTTTTAGACGGTAATGTTATGAAAACAGGTTTGGAATATTTTCACTTAATGTATGACTGGTATATGAAAGAAAGTAAAGATGCTCCCATTGCCTTCCTGCAGTTAGGCGGGGGCATTGCCGCGGATTTTCCCATCTGCGTGGTGCCGTCCTTAAAACATGATTTAAAACTGCATAATAAAGTCAGAGATTGGGCCGGCTTCATTGAAATCGGTTCTTCGCCAATGTCCTACGGTTCCTATTCCGGCGCTGGCGGCAAGGAAAAAATTACCTGGGATAAACTTTCTACCGAAAGTTACTACCAAATTATCCAGAGCGATGTGACGGTTGCTTTCCCCTGGATAGCGGCGGTACTGCTTGATCTATAATATACCCATATCCGGGTAGCTTTACCATAGACTTGTGCACCAACATAAGGGTTTACATTTTCGGAGTACTTGCTATACTGTTTTTACTTAAATGGCAAAACGGAAACTAAAGAAACAGGGCAGGAACTGGAAGAAATTTTGGAAGCTCGGAGTTGAGGATTTCAATACTCAATTTTTTAACATTACCAAGAACGGCGAACTTACCGTACAGGAAGGCAATTACGTTTACAACATAAACGATATTGTAAAAAAATACGGCACGCCGACCGAAATAGTTTTCCCGTTTATTCTCGAAGAACGCTTGGAGGACCTTCAGGATTATTTTCGCGCCTTTATGAAAATCCAGAACTACAAGGGCAAATTCTATTATCATTACCCGATGAAAGTAAACCAGAACAAAGAATTTATCATGCCGCTCATTTCCGAAGGCGCCCATATGGAAGTGGGTTCGGTCAATGAGCTGTGGCTGGTAAAAAAGATGTGGGAAGGCGAAAAATTTAACACTAAAATCAAAGTTTTTTGCAACGGCCCGAAAACAGACGCCTACATAGCCCTCATCGAAGAATTGCGCATGAAGAATCTGTCCATCATACCGATCATCGAAGACGAGCATGAGCTTACCAAGCTTGCCAAGTACAAAGGCGATGTCGGTATCCGGGTCAACCTCGATACCAAGGCGGACACGCATTGGGACAAAAAAGTCGACCGTTTCGGATTTTCATCCAAGGAAATCCTGGACTTGCCAAAGATGAAAAATCTAAAGGTTTTGCATTACCATATTGGCTCTCAAATTATGAGCGCGAGGAGTGTTCTTCTGCCCATAGAAGAGGCGATGAATTTGTATATCAAGCTGGTCAAGAACCAGCCGAGTTTGGACACGCTAGACATTGGCGGCGGCTTTGGCGTGCCGTACGAAAAGAAGCCCTTCTATAACGCTCGCAAAATGTCCGAGAAGATAGTGAAGCTTCTGAAGAAAAAGAGCGATGATGCCGGCATACGGCATCCGAATATCGCGGTGGAGTGGGGCAGATACATCGTGGCGCCCGCGCAGCTCACAATTTACAGTATTATCGCGGAGAAACCAATTCCCAAAGCCAACGCCAAATCCTGGTACGTGATAGACGGCAGCTTCATGAATGACCTCTTGGACACTTGGGCTATTCATCAGAAGTGGCATATAGTACCGGTCAACAACGCGAATACTTCCGCGCTAAAAAGCGTCTGGCTCGCGGGTAGTTCCTGCGACTCCGATGACAAATATACTTCGGGTGGCAGCTACGTGCTCATGCCCAAACTAAAAGAAGGAGAACCGCAATATCTGGCCATATTCGACTCCGGCGCCTATCAGGACGCTCTGGCCTCGCACCACTGCCTGCTTTCTTCGCCGGCAAAATTAATAGCGCAGGACGGTAGCATCAAGATCGCTCGCAAGCGCGAGAGCGCGGAGTCCATCGGCCGCCTGTTCGGCTGGACCAATGGCGACCATAAGCCGTAAATTATGAAAAAATACTTCTTTATATTAATTATTTTTATTCTGGCGACAGGGTTTTTGGTGACTCTGCCCGGGGGCAATTTGACCCCCGAAAGCATCAGATACGTCAAAGTTGCGGGACAGAGAATCAGAGTGGATTTGGCAATATCCCCGGAGGCCCAAACCAAAGGGCTCGCTGGCCGCACGGGACTTTCGGAAGGCGAAGGAATGCTTTTTATATTTCTGGATGAAAGAAATGAATTTTCCGATAGACATCATCTGGATCACGGAAAATATGCAGGTGGTCCATGTTGAAAAGAATGCGGCGCCGGAATCTTACCCTGAGACCTTCGGGCCGGACGCTTATATAAAATACGTGCTCGAAGTCCCAGCAGGTTATTCAGATAAAAACAATCTCAAAGTCGGCGACCGGATATTACTTTCCGACTAAGAGTTTTGCCAATTCTTTACAATCTGCCGTTTTGTGGTAGAATGGCAACCGGACCTGCACTCAGATAGCTACTCCCGAGCCTTGTGCCCGGGGGAGGAAAGTCCGAACACACATTTCCCTTGCGGGGAATAAACGTAGCGGGTAACGCCCGCCGTCCGTGAGGACGAGGTGCGAACAGAGATGCCTCCGACGAAAGGCAGGAGGCATCTCCCGTTAAATCGGGAGATGAGTCCTTTAGGCAACTAAAGGGGTGAAACAGCTAAATCCTTACGCGTGTGCAAGATCGTGCCCTGCCGCAAGGCAGGGAGAATCGCTTGAGCTCTGGAGCAATCCAGAGCCTAGATAAATTGCTATCACCATCAGTCGGTCCGCCGACTGGCGGAACAGAATTCGGCTTATAGGGGGCAGGACCCAAACATGAAAAATCCTCTGAGAAATCAGAGGATTTTTCTATTAGGGGGCAAATTCGGGGCCAAAAAGCTTGCTTTTTTAAAGAGAATATGCTATACTGGAGTCGTGGGTGTGAGGTAAAACTCACTCTATACATATAACAATATATGTGCCGCAAAAGACGCCTTCGGGCGTCTTTTGTTTTTATCATTAAAAGGGTATAATTTAAGGGTTAAAAGAAGATTCGGCCGATAACATTGCATTATTATTTAAAGTATGGTATAATTAAATTATGAAACAAGAAACATTTGGGGGAAGTGGAGGAGAGGGCATGAAGGATTTATATTCAAGGATTACCGCAGACGCGGTAAGTGTTTTAAACGGAATGGAAACTCTTAAGCCTGAAGTGAAAAGAAGGGCAATTGCGCTAATGCAAAATGCTGACTTCCGAAAAGAAGTAAAGGAAGGCTGGGACCAAGATACACTTCGAGGTGTCAGAGACCCTGACCATGAAGTTCAAGAAAGAAAATGGGCAAGAGGATTAGCCCAGAGAGTGTTAACGGAAGTATCTTCAGAATCTTCTGCTCAATAAATAAAAAACAAAACTGGGAGGCCTTAGTGAAAAGGGCCTCCCGTTAGTTTGTAGTTTCCATCGCCCCATGCACGCGACAGAAGATATACGACATCTTATCCAGATCTGCGGATGAAATGTTCTTGTTGAATGCCCCCCTGGCGAGCATAGAGGGGACAAGACGGTCGAATTCCCCAGAGAGGAAATCGGTTGAGCATGACGATATATCAAAGTCCCACGCCGACATATCTCTCAGGAGACAGGCGATATCTTCTTCCCGTATGTCGTCTTCGAGGTGCATGTCCTCAAAGAACTCTCGCAAGAACAACCCTACGGTGTTGCTGACCACGCCCTGATGGGCGAGCTCAGCGAGCAGCCTGTTCAGGTTTTTCACTTGACACCTCCCTTTGGGTAATGTAATCTCTTTTCCCTTTTTTGTCAAAGTAATCTTTTGTTGCTTGAGTATTTGTATTATTGGGGAAATAATATAGAATATCTTTGTTATGGGCCGTTAGGAAATTTAATGAAAAAGTAGTGCACGGAGATTTTAAGGCCGTCAAGGAAGAGCCAAAGCACGAATCAGGCGGCGGAATAGAACAGGCAAAATAATAATATAAACATCAAAAACCCCGCTTTTAGCGGGGTTTTTGATGTTTATATTATTATTTTAGTTATCCACAAGCTATTTTATTTTAGTTAGGTATATACTTATGTTAAATTAGTAGGTTTTTATATTAATTATTAACCCAGTTAGTCTAATTTGTAACATAACTATATGGACAAGACCCCAGTGCGCTCGGTGCCGTTGAAGAATTTTCTAGAAATCCCGTACGATACCCTGGAGGAAATGAACTTAAAGGCCAAGGAACGCGCCGAGACCGCGACCCCTGCGCAACTCGAAAAAGAATATCGCACCTATCTTCTCAAAGAAAAACGCATCAAGGCCGTAACACTTTGTTTCACCGATATCGAGGGGCGGTTTCATATGCTGGATTACGATAAGAAATATCTCCTGGATTCCGCGGACAACCTGACCTTCGACGGTTCTTCTATCCGTGGCTTTACCGCGCAATCCGAGTCTGACCTCCGGCTTTCCGTCGACTGGGGCAGTATCCGGTTTTTACCCGCGGACGTTTTCGGGCCCGGCAAAGTGGTGATGTTTGTGGATGTTTATGGCCGTGATCGTGTGGAGGGGTTTCTGGTGGATGGTGTAAACGCCGAGCAGGAATACGATAAAAAAGGATTCAGCCTGATATCCACCGGCGGCTACTACCACTCCCTGCCGCTCGACCGCCTGCGCCAGTTTATCGACCGCGCCGCGGAAGCGCACCGCGCCATGGGCTTTAAGAATGAAAAGGACCATCCGGAAGTGGCGCCTTCACAGTTTGAGATGAACTTTTCCTATACCGACATTGTCCGTGCAGCAGACAACATACAATTGTATAAGCTGGTCTGCCGACAGGTCGCGGACAACCTGGGCATGACTGCGACGTTTCTGCCCAAGCCCATGGTGGGCATCAACGGCTCCGGCATGCATACCAATTTTTCCTTGGGGAAGGGAGGCAAGAACATTTTTTACAGCAAGGGTGGCAAAGACGGCCTCTCGGATACGGCCTGGGATTTCATTTCCCGCCTCTTAAATCATGCGGGAGAAATGTGCCTTACCTTCAATTCGAGCGTCAATGCTTACCGCAGACTCGACCCCCATTTCGAGGCCCCGAACCAAATCAAAGTTTCGCCCATAGACCGCGGCTCCATGATTCGCATCCCCGTGGGCAATGAAAAAACCACCCGCATTGAGGTGCGCTCCGTGGCGCCGGACGCCAATCCTTACCTCGTGCTTTACACTATTCTCCGGACCGGCCTTGAAGGCAAGCCTTTGGTCAAAGACAAGGAAAAGCGGGACCGGGTCAGGACGCTCCCGGATAATATAGGCGACGCCATCAAGCTATTCAAGTCGAGCGACTTCATGGGCAAGATTCTGGGTACCGAAAACCAGGACAAATACGCCGATTTTAAGCAGATGGCGGCGGACCGTAGCCCCAAAGCCCTAGGCGCGCTCATAAAACCTTCAGAAATAATTTATCACCACGAAGTTACCAATCAGGTGCTTTGGTATAATTTTTAGGGTGCCCCCGAGAGGAGTCGAACCTCTATTACAAGCTTCGGAAGCTTGCGTCCTATCCATTGAACGACGGGAGCAAGTGAAAATTTTTGTGGTCACGAATATTTTCTCGCCGCCGCTCGAAAATTTCTCGACCCCGGCTCGCCATTTTTTCTACTGAAAAAATAAGGCTCCGCC
>Ga0076048_101_pt1 | contig 47256 bp, 39 predicted proteins | sample RifGroB1_FD_68145 | JGI IMG/M metagenome (GOLD analysis project Ga0076048, IMG submission 68145) | Parcubacteria (Nomurabacteria) bacterium GW2011_GWB1_47_6 | reverse complement strand
CCCGCCAACAAAAACTACCAGCCCATCTATCCCGAGCACTCCCTAAACATAAACGCCGTCGTCAAAGCGGTGATTAGGAAATACTAAGTTTTTTAGTATACTGGTGGAGTGAAAAACATCACGACTATACTTTTTGATATAGACGGCACGCTACTCGATACTAGGGAATTTATTTTGCAGGCGTTTGAGCACGCGCTCCGGACCCACGAGTACGAAGTGCCGGACAGGGAAGAGATATCGGCGCAGGTGGGCAAACATCTTGAGGAATGTTACATTGCGCTCTCTGGCAGCAAAAAATCCTTGCAAAAACTGGTACAGGCGCATAAAAATTTTCAGGACCAAAATTTCCACCTGTCGGCTATGTTTCTGGGTGTGCGGGAGACGCTGGAGCATTTGCGCGGCAAGGGTTACAAAATCGCAGCCGTAACCACCCGCTTCAAGCGGACCGCCTTCCAGACGCTCAAGGACGCGGACATTTTGGATTTTTTCGACGCCGTAATTTATGGGGATGACGTTGCGGCGGTAAAGCCGGATCCCGAGCCGCTTTTTAAAGCGCTCCAGATTTTAAACGAAAAACCCGAATATACCGTGATGATTGGCGATTCGCATTTGGATATAGAAGCGGGCAAGAATGCCGGCACGAAGACAATTCGCGCAACCTACGGCTTCCACAAAGACCAGATGCACGAACCGGAACCGGACCTCTTTATCGAAGATATCAAAGACCTTTTAAAAATTTTGTAAACAAAAAGCCCCGTTGGGGGCTTTTTGTTTTTGCTTATTTTTGTCTCGCGAGATAAAAATTACGCAATCGAATCCTTGAGGCCTTTTGCCGGTCGGAATTTAGGAACTTTCTTTGCGGCTACTTTGACTTGTTCGCCGGTTTTCGGGTTCCTGGCCATTCTTGCAGCTCTTTGTTTTACGGAAAAGATTCCGAAGCCTGCGATGGACACTTCTCCGCCTTTTTTCAAAGTGTCAATGATAGCTCCAAACAATCCGTCAACGATTTCTTCGGCCTGCACTTTCGTGCCGCCAAGTTTGCCGTGTACCCAGTCTGCCAATGCTTGTTTATTCATATGTTTTTTGGTTATTTGATAATTTGCCTCGACCTTCGCCCCGCTTAGCGGCGGCCTTTGGGTTAATGATTCTTACCTATACATTATATATCAAGGGTATTTTAAGGCAAGCCGGCCAATTTGGGATTAAAATTTAAAATCCCGCCACCGCTATCCCCTTTTTTCTGCAAATTTCCAGCACCACGTCCCTGAACTTCCTTCCCTTGAATATCAGATTGTAAACACCCTCAATGTCTTTGGTAGAAAATGATTTAACTATGTCCCGAATCTGGTTTCCGAGTTTCAGAGTGTCTTCCGTCGTAGATTTCTCTTGTATACTTCTGGAAAAATACGCGTAAAAACTCAACTCCAATGCCACTTTTGCCAAAAACTCATCACTCATAGAATTTACCGTTTCCCGTCCAAATTTAATTTTTCTTATTGCCTCTTCCGGGAACCCCATAACCATTACATTTGAGGGAAATGTTCGGGAAACTTGCTTTTCCCCGCCCAGATTTCGCAGACCTGGATACAAAGAAGTATGACGAGCCCCCAAAGAAAGTAATACTTTGACTTGGGGTTTCGCCCGTAGGTCTTTTCTTTTATCCAGAACCTCCCTGATCCTTAGGGGAATCTGCTGCAAGATAAGTTCCTCTCTTTGCTTGTCTATTTCTGCATGAAACTGCAAATATTCTCGCAACGCCTTGATTGCTTCCCCCAGGTCCCTTATTTTAAAGAAAGTATCCAGCTTGTCGCCCAGAATGTCATACTTATCCATCATCTCGTGGTCGTCGGGCACATCCACAAAAACTATCTCCTTTCCCGACCCGTATATCATTTTTCTCGTTTCCTTGCCGAAGAGATAAAATTGGCCCTTCTTTTCTTCGGGAGGATAAGAACTCTCGGCTTGTTCAGGTTTTATCAGGCCGTGAGATAGCCCGGAATACATCTTCTCGATGTTTTCATTCCAGTTTATGCTCTCCGGAATATAAATATCAGCGCCTTTAAACCGATCCTTTATGATTTCCACATCTTTTGAGTTTCGATGAGGGCCAAAAACAATTTCAAACCTTACCTCCGGGTCGCCCTCCCTCCTTTCCTTGAGCCATAGATTGCTCAAAGAATTATCAGCCCCTTGTGCTTCCGGAGCAAATGAGTGATTTGGTCCCTGGAGTGCTTCCTTCATTTTATTCTTGATTTATCTAGCGTATTCGATAATCCGGGTCTCGCGGATGAGGGTTACCTTAATCTCGCCCGGATATTTGAGCTCCTGTTCTATCTTAAGCGCGATATCGCGGGCCATCAGTCGGGCTTCCGCGTCGGTTATCTTTTCCGGAGTGACGAAAATACGTATTTCCCGTCCGGCCTGGAGGGCATAGGATTTCTCCACGGCGGGGAAGGCATTGACCAGGGCTTCCAGTTCCTGCAGGCGCTTCAGATAGTTTTCCACCGAGTCCCGGCGGGCGCCCGGCCGGCCGCCGGAAATGGCGTCCGCGGTCTGAACGATAATGGATTCTATGGTTTCATAAGGATAATCCTCGTGGTGGGACTTCATCGCGGTTACGATGCGCTCATCCGCGCCGAATTTCTGGAGGATACGCATGCCGATCTCCACGTGTGTGCCCTGCACTTCGTGGTCCAGGGCCTTGCCTATGTCGTGCACCAAGGCGCCGGCCTTGGCAATCTGCACATCCGCGCCCAGTTCTTCGGCGATCATGCCGGCGATGTGCGACATTTCAATGGAGTGCTGGAGCACATTCTGGCCGTAGCTGGTGCGGAAATAAAGGCGGCCGATAATGGCGACGATGCGCGCGTCGAAGTTGAATATGCCGCATTCGTAGACTGCCTGCTCTCCCTTTTCTTTAATAATTTTGTTTATTTCTTCCTTCGCTTTTTCTACCAGTTCTTCAATTTTTGCCGGCTGGATGCGGCCGTCGAGAATGAGGTTCTCGAGCGCTACCCGGGCCACCTGCCGGCGGATGGGGTCGAAGGAAGATATGACTATGGAGCCCGGAGTGTCGTCCACTATGAGTTCCACTCCCGCCGCCCTTTCAAAAGCGCGGATATTCCGGCCTTCCTTGCCTATTATCTTGCCCTTGATCTCATTGTTCGGGATGGCGACCACAGTGGTCATGAGTTCCGCGGCGGTCGAGGCGGCCAGACGCTGGATAGAAGTGGCCAATATCTCTTTGGCCCGGCGGTCCAGCTTCTCGTCGCTTTGGTTTTCAAGTTTCTGCAGGCGCACTACGAGGTCCTCTTCGGATTTTTTCTCCACGTCACGAATAAGCTCTTCCTTGGCTTCCGCTTCCGTGAGGTTGGCTACCCGCTCGAGCTCGCCCCGCTTCTCCTCCTCTATTTTGGAGACCTTTTCCTGAACTTTTTTGACTTCCTCAACCTTCAACTTGATGTCTTCCGCCGCCTTGTTCAGCTCTACCTGGCGCGCATCCAAAAATTCGTCTTTTTTAACCAGGCGTTTTTCGGTGTCCCGCCATTCATCCGTTTTCTTTTTCTCCTCCTCTTTCAGGCCGGCCAGAACTTCCTCAGTCCTTTTTTTGGCTTCGTCGGTTATCTTCTGGGCTTCTTCCTTGGCGCCGACCATGAGCTGCTTTATCTCAACTTCAATAGACCTTCGCTTGCCGAGCGCGACCAAAAGGCGCAAGTAATACCCAACCACCACGCCTAAAAGGAGTACGCCTACTCCTATCAAAATGATTATTATGTCCATAAGCCAGTGCGGTCGGCCTACAAGAACGAGCCACTATATTTTGTTTTGCGTCCGCCAGTCGGGCGGACAGGGGTTTTCTACCTCATACCAAGACCTCTATCTCCCCTAGATTTCCTCTTGAAAACTTCATAATATATTGGATATTCCTGCAAAACGACTTAAAATTAAGTGAAATAAATTTTTTAATCTAACGTAAAAAGTATAACAGAAACTGCCTTTTTTGTCTAGCGGAGTGGAGATTGTTTAAAAGTCAGGCGTTGTTTTTGGGCCCTGGATTTTTGGATTTGGTAACTATCTCGTCCACGATACCGTACTTTTTTGCCTCCTCGGCGTCCATAAAGAAGTCGCGCTCCACGTCTTTTTCTATCTGAGGCAGGGACTTGCCGGTATTTTTTGCCAATAATTTATTTAAATTATCCCTGGTCTTCAAAATATGTTTGGCGGTGATGGCGATGTCCGTGGCCTGGCCTTCCACGCCGCCCAAGGGCTGATGGATCATGATCTCGGCATTTGGCAAAATATAACGCTTGCCCTTTTTACCCGAAGACATGATGATGGCGGCACCGGAAGCGGCGAGCCCTACGCAGAAAGTGGAAATGTCAGGACGCACGTGGTTCATGGTATCCACGATAGCCATGGTAGAAGTGACGGAGCCGCCGGGAGAATTTATGTAAAGGAAAATATCCTTCTTTGCATCTTCGGATTCCAGGAACAGAAGCTGGGCAATGATAATATTGGCGGTATGGTCGTCGATGGGGCCGCCCAGGAAAATAATCCGTTCGCGCAAAAGACGGGAGTAAATATCGTAGGCCCTTTCCCCAAACTGCGATTTTTCTATAACTGTAGGTATTAGCATACTGCCCATTATAATCTGATTTTATGCTTTTCATATATTGACAAAATATTAAATATTGATATAATATATTCGACCAAGTAGACTCCCTTACTTCTGCACTCTGTGCCTTTGTTGGGAGCCATGACAACAACAATAAGAAAGAAAGGAACTAGCCATGATCGAGCTAAAGATTCTTCCCGGAGTCCTGTACCTCGGCGCCGATGCCGAGGACGAAAAAACATTCAGGTCCTTCACTGATGAATCGAACCGCGTTTTCCTCATTGATCCCCGCCTGCTCCGAATCCAAGGCGACGGACAAAAAACCCCAACTACTGGAATCCGGCAGGGGAGAACGATCCATGACGCATTACTCGCCAAGGTGTTGGACGGACGACCCGTGTTCTCGACGGCCGGACAGGCGGTTGCGGTCCTGGCCAACGGGATGTTCGACATGGACAGCTCGCCCAACCTCATCCCCTTCAGGGCGGAGGCCGAGGACGAAGTCATCGTCATCCGGGTGCACCAGTGGTGGCACGGTGTCCGCGCCGTGCTCAGCATCTATACGGAGCCACTGGACAGCAAGACTGTCTTTCCGGCAGGTCTCCAGCTTTTCTTTCCTTCGTAGTGAGATGGATCGAGCCGCTTTTCGACGGAAAAACCGAGGGAGGCGGTTTTTCTGTTTATGACTTTCAACGTATTTCAAACTTGCATCTTATTTTTAAAGTGATACTATACTTTGCAATGTGCGTATTTAAAACATGTTTACATTAGAGGGAAACATAGTCACAAATAAGGGAATATTCCGCAAAAGTATAGAAATAAATGACAGCGGAATAATAAGTAAAATCGGCTCTCCGACTGGAGCAGCCGATTTTATTTTTTGGGAGGAGCTTATCTTCCCGGGGTTCATCGACCTGCACGTGCACGCAAGAGAAGATGCGGGCCATGCGCAAGATTATAAAGAAGATTTTACTACGGCTGGTGAGGCAGCCATACATGGCGGAGTTGTTGCCTTAGCTGATATGCCGAATAATACAATTTTGCCCGTAGATGATAAAAGTTATTTGGGTAAAGTTGAATTGGCAAAAAAATCAACTGCTGATGTTTTGTTGTATGCAATACTGACGCCTGCCTCAAAGCCTTTGTCTTTCCCGGTACCCTATAAAGCTTTTACCAGTAAATCAGTAGGGGAAGCTTTTTTTAGTCAGTTTCCAGACCTGGAAGAAGCAGTTAAAAAATATCAGGGACAAAATATAAGTTTCCACTGCGAAGATCCGGAAATAATAAGGCAAAATCAAAATCAATTGACGCATGAAAAACAAAGACCAAAAGAAGCGGAAATAAGAGCGATAGAATTCGTGCTCCACTTGATTGAAAAATACAACATTAAAGGAAAAATTTGCCATTGTTCAACTGTTGAGGGGCTGGAGAAAATTATTAATGCCAAGAAAAGGGGGGTAACAGTAACCGTAGAAGTGACTCCGCACCATCTGTACTTTGATGAAGCTATGTTAAATGAGGGCAACAGGAATCTCCTACAAGTAAATCCTCCAATCAGGGGAAACAAAGAAAATCGCCTGGCTTTAATTGAAGCGCTAAGAAAAGGTGAGATTGATTATCTGGCCAGCGACCATGCTCCGCATACTGTAGAAGAAAAAGAAAAGGGAGCATCCGGACTTCCTCAGCTCGACACCTTCGGGCCTTTCGTAGCCTGGCTTATGAAAGAGCACGACTTTACTCCGGAAGAAATTGCCAGAGTTTGTTCAGAAAATCCCGCTAATTTTTTCAATGAATTTAAAGATATAAAATATGGTAAAATCGAGGAAGGTTACACAGGGTCACTCACGATTCTAGACATAAACAAACCGATAATGATCACCAAGGAAATACTCAAGACCAAGTGCGGCTGGTCGCCTTTCGAAAGAGTGACTTTCCCGGGAAGTGTCGTGATGACAATAGTTAAAGGCAAGGTATATAAAAATGCATAAAAAAGCAAAATTAATTTTCAAAGACGGCACGATGTTCGAAGGCGCAAGCTTCGGTGCGGAAACGTCCGCGGCGGGGGAGATCGTGTTTGCTACCGGAATGGTGGGTTACCCCGAAGCTCTGACCGACCCGTCTTTCCGCGGGCAGATACTGGTTCTGACGTATCCCTTGGTAGGGAACTACGGGGTGCCTAAAAAAGAAATGTGGGAATCGGACAAGATACAGGTTTCCGGTCTCGTAGTTTCGAGCTACATAGATACGCCCTCGCACCATGCCATGCGTATGACCTTGGCGGAATGGTTCAAAAAAGAGAATGTGCCGCTCATTGAGGTCAAAGACACGCGCGGAATCACTCAGAAGATACGTACGGAAGGCGCAATGCTTGGCAAGATCGTTACGAACGGAAAAGACGTCGCCTTTGAAGACCCAAACCTGAGAAACTTGGCCCGGGAGGCAAGTGTAAACAAAATAATTTTTGAAGGCGAAGGTAAAAACACTATCGTGATTTTAGATTGCGGAGCGAAAAAAAATATAATCCGAAATTTAATTAAAAGAGGATTCAAGGTGGCAATCGTACCCATAGATACGGATGTTACCAAACTCAAGTTTAAGTTTAGCGCGGTGGTAATTTCCAACGGCCCGGGAGACCCCAAACTCGCAACCACGGCGATAAATAATGTCAAAAAAATAATCGCGCAAAAGATACCGACCTTGGGTATCTGCCTGGGCAACCAGATACTCGCGCTCGCTCTCGGAGGGGCTACTTATAAAATGAAGTTTGGCCACAGAAGCCAAAACCAGCCCGCCGTCGTCAAGACCTTGGCGGGCAGACCGGTGGCACAAGGAACACGCACCTGTTTTCTAACGACTCAGAATCATGGCTTCGCCGTAAGTAGAATACCTAAGGGTTTTAAGGAGTGGTTCGTGAATGGTAATGATGGGACTAACGAGGGTATGATCCATGCCACCCTGCCCGTGATGGCGGTGCAGTTTCACCCGGAGTCTTCCCCCGGACCGCTCGATACCGATTGGGTATTCGATTACTTTCTACAAAGGGCCGGTCTCCATGCTCTCCGTCGTTCGCACGCTGTTCTGGAAAAGCAAGTTAGTTTTGGTCGCAGCAAAGACTCCTCCGAGCATGCAAGCCGGCCCTTAAATAAATGAAAAATAAATTAAAAAAAGTTTTAATACTGGGCTCGGGTGCGCTCAAGATCGGCGAAGCGGGGGAGTTTGACTATTCCGGCAGCCAGGCCATAAAAGCGCTCAAGGAAGAAAAAATCAGAGTCATACTTATCAATCCGAACATTGCCACCTTCCAGACCTCGAAAGATTTTGCGGACGAGGTTTATTTTCTGCCGGTGGAGCCGGATTTCGTGGAAAAGGTCATAAAAAAAGAACGTCCGGATGGCATCATGCTGTCTTTCGGGGGTCAGACGGCGCTCAACTGCGGCTTGGCGCTCGCGCGCAAAGGAGTTTTCAAAAAATACAAAGTGGAGGTACTAGGGAGCCCCATCTCCTCTATTGAGCTGACCGAAGACCGCGAAAAATTTGCCCGGCATCTAAAGTCCATCGGCATACCCGTGCCTCCGTCGGGCGCGGCGGTTAATTTTAAAGAGGCCAAGGCCATAGCCCGGAAGGTCGGGTTTCCACTAATGGTGCGCGCCGCCTTTGCCCTCGGGGGACAGAAATCCGGGGTTGCGCATACGGAAAAAGAATTGGAAGAGATAGTGGCAGGGGCTTTGGCTGTCTCGCCCCAGGTACTCATAGAAAAATATTTGCATCATTGGAAGGAGTTGGAATACGAAGTGGTGCGGGATAAATTTGGCAACATTGTCACGGTCTGTAACATGGAGAACCTCGACCCCTTGGGCATTCACACCGGCGACTCTATCGTGGTCGCGCCCAGCCAGACATTGAACAACGACGAGTACCACCGTCTCCGGGCAGCCAGTATCAAAATTGTTGAAAGTTTGAAAATCGTAGGGGAGTGCAATGTTCAGTATGCCTTAAACCCCCGTCCGGAATCGGGCGAACTCGATTATTATGTTATAGAGGTTAATGCCCGCCTTTCGCGCTCGAGCGCGCTCGCATCCAAGGCTACCGGATATCCGCTCGCGTACGTGGCCGGCTCTCTCGCTCTCGGCCACAGCCTGCTTGAGATACAGAACAAGATTACCAAAGTGACCCAGAGTTTCTTCGAACCCGCCCTCGACTATATTGTGGTCAAAATGCCCCGCTGGGACCTGTCCAAATTTGTGGGCGCGGCGGAGCGGATAGGTAGCGCGATGAAATCCGTGGGTGAAGTGATGGCAATCGGCCGGAGTTTTGAAGAGGCGTTCGAGAAAGCGGTGCGCATGGCGCGGGGTACGGAAGAGAGCGTGACCGACAACGGATTTAAAAATTCCAAAGAGCTAAAGGAGTTTCTCCAGATGCCCACGCCCCGCCGGGTGTTTGCCGTCGCGGAGGCTTTGAAAAGAGGGACCAGTGTGGACAAGATCTACAAAATCACCGGCATAGACCCCTGGTTCCTATACCGTATAAAGAATATAGTGGACGCGGAGAGGAAATTCTTAAAAAACAAAAAACTTACAAAAGAAAATCTTATCTTTCTTAAACAAACCGGTTTTTCGGACAAGAAGATTGGCAGGCTTTGCGGAAAAAAAGAACTTGAAATCAGGGAACTCCGCAAAAAAATGGGAGTTACTCCGTTCGTATTCGCCATCGATACGCTCGCCGGCGAAGTGCCCGCTCAAACCAACTATTTATATCTTACCTACCATGGTGCTCACCACGATGTCGCGCCGCTCCGTTCCAATGCAATCATCGTGCTGGGGTCGGGGCCTTACCACATAGGCTCTTCGGTGGAGTTCGACTGGTCTTGCGTATACACGGCACTCGCGCTCGGCAAGTACGGCAAAAAATCCATTATCATAAACTGCAACCCGGAAACCGTTTCCACTGACTACGATATGTCCGACCGGCTTTACTTTGAAAATCTTTCCTTCGAGACGGTTGCCGACATTTATGATTTCGAAAAAGCGGGCGGCACGGTGATTTCTGTCGGAGGACAGCGGCCGAACAATTTGGCTAAAAAACTTTCCGCCGCGGGTTTCAATATTTTGGGTACCAAGGCCGCGGATATCGATCGGGCGGAGGACCGCAACGCCTTTTCCGCCCTGCTCGACGAGCTCGACATTCTCCAGCCCCGCTGGCAGAGCTTCATTTCCAAATCCGCCGCGGAAAGCTTCGCAAAAAAGGAAGGCTTTCCGGTCCTGGTCCGCCCTTCCTATGTGCTTTCCGGCGCTGCGATGCGCGTATGCTACAACAAAGCGGAAATGCATAGTTTCATCAGCAATGCCGCGGTGCTAACGCCCGAGAATCCGGTAACCATTTCCAAATATATCGAGAACGCCAAGGAGCTCGAGTTCGACGCGGTGGCTCAAAAAGGCGAGGTGATGGTGTACGCGATTTCCGAGCATGTGGAAAATGCGGGCGTGCATTCCGGGGACGCGACTATCGTCTATCCCAGCCAGCGCGTTTACGCCTCGACCGAGTTCCAGATCCGTGAAATTTCCAAAAAAATAGCGCGCGGGCTCAACATCACCGGACCCTTCAACATACAGTTTCTGGTCAAAGACAACCGGCCATATGTAATTGAAGTCAACGCCCGGGCCAGCCGCACCTTCCCGCTCCTCTCCAAAGCGATGGATATAAATCTGCCCGAAGTCGCGGTAGAGAGTTTCCTCGGCAAGGCCTCTCCGAGGCGGGTGGAGTATCCCAAAGGCGTGGTGGTGAAATCTCCGCAATTTTCTTTCTCCCGGCTTCTGGGCGCGGACCCGGTGCTCCGTGTGGAAATGGCTTCGACCGGCGAGGCGGCCTGTTTTGGCCGGGATTACGACGAGGCGCTCATAAAATCCATCATGAGCACCAACAAATTTGATTTCAAAAATAAGAACGTGCTCCTTTCCCTGGGCGGGGCAGTGAACAAGGCCAAGTTTCTCGAAACGGCAGGTATGCTTGTCGGCCTGGGCTACACTATATTCGCCACCGACACCACTGCGGAATTTTTAGCCAAGCACAATATCGGTTGCCGGCCGGTGCGCAAGGCATACCAAGAATCGCCCAATGCCCTTGATATTATCTTGAGCAAGAAAGTGTCTTTTGTGGTAAATTTAAGCAAGAAAGAAATTACGGACGCGGTAGCGAAAGGAGAGACCGGGCGCATTCAGACCGACGGTTTCCGCATCCGGAGAGCCACTGTAGACCATCAGATACCGCTCTTCACCGACTTGCATCTGGCCCGGGCTTTTATCAAAGCGCTGGCGCGCTACAGGGTCGAGGATTTGGAAATAAAATCTTATAAAGAGTATTTAAATTAAAAATTTATGATTAACGTACTAGATGGAAAACAATTTGCCGATAAAAATTTATTAGATAAAATATTTAAGCGGGCAAGTGAGTTACAAATTGCTGACGCCAAGAATGAAGTTCCTAAATTATTGACTGGCAAAGTTATCGCCACGGTTTTTTTTGAAACCAGTACCCGTACCAGACTTTCCTTTGAGTCTGCTACTCTAAAACTGGGAGGGGGAGTAATTTCTATTACTGACCCAAAGACTTCTTCCGCCTCAAAAGGGGAAAGTTTGGAAGATACGATTAAAATCATTTCCGGTTACTCCGATTTGATAGTTTTGCGACATCCAGAAAATAAAGCTGCCGAGACTGCGGCCAGTGTTTCTCCCGTGCCGGTAATAAATGCAGGGGATGGTTTTAATGAGCACCCCACTCAAGCATTATATGATTTATATACCATCGAAAAAGAGTTAGGCAAGATTGATGGTTTAAAAATTGCCTTTCTTGCAGATTTTCGCTATCAGCGCAATATTCACTCTCTTATTCCCATGTTTTGCTTATTTAAAAATATACACTTATATCTTATTGGTCCTAAAGAGTTGGCCTTACCACAGATTTACAAAGACCAACTAACCTCTGCAGGCATAAAATTTGAAGAACCAGCAAATATTGAAAGTATCTTGCCGGAAATTGACGTGCTATATGTGACACGTGTGTTTAAAGAACGTTTTAGCAATGAAGCTGATTATGAACGTTTAAAAAAATCTTTTTTTATAGATACCAGCACTTTAGAAAAAATGAAACCAAAATCCGTGATTTTGGACGTTATGCCAATAATTTTTGAGATTGACCCCGCTGTTCACAAAGACCCCCGCGCCGCCTATTTCCGCCAGGCCAAAAACGGTCTCTATGTCCGCATGGCGCTACTGCTTTACGCGCTGGGGCTTTAAAATTACTGGCTTTCCAAAAACTGGAAGATACGCTCGTTCGTAAGAATATTTTCGGCATGAATGCGGGCGCGTTCCGGATCCGCTTCTTTATAACGCTCAAGGATTTCCTTGACCTCTTTCTCAACCTGCTCCACGTCCGCGGTGATATTTTCCGTTTTGGCGATCTCGTTTAAAATGAGCGCCAGTTTGGCTTTTTTCTCCGCGTCCTTGCGGAAATCCTTGCGCAGGGCTTCCCGGGTTTTATTCAGGTGCTTGAGGTAGTCCTCAAACTTGAGGCCCATAGCGGTAATGTCGGACTCCATCCTGTATAAAATTTTATCAAGCTCAATCTCCACCAGTATTTCCGGCAGGTCGATCTCGCTTACATCCACTATTTTCTCCACAATATTGAGCCGGAGTTTTTCCCGCGCCATGTTTTCTTTTTCCAGTTTTATATTTTCCTTGAGTTTCTCCTTAAAATCAGCGACGTCTTTAAAGGGCCCTAAATTTTTCACGAATTCATCGTTGAATTCCGGCAGTTCTTCTTTGACGTCGGACATCGGGTTTTTGATGTCCGACGTCTCAACACCTTCGGCCATATGTACCTTCGGCGCGCGGGATTTTCGGATATCCGCTATCGTATTTTCCAGGTCTTCTTCCGAGACAGTGATATTTTTATCGGCTTCGGGCACGTCCTTTTTGGTTTTCTGTGCAAGCTTTTTATAATCCGGCAGTTTGATTTCCGGCAGGACCGAAGTCAGGATTTTAAATCCCAGTGGATTTTTACGGGCAAGCTTGGTTATGGCAACCTCCGGGCGACTAATCGCGTCTATCTTATGCTCCTCGATGATTTTGGGGTAGTGGTCCGCCAGAGCGAGTTCCGCCATCTCCTCAAGGATTTTACTTTCGGGAAGTTGAGACATCAGAATATTTTCCGGCACTTTACCTTTACGGAAACCCGGAACTTCCACCTGCTCACCCAGTTTTTTGAGCGCTTTATCCAGATAAGATTCGAAAACTTCGGCTTCGAGTTCGCCCTCTATTTCCACTATGCTCCTTGGCAATTTTTTCACGGTTGTTTTTAGCATAAGGCTATACTATATTTATCGTTTCCTTTTGTCAAAAAAACCGCCTTACGGGCGGTTTTTTTGACGCCGTTTGTAAAAGTTATTCTATTCTACACTCTCGATAACATTGGCCTCAATATCCGTATTTACGGAATCAAGGTCCTGCTCCAGCGAATTCAATTCCTCCTCGTCCTCAGGGCTGACGACTTCGCCTTGAAGCGTGCCTTCCGGCAGGGCTTTTACTTTAGACTGCCAAATATAAATTCCACCCAAAACTAGGATGACGATGATTATTATCAATCCGACCATCGCCCCGTTCATTTTTTTCTCTGGTTCCATAAGACTTCTTGGTTAAAAATTAATAATTTATTCTGCCGGTTCCGTTTCGTTTTCTTCGCTATCATCCAAATCTCCTGCTTTTTTAGCTTCGCGCACGGCGTCCATCTTAGCTTTTACAGCTTCCCTTAACGCCTTGACTGCATCTCTTAGTGCTTGATGTGCTTCTTTTAAAAGTGCCTGCGCTTCTTTAGCCAGAGTTCTGAATTCTGTTTTGGTTTCTGCGGAAAGTTGTTCAGCCGACACTGTCAAGAGAGCATTTGCTTCAGCGACTTTTGCCTCCGCTTCGCTCAATTTTGCTTCTACTGTCCCCAAAAATTTTTCCGTTTCAGTTATATCGACTCCTCGTTCTTCAAGCTTGGATGCTTTCTCGGCGATCTTGTCTTTGAAGTCGTTGATTTTTTCTGTTATTTTATCAAATCTCTCTAAAGCCTTTTCTCTGCCGACAATTCGCGCTTCTTTTATTTTCGCCTTCACCGCGTCCTTTTCTGTTTTTAGGCTCTCTCTCAAAGTTTCCATGCGAGTCTTGGTTTCCTCTCTTTTTGTTTCTAATTCTTGTCTCCAAAGTTCTCGCTTGGCTTCCATTTCTTTCCTAACCTCTTCTCGCTTCACGCGCAAGTCTTCTCTACTTGTCCCTGCGGCATCAGTGCTCTCTTCTGCTAGGACAGAAGAAACGTTCAAAGAAAACAACATCGCCAATACAAACAAAAAACCTAAGTATTTTTTCATAAAACTTATTTCTTTAAGAATGATAAAGTGACCTGCTAATATTATATCAACAAAATCACCAAAAGCAATGCAACTATATTGAGTATCTTTATCATGGGGTTGATGGCGGGGCCGGCAGTATCCTTATAAGGGTCGCCGACAGTGTCGCCGGTTACGGCAGCTTTGGTTCCCCTGCTCTATATATTTCTTGGCATTAGCCCAGGCACCGCCGCCGGAGGTCATGGATATGGCGACGAAGAGCCCGGTAATTATGGAGCCGACCAGAAGTCCGCCCAAGACCACGAGCCCGTCGGTTTTGCCGAAAACCAGGATAACCAAAATAGGCGCCAGTACCGGAATTAGCGCGGGCAGGATCATCTGCTTGATGGCCGCGCCGGTGATTATGGAAACCGCTTTGGCGTAATCCGGCAAGGCCCGCCCTTCCATAATGCCTTTTATTTCCCGGAATTGCCGGCGAATTTCCTCCACGACCTTGCCTGCGGTTTTACCCACGGCTTCCATACACAGCGCGCCGAAATAGTAAGGCAGAAGGCCGCCCAAGAACAGACCCACGATTACGTAGGGGTTGCTCAGATCGAACGTTATACTTTTGCCCGCCTTGACGATTTCTTCGGTATAAGAAGCGAAGAGCACGAGCGCGGCAAGTCCGGCGGAAGCTATGGCGTAGCCCTTGGTCACCGCTTTGGTGGTGTTGCCTACGGCATCCAGTGGATCGGTCACATCGCGCACTTCTTTCGGGAGTTCCGCCATCTCCGCGATGCCGCCGGCGTTGTCGGTGATAGGGCCGTAGGCATCGATGGCGACTATTATGCCGGTCATCGAGAGCATGGACATCGCGGCAACGGCTATCCCGTACAGGCCGCCGTAATAGTAACTTCCTAAAATACCGAGCACGATGACAAAAAGCGGCAGGGCGGTGGCTTTCATGGAGATTGCCAAACCTTGTATGACGTTGGTGCCGTGGCCGGAAAGGGAGGCTTCCGCTATGGAGCGCACGGGGGGATATTTTGTGGAGGTAAAGTATTCCGTAATCTCCACTATTAGTCCGGTGACGATAAGCCCCAGCACGGCGCAGAGGAAGAGACTAAAGGTGTCGTATTTGCCGTTTCCGGACATGAGAATCTTCGTGACCGGATAAAATAAAGCGGCGGCAATAACACCCGAAGCAATGAGTCCCTTATACAAAGCACCCATTATATTATTGTTTTTACCGAGCCGCACGAACCAGCTGCCGACGATAGAGGCCAAGATTGCCACGCCGCCGAGCGCTAAGGGATAGATAATGGCATTTTCAAAACCCGGGAAAATAAGGGAACCCAAAAGAATAGTGGCCACTGAAGTAACGGCGTAAGTTTCAAAAAGGTCCGCAGCCATGCCCGCGCAGTCACCCACATTGTCACCCACATTGTCGGCAATGACACCGGGATTCCTGGGATCATCCTCCGGAATACCCGCTTCGAGCTTGCCCACCAGGTCCGCGCCCACATCCGCCGCTTTGGTAAAAATACCGCCGCCCAGTCGTGCGAACACGGAGATTAGAGACGCTCCGAAACCCAAGCCCACCAGGGCATAAATATCTTTCGTGAGAGCATAAAAAGAAGTGACGCCCAAGAGCGCGAGTCCTACCACTAAAAGTCCGGTGACCGTTCCACCTCGGAAGGCGAGGGCAAGCGCGGGCTTGATGCCCTGCTTGGCGGCTTCGGTAGTGCGAACATTCGCCCGTACGGATACATTCATGCCCACATAGCCAGCCAAGGCGGAGAAAACCGCGCCCACTAAAAACCCAAAAGCCATTGTCCAGCCGAGTTTTTGTGCAAAGCCGATAATCAAAAAAAGAACCAGAGCGATAACGCCGATGGTCCGGTATTGCTTGTTTAAGTATGCGCCCGCGCCGTCCTGTATCGCCCGGGCGATCTCCTGCATCCGGGCGCTACCCGCGCTTTTCTTTAAAATAGATCTTGCCAACAATAGGCCGTAGACTATGGCGACTATAGAGCTCGTAATAGCGAACAATAAAAACTGGTTCATGATTATTGCTGTTATTTTATAATTCTTTTTCTCCTTCTTTGGTTTCTTTTTCGGCTAAATCTTTCGAGGTTTCCGCGCCTTCGGTTCCTTTGATGTCTATGCGCCAGCCGGTAAGCTTGGCCGCCAGGCGTACATTTTGTCCGCCTTTGCCGATGGCGAGCGATAGCTGATCGTCAGCCACTTCTACGGTGGCCTTGTGCTCCTCTTCGTCTATGTCGATTCCAATTACTTTTGCCGGAGAAAGCGCATTGGACACGAAGTCTTTCGGATTGTCCGACCACGGAATTATATCAATTTTTTCTCCGGAAAGCTCCGCGGTGACGGTGTTGACGCGGGTGCCTTTCTGGCCTACGCAGGAGCCGACTGCGTCTATGTGTTCGTCCAGAGAATTGACCGCGATTTTGGAGCGAGCGCCTGCTTCCCGAGCGACCGCTTTTATTTCCACTACACCGTTTTCTATTTCCGGAGCCTCTATGGCGAACAATCGTTCCAGGAATTTAGGATGCGTGCGTGACAAACGCAGATTTATGCCTCGCGGTGTGTCTTCCACGCTGTAAAGATAGGCGCGTATTCTCCGGCCCCGGTCCCAATATTCCCCGGGTATCTGTTCTTCCGCGGGGAGTATGCCCGTGGCCCGACTGAAGTCCACGTATACATTACCCCGTTCCACTTTTTGCACAATACCGGAGACTATTTCGCCCTCCTTGCCGCCGTATTCGTCGATGATGGAAGAACGCTCCGCCTCCCGGATCTTTTGCACGATTACTTGTTTGGCAGTCTGGGCTGCGATGCGGCCGTAATCATCCTTGGCTTCCAGCGGGAAGATGATCTCATCGTGAAGCTCCACGCCCTTTTTTATTTTTTTAGCATCTTTTATCAGGATGTGATGTTCGGAATTGAAATGTACGCGCTCATCGCCTTCCGGGATTTCCTCCTCATGGTCCAAGATGGCAATGCTTTCATCCACAACTATCTTTACCTGGTAAAAATCTGTTTTGCCGGTTTCCAGGTCGAATTTGGCGCGGATTATCTGCCCTTTTTTGCCGTAATCCTTCTTATAAGCCGCGGCCATCGCCTGTTCAATGGCTTCCAAGATTTTCGCCTGGGGAATTTTTCTCTCTTCCTCGAGTTGTTCCAGCGCGGATTTGAATGTTTTTAGGTCTAACATGGGTTAAAAATGGCTACTTTCTAAAAATAAAAGCCCTGTTGCGACAGGACTATACCAGGTAAACATACCATAAATACCCATGCGATTGCAAGGTGATGCTTACCGGAACTTGCCGGCCAGCCGTTTATCCACAGACTGTATTTTTTAACCTGTTCATTATGGTATTATTTAACCATGAGTAAAAAATCTATTGTGCAAGTTTGTTTGCGTTCTGCTTTTTATTTATTAGTCTTCTCGGCAGCGGTTGGTTCCGTATTTTTCTGGAAGCTGGAGACGCAAGCCGCTACTCCTTTGCTCCAATTACAAATGTCCGACGGAGGTTGCGGCGGCAATGTCGGCTTGGCAGGGGGTACCAGCGGTGGCTGGTCGGGCTGGACGTCCGATGCGAACAGCTTTGATGCCGATTGCGTGAGAGTATATCTGTCCGGCATTGATGAAAACGTGGATTTCCGGGTAGGCCTGCAGATGTCGGACAATAGCACGAGCAGTGGCTGTGGCGCTGAAGTGGGCGGACAGACATTTAGCCCTTGGGCCAGTACCGGCGGCGGTTCCACCGGTTGGGCTACGGACAGCAATGCCTATGACCCTAACTGCGCCAAAATATATCTTGAAACCAGACCAGCGCCGGCCGGGGCGTCAATTCGTAATCCCAGAGTCAGCATCCAAGCTTCCGACCAAGCATGTAGCGCTCAGAGCGGCGGAATCGCAACCACTCCCACGGGGGGTGGCTGGTCTTCGTGGACTGCCGACAGCAATGCATTCGATTTTGACTGTTTACGAATGGAAGTAAACGCAGATATCACGCCGCTCGGGAAAGTTACAGTAAATGTTCAAGCTTTTGATAAAGACGGCAATCTCATAACCGCCAAGCCGGCGGCCAGCTGGACGATGAGCGTACCCTCCGGCGCACCCAGCTGCAATGGTTCTAACCTTACCGGCAAAACATGCGAACGCATGCCTTACGGTACTTATACCATTGTTCCGAGCAACAGCTCTGTAATTATCAACGGAAAAACTTACGAATTTATTGGTGTAACACCAACCTCGCAACTTCTCGGAACAACTTCTCCTCCGGCTGGAACATGTCCGTCCGGCCAAGCCAAGCCTCATCTGGCTTACAACTCAAGCGGCTCCTGCGTATCGGTAGACAGCTGCGGTGTATCCGAGTGTTCGATAGGTGGCGGAGGCGGCGACGGAGGAGGTTTGGACAAGCAGCTCAATTTCCTTCCGAAGCCATCCCTTTTTACCAGAATCCTAAATATTTTTACCCGCGAAGCCGAGGCCCGCGTAGCGTGTGACATTGACGGTATTTGCGAGGACGAGCAAGAAGGTCCCCCTTTACCCACTCCGCCACCGCAGGACGAACCGCCGCCGCAACCTACCGAGATTTTTTTCACTATCCAATATAAAGAAGTTGTTGCTGTTCCCACCGCATCTTGCTCTGCGGTAACTAGCGGCGGCGGGGCCAGTGTGTACCACCCATATCTTAAATTTACGACGAATTCAGCCTCAAATTACTGCTATGTTCGCAATGATAACCATCCCCCGGACCCAAGCAATCCAGGCAATTATAATGTTCCTGCCAATAGTGGTTGGAAATCTTGCGCTTACACCGTAGCGGCTCAGCAGACTTTTAGTGCTTCCGGAGAGGTTATAGGAACCGGGGGCTCAATAGCTCCCCCCAATCCCAGGACAGGCGTAATTCCTGACTCAGCTACAAGTTTTACTCTGATCCCCAGCTCGTCCAGTTTTACCCCATCTACCGAAGTTGGCAGCTCTTCTTCTGCGAATTGTCTTAAAAATCTGGAAGGATGGGCAAGTAACACATATACCACCGGTCCGGTAAAAATGGATAATTGCGTTTATTATTTTAAATTTGCCGTCAATGGTGTCTGTTCGACTACCACTCCCGAGACTTGTAATGCGGGAACATACGTGGATACTACCGACACTTCCACCCAGTACAAATGGAACTGCAATGGCGTAAACGGCGGCACGAATGTGTCATGTTCCTTCAACAAATCCGTGCCGCCAACTCTTTATCCCGACCTTACGGCTTCCGCTCCTTTGCCACAGTCGGCTACTAAAGACGTTGCTCAAACTTTTACTTCCACGATTTCTAACATAGGAAATGCTTCTACCGGAGCTTCTTTCCCTTATTTCTTCCAAACAGCCGGCGCGGGGGGAACTGGAGGAGTTATTAATCTTGCCTCTGCCACTACTTCAACTCTAGCAGCTGGCGCGACGAGATCTGTTTCTATTTCGCACACCTGGGGTTCTACCGGCACTAAATCAATCAGAGCTTGTGCTGATAAAAGCTCTGCGACAAATATGGGAGTTATAGATGAAGGCAGTAACGAAGGCAATAACTGTAGTTCCTGGAGAGATGTGGTAATTACTGCTACTGCCGTTCCTGTTGTTACAATTTCTGTGTCTCCAACTTCCGGCACAGCTCCAGTAACCCCTAGTTTAACCTGGAATGCTACCAATTCTCCCACCTCTTGTACTGCAAGCGGAGCATGGTCTGGATCTAAACCAACCAGTGGCACAAACATAGCACAAACGACGCTTAGTAGTGTCGGAACTTATACCTATACCCTAACCTGCACAAACACCGGCGGAACGAGCTCTCCGGCAAGCGCTACCGTAACAGTTTCTGCCGCATCTGTCCCCGATCTCACCGCAGGAGCCGGTACTCCCGTCACGGCAGTAGTAAATACCTCCACTCCCTACTCCGCCACTATCACCAACAACGGTACGGCGGCAGCATCCGGCACCATTACCCATTTGTTTCAGTTCGATGAAGATGCTAATCATGCTGCAGTTAATGCTACCAGAACCGTTAATACTACGAGTACCATTAATGCTTCGGGAGGCACAGCCCCGATCTCCACTCCATATACTTTTGCCACAACAGGCACGAAATATATCAGAGCCTGCGCGGACAACAACGCGTCTATGGTCGGAACCGTAAACGAAGGTACTACTGGTGAAAGTAACAACTGCGGAGCATGGACGGCGGTGACGGTTTCCGGTCTTCCCTACAAAGAGCTTACCGCCTCTGCCCCGACCCCAACATCTGCCACTGTAAATGTCGCCCAGAATTTTTCTTCCACGATTACCAATAGCGGCAATACATCTACCGGCGTGAGTTTTGCCAATAAATTTCAGGTATCTACCCTGGCAAACGGCGGGGGGACAATAACCGAGTATACGGTTACTCCCAACATGGCGGTCTTGGGGCCGAGTGGAAGCGCCGCCGCCGTAAAATCAATTACCTTCACTTCATCCGGCATAAAATATATGCGCGCCTGCGCCGACCAGCCGCCCTTACCCAATGGCGCCGTCTCCGAGACAACTCCCGGGAGTGAATCCAACAACTGTAGCGCATGGACGGCCATAAATGTTGGCGGGGTGAGCGCTTATCCCGACCTTATCGCGGGAGGCATAACTCCTTCCAGCGCGAAAAAAGACCAGGTGACAAACTTCTCGGCCACCATATCGAATGTCGGAGCCGCGGCCGCTTCGGGAACCATAACCCACCTGTTTCAGTTTGACGAAAACGCAGACCATACCTCGGTTAACGCTACCCGCACAGTTAATACGACAGGCCTCATTGCTCCGTTGGTCGGCAATGTGTCCGTGTCCACCTCATACACTTTTGGTTCTAACGGCACCAAATATATACGAGCCTGCGCGGATAATAACGCTTCCTTTGTGGGTACGGTGAATGAAGGCACGAACGAGGGCAACAACTGCGGGGTATGGACACCTATAACAGTTACTGAAATAACCCCGCCTCCTCCTCCGTGCCCGTCGTGTAGTCCCGAGGGAGGAACCAACATAGGGGTGGACAATGTTTCCATCAGTGCGCCGACGGTAAAAACCGACGGCACCCGTTACAACATTACAGTTGTAAGTCACAAGAAAAGTGGCGGCAGCGCGCTCAACAATCAATACGCGCTCATAAATATGCAGGGCGCGAATGCCGGGGCTTACCGCGGATTTCTGACTTGGTATCGGCTGAGCGACGCGTGGCCCACGGCGCAGGACAAGCAAACTTGTAGCGGGGCCGGCGGATATGCGGTAGTACAAAATCAGTCGCCCAATGACGTCTACGGAGAGGAGTACATCCACCTCGATTCCTGTAACGTGTCTGATTCTGCCGGCGGCGTCACTACTACAATCTTTACTGTGCACTTCACGCCCCTCTTCACCTCGCCCGTTGCCGGCAATGATATCTCCGGCCTGACCTGCGACGGCGCAACCTGTACCGGCTGGATAAACTTTGATATAAATTTCGGGCTCGACATCAGTGCGCAGGGCACGGGCGGGGTATGTGAACCGGCTCACTATGGTTGCATTACAGGCGAGAGCAAGGAAAATAAAAATGAATCTTCGGCCTGGACATGGAAATGCCTTGGAACAGGAGGTGCCCCGACCGCGACATGCACCGAAGTCAAGAAAAAGCCCACTTTCGAGGAAAATTAGGCCTTAAAATTAAATATATATTAAGTTTTACACACAAAAGCCCCAAAATTTGCTTTTTTAGGGCTTTTGTGATATAATGTGAAAGGACTCTGGCTCTTATAGAAGAGTTCTTCGACATTGGCTTCTTTATGTGTTTTGCGGCAGAAATGCCTGCAAAGCCTCCATTCACGTTTCACGACGTTGTAAACCTCTTTTCGAAAGGAGAGGACTCACATGCTGAAAAGAATGGCAGTTTTTGCGGTCGTGACGTTAGTGTCGTTCTCTGCTTTCGGGCAGATGAAGGACGACGATGTCACTTTTAACAACGCTCTTACCAACCACACCAGCCACATCGACTCGCCGTCCCCGATGTTGACAATCCCCGCGCAGTTCGCGCAGGGAGAATTGCACGGGTATGTCGTCTCGTCACAGGCGGTGACTAGCCATCGTAAGCGCCGCGCTGTCCGAATTCCCTCCAATCCGGAGGCCACGAAAGTCAAGCTCTTTGTCGCGGACTTCTCGTTCCGCGACAAGAACGGTCTGCTCTCTCGCTGGATCGGTGGAGAGACAATCCGCCCGCTGGTTTTGGGCAACGTCTACAAGACGTGGTTCAAGCGTCCCGGCGACGCGGACTGGACTCTGGAGCGCACTAGTGGCGTCGACGCTGCCGAGGTTGGATTGTACCGCACATTCTACCTCCACGTCGGCAATGATTTCTTCGACGTCCTCCCGGACGGCACGAAGCGACCCTGGAATCCAGGGCTTGCCGAGTGGAAAATCGAAGAGATCACCCCCGATGGCACGACCTCCGCATCGGAGCAGGTGCCTGTGGGGACAGGCCAGGTTGCGACGTCGACCCTAGGTCCGCTCCAGAACATCGTCATCGACAACGACAAGCGCCAGCTTGTCTTGGTCGGGGTCTTTCCGACCCCGCCGGTCGCGACCCTGCTCCAGAAGGTTCATACGGAGTGGGGAGACATGTACTGGACGGCCTTCGTCAACGTTGACGCTAACAATGTCATCAACATTCCCCCTGAGGTCGGGGATGACATTGTCGTTGTCGTCGGCACGAAGTACCCCGACGCGGAATTTTCCACGAGGGAGATCACAATTTCTCCCGCCGTTGGAAGCTCAACGCCGTAGAAGCCAACCGTCATCCCGAGCCAATCGGCTCCGTGCCCCCTTCACAGTTCGAACCTGTGTCGGGGGCATGTTTTTTTATAAAATGCTTTTCAATTTCCCAAAGCGGGATTTTTTTTGTTATAATTCAAGTAATGCAGCTCAATGAAGACCAGCTTAAAAAATATATTTTAGAATCCGGCTTGGTTTCCAAATCGGACCTGGAGGAAGTTTTTAAAATAGCGGAAGAAAAAAAGCAGAAAGTGAGCAACATATTGCTCTCGGAAGGTAAAATCACGGAAACCGACCTGAAGCGCATGGAAGCTTTCGTCCTGGGCATTCCTTTTATCGACCTTTCCCAGACCAAAATAGATTTTTCCATATTGTCTCTCATCCCCGAGCCCATCGCCCGAAATTCCAACATCGTGGCGTACAAAAAAGATAAAGATAGCCTGGAGGTTGCCATGCTCGACGTCGACGACCTGCCGGTAATAGATTTCATAAAAAAGCGTTCCGGTTTCAAGATTCTGCCACGCCTGACGGACGGGAACTCCATCAAGGCGGTGCTCATCCAGTACCGCCAGAGCCTGAAAACGGAATTTCAGGACATCATCCAGAAAGAAGCGAACGCGCTCAAGATTGCGGGCAAAGAAACCGACAAAATGGAAGAAAAATCCGCCGCGGAGCTCAAACAGATGGCGGAAGACCTGCCGGTGGTGAAAATTGTCGACTCGCTAATATTTCATGCAATTCTCCAAAATGCCTCCGATATCCATATTGAGCCGGGCGAGCACGAATTGACAGTACGTTATCGCATCGACGGTTTACTCCACGATGCCATGGTACTGGATAAGAACGCCGCCTCCGGCATTACTGCTCGCATCAAAGTCCTGGCCAACCTGAAGCTGGACGAAAAGCGTCTGCCGCAGGACGGCCGGTTCAAGATAGAGCAGGACGGAGACAAGATATCGTTCCGTGTTTCCACCTTGCCGACCTTTTTCGGGGAAAAGACGGTAATGCGCATACTCAAAGAAAACGCCAAAGGGTTTTCGTTGGAAACTCTTGGCTTTCACGGCGAAGGACTGGAGCGCATTTACCAATCTCTGAAGCAAAAGACAGGCATGGTGCTCGCTACGGGGCCGACGGGCAGCGGCAAGACGACCACGCTTTACACCATGCTCGAGATCTTGAACAAACCGGAGGTGAATATTTCCACAGTTGAAGATCCGATAGAGTACCAGATGTCGCGGGTGAACCAGACCCAGGTCAAGCCCGAAATCGGGCTCACCTTTGCCAACGGATTGCGGAGCCTGCTCCGGCAGGACCCGGACATAATCATGGTGGGAGAAATCCGCGACGGGGAGACCGCAGGGCTTGCCATCAACGCATCGCTCACGGGCCACTTGGTGCTTTCCACTATCCACACCAACTCCGCCGCAGGCGCCATTCCCCGTATGATTGACATGGGCATCGAACCATTTCTGATTACCGCCACAGTCAAAACCATTATTGCCCAGCGCCTGGTGCGCCGGCTGACGCCGTCCAAGGAAAAATATTTTTTGTCGGCGGCAGAACTTAAAAATCTGGCTAAAATGGTTGATTTGGACAGGGTTCTCGGGTTCCTGAAAGAGGAGAAAATCGTGGGTCCGAACGGCGGTTGGGATAAGGTACCTTTTTATAAACCCGTGTCCACCAGCGAATTCGAGGACGGCTATAATAGCCGGAGCGGCATGCACGAAGTGCTCAAGGTGAGCTCGGCCATCCGGGAAATGATAGTAAAAGGAGCCTCCCAGGATCAGCTCGAAGAGCAGGCGAAAAAGGAGGGTATGATGACCATGATTGAGGACGGTGTTTTCCAAGCGGTCCTGGGCACGACCACACTGGAAGAAGTGTTCCGTGTTGTTTCCGAGTAAGTTTCGCCCTGCTCCACGCACTCCATGCTTTTCACTTACAGCGCAAAATCTAATACGGGAGAAATATCGGAGGGGATGCTTGAATCCGCGGACCGTTTTTCCGCCGCGCATGACTTACGCTTCCGGGGACTTAATCCTGTTTCCGTGGAGGAAAAAAAAGCAAAGACACTGGAAAAATTCGGAACCCTGCCCTCCATTTTCGGAAAAGTGTCCGTGGCCGAGCGGATAATTTTTACCAAAAACCTGAGCGGCATGATCAAGGCCGGGCTGCCCCTTTCGCGCGGGCTTTCCGTAATATTAAAACAGACCAAAAACAAAGAACTGCAAAAAATCGTACAATCTGTCCTGCATGACATCGATTCGGGCGCGACCTTCTCTTCCGGCCTGGAGAAATATCCGGACGTGTTTTCTAAACTTTTTACTTCCATGGTTCGCGCCGGCGAAGAATCAGGCAACCTGTCCGGCGCGCTCACGGATATCGGCGAGAACTTGGAAAAGGCGCATTCGCTTACCAAGAAAATACACGGCGCGCTCATTTATCCCGGAGTTATACTGGGCGCGATGGTGGTAATCGGGGTTTTGATGTTTGCTTTTGTGGTGCCTACGCTTGCCGGCACCTTTGAAGAGCTGGGGGTAGCTCTGCCCGCTTCCACTCAATTTATCGTGTCACTCGGTAATTTTTTCTCGAACCATCTTCTTCTTAGTTTCATTATTATTATTGCCGCGGCTCTGGGTATTTTTGCCCTTTTCCGGGCCAAATTCACGGCCAGGTTTATGGATTTTGCGGTTTTGCGGATTCCGGTCGTAGGCACATTGGCGCAGGAGCTCAATACCGCCCGTACTGCCCGAACCATGTCCTCCCTCTTATCCTCGGGGGTATCCATAATCCGCGCGGTGGAAATAACGGAAGACGTAGTTCAAAATATTTATTATAAAAAAGTGCTGGGCGAAGTAGGGGTGGCGGTGGAAAAAGGAGCTCCATTTTCCAAGATTTTCGTGGACAACCCCAAACTCTACCCAGTGATGATGTCGGAGATGGTGGAAGTCGGGGAAGAAACCGGGAAATTGTCGGAGATGCTCTCCGAAGTCGCTCTTTTTTACGAGGCGGAGATAGAAAGTAAAACCAAAAACCTTTCCACAATCATCGAGCCGGTGCTCATGATCCTTATCGGGTCCGGGGTGGGATTTTTTGCCATATCTATGATCTCGCCTCTTTATTCCGTGTTGGGCGATATTGGCTAAAAAATGAAAAAAATTTTTAAAACCGAAATAACCGGGCGCAGACAGGGCATAAGCGCGATAGAACTTCTGGTTGTCGTAGCCATATTGGGTATAATTCTCGCCGTAGTGCTTCCGCAGTTCGGGAAAAGCCGGGAACGCGCAACGCTCGACGGCGCGGTAGGGGACATACTGTCCGTGCTCAGCCAAGCGCGGTCCCAGACGCTTGCCGCCTTGGATTCCTCGTCCTACGGAGTGCATTTTGACCCGGATGAAGTTATAATTTTCAAAGGCACCACTTTTTCTTCCGGCAATCCGGACAACATTGAAACAAGTATCATCTCGCCCGCGGTCATTTCCAATGTTACTTTGGGCGGAGCAAGCGGCAGCTCGGGGGAATTTTATTATGAGCGGTTGTCCGGAAGCCCCAACAAGTCTGGAACCGTGACGGTGTCCTCGCCTTCCTATTCTACAACCATTACCATCTCGGCTACCGGTTCTGCGAGCGCAGATTAAGATTAACCATGAGCAATAAAATTACACAACCGCGGGGATTCATGATGGTGGAGGTGCTGGTGGCTATCTCCATCATCACTGTTGCCATTCTGTCCGCGATGGCGGTTTCAGAGAAGGCTGTGCAGGTTTCCCGGCAGGCGTTTCACTCCGAGCAGGCGGCGTTTCTTCTGGAGGAAGGAGCGGAAATTGTGCGCATCCTCCGCGACAATGATTGGGCAAATATTTCTTCGCTTACTCCCGGTAGTGATTATTTTACCGTTTTTGCCGGGGGAACCTGGACGCTGTCTTCGACGCCGAACACGGTGGGAATTTTTACCCGAAAAGTTTCAATACAGGAAGTGGAACGCGATGTCGGGACGGGGGACATAACCGTTTCCGGCACGGCAGATGAGGGCACCAAGCTCGTAACGATTTCCATCTCCTGGCAGGAAGGAGGAACCTTGGTGACTAAAAGCCTGCAGTTTTATATTTTTGATATTTTTTCATGAGCATGGCCATAAAACGTAAAAATTTAAGAGGGGAAAATAGCGGCTACGTGCTGCTGGAGCTTCTTTTCTATGTTTCTTTTTTTGCAGCAATGTCGCTTGCGGTCGTAAGCGCGCTCATAACCATGGCGGGTTCTTTCCAGGAAACCGCTATCCTAGCCAAGCTTTCGGAAAGCGCCGGCATCATGGAACGGATAGAGAGGGGGGTTCGCGGGGCGGACGACTTTGTTGTAATAACCGCCGAAGATATCGAACTCAATACCACGGACGAGTTCGGTGTGGCGAAAACCATAGAATTCCTGCTGGACGGTACGGATGTCAAGCTTCTGGAAGGCGGTGTTCTTATCGGCAATTTAAATGCGCCCGGTATGAGCGTGAGCGCCCTGTCTTTTACCCAGATTACGACTTCGGCGGGCAAGGCGGTGAAAATTTCCTTAAGCCTCGGCTCGGAGAATGACAAGCTGGGGCGCACATTTGATTTTTATGACACAATAGTGCTTCGGGGGAATTATTAATATGGCAAAAAGATATTTCAAAAACAACAGGAACAAAGGCGCAGCCATGCTCATATCGGTCGTGTTTTTCCTGTTTATCACGCTGGCGATAATTTCCGGCCTGGTCTCGCCCACTGTACGCGAACTTAAAAATGCCGGCGTAAACCTCGGCTCCAAAAAATCTTATTTCCTGGCGGAGTCCGGCGGCGAAGACGCGCTGTATCGCATATTGAACAATTTGCCTATTGAGGAGAGCGAGACCCTGGTTCTCGATTCAAACGAGGCCACAACCACCATCACGGACGTTGACAGCCACACCAAGCAAATCATCTCTCTTGGAGATGTGTCCAATTACCAGCGCAAGACCGTTCTCTCTCTTTCCACAGATGAAGGTATTTCTTTTAATTACGGGATGCAAGTGGGGACCGGAGGGCTCACGATGAACAACAATGCAACTATCAACGGCAACGTGTACGTGAATGGCAACATTACCGACAATAATAGCGGAAAAGTTATCGGTACCGCGATAGCCGTGTCCACTATCGGTGGGTTGACCGTAGGTCAGCTCGGAGTCGGAGATGCGAAGGCGCACACGGTAAATAATTCCACTATCGCCGGCGCTCTTTACTGCCAGACCGGTAGCGGCAACAACAAGAGTTGCAATACCTCGCAGGCGGACCCGGTGCCGCTTGATTTTCCCATTTCCGATGAGCAGATTCAGGGCTGGAAAGACGAAGCGCTGGTTGGCGACACAGAAACAGGCGACATAAATTTGTCCGATGGTACGCTTACGGTCGGTCCTAAAAAAATAGAAGGCAACATAACCTTAAGCAACGATGCTATTTTGACGGTTACCGGCACTCTCTGGGTCACGGGCGATATCACCATCTCCAACCAGTCCAAGATCCGGCTCTCCTCTTCTTACGGATCGGGTAGCGGGGTAATCGTCGCGGACGGCACCATTACCACGAACAATAGCGCTTCGTTTTCCGGTTCGGGTACCTCCGGCAGCTACATCATGATGCTCACGACATCCACGTCTTCTTCGGCCGTCACCGTAAACAACAGCGCGGGCACGGTGATACTAGTAGCACCTTACGGCAACATGATTTTCAACAATAGCGCAAGCGCCAAAGAAGCCATAGCCAACCAGGTGACTATGAATAACAACTCGGTACTAAATTATGAAACCGGCCTGATAAACGTAAACTTTGTGAGCGGTCCGTCTGGGACCTGGACAGTGGACAGCTGGAAAGAGGCGGAATAGAATGTGCTATACTGAGTGAAATTTATGCCAAACAAACGGATAGTTGTCGCCAATTGGAAAATGAACCCGCTTACAGAGAAAGAAGCGGAAAAATTGTGGACAGCAGTGGCGAGAAATATTTCGGCGCTCCGAAAGACCGAGGTGGTCATCTGTCCGCCATTCATATATCTCTCAAAGATTAAAAAACTTTCGCGTAAAATTCTACTTGGCAGTCAGGATGCATTTTGGGGCAACACGGGAGCTTTCACCGGCGAAGTTTCGAGCGAGATGCTTTACCTGTCGGGGGCGCGATACGTTATTTTGGGACATTCCGAACGACGTGCCCGCGGAGAAACAGACGCGGATATTAACAAGAAGATAAAAAGCGCGCTAGACTCGGGATTCCGGTTGATACTTTGCGTGGGTGAGACAATACGGGACGAGGAGCATGGGTACTTCAATTCTGTTAAGGACCAGCTGGAAGCCGGCCTTCAGGGAATTTCCAAAGATTCATTAAAAAATATAATTATTGCCTATGAACCGGTGTGGGCACTATCCAGTACCCCCGGCAGGCGCGATGCCGCGCCGGAGGATTCGAGCGAGATGGCCATTTTTATTCGCAAAGTTCTCTCGGACAAGTTCGGGCGAGAGGCGAGCCGTGTGAAAATCCTTTACGGTGGTTCGGTGAACGACCGCGATGCGGAAGGATTTCTGACGCAGGGCGGCGTAGATGGGCTTTTGGTGGGCAAGGCTAGCCTGAATGCGGAAAAATTTGTGAATATTATAAAAATTTCCGAAAAAATGGGATGAAGTTGCGCACGCTTAAAGATGTGGACGTTCGAGGCAAGACGATTCTTTACCGCGCGCCGTACGACATCGGAGTGGAAGAGGTTGACGGTAAGTTGGTGGTGAAAGACGATTTGCGCATAAAGGGCACTCTGCCGACCTTGAGGTATTTAATAGAACAGAATTGTAAAATCGTCATTTTGACCTATGTCAAACGGCCGGACGGGCAAGTTGTAGAGAAGCTTCGTACCACGCCGCATGCCAAGCGATTGTCCGAGCTATTGGGAAAACCGGTAGACAAAGCAGACGATTGTGTAGGTGAGAAAGTTGAAGCAAAAATTGCGCAAATGAAGCCGGGAGAACTTCTCATGCTTGAGAACGTCCGGTTTTACAAAGAAGAGAATGAAGATGACGATGAATTTGCCAAACAACTGGCCCATGGCAAAGACCTGATAGTTTTTGACGGCTTTCCCCAGGCCATGCGAATCCACGCTTCCACTACGGGCATAGAACGGCACTTACCGGCAGTGGCCGGACTTTACTTGGAAGGAGAAGTAAATATGCTCGGGACTCTTTTGGAAAACCCTTCCCGGCCCTTCACGGTTATCATCGGCGGCGCCAAAATTTCCGACAAAGTGGACGCGGTCAATAATCTTTTACCCTTGGCCGACAAAGTTCTGGTCGGCGGAGCGGTCGCCAACGTTTTTCTAAAAGCCCGAGGGCTAGAATTGGGCAAATCTTTTGTCGAGGATGTATTTGTGGACTCCAAAAGGCGTGAAAAAAGGGACTGGGTGGAATACGCGAAAGAAATTCTGGAAAAATATAAAGACAAAATAGTTTACCCCAAAGATTCGGTAATCTCGGATGGCACAGACTCAAAAACGATCCGCCTTTTTTCGAAAGAGATACCTCGGGACTGGAGCGCGTTTGATATCGGACCGGCAACAGTGGAATATTTTGGCGATATCATCAAAACTTCCGGCACGGTTTTCTTGGCGGGGCCGATGGGCAAGTTTGAAGAGGATAAATTTGGCGAGGGTTCGCGGGGCATCATAGCCGCTTTTAAGGAAGCGAAAGGCAATACGATAATTGCCGGCGGCGATACCATTGCAATGGCGCAAAAATATGGCGACCTCCGGGATTTTTCCCATGTCTCGCTTGCCGGCGGCGCGACGCTCGATTTTCTGGCAGGCAAAGAGTTGCCCGCTCTCATTCCCCTTATCAAGCCATAGCGGCGATTATTTTTTCTGCGTTTTCCTTGATGGCTTTGGCGTCACCTACGGTTTCCGGCCAGACCCAGACATGCGCGTGCCCGATCTCTTCGCCGTACACCTGGCTCCTGACCATGTCGGTGTTGAAAGCCTTCTTCTGAGCGAGGGCTATTTTTTGAACAATCTGAAAATATTCTCCTATGTTTCCCGGCACACCTGCCTGCGCAGGCAGGTCCCAGACCCAGCGGTAATGTTTTTTAGGAATCACCTGCGTATGCCCCGGACCCATAGGGTGAATGTCGAGAAAAGCCATAAAATTATCATCTTCGTAGACTTTTGTTGCCGGAATTTCACCCTTTACTATTTTACAGAAGATACAGCTGTCCATATGGGATGAATTGTACCAAAATATGTTAAAATTCTCCATATGCAAAAATACGGAGAACTCCTGCGCGCGCTCCTCGAAAAAAGGGGAGTGCGGGACGAAACTCAGGCGGAAATTTTCTTAAATCCCGATTACCAGCGCGATTTGCACGACCCATTCCTCATGCGGGATATGGAGCGTGCCTGTGTGCGGCTCTACGAAGCGGTGGAGGCGAAAGAGAAAATAATAATTTACGCGGATTACGACTGCGACGGCATACCCGGCGCGGTCATCATGCACGACCTCTTAAAGCTCTTGCGCTATGATAATTATGAAGTCTATATTCCCGAAAGGAATTCCGAAGGCTACGGGCTCAACCTGGAAGCTATCCGGGGATTCAAGAAGTCCAATGCCAAGCTTATCATTACCATAGACCTCGGCATTACGGCGGTGGAAGAAGTGGCGCAGGCGGAAATCGACGGCATGGACGTGATAATTACCGATCACCACCTGCCTCGCGTTGACGCGAGTCAAGGCGGGCCTGCCCCTGTAGTTTTGCCGCGCGCTTATGCCATACTGAATCCCAAAGTGGATGATTATCCGGAGAAAATGCTTTGCGGCGCGGGAGTAATATTTAAATTCGTGCAAGGCTTTATAAAAAAATACGGAGAATATTTCAAGATAAAGAACGGCGCGGAAAAATGGATGCTCGACATGGCGGGGCTCGCCACCCTCTCGGATATGGTGCCGCTTACGGGAGAGAACCGGGCCTTGGCCCACTTTGGAATGAAAGTCTTGCGCAAATCCCGGCGTCCGGGGCTCCAGAAGCTTCTGGCTAAAATGAATATCGACCAGAGATATGTGTCGGAGGACGATATTGTATTTATGGTGAGTCCTCGGCTCAACGCCGCCTCGCGGATGGACAGCCCTTACCGCGCTTACGAACTTCTGGCGACGGAAAATGAAGCGGAGGCGGGGGGACTCGCGGACCATCTTTCCAAGATAAATGATGAAAGAAAAAATATAGTTACCCAGATCATGCGCGAGGTGCATAAAAAATTTGAGCAGAGGGATGGCGAGCCTAAGGCGGTCATAGTTTTGGGCAACCCTTCCTGGCGGATAGGAGTGCTCGGGTTGGTAGCGGGGAAAATTTTGGACGAACTGGAAAGGCCGGTATTTGTGTGGGGCAAGGACGAGAACGACTGCATCAAAGGCTCCTGCCGTAGCGACGGTTCGGTGTCGGTGGTGGAACTTATGACTCATGCGCGTGATTCCTTCGTGGATTTCGGCGGGCACGAGCTTGCCGGCGGTTTTACGGTGCAGAGCGATAAAATACATTTCCTAGAAGAAGTGCTTACGAGTTCTTATTCCAGAGTCAAACGAGAAAAGCCGGATAGTCATACAAACCACGATTTAAAGACCGAGCTTGGCATGGTGAATATGAAAAATTGGCGGGAAATAGAAAAGCTCGGGCCTTTCGGCCTGGGGAATGGTAAGCCCGCATTCCTTTTTGAGGGGGTCAAAATAGAAAAAATAAAAAAATTCGGCAAGAACGGTTCCGGAGAACACCTAGAGGTGATTTTCTCCGGCCCGGAAAACAAAAAAGTTCCCGGCGTGGCATTTTTCTCAGGAGCTGATTCCTTCGGCGTGTTGCTCGAAGAAGAACGGTCGGTCAACCTGCTCGCCACTTTTGATTTGTCCCGCTTCCGCGGCAGGGAAGAATTAAGATTAAGAATTACTGATATACTGTAGCCATGAAAGAAGTGATAAAAATCTATACCGATGGCGCGGCGAGAGGGAATCCGGGGAAGGCAGGCTGGGGCGCGGTATTTATCATGGGAAAAAAGATATTGGAACTGGGCGGCCGGAGCAACCACGCGACCAACAACCAAATGGAGCTCACGGCTGCAATCAAGGCGCTCACGCATCTCAAACACAGTTCTCACAAGTCGGACTTGGGGGAAGGTGGTGTCCAAGTATTTTCGGATTCCAAATATGTTATATTAGGCATAACCGAGTGGATTTACGGCTGGCAGAAAAATAACTGGCGCAATGCCGCCAAAAAACCGGTAATGAACCGCGAACTCTGGGAAGCCCTTTTTGAATTGACCGAAGAATGGAAGCCCAAATGGCACTACATCAAAGGCCACAACGGCGATAAATATAACGACCGTGCGGACGAAATCGCCACGAGTTTCGCAGACAAAGATCCGGTGGAATTAAGAAAATAATATCCCATGCAGGATAGGATTTTCTACGCAATATGTTTCGGATTTTTGTTGGGAGTGTTTTTGAGCTCCTTTATCTTGGTAAATTTTTATGTTGCGATGCTGGCTGGTTTTCTCGCTCTCGCGGTTTTTACACTTTTTATCCTAGCAGGCGAAAAAAGATGGGGGGTCATAATTTCAATTTTTATCCTTACATTTTCGCTTGGAATGTTGCGGTTCCATGCGGTCGATATACCGCCGCCTGCGGGGTTTGAAGCAGAGGTTGGTAAAAAGGTGGCTTTCGCTGGGGAAATAGTAGATGAACCGAACCTACGGGAAAATAATCAGCAACTAACTGTAGAAATATCTGCCGGAGAGGCTAGTACGAAAGTTCTAGTGTCCGCAGGTTTTGAGGCTAATTATAAATATGGCGATCGAATAAATTTCGAGGGTATTTTAAAAAAGCCGGAGAATTTTATCACCGACACGGGAAAAGAATTTGATTATGTTAATTATCTGCGTAAAGATGGAATTCTGTATATTCTGAGCTATCCAGAGATAGAGATAGTGGCCCGGGGCAATGGGAATTTTATAAAAAGCTTCTTATTTTCTATTAAAGAGAAATTTTTGGAAAAAATAAACCTAAGCATCGGCGCTCCCGAAAATCTGCTCATGGGCGGGCTCATACTGGGGGAGCGGGCGGCCTTTGGCGCCGAACTGCGGCAGAACTTCATAGATACCGGCACGATTCACATAGTTGCGCTATCGGGCTACAACGTGACCATAGTCGCGGACTGGTTCATGAAGTTTCTCCAGTTTGCGCCGAGGAACTTCGCCTTTGGCGCCGGTATTTTCACGATTTTTATTTTTGTGTTCATGACCGGGGCCAATTCCACGGCGGTGCGCGCGGGGATTATGGCTGCCCTCGCGCTGATTGCCCGCGCGACTGGCCGGGATTACGACGTGGCCCGGGCGCTGGTTTTGGCAGCTGTCGTTATGGTTTTATTTAATCCGTTCATTTTGGTTTATGACGTTTCCTTTGAGCTCTCTTTCCTAGCAACAGTAGCGGTTATATTTTTTGCGCCCCGACTCGAAAAACATTTTTTATGGGTGACAAAAAAGTTCGGCTTGCGGGACATACTTTCGGTCACGACCGCGGCTTATATTTTCGTTTTTCCGTTCATTTTATATAAAATGGGCAATATATCCCTCGTGGCCTTGCCGGCCAATGTTCTGGTTCTGCCTTTTGTGCCTTTGACCATGGCGGTCGGATTTATGACCGGCCTTCTGGGCACTATATGGTATGGGTTGGCCGTGCCCTTCGGATTTATTTCTTATATTCTGCTTCACTACGAGCTTGGTGTTGTAAAAATTCTCTCTGGTCTACCCTTTGCCTCTTTCACCTTTTCCTATTTTCCCTTAACCCTTACAATACTCATATACGCGGCGTTTGTGTATTTCCTGTTTGGCCGGAGCATTAAGAATTTCTTCATTAAATTTTAGGACATGCCTGGTAATTATAAAAAATATGGTCTGCTAATAATACCGTTCCTGCTTCTCGCAGTAGATATTTTCCTGATCCGGCTGGACGTAAAACATTCCCAAAAGTTTCTTACTTTTGGGATGCTTGATGTGGGGCAGGGAGAAGCGCTCTACATAGAATCGCCCAACGGCGCGCAAATATTGTTTGACGCCGGCCCCGCGCGTAAAGTTCTGGCCCCACTTAGGAGCGTCATATCGCCCTTCGATCGGACGCTCGATGCCATAGTCATCACCAATCCCGACGCGGACCATATCGGCGGCTTAGCGGACATCCTGAAATATTACCAGGTCGGTTTGGTGCTCGAGCCGGGCACACAAAACAGCTCTAAAACTTTTCAAAATTTAAAAACAAAAATTAAAGATCAAAAGATACCAGTCATTCTGGCGAAAAAGGGCATGCGGATAAACATGGGGGACGGGGCAGTGATTGATATTCTATTTCCGGACCGTGATGTATCGTCCTGGTCCACAAATGAAGGCTCGGTAGTAGCGCAGCTTCGGTACGGCGCGACATCTATTATGCTTACCGGAGATGCCACCTCGGAGACAGAGAAAATAATTTTGGCGAGCAACCCGCAGAAAGAAGTGAAAAGCAAAATCCTGAAAGTCGGGCATCATGGCTCACGCTCTTCTACGTCGGCCGCTTTCTTTAGGGCTGTGGCGCCCGACTACGCTTTGGTATCATTAGGTAAGGGTAATAGTTATGGACACCCGCACCCAGAGGTTCTCGAAACCTTGGGCGAATTCGGAGCAAAAGTTTTTCGCACAGATCTTTTGGGCACCATTATCCTTAAATCTGACGGCAAAAACGAGGCCTTTTCAGTCCACAGGTGATTGTCCCAAGTTGTGGTAAAATAGGTCTATGAAAGACAAAAAAATAGGGAAGCTTATAAAAGCGGAGGAGAAGAGGCAAAGGGAAGGGTTGGAGCTTATTCCTTCGGAAAACTATGTTTCTCAAGATGTTTTGGAGGCCAACGGCTCGGTTTTTACCAATAAATACTCCGAGGGCTATCCGGGCAGGCGCTACTATGGTGGACAGGAAAATACTGATGCAGTTGAACGTCTCGCCATTGAACGCGCTTGCAAATTATTTAACTGTAAATATGCCAATGTTCAGCCGCACGCGGGCGCTCCGGCAAATATAGCTACATACTTTGCCCTAATGGAGCCGGGCGATACTATCATGGGAATGGATTTGTCCCACGGGGGACATCTGACGCACGGACATCCGGTTACCTACATCACTAAAATTTTCCGATTCATCCGCTACAAAATGAAAAATATAGAAACGGGAGAAATTGATTATGATGAAATGCTTGAGACAGCAAAAAGAGAAAAACCGAAAGTAATTATGGCTGGGTTCTCCGCCTACACAAGAGAGCTTGATTACGCAAAATTTTCTGCTATCGCAAAAGAGGTAGGAGCTATTTGTATTGCGGATATGGCGCACATAGCAGGGCTTATTGCGGGCAAAGCCGCGAAGAACCCGTTTGATTATGGTTTTGATATTATACTTACTACCACGCACAAAACGCTTCGAGGCCCGCGCGGCGGAATGATTTTAATAAAGGACAATGAAGAACTCGCAAAAAAAATAGACAAGTCCGTTTTTCCGGGATTTCAAGGCGGACCGCTCATGAATACCATCGCCGCCAAGGCAGTTTGCTTCGGCGAAGCGCTTACTCCGGCATTTAGAAAATATGCGGCACAGATCATAAAGAACGCCCGGGCCATGGCTAAAGTATTTCTGGACAATAACATCAGATTAATCGGGGGAGGTACAGACAATCATTGCGTTCTTGCGGACATATACGGTTCTCTGGGCGTTACCGGCAAAGAAGGCCAAACAGTCCTTGATGAAGTTGGCATAACACTCAACATGAATATGATTGCAGAAGACCCAAGGAAACCAATGGACCCTTCCGGCATACGTTTCGGCACGCCGGCCATCACCACGCGCGGTTTCAAGGAAAAAGAATGCAAAAAAGTAGCCGAGCTTATGATTCTGACTCTTAAGAACAAGGACAATAAGAAAATCAAAGAAGCTGTGCATAAAGAAATAAAAAAACTCGCCAAAAAATTTCCTATTCCCAAAAAATTCGTTTAGCCGATGATTGAAATTGAAAAAAAGTTTCAGCCGACGGCAGGAGAGCTCCAGGCCCTTTTGGCGGGCGCTGAATTTATTGGCGAAAAATTTTATACCGACATTCTTTACGATTTCCCGGACCGTCGCCTTTTCAAAAAAGGCTTTCGGCTCAGGAATCGGAACGGGGGTTTTGAACTTAAAATAGTAAAATCGGATTCAGAGAATGGCGTCGCCAGTTCAGAAGAAATAGAGACTAAAACCGAAATTTTAGAAAAATTGGGGTTTGGTAAAGATGACGACTTGCAAAAAGTAGTTAAAGATAATATGGCTATTTTGGCGAACTGGGAAACCAAACGAAAAAAGTATAAAAAAGGCGAATTTAATATAGACGTGGATGAAACCAGTTTTGGGTACAATGTTTGCGAGATTGAGATCATGGCGGATGACCCTGCTCAGGTGGCCGAATCGGAAAATAAAATTTTAAAGCTGGCTCAGGAATTCGGAATCTCCATGCACAAGTTACCGCCGAAACTGATGGAGTATTTTAAGACAATGCAGCCAGAAGTTTACAAAGAACTCTCCGGCTGATTTTCTATTTATCCTTTTTTCTGCTATATTTTCTTTATGGCTGGCACTAACAAACGGGGCAAACTTATAGTCATCGACGGCACGGACGGTTCGGGTAAGGCGACCCAGGCCGGGCTTCTTATCAAACGTCTTCGGAAAGACGGCCACAAGGTCAAGGTTGTGGATTTTCCGGAATACTATTCCAATTTTTTCGGCGCCTTCATCGGGCACTGCTTGTCGGAACAGTATTATAATTTCGTGAAAGTGCACCCGAAAATCGCGTCGGTGCTTTATGCCGCAGACCGTTTTGAATCCAAAGACAAGATTGAGAGGTGGCTTAGGGGCGGCACCATTGTGATTGCCAACCGTTACGCGAGCGCGAACCAGATCCATCAAGGCGGCAAGATTGCCAACACCAAAAAGCGGGAAAATTTTCTCAAATGGCTGGCAGAGATGGAGTATAAAGTTTTTAAAATTCCCAAGCCCGACATAGTCTTTTATCTCTCTGTTCCCATTCCCATGGTCCTCAAGTTGATTAAGCAGAGAAACAGCGCAGGCAAGAGAAACTATCTGGGCAAGAAGAAAGATGTGCATGAAAAAGATATAAAGTTCCTGGAGAACTCGCGCAAAAGCGCCTTATGGCTTGCAAAAACCCAGAAAGGCTGGGTTAAGATCGAATGCATGCAAAACGGGGTTTTGCAAACGCGCGGCACGATTCACCAAAAACTTTATGAAAAAGTTCGAAAAATTTTAAATAATTAACTATAATCATAATATGGAGCTAAACGAATATCAGAAAAAAGCGCTATTGACCGCTACCTATGGGGAGAAGTATCGCGTTATCTACCCGGCCCTGGGTTTGGGCAATGAAGCGGGGGAAGTGCTGGGCAAGGTCAAGAAGTGGCTCCGGGGCGATGACGGGGAGGGTGTGTTGTCCCCGGAGCGCAAGCAGGCGTTAAAAGAAGAGCTCGGCGACGTACTTTGGTATATTGCTGTGCTGGCCCGAGACCTGGATCTCACGCTTGATGACATAGGAGCAGGGAATATAAATAAATTACAGTCACGGCAAGAGCGGGGTACGATTAAGGGCGACGGAGACAATAGATAAATTTGAGATAAATTTGCCATGCAGGAAAAAATACAACGTATAATAAAAGATGCGCTCACAAGTTTGGGCATTGCGGAATGCGATTTTAAAGTGGAGCACCCCGACGACCTTAAGAACGGGGACTATTTTACCAACGTTGCGCTTGTATGTGCCAAGGTGGCGGGGGATGCTCCGCCAGCCGGTGGACCGAACGAAATAGCGAAAAAGATTATTGCGGAACTTGAAAAAAATCTGCCGCAAAAAATCGAAAGGATGAGAGTAGCGGGTCCGGGATTCATAAATTTTTACCTATCTCCGGAGTTTTTTCGCAATGAAGTTGAAGACATATTAAATAAAGGGGATGATGTTGGCAAGAACGCAATGTTGTCGGGCAATAAAATAATGGTGGAGTATACCGATCCCAATCCATTCAAGCCGTTTCATATCGGACATCTCATGACCAATGCCATTGGCGAGTCGGTCGCGCGCATTCTAGAGCACTCTGGGGCTAAAGTTTCCCGTGCCAATTATCAGGGAGATGTCGGGCTTCACGTAGCCAAGGCGATTTATGGACTTCTTAAAAATCTTGACTGGCGAGAACGAAAACCAACACACAGTGAGGAAGCCGAGAATATTGGCAAAGCGTACATGTTCGGGTCGAAAGCATACGAAAAGGATCCCGGCGCCAAAAGAGAAATTGACGAAATAAACAAAAAAATTTATGAAAAGAGCGATGAGGAGGTAAACGGCATCTATGACTGGGGGTTTAAGGCGACCATGGAGGCTTTTGAAGACCTATATAAAATTTTGGGTACAAAATTCGATTACTATTTTCTTGAAAGTGTTGTGGCAGACATTGGAAATAGAATAGTTCGCAATAACATACCAACAGTTTTCGAAGAATCCGAAGACGCGGTGGTTTTCAAAGCCGAGAAGTATGACCCGAAGCTTCACACGAGAGTTTTCATCACTTCCAAGGGATTGCCCACATACGAGACCAAGGAGCTTGGGCTTGCGGAAGAAAAATTCAAAACCAACCCGGGCATGCACCTTTCAATCACCGTTACCGCTAATGAGCAGGCGGATTATATGCGGGTAGTATACAAAGCTTTATCGCTCATACATCCGGAGTATGAGAACAAAATGACGCATATTACCCACGGCATGATGCGTTTCGCCTCCGGCAAAATGGGTTCGCGCAAAGGCAACGCAATCACCGGCGAATCGCTTCTGAATGATGTTCGCCTGATGGTCGCCGAGAAGATGCAGGACCGTGAGTTTGGAGAGGAAGAGAGGGAAAAAATCGCGGCCGATGTCGCTGTGTCTGCGCTGAAATATTCCATCTTAAAACAATCCATCGGCGGGGACATAATTTACGATTTTGACAAGTCTATATCCTTCGATGGGGATTCCGGCCCCTACCTATGCTATTCCTACGCACGGGCGAGCTCGGTCCTCGAGAAAGCCAAAAAAGAGAACATTCTGCCGGATCCGCACGCCGCGCCGGAGGAGGTGTGGGAGGTTGAGAAACTCATTTACCACTTTTCGGAAATAGTAGAGAGAGCAGCCAGAGAGTATGAGCCGCACTACATAACTCACTATCTCATCGAGCTCGCGCGCGCTTACAACAGCTTTTACGGCAACAACATAATAGTGAACAAGGAAGACAAAACTTCGCCCTACAAAATCGCTCTCACCTTCTCCTTTACTTTTGTCATGAAAACTGGCTTGCACCTCTTGGGCATAAAAGCTCCTGCGAAAATGTAAGCGCTACCAATTTTTTCGGGTTCATGTTATAATTCAAGTACAGGCATTGAAGGGGGTATCGCCCCTGAGCCTCGGGAAGAAATCAATCCGCCGTCGTTAAAACTATGGCGGGACGAGGTAGAACCCGACGGGTAAGCCCGTTATAGCAGTAATTAAGAGTCCGCCGGCTGGCGGAAAACAAGGTGGTACCACGAGAAAAACTCGTCCTTGTATAGCAATTATTAATTGTTGTACGGGGACGGGTTTTTATGGAAAATGACAAACTTACACATGTATTAGGGATTGTCGGAACAGTCATAGCCGTGCTTATGTTTGTTTCTCTTTTGGAAATTGCAAGAAATAATATTTTCGGCAATACCAACATCGTCATTCAGCCAATTGTTACAACCGTAAACTGTACGGTTTGGTCTCTTTACGCGCATCTAAAAAAAGAGAGATATGTTTTTTGGGCTAACTTCCCCGGAATTATACTCGGTCTTTTTACAGTGATAACCGCATTTATGAGATAAAGATATATGGAAGAAAAAAATAAAACAAAAACATCGGAGGCGGCGTCGCGCGAAGAGCGTATTTTGGAGTTCTGGAAAGAGAATAAAATATTCGCGAAAACACTGGAAGCTTCGGCGGGCAGGAAAGAATTTGTTTTCTATGAAGGGCCGCCAACTGCCAATGGCAAACCGGGGATTCATCATCTGGAGGCGCGGGCCTTTAAGGATGCGATACCGAGGTACAAGACTATGCGGGGTTATCATGTGCGCCGCAAAGGCGGTTGGGACACGCATGGGCTGCCGGTGGAGCTTCAGGTGGAGAAGAAGCTCGGCCTCAATTCCAAGAAAGCTATAGAAGAATACGGCATCGCCAAATTCAACCAAGACTGCAAAGAAAGCGTATGGGAATACCTGGAAATCTGGAACAAATTTACCCGGCGCATCGGTTTTTGGGTGGACCAGGAGAACCCTTATGTTACCTACCATAATGAATTTATAGAGTCGCTCTGGAATATTGTCAAAAAAATAGACGAGCAAAAACTTCTCTATAAAGATTACAAAGTCGTGCCATGGTGCCCGCGCTGCGGCACAGCGCTGTCTTCGCACGAGCTGGCGCAGGGCTACGAAGACGTGAAGGATTTGTCGGTAACGGCTAAGTTTAAAGTTGTCGGTCAAGAAAATACATATATTTTCGCTTGGACGACTACGCCGTGGACTTTGCCAGGTAATGTAGCGCTTGCCGTAGGGGAAAATATCAATTATGTAAAAATCAAAGTGGGCGGCGAGCTTTATTTTTTGGCAAAAGAGCGGCTTTCAATAATTTCCGAACCATATGAGATAGCAGAAGAAGTGAAAGGCGAAGGGCTAGTAGGTCTGGAATATGAACCGCTGTTCCCGTATCTAAAAGAGCAACTGGAAAAGAAAGGAGAGCCGATTGATAAAATGTTTAAAGTTTATCCGGCAAACTTTGTTAATACAGATGATGGTACGGGCATAGTGCACACGGCCGTGATGTACGGACAGGACGACTTTGAGCTCGGTACGAAGATAGGACTTCCAAAGCATCACTTGGTAGGCCTCGACGGTAAATTTTTGCCGGGTACGGGAACGTTTGAAGGTAGATTCGTGAAGGATGAGGAAGTGGCGGTGGATATCATCAAGGACCTGGCACATCGGGGACTCCTGTATAAAAAAGAAAAATACGAGCACTCGTATCCGCACTGCTGGCGCTGTCATACGCCGCTCATATATTATGCCCGGGATTCCTGGTATATAAAAATGTCCGATCCGCGGATAAAGTCCGCGCTGATTGAAGAGAACAAAACGATAAACTGGGAACCCGCGCATATCCGGGAAGGCAGATTCGGGGAATGGCTTCGCGAAATCAAGGACTGGGCCATATCGCGCGAGCGTTACTGGGGAACGCCGCTTCCGGTCTGGGAATGCGAAGTCTGCAAAAAGCGCGAAGTCATCGGCAGCGTCGACGAACTCAAAGCTAAAACAAAAAAGTCCGGCAACAGATATTTATTAATGCGACATGGCGAGTCGGAAAGTAATGCACTTAATATTTATTCATCTGACGCAAAAATCCATAATTTGACAGAAAAGGGCAGAGCCCAAGTGCAAAAAACAGCCCAAGAACTGAAAAACAAAAAAATTGATGTCATATATTGTTCCCCATTTCTACGGACCAAAGAAACCGCAGAGATAATTGCGGAGCACACAGGCTTTCCTGCAGACAAAATTATTTTTGACGACAGAATCCGTGAATTTGAATTTGGCGAACTTTCGGGACAAAATCCAAATGATTTTTTAAACTATGTCCAGGGCAATGATTGGCGATTTGACAAAAAAATCCCGGGAGGAGAGAGTTTTCAAGATGCAAAAAATCGCTTTGGGGAATTTCTTTACGATATTGATAAAAAACACGCGAACGCGACTGTACTTATTGTGTCTCACGGAGTGGCCAATCAAGTGTTGACTGCAGTGGTGGCTGGCTTGGACCAAAAACGCTCCCTTGATGTTTTTTATTCTCTTCTCCAAGAACTTGCCTCTGTGAGGGAGCACCTGTTTGTTCCTTTGCCGCACAGTGAAAATTACGAGCTTGACCTGCACCGGCCGTATATTGATGAGGTTGCCCTTGTATGTAAATGTGGGGGGAAATTATCTCGCACCAAGGAAGTGATGGATGTGTGGTTCGATTCCGGAGCGATGCCGTTTGCACAGGACCACTACCCCTTTGAGAATAAAAATTGGGTGGAGGGCCTCGGGTACCCCGCTGATTTTATTTCCGAAGCCATAGACCAGACCCGCGGATGGTTCTATACTCTCCACGCCGTGGGCATCCTGATGGGCCGCGGCAAGGCATTTAAGAATGTCATCTGTCTGGGGCACCTAATGGACGCCAGCGGCAAAAAAATGTCAAAGTCGCTCGGGAACATTGTGGATCCATGGCAGATGATCGAGAAATACGGGGTGGATACCCTGCGTCTATGGATGTATTCGGTCAATCAACCCGGAGAGTCAAAAAATTTCGATGAAAAAACCGTAGTCCAACTAGAGCAGCAGGTTTTTGGGCTGCTTTATAACGTGCTTTTCTTTTACGAACTGTACCGAGACGAATCTCTGGAGAGCGACACTCGTCCCAAATCGCAAAATGTCCTGGATATCTGGATTCTTGGCCGGCTGGATGAACTCACAGAACTTATTACTAAAAGCATGGACAGTTACAAGCTGCTTGAACCGGTCCGTGCTATACGGGATTTCGTCGGCGATTTGTCGACCTGGTACCTGCGTCGTTCCCGTGAACGCATCAAGGATGGCGCAAATAGCGCCAAGCAGACTTTATATTATGTGTTAAAAACTTTATCTAAACTGCTTGCCCCATTCGCCCCCTTTGCCGCTGAAGACATATGGCAGAGGCTCCGCAGAGCAGGTGACAAGGAAAGCGTGCATCTCGCAAGCTGGCCCGCTAAAAATATTTCGGGAAAAATCAGGCTCGTGTTCCAAAAGGGCAAAGTCAGGAAAATAATTCTCGACATGAAGACTGTCCGGAGCATTGTTTCCGCGGGCCTAAAGGAAAGGCAGATGCATAACCTCCCGGTAAAACAACCGCTCCGGCAGATAAAACTGAAAATAACCTTGCCGAAAAACTTCCAGCATATAATTGCCGCGGAGCTCAACATAAAAAAAGTGGAAGAAGACAAAAACCTGGAAACAGAACTAGAGCTAGATACCGAGCTGACTTCGGAGCTTAAGGAAGAGGGAAATTACCGCGAGCTTGTCCGGGCGCTCCAGGACATGAGAAAGAAAACAGGATTGACGCCGAGCGATGTGGTGGTCTTGAGTATTGATACCGGAAGAGAAGGCCAAGCGCTCATCCGAAAATTCGAGGCAGACCTGAAGAAAACCGTGCTGGTCTCGGAGGTAAAATTTACTGAAAACGGCGGTGAGAAGATAGAAGTCGGCGGCCTGGAATTTCGCGCTACACTGGAAAAATAAAATGCACCATATTTATCATACTGAAGGGTTAATACTAGAAAGCGCTCCAGTTGGCGAGGCGGATAAGCGTTATGCTATTTTCACCCGTGATTTAGGCATGATACACACGCGGGCCACGGGAGTGCGCAAGCTTTCTTCCAAGCTACGGTTTATTTTGCAGGATTTCGCCTATGTAAAAATAGATTTAGTGCAAGGAAAAAATTATTGGCGGGTAACCAGCGCATCACCCGGGGGCATTCTGGAGGGGCTTGCCAAAGAACGCAAAACCCTCGAGGTTTTCGCCAATGTCGCCCGCCTGCTCCGGCGCCTTTTGGCCGCTTCCGAGCCGAATGAAAAGCTTTTCGCGGATATTCTCCGGGGTCTCTGCATTTTGGAAGGATGCGGAACGGCGGAAAATCTGCGGAACATTGAAGTGGTAATCGTATTGCGTGCGCTTCACAACCTCGGGTATATTGGCGGCGAAGAGCTTAAGCACATAATCGAGTCGCCTTTCGAAGAGGAACTAGTGTACCGGATATCCCCCGCGAGAAAAGAAGCTCTGCGCCAGATAAATCAGGCGCTCCGGGAGTCGCAGTTGTAGGAATATATGGCACCGGTAGTATTAAGAAATTTTCTAAATTCAGCTTGAAATGCTACAATTTACGCATGGAGAGGGAAAATGATAACAGGCCGCACAAACTCGAGGACCTGAAAAGGCGGCTTTTCAGCAAAAACTACCAAAATAAAGTTGAATATAAGGACGGGTTTTCTGCTTCGTCCCATGGCAAGGTGTCCGATTCCTGGGAAGCTGGCGAAACAGTCGCCCGCCTGGCCGATAAAATTTTAACGAAAACAGCTTTGTTTAAGAAGATTTTTGTCATCTCCCTGGCCTTTTTTGCTTTGAGCGCGGGTTATGCGGCTTATGTTTTTTTTGCCGGTAGCAATACCGTTTCCAATGAGAACATAGATATCAGCATTACCGGCAATAATTTTGTCGCGGGCGGAGAAGAGCTTGATCTGGTAATCGGTATTGCCAACAAGAATACCACTTCGCTTGATCTGGTGGATCTCCTGATAGAGTATCCGAAAGGGGCAACGGAAAATTTTTCTACCGATACCGAGCGGCTTCGGGAGTCTCTGGGTACGATTCCCGCCGGGGCCGTGCGCAACGAAAACTTGAAGCTGGTACTTTTTGGCGAGCAGGGCAGTGTGCGCCCCATCAAGGTTTCCATAGAATATCGGGTAACCGGCTCTAACGCGATTTTTGTCAAAGAAAAAACTTATAATGTGAATATAAATTCCACGCCGATAAACCTCACGTTAGAAGGACCGCAGAGCGTCAGCCCCAACCAGGATATTACTCTCAACATTAAAACGAGTCTGAACGCCAACCGTCCTGCGGAAAATATTTTAGTAGCCCTGGACTACCCGCTCGGCTTTCAGTTTGTGAGGTCGGTGCCCGTTCCTTCCTTTGGCAATAATGTCTGGGATCTGGGCGACCTAGCGCCGGGGGCGGAGCATGGAATTTCCATTTATGGCAAAATGACCGACGTATTTGACGGCGAGGAAAAAACTTTCAATGTCAAAAGCGGCTCCCAGGACCCGACGGAGAAATCATCGATTGGCGTGGTTTTCAATTCCACTCGGCATACCATTGAGATCAAAAAACCGTTTATCGAAACGGCTATTTTCATAAACGGTGTCGGACAAAGAGATTTCGCGGTAGACTCCAAAACACCTCTTAATGTAGAGGTCCGCTATGCCAATAATTTAAGCTCCGGAGTCGATGATGTGGTCATAGAGGCGAGAATCAGCGGCAATGCATGGAACCGCACGAGCGTACGTTCTATGCAAGGGCACTATGATTCTTCCAAAAATCAGATCACTTGGGACAGCAGTACCAAACGCAACCTCTCCGAAATAAATCCGGGTGATTCCGGATCCGTCAGTTTTGTGATTGAGCCTGTGACGTTGTTTTCCTCGCCCGGAGGTATGTTGGCCGAACCTACCATAAATATTGAGGTTAATATTTTCGGCCGGCAGTCCGCAGAGGATTCTTCGGTCAACGAGTTGAAAAATTCCGCCTCGGCCGTGGTACGCCTTATTTCGGACTTGAGTTTTTCAGCCAAAGCGCTTTACTATTCCGGGGCCTTTCCGAATAGCGGGCCTATACCACCCCAAGCCGAAGAAGAAACAACCTATACGATAGTCTGGACGCTTTCCAATACCGCGAACGGCATATCCGGTGCGGAACTCAGTTCGTCCCTGCCGGCATGGATAGGCTTTGTAGGGCCGGTGTCACCCGCCGGAGAGGACCTGTCTTATAATTCTTCCACCAAAGAAATAATTTGGAATATCGGCCGTATCGCCCGGGGGACCGGCATAACCGCGGCCGCGCGTTCTGTTTCTTTCCAGGTAGCGCTTAGGCCCTCGCTGTCGCAGGTGGGTTCGGTTCCGGCCATCATAAATCCTTCGGTTTTGACCGGCCATGACGATTTTGCTAATGTAGACATAAAGGCGGCCAAGGTCGAGCTGGGCACCCAGCTTGACAGCGATCCCTTATTTCCGCCCATGGGCGCGGCTGTCACGGAGTAAAAAATAAAATGAAGAATGAGGAAGAAAAAAATAATCTGATGGAAAAAATCGCTTCGCTCTGCAAAAGGCGCGGATTTATTTTCCCCGGCTCGGAGATTTACGGGGGACTGGCCGGCACTTATGATTGGGGACATTATGGCGTGGCCTTGAAAAACAATATCAAGCAAAATTGGTGGAAGAAATTTGTAGATTCTCGTCGGGATATGTATGGTCTGGACGGGGCCATTATAATGAATCCGAAAGTCTGGGAAGCATCAGGCCACGTGGCTGGCTTTTCTGACCCACTTGCTACTTGTTCAAGTTGCGCCAAAAGATTCCGGTTTGACAACATTATTGATGTGTCAGATTATCAAAAATTTATTTCGGAATTGACATATGAACAATTCAGAAAGGATGAATGGGAA